>Ga0326727_10000336_pt1 | contig 197192 bp, 175 predicted proteins | sample MB2enrmetagenome_FD_207643 | JGI IMG/M metagenome (GOLD analysis project Ga0326727, IMG submission 207643) | Lab enriched peat soil microbial communities from McLean, Ithaca, NY, United States - MB29MY | ecosystem: Environmental > Terrestrial > Soil > Wetlands > Peat | place: USA: New York... | reverse complement strand
TCGGATTAGAAATCCGATGCTCTATCCGCTTGAGCTACGGGCCCACTTTCGCTAATCGCCGCGTATTTGTTGGCTAGAACGCGGCGTTCGGCGTTTCGTAGTTTTCGCACTATCCCTTGCCTGTTCCTTGTTTGTGAGACTCTCCATAGCCGCGAGCACGCGAGAATCGAACCGTTTTACGTAGCTGTCACGAGTCACGATCACTTTCGAGCGCCGTAGAAAGTGGCTCACGTCCAAGTCCTCTGCGCCACGCTCGAACAACTCGCTGGCCAGTCCTCGCCGGAAAGCGTGCATTCCCCGGAACTCGCCGCCAACGGCTCGGGACGCCCTACGGAGATGATACCTTAGCGCAGCGTGGAGCTTGGGACCAAACAACGAGGTGTCGGGAACCGGTGGCGAGTCCTCGGTGGCCGGTAGCAGACGCGCTGGTTGCTTGTCCGACCACTTCCGATATACGTCCATTGCTACCCTAAGCTCTGGGATCACCGGGGACGCTGGCGGCCGATGCCTGATCATTGGCGCCGACAGTTTCGCGCAACAGGCTGCGGAATGTCTGCAACGGCTCTCCTTTGTCTCGTGCCAAATCGCTGGTTACGTCCGCCTTCCTGGCCAGGATCCCGCGCCAGGGGCAGGTCCGCTGTACGGTTTCGACCAGATTGAAAAGCTTAATGCAACCCTCGGATTTCAGGAAGCGATCGTCGCCCTTCATCCCATGCAATTCGCGCGGATCCCTGCGATCATGGAAGCCCTGGAGCGGATCTGTTTGCCAGTTCGAGCGATTGTGGATCTGGGAGATGGCGCCGTGGTGCGGGAAAGAGTGTTTCAGTTGGGCCGCATTCAGATGCTGGATTTGACATCGACTCCGAGCGATCTGCCGAGTTACGCGGTCCTCAAACGGGCTTTCGACATTGTCTTTTCGCTGCTCGTTCTCACCTCCGCGGCCCCGCTCTTCGGCCTGGTTGCGCGGTTGATCGGAATCACTTCTCGTGGTCCCATCTTCTTCGCGCAGGAACGTATCGGGCTCGATGGTCAAAGGTTCCGGATGTACAAATTCCGGAGCATGCAGGTCTCCGCCAAGCAAGAGAGCGATACCGTCTGGACCAGCTTGAACCATCTGCGGACGACCCGTCTAGGATCGTCCCTGCGGCGCACCAATATCGACGAACTGCCGCAGTTCATCAATGTGCTGAAGGGCGACATGAGCGTGGTCGGGCCGCGGCCGGAGCGGCCCTACTTTGTCGACAAGTTCCTGGGTCAGGTCCGCCGCTATAATCACCGGCATTCCCTCAAGGTAGGAATTACGGGATGGGCGCAAGTGCATGGCTGGCGCGGGGACACCTCCATTGAAAAACGGCTGGAGCATGACCTGTACTATCTTCAGAACTGGAGCTTGGCGTTTGATCTGAGAATTGTGGCCATGACCATTCTGTCGGCCTTATGAAGTAATGATCAGTCTTCACACCCACGCTGAGAGTGTGCGAAGTTGGCTGCAGCACAATTTCAGCGGCGTTGCGATACAGGTGGCAGAGGAGTCCACGTTTCCCGGATCGGCAGGTTTCCGCTAGAGACTCGTCGTGTGGGGACGGGGCTTTGCCCCGTCCAAGCCGAGCGCAGCTCGGCAGATGCCGGTCGCGCTCACTCGCCGGACTCCGAAACTCGCGTCTCTTCGGAAGACGTAGCCAGCGCCTTCCTTACCTTCTCCACACCCTCGACCATGGCGTACTTCAGCTTCTCGATGCCCTCGCCGGTAACCGCGGAAATTGGATAAAGCTTCAGCTTCTTGCGCGTCGCCCACTGCTTCAGCTTCTTGAGCTTCTCCGGGTTGGCCACGTCGATTTTGTTCGCGACCATCAGCGTCGGTTTCTTTTCCAGACCCGCTCCAAAACTCGTCAGCTCGCCCCGGATCACGTCGACGTCTTTCACCACGTCGGCGCGCCCGCTGCCGTCGGAGACATCGACCATATGCACCAGCAAACGCGTGCGCTCGATGTGCCGCAGAAATTGTGTGCCGAGTCCCGATCCGGCGTGCGCGCCTTCGATCAAGCCCGGAATGTCGGCGACCACAAAACTCGTTTCTTTTCCCTTGTCGCCCGCCAGCACCACACCGAGGTTCGGTTCGAGCGTAGTAAATGGATAATCCGCAATCTTCGGCCGCGCCGCCGAGATGCGCGAGATGAGCGTCGACTTGCCCACATTCGGATATCCCACGAGGCCGACATCGGCGAGCAGCTTCAACTCCAGGCGGAAATTGCGCTCTTCACCCGGACGTCCATCTTCGTGCTCGCGCGGCGCCTGATGGGTCGAAGTGGCAAACTGCGCGTTGCCGCGTCCGCCGCGTCCGCCGCGCGCGATCACAACGCGTTCATCGGCGCGCGAAAAATCGTGAACCTTCTCGCCCGTGTCCTCGTCGTAAACGATTGTGCCCACCGGAACTTTCAGGACGATCCCTTCGCCATCGCGCCCGGTTTTCTTCGCGCCTTCGCCGTGCCGTCCGCGATCGGCCTTATATTCAGGATTGAAGCGGAAGTGCACCAGCGTATTGTGGCGCTCGCTCGATTCCATCCAGATGTCGCCGCCCCTGCCGCCGTCGCCGCCCGAAGGCCCGCCCCGCGGAACGAATTTCTCCCGCCGGAACGCCATGCAGCCGTTGCCGCCATCTCCCGCCTTCACTCGAATTTTGGCTTCATCGATAAACATGGTGGATTTACCCAGTTCATGTGGGGACGGGCGTCCCGCCCGTCCAGCGGAGCGAAACTCCGCAGTGTCGGCAAAACGAAAAAGCCTCGACTCGAAGCCGAGGCTGGTAAATTTCCCGTAGAGACGCGGCTTGCCGCGTCTCCCGCTGTGTCCAAGAAAACGAGGGCAAGCCGCGTGTCTACCGTAACGATCTACTTCGCTTCGATAGCCTCGGGCTCGATCATCACAAACTTGCCCATCGATCCCTTGTCCATGAACTTGATGCGCCCCGTGATCTTGGCGAAGAGGGTGTCGTCCTTGCCGCGTCCAACGTTCAGTCCAGGCTTCACCCGCGTGCCGCGCTGCCGCACGATGATGGTGCCGCCGGGCACCAGTTGTCCGCCGAAAGCCTTGAACCCAAGCCGCTGCGCGTTCGAGTCGCGCCCGTTTCGTGAGGTACCTTGTCCTTTTTTATGCGCCATAATTCAGTTCCCGGTTTCCAGTGGCCAGTTGCCAGTAAATTCAATCCAAATGTCATCCTGAGCGGAGCCGGGCCAAGAGCGAAGCGATTGGCTCGGCGGAGTCGAAGAGCCTGCCCTTAGCGAAGCCGAAGGGACCCCTACTTCTTCTTCGCCGCTGCTTTCTTCGGCGCCGATTTCTTCCCGTGCGCGTGCGCTACGTGCTTCGTCGCCTTCTTCCCCGGCCTCTTCGAAGTCTTCACTTCTTCGCCGTCCTCGTGCGCCTGCTTCACCTGCTTCTCTTTTTTCGGAAGCTCGGGCGCTTTGAACGACTTCCCATCAAACGCAATCTCGGTGATGCGGACCGCCGTATAGTCCTGCCGGTGTCCACGCAGCTTCTTGTATTGCTTCTTGCGCTTGAAGTGGAAGACCAGTATTTTGTCGCCGCGTCCCTGCTCGACCACCTCGCCGGTTACAAGCGCCCCCGACCCCGCAGGCACAACGCTGCCCGCCTCGGCCGAAACCGCCAGTACGTCGCCGAACTCGACCTTGCCGTCCTTGTCTTCCTGTGTTTCCACCCGGATCACGTCGCCCGGAGCTACCCGATACTGCTTTCCACCTGCGCGGATCACCGCGTACATAAACTCTCCTTATGCTCGTGTAGGTACGGACGCCTTCGCCGAGCCTGTCCTGAGCGAAGTCGAAGGATCCAAGCCGAGCCAAGCTCGGCAAATGCCTAAGCATGCTTGCTGTTTTCCCGCTGCGGCTTCTGACCGGAAACGCGGCGCGGCCCCAGAACGGGTCCGCAAGTACAGGCAAACTCATTTAGTCTATCGTGCGCTGTGGAAATCGGTCAAACTGAACCCGGCCTAACGGAGTGTGATGGGGTTAAGAAAATGGAGAGCCGCGCGAGATGCTCGTCTCTCCACCGATTAACCAGCTGTGTCCGCGGCAGCTACCGTCTCGCCGCCGGCACTTTGCCCGCTTCCGCCGCCGTCGGCATTGTCGTGACGCGTCCCTGCGTACCGGTCGCTTGCGCCGGAACCGCAGCTGGAGCCCCCGAGGCTGCCGCCGGGATCAGTCCGAGCGCTTTGCGCACTTCGGCATCGAGCTTCGCCATCGTGTCTTTATTTTCTTTCAGGAAGGCGCGGGCGTTCTCGCGTCCCTGCCCGATGCGCTCCCCTTTGTAGCTGAACCACGAGCCCGACTTCTCCAGGATATCGTTGTTCACCGCGAGATCGATCAGGTCGCCTTCGCGCGAGATCCCCTCTCCATAGAGAATGTCGAACTCGGCTTCGCGGAACGGCGCCGCCACTTTGTTCTTCACGATCTTGACGCGGGTGCGCGAGCCGGTGACCACGTCTCCTTCTTTAATGGCCGCAATGCGCCGGATGTCAATGCGCACCGACGAATAGAACTTCAGCGCGCGCCCGCCGGTCGTGGTTTCCGGGTTGCCGAACATCACGCCAATTTTTTCGCGGATTTGGTTAATGAAGATCAGGCAGGTGCGCGACTTGGCCACCGTCCCAGTCAGCTTGCGCAGTGCCTGCGACATCAGGCGCGCCTGCAGGCCCATGTGGCTGTCGCCCATTTCGCCGTCGAGTTCGGCCTTGGGGACTAGCGCCGCCACCGAGTCCACCACCAGCACGTCAATGGCGTTCGAGCGCACCAGCGCCTCCGTAATTTCGAGCGCCTGCTCGCCATAGTCGGGTTGCGAGACCAGCAGGTTGTCGACGTCCACGCCCAGCTTCTTGGCATAGGCCGGATCGAGCGCATGTTCGGCATCGACGAACGCCGCCATGCCTCCGGCCTTTTGCGCCTCGGCAATCACCTGCAAGGCAATGGTGGTCTTGCCGGAAGACTCCGGGCCGAAGATTTCAACGACCCGCCCGCGCGGCACGCCACCCACGCCCAGCGCGGCATCGAACGAAATCGCGCCCGTAGAAATCACCGCGATCGGGACGATGGCTTCCTTCGATCCCAGCCGCATAATGGAACCTTTGCCAAACTGCTTTTCAATCTGCGCGAATGCGAGATCGATTGCCTTGACACGCTCGTTGTTACGCTCTTCTGCTCGGCTACGCTCGTCGGCCATAATGGCTGCTCCTCATTTATGAATCTGGAATCCGGGTACGATCTCCCGTAGCCTACACCCGCGGGCTGGAGCGTGAAGTGTTGGCTGTCACATCGGTTTTGGTCAGTTTAGCACGAAGCGAATAAAAAGCGAAGCGTGAATGCGTTGGCATGGATGATTCCTGGGAGGTCAGAGGTTAGAGGTTAGATTGCAGAGGTGACCCCCGGATTCTAACCTCTGCAATCTAACCTCTGACCTCCGACCCACCTCATTTTCTTGCTAGACTCCTCTCATGCAGCAAGACACAAAGAATGGCGGCAGCACAGAACGAGACGCCTCCGTTGGAGGCCCATCGCTCTACCTCGTCGCCACGCCCATCGGCAACCTCGAAGACATCACTCTGCGAGCCCTGCGCGTGCTCAAAGAAGTTGACCTGATCGCCTGCGAGGATACGCGCCAGACCCTGAAACTGCTCAGCCATTACGGCATCCAGACGCGAACGGTCAGCTATCACGAGCACAACGAGATGACCAAGGCCGCCGAGTTGATCGTCGATCTCGAAGGCGGCGCCAAGATCGCTCTCGTCACCGATGCGGGCATGCCCGGCATCTCCGATCCCGGATTCCACCTGATCGCGCTCGCTATCCGGCATCACGTGCCGGTGGTGCCGATTCCCGGAGCGTCGGCATTCCTTGCGGCGCTCGTGGCCAGCGGCCTGCCCACCGATTCGTTCCGCTTCAGCGGCTTCCTCCCAGCGAAGTCAGGGCAGCGCCGCAAGCTGCTGGAGAGCGTGAAAGACTCGCCGCGCACGCAGGTGTTCTACGAGGCCCCCCACCGGCTGCTGCAGACGCTTTCCGATGTTTCGGAAGTTTTGGGAGAAGCCCGGCACGTAGTCGTAGCCCGCGAGGTAACGAAGATCCACGAAGAATTCCTCCGCGGCCGCGCGAGAGAAATTCTGGAACAACTCAAAGCCCGAGGAGACGTCAAAGGCGAAATCACGCTGCTGATCGGGAAAGCCGAAGAGGGAGCGGCTGCGTCCGCACCCGAGACAGTAAGCGTAGCCCAACGCGTGCGCGAGATCATGGCCTCGGAACACGCAGACGAAAAGGCCGCACTGAAGAAAGTTGCCAAAGAGCGCGGGATCGGGAAGAGCGAAGCCTATCGGGAGTGGCAGCGGGGAAAGTAGCTCAACCCAGCCTTCACTTACCGCCAGACCCACCTCCCCGCCCGCGCCCGATCAATTTCAACAACATTCTTCGCGCCCCTCGTTCTTTCAGCATTTGGCGGAGGCGTTTTGCTCCTGCCACGATGACTGGTTCCGGGAGCAGCGGGAAACGTCCCACCAAGCCGGGTTTTCGGCGGTCCAAAATACGGCCCACTAGTTGTTGTTCGTAGACGGTCCCTGCAATGTAAACTCGCGGCTTGGAACTGGCATTCAAAACCTCGAGCGCCTTGCGCACGAATGCTTCTTCCAGTTGAAGGTCGACGTGGCCATGGAGTATTTTCACGCGTCCATTCAAGTATCCCTGGCCTCGGAATTTGCAGTTGTACTCCCGGGTGAGCGTGGCGATGCGCACTGGATTGCTGTAAACGGCAGCTCGAAAAAAAGGCTGGTCGTTTATTTTCTGGCCGGGATGGTCTTCAAGAAACGACCGATAGAGTTCCGACCAATCCTTCAAAACGCTGTCCATTTGCGGCGATCGCTTGTAAGCCAGAATGCCGGTATTGAACTCCGGGAAGCTGGGCGGAATATCGGGGCGGGGATAGCGATTCCACCAATCGGTGTTCAGATATTCTTCATGGGTTGCGGCAAAGTCAAAGTGATCCAGAACTGTAAATAATTCGGGAACGGGCTCGGCGACGTAGATATCGGCATCGACGAACAACGTCCGCTCGTAGGGAGTCTGTTGCATCAGCAGCGTCTTGTCGTAGAAGCCATCTTGCGAGCCCTCTACACGGATGACTCTCTCGAAATCGGGACTCTCCAGCGGGAACTGGGTGAACACGGTGATCGGCAAATCCGGCATCACACGCTTCAGGCTCGCGGCCGAATTCAGGAGCAATTGTGTGTAGCGGGAATCCTGCGTGATGATGTAGATGGCGCCGATTTTCATCTACTTGCTCAATTCCTTCTTTACCGCCTCGCTAACGACCTTCCCATCCACCCGCATCCCGGCGGCGGCGAAGCGGGCCATCGCGGTCTTCATCACTGTCCCCATATCTTTCATGGCGGGAGCGGGCGTCATCTCGGCAATGGCGGCGCGGACTCCGGCCACGATTTCCTCTTCGCCGGCGGCCTTGGGCAAGTAGGTTTCGATCAGCTTGATCTCGGCGGCTTCCTTGTCGGCCATCTCCTGGCGTCCGCCCTTGGTGAACTGCTCGACCGAATCCTTGCGCTGCTTGATCAGCGTGGAGAGCACTTGCTGCGATTCCTTGTCGTCGAGCGGCGCCATCTTTTCGATTTCTTTGTTCTTGAGTGCGGTCTTGACCATGCGCAGGGTGGAGAGTCGCTGCTCTTCGCGGGCCTTCATGGCCGCGACCATGTCTTTCTGGATCTGGTCGATGAGTGGCATGGGAGGATTATAGAACGCTGGAAAGGTTAGAGGTCAGATTGCAGAGGTTAGAACCACTCGCTGCGAGCTACCCGTTTCACTTTTGCAATCTGACCTCTAACCTCTGACCTCTCACTCTGACCTTTCCTTCCCGAACCACGAGCTTTCGAATATTCTGGTTCCCATGATCAAGAAAAACCGGCTCTTTACTCCCGGACCGACGCCACTGCTGCCGCAAGCCCAGACGGCGATGGCCTCTTATGGCGCGCACCATCGCACCGCCGATTTCCGCGCTCTGTTCACGCGCGTGCTGGCCGACGTGAAGGAGTTCATCGGCACGAAGAATGACGTGCTGGTGCTGACCTCGTCGGGCACGGGTTTCATGGAAGCCTCGGTCTCGAACCTGACTTCGCCCGGCGACCGCGTACTCGTGTTGACCGCCGGCAAGTTCGGCGAGCGCTGGACCTCGCTGGCAAAGGCGTTTGGCTGCGTCGTGGAGACGGTAACCGCTCCCTATGGCGAAACAATTTCGCTGGAGGAAGTGCGCCGCAAGCTGACGCCCGAGATTCGCTGCGTTTATATGCAAGCGACCGAGAGTTCCACCGGCGTGCGGCATGACGTCGAGCAGATCGCGCGGCTGGTGCGAGCTTTGCCAGATACTTCGCCGGATACTCCGCCGGACACTTCTCGAGGCACTTTGCTGGTCGTTGACGCGATCACCGGGCTGGGCACAACCCATCTCAACGTGGACGGTTGGGGAATCGACATCATCATTGGCGGCTCGCAAAAGGCGCTGATGATTCCGCCCGGATTGGCCTATGGCGCCATCAGCGAGCGCGCGTGGCAACGCATGGAGACGGCGAAGTCTCCGCGGTATTACTTCGACCTGCGGAAGGAACGAAAATCGGCGGCCAAGGCGGAGACGGCATACACGCCCGCTACCTCCCTGTTTGCCGGGCTGGCTGCGGCGCTCGATTACGTGCGTCAAATGGGGGACGGGAACCTGGCGGCGGGGCGCGACGCGCTGATCGCGAACGCGGAGTTGTGTGCGGCGATGACGCGCGCCGGCGTCGAAGCGCTGGGACTGAAATTGTTCGCGCCGGGTTCTCCGGCGGCCGCGCTGACTGCCGTCGCTGCTCCGGCTGGCGCCGATTCCACGGCCATTTGCAAACGCTTCCGCGAGCAGTTTGGCGCGGTCGTGGCCGACGGACAGGCGGATATGAAAGGACAGCTTTTCCGCATCGCTCACATTGGCTACTACGATTATCTGGATACGGTCGGAGTGCTGGCCGCGCTCGAACATGTAATCGCCGAAGCCACGGGGAACCCGGTCGAGTTTGGATGCGCGGTGCGCGCGGCGCAGAGGGTTTACGCGAAGGCCAGGTAAGAGGTCGGAGCTTAGAGGTTAGAGGTTAGAACCCAAGTGCGCACACTGCGTCGACAAACTTGGGATTTTAACCTCTGCAATCTGACCTCTGACCTCTGACCTTCTTAGGAGTCCAGCGCTGCCCGGCGCAACTTGCGGCTTTCGGCGAGCAGCGACATGGAGTGCATCAGGTTCTGCAGGGTAACGATTCCGACCAGATGCTGTTCGTCGACCACAGGAATGATGCTGAGATTGCGGGCAGAGAGCTTGCGGAATGCGGAGGCGAGCGACTCCTGCTTGACGGCAACTTCGAAAATGCGGTTCATCACGGCCTGGACATAGCCGTTGCCTTCGGCGCGCAGGGCTTCGAGAATTTTTTGCCTGGAGACAACGCCAACCATGTCGCTGCCGCGTACCACCGGAAAATCGTCCTGCAGCGTGTGCACGGCTTTTTCGAGCGCGTCTTCCAGAGTGTCGGCGGGCGAGAGGGTGGCAAAGTCGGTGAGCATGACTTCTTCCAGGCGCACGCTTTGCAGCACGGATTGAAATACCGCCGAGCGCTCTTCGAGTTGCGCGCCGGCAAAAAGAAAGAAGCCGATCATCATCAGCCAATAGCCGTCCCAGCGCGTCTCAGCATGGCTGCTGATCAGTATTCCGACCATGATCATCAGAATGGAGAAGACGTGGCCGATGCGGACGGCGCGATGGGTGGCTCGAACCATGTCGACGCGGCGGGAAAAAAAAGCGCGCAAAACGCGCCCGCCATCCATGGGATACGCGGGCAACAGATTGAACAAGCCGAGGTAGAGGTTCGACCAGACGATGCTCCGCAACAGGGCGCTCGAATGGAGAAGCGGCCTCGCGGTCAGCGAAAAGCCTGGTATGGCTGCGAGCAAAACGAGCGCGGATAAACCGGCGATGAAGAGGTTCACCAGCGGTCCGGCGGCCGCGATTCGAATGTCGCGCCTCCAGCCGTCGATCGGGTCCGGAATGGCGTGCGCCTCGTCAAGGATTGTGATTCCGCCGATCGGCAGCAGGATGATGCCCTTCGCCGGAATGCCCGAGCCGCGGGCCACCAGAGCGTGACCTAATTCGTGCAGGACCACGCTGCCAAAAACAATGCCGAATAAGCCGAGGACCCGAAGAGCGGCGGTCGCATCTTGAGTAGCGGCTTCGGTGCTAAACAAGAAGACCAGCAGAAAGAGGAAGGTCAAATGAATGCGAATTTCGATTCCGAAGAGACGCCCAACCGGGATGGACCAACTGCGCATCAAGATGCCTACCAGTATTCTATCTGCTTAGACACCGGTTGACGCGGCGGAGATGCGAAAAGGCAAATCGGAAGGGCTGGGCCGGAAGAAACACAGGCCTATTAGCATGAACCTATGAGCACGAATCCATGAGCGCGAATTTATGAGAGTGATTGCGGGACAGTACCGGCGCCGGACGCTGCGGTCGTTGCCCGGGCTTGAAATCCGTCCGACGGCGGACCGGCTGCGCGAGACGCTGTTCAACGTGCTGTCGGCGGGCGATCCGGCTGCACTGGCGGAGTCGACGTGGCTCGATTTGTACGCAGGGACGGGCGCGGTGGGCATCGAAGCGCTGAGCCGCGGCGCGCGGATGGTGCACTTCGTCGAGTCGTCCAAAGCAGCGGCAGAGTTGATTGCCGCGAACTTGAAGTCTTTGGGAATTGGCGGGGGGATTGCGCGCGGCTTCCAGATCGTGAAGGTGGAGGCCGGGAAAGCCTTGCGGCAATTGGAGGCGGCGGGGAGCGTTGCCGATTTCGTATTTCTGGATCCGCCATACTCGATGCAGGACGAGTACGCGAAGACGCTGGCTGCTCTGGCGGAATCGAAATTGCTGCGCGAGCAGAGCGTGGTGATCGCGGAGCATGAGAAGAGGTTTGATCCGAGAGAGGCGTTTGGAGAATTGCGGCGATACCGGAAGCTGGTGCAGGGAGACGCGGCGCTGAGCTTCTATCGGCGGCTGGTATAGGAGTTCTCAACTTCCCAGGTTTTGTCATCCCGAACGAAGTGAGGGATCTGCATTTGGCGGCGAACTGCAGATCCCTCACTTCGTTCGGGATGACAATTCAAAAAAAGGATTACGCTCTCTGTCATAAGGGCTAGGCAACTGCCCGGATCGCTATAATCACTACGACATGCCTAACTTTCAACCGGTGGACGAACAACTCGCATACCTCAAGAAGGGCGCGGCGGAGATCGTCAAGGAATCCGAACTGCGCTCGAAGCTCGAACGCTCGCTCGCTTCGGGCAAGCCGCTGCGGGTGAAGGCGGGATTCGATCCGACCGCGCCCGATCTGCACCTGGGGCACACAGTCCTGCTGCGCAAGCTCAAACATTTTCAGGACCTCGGCCACACGGTCATTTTCCTCATCGGAGATTTCACCGGGATGATCGGCGATCCGACGGGGCGCTCGGCGACGCGGCCTCCGCTGTCGCGCGAGCAGATTGCGGAGAACGCCGAGACCTACAAGACGCAGGTTTTCAGGATTCTCAGCCCTGACAAAACCGTAGTGGACTTCAACAGCCGTTGGTTCTCGAAGTTTTCGGCCGAGAATTTCATACGTTTGACGGCGAAGTATACAGTCTCGCAGATGCTCGAGCGCGAAGACTTCCACAAGCGCTTCCATGACGAGAAGCCGATTGCCATGCACGAGCTGCTGTATCCGCTGGCGCAGGGATACGATTCGGTCGCGCTCGAAGCCGACGTGGAATTGGGCGGCACCGACCAGAGGTTCAATCTGTTGGTGGGGCGTGAGTTGCAGCGAGCGTATGGGCAGGAGTCGCAGGTGGTGCTGACGACGCCGATCCTCGAAGGCCTCGACGGCGTGAACAAGATGTCGAAGTCATTGGGGAACGCGATTGGAATTCACGAGCCTCCGTTGGAGATGTACGGCAAGGTGATGTCGATCTCGGACGACATGATGTGGCGCTATTACGAGCTGCTGACCGATGTACGGGTGGATGCCATCGCGCAAATGAAAGCGGATGCAGCGAGCGGGAAGGCGCATCCGATGGCGCTGAAGAAAGAGCTGGCGCGGGGGATTGTGGCGGACTTTCACTCTGCGGAGGCAGCTACGAAAGCGGCGGAGGATTGGGCGAAGCAGTTTCAGAAAGACCAGGTGCCGGAGCTTGAGACCGAGGAGGTCCGGCTGTCAGAGGTCCGGCTAGCAAATGTTATTCCAGAGGGAACTGGCGCCAGAGCGGTGCGACTTATCGGATCAGCGGAAGCGCTCAGTAGTAGCTTGACCGATTCGTTCCCCTACCCCCTCAGAGTCGACAAACTGCTGAGGCACGCCGGGCTTGCAGCGTCAAACACCGAAGCAGCAGGAAAGATAAAGCAAGGGGCTGTTAGCATTGACGGCCAGGACATCGATCCACGAGAGGTCTGTGTTATCGCTCGCGTCGGCAGCGTCTTTGTCATACGCGTTGGCCGCCGGATGAAAAAGGTGAAGCTTACGAACTAGCTCATGTCGCACTTTCCAATCGAGGCCAGGAATTCAATGTCCTGTCATCCTGAGCGCAGCAGGACGATCCGCGAAGCGGATCGTTCTGCGGAGTCGAAGGATCTCTACTTTTTCTGTGATGTTGGATCGCCTCGGAGATCTAGCCGCACCGCAATCTCTTAGCCCCGGCGTATTTGCACTGTAGGGGTCCTTCGACTCCGCAATTCCGCTCGCTTCGCGAACGGAATCGCTGCGCTCAGGATGACACTTTGTTAAGGGTTTGTTCACTGGAACTTGTCATCCAGGGAAACCATTCCCGCGCCAAGTCCAGCCAGTGCGGATTGAGCGATTCGATCAGCGCTATCTTCTTTGATCTCCGCCAGCCCTTCAGTTGTTTCTCACGTGCGATCGCCCGGTGAACATCGTCGAACGACTCCCAGTACAGCAGACGCTCAACCTGATACTCGTCCGTGAATCCTTCGATACGGTGGAATTTGTGCTCAAAGACACGTTTGAGCAGGTTGCCTGTCATGCCGATGTAGAGAGTTCCCGACAGGCTGCCCATGATGTACACGCAGTACGTCCTTCGCTCGTTAGGCATGGGAGGGAGTAGGGGCCCTTCGGCTGCGCTCAGGGCAGGCTCTTCGACTCCGGTGGCCATTCACTTCGTGAACGGCCACCTGCGCTCAGGGTGACAGCGTCTGGGGTCTAAATACAGTGACAGTGCTCACGCCACAATTGGTCGGTTTGCCGAAGGCCTGTCCGCGCCTATCTGGTTCGGAGTGGCTCCGGCATTTTCTTGTGCCAATCCGTCGCTTGTTCGTAGGCGTGTGCGGCCTGCAGCACCACGTCCTCCCGCCAGGGAGCGGCGGCTAGTTGCAGGCCAATCGGCAGGCCATCTTTTGTGAATCCGCATGGAACGGAAATCGTAGGGATTCCCCAGACATTGAAAGGCCGCGTATTGCGCAGCATGATCAGTTCTTGCGGACGCAGGTTGTCGGGATGTTCGCGCAGATCGGCGATCGCGGGTGGCGGGATCGGAACGGTGGGCGTTAGCAGCACGTCCACTTCATCGAATATTTTTCGGATGGCGTGGCGGCTCGACTGAAGGTCGCGGCTGGCACGGAGAGCAGCCGATGCGGAGATCTCAGCTCCGGATTGAATGCGAGCCAGCGTCGCGGGCTGGTAGAGCCCCGGTGAGCGGACTACGAACGACTCGTGATAGGCATAGGCTTCGGCACTCGCGAGCGTGCGGTCGGTCGAGATTTCGAGTTTCACCTCGCGGATTTCAGCGTGGAGTTCGCGAAAAATCTCGATCGCCTTTTCGATGGCTCCGGCGATTTCGGAATGGAGATCGTCGAAGAAAAATGCCCGTGGCACTCCGATGCGCAGTTTGGGCGGAAGTTGAGCGATGGCGGCGGCAAAATCTGTCGCAGGCGCGTCAATGCTGGTGGGATCGGCTGGATCGTAGCCTGCCAACACTTGCAGCATCAAGGCCGCGTCATAGACTGAGTTTGCAATCGGGCCGACGTGATCGAGGGACCATGACAATGGAACGACTCCGCGGGCGCTCACGCGGCCGTAGGTCGGCTTGACTCCGACGACACCGCAGTAGGCGGCAGGCAGGCGGATGGAACCGGCAGTGTCGGTGCCGACGGCGGCGAAGCCGAGACCGGCGGCAACGCTGGCAGCGGATCCTCCCGAAGAGCCTCCTGCGATTCGCGACGTGTCCCATGGATTGTGGACCTCTCCGAAAAAACCGATTATCGAGCTGCCGCCGTAGGCGAATTCGTGAAGATTCTGCTTGCCTAGAATGATTGCGCCCCCGGCGCGAAGGCGACGGACAACTTGGGCGTCCTCGGTGGGAACGCGATCTTTTTGCGGAATACTGAACAGCGCGCTGGCGGCGGTAGTGCGGACTCCAGCGACATCGATAATATCTTTGAGTCCGATGGGAATGCCGTGAAGAGGGCCGCGATATTCTCCGCTGAAGATTTCGCGTTCGGCGATGCGGGCTTGGGCGAGCGCGGATTCGGCGGTGACGGTAATGAAGGCGTTAAGCGTGGGGTTGAGCCTTTCGATGCGCGTGAGGCAATCGTGGGTGAGTTCAACGGGAGAGATTGCGCGGTCGCGGATTTTCTGGCTCAGTTCGCGGATGGTATCGGGCACATGGTCCTCGCTCGATCGAAATGACTCACACAGCTAGCGGAAGACAAGCATGAAGCCTGGCCTGCTCAAGATCGAGCAACTTGCGCTTGATGTCGAGCCCGCCACCGTAACCGCAAAGTGAGCCGCTCGATGCGATCACCCGGTGGCAAGGAACGACGATGGCGACTGGATTCCGGTTGTTCGACATGCCGACGGCGCGGTAGGCGTGCGGATGCCCGATGGCTTGAGCGATGTCGCGGTAGCTGCGGGTCTCGCCGTATGGAATTTCGAGCAGCGCATGCCAGCACGCGAGTTGGAACTCGGTTCCGCGAAGATCGAGCGGGAGGGAGAACTCGCGGCGCTCGCCCGCGAAGTATTCGTTGAGTTCGCGGAGCCAGGGCGCGAGGGCTGGCTTGGACTCGCGCAACTGAGTCGTAGCGGGATTTGGCTTCTGCATACGAGCTTCGAATTCGAGTCGCACCAAGCCTTTCGTGGAAGCGGCGAGGAAGAGTGGACCCACGGGCGAAGGCGTGCGGACGTAGAACAGAGTTTCCATAACGCGTGGAGGATAACACAGCGTTTGAGTCGAGGGGTGTTGTGTGGAAGCGGGGCGGAGCCTGCCCTGAGCGAAGCCGAAGGGCCCCGCTTGGACGGGGCAAAGCCCCGTCACCACACGACCACGCACACAAAAAAGCCTCCCGCTTTCACGGGAGGCCATTCAGGGGGAGGGTACTGCTACTTCTGCTGCGGTTGATCCTGAGCCGTGCCGGTCGAAGCAAGCTGCTCCAGATTATTCTTCAGGAGGCTGACTTCAACGCGGCCACCGGCGATGCGCTTGGGCCTGGCATCGCTGGCCGAAGCCGGGGTCGGCGCATTGCCCATGCCGACGAGATAAATCCGGTAGACCGGGATGTCGTGGTTCAACACCAGATAGCGGACAACCGACTCGGCCATCTTCTGCGAAGTCGAGATCGCCGCCTGTCCATGGCCGGAGGCGAAGCCCTGCACTTCGACAACATAGCCACGCTGGTTCTTCAGCGGCGTGGCCATTTCATCGAGAGCGGTCTTGGCGTTCTGGCTGAGCACGGTCTGCCCGGGCTTGAAAATGATTTCGGTTTGGGTCGTGGGCTGGTACTGATCGATGTTGGTGACCACCTGCTCGACTGTGTTCAGACGGGTGTTCGCCTGTTGCGCGGTCTGTTGCGCGGCCTGCGCCCTGTTGCCGGCATCGATGGCATGCTGATCGGCCTCGTTGGCCTTGGCCGAAGCGAGCTGGATTCCCTGCTGCGCGCGCGCATCGGTATCTTTGATCGCCCTGGTGTTGGAGGCAGTCAACTCATCGAGTTCGTTGATGCGGTCGCGGATCGGCTGCGTCTGCCGGGCGACGTATTTCTTGCGCGCGAACGGATTCAGGTGACCCCAGAAGCCTTCGCGAGTTTCCGGCTGCAAGGGATCTTTGCCGGTGGCGCTGTCGGCCTTGGTGGCCGTCTGGGCCGGTTGAGCGGACGAAGACTGAGCGGTCGCAGGCTGAGTCGCGGGAGTGGAACTCTGCTGCGCGAAAACTGGCACCGCCAGAATTACGGCTAGCAGCAAAGCAAAGATGGCGCGGTTTTTCATTTTAAACTTCCTCCAAGTTGGGAGTGGGATCTCCACTCCATGCGCCTTCCGGCGCGATTTTGATGGCGTCGTTTCAATAACAGATCTCATAAACTTCAGAAGGCGCGCGCCAACGCCACGGTTGCCTCAAGAAGCTTGCCTTCTCACGGGTCCGCATTTCTATAAACAGTTTGCGTGCCAAATGCCCGCATGATGGCCGTGGAATGCAAGTGCTTTCTTTTCATAGATATTGTATCTTATCGTTCCCCGGCAGCACGGCACGCCGGGCGGTAATTTTGGCGGGAACCGATATAAAAACTGCGTGCTGGGGGTCGCGGCACGCATTAAGACAACGTCCTGATGCGAATCGCACTTTCACCACGGGCTACTACGCCCCGCAATACTTCTCATACTGCTGGTAGATGAACGGATCGGTCATCCCGGCGATGTAGTCGCAGATGACGCGGGGCAGCGAGTCTTTGTCTTTGGCGGCTTTTTCGCGGTAGTTACGCGGGAGGTCGTCGGGCTCCTCCATCCAGTGGGCGAAGAGCTCTCCGGTGATGCGCTCGGCGTCTTCTTTCTCTTCCGCGAGCGCCGGGCTGTAGTAAAGATTTTCGTAGAGAAAGTCTTTCAGCCGGCGGCGCTCGGCTTCGACGGGTGGGCTGAAGGCGGCCAGGCGCTCGCTATGGCGACGGACATCTTCCAGAGAATGTGCGCCCGCCGCTTGCACGCGTTGCGCGGTGTTCGTAATCAGGTCGCCGACAAATCCGTCAAAAATGCTTTTCAGCGCCTCGTTGAAGATCAGCTTCTCGACCGCATTCGGGTACTGGATTTTCGCCGCGCTGTAGTGGCGTTTGAAAAGATCCACGCTGTCCGCAATCTGCTCGACCGTTAGCAGCCGGGCTTCGTAGCCATCGTCCAAATCGGCGGTGTTGTAGGCAATCTCGTCGGTAAGGTCGATGAGCTGCGCTTCGAGCGGCGGGCGCTCGTCGAGCAGATACTCGGCGAGGTCGGGATGGTCTTTCGCGTCGTAATCGTGCGAGTGCTTGATGATGCCCTCGCGCACTTCGAACGTCAGATTCAGTCCACGGAACGCGGCGTAACGGAGTTCGAAGTCTTCGACAATGCGGAGCGCGTGCAGGTTGTGATCGAACGAAAGCCCGTGTTGCCGCATGGCGGTGTCGAGCGCCTTTTCTCCGGAGTGTCCGAAGGGAGGATGGCCGAGGTCGTGAACCAGGGCGAGCGCCTCGACCAAATCGGTGTTGAGTCCAAGTTGCGCGGCAATGGTGCGCGAAATCTGCGCGACCTCGATGGTGTGAGTCAGCCGGTTGCGGAAATGGTCGGAGTAACGGCGGGTGAAAACCTGCGTCTTCGCTTCCAGGCGGCGAAAGGCGCGGCAGTGGATAACGCGGTCGCGGTCGCGTTGAAAGTCGTTGCGGTAAGGATGCAGCGGCTCGGGATGGCGGCGTCCGTGGGAGTCTTCTACGCGCACCGCATAGTCGGCGAGCATGAAAAGAGTCTAGCAGCGTTTGCGGCCGCCGGGATTATTCACCGCCGAGACGCCGAGATCGCGGAGAAAATCCTTCATGGAATTTCCGAACTCCGGAGGACGGAAACGGAAAAATAAAGACCTTGGCGGCCTCGGCGTCTCGGCGGTGAAAAATCTCCCTACTGCTTCGCGCCCTCTTCCTTGGCCAGTTTCATCTTCGCGGAATCGAGCTTCTTCTGCACCCGCGCCACGTCTTCCGGATCGACTTCCGCGGCAATGGTGCGGTTCCACTCGCTGAGCGCGCGCTCCCAGTTGGTCGCGGCCAGCTTCAGGCGTCCGGTTTTCTGGTACAGATCGCCGAGGTGGTCGAGGACGGTGGGGTCGGTATTGATTTTCTGCGAAGCCTTCAGCAGGTTGTCTTCCGCCAATTCAAATTTTCCCAAGCGGAAGTAAGCCCAGCCGAGGGAGTCGAGATAGGCGCCGTTTGCGGGATCGAGATCCACGGCGCGCTTGATGTATCCGAGCGCTTCTTCGAGCTTCATGTTCTGGTCGGCCAGCATGTAGCCCAGATAATTCAGCGCCGAAGCATGCTCGGGATCGCTGGCCAGCACCTTCTTGAACTGTTCTTCCGCTTCGGCGTAACGCTTCTCACGCTCAAAAGTCGAGCCCCGGAGAAACCAGACGTCCCTCTTGTCGTCCGACTTGCTCGAGAGCTGCTCCGCCTTGTCGAGCGCCTGCTCGGCATCGCTGAACCGGCGCAGCCGCGTGTTCATCTCTGCCAGGGTGATATAAACCTGGCGGTCATCGGGGTTGGCGTCGCCCTTCAGCATGGCGCGGACGTCTTTGAGCGCTTTGTCGGCCTCGCCCATATCCGCCTGCTGCGCCGCCAGCACCATTTTCAGATCGCGGCTCGTGGGCAGCTTCTGCACCGCCTCTTTGGCGACGTCGGTAGCCTTTTGCCATTCCTTGGCTTCGCGCCAGGTATCGATGATCTGCTGATACCCGCGCTCGATGTTCTCATCGCCGCCCAGCGCGACGATCTCGCGGAAAGTCTCGTTGGCCGCCTGATTGTTCCCCTGATCGCGGTAAATCGTGCCCAGCCTCTCCAGAAACACCGCCCGATTGCTCCTCTCCCCGTTCGAGTACTTGGCGTCGGGCTTCTCCGATTTCTTCAGCAGGTCGCGCATGATCGGAATGGCTTCGTCGTAACGGCCCTGCGCCTGGTAGATGGAGGCAATGTTGTATGGAACTTCGACCGAGTCCTGGACCATGGATTCGGCTTTCTTCAGATTATCGAGCGCCAGATCGAACTTGCCCTGCTTGCGGTAGATTTCGGCGATGCGAACGTAGGTCTGCGCATCTTCCGGATTCGCGTCCGCAATCACTTTGTATTGTTCGAGAGCGGCATCGACCTGGCCATCGCTCAGCAGGTTCTGAGCCAGCCCGCGAATGGCGTCCAGATTGTCGCGGTCCAGTTCAATCGCGTGCCGATAGGCTTCAATGGCGTCCTTGTATTGTTTTTGCTGCTCGTAGGTGTAACCGAGCGCCGAATAGAGCTTAGCCGAGCGCTCCGTGTTCGGCACCGAACTGAGCACCTGAGTGGCGCGAGCCGTGTCGCCTAGTTCGTTGTAGAGATAGGCGAGGGTAGTGACCGCCTCTTCGGAGTCCGGCTGGAGCTTCACTGCGGTCTTGAATTCGCTCTCCGCTTTTTGCAGATCGTTGTTCAAGCGATACAGGCGCCCAAGAAGCAAGTGGTCGTCCATGCTGTCGGGTTGCAGGCGGACGATCTGCTCGTACTGCTCGATCGCCAGTTTCAGCACGCTCTCCGAGCCGCTGCCGGCCTGCATGTCGCCGAGCGAGCGCAGATAGATCCTTCCGAGCAGCCGTCGGGCTTCGAGATTATTGGGATTGCGCTTGATGATGTCCTGCGCCTCGACCACGGCGTCGCGAATGCGGCCGGTCTTGGCATAGAGTTCGGCGAGGCCGGAGGTCAGGTACGCTGAGGTCGGGTCGGCATCGATAGCGGTGCGGTATTCCTCGATGGCCTTGTTCGCCAACTCGCTGCGGCCATAAGTGGTCACTTGTTCCTCGTACATGTGCGCGAGGGCGAAGTGGTAGTAGGCGGCGGCGCGATCGGGCGTCTTGCCCTTGGCGGCGGACTGGGCGCCAGCGGCAGCCGGGGAATCCGCAGCACGAACGGGCTGATCTTGAGCCAATAAGCCCTGGGCAAGTAAAAAAGTGCCGCTAACAACGAGACTGACAATCCACAACTGTTTTTTCATGAAAAATCCTGCATCCTGCAAATTCCAGCCCACACGCCGGTTAGATGCTGATCCGCGGCCATCCGGATTTCCTTATTCTACCCTTGGCCGGCCTTTCAGCGGCGAGAAAGCACAGGCGGGGCCTAGAGACGGAAGTACAGGGGCTTTGGACGACTAATGTCTAAAGTGCCTTACTCCGGTGAAGATCATCGCCAGCCCGAGCCGGTCAGCGGCTTCGATGACCTCATGGTCGCGCACCGAGCCTCCGGGTTGAATGATCGCGGTTGCCCCCGCTTTGGCGATTTCCTCGACACCGTCCGGGAAGGGGAAGAAGGCATCGGAGGCGGCCACCGTACCCTTCAGGGGCAACTGCGCTTTCATGGCGCCCAGCTTGCACGAATCGACGCGGCTCATTTGTCCGGCGCCGACGCCCACCGTTTGCCCATCGCGGGCGTAGAGGATGGCATTCGACTTCACGTGCTTGCAAATCTTCCACGCGAAAAGCAGAGCTCGCTTTTCTTCCGGCGTCGGCGGACGCTTGGTGACAACTTTCAGATCGGCTTCGGCCAGCTTGTGCAGATCGGAATCCTGGACGAGCAGGCCTCCAGAAATATTTTTCAGAACCCAGTTTTGCTGTCCAGCGGGAACTTCGACCAGCCGCAGATTTCTCTTCGCGGCAAACGCCGCTTTCGCGCCTTCGTCGAATGCGGGAGCGGCGATGACTTCCAGAAAGAGCTTGGCCATTTCGCTCGCCGCCGCCGCATCCACCGTGCGGTTCACTCCGATCACCCCGCCAAATGCCGACACTGGATCGCATTCCAGCGCCCGCATGTAAGCCTCGGCGAGCGTCTTGCCGGTCGCGGTTCCGCAGGGATTGGTGTGTTTGATAATGGCGCACACCGGCTCGTCAAACTCCTGCGCCAGATCCCAAGCGGCTTGCAGATCAACGATGTTGTTATAGGAAAGCTCTTTGCCCTGCACTTGGCGCGCGTTTGCCACGCCCGCGCCCGAACCGTCCGCGTACATCGCGGCCTTCTGGTGCGGATTCTCTCCATAGCGCAGGTCCATCACTTTTTGAAAAGACAGCCGCAGATTTTGCGGGAAGCCTTCCGTTGGTTTCAGCTCGAATGGATGCGACTCGCCGTCGCCGCCCACCCGCTCGAGGGTCGAAGCGATGGCGGAATCGTAAGCTGCGGTCTTCGCAAACGCTTTCTGCGCCAGCCGCCATTTCGTTTCCCTGGACAACGCTCCGCCCGAGCTCGCCATCTCCTCGGCGATCGCGCCGTAATCGGCTGGCGAGGTGACGACCGCGACATCCTGGAAGTTTTTCGCCGCCGAACGAATCATCGAAGGGCCGCCGATATCGATGTTCTCCATCAACTCTTCGAAGTGAACGCTCGGCTTGGCCGCGGTCTTCTCGAAGGCATACAGGTTGACCACAACCATGTCGATGGGCAAAATGCCGTGCTCGGCAACCGCCGCGCAATGTCCGCTGTCTTCACGGCGATGCAGGATGCCTCCGTGAACCTTCGGATGCAGCGTCTTGACGCGCCCGTCCAGCATTTCAGGGAACCCGGTCAGCTCGGAAATATCTTTCACCGCGATGCCGGACTCGCGCAGCAGCTTGGCCGTGCCTCCGGTAGAAACGAGTTCAACGCCGAGTTCAACGAGTTTGCGGGCGAAATCTACCAGTCCGGATTTGTCGGTGACGCTGAGAATGGCGCGCTGGATTTTTGACATGAGGCCCTCGGGAACGAAGGGAGATTTTAGCAGTTCGGGGGAGTTCTCAGTTCTCGGTTCTCAGTTCTCAGTCTTCGACGCCCGAAAGTCCGCGAGTCCACTCCGGCCCGAAGAAAAAACAAGCAGAAGCAGGCAACCAATAAGAATGGCGTCGATCATGGAAAGTTGAGAACTGAGAACTGAGAAAAGAGAACTGAGAACTGAGAACTGAGAACTGAGAACTGGGTGCTGGTCCTAGACTTTCGCCGTAGCCCTAAGCTTCACCCGTCCATCCTGCATCTCGACCGAGTACACCACGGCATCGCAATGGTGCTGCTTGCGAATCTCGCTGGTCTTCTTCTGGACGAACGCCGCGAAAGAATCGAAGCTGCCGGAAACTTCTTCTCCCAGCTTTCGCTTGGCTTCGGTCAGCGCCTTGAAGAGCGATTCGACTTGATCGCGCTCGGCTGCCACGCCGGAGCACTGTACCGAGAAAGGCTGATCGCCCTCCGGCGTCCCGGCGCCCGCGGTTTGAGCCTTGCGGCCGAGGCCATACACCGGACGATGCTTCGCTTCATGTTCTTCCTCGGCGCGTACGCCCTGCACCGAGAGCAGCGCATCCTGGGGCCGACGATAGCCCTCTTCGCGAATCCGCATTTTCTTGCGCCATAGGTCGCTGTGAATCGCGTAGCGCTGCGCCATCTCGTTGTACTTGAAGCGCTGCGAAAAACTCATTCGCGCGCCATCGCTGAACTTGCGAATTAACGAGAGAACCTTCCATTCGACGTCAGTGGGAGGCCGTTTGGTCGGATTACTGAAGAAAATCTCGTACTCGATCTTCAGCCGGCGAAGCTGCTGGTCGAGGAGACTCAGTTCTTCATCAGTGGTCACAAAGATCCCCCAGCCAACAGCTTAGCGTTCAGGCATGAGGATGGCGAGGTTCCCGCCGGACACGAAAGAGATGGTACGAAAGTACTCAAAGGCAGATGTCGTTGTAGAGACGGGGCTTGCCCCGTCTCTGTCCGCCGCAGTGGGAGACGCGGCAAGCCGCGTCTCTACAGGAAATTACTTCGACGCGCTCGACGCCATCTTCTTCACCATCGCCAGCACCAGCTTCCGGTCGCTGTCGTTCAGATTCGCCGAATAACGGCGCATCTGGCTCAGAAAGCGGACCTCATCGTCGGAGAGCTGCGGCAACCCCTTATGGCCGTTGCTGTGGCCTTCGGCAAAGAACTGCGACAAGGCCAAATCCATCGCCCCCGCAATTTTCGCCAGCGTGTCCAGCGAAGGGATGGTGTGGCCGTTTTCAACCCGCGACAGGTAGCAGCGCAACAGACCCGTGCGCTTTTCGATGTCGCCCTGGGACATGTTTCGCTGGAGCCGGAAATTGCGGATGGTCTCGCCGATATTCATAGATGCGCGACGAACTCAAACCCAAGACTGAATGCCAACATTTGAGGATGCGTGCATAGTAACCAGAGTAGTACCGTCTGGCAAGTGGAAATTCCTTGCGTTCCCGCTGCAACCGGTTTCCTGAATCTTCCTGGAAAAGTTCACGGCCTCAGCGGCCGCTGAAAAAGCATTGATTGACGCGGGTTTGGGACAGGGCAAGCCTCCAGCCGCGCCCTGCCCAAAACCGATTTATGAAACGGCGCTTTACATGGGTTCTTCGCTTCGCGCAGCATGACAACCCAAGCTTATGTCGCACATTTCCGGGACACCACACTAAATCTTCTGCAGGCGCTGCACGTCGTGGACGCCGGGGATCTGGCGGACTCCGTCCATGATTTTCTGGAGGTGTTTCAGGTCGGCGATTTCGAGGACTACGTCTACGCTGGCCTGGCCGTTCGAGCTGCGGGATTCCATGTTGCGGATGTTGGTGTTGGTGTCGCTAATGACGGCGGTGATTTGTTTTAACATGCCGAAACGGTCGTCGCAGAGAAGCGTGAGTTTGACGGGATAGGAAATCGGCTGGCCGTCTTTGTCTCCGGCCCACAGCACGTCGATGCGGCGCTCGGGTTCGTAGAGAAGATTGGTGACATTCGGACAGTTGACGGAGTGGACGGCCACGCCTTTGCCGCGGGTGACGTAGCCGACGATGGACTCGCCACGAATAGGGTTGCAACAGCGGGCACGGTAAACGAGCAGGTCGCCTTGTCCCCGGACGACGATGGCGTTCGTATCTCCGCCGAAGACGCGGCGGACAACACTCGAAATGCCGCTCGAAATGCCGCTGGTGAAGCCGTGGGACGCGGCTTGCTCTTCGCCTTCGGACATGGGCTCAGCGCCGGCGGGGGCGAATTTCGCGAGCACCTGGCGGGCCGAGTACTTGCCGTAGCCGATGCCGGCCATCAGGTCGTCGGGGCGGCCGAGTCCGTATTCGGTGGCCGCTCTTTGCAGGTCGGCGTCCTTGATATCCTTCAGCGAAATGCGGTATTTGCGCGCCTCTTTTTCGATCAGCTTCTTTCCGATTTCAATGGCGCGCTCGCGCTGGTGGACGTTGAGCCAGTGCTTGATCTTGTTGCGCGCGCGGGAGGACTTGACGATGGCGAGCCAGTCGCGGCTGGGCTTGTGTCCAGGCTGAGTGATGACTTCGACGATGTCGCCGGAATGAAGCTTGTGGCGGAGGGGAACCATGCGTCCGTTGACCTTGGCGCCGGTGCAACTGTGTCCGACTTCGGTGTGAATGGAGTAGGCGAAGTCGATGGGCGTGGACTCGCGCGGCAGGACCAGAACTTTGCCCTTGGGCGTGAAGGTGTAAACCTCTTCGGGATAGAGGTCGACTTTCAGGGTGGAGAGGAATTCGTTGGGATCGGAGACGTCGCGCTGCCACTCGACCACCTGGCGAAGCCAAGCGAGGCGCTGCTCGTCCTCGGCAGAGACGGCGCCGTCTTTGTATTTCCAGTGGGCGGCAATGCCTTCCTCGCACATCTTGTGCATTTCTTCGGTGCGGATCTGGATTTCGAAGGTCTCGCCGGTCTCGGTGATGACGGAAGTGTGCAGCGACTGGTAGAGGTTGGGCCGCGGCATGGCGATGAAGTCCTTGATACGGCCGGGCACGGGGCGCCAGAGGTTGTGGATGATGCCGAGAACGGCGTAGCAGTCCTGCACGGAATTGGTGATGACGCGCATGGCGTAGAGGTCGTAGACCTGTTCGACGCTGATGTGCTGGCGCAGCAATTTTCTGTGGATGCTATAGAGGCGCTTGACGCGGCTCTCGACCCGGCCGGTGATGCCGGCTTCTTTGAGGCCGTCGCGCAGCACGCCTTCGACGCGCGTCATGAAGGCTTCGCCGGCTTTGCGGCGCGACTCGACGGCGGCGCGGACTTGCTCGTATCCGATGGGATCGACGTATTTGAAGCCGAGGTCTTCCAGTTCGCCGCGAATCTTGCCCATGCCGAGACGGTGCGCGATGGGAGCGTAGATTTCGAGCGTCTCGCGGGCGATTTTCTGCTGGCGCTCGGGATCGAGATGTTCGAGGGTGCGCATGTTGTGCAGGCGGTCGGCGAGCTTGATGAGAACGACACGGATGTCGTCGACCATGGCGAGCATCATTTTGCGGAGGTTTTCGGCTTGCGCCTCTTCTCGGGTAGAGAAATCGATTTTGCTGATCTTGGTGACGCCCTCAACGATGTGGGCAACCTGTTCGCCGAATTCCTGGCGGATTTCGGCGGCGGTGACCGAGGTGTCTTCGACGGAGTCGTGGAGAAGGCCGGCGGCGATGGAGACGGAATCCATTTTCATGTCGGCGAGAACGTTGCCGACTTCGAGCGGATGCACGAGGTAAGGCTCGCCGGAGGCGCGGGATTGTCCGGCATGGTGCTTCTGGGAAAATTCGTAGGCTTTCTTGACAAGATCGAGGTCGTCGTTGGGACGGTTCTCGCGCAGCTTCCGCATCAACTCGCGGAAGCGGGTCACCGTGAGCACGTTGGTCTTGATCTGTTGGCGCAACGTCGCCATGATCGATTTTAGCGCAGCGGATGGCTGTTACAATGCCGGGACGACAATCCTGCACACCATCCTTTTGCTTTTCCTAGGGGGTACGCACCCGGCCAATAACTTCCCGGCCGCATAGGGTATAGTGACGGACGTTCCAGGTATAGATTGCCTCCGCCTTGGCTTTGAGCGCACAGTGCGCCAGGATGGCATCATAGATGCCTCCACCGACAATGCCCAGAGCGGCCGAGGCTTGCAACGCGTCGGCGTATTCATCGCCGCTCAGGGCGATGATCGAGAGCCGCTCGCGTATGCTGCCGATGAACAACAGGGCCTGCTCGCCGCTGATGCGGTGTCTGCCCGGCATCCGGGTCAGCGTGGAGTAGACTTCAGCCAGACTATGCGCTCCACAGCAGCCCGTTGACTTGTCAAATTGGATGAACAGCTCCAGACTGGCTCGATGGTGGACGTGATCCCCATAGAACACCGGGACCAGGACTGACGTGTCGAAGAACGCTTTCATTCGCCCTTGCCGGCGCCCTTGCCAAGGTTAGCCATGTCGCGCTCCTCGCGGATTCGCTGCAGCAACTCATCCGTGGCGGACGCGGGCAGCGGCCTCCCCGTGCGAAACACCCAGACGCCATGCTCTTTCGCAAGCGGTCCCGTGCCGCGAACCGGACGGAGGGTAATTTGCTCGCCGCCGCTTTCCAGTTCCAAGGCGTCCCCCGGTTCCAAATGCAGCTCCTCCCGCAGGAGCTTGGGGAGAACCACGCGCCCTGCTTTGTCCATGATGACGCGAGCGCTCATGTTGGTATTATAACATGGGTGTACCCATCAATCAAACCCATTTTCGAGTGAAGATGAGGCGCTAATCGTCCGAAGGAGGGCTTGTGGGCTGGTAGATTACGGGTCAGGAGATCGCACATGGATCGCATACTGGTTACTGGGGTTTCGGGGCCGATTGGGATGGCGCTTCTGGCTTCGTTTGAGCCTCAGGTAACACAGATTGTGCGGCTGGTGCGGGGACGGGCGCAGAATGCGGGGCAAATTTCTTGGGACCCTCTGGCCCCGGTGCCGCCGGCGGCGGTGTCGGGGTTCGATGCGGTGGTCCACTTGGCCGGCGAGAGCCTGGTCGGACGCTGGACCGACGTAAGGAAGAAGGCGATCCGCGCGAGTCGCGTGCAGGGAACCCGGAACCTGGCTGCGGCGTTGGCGCAGAGTGAGGCCAAGCCGCGCGTGTTGGTGTGTGCATCGGCGGTCGGGTTCTACGGGAATCGCGGCGATGAACTTTTGCGCGAGGAGAGTCCGGCTGGGCAGGGATTTCTGCCCGAGGTTTGCCGCGAGTGGGAAGACGCCAGCCGAATTGCCGCCGAGGCAGGCATTCGCACGGTGAACGTCCGGATTGGGCTGGTGCTGAGCACGAAGGGCGGGGCGCTCGGAAATATGCTGAAGCCGTTCAAACTGGGGCTGGGCGGCCGGATTGTATCCGGGCGGCAGTGGTGGAGTTGGATTCATGTGGACGACGTAGTGGGGGGAATTCTGCACGCGATGCGCGCGGAGTCGGCCGTTGGGCCGGTGAGTGGACCGGTGAACCTGGTGGCGCCGAATCCGGTGCGCAATGCGGAGTTTACAAAAGTGTTGGCGTCGGTGCTGCGCCGCCCTGCATTTTTTCCGGTGCCGGAGTTTGCGCTTCGACTGGCTTTCGGCAAGATGGCTGCGGAGGAATTGTTGCTCGCCAGCCAGCGGGTTGAGCCAGGAAAGCTCGGGGCCAGCGGGTATGCGTTCCGTTTTCGCGAGTTGAGGGCGGCGCTGGAGAATCTGGTCGGATAGGTCTTTCGCTCGTTGCAATCACGCCCGGATGTGAGTATCGTCACATCATGGCTGCTCTTCATCTGCCACACTAAACCAGCATGCTCAAGAAATCCATTGCGGCGGCGCTGCTTGTGGCCATGGTGGCCTGGGCAGAGATGGCCCTGGCGCCGATGTTTCTCATGCAGGCCGGCCACGTCCATGCAGCGCGTGAAGTGTCTGAGCGCATGGCCGCTCACCACCACGTTATGCCCGCGGGCCATCCTTGTTGTCCGGGGCTTGGCAAAGCTGAGAACACGGATCGGATCGAGTTTGCTGCCAGCAGCCTGCCGTGCCAGGATGAGCATCGCTGCTGCTTCCAGCAGGGACCGCAGAGCGTGCCCGCGCCCGCGAGTTCCCGCCTTTCGCGGGAGATCGCCCCAGCGGAGATTGCCGAACTCAGTCCGGCTCATGATGCAGCGTCGCACGTTTTCCCGGCGACTGCGGTTGCGCCTGGTCCTCCACCGGGCCAGTTTGGAATGGTTCTCCGCGTCTAGATTCCTTCCTTGAGTTCCCAACTCTCTTCCCGCGGCCGTCAAGCTGGTCGCAAGTCTCAACTGTTCTCATAACTTTGACAAGGAGATTTTATGAAATTCAGACTGTTTGCTTTGATCCTCACCCTTGCCCTGTCGCTGGTTGGCTGGGCGCAGGAACCGCCGGCAGCTTCGGCGGCTCCGAACTCGACACCGGCCCCGCAAGCCCAGGGGTGCTGTCATCACAACATGGCCGATATGAAAGACGGCAAAGGTTGCTGCCATCACGCCGTGGCCGATGCCAAGGATGCCGCGGCCTGTTGCAGCAAAGGCAAGTGCCAAATGAAAGATGGCAAGTCTTGCTGCGACGGCAAAGACATGAAGGCGGCGATGAAGGAATGCACGAAAAACGGCTGCTGTGCAGACGGCAAGTGCTGCCCCGAAGGCAAGAGCTGCGGCGAGGCCAAGGGCGATAAGACCGCCATGGGCTGCTGTGGCAGTAAGTGCGAACGCCATCCGCACACACCCGCGGAGAGCTAATTCAACCCGGTTACACCAGCGCCCCGGTCGCTCGACGGCCGGGGCTTCTCTTTGCCTCGAAGCTTCGCCCATCGCTAATCGGAGTTGCTGTGACCACAGGCAACTGCCGAGCTTCTCCACCCCGGTTCGCTCGGCCTGGACGGCCGAGGCGACCGTTCCCACACGAGCTGAGGCCGGGCGATTTTGCCGGCGTGGCAAGCTGAAGTTTTGCGCGGTTCGGTGAAGTTAGATGATGGTCACGCTCACCGGACTGGAGGCAATGCCGCTGGCAAAGCCCGCCGACTGGCTGGCTCCCAATTCAAGGCGGTAAGTGTAACCGTCGGGAGGAAGCCCCGCCCAAGCGGAGCTTGTACGGAGCAGCCTGTCATCCGCCTATTCGGCGGGCCAGCTCTATTCCGCTTTGGGTTCTTTCCTCTTCTCTTCCGATTCCACTGAAAACAGCATATAACGATCGTAGCTGTGTTTGCGGTAGTAGTGGTGCTTGCGATAGTCGAGATAGATTTCCGCGCTCTTCGGAAGCCACAATTCCAGATTCTTGCTTGGGAAGGGAACTGGGCCGTACTCTACGATCTGTTGCTCGCTACTCAAATGGAGCTCCGGCACCGGACTGAGCAGCTCCGATTCGATCCGGACTATCTGAAAGTTGTCCGCCGCAATCCAGGCGCGGCCTTTCAACCGCATCGGGAATCTCTGTCCACCCACGACGAAAAGTTGGAACGGCGAGGGCCGTCCTTCGAGCTCCTTAAAGTGAACCAGCCACGCCGCTTGCCCATGCCAGCGCCCCAGCCCTTCGCATGTCATCTCGAAGTCTTCCCGCTTGCCGGGGTGAAATACCAGAGCCAGCCCGGCGAACCCGGTGGTGTCTCCGATTTCCTCGGGAATGTTGTCGCTCGACTGGCGCTCGGAGCGTTGTTCGTCCACCGTAACAAACCCCTGCTTCTCCTCTGAAAGAGAAGCCATATAGTCGTAGTCTCGAGTTTTCGTCGTGGCGGGATTCCCCATTTCATCCACCCGCTTGTGCAGCAGGTGCTCGTTTGCCGCAATCCGCGAGACGTTGTCCGCCAGTTCTTTCACGCGCCCGCCTGACATCTCTATTACATTCTCATACGGACAGCTAACCCCAGCCGCGACGGGCGGCTTAGCTTCATCGATTCCCTCGGGCCGCCAGGGCTTGACCGAGAGCTCGAGTTCAGGTGTTGCGAGCAGAGGATCGATGCCGGACGAAGGCGTCGCATTCTTCGGCGTGGTATCAGTATCACGGTCAGGACCGGCGCCGGATCCTTCGAGCGTGGCAAGCAGGTCGCGCACTTGGGGAACGACAGGGTTGTTGGGTAAATCCTGCACGAAGGTCTTGAGTGCCCGGATACCCTCTTCCCTCTTTCCCAGATTGACCAGGGCCTCTCCTAGAACCAGATTCGCCGTGCGCGCCCCGGCTTTCCCATATACGATGGCCAGCTCCGCCTGTTGCCGAGCCTCCTCATACTTCCTTTGTTTGAAGTAAGCATCGGCCAGTAAGTTGTGCGCCATCCAATAGCCGGGATCGGCTCTGACTGCTTTTTCTAGCGCGGCCGTCGCCCCGAGATAGTCTTTTTGAATGAGATCTACACGGCCGAGCAACGCCAACGCCTGCACGTTGTGCGCATCGAGATTGGAAGCGGTCTCCAGATAGCTCCGCGCCTGACCGAGGTCGTTTTGCTGATAGAACAGGTATCCCAAAAGATAATTCAGATCCGAACTCGACGGCGCCAGCTTGTAAGCCGCATCCAATCTCTTGCGCGCGCCCTTCAGATTCCCGGACTTGAGGGCGGAAACGCCACGCTTAACTTCTTTGCGCGCCTTGGAGGGCATTGCCACCTCGGCTACGTCGAGGTCCATTGCCTCTGGATCTCGGTGCAGTACGACCTCTATCCGAATCGTGTCTGACGCCAAGTCTCCCGCTTGAACGACGTTGAACTCCTTGTGCTCGCCCAAATATCCGACGGCGCTTATCTCCATTTCGTACTTGCCGGGAAGCAGACCTAATGCGGCTTCCGATGGTTGGTTTGCGTCGGTGGTTGTCCAGCGAACGGTGTGAGTGGACTGGTTCGTGATCTTTAAGACCGACTGCCGGTCAATTTGCTTCTTGCTGTCCTCCGCGTACACCGTAACCCGCATCAGCGCCTCGCCTGGGTTGAGTTCGTACCCGGTTCGGTCGAACCTTGACCGTGTCATTTGATCCATTGTCTGCATCCCCTGGGGGAGCCCCCCGGGGGCCTGCCCCGAGGCAGGCCCCTCCAGAAGATGGAGGAGAAACAGAGTGCCGATGAAACAAGTGACTGTGATCCGTGCTGTACTTTGAGGGATCATAAGACGGCTAGTCCTTTCATCGCATTGGCCAGTTGGCGGTCAATTTCGAAGTTTCTCAAGAATTTTCTCGCAATTCGCGCCGCCCCGTCAGCTTTGACTCGATATTCACAAGAGGTGAAATAACTGCATTTTACGGGCGGGATCTGCCGTTCGGCGTGGACAGTCGCGCGCTTCCCGAAAATTGCTTGTCTAGATTCTATTCTATTGGTCAAACCGATTCTATTCTGCGTGACGCTCCGATTGGACGTGGGTGCGCGTGATGCGGTCGTGCCAGCACAATCCGTCCTGGTCAAGAACGCACCAGAGATAGCCGAGGCCGGCGGAAAGCGCGGAGAGAAATGAAGCCAGTACGCGCCAGCGGCGTGAGCGCCAATTGAGCGGAGAACCATCAAACGCTGCCAGCCGCAGGCGGGCGGCGCGAAGTCCGGGAGTCGAGCCGGTGTACACCACAAACAAGAATTCGTAAGCTGCCCAAAGCACGATTGCGACTAGGCCAAGCGCACCGGCGAACATTGATCTAGCGAGCATTGGGAGCGGTCCGTGAACGGGGTTCAGGCTGGGGTTCAGACGAAGAAAAATTGCGGCAAAGGCCGCCAGAGCCGTTCCGAGGACAGCGCCATCCACCAGAGCAGCGAGCACGCGCCGGACGATCGATGCGGATGGGGATGCGGACGGGGAGTCGGCGCCGTCTCTCCGGTCGGCCGGCTCTTGATTGGCGGGTTCCATCAGCATCCCACCCAATGCGGGCGGCGGCGGCAAAATCTCCGGGGCTTCCACGATGCGCGGACGATCATGATCGAAGACGGGATCGGCCAGTTCGCTGACGCGAAAAACCGGAATTGCGGCGGAGCGAGGGAACTCGATCACCTTGGCGAATGGCTCCGAGGCTTGTTCCGGATATAGGTACTGGCCTTGCTCCGGGGCAAGTTGCGATGCTTGGCCAGGTTCAGCTTGGCTTGGCGTCCCGACCGGCGTCGCTTCTTCTTTCGTTTGGAACATGAAGTCTTGCTCGGCTCGCGCTGGCGCAGCGATAACTGCCGCCGATCCAGTTCCCGCGAATCCCGTTGGCGGCGCAGGACGGGACCAGCTCTCGGGCGCATCAAAGGGCAGGAGCAGCGACGGATAGCGCGGAGTCCGGGGCTTGCGCCGCGTGCGATAGCGTTCGAGGCGAGCGGTAACCTCGACGCGCCAGGAATCGGCATTCATATCACTAGCCGGATCGACGTTCGGGTCCGAGGCCGCAGTTTCAGCGCCGGCCCCGGCGCTGCGCGCCGGCTCGACGGCATCGGTCGAGCAGAGGTGGCTTTGGACAGCGGGATCTCCGCCGGTTGGATAGTTCGTCAATCCGGTCGTCATCAATCCAGTCGTCATCAATCCGGCCTTTATCAATCCGGTGGTCGCAAATCAAGTCGTCGTTAGCAAATCCCGGCCACCGACCAGAGCGAGGCCGGGCACCAATGCCGGAGACCGCAAAAATGCGCAGCTTTGCTTCGCCTGCCGCTCGCGTGCTAAGGTCAGTTGGTTCCCGTTGGCAGACCGGCTGGCGGAGCGCACGCGTCCCTTGCAGATCACCGCTAATGATCACCCGCTCTCGAATCTTTATCACGGCCGCATTGCTATGTCATCTGCTTCTCGCTCGGGGGATAGTAACCAGCCAGACGCTGCCCCCTGCCGCCGCAACGGTCTCTGCTTCTGAGAGCGCCCCTGCGATGGCCCCGCCTCTACCGGCAGCTCCTGCCGGCCGGCCGGAAGAACCGATTACGATCCGGGCGGTGCAACAGGAGAAAGACGGTTCCATCTACCACCTGCGCGGCAAGGTGGAAATCGACTATCGCACCTACATCCTGCACGCGGATCAAGTCACCTACAACGCGGACACGGGAGACAGCGAACTGGAGGGCCACGTCGTGCTGGACGGCGGTCCTTACGACGAGCACGTCGAGGCCAGTCACGGCACTTACAATATCCGCACGGAAACGGGCACGTTCTATAGCGCGATCGGAACGGTGGGAATGCAGATGCGGAAATCCCGCTACGTGCTTACCACTTCCAATCCGTTTGCCTTTACCGGAAAGATTGTGGAGAAACACGGGCCCGCCCACTATCTGGTGCGCCAGGGCACGGTCACCACCTGCGAACTGCCCCATCCGAAGTGGCAATTCAGCGCGAGGCGCATTTCGGTGGATGTGGACGGCACCGCCAAAATCTTTAACAGCAATTTCCAGCTGATGGGTATGCCGGTGTTCTATTTTCCTTTTGTGGCGTTCCCAGTTCAGAGAGAGCGGCAGACCGGGCTGCTGATTCCGACTTTTGGCAACTCATCCACCAAGGGATATATTGCCGGCGAATCGGTGTACTGGGCCTTCAATCGCAGCATGGACGCCCTTGTGGGCGCCGATTACTATTCGAAACGCGGTTGGTTCGAACGCGGAGAATTCCGCGCTCGTCCGAACGACAGCTCTTACGTGTTCTTCAACTACGTGGGAATGGTGGATCGCGGCATCGGCACTCCACGGCAGAACCAAGGCGGCGAGGACGCGCATTTTATGGCCGAGCGTCCCTTCGGGAACTTCCGCGGCATCGCGAATGTCGATTATTTGAGTTCGTTCGTTTTCCGCATTGCCTTCACCGATGTCTACACGCAGGCGATCGACTCGGAAGTGAGGTCGCAGATTTTCCTTTCCAATACGACCAACGGATTTCACTTCAACGCCCTGGCGGAGCGCTACCAGAACTTCGAAGTCTGCGTTCCGCCCCCAGCGCCGGAAACGGGCGCTTGCAGTACGATCACGCAGACGGAACTGGTTCGGATTCTGCATGCGCCCAGTTTTTTCCTCTCTGGCGAGGAGCGGCAGTTGGGCAATACGCCGCTGTACTGGTCGTTCGAGAGCGCGGCGGAAGGTTTGCAGCGGCGCGAGGCGCCGGAAGATTTGCCGCAGCGCCAGCTCGGGCTCCGCACCGCCGCTGTGGTGGGCAGATTCGGTCTGGCGCCGTCGCTCGCGATGCCGTTGCAATGGCGGGGATGGTCGTTTCGTCCCGCGCTGACGCTGCGGGATACGTTTTACACGCAAGAGTACGACGCGGCGTTGGCTGCGGCGACGGGAAGAGCTGCCGACGACATTGTGAATCGCAAAGCGCTGGAAGCTTCGGTTGAGTTGCGTCCGCCGGCATTGTCGCGGGTCTTCGATCGTCCCTGGCTCGGACGCAAATGGAAGCACGTGATTGAGCCGCGCATGAAGTACGACTACGTCACCGGCGTGAATAACTTCGCCGACATTCTGCGTTTCGACGCCACCGATGTGCTGACCAATACGAATGAAGTTGAGTACTCCCTGGTGAATCGCTTGTACGCCAAGCGCCTCGATCCGAACGCCAAAGATTGCGACGTGCGGAGCATGAGCACGCTCACCATCGGCGGCGCGCCGCAAGTGGGCGAGGTACCGTGGGAACTGCCTCCGAACCCTGACGCGCAAGCCTGCGCCTCGGGCCCGCGCGAGATCTTGAGTTGGGAGGTCGGACAGAAGTATTTTTTCGATCCGACGTTTGGGAATGCGCTTGTGGCAGGGCAGCGAAACGTGTTTACGACGACCGCGGATTTCACGGGCATCGCGTTTCTGGATTCAGAGCGGCGCTTTGCTCCGCTCATTTCGCGCCTGCGCATCGAAACCAGCCCGCGCACCAACACCGAGTGGGATTTGGACTACGACTTCAAGGACGGCCGCATCAATTCCAGCATGGCGCTGGTGAACTACCGCTTCGGCGCATTTACCATGGGGGGAGGCGACGCCTTTTTGCGCGTGATCGGCACTGGAGCGGGAACGACAACGACGAGCGAGTTCCACCAGTTTCGGGTGTTGTTTGGCTACGGTCAACTCAACAAGCGCGGATTGAGCGCCGCCAGCAGCTTCGGTTTTGACGCGGACAAGGGATCTCTGCAGTATGCGACGGCGCAGACGAGTTACAACTGGGACTGCTGCGGCCTGAGCCTGGAATACAGGCGCTTTGCGCTGGGATCGGTGCGTAACGAGAATCAATATCGCTTCTCGTTTACGCTGGCGAACATTGGCGCGTTCGGCAACCTTAGGCGGCAGGAACGGCTGTACTAGGGGAGTTCCCAGTTCTCAGTTCTCAGTTCTCAGTGAGAGCGGTTCGGGAGGTTTCGGAGAACTGAGAACTTTTCTCGTGGATAATGGAGATCGTGAACACTGCGGCCACGCTCGATCGGAAAGCTGAGCACCTGCGCCAGATCCTCGCTGGCCGCGCTCGCTTGCTCGTGGCGTACTCGGGCGGCGTGGACTCCGCTTTTCTTGCCTGGATGGCGCATCAAGTGCTCGGCGGCCAAATGTGCGCCGTGATTGCCGATTCCGCCAGCCTGGCGCGGACTCATCTCGAAGACGCGCTCGCTTTTGCGCGCGAGCGCGACATTCCGGTCGAGGTTGTGGAAACGCAGGAACTGGAAAATCCCGCGTACATCCGCAACGATGCCATGCGCTGCTTTCACTGCAAGGACGAATTGTTCTCCGTCCTCGAGCGTTACCGCGAGGCCCGCGGATTCGACGCCATCGCTTACGGAATCAACGCCGACGACGAGGGCGATTTTCGCCCCGGACAGCAGGCCGCGCGCCAGCACCATGTTCTGGCTCCGCTGCTCGAAGCCGGACTGACCAAAGCTGAAATCCGGGAACTGGCGCGGCAGGCTGATTTGCGGGTGTGGGACAAGCCGGCTTCCGCCTGTCTTTCTTCGCGCCTGGAATATGGACGCGCGGTTACGCCCGAAGCGCTAAGGGTTATCGAGCGAGGCGAAGATGCGCTGCGGGCCATGGGGTTTCGGCAATTCCGCGTGCGTCATCACGGGGAAATCGTGCGCATTGAGATTGCGCGCGAAGAACTTCCCCGCGCTCTGACCGCCCAGATGGCCCGCGAGTTCACCGCCGTGTTCAAAGGATTGGGATTCAAGTTTGTCACTCTCGACCTGGAGGGATTCCGCTCCGGATCCATGAATCAACTGCTGACGGCCGCAGAGTTGCTGCGCGGACGCGACTGAATTTGCCTCCCGTAGAGACGCGGCTTGCCGCGTCTCGGCATTGCCGGGCTGACGGAGACGGGGCAAGCCCCGTCTCTACAAGCGGAGAGACCACGCAGCCATCTTGCTGCCATGAGATAATCAAGCGGCTTGCTCATGTTCAGGTGGTTTCGACTAATGATTGTGCGGCGCGCGTTTCTGGTTCTCTTACTGATCTGTTTGGGCTGCTCGGCGCAGTCGCCTCCTGCCCCTCCTTCGGACATCGCACGCGCGATCGAGCGGCAGGTGCGGGCGCATTATGCGCTCGAACCCGACGTAAAAGTGATTTTGGGGCCGCTTCGGTCGAGTGAGTTTGCGAACTATGACGCGCTGACGGTCACGTTTGCCAGGCCCGGTAAGAAGCAGGACTTCGAGTTTCTGCTGTCGCGCGACGACAAGACGCTGATACGCATAACGAAGCTGGATCTGGCGACGGATCCTTATGCCGAGATCATGAAAAAGATTGACGTCAGCGGGCGTCCGACGCGCGGCAACAAAGATGCCAAGGTGACGGTCGTCAACTATGACGATTTCGAGTGTCCGTTCTGTTCCCGCATGCACACGACACTTTTCCCGGGGCTTTTCAAGGAATACGGCGATCGCGTCCTTTTTATCTACAAGGATTACCCGCTCGAAGAAATGCATCCCTGGGCGGTGCACGCGGCGGTGAACGCCAATTGCCTGGGCGCGCAAAACAACGATGCCTACTGGGACTATGCGGATACTCTGCACGGCAATCAGGAGGCGATCAGGGCCAAAGGCCACGACGGTTGGAATGCGGAACTCGACAGGTTGGCTGGCGCGCAGGGGCAGAGGCATAATCTCGACGTTGCGAAGTTGCAGGCATGCGTCAAGGCCCAGGATGAAAAGGCGGTGCGCGCCTCGATGCGTGAAGCGGAAGCCGTTGGAGTGGATTCAACTCCGACGATGTTTGTGAATGGACAGAAACTGGATGGAGCCGTGCCTGCGGATGAGGTACGGATGGCGCTCGATCGGGCGTTGAAGGATGCCGGCGTTGCGCCTCCGGAGCGCAAGTAATGAATTTGTGATTTGCGATTTGTGATTGGAAACCCGGCGACTGCGGGATCGAGATTGCCAATTACAAATTGCCAATAGCAAATTTTGTGGTGGAGGAAAGAACTTGAAAAATCTTAACTGCTTTGAACGCGTGGGCCTGGCGATGGTTGCCGCGTTTCTGTTGATTGGGGCATCGGCTTGTAACCACAACAGCAGCGGCGGGGACGTCATGGCTTCGGTCAATGGGCGGAAGATTTATCGCAGCGAAGTCGACAAGTATTACGCCAACCAGACGGCGGGATCCGATCAGCAGCCGGCAGGCGAGCAGGCGGTGAGCCTTCGGCTGAGCATTCTGAATGAGCTGGTCGAAACGGAAATCCTGATGCAGCGCGCGGAAAAGCTCGGGCTGCTGGCGACGGACGAAGAAGTGGACCGCAAGCTGAACGAAATCAAGTCGCCCTACACCGCCGAAGAATTTAACAAGCGCCTGCAGGACAAAAAAATATCGGTCGATGACTTCAAGCGCGACCTGAGGCGCTCGCTCACCCGCGACAAGGTGTTGAACAAGGAAATCACCTCGCGCATCAACATCACCGACCAGGACGTTTCCGGCTACTACAACCAGCACAAGGCCGAGTTCAACCTGATCGAGGCGCAGTATCATCTGGCGAGGATCATGGTGTCTGGAGTGGTAAACGCTCAGGTGCGCAATTTGCAGAACAGCAAGGCGCAAAACGATGCCGAGGCGCGCAAGAAAATCCAGATGATCGCCAACCGCCTCGACAGTGGCGACGACTTCGCCACGCTGGCCATGAATTATTCCGAAGACCCGGATACCAGCAACAACGGCGGCGATTTGGGTATGGCCCCCGAATCCGCGCTCAAGACCGCCGATCCGGCAACTCGCGACGCGGTGCTGAAACTCAAGCCGGGGCAATATACGCCGGTGATTCCCATCATAAATCCGGCCACTCATCAGCCCGGCGCTTACATGATCGTAAAACTGATTGCGAAGGAGCCGGCGGGGCAGAGGGACCTGAACGATCCGCGGGTGCAGCAGGCCATTCGCCAGCAATTGCGCGATCGCCGCGAGCAGCTATTGAAAGCGGCGTACTACGAGAGCCTCCGCGACGACGCCAAAGTCGCGAATTACTACGCGGAAGAAGTGCTGAAGAATCTGGGCGCGGCGAAGTAGTGCGACTCAGGGTGGCGCGGCTTGTGGAGCGGGTGCTAACGGCATAGCCGAAGCCATGCCCCTTCAAAGCTATCGCCCTTCAATGCTATCCCGAAACTAACTTAATCAGAGCCCTCAGCAACACACCCGTGACCATTCTCAACAGGCATATACCTTTTAAAGAACCCGTCTAGCGTCGAAAACCATGACGCAAAGGCGGCCTATTCGACCGGCTATTTTCTGCTCAGGTTCCCCGGATAACGTTCGATCCTTTCACGAAGCGCGGATAAGTGTGGCATGGCCACGCCGCGGCTCTCTCCGGTATTGAGCACATCGAAGTAATAGCGCTTCATCTCCTCCGGGCTGTTGTCGAAGTGGCTCCCCCGGAGAAGGCGTCGACCCTTTTCAGTAAATCGAATGAGATAAAGAAATGCGAGGCCCGCAAGCCAAGTGGGCGTGTTCAAAACACTTCTCGCATCGGGATAACTCTCCAGGTTGACTCCACGGGCCGCAACCACACCTAGTGCTTCCCGCGTGGCCCACACCCCCGACTTCAAAGTCTTAAGACTCCGGGTCGCTTCGGCGATACCTCCCGCCCAAAGGCAGATTCCGATGCCGCCAGCATTGATCGCATGGTGCACCCAGAGCCATTCGATGATGTTTGGTTTTATGTCCAAGGTGAAACCAGCCCCTTGGAATAATTCCGTCACGGCTTTGAACTTGTCCAGATCAGAACCTTCCAACATTCCGAAGCGCACCGCGGGGCTCACGGTCGCAATGAGGATGCCCTGAGCGTCGATACCGCCCGTGGCTTCGGCATAACCCCAAAGGATAGATGATCTCGGGAGAAGGCGGTCAATTTCTTCCGTTCCATCCCAATTTGCGGTGAACATGAGAAAAGTGGCGCGAGGCGCATCGGGCAGGTACTGCTGGACAGCCTGTGCCGCCTGGTAGTGCTTGGTCGCGACAATCACGAGGTCAAAACCGTCTGCCGGGCTGATCTGCCCAACTGTTTTGGGAGCATAGGTCACCCGGGCGTGTTTTGGATACCCGGTTCGCAGGTCCAATACGTCTAAAGTGTCGGTGGCAGGAAACCCCTCTTTTCGCACGACATGGGTGACGTCGACGCCCGCCTTGGACAAGGCCCAGCCGTAAATCGTTCCAACCACGCCCCTACCGATGATGAGGATTTTCATTTTAGGTCATACCTCGGGGTTCCGTGCACAAGTGTGGGATTCCACGGTTAGGCTGACGTAGCGAGGAACTTCCCCTGAGTTTGTTCAACCTTTTAGCTTCCTGGTCAAGACTTCGTTCACCAACTGCGGATTAGCCTGCCCCTTCGAGGCCTTCATCACCTGGCCCACGAAGAATCCGATCATGGTTTTCTTGCCCGTGCGATATTGCTCCACTTGTTTGGGATTCGCCGCGATTAACTCGTCGGCGAGTTTCTCCAGCGCCGACGCGTCCCGCGACTGCTCAGGACGCCCCTGTTCTTCGTAAACGGCAGGGAAGTCCTGATTGCGCTCGAAACAGAGGTCGTAAAGATCTTTCAGCATTTTGCCCGAGATCGTGCCCGACTCGACCAGATCGGCCGAGGCCGTGACCCCCGTCATCGAAATAGGCGACTGCTCGAGTTCGAGACCCTGCGTTTTCAGGCGTCCCAGTAATTCACTCTGCACGAGATTTGCTACGCGCTTGGGATTTTTCGCCGTCCGGGCCGCGGACTCGAACTGATCGGCCATGGCTCGCGTCAGCGTCAGCGTGTGAGCGTCGCCTGCCGTGATGCCATACTCCCTCACCATGCGCTGGCGGCGCGCTTCCGGAAGCTCGGGCAGGCTGGCGCGGATTGCGGCTTGCCATTTCTCATCCACCACCAGGGGAAGCAGATCGGGCTCGGGAAAATAGCGATAATCGTGTGCCTGTTCTTTCGAGCGCATGCCGTAAGTCTTGCCTTCGTTCGCGTTGTAGAGGCGCGTCTCCTGCGTGATCCTGCCACCGGCTTCGATGATGCCGATGTGGCGCTCGATCTCGTACTCCAGCGCCTGCTTGATGAAGCGGAATGAGTTGACGTTCTTGACCTCGGTTTTCGTGCCGAATTCTTTCTGTCCGCGAGGACGCACGCTGATGTTAGCGTCGCAGCGCAGCGAACCTTCCTCCATGTTGCAGTCGCTGACACCGGTATAGAGGATGATTTCTTTCAGGCGAGTGAGGTATTCGTGAGCTTCCTCAGGCGACCGCATGTCGGGTTCGCTGACAATCTCGGCCAGGGGAACGCCGGTGCGGTTTAGATCTATGGCAGTCTTGTGGGCGGCGTCGGCGAAGCCCTCGTGCAGGCTCTTGCCCGCGTCTTCTTCCAGATGAAGGCGGGTAATGCCGATCTTCTTCCTGCCGCCGTTCGTCTTAGTTTCGTTCAGGTCGATTTCGATGAAGCCGAACTCCGCCAACGGCTTGTCATACTGCGAGATCTGGTAGCCCTTCGGCAGATCGGGATAAAAATAGTTCTTGCGCGCAAAAATGGAAACTTCGTTGATGCGGCACTCCAAAGCCATCGCCGCCAGAACCGCGAATTCCACGGCCTTCCGGTTGAGCACGGGCAAGGCTCCGGGAAGTCCAAGACAGACGGGGCAGACATTCGTGTTCGGCGGATCGCCAAAGCGAGTCGAACATGAGCAAAAGATTTTCGAAGCGGTCAGCAGTTGGACGTGAACTTCGAGTCCGATGACCGGCTCGTATTTCGCGAGGAGATCCTCGGAAACGGCTGGAGTGGAAGCCATATCGAGAGATTATAGCTGGCGCGGGCGGCGAGCTAGGGTCGCTTCGCTTCCGGCGCGCTTAAGTACTTCTCCATCGGGATCTCGAAGTACATCAGCTCATTGCCTTTTGCGTCGTGCACTCCCATCAGGTAGAAGTTGGCGCCTGCCAGCGGATTCGAGATGCCGGCGATATCGAAAAACAGAAAACCACGCGCCGTGGAGTGCGGTTCCACGGCTTTCGCGCCGAACTGAGCCTGCTCGATTTCGTCCCACGTCTTGCGGCTCACGCCGCCTTTGACCTGTTTCTGTGGCAGCGGAATGGGCAGTGCAATTTTCCCATCATTCCGCGAAGGATGCGAGAGCCGGCGCAGCAGATCGTCCATGGTCGCGGGGAACAGCTTGCTGCGATCCTTGGTATTCAACTGGGCCTTCATGCCGACGAGAGAGACGGGCTGATCGCCGTCATTCGTGATGACGAAGAAGACCGGCATGTAACCGTTGTTGCGATAGTTGACGCTGAAGATCGACGCCTTGTCTTCCACGTCATACGGATCGACGGCAACCACAACTTTTTCCATGGGATGATCGTCGTGCGCCGGGTAGGTGCGGGCGGGCTGCGCCGCGGGCATCACAAACTCTTTGGCCGCAATCGCGCCCAGGCAGCAGAGCAGCACAAAAGCACAGACGGCCGTAAAGCGCTGGGCTCGCGGCATCGGCGTGCTAAGTGGTTCCTGTAAACCTGCACTATGCATACGTGAATTAATTATAGGACGCTCAATTATAGGATGCGGTCACTGCAATCGGTGCTGTCCCATCAAGATCGAAGATGAGATTTTGGCTCGCCATTTAGAATGGGACTTCTTTCATGTACGCGCTCTACAGTGCGCTGCTCGCTTTTTTTCTGCTGCTGACGCTGCCCTACTGGCTGCTGCAGATGATGCGGCACGGCAAGTATCGGGCAGGCTTACGCCAGAGGTTCGGCGCCGTTCCGCCCGCTCTCGCGGGTCGCGGCGAGAAACCCGCAATTTGGGTTCACGCGGTTTCGGTGGGCGAGGTGGTGGCTTCGAGCGCCGTCGTCAAAGCGCTGCGAGATAAGTTGCCGTCCCATCGCGTACTGGTTTCGACGACCACCAGCACGGGACAAAAACTCGCCGCGCAAAGGTTCGGCGCGGAGAACGTGTTTTATTTCCCCCTGGATTTCGCCTTCGCCATCCGGCCCTACCTCACCGCTTTGCGTCCGGAACTCGTGGTCGTCGCCGAAACTGAATTCTGGCCGAATTTTCTTCGGCTGGCCAAGCGCAGCGGAGCTCGCATCGCCGTGATCAACTGCCGCATTTCCGACCGATCGCTTCCCGGCTACAAGCGGCTCCGCTTCTGGCTCCCGAGATTGCTGGGGAAGACGCTCGGACACGTCGATCTGTTTTTGGCCCAGACAAAAGAAGACCGGCAGCGGCTCATGGAAATTGGCGCGCCCGAAGCGAAGATCGCAGTGGCCGGCAACCTGAAATTCGATGTGGCGCCGCCGCCTCTGCCGGCGATCGTTACGAGCCTTCGCGACAGCTTTCGCCGCAGCGGAGCGGGGCCGGTTCTGGTATGCGGCAGCACGCTCGACGGAGAAGAAGGCTCGCTGCTTTCCGCGTTTCGCAACATTCTGGCCAATCATCCCAAGGCCGTAATGATCCTTGCGCCTCGTCACTTGGAGCGGTTTGCGGAGGTTGCCGATCTGGTAGAAAAACTCGGCTTCCGGATGTGGCGGCGTTCTCTTTGGGGTGGCGAACGTTGGAGCGGCGAAGCGCTTGCTGGCGGCGTCTTTCTGGTCGATAGTATCGGGGAGTTGGCCGTGCTCTATTCGCTGGCGACGGTCGCGTTCGTCGGCGGGAGTCTCGTGCCGCGCGGAGGACACAACATTCTTGAGCCTGCTCTCTACGGCGTTCCCATCGTCACCGGCAATCACTACGAGAATTTTCGCGACGTCGTCAATTTTTTTGCCAGTCGCAATGCGGTCCGCATCGTTGGACTGGCGGATCTGCCTCTGGTCTTCATGGAGCTGATCGAAAACGGCGGCGAACGAACGCGGCTCGGCCGGAACGCACTGGCGGCGCTCGAATCGCAGCGCGGCACCACCGACAGGACGGTTGCGGCGTTGCTCCAACTGATGGACGCTAAAGCGGCGACTGGGCAGCGGTCGGGCGAGGGCTCCGCATGAATCCGCTCACCGGGCTTTACGGCGTCGCGACCGCTCTGCGAAACACGCTATTCGATTGTGGCGCGCTCTCTTCGCGGCGGCTGGAACAGCCGGTGGTCAGCGTCGGGAATCTGTCGGTGGGCGGTTCGGGCAAGACTCCTTTCGTGATTGCGCTCGGCGAACTGTTGAAGGCGCGTGGCATTCGATTCGACGTGCTCTCGCGCGGATACGGCCGCAAAACTCGCGGCGTCCGCGTGGTTGATCCCGATGGCAACGCCGCCGGGTTCGGCGATGAGCCGCTGCTGATCGCGCGGCGGCTGGGCGTTCCGGTGATCGTCGGTGAAAGCCGCTACGCCGCGGGCCAAGTCGCCGAGCGGAAATTCCAGCCGCAATTGCACATTCTCGACGACGGCTTTCAGCACCGTTCTCTGGTGCGTGACTTCGACATCGTACTGGTGGCCGAGCGCGACTTCGACGACCAGTTGCTGCCCACGGGGCGTCTGCGCGAGCCGCTGTCGTCGTTGCAACGGGCGGATGCGGTCGTGTTGCCCGCAGGTCTTGCGGTGGGTCATCCCACCTCCCGTAGAGACGCGGCTTGCCGCGTCTCCCCCGGCGCGCTCCAGCGAAAACCGATTTGGCGAATCGAGCGGAAACTCGTTCTCCCGATCCTGCCTTCCGCGCCGGTTGTCTTCTGCGGCATTGCGCGCCCCGAACAGTTCTTCGCCCAGGTACGCGCCGCCGGAATTACGCCTGCGGCGGAAGTCGAGTTTCGCGACCACCACGCCTATGACAGGCGCGACATCGAGCGTCTGGTGGCCATGCGCGACAGGCTCGGCGCGGGCGGCTTCCTCACCACGGAAAAAGATGCGGTCAATCTGGGAGCGTTGCAGGCGGATCTGACGCCATTCGCGGTCGCCGAGCTCAGCCTTACGCTCGACCATCCCACGGACGTTGTGGATGCCATTTTGGCAAGAATTGCGGAGCGGAAGCCCCACTCGTGAGAAAATCTTGGGTTGCACCCGATGACCAAGCACTTGATCACCCAGCATCTTGATGACAAAGCATATTAAAGAAAACGGCCGCCTGCGGAAGATTGTCGAATCTTTTCCCAAGCTCACGGTAACCGTCCTCGCGGATCTGGTCGCCGACGAGTTCGTCTTCGGCGAAATTTCTCGCGTCTCGCGCGAAGCGCCCGTGCTGATTTTGAAGCACCGCGATCGCAAGGTGGTGCCTGGCGGCGGCGCCAACGCCATCTACAACCTCGCCGACCTCGGAGTGAACGTCTTGCCGGTTGGGGTGGTGGGCGACGACGAGCCGGGAAAGTTGCTGCTGCGCGCTTTCCGCCACAAACAGATTCCAGTCAGCGGCGTTTTGAAAGACAAGAGTTACACCACCGTGACCAAAACGCGCATCCTGGCCGGATTCGCGCACACTGCCGGACAACAGGTAGTGCGCCTTGATCGTGAGCCCAACGAAGGCCCCAATTCGCATTTGCGCCGCGAGTTCGTGTTGAGCGCCCGCGAATACGCCCGGGCCTCCGATGCGCTGCTGGTTTCCGACTATGGATACGGGGCGGCAACGCCAACCCTGCTGAATGTGATTCGGGAAAAGCGCGGGCTCGCGAAGGTTCCCGTGACGCTCGACTCGCGCCATCGCATGCTCGAGTTTACCGGCGTCACTGCCGCGACTCCGAATGAGTCCGAGGTGGAAGAAGTTCTCGGCATCCGCATCGGCAACGACTGGGAGCGCCTGCTGGCTGCCGGAGACCAGATCGCGGGCGCGATGAATTTGGAGTCGCTGCTGATCACGCGCGGCAAGGATGGCATGGTGGTTTTCCCGCGCCGCCACAAGCCGGTGGATATTCCGATCTATGGCAGCGATGAAGTCACCGACGTAACCGGCGCGGGCGATACCGTCATCGCGACTTTTACCGCTGCCCTGGCTGCGGGCGCAACCGCCGAAGAGGCCGCCCACCTGGCGAACTACGCGGGCGGCATCGTGGTCATGAAGCGCGGCACCGCCACGGTCAGCCAGCAGGAATTGCTGGAGGCGCTCGAAAAGACGCCGCCGGTTGCGCGCGAGCATTAGAGTGTGGGGACGGGGCTTCGCCCCGTCCAAGCGGGGCGAAGCCCCGCTTCCACACAGTAATCCAGGCATAAGTCGAGATTCATTGACCACATCACTCCATCGGAAGGTTGTTTCGCGCGACGAACTTCGCGAGCGCGTGGCGGATTGGCGGCGCGCCGGCGAGCGCGTCACGCTGGCCAACGGTTGTTTCGATGTGCTGCATGTCGGCCATGTGCGTTATCTTCATGCTGCGCGCGAACTCGGCGGCAAACTGATTGTCGCGGTGAACTCCGATGCTTCCGCGCGCGCGCTGAAGGCTGAAGGGCGGCCAGTGATGCCAGCCGAAGAACGCGCGGAAATCCTGGCGGCGCTGGCCGATGTGGACGCCGTTGTGATCTTTCCAGAAAAGGACGTGCGCGCCATCGTTCGCGAAATCCGTCCCGATTTTCATGCCAAGGGCACCGACTACACGGCGGAGAGCGTGCCCGAGCGCGACGAGGTCGAAACCTGTGGAGGCCGCGTCGTCATCGTGGGCGATCCCAAGAATCACTCAGCCACCGAGATCGTTCGTTCGCGCGCGCGGTTGGGGCCGCGTGAATCGTGAGGCGGCGCGAATGGCGGCGCGGGCTGCGACAAGGCGAGTTGCGACAAGAATGACCGACTCTTTTGCTCTCACCGCCGGCCCCCCGCGATTCGATCGCCTGCTCATCGTGCGCCTCAGCGCCATGGGAGACATTATTCACACTCTGCCTGCCGCGACCGCGCTGCGCCAGGCTTTTCCGCACGCTACGTTGGGGTGGCTTATCGAAGAACGCTGGGCGGAACTGCTCTGCACGCTGCGCTATCCGCGCTCCGGACGGCGCTCTCCACAGCGCCCGCTGGTCGATCGCGTGCATTCCGTCAACACGGCGGAATGGCGCCGCGCGCCGTTTTCGTTCAACACGTGGCTGCAGATGGGCGCGGGCTTGAGTGAGTTGCGTGGAATTCAATACGACGCGGCGATTGATTTTCAGGGCGCGGTGCGTTCGGCATTGCTGGCACGCTGGTCGGGCGCGCCCATTGTGGTTGGGAGCGCGCAACCGCGCGAGAATGCCGCCAGCATGTTTTACACCCGACAGGTTCTTCTGAAGACGAACGGCACTCATGTCGTCGAACAGGCGCTGGCGCTGGCTGAAGCGATCATTCCCACACAGATCATTCCAGCACCGATGGCGGAAGCTCGGGTCGAGTTTCCCGTGGACCCGGACGCAGAGAGCAAGATTGCCGGCCTCACGGCGGATGTGAGCGACTTCGCGATTCTTAATCCCGGCGCGGGCTGGGGGGCAAAGAGATGGCCGGTCGAGCGTTACGGGCAAGTTGCGAGGGAACTCGCAAGAGATGGATTGTGTTCGCTCGTAAACTGCGGACCGGGAGAAGAAGAGTTGGCAGCGGCTGTGGAAGCCGCGGGTGAAGGGGCGGCGCGAAAAATTTCCTGCTCGGTTTCCGAGTTGATCGCGCTCACGCGCCGGGCTCGCCTCCTCATCGGCGGCGATACCGGACCGATGCACCTGGCGGCCGCTTTGAAAGTTCCGGTGGTGGCAATTTTTGGCCCGACAGATCCGGCGCGCAACGGCCCCTTCGGGACGCGATCGATTGTGCTGCGAAGCGCGAGCAGTATGACCGATCACACCCGGCGCCGCGAACCGGAACCAGGCTTGCTCGAAATCACGGTCGGCGAAGTCGTCGCCGCAACCCGGAAGCTGTTGCAGAATCATGTTGCAGAACCTCGTATTGAAGAACCAAAGTGAATGAAGCTTCACAATCCGGAGCGCAACCCTCCGAGACCACCGGCGACACCTGGTCGCGCGTGGCCCGCCGCATCCGCGTGCCGGCGGGATTTATTTTTGCGATCGTCTATGTCTGGCTGGCGCAGCCAACAAGAACTTCGCTCATTGCGGGCGCGCTGGTGCTGCTTCCCGGGCTCGTCCTGCGCGGGCTGGCTTCCGGCCACGTGCAAAAAGACAAGCAGCTCACCACCAGCGGCCCCTATGCCTACACTCGCAACCCTCTGTACCTGGGCTCACTGATGCTGGCGGCAGGCTTCGCCATCGCGGCGCGGAGTTGGTGGATCGTCGCCATCATGCTCCTGATGTTCGCCGTGATTTATGTCCCGGTCATCGCCGGCGAAGAGCGTTACCTGCGTCAGACGTTCCCCGGCTACGACGACTATGCGCGCCACGTGCCGCGCCTGTTGCCGCGGCTCACGCCATACGGCAACCGGCAAGGCGAATACTCTTCCGCGCGCTACTGGAAGCACCGCGAATATGAGGCAAGCATTGGCTGCTTGGTCGTGCTGGCCATCCTCGCCGTCAAGCTAGTGTGGTAGTCTGCCGTGGAGCATGAGACGTTCGCCTCAGAGGACAAAGCCGGTCTGTCGTCGTTCGAGTAGCCCTGGCCCGGGTTGCGGCGCGGCTGAAGCCGCGCCCCTTCAGAGCATCCGCGGTCTGCTGGCGCTTGGTGGGCTGCTCTGCTGCCTGATTCTCGCGGCCATGTTGTCGGCGCAGCAAGCTCCGCCCACCGCATCGATCGGACCCGCTCCCGTGCAGATCGCGCCCCCGCGTCCCAACTATCCTTTTCCCGATGGACGGAGCTACGTCTATTCGGCGGAGTGGCATTTGATCACCGCCGGAACCGCGGTCGTCAGAATGGAAGCCGCCGGTAACGAACGCAAAGTCACCGCGTCCACCGAATCCTCGGGAGCCGTCAACGTCATCTTTCCTGTGCACGACCGCTTCGAATCGCGCTTCGATCCCCGGACGTTCTGCTCGCTCTCGATCTTCAAGCACAGCGAAGAAGGCTCGCACAAGCGCGAGACTTCGATCCACTTCGATTACGCGCGCAAGAGAAGCACGCTCGATGAAAAGAATCTGAAGACGGGCGAGACCAAGCACGTCGAAAACGATCTTGCCGGCTGTGCCACCGACGTCATCACCGGCTTCTACTACCTGCAATCGCTGCCGCTGCAACCGGGCGCCAGCTACGAATTCCCGGTCAGTGACGGGAAGACCGCGATCGTCCACGCCAGCGTGGAAAAGCGCGAGCAGATCAGAGTGCCGGCCGGGACCTTCCCGACCGTGCTGGTTACTGCCGAAGCCATTTCCGGCCCGCTGCAAGCCAAAGGCAAAGTGTGGGTATGGTATTCGGAGGATCCCAGTCACACGCCGGTCGAAATGCGCGCCAAACTGGGATGGGGCACGCTGCTGTTTCGCCTGCAGCGGATCGAGAAGTAAGTCCTGCTGCTGGGCCACCGACCTGAGTTTGTTTTGCCTGTTTACTCCGAAGGTATTAACCCGTGTTTACAAAAAACCCTCCCCCCGGTCTTTTGGAATCATAGACTTAGGGGAAAATTCCCGCCAGGTCTTTGGGTTTAAAGGACTTGCGGGTAAAGTCTTCCAAAATCAATGACTTAGGTTGTCAAAGAGCGCTGAAAATGGGTTTGGGGCAGCTTCGAGGGCCGTCTTGATGGACTGGCTCACCTCTTCACTGCCCCAATCAGATCTCCATTGTCGCAGAGGGCGGGGCTTATGTCTGTGATGGTGGTCACAGGCTGGGTGTGATGAAAACTACGGGTCCATGCGGCGATTGAGCATGTTTACGATGCGCCCCAAACACCGCTTCGGGTTCGTTCGCAACTGGCACTCCCGGATGCGGAGAACATGGTAGCCCAGCGTCCTCAGAGCCCTCGAAGCCGCGCGGTCCCTCTGCTTGTTCCGGGTGATCTTCGCCCGCCAGTAAGCCCTGTTCGTCCGTGGGATGTGACCGCAGCGCGGACACCCATGCCAGAAGCAGCCGTCTACGAAAATTGCTACACGTTCACGCTGAATTACCAGATCGGGCTTGCCCGCCACGTTGGGCGGATGCAACCGCCAACCCCGAAGGCGATGCGCTCTTAGCAATGAGATAAGGCGCTTTTCCGTTGTCGTGTTTCCAGAGGAACGTATCGCCTGCATGTTCTTGCTGCGGTCCTTCGGGGGCTTTTTGAACCGAGGTAGTCCCATCGTCTGAATGGTGCATGCGCTATAGGTGAGCGAGGGAAATCGGGACTGTGAGCGGCGCAAGATCGCTGAGGCCAAGAGGAACGAACTCCGCGTCGCGGGCGTGTTCCATTACACCCTCATCGATATAGTCGTTGTAGACCACGCAATGCAAATGACATTCCTCGGCTTTAGCATGGGAATGGCGGAGAAAGCTCTGTTTGGCTCGCCCGACCGATCTAAACCCTTCCTCCCTGTCGTACGTGGAGTTCTTGCACTGGAGCGATACCATTGCGCGAAAAGGGAACGCCCCCAGAGGCGGGAACCACAGGATGTCGAAACCGCCGTCTTTGTCGTTCCCAATCAAAACCCTTTTTTCAAAGCCAAACGTCCCTAGATAGTCGGCGAACTCGCGGCGCCGCTTGTACTTTGTCCTCGGCGAGCCCACTCTACGGAGAATACCCGTGAGTCTGGTTGCAAGGTGTCTGGAGGTAGCCATTTCAAAGTTTTTCGCCTTCTTGGGAATTGTCCTCTGATCCTGCGCATCCGAAACGAAATCGATGTATTCACGATGTAGCGCCGTGACCCTGCCGTTTGTAAGGTCATAGTGGAAGGGCAACGCCGAGCCACGCTTGTCAAAATGCTTACTGAGATAGTCTAGTGCTTTGGCAACTGCCGAAGCTGCCACGGTTTCCTTGTACCAGCGCTTGATACTCTCGACCAACGCGGCGGAAAAGTCGTCGGCGATCAAGATGGTCTCACCACGGCCTCTGAGTTCCACGCATATCTCTTCAAATAGGTCAAAAGCTGGATTGCGCATCAGAAAATCACTTCCTCAGCTTTCTGCTGAATTCCGCAACGACGTCGAGAATCCTAGCTGAATCCTCTTTACCGGGAGAAAGAGTCCTGATTTTGTTGAGGATCTTCTCCAGTTGCCGCTGGAGATGCCCAATCGCCTCGCGCTTCGGTTCGACATATAGAGAGGCCTCATCGAGGGTAGCGCCCCGCTCAAGCTTCGCGGCTGCATCCGGGGATCCCAGCACCTTACTGAGAGACGTTAGCTCGCGGGTGTCAGTCACGCGCCGTCTCTTGCCGTAGAGAAACTGTGCCAAGTGGCGGAGCTTGGCGGGATCAAACCCCTTGACCCGCATGGTCCGGCGGTCCACGTCAAGTTGGATATAGGCCCTAATGCTCCTTCTCCCAAAGGACTCCGCAAGGGACCAGAAATCCTCTGTGTTTATGCCCTTGAAGGCTTTTTTCGCGGCTCGGGTGAGGCGATAGGGGATGAGGTAGCGGGCCACCTCTTGTTTCTTTATGTTTAGTTCCCGGAGAACCTGCCCGAGATCTTTCTTGGATTTCACCCGCTGGTCGAGGAACATGGCCTTGCTTACAGGCGGCCAGTCACGGAAGCCGAATAGGTGCTTTACGCCAAGGTACCTCAGCACCTCCTCATTCGGGCCGCCCCGAGGCGAGTCGGGAAATACGAGGACTGGAATCTTTTCCAGGCGAACGGCCACCTCCGGCGCATGCTTTGTCCCATCCGCGAGGATCGACTGCACGGCGGCTAGGCGTCGGTTCCCCTCAATCACGAAGAACTCGTCACCCCTCCTGCGGACGATCAGCGGCTCGTACGGGAGGAACCCGTTCTCTACGATTGAGCCTACGAGTTCTAGAGCATAATGGGGAGGACCCTCGAGGTATTTCTGGATTTGTTCCTGACTCTTGTGCCTCGCCGCTCCTCCGAGGCGCGGATTGTCCGAATCGAAGCGTAGATCACCCACCGGCACCTTCTCGTATCGGGCCTCTACCGGGTCCGCCATGTTAGCTCCACACTTTTGGGAGCGCCCGTAGAACCGCCTCGAATAGCGGAGGAGGAACGGCGTTCCCAATCATTTGGAAGCGCTGCCTTACGGACCCCTCAGTCCACCTGTACGAACGAGGAAAGCCCTGTAACGCCGCACATTCCTTGTACGAAAAACGTCGGGCGCGCCCCCGGCGGGAAAACTTCCAGTGGTCTGTGTCCATGCGTTCAAGAGGCGGGCTGCTGGGATGAAGTGGCACATGTCGCCAGTGTCCCACGATACAGGGACTCGGCTCGTCCCACTCATATCTTCGCCGTCTTGACAAGTAATACCAATGGAACGGCTCGGCGTTGAACTCCCCTTCCGGCCATTCCGGAAAGCCATCCAGCACATCGCGCTGCGTGTTTTGCTTGTGCTTCCGTCCGGGGCCATGCGTTGGCATCGGGAACTCGTATTCAAACGTCTGGTCGGAACGTACGCCGACCAAGAAAACGCGGCGGCGATTTTGCGCAACTCCGTAGTCCTTGGCATTCAGCACGGACCACTTCACCCGGTAGCCAGCCGCGCGGTAGCGAGTCAGTTGATTGCTCAGGAGGTCCCGGTTCTCGCCGAACACCATCCCGTTCACATTTTCAACTATGAAGGCCATTGGCAGAACGTCACGTAGAACGCGGTCGAATTCGCGGTAAAGATAATTCCGGTCATCGGTCATCCATTTGCGCTTGCCTCCTTGCGTATAGCCTTGGCACGGATAACACCCGACCAGGAGGTCTGCAGTTTGGAATCTGTGGAAGTCGCGAATATCACCGCATTCAATATTCGAACCGACAATGTTCTCTTTGTACGTGTCACAGGCGGTCTGCCAAATGTCATTCGCCCAGACGATCTTGTACCCGAGCTTTTGCAGAGCGTAGTCGGACCCGCCACATCCGCTAAAAAGTGAGATTGCTTTCTTTGATGCCATGTCTCGCACTGGACGGTCGATTCTAACGTTATCAGCGAAAAAGGGCCATAGATTTCCCCATGGCCCCCTCGGTCGGGATCATTATCTTCCTGTCTCGACTAAAAATACATAGGCCACTTTGGTGCTGGGTGGGTTGGGGGCTGGATCGGTTACGGATGAAATCCGTGGGGCGCGGCGGGGCGGGCATCTGCGGCCATCTGGGTTCTATTAGTGCCGGGTAGTGCTTGCCGGAATCTGGAAGTCCACGCCACGGTCGTCGTTGACTTTGTGGGTGGCGGGGAGATCGAGGTCGGCGAGGAGGATCTTGCGGGTGCGGCCGGCGGTGAAGTCAAAAAGCGTATCGCCCACAATGGCGTAATTGAGCACGTCGGACTGGTGGCCGTCTTTGAAAACGAGCACGGTCGAGGGCTGGGCGGCCACGGGATCTGCGGGTTCACTGGGAGCTGGTTTGGCGGAAGCGTCCGCCTGCTCGGCCGAATCGCGGTCGCCGTTGCGTTTGGCGGAAGGATCCTGGTTTCGCTGGCCCGGAGCGGGAACGTAGTCGACATCGGCGGAGTCATCGTCGTCGTCGTCCTCTGGGGCGTACGGAACGGCGTATGGGACGTAGACCGGCTCGATGACGCCGACGGCAAAAGAGCCGCGATCCCCGTGGTGGCGGTGGTGGTGGTGGTCGAAGATCAGCGGTGGATTCGGGTTCGCGGGCAAGAAAAAGTTCGAGCAGCAGTTTCCAAAAACAGGCCAGTTGTTGCCGTAGCCGTTGGGCCCGAGGGACGTCACGGTGGGGGGAATACCGTTAATGAGGCGCCCGCCGAAACCGATTGAAGTAACCGACGGGGGAATGCCGTTGACTTGAGCCTGAAGGGGCAAACAGGCAGCCACAGAGAACGCCAACAAGAAGGAAAGCAGGCAACAGGATCGCATACCGGCCAGCATGGGAAGCCTCCCCCACGTAGGGTACACCAATTTGGGGCCTTACTTCATCAGAACTCGCCGGCAGGGGGAAGTTGCGCGAAAAATTCGGCGATGGGGCGGAAATCCAACGGTTGCCGCAGCCGGTTACGCCGCGGTGAGCGGCGCGCGGGAAACGATCCGGCGCAGTTCGAGCATGCGGTGGCGGACGTATCCGTCCTCGGTCAAATGGGCGGAAGCAATGGCTTTACGGCTGGTGGCAACCATCTGGTCGAGCGGGCGGCGTTGGTGGAATTGCGGGTCGAGTTCCCGGCAGAATTCACAAGGCCGGCTGGACCGTGTGTTGAATCGATTAACGACAGTGCGATCGATGTGTTCCACGAAGGGCGGCTCCTGGAAGGGGCTGGACTGGCCCAGTTTGTGAGGCAGAGTCACAATACTCTGCCCCGATTGATTCATTCATCGTTTTGAACGACGCCTTTGTACTACAAGGCAGGGAACCTGACAAGCCCTTTGTGGCGGGCGCGAATTTAGTATGTTTCGGAATACTTTAAGTCTACAGGAAGGGTGGAATTCCGGCTGTGACGGCTGCTACGCGGGGGTGTGGTTTCTGGCATGATAAGGCCACTCTTTATTCTGGAGATCGGTATTCTGGAGACCGGTATTCTCGAGATCGTTCTGGAGATCGTATGAATCGAGCTCATGCCAATCGCAGCACTGTGTTCTTTTTCGACGTGGACAACACCCTGCTCGACAACGATCGCGTGGCGGAAGATCTGAGGCGGTACCTCACGAATAAAGTGGGCCAGGCCTGCGAGCAGCGCTATTGGGAAATCTTCGAGCAGTTGCGCGCGGAACTTGGATACGCCGACTACCTGGGCGCGCTGCAGCGTTACCGCATCGAGCGGCCGCGCGATCCGAAACTGCTGGCCGTTTCGCACTTCATGGTGAACTATCCCTTTGCCAACCGGCTATTTCCCGAGTCGCTGGATGCGGTGGAGTATGCGCAGCGGTTGGGGCGGGCGGCGATCCTGAGCGACGGCGATGTGGTTTTTCAGCCGCTCAAGGTGGACCGGTCGGGTCTGTATGAGAGCTTCGAGGGGCATGTCTTGATCTATATCCACAAGGAACTTGAACTGGACGATGCGGAGGCGAAATATCCGGCGGCGCACTACGTGATGGTGGACGACAAGGTGCGTATACTGGCGGCGATCAAGCAGCATTGGGGCGCGCGGGTGACGACGGTGTTTCCGCGCCAGGGACACTACGCGCTGGATGCGGCGCTGGTGGCCCAGTTTCCGAAGCCGGATATCGCGCTGGAGCGCATTGGGGAGTTACAGAAGTATTCGCTGGAACAGATCTTGGCAGCCGCAGGAAAGTGAGCGCCTACTCGGCTTCTTCTTCTTCCTGAGATGCACCGGCTCGGACCAGGTCTTCCAATTCCCGGTTGAGAGCAGCGCGGCTGGCCTCAGGCAATTCCAGAAAGCGGAAAGGCTGGAGGCATCCTTGGGTAGCCCACATGGGAAACAACATGTACGCGTGGCAGCGGATGCTGGTGACGCCAAGGTGGAACAGGACTGTCACCCGTATGCCTTCGTCGAGCGGGCGTTCGAGCGAGACCAGCCCGCCGTTGCCCGAGAGCTGACTCATGCGGCCGCGGACCTGACGCCCGTTTTCGAGCACCACCAGGGCAAGGATGGAGCCGCCGAGCTTGACGCGCGAGCCTCGTGGCCTTTTCTGGATGGCGGCGGTGGAAGACATTCTCCATCAATATTGCATCAGGCGGCGGTAACAGGGCAGATTACGAAAGTCAGGGCCCCGGCCTTGGCCGTACCTCCTTCTGCTGAGACGCGGCAAGCCCCGCCTCTATTGGCTTCCCTTTTCAGTTTGGTGCGACTGCACCGAACAGGCGAGAATGCTCCACCATTGCCCCCGGTCGGGTTACGGTCACAGAGAAAAGCTTGAACCACGGGGGGCACAGAGGAACACGGGGGAAAAGCCACCGGGAAGGGCCGCGATAGGTGCGTGCTCCGTGCGGTGGCGGGGCTTTGCCTTGCCGGGACGGGGCAGAGCCCCGTCACCACACATGCTAGAATCGATAGTGTGATGCCCCTAACCGATGCTTCCTGACATCGACAAATTGCTGGAACTGCAGGAGGCGGATAAAGAGATCCGCAGACTGCGGGAGGAAGTGGCCGCGCTGCCGAAACGCGTGGCCGTGATCGAGCAAAAGCTGGCTGGGACCAGGGCGCACCTGGAGAAGGTGCGGACTGCATCCAAGGGCGACGAGGCCAACCGCAAGAAGTTCGAAGCCAATATCAGGGACCTGCAAGCCAGGATTTCCAAGTATCGCGACCAGTCCCTCGACGTAAAAACCAACGACCAGTACAAAGCGCTGCTGCACGAGATCCAGTTTGCCGAGCAGGAGATCCGGCTGAACGAAGACCGCATCCTGGAGGTGATGGTCAACGCCGACGCGCGCGAAAAGGAAGTCAAAGCGGCGGAGGCCGAGCTTAAAGCCGAGACGGCCGAGATTGAAAAGGAAAAAGAAGAAGCGCGGCGAGTTACTACGGAAGATCAGAAAAAGCTCTCCGAGTGGAACGGCAAGCGCGACGCCCTGCGGCAGGGGATTTCGGAAGATATTCTTCGTCATTATGAGCGCGTGGCGAAGCACCGTGGCAGCGGGTTGGCGGAGGTCCGCGACCACAAGTGCATGGGTTGCCAGGTGATGCTGCGTCCGCAGATTTATAACGAAGCGCGAAATGGCGAGAAGGTTATGATCTGCGAATCGTGCCAGAGAATCTATTACTACGATCTCGCGAACGAGGTGAAGCCGGAGCAGGAAGTGGTGACGGTTACCGGGAGAAAACGCCCGCGCCCCAAGGCGGATGCGGCGCAGGCGTGGTTCTACCGTCCGGATTACGGCGAGGAAGGCGAAGTGCTGCTGGTGTTCGCTAATGAGGGCGGCAATTCGACGCGGCGCATCTACGAGATGCACACTGGGCGCCAGGTCGGCGGTATGCTGCTGCGCGAAGGAAGTTACCGCCTGGCGTTTCCCGAGGATCTGACCGACTCCGCCCTCCGGCTCAACGGCCATTGGGAAGAGAAGGAAATCGAGGAGTGGGGTTCTGAGATTCCCTCGAATGCGCTCGATCTTCTGCATAAAGATCTGCTGGCGATCGGGCGCGAGCACAAAGCCAGTCACAAGCATTCCGCCTCTCCCGCGGAACAGCCGGCTGCCCGCTAAGGTCAAATGGAATCGATGGATGCGACGGAGCGGAAGCGAGGCCAGCGCCCGGCTGAGTCGTACATCTTTCAACTCCCGCAAAAGCGAAGATTGATTTTCTGCCTGCTGCTTGCTCTGGCAACGATTGCACTCTATAACCCGGTCAAGCGCGCTCCATTTCTCAATTTCGACGACGTCGTTTACGTTACCGACAATCCTCAGGTTCGCGCCGGACTTACATGGAACACCGTGGTTTGGGCCTTTCACACCTCGGAAGCGTCGAACTGGCACCCGGTCACTTGGCTCTCGCACGCTCTCGATTGCCAGATTTTCGGCTTGAACCCAGCCGGCCCGCATATCATCAACGTGCTTCTCCATGCCGCCAACGCGGTGCTGCTGTTCTTGATTCTGGAGAGTGCTACGGGACTGGCTTGGCGCAGCCTGATGGTGGCCGCGCTTTTCGCTTTGCATCCGATCAATGTGGAGTCGGTAGCGTGGATCGCGGAACGTAAGAACGTCCTCAGCATGCTTTTCTTCCTCCTCGCACTGGCTGCGTATGGCTGGTACACGCGCCGGCCCGGGGTCGGACGATACCTGGCGGTCACTTTGGCCTTTGTTTTGGGCCTGATGACCAAGCCGCAGGTGATTACGTTCCCGTTTGCTCTGCTGCTGCTGGACTACTGGCCGCTGTGTCGGCTGGCACGAGCGGACGGAGTTGGAGGCGAGCCGGCAGGCCCAACCGCCCGCAGCCGCTCTTTTTTTTGGAGTTTGGTTTGGGAGAAGGTGCCTTGGTTTGCGCTGTCGGCCGTGAGCGCGGTCATCACGATGAAGATGCAGGCGGGCGCAACCTGGGTGAAACTGCCGCTCTGGGTACATCTGGGAAATGCGGCGATTGCGTATGTTAAATACGTTGGAAAGGCGTTCTGGCCGCTCAATCTGGCGCCGGTATATCCGCATCCGGAGCTTTCGATTAGCGTCGCTGCGGCTGCGCTGTCCGCATTCGGGCTCGTTGCCGTCACGACTCTTGCGGTGATCTTTCGGAAGCGCCGTCCTTACTTTGTAGGATGGTTTTGGTTTTTGGGAACGCTGGTACCGATGATCGGATTGGTGCAGGTTGGCGTTCAGGCCATGGCCGACCGCTACGCCTATATTCCACTGCTCGGAATTTTCGTAATCGTGTGCTGGGGTGCGGCGGATCTAATGGAAATTTGGCATGTTCCCGCCGCGGTGTCTGCCGTCGCCACTGCCGCCATCCTGCTGACCCTGGGAATTGCGCTTCATCGGCAGGTGAGTTTTTGGAGCGACAATCTCACCCTGTGGACTCACACGCTGGAAATCACCCGGGGCAACTACACGGCCGAAGATAACCTGGGCACCGCGTTGATTGCCCAAGGCAGGTTGGAGGAAGCCGTCCCGCATTTTCAGCGGGCGCGATTCTTGCGGCCCGACGACCCCGTGGCCACGCTCAATATCGCCAGCTACGAGCAGATGCACGGCAATTATCAGGCCGCTCTTGATGGCTATGCGAGATTGCTTCAACTCACAAAGATTCCCTATTGGGTAGCGATGGCGCGAGTCAACAGCGGACTTGCGCACTACGCGCTGAAACAATATGACAGCGCCGAACAAGACTTCAAATCCACACTGAACCAGCAGCCGGGAAATTCGCCGGCCTATCGCGGACTGGGCTTGCTGGCACAGAGAGCTGGCGACATCACGCAGGCTACAAAGGATTACGAACGGTCGGTCGAGCTTCAGCCATCGCCGGTCGGTTATCTGCTTCTGGCCCAGGCCCTTGAGATTGGCGGACAGACAGAAGCGGCCCGTGCGGCGCAGTCCCAGGCCGCCCGCATGAGTCGAGATCTGAACGGCGATGTCGCGACCGTGAGGCAGTTACTGGGAAACTGAGGCTGTCGATCCAAGTTAGGTGACACGGTTAGGTGACACGGGTTGCACCAAGTCCCGTACTGGCGCTGGAACGGAGGAGCAGGTTGAATGAAATTCATGGATTCGTCTGAGCAGAAGTACGACCAGCGCCCGGCTGAGTCTCACGTTTTTCAATCCCCGCAAAAGCGCAGATTGATCCTCTGCCTCCTGCTCGCTCTGGCAACGCTTGCGCTCTATGACCCGGTCACCCGCGCTCCCTTTCTCAATTACGACGACCCGGTTTACGTTACCGAAAATCCCCAGGTTCGTGCCGGGCTCACCTGGAGCACCATCGTTTGGACCTTTCGCACCCCCAGGGATGTGGACTGGCACCCCCTAACCTGGCTCTCGTATGCGCTCGATGACCAGATGTTCGGCGTAAACCCGGCGGGCTACCATACCGTCAACGTGTTTCTCCACACCGCCAGCGCGGTGCTTCTGTTTTTGATTCTGGAGAGCGCTACGGGTCTGGCTTGGCGCAGCCTGATGGTGGCCGCGCTCTTCGCTCTGCATCCGATCAATGTGGAGTCGGTGGCGTGGATCGCGGAACGCAAGAACGTCCTCAGCATGCTTTTTTTTCTCGTCGCGCTGGCTGCCTATGGCTGGTACGCGCGACGTCCCGGCATCGGACGATACCTGGCAGTCACGCTGGCCTATGTTTTGAGTTTAATGAGCAAGGCGCAGGCAATCACGTTTCCGTTTGCTCTTCTGCTGCTGGACTACTGGCCGTTGTGTCGTTTAGGGCAACGTCCCGCGCCAGAGGAAGGAGTTGAAGGCGAACTTCCATCCACAGGCGCACCCGCCCGTAGAACCTCTCTGTGGAGACTGATTGCAGAGAAAGTGCCTTGGCTTGCGCTGTCGGCCGTGACCGCAATCATCACCTTGAAAACGGGAGGGCCAGCCTTCACCCATATCGTGGAGACGGACGCTGCCCGAGCGACACTTCCGCTCTGGATACGGCTGGGGAATGCGGCTATCTCCTATGTCAAATATGTCGGAAAGGCCTTCTGGCCGCTCAATCTGGCGCTGGTATATCCGCATCCAGGGTTGGCGATAGGCATCCGCGCGGTTGTGCTGTCCGCATTCGCAATTATCGTCGTCACTGTTCTCGCCGTGATTTTTCGGCAGCGCCGCCCTTACTTTGTGGGGTGGTTTTGGTTTCTGGGAACGCTGGTGCCGATGACCGGAATCGTCAACATTGGCCCTCACTCCATGGCCGACCGCTACGCCTACATTCCCCTGCTGGGAATTTTCTTAATCGCTTGCTGGGGCGCGGCGGATCTAGTAAAACGCTGGCATGTTCCAACGGCCGTGTGCGCGGCCGGCACTGCCGCCATCCTGTTGACACTCGGAATTGCGCTTCATCGTCAAGTGAGTTTTTGGCGCGACAATGTCACTCTTTGGACGCACACTCTCGAGATCACCGAGCAAAACTTCAACGCCGAGGAGAACCTGGCTACCGCGTTGATTGCCCAGGGCCGGGTGAGTGAGGCCTTGCCGCACTTTCAGCGGGCGCAATTCTTGCGGCCCGACGACCCACTGGCCGCACTCAATATCGCAACCTACGAGCAAATGCAGGGCAACTATGGGGCCGCTCTCGACGGCTTTGCGAAAGTAGTTCAATACCCCAGGACAGCCCCGTCTTTGCGGGCGATAGCGCACGCCAACAGTGGATATGCGCACCTGTCGCTGAAACAATATGACAGCGCCAAACAAGACTTCCAGGCAGCTCTGAACCAGCAGCCCGGAAATTCGCCGGCCTATCGCGGACTGGGCTTGCTGGCACAAAGAGCTGGCGACATCACGCAAGCTACAAAGGATTACGAACGGTCGGTCGAGCTTCAGCCATCGCCGGTCGGTTATCTGCTTCTGGCCCAAGCCCTCGAGATCGGCGGACAGACGGAAGCGGCCCGTGCGGCGCAGTCCCAGGCCGCCCGCATGACTCGAGATCTCAACGACGATATCGCGACCGTGAAACAGTTACTGGCAAACTAGAGCTGATCCCGCCTCTCCGGTGGAACAACCGGTCGCCAGCTAGACTATTGCGCTTATTTTGCTTCGCCCGGTCACAATTTACGACCGAATCCAAGGCCAATTTTGCGGTAAGATAGCGCGCACGAGGTGAGTGATGTCCCCCCAAGACAACGATTTCAGCGTTCCTTCCGCATCCCGCCGTTCGTTTCTCAGCCTGTCTGCCGCCGCATCGGCCGCGCTGGCATTGCGCATCGTCACCGAGCCGATGCTGGCGCATGCTCGTGTGCACATCTTTCCGAAAGATGCGATCAGGATTGACGCCAACGAAAACCCGCTCGGACCCAGTGCTTCGGCGCGCGAGGCGGCAACCGCCATCGTCCCGCAGGGCGGCCGTTATTCCGACTACCTGACCGACGATCTGGTGAAGACGCTGGCGGAAATGGAAGGCCTGAAGCTGGAACAGGTTCACGTCTATCCCGGATCGAGCGAGCCTCTGCATCACACCGTGGCCGCTTTCGCCTCACCGCAGCGCAGCTATGTGACGGCCGATCCCGGATACGAAGCCGGAATGTTCGCCGCCCATGCTGCCGGTGCGAAGGTGGTGAAAGTCCCCTTGACGAAAACGTACGCGCACGACGTGAAGGCGATGCTGGCCGCAGCTCCCGACGCGGGTGTGTTCTATGTCTGTAATCCGAATAATCCGACGGGCACGCTCACCAGTCATTCCGATATCGAATACCTGCTCGAGAACAAGCCCAAGGCTTCGGTCGTGCTTGTCGACGAAGCCTACATTCATTTTTCCGACGCGGTTTCGGTGATGGATCTGGTGAAAGCCGGCAAGGACGTGATCCTGCTGCGCACCTTCTCGAAGATTTATGGCATGGCGGGCCTGCGCTGTGGCGCCGTATTTGGCCGGCCCGACCTGCTGGAGAAGATCGCGAACTATGGCGGCTGGAATTTCATGCCGATCACCGCGCTCGCCGCCGCATTGGCCAGCCTGAAAGATACGCAGCTCGTGCCTGAGCGCAAGCGGATTAACGCCAGCGTCCGCGGCCAGGTCTTTGCCTGGCTCGACCGCAACGGATACTCCTACGTTCCTTCCGAATCGAACTGCTTCATGCTCGACACGAAACGGCCGGCGCAGGCTGCGATCGACGCCATGGCCAAGCAAAACGTATTCATCGGACGCATCTGGCCCATATGGCCAACCTACGCCCGCATCACGGTTGGAACCGCATCCGAGATGGAGCAGTTCCAGGCGGCGTGGCAGAAGGTGATGACAGGCGCGGTGACGGCCAGTGTCGGCGCGATTCCGAGCCGTGGAGAATTAGGCAAACGCAAGAGTAATCTGGACGGCATCGTGATCCGCGCGTAAGGGCTCGCAGGCTCGTGTGGGGACGGGGCTTCGGCGGAGCCCCGCCTCCACACATTCGCCGTAGCTACGCTATAACATCTATTCATGCCGAAAAAACCTGCCCTCTCCGCCAAGCACGCGGAGCCTTCTGTAAAACTCTCCACCCGAGGAGTCGCCCGCCTCGAAGCCCGGCACCCGTGGGTCTACCGCTCGGACATCGCCGAGGCCAACGACGTGCCGCCCGGCGCGATTGTCCGCGTCCTCGATCAGCGCGGCAAATTCCTGGGCACGGCGCTCTACAGCTCTTCGTCGCAGATCGCGATTCGCATGATCTCCCACGGTTCCGTTGCCGATCTCCCCGCCCTGGTCGCGGAGCGCATTCGTGCCGCTATCGCCTACCGCAAGGAACTTGTCCGAAACACCGACGCCTACCGCATCGTCTTCAGCGAAGCGGATTTTCTGCCGGGCCTCATCGTCGATCGCTATAACGACGTGCTCACGCTGCAAATCCTGACGCAAGCCATGGACGCCGCACCGGTGCGCGAAGCCATCCTGCGGGCGCTGCGCGAGGAATTGCAACCTGCGGGAATCCTGGAGCGCGTCGATGCGCGGATTCGGGAACTGGAGCAATTGCCGCCGCTCCGGTCCGGCCCGCTTTGGGGAGAGAAGAGTTCGACCGTGATCAGCATGAATGGCGACGTAACCAGCGCCATCCGCTTCCACTACGACGGCCTCGAAGGCCAGAAGACCGGAGCGTTCCTCGATCAGCGGGAAAACTACGCCGCGGCGGCCGAGTACGCGCACGGAGAAGCCCTCGACGCTTTCTGCTACCAGGGAGGATTTGCGCTGCACCTGGCCGCAAAGTGTTCAAGTGTCACCGGAGTGGACAGCTCGCGTCCGGTGCTCGAAATGGCGGAAAAGAACGCGCTTCTGAACGGCCGCGAACTGGAGTGGATCGAGGCCAACGCCTTCGACCTTTTAAGGGAGTACTCTGCCGCGAACCGCCGCTACGACACCATCGTTCTCGATCCTCCGGCATTCGCCAAGACCAAGCGCAACCTGGAAAAAGCCCTGGGCGGCTACAAGGAGCTCAACCTGCGTGCCTTGAAGATGCTGCGGCCGGGAGGGATTCTTGTGACCTGCTCCTGCTCGTTTCACGTCGGCGCCGCGGACTTCCTGGGAGTGGTCGCCGCCGCCGCCCGGGACGCCCACAAAGACCTGCGCGTAGTAGAGAACCGCGGCGCGTCGAAAGATCATCCAATCTTGCTAAATGTGCCCGAAACCAGCTATCTGAAGTGCCTGATATTGAGCGTAAGCAATTGAAAAATAATAAGATAAAATACTTGACAATAATACACTAAGATTTTATGATCTGTTTAGACTAATTAACAGTCCGGGGCTCAGATAGCTCCCGCTTGAATTTGAAGGAGGATTTACCTTTATGACCATGTTTACGCGTTATGACCCTTTCCGTGAGTTCGTCACCCTGCAAGATCGCATGAACCGTTTGTTCCCCCGTGGGCCGGAAGGGCAGGATGAAGCTCTGACCACGACCGCATTTGCTCCGCCCGTGGACGTCTACGAGGACGAGCACAACGTGACCCTGAAGATCGAAGTGCCGGGAATCGACGAGAAGGACATCGACGTCCGCATCGAGAACAACACTCTGACCGTGCACGGCGAGCGCAAGTTCGAGAAGGACGAAAAAGAAGAGAACTACCGTCGCGTGGAGCGTCAGTATGGCAGCTTCACCCGCACCTTCACTCTCCCGAACACTGTTAACCAGGAAAGCGTTCAGGCCAACTACGACAAGGGCGTGCTGAAGATCACGCTGGCCAAGAAAGCCGAAGCCAAGCCGAAGCAGATCAAAGTAAACGTAAGCACCCAGAAGACGCTCGAAGGCAAAGAGACCAAGAGCCCCAGCAAAGCCGCATAAGGGAAGCCCGACAGCTGTAAACTTGGCGGGAGGCGAGAAAGAGCGCCTCCCGCTTAAATTTGTAATTGGTAATTGGTAATTTGAAAATCCAAAAGGTCTGTCATTCTGAGCGGAGCGAAGGACCTCTGCATTTTTTCGCTGCCACCGAACTGCATAGGTTCTTCGCTTCGCTCAGAATGACATGGCAGTAGAGGAACAAAAGTCATGCCGATCCGTTGGGAAAAATTCACCGTCAAGGCGCAGGAAGCCGTCCAGCGCGCGAACGAGCTTGCATCAGAGCATGGCAATCCCGAGCTTGCGCCGCTCCATCTGCTGGCCGCACTGGTTGAAGACAAAGAGGGCATCGTTGCGCCCGTGCTGGAAAAAATCGGCATCGGGCCGCAGGCCGTGCTCAGCGACCTCTACAAAGAAATTGAGAAGTTGCCGAAAGTGTCGGGCAGCGGCGGCGCGCAGCAGCCGGCTATGTCGTCGCAGGTCAATCAGCTCCTGGAGAAGTCTTTCAAAGAAGCCGACGCCTTCAAAGACGAATACGTCTCGACTGAGCACATGCTCTTGGCATTGACCGGCCTGAAGCGCGATTCAGCGCAGGAACTGCTGGCGCGTCACGGCGCGACGCACGACGCCATCTTGCGGGCGCTCACCGCGGTCCGCGGATCGCAGCGCATCACCGACCAGAATCCGGAAGCCAAGTACCAGGCGCTGGAGCGTTATGCTCGCGACCTGAACGAGCAGGCGCGGCGCGGCAAACTCGATCCCGTCATCGGCCGCGATGAAGAAATTCGCCGCGTGGTGCAAGTGCTATCGCGGCGCACCAAAAATAATCCGGTGCTGATCGGCGAGCCGGGAGTGGGCAAGACGGCCATCGTCGAGGGCCTCGCGCAGCGCATCGTCTCCGGCGACGTGCCCGAAGTCCTGAAGAACAAGCGCGTCGTCGCGCTCGATTTGGGAGCCATGCTGGCGGGCGCGAAATATCGCGGCGAATTCGAAGACCGCCTGAAGGCCGTCCTGAAGGAAATCGAAGACTCGCAGGGCAAGATCATCCTCTTCATCGACGAGTTGCACACGCTGGTCGGAGCCGGCGCTGCCGAAGGCGCGATCGACGCCTCGAACATGTTGAAACCGGCGCTCGCCCGCGGAGAGCTGCGCGCCATCGGAGCGACCACGCTCAACGAATATCGCAAGTACATCGAAAAAGATGCCGCGCTCGAACGCCGCTTCCAGATTGTCTTCGTCGGCGAGCCGAACGTCGAAGATACGATTGCGATCCTGCGCGGGCTGAAAGAAAAGTACGAAGTGCATCATGGAGTCCGCATCAAAGACTCGGCTATTGTGGCAGCGGCAACATTATCTCATCGCTATATCTCCGACCGTTTCCTGCCCGACAAAGCCATCGACCTGATCGACGAGGCCGCCGCCTCGCTGCGCATCCAGATCGATTCCATGCCCACGGAAATCGATCAGCTCGAACGAAGGGCCACGCAACTCGAAATCGAAAAGCAGGCGCTGAAGAAAGAAGAAGACCCGAATTCCAAAGAGCGCCTGGCCCATGTCGAGAAAGAACTGGCCGGCATTCGTGAACAATCAAACGCGCTCAAAGCAAAGTGGAAGCAGGAAAAGGACGTCATCGCAAAAGCCCGCGCCCTGAAAGAAAAACTTGAGCAGCTCAAGATCGAAGAAGCCGCCGAGGAGCGCAGGGGAAATCTGGAGCGCGTGGCGCAGATCCGCTACGGGCTCATCCGCAACACTGAAGAAGAACTGAAGAAAGTCACGGCGCAGATCGACGGCAAGGCCGGGCATCGCATGTTGAAAGAGGAAGTCGATGAAGAAGACGTTGCCCGCATCGTTTCCAAGTGGACCGGCATTCCGGTTTCCAAGATGCTCGAGGGCGAGGTCAAGAAGCTCATCAACATGGAAGACCGTCTGCGCCAGCGCGTCATCGGACAGGACGCGGCGCTGGAACGTGTAGCCAATGCCATCCGCCGTTCGCGCGCCGGGCTGAGCGATCCGAAGCGGCCGATCGGTTCTTTTATTTTTCTCGGGCCTACGGGCGTTGGCAAAACCGAACTCGCTCGCGCTCTGGCCGAATTTCTTTTTGACGACGAGCGCGCCATGATCCGCATCGACATGTCCGAGTACATGGAGAAACATGCCGTGTCGCGCATGATCGGCGCGCCTCCGGGATACGTCGGCTACGAAGAGGGCGGACAGCTCACCGAGGCGGTGCGGCGGCATCCTTACGCGGTCGTGCTCTTCGACGAAATCGAAAAGGCGCACCCGGATGTGTTCAACATCCTGCTGCAGATCATGGACGACGGCCGCCTCACCGACGGCAAGGGCCGCAAGGTCGACTTCAAAAACACGGTCATCATCATGACCTCGAACCTGGGCTCGGCATACTTGCAGTCGGAAAACATTCGCACCGCCGATGGCTTCGAGCGCGCCTCGAAGCAGGTGATGGATGCGCTGCACGGGCATTTCAAACCCGAGTTCCTGAATCGCGTGGACGACATCATCATCTTCCATCCGCTGGGCAAGGAACAATTGGTCAAGATCGTCGAACTGCGCCTGGAAGATTTGCGACGCCTGCTCGCCGACCGTAAGATTTCTTTGGAGCTGACCGACGCCGCCAAAGAACTTCTTTTCACCGAAGGCTACGATCCCAACTTCGGAGCGCGTCCGCTGAAGCGCGCCATTCAGAAGCTGGTGCAGGATCCGCTGGCGCTGAAAATTCTGGACGGCGCGGTGCTGCACGGCGACCACGTGATCGTGGACGCCGATAAGAAGGCGGGCAAGATGACGTTTAAGGTTAGTGAGCGCGTGGGGGAGAAAGAGCCGGCGAAATCGAAGAAGTAATGCTCATTTTTCCTAGCCTTGTCGCGTTTGGCGAGGGATTATGCTTAGTCCGAGGTATTAACCAGAACAGCCGCGATTAATGTATCGCCACATCCGCCCTGTTGTGCCCAGCATCTAATCATCGGTAGAGCGGGCGACTTCGCACTCAACGTAGCCGGAGGAATCAATCCAATCCTCTCGGAAACCAGCTGGACACGTACAATGGTAAGAAAGCTTGACAACTGTGAATGGCGATATCACTATCATGAAGCTTCCCCCCTCGGAGGATCGTATGTCAGAAGAACTCACCAAACTCTTGGAAATGGCTAGGCGCGTGGAAATGACGCCGGAAGAGGCGGAGCAGCAACGGCGTAGCTTCGCATACGGCAATACCAAGATTGAGAATGACGCAATCACATGGGACAGGATCAATAGGGCTGCTGACACTCTGAACAACAAGTGATCGTCAAGTGCCTCGAGAACCGCACCAACTTTTTGACACCCCAGAACAAAAGGCCGACCTCGAAGCGAGGAACGGCCTTTTGCAGTTTGACGAGATCAAAAAGCTGGTCACAGCATCCGTGTCAGAATTTGCGCTGACGCCAGACACACTGCTTCGTCTGCACTATGCAGCAATCCGTGACATCTACACTTGTGCCGGGAAGTTTCGAACAGGGCCCGTATACTTAGCGCGTGCGATCGTTGACCCGCTACTGCACCAGCCGCCGCCTTGGGAACAGGTGATTCCTTTGGTCAATGATATGTGCGCTCACGTGAATGCAAACTTCGGGAAATCGGCCATACACCTAGCATCATACGTTATGTGGCGTGTGAACTGGATTCATCCCTTTTTTGAGGCAATGGGCGAACGTCGCGGGCAGCTTCTTACATGGTTCTGTGCGCCAGACTCGGATACTACCTTCCCGGTGAGAACACAATTCCGCAGCAAATTGCCCAGAAAGGAACTACCCATCACCGCTACGAACAAGCACTTCAGGCCGCTGACGCGGCTGACAGAAATGGAAGGCTCGATGTTTCGGCAATGGAGGATCTAATTTCGGATCTGCTCGGTGGGCAGCTTTACAACGTCCACCAACAAGCCGTGATGGATCGGAACAGTGGAAAACAATAAGGATGATGGTCTCGGCCCCCCCACACGTGGTTCGGGGTGGTGCTTTGAACTGGTCTGCAATCTCTCCCCGCGACGAATAACACGCCACCATTACACGCATGATATTCCTAGGGTCATTGTCTCTCCGGAGTGAACCCAGAGTTGCTGAGGCCACTGACAGCTGCCGAGCTTCGCTCTGCTGGACGGGCGAGGGCGCCCGTCCCTACACGAGCATCGCGGCTCGTAGAATACAAGTCGTGGCCGCGCCTTCGCAAACAAAACTGATTGTGCTGAACCTCAAGGCGGGGATGCCTACGGTTGAGCAGGCGAAGCGGCGCTTGCTGGAGTCGTTGTATGCGCCTCGGGGAGCTAGCGGGCCGGTGGTGAAGATCATTCACGGCTACGGATCTTCGGGGAAGGGCGGCGCGATTCGCAGCGCGATCCGCGAACAGATGGCCGAGTGGCAGCGCGCCGGCAAAGTGCTCACGGTGGTGCCGGGCGAAAACTGGAGCATCTTCGACCCCGCCTCGCAGGATCTGCGCCAGCGCTATGCTTTCCTCGGCAAAGATGAAGATCTCGATCGCGGAAATGCGGGGATGACGCTGGTCGAGTTTCCCTCCGATACTTCCCGCATATTCCGCTAAGAAATCGGCTGCCGCAGAAGCGTTCGAAATTCTTCAAGAAGGGGCTTGACCTGTCTAAGACTGTAGGGTTGAGACTGAGGATAGAGCGATGCTTTCAGTAACCCAATTGGCACGCGCGTGCGGTTTGAGCCGTACCACGGTGTTGTATTACGAGTCTCTGGGACTGCTGCCTGCTCCGCCGCGCAGCCAAGGCAACTACCGCCAGTTTGGCGATAGGCACCTGACCTGTCTGCGGCAGATCTGCTGCTACCGGAGCGCTGGCCTGAAACTGGCGGACATTCGAACTCTTCTCGGTGAACCGAAACGAGCGGAGGCGACTTCAGTCCTCAAGCGGCGGCTGGCGGAAATCGGCGTGGAAATTGAGCGGCTCAAGGAGCACCAGCGCGCCATTCTGCGATTGCTGGAGCATCGAACTCAATTCGTCAGGAGAAAAAACATGAACAAAGAGAAGTGGGTTGCCATCATGAAGGCCGCGGGTTTCGCGGACGACGACATGCACAAGTGGCACAAGGAATTCGAGCGGGCGGCGCCGGAGGACCACCAGGAATTTCTGGAGTATTTGAAAATTCCGAAGACCGAGATCGACCGGATCCGGGCCTGGTCGAGGAAAGCAGCTTAGGGACTGTCCGATCAAGTCTTCGTGGGCACGTCTGGATGCTATGAAGGGGCGTTGCTCGGCGGCTAAAGCGGCTCGTGTGGAGCCTTCTAACAGCCTAGCTGAAGCCATGCCCCTTCAAAGCTATCCGGGAAACAACTTAGCCAGAGTTTTCTTAAGTCCAAAATGGCCGGCGAACCGGGAGCTGATCGGCTAACAGAGCTCGATAGAGGGTTGCCGTTTCCCTCTCCGAAGTTGTAACGTTCTTGGCCAGGGCTCAATTCTCACTGGGGGATGAAATGAAGCTCCGTCATCTGTATCTGTTTATTCTTTCGCTTTCCTGCTTCGCAGTGTCTTCGATCAGCCTGTCCTGGGCGCAGCAAGCCGCGCCAGGGCCGAAGACGGTTGTCATCCACGCCGGACGCCTGCTTGACGTGAAAACTGGCAAAACGCTTGCCAACCAAACCATCCTGATCCAGGGCGATAAGATCGCGAGCGTTGGCTCTGACACGCAAGTCCCCGCCGGAGCGCAGGTGGTCGATCTCTCGAACGCCACCGTGCTGCCCGGATTGATCGACGCGCACACGCATGTCACTATGCCTACCAACTTCGGCTACTCGCGGCTCGCGATTTCTGTGCCGCGCGAGGCCCTCATCGGAGCCCGCAATGCCCGGGTCACGCTTGAAGCCGGATTTACGACCATCCGCAACGTGGGCGCGAGCGGCTTCACCGACGTTGCCTTGCGCGATGCCATCAACGCCGGCGACGTCCCCGGCCCGCGCATGCTGGTCAGCGGCCCAGCCCTGAGCATTACGGGCGGCCACTGCGACAATAATCTGCTGCCGTTTGAAGATCACGTTCAGGCCGAAGGCGTGGCCGATGGTATTGAAGCCGTGCAGCACAAGACGCGCGAGATCATCAAGTATGGCGCCGACCTGATCAAGATCTGCGCCACCGGCGGCGTGCTCTCGCATGGCGACAATCCGCAGGCCTCGCAGTACACGCTCGAAGAGATGAAGGCGATTGTGGCGGACGCGCACCGGCTCGGGCGCAAGGTCGCGGCGCATGCGCATGGCGCCGAGGGCATCCGCTGGGCGTCGGAGGCGGGCGTGGATTCGATCGAGCACGGCTCCTATATCGACGACGCGGGCATCGCCACGATGAAGAAGAACGGCACCTATCTGGTGCCGACTCTTTACCTCGAGGACTGGTTTACTGAAAACGCGGAGAAGATTGGCACGCCGGCGGAGCTGATTGCCAAGTCGCGGGAAGTTTTTCCCGCCGCGCGGAAGAATGTGGCGCGCGCGTTTGCCGCGGGAGTGAAAGTCGGCTTCGGCACCGATGCCGCCGTGTATCCGCACGGCCTCAACGCGCATGAATTCGCCGTCATGGTGAAGCTGGGCCTGACGCCGCTGCAGGCGATCCAGGCAGCGACTGTTAACGACGCCGATCTGCTTGGCTGGTCCGACAAGGTCGGGACGATTGAGCCGGGCAAGTGGGCCGACATCGTCGCTGTGGATGGCGATCCGCTGGCTGACGTCACCACGCTCGAACGAGTCAAGTTCGTGATGAAGGGCGGCGAGGTGGTCAAGAATCTGTATGCGAAGTGAAAGGAAGGCTTGCTGCGACCGCGAAGACGGGGCAAGCCCCGTCTCTACTAAAGCGATGCCCGGATAAGAAATCAGAGTCACAAGCGCCGAGCTGCGCACGGCTTGGATCGCCGGGGGCGGCTGTCCTAGGTGGTGATGGCGTCCAAGTAACGGGTCAAAAGTTGTTCTGCCTGACCTTCGAATTCCATGAACATGATGCCGTTGCCGAATTGGGGATGGCGGGTGACGACGAGTCCTCGAACGACGATGGGACAGTCGTTGAGCCAGAGGGTGGTTCGAACGCGGGCGCCGAGCGGGAACTGCATGAGCATCTGTATGTAGCAGCCGCCACGACTGAGGTCGGTGGTTACGAGGCGCAAGGGGACGTCGCTGCCTTCCTCGTGGATTTCGACTTGGACCTGGACGGTACAGCGAGGATGTTGGCGGCGATCGGGTACGGCTGGAGCGGGAGTAGAGGGCTGGGCGTCGGGCGAATCCATGGATGGGCTCCGGGGCTCAGTGGAAGCAGGTTGCTTGCAGGGCCCCCTGGCGTGATCATCGGCATTGCGGCTGGGCGAGTCTAGGGCGGGCGGCACAGAGAAGCGGTTACGGATGGGAGCGTCCTCGGCGGGGCGGGGAGTGGAATGCTTCGTGGAACGGGTTCCATTCGCAACCAGAGCTCTTCGCAGGGAAGCTCACAGGAACGCGCGCTACAGTATAATCTTCGCCTTGAACAAAACAGCATGACTGACATGACCCAGACTACTGAAGCGGCGGCGACTGAAGAGGCGGCGCCGGCGGAAACCGGAATGGCTATTGGCGATATTCTAAAGATCCTGCCCCATCGCTATCCATTCCTATTGATCGACCGGGTGATTGAACTGGTGCGGACGAAGAGCATTGTCGCGTTGAAAAACGTGACCGTCACCGAGCCTTTTTTTCAGGGACACTTTCCGGAGAAGCCGATCATGCCGGGGGTGCTGATTGTGGAGGCGATCGCGCAGGCGGGCGGGCTGCTGCTGCTGACGGAGGTTCCGAACCGGGACGAGATGTTGATGGTGTTCACGGGGATCGAGAAGGCGCGATTCCGGCGTCCGGTGGTGCCGGGAGATCAGCTACGGATTGAAGTGGTGGTGAAAGCCTGGCGAATGACGGCGGCTCGTCTGGAAGGCAAGGCGTATGTGGACGGGAAAGTGGCTTGCGAGGCGACGGTGACTTGCCGGTTGGTGCCGAGGAATGCCGGGGCGGGAAGCGCGGAGGAAGAGAATTTGTAATTTCCAATTTGTAATTTGTGATTGAAAATCCGGCAACTCAAATTACAAATCACAAATTACCAATTACCAATTTGCCGATGTCCATCCATCCTACGGCGATCGTCGATACGAAAAGCAAGATACATCCGTCGTGCACGATTGGGCCTTATTGCGTGATCGGGCCCGAGGTGGAGCTTGGCGAAGGTTGCCGTCTGGCTTCGCATGTCGTGATCGAAGGCCCTGCGAAAATAGGCGCGGACAACCACTTCTCCCCTTTCACTTCGATTGGCAGGGCGCCGCAGGATATCAGCTATGCGGGCGAGCCGACGCGGCTGGAGATTGGCGACCATAACGTGATTCGCGAGTTTGTCACCATCAACCGCGGCACGGTGAAGGGCGGGGGATGCACGCGAGTCGGCGACCACAACCTGATCATGGCGTATACGCACATTGCGCACGATTGCCAGGTTGGGAGCCACATCATCATGGCGAACGCGGCTACGCTGGGCGGGCACGTAACCGTGGGGGACTGGGCAACGGTGGGGGCGCTGTGCCCGGTGCATCATTTCGTGCGGATTGGCACGCATGCTTTTATTGGCGGAGGCACCACCATTACGCGCGATGTGCTGCCGTTTTCGAAGACGTCCGCCGAGCGCGGGACGCACGCCTACGGATTGAATGCCGTGGGGTTGGAGCGGCGGGGATTTACGAAAGAACGGATTCGGAAAATTCATCATGCGTACCGGGTGCTGCTGGCGTCGAAGCTGAATACGTCGCAAGCGATTGAAAAGCTCAAAGCGGAATCGGACATCGGCGAGGATGTGGAAATGCTGATCCGCTTTATTGAAGCTTCGGAGCGCGGGGTCATCAAGTAGCAACCATCGCTACTCACAGAAGATTCTTACCTTTTTCCCGTTTCCGTGCTCGACATCGATGTTCATGTTCTCGACGGTCTCCGCCCACTCCTTTTCATTCATCGCGCCGCGAGCCGAGAAGTCTACCCCAAGCTCAGCCAGTTTCTCACTGACTTTCGTCGGAAGCACTGCCAGCAGACGGCTTCCGGAGCGCATGAAGGAGAGCGGCATGCGAATGTTGACCGGCTCTTGTCCCGGCTTGTCCACGACAATTCGCATGAAGCGGGGCTTGCCGGGTTCGGACGACGAATGGGCATCCGTTCTCGCTTCAGAAGAGGCTGACTCCGCGATTTTCTCCAGAAGCTTCTCGGCGTCGGCAACGGAGATTGTTCCTTTCGCTAACATTTCCAGCACTTTTTTTCGTTCTTCAGACATGACTTCCTCCTTAAATTTTGTTTGTTCTCAGCTCAGCTTTTCCAGAGCTTCTTCCACGGTGAGCTCGCCGCGGGAGAGCTGTTCCAGGACATAAAGGTTAGGCGAGCGCGCCTCAAAATTCTGGTCGAGCGCCGCCCCGATTGCGTTCAAACGATTCTTGACGGTCGGATAGCTGATGTTGAACAGGCTCTCCATCTTCTTGATCGAACCATGATGGCGGACGAAGGCGATGACAAAGGCCTGATCGTCAACGCCGAGCTTGGCCAGCGGCGAGACCTCAAAGTTGCCCTCCAGCACCAGCGTGCACGACGGGCACGCCATTCGCGCCACCTTCAAGGGCCGATTGCAATCCGAGCAAGTTGCCTTCGATATATCCATTGTGACTTCACCTAACGCAAGAATAGTACGTCATGAAATCATTAAAGTCAATAGTCAACTTAACTTTAATAATTTCGTCCCAAGAACCCTTGCACAGCCCTGGGACTCGTTTACACTGTCCCCTGCATGTCCTTCACCGGGAAGATCGGACTTATTGCCGGCAATGGCAAGTTTCCGTTCCTCGTCCTAGACGCTGCTCGCGCCCAGGGTTACGACGTGGTTGTCGCTGCCATCAAAGAGGAGACTTCTCCCGAGATCGAATCGAAGGGCGCCGCTTCCGTTCACTGGCTTTCTCTCGGCGAGCTGTCAAAGCTGATCGACACTTTTAAGGCTGCGGGTGTAACGCGAGCGGTGATGGCGGGGCAGGTCAAGCACAAGCAGATTTTTTCCTCCATCAAGCCGGACTGGCGGCTGGCGAAGCTGCTGCTGTCGCTGGGCACACGCAATACGGATTCGCTGCTGGGCGCGGTGGCGAAGGTTCTGGCGGATGAGGGCATCATGCTGGAGAACTCGACGGCGCTGCTGGAACCGCTGCTGGCGAAAGCGGGCGTGCTCACGAAGCGGGCTCCGAGCGCGCAGGAGCGCAAGAACATCGAATATGGACGCGCGGTCGGGCGGCGGCTGGCGGAGTATGACATTGGGCAAACGGTGGTGATCGCGGAAGCGGCGTGCGTGGCCGTCGAAGCGATGGAAGGGACCGACGCAACGATTGAACGCGCGGGGGAAATCATGCGGAGCCTCGCTACCGGCGAGGATGGTATGGAGTCTCCCACCCTTCGCCAAGAACGCGAAGGGTGGGGCACCCTCAGTTCTCAGCCTTCTAGTGGTGAGACACTGCTGAGCCGCGCGCTGACGGTGGTGAAGGTTGCGAAGCCGGGGCAGGATCTGCGCTTCGACGTTCCGGTAATTGGCGTGAAGACGATTGAGACGATGGCGCGCGCCGGGGCGAGTTGCCTGGCTGTGGACGCGGGGCGATGCTTGTTGCTAGATGGCGAGGCGATGACGCGGGCGGCGGATGCGGCGGGAATTGCGGTGTGCGCGGAGTAGGGAGAAGTCAGAGGTGAGAGGTCAGATTGCGGAGGTGAAAAAGCAGGGTTAGCTCTAGAATCTGACCTTCTCACCTTGGCTTCACTATTACGCGTCAATCCGCGCCTTGGGCGCGACGGCTGAAACTGCGACAATAGCCCGTTACTTCTTCGTTCTGGAGCACACATTTGAGCGCGGAATTTCCGAACAAAGTATTTCCTATTAATGTTGCGGTCGTTGGCGTGGGCGCCTTCGGGCGCAATCACGCTCGGGTCTATCGGCAGTTGCAACAGGCGGGCGGCGTGCGGCTGGTGGGGGTGGTCGATCCGGATACGGCGCGGGCCGACGCCATTGCCCGCGAGTTCGACTGCAAAGCGTTTGGCTCGGTCGAGCAGATGCTGACTACGCACAGCGAGGTGCAGGCGGCGTCGGTCGCGGTGCCGACGGTGCTGCATCTGGAGGTGGCGCGCACTCTGATGGAGGCTGGGGTTGACGTGTTGATCGAAAAGCCGGTGGCGGCGACGCTGGGCGAAGCGGACGAACTGCTTCGGATTGCTTCCGAGCGCAAGCGAGTGGCGCAGGTTGGGCATTTGGAGCGGTTCAATCCGGCGGTGCGGGCTACTTTGCCGCTGATCAAGCGGCCGATGTTTTTTGAAGTGCACCGGCTGAGTGTGTTCTCTCCGCGGGCGCTGGATGTGGACGTGGTGCTGGACCTGATGATCCACGACCTCGATATTGTGCTGACGTTCGTGAAGTCGGAGGTGAAGGAAATCCGGGCGGTGGGGCTGCCGATTCTTTCGGGCAAGGTGGATATTGCGAATGCGCGCATCGAGTTTGAGTCGGGCTGCGTGGCCAACTTCACGGCCAGCCGGGTTTCGACGGAGCGGGTGCGCAAGCTCCGTTTCTTCCAGGCGGGGCAGTATATTTCGATCGATTATGGACGGCAGGATGTGCTGGTGTTCTCGGTGGAGGGCGCGGCGGGAAGTTCCCACCCTAACGTCGCAAGAGACGCGACGTTAGGATGGGGCACCCAGTCGGGCACCCAGCCGAGCGTGAATCCGCAGATTCAGATGGCGAAGCCGCCGATCACGGCGGAGGAGCCGCTGCTGGCGGAGATCAAGGCATTCCTACAGTCGGTGCGGGAGCGGTCGCGTCCGGTGGTTTCGCTGGAGGATGGCCGGAAAGCGCTGGAGCTTGGGCTGGCGATTCTCGGGGAGATTGGGCGGCACGCGGCGCGGATCGGGGTGGGGAAAGGTTAGAGGTCAGAGGTCAGAGGTCAGAGGTTAGAGGTCAGAGGTCAGAGGTAAGAGGTCAGAGGTAAGAGGTAAGAGGTAAAGACCCGCGAATCGTCGATGTCGTTTGAACAATGGGGTTTTACCTCTGCAATCTGACCTCTGACCTCTGCACTGGTCCTACCTCTGCAATCTGACCTCTGACCTCTGCAATGGTCCCTACCTCTGCAATGGTCCCTACCTCTGCAATCTAACCTCCGACACTAAGCTCGTTTTAGAGTTGAGGTGGTGGGCCCTGATGGTCGGGGCCACCTTCGGGCGGCGGGCCGTGGCGATGGCCTTGTCCCCATTGCTCACGATTGGCCTGCATTTCGTCCCACTTCTTCTGCTGGTTATTGTCTAGGAGCGCGCGGATCTGCGTGTCGGTGCTCTTGCGGATGTCCATCATTTTGGTGTGGCGATCCTGCTGGGAAAGAGAATTATCCTGGCGCAGGCTCTCCATCTGTGAGTGTTCGGACTGAAGAATGTCTTGCACTTTGGTTTGCTGATCGGAGGTGAGCTTGAGTTTCCTGGTCAGTTCCTGGGTGCGCTCGGCGGGATCGGGCGGACCGTGGCGCCAGCGACCGTTGTCCTGCTGATTGTTGGGCGGGCTATCGTTGGGCGCCTGGGCGGACGATTGGGTCGCCGCAAAAGGCGCGGCGATCGCGATTAGGCTGGCCGCGAGAAGAACGAGAAGGTACTGCTTGAGCATGGAGATCTCCTTTTCAAAGCGATGTGTCTACATCTATGAATGGAATTATGAGCCGGAAGTTGCGCGAGGAACAGGATTCGGACAAATCTTTGCGTAACTTTACAAAGCGCAGCTCCAATTTGGGGTTTATTAGGGAATGAATCGCTTCTTCAACAGCGAGGGCGCAGGGGTAAGGGGCTGACCATCCCTTCCCCTTGGACCTCAAATTCCCAGCAGAACCGCTCTTCACCTTTGCCGCAATAGCCAGGCGATTAGGCGGTTACCGAGATGCTATTCGAACTGGACGACGACGTCTGTCCGCTGTTTTGGGTCGATCCCTGTAAGTCCTGCTGCAATGTGGTGAATGTACTCTGGGCGGTCGAGAGGTCGCCAGACTGCAGCGCCGTGCCCAGTTGGTCGAGTAACTGACTGATCTCACTTGCTCCGCTGCTGCCACCACCGTGATGATGGTGATGGTGCCCTTGCGTTGCTTGACTCTGCATTGCCTGCTGAATCGTGGTGTAGTCCTGCTGGGCAGCCGACAGATTGCCGGATTGGAGATCGGTTGAAAGCTGGCTGAACGCTTGGGCGATGGGATTGTCGCTCTGCGCGGACGAAGTCGAATTAGTCTGCGGATTGAGCTTCTGCAAAGTCGCAAAATCCGATTGTGCCGCAGAAAGATTTCCCGACTGTAGATCCTTGCCGAGTTGCTGGAACGTTTGCTGAAACTGCTGAAAAATGCTTTGCACGCTCTGGGTGTTGTAGAGACTGCTGGAAATGCCTGAAACCGACATTGTTCCTCCTCAAGGGGAAATATTGGTTCGCCTGTCATATCGGCGACCCTCTGTAGAGCTTTAGTCGCCGCTATGTACCCATGGGGAGGGCAAGTGTCGTGCCAATGCGCCTCCAGATTATGAGGAGTCAAAGTACACAATTGACAGGACTCAATTGATAGCTCGTGAGCATGACACCCTTGCGCAAAAGTGACTGGGCAGAGCCTGCCCATGCCAACCGGGCAGGTCTTGCCCGCTGCGCCAGTCAGTTGAGCCGAAGACAACGGGAAGGGCACGATCTATGGCGTTGGCGTGCCTTGCGCGGCCAGGCGTTGCTTAAGTTGGGCGGCAAATTGTTGGGTCTGCTCGTCGGAGAATTGTAGCTGACCCTCGAGGACGAGGTTCAACTGGTCCGCGCCGGCGTCCTGGAATTGCGCTTTCTGGAGGGTGGCGGACTCCTGCGCGGCGGCCGGAAGCGTGGTTTTGAGGCCGGTGCCCTTCTGCAGGGCGGAGAGGAGCGACGCGGCGATTTGCTCGCGCAGCGTGTCGCCGAGGTCACCGGAGCGGAGCATGTTGCGGAGGAAACCGCCGGCTTCGACGCGCGTAATTTCAGAGGCGAGGCCCAAGCCAGCTTTTTGATCCGCCGTTTGATCCACCGTCGGAGTGAGCTTGACTTCGATGGCGCCGTCGCCGGCAACCACCTCCATAGGGCTCTCCCTGCCCGGACTACGCTGAGTCAGACCAGGCGGGCAGACCCAGCGCTCGAAGTGCAAGCGAGCCGCCACCAGGCTGGCGGGAGCCAGAGGGGTGAGCGTGGCTTGTTGAATCTCAATGCGCTCGCCACAGCGGGGAGAGCGGTTGAGTGCGGAGCGCAGAATGCCGGTGATGTTTTGCTGCACGTCGGAGAGATCGGCGGTGACCTTGAGGCTGAAGAGGTTGCGACCGTTTTCGGCGGGAGTGGCGGCGGATGCGCGGGAGACGGCGCCGGTGGTTGGGATGGAGACGGACTGGCCGGCGATGTCGATCGAGTTCGTCACCTTGGGAAGGTTGAAGGCGAGGTCCTGGCCGTCAGCGAGGAGAACGCCCATCTCTCTGCCGAGCGCGAGTTGCTCGTCCTGGAAACTGGTGAGCGCTTTGTCGAGACTGGCGGCGGAGTTGGCGATCTGTTCGCTCTCTGGTTTGGCGGTCTGGACGATTTGATCCAGCGTCTTTACTTCTTTATCGAGATCGGAATCTGCCTTTGCCAGCTTCCTGGCGACGTCCTGCAAACCGGATTTTTGAGCGGAAGAAAACGAGGCTAGAAAATTCTGGCAGCCGGCGCGAGCCTCTTCAATGGCCCGATCGAGGGCGGTTGCGCGATCGGACAGCGGAGCAGGAGCGGGGATCTCCGGCAGAGACTTGCGAAAAGTTTGCAGCCGATCGATGGCGGCCTGGGCGTATTGCGCGATCCTGGCGAACGCGGCGCGCTGCTCAGCCGTGGCTTGCACGGCCATGACGCGGTGAAAGTCCTTGAGATCGTCCTTTTCGCTGAGCCCTTCGCGAAGGGCGGGGCAGTCGTGCACACAGATGATGGGGTTGCGTCCGCCGCCAGCGCCAGCGCCAGCGCCGCCGCCACCCCCACCCCCGCCGCCACCCCGCTGAGCAAGCACCGTGCTGGGAACAGCAGGCAAAGCAATCCCGAGCATCAGTGCAGCCAAGCCGGACGCGGATATATGACGAACTCCGTGGTGAAACATGGGCCTGATCTCCAAGAACATTGTACGGTTGGAACGAGACCGCAGGACTAACGGAGCAACAAAAAGTTCTGATGCAGACGGATTCAAATTGGTGATCCGATCTTTCTGCCAGCTGCCCAGTTGCCCGGCCATTACTCAGGTACTCACTCGGCGGGCGCAAAAAATGCGACAATGGAATTAGCGGCCGCAACTCCACACTTTACGTAACTTTACGAGGGAATTTTGCGCGTAATGTTACGCAACCCAGGAGGCTGTTTGCGGCTCTAAGCTTATAGTCTCTGCCTGATGCCGGTCACCCAAATTCCGTCGCGCGATCCGCTGATTCCGCCTGCCGAGCAGCCGGAGCAGCGCGATTTGTTTGAAGCGCAGCACTGGGAGACGGCTTACCGCAGCTTCAATCCCGACGATGTTCCGCATCTTCTCATCCAGTTGCAGGACGATCTCTCGCGGGCGCGCAAGCGCGAAGCGATTTGGCTGTCGGTGATCCTGCACTTGTTCGTGATCATTCTGTTGTGGAACAGCGAGAAGTTGATGATGCTGTTGCCGCACCGGACGGTGGATCTGGCGATTCAGGCGAATGCAGACCAGTCGAAGGACGCGATGTTTCTGGAGTTGCCGCCCGACGCGCAGAAACTGATGCGGCGTCCCGATGCGAAGGTGCTTTCGGATAAAGACCGCATCGCGACCAGCAAAGCGCCGCAGATCAATCGCGAAGAGTTGAAGAAGATACTGGAGAGCTCGCGTCCGGGACGGCCGGGCGAGAGCGCGCAGCAGCCACCGGCGCAGGGCCAGGCGGCGCAGAACCAGCAGCCGCCAGCGCCGCAGCCGAGTTCGGGATTCGCCCAGCCGCAGCCGAGCGATCAGACGGCGCAGTTGCGGTTGCCTCCGCAGAATAGGGCGCAGCCGGATTTTAATGCTCGCATGACTGCGGGCTCGATGATCGACCAAGCGGCCCGGGCCGCCGCCGAGAGCCGCGGGCACAACAGTGGTGGACAAGCGGGCTATTATGGGAGCCCGGGCAGCAGCGGGGCGAAGGCGCTGGATCAGGCGGAAATCCTGACCGACACAATGGGCGTGGATTTTGGGCCTTATCTGGCGCGGATCGTGGCAATTGTGAAACAGAACTGGTATAACCTGATGCCGCCGTCGGTGTATCCGCCGATCTTGAAACAGGGCAAGCTGGCGATTGAATTCGTCATCCTGAAGGATGGCACAACGGCCGAAATGGCGGTTCGCGCCTCGTCCGGCGACGTGGCGCTCGATCGGGCCGCGTGGGCGAGCATCACCGCATCCACCCCGTTCCCACCGCTGCCGAAAGAATTCCCCGGCAAAATCCTCGGCCTGCGTTTCTATTATTTTTACAACATCGATCCCAACAGCGCCGAGTTGAAGTAAGCTCGCGAATTTGAATTCCCGTAGAGACGCGGCTGCCCGCGTCTCTAGCTGCGTCCGAAGGGGACGGGGCGAGCCCCGTCTCTAGTTCACATTACTCGGGAGAGGCTGCGGACGTGCGCAAATGGGCCGAATTCGCTACCATAGGGATATTCTCAGTTTGATGTGCATCCGAATAAAACTATGAAGATTCAACGACTGTCGCCGCTGTCCGTTGTTTTGCCGAGTCTGGTTCTGGTGTGTCTGGTTCTGTTGTGCCTGCCGGTTTTCGCGCAGGATGCGCCGGAGGTTCTCCGTCCGCCTAAAGGGGCGCAACTTGCGATCGTCGTTTTTGAAGACTTTCAATGCCCGCAATGCGGCCGAGTCGCGCCGCTGCTGGCGCAGGCCTCACGCACCTATAAGATTCCGCTGGTGCAGCACGATTTCCCGTTGCCGGCGCACAACTGGTCGTTCGACGCCGCGGTGCTGGCGCGCTACTTCGACACGCATTCCAAGGAGACCGGGAACGCGTTCCGCGAAACCGTGTTCGAGCACCAACTGGAGATCAACCCGCAGAATTTGCGGGGATTTGCCGAGAAATTTGCCGCCGAACACAAGATCGGATTGCCGTTCGTGGTGGATCCGGAGGGCAAGCTGGCGGGGCTGGTGAGGGCGGACAAAGAGTTGGGCACGAGTCTACACATCGACCACACGCCGACGATCTGGGTGGTCAGCAACAAGCGTACCGGCAAGCCCTATGTCGAGGTGACGGACACTAAAGACCTCTACGTGATGATCGACGCTATGAAAAAAGAATAGGAACAACACCCTCCCGTAGAGACGCGGCTTGCCGCGTCTCCGACCGCGCGGGAGACGGGGCAAGCCCCGTCTCTACTCCGACCAACGGCGGAACAGCAGTGCGCCATTGGTGCCGCCGAAGCCGAACGAATTCGACATGGCGTATTCGAATTCCGTTTTGCGGGCGTGGTTGGGAACGAAATCCATGCCCTCGGTCTCAGGGTCCTGATTCTCGAGGTTAATGGTGGGCGGCAGAATCTGATCGCGCAGCGCCAGTACCGTCACTCCCGCCTCTAATCCGCCCGCCCCGCCCAGCAAATGGCCGGTCATGGACTTGGTCGAACTGACCGGAACTTTTTTTCCAAACAGATTTCGAATGGCGTGCGCTTCGAGCGTGTCGCCGATGGGCGTCGAGGTACCGTGGGCGTTGACGTAGCCGACGACGCTCGGATCGAGCTTCGCGTCGCGCAGCGCGTTGCGCATGACGCGGAAACCGCCCTCGTGCTCGGGGGCGGGTTGCGTCATGTGATAGGCGTCGGCGGACATACCATAGCCAACGATCTCCGCGAGTATCGGAGCGCCGCGGCGGCGGGCATGCTCGAGTTCCTCGAGGATCATGATGCCGGCGCCTTCGCCCATGACGAAGCCGTCGCGGTCCTTGTCCCAGGGACGACTGGCGCGAGCGGGATCGTCATTTCGGGTCGAGAGTGCGCGCATGGCGGCGAATCCGCCAACGCCCATGGGAGTAATGGCGGCCTCGGCGCCTCCGGCAATCATCACGTCGGCATCGCCGTGCTGGATGATGCGGAAGGAATCGCCGATGGAGTGGGCGCTGGTGGTGCAGGCCGTCGAGGTCGCTTCATTCGGGCCCTTGGCGCCGGTCCGCATGGAAACGTGGCCGGCGGCGAGGTTGACGATGGTGGCGGGAATGAAGAAAGGCGAGATCTTGCGCGGTCCGCCCTCGAGGAGTGCGCTATGTTCGCGCTCGATCACGTCGAATCCGCCAATGCCCGAGCCAATGTGCACGCCGACGTTCTCGGCGTTTTCGGGCGTGACCTGGAGCTGCGACATCTTCATCGCTTCCTCGGAGGCCGCGATCGCGAAGTGGATGAAGCGCCCCATCTTCTTCACTTCTTTTTTCTCGATGAAATTGAGGGGATCGAAGTTGCGGACCTCGGCTGCGATCTGACAGGCAAAGGCGGAGGCGTCGAAGGCGGTAATGCGGTCGACGCCGCTCTTGCCCGCGAGCAGACCCTGCCACGCCGAGTGAGTGGTGTTGCCCAGGGAGCAGATCAGGCCGATGCCGGTAATAACGACCCTTCGTGCCAAGTTATTTGCCAGCCTTTGCGTTCTTGCCGATGTACTCGACGGCATCCGCCACGGTGCGAATCTTCTCCGCGTCCTCGTCGGGGATTTCGATATCGAAGGCCTCTTCGAAGGCCATCACGAGCTCGACGGTATCGAGCGAATCGGCGCCCAGGTCATCCACGAACGAAGCGCTGGGCGTGACCTCGCCCTCGTCCACACCCAACTGCTCGACGATAATCTGTTTCACTTTTTCATCAACGGCTGCCATGTTCTCCTCGTTTCTAACTCTGGGAATCGCGGGTCCGGGTCGCGGGCCGGCGTTTGCTGATTTACGACTGCATCTTGCTCAACGGATCGAATGAAGTCGAATGCAATAGTCTAAAAGGGATCGGAAAAGTATGCAAAGGAATCAAGGGTAGAAAACTGATGTGCCTGACACTCGTATGCGTGGAGATCACTACCGAATCCTAACTGGCGGCGGGGAGAGCGGTCAAACCTGACGCCGCAGAGTTTGTCATCCCGAGCAAAGCGAGGGATCTGCAGTTCGCCGCAAAATGTAGATCCCTCGCTTTGCTCGGGATGACAAGGCATCAAAGTGAATCGCATCACTTCGAATACTCGTCCCTTAGCTGAGTCTGCCGATCGGTCATCGGAATTGCGCGTCCGGCGATGAAGACCTGCTTCACATCGGTCTTGACGTCCAGCGGATCGCCGTTCGCAACCACGACGTTGGCGGTTTTGCCGGCATCGAGAGAGCCAAACTGGTCGGCGACGCCCCAGATTTCGGCGGCGTTGATGGTGATCGCCTTCAGCGCTTCGTCATAGGGGAGGCCGAAGGCGGTGGCGAAGCCCGCCTGGTAGGGCAGGTTGCGCACGTTGTGCGCGTCGTACGAAGCGAACACGATCATGACGCCGCGTTTGTAGAGTTGCGCCGGAAGGCTGTAGACCGTGTCGTAGCGCTCGTCTTCTTTCGGAGCTTCGTAGATGGGCCCGACGATCACCGGCACCTTGAGACTCGCCACGTAGTCGAGAATGGGCTGGGAGTGGCTGATGTGGTTCAGCACGAACTTCAGCTTGAACTCGTTGGCGAGATTAACAGCAGTTTCCAGATCGCTCGGGCTTTCGGCCGCGAGCACGATGGTTTTCTTGCCTTCGAGATAAGGGAGCAGCGCTTCCGACTTGAGGTCGCGCTTGGGCGCCAGGGGTTCGGTTTTCTTGTCGCGGGCAGCGTCGGCTTTCTTGCGTTCGTAGTCGGTCCACTTCGCTTTGTAGTCTTGCGCATCCACGAAGGCCTGGCGCAGTTGGGCCGCCAGTCCCATGCGCGTCGCCGGGAACTTTTGCTTGTCCCAACCGCCTTTGTTGCGGCGCTGATCGCCGGTGAAGTTGAGCGGCATGGCGTTATCGCGGATCAGGAGCATCTCGCTGGCGTTGGCTCCGGCAAGCTGAATGAAAGAATCCTGGCCGGGCAGCGTGTCCGCGCCTTCGGGAGCGACCACGGCGTTGGTGATACCGTTCATGCGGGCCACCGGGATCAGCGCCGACTCCGCGTGAAACGCCTCGGCGGTGTGCATGTGCGGCATGATCTCGTCGCTCCGCTCGACCAGATCGTTGGTCATGGCTTCGGCGGAGATTTCCGTGAGGCCGAGGCTGGTCTCCGAATCGATCAGACCCGGATAGATGGTCATGCCGGTCACGTCGATGACTTGCGCGGTGCTGGGGACATTGACGGAACTCGCCGTACCGACGGCAGTGATCTTTCCGCCTTGCATGACGATCGCGCCGTTTTCAATTACACCGTGGGTGACGGTCAGCAGCTTGCCGCCCTTGAGGACTACGGGCTTGTCCTGGGTGAGAGCCGGCGTCGACAGCGTCGATAAGATCAAGATCAAGAACAAGAGCAACGGCAGCGGACAGGAGTGTCCGCTCCACACGGGCTTGCTTGCTGACGGCTGCATCATTCTCCCTCCTTGTAGTGCGTGGTTCCGAGGCCCGGTTGCAAGCGGTCGAAGTACACGTCGCCGTCGATCAGAACTTTTTCGGGCACACCGTAACTCGACAGCGGATATCCGTCCCAGATTACGAGGTCGGCATCTTTGCCGACGTCGATCGAGCCGACGCGATCGTCCACACCGACGATCCAGGCGGCATTCAGCGTGATCATCCTCAAAGCTTCTTCTTCAGTGGCGCCGCCGTAACGCATGGCCTTGGCGGCTTCCTGATTGAGGCGGCGGGCGAAATCCTCGGAATCGCTCTTGATCGCGACACGCACGCCTTTGCGCATGGCCATCACGGCGTTCCACGGGATCGCGTCCCAAGCCTCCTGCTTATAGCCCCACCAATCGGAGAACGTGGCGATGGCGATGTTGTTGGCGGCGAGCTGGCCGGCGACTTTGTAGGCTTCGAGAGCGTGGTGGAAGGCGCGAATCTTGTAGCCGAACTCGTTGGCCATCGCGATTTCGGTCAGCATTTCGTCGGCGCGATAGATGTGGATCTGGACCATGATTCTGCCGCGCAGAACGTCGGCAAGAGCTTCGAGCTTCAGGTCGTGCTTGGGCGGCGTGGCGTCTTTATCGTCTTTATTGCGCTTGATCTTCTCGTTATAGTTGTCCCACTCGCGCATGTAATCCTGCGCCTGGACGAGCGCTTCGCGTTGGACGGCAAAGTTGCCCATGCGGGTCGAAGGCAACTGATCGCGGCTGCCGTAGACGCGCATGGGATTCTCGCCGCTCGCGAACTTGATCGAGCGCGGCGCGTTTGGGAAGAGCATTTCATCGCGCGAGGCGCCGTATTTGTGCTTGATGACGACCGCCTGCCCGCCGATCATGTTGGCCGATCCGTGCAGCAGCAGCGAGGTGGTCACGCCGCCGGCCAGCGCGCGGTAGATCTCCTTGCTCTGATAATCGAAGGCATCTTTCATCATCATGTGCGGCGTGATGGGACTGGTGGCTTCGTTGACGTCGTCATCGAGAGCAATGTGCGAGTGCGAATCGACGATGCCCGGGGTTAGGTACTTTCCTCCGGCATCAATGACGACGACGGTGGCCGTGGCGGGCGCGTTCACATTCTCGCCGACCGCGGCGATCTTGCCGTCCTTGATATAGATCGAGCCATTCGCGATGTTGCCGTGCGTTACCGTCATCACGGTGGCGTTCCTGATCACGACGTCATGATGGGCGGTGGCCGCGGTTTGCGCGAAAGCGGCCGCGGCCAGCGTCATCGCTAGCCAGACGGAGCGGAGCGCAAGTCTTTTTGTCGACATTACTCGCATGGATGGGACCTCAGAAAAATAAGCTCGCTTGCTGAGCACTCGGATTGTAGGAGCGTCGGCGAAAAGGGTCAACGGAATCCGGTGGTTTCGTGTTCCGCTCTTGCTCATTCCTCCGGACTCATGTCACGATTTGGACGTGAAAGTCACGACTTTGCTTGCTGTTCTACAGGCGCTCGCCGCACACGAGACGCTTCTCGGCGAGGTCAGCCGTTAAATGCGCACCATAGTGCAACGCGTGAGCCGAGCCCGAGTTACGGTCAACGGCGAGGTCACGGGCGAGATCGGCCTCGGCGTGCTGGTGCTGCTCGGGGTGGGCGCGGGAGATACGCGCGCCGATGCGGACTACCTTGCCGAGAAGACCATTGGCCTGCGCATTTTTGAAGATGCCGGCGGCAAAATGAATCTCTCCGTCGCCGAGGTTGGCGGCGCGCTGCTGGTGGTTTCGCAGTTCACCCTTTACGGAGACGCGCGCCGCGGCAAGCGTCCATCGTTCGACGGGGCTGCTCCGCCCGACGAGGCGCGCGAACTTTACGAATATTTTGTGGAGAAAGTCCGCGCCGCCGGCCTGCGCTGCGCAACCGGACGCTTCCAGGAAACGATGCAAGTAGAACTGGTGAACGAAGGCCCGGTCACGATTTTGCTGGATTCGGCCAGAGCATTCTGAAAAAGTGTTCTGAAAAAGTATTCTGAAGGGAACCGATAGAAGCGCTTCGGGAGAGGAGCACAAGTCTGGTTATGGCGGTCGCTGGCACTGCTCAATCCGGCTCCGATCACACGAGCGACGAGCGCTGCAGTCCGGCGCTTCCGCCTCTCGCAGTTGGCATTCTGATTGGCCTGTGTGCGGCCAAGCTGCTGCTGCACATCTTCACCAGCGTCCGGCACTACGGCTACTTTCGCGACGAGCTTTATTACGTCGACATGGCCCGCCATCTCGACTGGGGTTATGTGGATGCCGCGCCGCTCATCGCCGTGTACGCGAAGGTCGCGCTATTGATGGGCGGATCGCTCGCGGCGCTGCGCATTCTGCCGGCGCTGGCGGGAGCGGCACTCGTTGCGCTCACCATCCTCATCGCGCGTGAACTCGGCGGCGGACGCTACGCCCAGTTCCTTGCGGGCCTCTGCGTGCTGCTCTGCCCGGCCGTTCTGATTGCGGACAGCCTCCTCACCATGAACGCCTTCGAGCCGCTCTACTGGATGGGCTGCATTTGGGTTATCGCTTGCATTTTGCGCACCGGAGACTCGCGGCTTTGGCTATGGTTCGGCGTGCTCGCCGGACTTGGCCTCGAGAACAAACACTCCACGCTGTCTTTCGGATTTGCCGTCACCGTCGCCCTGCTTCTGACGCATCATCGCCGCGAGTTCGCCCGGCAGTGGATCTGGATCGCCGGCGCCATCGCTCTCGCACTCTTTCTGCCCAACATCATCTGGCAAATCCGCCATCACTTCCCCACGATCGAAGACTTGGCCAACGTCCGCCGCGAAGGCAAGAACGTTGTGCTCGGCCCGCTCGCGTTTGTTAAGGAACAGATCGTCGACATGCACCCGATCCTGTTGCCGGTCTGGCTCTCGGGCCTGGTCTGGTTTCTGCGCGACCGCCGCTGGCGCGTGCTCGGCCTGACCTTTGCCGTCTTCCTTGTATTGATGGAAGTGGCGCACGCCAAGAACTATTATGTGTTTCCGATCTATCCGATGCTCCTGGCTGGCGGCGCTGTCGTGTTCGAACGGTGGCTAGCAAACCGCGCGGCTTGGATACGCACCACGACGCGCGCAGCCGTCGTCCTCGTCATCGTTCTTGCGGCGCTTCCCTTCATCCCGCTGGTGACGTGGATGCTGCCGCCGGAACGGCTCCTCGCCTATCAAAACGCGATCGGCTTCAAACCTTCCAAGCAGGAGGTGCACCACGAGTCGCTGTTGCCGCAACCGATTGCCGACCAGTTCGGATGGCCCGAGATGGCGAGCGAAGTCGCCGGCATCTACAACTCGCTGCCGCCCGACGAGCGCGCCCAGACCGGCATCTGGGCGGGCAACTACGGAGAAGCCGGCGCCATTAATTTGTTTGGCCCGAAGCTCGGCCTGCCTCGCGCCTACTCTCGCCACCAGACCCATTGGTACTGGGGTCCGCCGCCACAGGTCTATAAGAACCTCATCGTGATCCAGTGGAGCCTCGACGACGTGCGCGACAACTGCACTTCATTTCAGGCCTTCGAACACTACCAGCGCTTTGGCATGGGCGAGGAAAACAGACCGATGTATTTATGCCGCGGCGTCACCTTCGACATCCAGAAGATCTGGTGGCACTCGCACCACTGGAATTGACGACTTCGGCGAATCGCAGCTACACGGAAACGGACCCCACTAGCCGCCACGTGCGCGGGTTCCATCACCCTCCGATTGCCATTCCCGCTTGCACCCGCATACAATCAAGGCTTTCCCAGCGAGGGCCCTGTGAAGCGCATCAAAGCCATTTATCCCGGATCGTTCGATCCTCCTACCAATGGGCATCTTGACCTGATCGAGCGCGGCAGCGAGATTTTCGACGAGCTGGTGGTCGCCATTCTTCAGAATCCCGAGAAGGACCCGCTGTTCAGCGTGGCCGACCGTCGCAAGATGCTGGAGGCGATGACCTCTGGCTTTGACAACGTCTCGGTGGACACTTTCGCCGGCCTCACGGTGGACTACGCCTTGCGGGTCGAGGCGAGGGTCATCCTGCGCGGCATTCGCGCCATCAGCGATTACGAGTACGAGCTCCAGATGGCCCTGATGAATCGCAAACTGCAGCCCGGTCTGGAGACGGTGTTCATGATGCCCGCGGAAAAGTATTCGTACCTGAGTTCGCGTTTGGTGCGCGAAGTTGCGCAGTTGGGCGGGTCCATAGAATGCCTGGTGCCTGAACTGGTCGAGCAGAAGCTTCATGAAAAAATGGACGTGGCTCACAAGTTCGAGAACGGCGAGCAGCCGGCGGGCAAGACGTATTCCGGGAGCAAGAGCAAGTCCCGGAAAAGGAAATCATGAGCACAGTCGTGTCACCCGTCACTCACCCCGTCCGCCTGACGGAACGCATCAATCGCATTGGGCCCTCCGCCACCATGGCGGTGGCGGCCGAGGCTCACAAGCTGCACCAGCAGGGTATTGATGTCGTGGATTTCGGCGGCGGCGAGCCCCATTTCTCCACGCCGCAGCACATCAAGGATGCCGCCATCGTCGCCATCCAGGCGAATTTTTCGAAGTACACCCTCGTCGGCGGCACCACCGAACTGAAGGATGCCATCGTGCACCGTCATGCCGTGGACTTCGATTCCGATTACCGGAGGGAGGAAGCCGCGGCTTCGGTGGGCGGCAAGCACGCGCTGTTCAACGTCATTTCCGTGCTCGTGGACCATGGCGATGAGGTCATTCTTCCCGTCCCCTACTGGGTCTCGTTCAAGGATATGGTGCGCTACGCTGGCGGCAACTGCGTGCTCCTCCACAGTGACGAATCCCAGGGGTTTCGCATTACCGCCGGCATGGTGGCGCAGCTGGTGACGCCGAAGACCAAGCTTATCATCCTGAATTCGCCCTGCAATCCTTCCGGAGCCGTGATGAGCGCGGAAGACATGACCGAAGTCGTCCGGCTGGCCCACCAGCGCGGCATCTGGGTAATTTCCGACGAGTGCTACGTCTATCTGAACTACACGGGCAAGCTCTTCTCGGTGGGTTCGTTGCGCGAGTGCCGCGACCGCTTTCTGATCGTCGGATCGCTTTCGAAGACTTATGCCATGACCGGCTGGCGTCTCGGTTTCACGCTCGGTCCGGCGCCCATCGTCACGGCTGTTCAGAAGCTGCAGAGCCAGTCTACTTCGAACCCGACCTCGATCGTGCAGAAAGCGGCGGTCGTGGCCCTCAAGGGTCCGCAACAATGCGTGGAAGACATGCGCGCGGAGTACATCAAGCTGCGCGATCACGTGGTGAAGGGACTGCGCTCCATACCCGGCGTGCAATGCACGCTGCCGGAAGGCGCGTTCTATGCTTACCCCAATGTTTCGGCATTTTTCGGGCGAGGCGGGATAAACTCGGCCTCCGAGATCGCCGGCAAGCTCCTGCGCGAGGTGCACGTCGCCACGGTTCCCGGAGAAGGTTTCGGCACGAAGGAGCACATCCGCCTTTCCTACGCGACTTCGATGGCCGAACTTGATCGCGGCCTGGAGAGGATGCGGAGGTTTTTCGGCGGGCTGTAGGATCGTGCTTCGGAGGTTCGAACGACATAAAGTTGAGTTGTCATCCTGAGCGAAGCGAAGGACCTATGGATTTGGCGCCGCTCCAATGCATAGGGCCTTCGCTTCGCTCAGGATGACAATATGGGTTTATGCCAAGGACTTGCGGAATACAGCGCTGGTTTCACAGCTCGTTCTCATGACTCAACTCTATCCACTGCTGATGCAGCCTGCCTTCGACCGGCGCCCCTGGGGCACGCTCGATCTCTCCGCCATCTATCCCAATCACAAATTCAACGAAAGAATCGGAGAAGCCTGGCTCACCGGTGACAACTGCGCGGTCGCAAACGGACCGCTAGAGAAACGTCCGCTCGCCGACCTGAGCAAGGAATTCGGCTCCGAACTCGTGGGCACGGCGGCGCGCGACCCACAGCGCTTTCCGTTGCTGCTGAAGTTTCTGTTTCCCGAAGAAAAACTTTCTGTCCAGGTGCATCCCGACGACGCCACCGCTCAACGTTTCGGCGAGCCGTGGGGCAAAACCGAGTGCTGGTACGTGGCCCATGCCAAGCCCGGATCGCAGATCGCGCTCGGACTAAAGCCCGGCGTTACCGCAGCTCAATTCGAGCAATCCATCCATGAAAATCGCGCCGAAGAGCTGCTCAACTGGATCAACGTTTACCAAGGCGAGATGATTTACGTGGCCGGCGGCACGGTGCACACGCTCGGACCAGGCCCCGTCATGGTGGAGACGCAGCAGCAATCCGATACCACGTATCGTCTCTACGACTACGGACGCGGGCGCCCGCTGCATCTGGAGCGCGGCCTCGCCTCGGTCAAGGAGCGCACTGCCTCCGGCAAAGTGATCCGCCCCGCGCCGGTTGGCATTGATGGCGGCAAGAACCGGCGCTCTTCCATGATCGCCGCGCCCTATTTCACGCTGGACCTGTTCGAACTGAAAGAGCCGCACGAGTTCTCAACCACGGACGATTCAGGCAAAACCTCCGTGCAAATCCTGGTCGCCGTCGAAGGCTGCGGAGTTGTCGAGGCGCAGGGCCGCGACCCGGTGACGCTGGCCAAAGGCGACGCAGTCGTGATCCCCGCCGCTGTGCAAGGTTTCACGGTGCGCCCGCAGTGGGTGGTCGAGTTCTTGAAAGCCAGCGTGCCGAGTGCGGCGGTGCCCGAGCCCGCCACGCGCCTGTAAACGAAACTCTTCACCACTGAGGCCACAGAGTCACACAGAGGAAACCAACCATCTCAAAGGGCTTCCCCCGTGAACCTCTGTGTCCTCTGTGGTCAAGCCTTTCGCGTCGCCCCGCGTAGATGTTAGGCTTGCAACGACCGTGAGGACGCATTCCCACTTCTATCCCATCATTCTGGCTGGCGGCCGAGGCACGCGCTTCTGGCCGTTGAGCCGCAAACGCCGCGCCAAGCAACTGCTCGCGCTTGACGGCAACCAGACCATGATCCAGCAGACGGTCGCGCGCCTCGCGCCCATGACCGCGCCAAGCCGTTTCTGGATCATCACCAATGACGACCTGCGCCCCGCCATTCTTCGTCAGCTTCCGAAGCTTTCTCCGAAGCAGGTCATCGCCGAGCCCGCCGGACGCAACACCGCGCCGGCGATTGGTTTAGCGGCATTTCTCTTGCTTCGCCACGATCCCGATGCGGTGCTCGGCCTGTTCCCTTCCGATCACGTCATCGCCGAGCCTGCCCAATACCGCGCCACTCTCAGCCGAGGAATCGAGATCGCCGCCGCGGGAGAAAACATCGTTGTGCTCGGCATCCGCCCGACTCGCCCCGAAACCGGCTACGGCTACATCGAGGCCGGTGCACCCGAGGCTGATTTGTCCGATGATGGCGCGCCCGATCGGCAGGGGGCCTTGCCCCTGCGCGTGCGCCGCTTCACCGAAAAGCCGGATCTAGCCACAGCCCGGCGGTTTCTCGACGCGGGCAACTATTTCTGGAACAGCGGCATATTTCTCTGGCGCGCCGACACGCTCGCGAACGCGCTGCGCGAGCATCTTCCCAACGCCGCTCCGCTGCTCGAAAAGATTGCCGCCGCCTATGGCACGCGCAAGTTCGCAAACACTTTTCGAAAGCTCTATCCGAAGTGCGAAAACATCAGCATCGACTATGCGGTGCTGGAACCGCGATCCGCCAAAGGAGAAGCCCAGTCGCGCATCTTCTGTCTGCCCTCCGACTTCGGTTGGAGCGACCTCGGCTCCTGGACCGCGCTGCATGAGCACCGCGTGGCGAAAGCGAAACCTGGCGACGGAAACCTGATCTCGGCGTCCGGCAGTTTTTCTCTGAATGCGAAGAATAACTACGTTCACGTGCTCGGCAAGTTTGTCGCCCTGGTCGGCGTGAGCAACCTGGTGATTGTCGAGACCGAAGACGCGTTGCTAGTCACCACGCTCGACCAGTCGCAGGATGTCGGCAAAGTAGTGAAACATCTGGATGAGAAGAAGCTGAAGAAACTGGTGTGAAGAGGCGGTCGTTGGTCGATGGTCGTTAGTCGTTGGCAAATGCGGATCTCTCCCCTTCGGCTGCGCTCGTCGAGATGACAATGCGCAATGACGTCGCTAACGACTAACGACCATCGACCAACGACGAACTGCTCATGACCCAAGTTAAATTCGGCACCGACGGCTGGCGCGGCCTTATTGCCGACGATTTCACCTTCGACAACGTGCGCCGCGTGGCTGGAGCGATTGCCAGCTACGTCCTCAAGCACGAAGATCCCACTCGCGGCCTCATCATCGGCTACGACACGCGCTTCCTGTCCGACCGCGCCGCTCGTGCCGTCGCTCAAGTGATCGCTGGCGCAGGTGTTCCCGTGCTGCTCGCCAACGACTACGTGCCCACGCCCGCGGTTTCCTACAACGTCAAAAAGCTGGGCGCGGCGGGCGGAGTCATGGTCACCTCCAGCCACAATCCGTGGAACTGGAATGGCGTGAAATTCAAAGCCAAGTTCGGAGGCTCGGCTCCGCCCGCGATCATGAAGTCCATTGAAGACGAACTGGGCGCCGGTGCCATGCCCTCGGTTTCGCCTCCCACCCTTGGGCACAAAACGCGCAAGGATGGGGCACCCACGCGAATGAGTGGGGCACCCGCGAAGATCGAAGAGGTGGACCTGAAGCCCGCCTATGTCGAAGCGGTTTCTGAGTTCGCCGATCTCGATCTGATCCGCCGAGCGAATTTCGAGTTTGCCATCGATTCGATGTATGGCTCCGGCCGCGGAGTTCTTCCGAAAATATTCGACGCCCACGGCATCCGCTACGTGGCGATCCGTCAGGAGGTGAACCCACTATTCCCGGGCATCAATCCCGAGCCGATTCTGCCGCACGTCGCGCTGCTGCAGAAAACCGTGGTGAAAGAAAAATGCCACGCCGGCCTGGTCACCGACGGCGATGCCGATCGCATCGGCGCTGTGGCTGAAGACGGCAGCTTCGTCGATTCGCACAAGTGCTTTGCCGTTCTGCTGAACTGGTTGCTGGTATACAAGAAGTGGCCGGGCGATGTGGTGCGCGCCTTCAACACCAGCGGCATGATCGACCGCATCGCCGCCAAGTATGGGCGCAAGCTGCGCGAGTGTAACATCGGCTTCAAGTACATTGCCGATCTAATGATGGAGCATGAAATTCTGATCGGCGGAGAAGAATCGGGCGGCATCGGATACGGCCGCTTTCTTCCGGAACGCGATGGCATTCTCAACTCGCTTCTGCTGGCGAATGTCATGGCGGAAGAAAGGAAGCCGCTCGGCCAGTTGGTCGCCGATTTGCAGCGTGAATTCGGCACGCATTACTTCGGACGGCGCGATCTGCATATTCCCGATGAGATCAAGGACAGCGCCATCCGCCGCGCCTCCGATCCGCAGACTGCGAAGCTCGGCCGTTATTCCATATTGCGCAAGGAAAATCGCGACGGCGTGAAGTGCTTCCTCGATGCTCCCAAGAATGGCAACGGCGCCGACGCCTGGGTATTGTTTCGCGCCTCCGGCACCGAGCCTATGCTGCGGTGCTATGTTGAAGCGGCCACGCCCGAGCTGGTCGAAGAAATTCTTGAAACCGGCGAGCGCTTCGTGCGGCAGGCCTGACCGCGAGTCGTTTGCAACGAATGCTGGCGTTCACCACTTACTAGCACTTCAAGAGAGGAAATGAGGAATATAATCCGGCTAGCTTTCAGAAGGGGCAAGCGGAGGAAACGAAATGGATCAACTGTACTGGATTCTGTTAGCGATCATTGCTTTTATTGCACTCTACCTGATTCTGGGAAGCTTTTTCACCGTGCGCACGGCCGAGGTCGCCGTGATCACGCGATTCGGCAAGTTCCTTCGCGTCGCCCAGCCTGGATTGAACTGGAAGCGGCCGTTCTTCGATTCCGTGACAGGCACAGTGAGTCTGCGTGTGAATCAGATTACTCTGACCATGGAGACGAAGACCAAAGACAACGTGTTCGTCACCATTCCTATTTCGGTGCAGAATCGCGTTCGTCCGGAAAAAGTCTACGATGCCTACTACAAGTTGTCCGATCCGGTGGCGCAGATCAAATCCTATGTCGAGCAGGTGATCCTCGGGCATGTCCCGGGAATGACACTGGACGAAGTGTTTGCCTCGCAATCCAGTATTGCCGCGGCGGTCAAGCAGGAGCTGGACGCGGATATGGCGACATTCGGATACGAAATTGTGAATGTGCTGGTGACCGACATTGTCCCCGATGCCAAGGTGAAGTCGGCGATGAACGATATCAACGCAGCACAGCGCGAACAGGTAGCCGCTAATGCCAAGGGCGAGGCGGAGAAGATTCTAGTAGTCAAGAAGGCCGAGGCCGAGGCGGAGAGCAAGGCGCTTCAGGGACAGGGAATCGCGAATGAAAGGAAGGCCATCATCGAAGGATTGCAGGTCTCGATCGAACAGTTCCAGAAGGTAGTGGAGGGGGCGTCGGCAAAAGAAGTCATGCAACTGGTGATGGTTACGCAGTATTTCGATACCCTGAAGTCCATTGGCGAGAACGACAAAACCAACACGTTGTTTCTGGCGCACTCGCCCGGGGCGGTCAAGGAGGTCTCGGACCAGATTCTGCAGTCCATGTTAGGGGCGGAGAAAGCGAACGGCTGAAGCTCCAGAGTCACCAGCCACGGCGGGGGAATTCGACGGACTTAGCACATCCAGCCTTCAATTATTCTGGTTGTTGGTCCAGCCCTTTCGCGTTCTTAGCCAGCCTCGGAACGCGATAGGATAGTGACACTCTCACGATGATGGCCGCCAAGGAAGCCGCCTCGGTTCTCGCCGATTCTCCGGAATCGCGCCGCTACAACCGCATCAAGCGGTGGCTGGGAGTAGCCGATTTCGCGATCGGCTTCGGGCTGCTGGTCGTGCTCCTGGCCACCGGCTGGACCGGAACCCTCCGCGATCTGGCCGAGCGCGGCGCTTCGCAGAACTACTCGTACGCCGTCTTCCTCTACGTCCTGATGCTGCTGCTGATCGGTAAAGTGCTCGGAACTCCACTCGATTACTACGGCTTCCGGCTCGAGCACCGCTATAACCTTTCCAACCAGAGACTCCGCTCCTGGCTCTGGGACGAATTCAAGAGTCTGTTGATCGGCCTGGTCATAGCCACGATTGTGGTGGAACTGCTCTACATGCTCATACGCCAGTCTCCGCAGCATTGGTGGGTGATCGCATGGATTGTTTTCCTCGGACTCGTTGTGTTGCTCGCGCAACTCGCGCCGGTGGTGCTGTTTCCGATCTTTTACAAATTCGAGCCGCTCGAGAACGAGGAACTCAAGCGCCGCTTGATCGTTCTGAGCGAACGCGCCGGCACGCGCGTGCGCGGCGTCTATAAGTGGCATCTTTCCGAGAAAAGCAAGAAGGCCAATGCCGCGCTGACCGGACTCGGCGCAACTCGCCGCATCATTCTCGCCGACACCTTACTCGACAACTATTCCGACGACGAAATCGAAGCCGTACTCGCGCACGAACTCGGCCATCACGTGCACCGGCACATTCTGAAAAGTATTTTCGTGCAGGCGGGAATCACGCTCTTCGGCTTCTGGCTGGCCAACGAAGTTCTGCGCTTCGCCGTGGATCGCCGTCACATGTTCGCTGGCATGTATGATTTCGCCAATCTGCCGCTGCTGATTCTGGTCTCGACCGTGCTCTCGTTTTTGCTGATGCCCGCCCTCAACGCCTACTCGCGCTTCAACGAGCGCCAGGCCGACCGCTATTGCTTCCAGTCCGTGGCCAGCGTCGAACCGTTCATTTCGTCGATGAATAAATTGGCCGAGCAGAATCTCGCCGAAAAAACGCCTTCCCGCTGGGTCGAGTGGCTGTTCCATTCGCATCCGGCGATCGCAAAGCGAGTCGCCGCCGCCGAAGCCTGGGCGAAGAAAATTGGTAATTGAGTAATTTGGTATTCTGGTAATTTGAAAATCCCGACTGCGGCATGAGGCCGGGTTCAAATTACGAAATTACCAAATTACCCGATTACAAAATTACAAATTCTTCTTCAGAATCTCCTCCACCCTCCGCACATCCTCTTCCGTGTCAACCCCTACCGTGTCGAACGGCGTCTCCGCTACATAGATCGGGATCCCATTTTCGAGAAAGCGCAGTTGCTCCAGCCGCTCGCTGCGCTCAAGCGGCGACTCCGGCCAACTCACGAACTTATCCAGCGCGTCCTTGCGATGTCCGTAGATTCCGAGGTGCTTATAGTATCGGGGATGCGCGCCGTCGCGATCGAATGGAATCGTGGCCCGAGAAAAGTAGAGGGCGCGGCCGGCAGCGTCTGTCACCACCTTCACGGCGCCTGGATTGTCGATGTCGATGTCAGCCGCTGGCGTTTTCAGCGTGCCCACTTCGACCTCCGCGCCCTGCATTACCGCGATCAGGCTCTCGATGTGTTCGGGGCGAGTCAGCGGTTCATCGCCCTGGACATTGATATAGATATCGGCAGGAATGACCGTGGAGATTTCGTGGGTGCGCTCCGTGCCTGAGCGATGGGCGGGTGAAGTCATCCGCACGCCAAGGCCGCGCCGTTGGCAGAACTGGAAAATTTCGTCGGAGTCCGTAGCCACCACGACTTCGTCGAGTTGGGGGCAGCGGCGCACGGCCTGGTAGGTTAGCGCCAGCAGGGGCTCGCCGGCGATTTCGCGCAGCATCTTGCGGGGCAGGCGCGTCGAAGCCAGCCGCGCCGGAATCACAGCGATGATTTTCACCCGCCCAGTTTCGCACGGAGCCATGCGGATTGACACTCCATTCCGTGCACTTTCAGAACGATTCCCGGGCTGCCCCTGTTTTCCTCCCGCGTACTTCCGGATTGGCAGTGTAGCTCAGGTGGTTAAAGAAACAATCACGAGACATCCCCCGCACGCCTTGCTATGCCTGAAACCTCATGGCATCGCGTTGTAGAATTCCCGAATGTCTCCCACTGGACAACCTGCCGCACTGGGCCTTCGCGGGCCGCTGGCGGTGCGCAACTTCCGACTGTTGTGGGTCGGCGAGACCGTATCGGTGCTGGGCGACCAGTTCTACTTCGTCGCCCTGCCCTGGTTGGCGCTGCAGTTGACCGGATCGGGGCTGGCGTTGGGCTCGGTGCTGATGACCGCGGCGATCCCGCGCGCGGCGCTGATGCTGGCGGGAGGCGCTGCCACCGACCGCTTCTCCTCGCGCACGGTCATGCTGGTATCGAACGTCATGCGCTGCCTGATCGTTTCGATGCTGACCGTGCTCGTGTTCGCGCACACGGCACGCATCTGGCATCTCTACGCGCTGGCCGCCGCCTTTGGGACGTTCGACGCTTTCTTCTATCCCGCCTACATTGCCATGGTGCCCAGCCTGCTGGAGCCGGCGCAACTGGCGGCGGGCAATTCGCTGATGCAAGGCTCGGTGCAGTTGACGGGCCTGGTCGGCCCGGCCGCTGCGGGAGTCGTGATCGGCGGGGCCGGACTGGCGGCGGCTTTTGGTGTGGACGCCGCCAGCTTCGTGGTGTCAGTCGCCATGCTGGCGTTGATCGCCACCGGGACGGCTGCCGCGGCCGCCCGCCAAGGGCCGCTGATCGCGTCCATCCGCGAGGGCATCTCCTATGCCCTGGCGCATCCGACCATTCGCTCCTTGCTGGTGGCGTACGCCATGATGAACCTGTTCCTGACCGGACCGTTCATGGTCGGGACACCGTTATTAGCCAGGCAGCGCTTTGCTGGCGCGACAGCGCTGGGTCTGCTCTATTCCAGCTTTGGCGCTGGAGCGCTGGTGGGAACGCTGATTGCCGGATACGACCGCCGTGAACGGCGCCTGGGTCCGATGCTCGTAACGGTTTACGCCGCTGCCGGGTTGTCCATGATCGCCTTGGGCCTGCTGTGGCGCCTGTGGGCGTCGGCAACCGTGCTGTTGCTGCTGGGCACTGTCGTCGGATACAGCAACGTGCAGATGCTGGCGTACCTGCAACGGCAGACGGAAACCAGCAAGATGGGACGAGTAATGAGCCTGATCATGTTTTGTGCCCACGGACTGTTGCCGGTGTCCTATCTGGCGGCAGGTGCGGTGAGCAAAATGGGGACCATGGTGCTGTTCCTGGCTTCTGGCGTCAGCGTGATCGTCATTACGTCAGTGTTGTTCCGGGCGCCACAGTTCTGGCGTAGAGAGAATGCCGCTACGGTGTTACCGATTGCGTGAACTCGTTTCTTCCGTCACTTCCCCTCGCCCCTCCGCCGTCATATCCTGAGAGAAGCATCGCCCATCACTGGAGAACCGCCTGATTAACAACGTGATTTCCGAACGCACGCCAATCAGCCCGCAGAAGCCAGCCGCGCGCCGCTTCCCATGGCTGGGACTTTCCGAGGTCTGGGTGCGGTTCCTGCTGGCCCTCGTGGGCCTGGCGCTGGCTTTCGGAGCGGCGCTGTTTTCCACGGTCGAGCGTGAGTCAGGCAACCTTTGGGGAACTCTCATTATGGCGTCGGCGGCACTGTTACTGGCCACCTTCGTCGGACTGACCACGGTGCCTTATCTGGCGCGGCGCGTCGTCGTAAGCCGTGTCCGCGAAGCGATGGACTACGACGTCACCCGTGCCGGCATGATCTACATTCTGATCACCGTCGTCATCGGAATCGCCGCCATCAACACCGGGAACAATCTGCTTTACATTGTGGTCGCCGCGTTGCTCTCTGCCATTCTGGTTTCCGGCGTCGCCTCGGCGCTGGTGCTCCGCAGTCTCACACTCGATGTCCACTTGCCCGAACACGTTTTTGCCGGGCGACCGATGCTGGCTCGCCTGCTCCTCGGCAACAGCAGCGCCTGGCTGCCCTCCTTTTCGGTGCGCGTGGTTCCCGCCAAGCGCAAAAATAGAGACCACTGGCGCTGGGAAGCCTCGACCTTCGGCTGGCCCCGCAATCGCGCGCCGCAGCAGCAGTGGCTCCGCCTGCCCGACCGCCGCCTGCGCCGCGTGCGCGAGGAAGCCGAGAAGCCGATCCTCGAAGAATCCGTTTATTTTCCTTTTCTCGCTCCCGGGCAGGAACTCCTCGCCGACCTGGAGATCAGCTTCCCCGCCCGCGGCCGCTACTCGGAAAGAAACTTCGGTCTGGCCACGCGCTTTCCCTTTTCCTTCCTGATGAAAACCCGGCGCATTAACCTGGTCCGCGAAGTGATCGTCTATCCCGCCGTCGAGCCCACCGAACAATTCCTCGAAGTTCTTCCCATGGTCACCGGCGAGTTCGAAACCTTTGTGCGCGGCCGCGGCAACGATCTTTACCTCATCCGCGACTACATGCCCGACGACTCCGCTCGCCACGTGGACTGGAAAGCCACGGCCCGCACCGGCGCCCTCAAAGTGCGCGAGTTCAGCCGCGAAGACGAGCGCAAGCTCCGCATCGTGTTCGACAATCCCGCACCCGGAGTCCTGCCGCCCGCGGTGTATGAGCAAATGGTGCGCCTGGCAGCCTCCCTGGGATGGCACTTCCACCACGAAGATGTCGAAGTCTCCTTCGTCGCGCCGGGATTGGAGCCCACCGAAGACGTTTTCACTTTCCTGCGATACCTGGCGCTGGTCGAGCCGCAGGAGGCGACCCCGGTGTTCAGTCGTCTTCGGGCCAGCGAAGATTACAACCTGATCGTGACCGCCCGCGACGCCGCCGGGATGCCCGCCGCTTTGGCCGCCAGATCCTACGTCATAAGCAGTTGCCAGTTCCCAGTTGCCAGTTCCCAGCTTCCAGAAAAACCCTGGGGCCGTCCGGGGTCTCACTGAGAACTGGCAACTGGCAACTGCCTTTGCATTTTTTTCTTCCCACCCGCCGATTTTCGACATATACTCCGCCGAGGTCCAGACGTAAGACGATTTTGCTTCCTTCGTTCATGACGAGCCTGGCGGGGTCGCCCGGCACGTCGTTCTCCGGCATAAGTTCAGCGAGGTGCAAATGTTGATCTGTGATCTGCTCACTAATCAAGTCACGATATACGCCGAGGCCCACCAGACCGTGCTCGAAGTCGCCAGCATGATGGTCGAGCACAATATCGGCGCTGTGCCGGTTCTGCAAGAAGGCCAACTAACCGGTATTTTCTCCGAGCGCGACCTGATGAGCCGCGTGGTGGTCGGCGGCAGGGATCTCGTCCGCACCCTGGTCAGCCAGGTCATGACCGAAGATCCTCTGACCGTCGCTCCCAACGATTCCCTGGAGACCTGCAGGACCCTGATGAAGCGGCATGGCTTCCGGCACTTGCCGGTCTGCCTGGGACGTGAACTGAAGGGCATCGTTTCCTTGCGCGACATCCTTCTCCACGACCTTGACGAGAAAGACGATGAAGTGCGCATGATGCGCGCCTACCTGCATTCCACGCCCGACGCCGGATAGGGTTGCCAGCCCTCGCCCTGTGGTTTGCCGCTGGGAGCTGGCCGGAGGGTAATGGTTACTAAGGTTACCTAAGTAGGTTGACCCCGAAGGGCAATCTGCCTGAGGATGTGGGGTAGGGCCGAAGCACGGCGGTTACGGTTGGTCGCGTACTTCCCCCTCCATTTCCTATGACCTTGCACAGCCATACCGTCGTCCTTTGTTTGTGGTGCGCGCAACCGATCCTGCAATCGGTGGTCGCGGTGGTCCTATGGCGCCGCAAGATGCACAAACAGTTTCCCGCGTTTTTCTTGTTTCTCCTGGCGCAGGTTGCGATTTTTGCTTTCACCTTTCCGCTTTCGCTCACCGGCAACTACAAGTTGTATTTCGGTCTTTTCTGGCTAGGCGCCGCGGTCAACGCGGTTCTCGGCTTTAAGGTCATTCATGAGATTTTCCTCGACGTGTTCCGCCCCTATCACACCCTGAAAGATCTGGGCACTCTGCTGTTCAAGTGGGCGGGCGTGGTGCTGCTCCTGGTTTCAGTGGTGGTCGCCTTTTCCAATTCTTTCGACCAGAGTCCGCTGGTGCACGCCCTTACAACTCTGCAGCGCTCGGTCCGCGTCGTGCAGGTTGGCCTGATCCTTTTCTTGCTGCTGTTTTCGCGCTTTCTGGGAGTGTCCCGGAAGCAGGTCAGCTTTGGGATCTCTCTCGGCTTTGGGCTCTTCGCCGGCGTGGAATTGATAGTGATGGCGTTGAATTCGGGGGGACTTATCGAGCAGCGCAATCTCAACCTGATCGACCTGGTCACTTATCTTCTCGCCATTTTCGTTTGGCTCGGCTACTCGTTCTCGCGTAAAGCCGGGCGCGAGTCCGCCGTCAACCATTTGCAGACCCAACGGTGGGAACAGGGCTTGGCGGATCTTCAACACCCGACGCCTTCCGACTCGCTGATTCCGATGTTCGAGGGCATGGTCGAACGTGCGTTTTCGCGAAGCTCGAATCTGGAGTCTGCGGAAAATCACGGCCCGCTCAACCGCCCCGGTAACCCACCCAGAGCCAACTCCGCGGCAGCCGGTTCCAGGACCCGGCCCTAGGCTCGCTATCCCAAAAACACCCCCGCGCAAGAACCTTGTCAAGAGGATTTTTTGGCCCGTTGCAGCCCCCCTCCCAGAGCCTGAAACGAAGCGATTCGATTCAAACCATTACCTTAAGAAACCAGCATAAACACCGTTCATATTGCCTGCCGGACGGCCCCATCAATTCTCGGCATGCCCGCCGGCTTGTCGCATCGTTCTGTGCGCTCAATTAACCTCCTATTAATCATAAAGTTGCAGGGTTGTGTATAATTCCCGGCATCGGAGGCTGGCAGCTTGACGCTAGCCTTCGTCAGACCCTAAGGAGAAGTCAACCATGAAACGTTCACTCAGGGCGTTATTGCTGTTGGTAGGCCTGGTGGGCACATTTGCGTATGCCGCTATCCCGAGAGTTCCTGCTCAGGATGGGCCAATGCCGCTGTGTGATCCCTGGCAAAACTCCCATTGCCCTCCGGCTTATTAAGACCAGAGGCAGCTGTTTGCGTCATAAAAAGCAATTTTCCGGGCTGGCTTCTTTGCCAGCCTTTTTTACTTCGCGCCTTTCTTGCCCGTGGTTTCCGGTTCCGCCTTCGCGCCTCTCTTGCCCGTCATTTCCGGTTCCGCCTTCGCGCCTGCTGCCGACGGTTTCCCTTCTCCCGATTCTTTCGTATCCTCTCCGGGAGGCTCCGCTTCACCGGGGTTGTTGTTGATGTACTGAACGATGATCGAAATGCGCCGGTTCGCCGGATCCAGCGGGTCTTTTGGGTTGCGCAGGCGTTGGTCCGCGAAGCCCCGCACTTGCGAGACCTGATCGGCGCGCAATCCCGACTCTTGCATCAATCGCCGCGCCGCGTTCGCCCGGTCGGCCGAAAGTTCCCAGTTGCTGTAGCTGCCCTTGCCGATGTAAGGCTTGGCGTCGGTGTGCCCCTCGACCGAAACACGGTTGGGAACTTTTCCCAGTTCCGCCGCCAGCAGCGCCACGATCTCCTGCCCTCTCTGGTTGAGGGCGGCGCTCCCGCTGTCGAAGAACGTTCCTCCCTCCGATTCCATCAACTCGATGCGCAGACCTTCCGCGGTCACCGTCATCTCGATATTCTTGTTCAGCTTAACCAGGTCGTTCATTTTCTGGATGCTCTTTTGCAACAGCTCTTTGAGCTGCCCCATGTTCTCCTTGGTCAGTTGAATATTCTCGCCCGTTCCGGCCAGAGTGGTTCCGACCTTGTTCGCGGTTCCGCTGGGATCTTTGAAGTAACCGCTAATGACCATCTGCGTCTGCTTGCTGGTGTTGCTCATCAGCCACAACACGATGAACAGAGCCATCATGGCCGTGACGAAGTCGGCATAAGCGACCTTCCAGGCGCCGCCGTGATGGCCGGCATGGCCGCCTTTTTTTTTGATGATGATGATGGATGGTTTCGACATGCCCCTGTTTATCCCGCGGTCGCGGCATCGGCGCCGGCACTGGCATCCGCCGCTGGCGCCGCCGCTTCGTCTTTCGCGCCCCGGCAAGCCGCTTCCACTTCCTGAAACGACGGACGCACATGCCCGGGCACCGTCCGCCGTCCAATCTCAACTGCCATGATCGGCGCCACACCTTTCAAAAACGCAATCATGGTTACCCGCAGCACCATCAGGAACGCGTGTTCCTCGTCCGCTATCTTGCCCATGCGCGAGGCCAGCGGTCCCACCAGCCCGTAGCACAGCAGAATACCCAGAAAAGTTCCCACTAACGCCGCCGCCACCTTGCGTCCAATTTCTTCCTGAGGTCCGCCCAGCGCGCCCATCGTGATGACCACCCCCAGCACCGCCGCCACAATGCCCAGGCCGGGCAGGGAGTCCGCCATCGTCGTCAACGACGACACCGGCTCGCTCGCCTCGTGATGATGGACTTCCATGTCCGCCTCCAGCATCTGATCCAGATCGAATACCTCCACCCCCCCGCTCACTGCCATTCGCATCGTGTCGCAGACGAAAGCCACGGCATGATGGTTCTTCGCGAAATCTTCGTACTTGGTGAACAGCGGGCTCTTGTCCGGTTCCTCGATGTCCGTCTCCAATGCCACCAGTCCTTCTTTGCGTGCCTTTTGCAGCAGTTCATACATCATCTTCAAGGAATCGATGTAGCGCTGCGTGGTGTACTTCGATGACCCAAATGCCCCCATGAGCCCGCTGATCATCTGCTTCAGAACGTGGACTGGATTCGAGATCAGCACCGTGCCCGACGCCGCCCCCACGATGATGAGCAGTTCCGCCGGCTGCAGCAACACCTTGATGTTGCCGTGCTCCATCAGGTAGCCCGCCGCTATGCAGCCGAAGACCACCACGATCCCAATCATCGCAAACATCGAGCATCATCCTCGCAAGCGTCCAGAAACGTTGGCTACGCCCACCGCTACCGCCTTCGCCATCCCCTTCGAGCGCGCAGGCTTCATCTCCCGCAAAAGCGATTCCAGGTCGTTGCCCGCGGTGGCCACCGTATAGGCCACCTCTGCTTCCACCAGGAAGCGGTCACCCCACCACGAAACTTCCGAATGGCTCAGCAGGTTCCATAAGATTTCGGCCGTCATGGCCACCATCATCGGGCTCGCCGACGGCAACACCACCAGAAACTCGCTCTCTCCCCAGCATCCCAGAAAGTTTTCCGCATCCAGGCTGTTGCGCAACGTCTGCGCCGCCGTGCGCAGAAAAGGCGCGACCGACTGGGGACCATGTTTTGCGCGAAACTCCTCCAGCCCCAGCACCCGTACGCGCAGCAGCCCGAAGCCGGTATGCGACTCCTCCATGCCCGCCATGCATTCATTCAGCACGGCTCGCGTCAGACGGCGCGAAGGAACTCCCGTAGTCGCGTCCAGAATTCCGTACATTGGCGGCACCGACGATTCCTCGCGGTACACGAACGCTTCCTCGAATAGAACCGCCGCGCCCCCAATCGTGTCGCCGTATTCCAGGATCGGCCGCGTGCGGATCCTCACCGCCGTGCGGTGCCCATTTTTGTGCAGGTAGAAAGCGGTGCAATGCTGCGCCTTCCGCTGGCTGAGGGTCATCGTCACCGGGCAGCGCTCGCCACTCAAGCTGTTGCCCCGCCGGTCGCAGGCCCGCACAATGTCTTCGAAAAGGTGTCCCACCACTTCGTGCGACAGATGCCCGATGAGAGATTCCGCGCCACGGTTCCAAAAACGGATCAGCCCATCCCGGTCCACGATGTAAATCCCCACCGGCAACTCTTCCACTAAATGCCGGAATAGCTTCGGGTTATCGAGAAGGTTGGAAGACACGTCTGGACACTCCACCTTCCAGTCTTATCGGCAGTCAGGATAGGTTACTTCAGGCACCAGAGGGGCAGCACGGCAGCGCGCACTGTGTGTGCCGCACAATGTGTGCCCGTTCAATAGTCGCGCAATATCTGTCCGCGGGCGCGGATTCCTATTATGCATATCGGCGTGGACGGACCGGACCTTCACGCCCGTAGCTGCGGCGCGCTTGAAGACAGCATTCAGCTCCCCCTGAAGCGCCAACGTAAGTTGCCAGGGCCAGAAATCGGCGTTCAACATGCTATGGCGGAATGCGTCTGATTCCTGGAAGGTAGCTTCCGTGTAGCCGACAATGCTCTCGTGTACTACACTTGCCTGCTCTCGATATACGTTCGCAGGATCAATCATTTTCTGACTGGTTTCGAATACTGCCAGCAGTACCTGTACGTCACGCATACAGGCTCAACCGCATTGGATTGCAGAGGGGGCAACAATGAAATCACGAATTCGCCTGCCGAAATGCTCTGTTATCGCAACTCTGCTCATCTGCGCCACGCTCGCCTTCGCGCAGTCCGTCCCGGCCGTCACTGGCGACGCACGCGTCGACAAGCTGCTCAGCCAGATGACGCTGGAAGAAAAGCTCAAGCTCATTCACGGCACGCATGAGGATCCGGCCATCTACCAGGGACAGGCCGGCTATCTCGGCGGCATTCCCCGCCTCAACATTCCCGGCCTGCGCTTTGCCGACGGCCCTCCCGGCGTGCTCACTCGCCACCGCTCGCAGGGCGAAACCGCCACCATGGGCGTTGCCGCCACCTTCAGCCGCAAGACCGCTGAAGAGAACGGACTGGTCATCGGCCGCGAAGGCCGCGCCCTCGGCATCGATGTCAGCCTCCAGCCCTTCGTCAACATCGACCGCGATCTCCAGTTCGAACGCGGCTACAACACCTTTGGCGAGGACCCCTTTCTGACCTCCGAGATGGCCGTCGCCGAGGTCAAGGGCATCCAGTCGCAGCACGTGATGGCACAGATCAAGCACTACGTCGCCTACGACTCCGAGAGCCGCAACATCTTCGTCGACGACCAGACCCTCCGTGAGGTCTACGTCGCCCCCTTTGACGCTGCCATCCGCCGTGCCGGCGTCGCCTCCGTCATGTGCTCCTACAACCGCGTCAACGGCACCTTCGCCTGCGGCAACGAGTCCACTCTGGCCAGGATCCTACGCGACGAGATCGGCTTCGAGGGCTTCGTCACCTCGGACTGGGGCGCGGTCCACGCCGTCAAGTTCATCAACGCCGGCCTCGACATGGAGATGCCCGGCGAGCCCGCAGTGGGCGGCTTCCAAGCCACCTCTTTCTTCGATTCTCTGCCCGTCGAGCCCACGCCGCCGACGTCCCCCATGGCCGACATTATGGAGAGCTTCTTCGGGTACATTCCTGAGGAGCCGAGGCCGACGATAGGGAACTCTGGCGACTTTGGCATGAAGGAAGACCCCAAGAAGATGACCGAGGCCCTCAATGACGGTACCGTCAACGAAGCCGCCATCACCCGTGCCGCCGGCCGCGTCCTCTATGAGATCGTTCATTTCGGCTACCTCGACGGCCAGTCCAAACACGAAGTCACCGAGCAGGCCATCGAGGCCAACGCCAGGATCATCGAGCGCACCGGCGAGCAAGCTGCGGTCCTGCTCAAGAACGAAGGCGGCGCGCTTCCGCTCAAGGCCGCCGATCTCGACCAGACTGTCCTCATCGGCCCCACCGCCGGCCAGGTCGACTCGATCGGCGTCAACGGAGAGCGGTCTGTCGGCCTGCCTGAGCGTCAGGTCGGCCCCTATGACGCCCTCAAGAAGATCACCGGCAACGCGAAGATCCAGTTCGCGGTCAACGACGACATGACCGGGACCACCGTCCCGGCCGCCGCCCTCAGCCACGACGGGAAGCCCGGCCTGGTCCGCACCGGCGTTGGCGCCGAGCAGGTTGATGCCACCGTCGACTCCACCGTCAAGGGCGGCAATCCGCTCAAGCCCAACGCCACCGTTACCTGGAAGGGCACGCTTACCGTTCCGAGTGCGGGCAACTACTGGATCTACCTTCAGGCCCTTGGAACCAACGCCAGCATCAAGCTCGATGGCAAGCGTCTAGCCCACACCGGCGTCGTGCAGGGCGGTGTCCACGGGGACATCCTCCAGGCCAACCAGGACAACGCCATTCCAACCACCGACGGCATCGATAACGTCCGCTGCGCAGTGGAACTGACCGCTGGCCCGCACGCCATTGAGATCGCCACCACCCCGGACACTTCGGCCGCGCCCGTCCAGGTCCGCCTCAACTGGTACACCCCTGAGCAGCGCAAGGCCGACCACGAGGCCGCCATCGCCGCCGCCAGGAAGGCCAAGGTTGCCGTCGTCTTCCTTTGGACGCGTCTGCATCCTGTGTTCGGTCTCCCCGGAGAGCAGGACAAGCTCGTCGAGGAAGTGGCCGCCGTCAACCCCAACACCATCGTTGTGCTCAACACCAGTCAGCCCGTGGCCCTGCCCTATATCGACAAGGTCAAGGCCGTTCTCCAGATGTGGTGGCCCGGCGACGAGGGCGGCTGGTCCACGGCCAACATCCTCGCCGGCAAGACCAGCCCCGCAGGCCGCCTCCCCGTCACCTGGGGCAAACGCCTTGAGGACTACGCCGCCACCGACCCCAAACACCCCGAGCGGTCCGGCACGGGCGTTGACGGCAAAACCACCTACTCGGAAGGTGTCAACGTGGGCTACCGCTGGTTCGACAAGCAGAACATCGAGCCACTGTTCCCCTTCGGCCACGGACTCAGTTACACCACCTTCGAGTACTCGGGCCTCGGAGTCAAAAAGTCCTCTGATGGCGGCCTCGATGTCAGCCTCACCATCAAGAACACCGGCGCCATGGAGTCCGACGAAGTGCCGCAGGTCTATCTCGGCGCTCCTTCGGCGATCCCCGACAGCGTCCAGTTCCCAGTCCGCGCTCTGGCGGGCTTTGACCGCGTCCACCTGGCTGCCGGCGAAGCCAGGACCGTCACCCTCCACGTCGCCCCGCGCCAGCTGCAGTACTGGTCCACCAAGGACGGCAAGTGGGTAACTGCAAGCGGCAAGCGCACCGTCAGCGTAGGCGGCTCGTCACGCAACCTCCGGCTCAGCCAGGACATCGACTAGCAACGCCCGCAATAAAACAATGCCGGAGCCCTTTGCTCCGGCATTGTTCTTTCTCGGGGGCTGGCCCGGCCTTTCGCTGGCATAACCACAAAGTGGGTGCCCCATCCTTCGCGGCTTTTCGCGAAGGGTGGGAGGCGGACTGATCGGGGGCTGCCCCGGCCCTCCGCTGGCATAACCACAAAAGTGGGTGCCCCATCCTTCGCGGCTTTTCGCGAAGGGTGGGAGGCGGACTGATCGTACAATGGTTCTCACCTTTTACGCCGGGATGCCCAGCCGCCAAAATGCCCTGTGTAAAAATTACAGTGTAAAAATTACCCGCTAGTGGCTATTTAACCACACCCCGAACTCCGAGCATTATCAACAACTTACATGTATGTACAATAGTACACGTATAATATGGACAGTACAAAGTGTTCCACGTGAAACATATCTCCATTTTGCTGTCCCCGTCAAAATCCCGCCCCCCAACTCAAGCCGCTGGACGCGCCCGCGCCCCCAGCGTCCGCGCCAGTTCCCGCGCATCGAAAATCGGCGGCTGGCACGCGAACCCCGAGCACACCACCGCAAACGATCGTCCCCCGCCCAGCGCCGGAAGATTCGGGATCGTCTCCGCCAAAGCCGGCGGCAGGTTCTGCGCGACAGCCTTATCGGCGTCCAAACGCAGAACCGCCGTACTCAAGCCAAGCGGACCTACCGCAACCCGATAAAGCTCCGCGGCCGCGTCATCCTTCCCGACGACCACCACCTGTGTATGCGGCCGCATGAAGCGGACCACCGCCAGCCCGTAAGTCGCCGCAAAAATGCCGTGCTCGCCCGCGCCCCCGGCATAGACCTCCAGGGTCTGCTCGGCCTGGTCGCGATACGACGCAACGTGATTCGCCACATCGTTATTTGCCGCATCGTTCGTATAACCATGCAGACGCAGCAGCGCGATCGCCGCCGCCGAATTTCCCGCCGGAGTCGGCGAATCCTGAAACGGCTTCCGCCGCGTCCCCAAAATTCCGAGCGCAGCTTGCTCGCCTGCCGCCCCGCGCGTATCAAAGAATCCACCCTCCACTGGATCGAAAAACCCCGCCAGCATTGCCTCTGCGATCGACCGCGCAAAACGGAAGTAGCTCAGGTCCGCCGTGGCCTCGTAAGCGTCGAGACAAGCAATCGCCGCGAAAGCATAGTCGTCGAGCACGCCAAGAACAGCGACAGAGACTTCGCGCCGCTCCGCCCGAGCGTCCGAGAAAGCCTCCGAGTAAGCAATCACATGCTTCATCCCGCGCTCCGCATTCCATCCCTCGGAAAGCAGCCGATCGAGCGAGCGCAAAGCAAAGTGGCGAGCCTCCGCCAGATCCAGCACCTTGGCCGCCTCCAGATAAGCCGAAACGCACATCGCGTTCCAGCCCGCATAAACCGTCTTATCCACATACGGCGTCGGACGCAGCAAGCGCGCTGCATACATCTTCTTCTGAGCCGCCGCCAGCAGCGTGCGCGCCCGCTCTTCCTCGATGTTCAGCCGCCGCGCAATTTCCTCCACCGAACTCCGAATGCAAAGCACATTCTTCGCTGGATTGTGATGCATGTCCCCAACTTCCTGGATATCGTAGTAAAGCGCCGCCACCGCCGCCTCATCCTCGGAGAGCGCCGCTTTCGTTTCTTCCAGGGTCCAGGTGAAATAATCGCCATCGTCGTCCATCGAATAATCGGCATCCTGCGAAGCGTAAAAGCCGCCGTGCGCGCGGTCGCTGAGCCATTCGTCCATCCAGCGAATAATGTCGCGCGCCACTCCGGCAAAGAACTCATCCCCCGTCGCCTGATAAGCATGCGCATAGTTCTTCAGCAATTCCGAGTTGTCGTAGCACATCTTCTCGAAGTGCGGCACCGTCCAGCGCTCGTCCACCGAGTAGCGATGGAAGCCGCCCGCCAACTGGTCATAGACGCCGCCGCGCGCCATTTTCTCCAGCGTGCGCGTGAAAATAATCCGCAAGTCGTCATTGTCTGTGTGGTGACGGAGCTTTGCCCCGTCCAAGCGGGGCGGAGCCCCGCTTGGACACGCGCGAACGTACTGATCCATCACCAAATCCAGCGCCGCCGGATGCGGAAACTTGGGCGCACTTCCAAATCCGCCGTTGACGTCGTCAAACATCTTCCGCGCCGGTTCCACAATCGCGTCAATCACCGTCGCGGACACCTTCCTGCTTCCCGCCGAAAAAGATTCCGCCCGCGCGATTGCGCTCTCGACCATCTGCGCCTGCTCCAGCACCTCGCCGTGCTTGTCGCGATAAGCCTGAGCAATCGAAAGCAGCACGCGCTTAAAACCAGGCCGCCCGTATTGGTCCGCCGGAGGGAAGTAAGTCCCCCCATAAAACGGCTTGCCGTCAGGAGTAAGAAACGCCGTAAGCGGCCACCCGCCCTGCCCGGTAAGCGCGGCCACCGCTGCCTGGTACCGGCTGTCAATATCCGGACGCTCGTCCCTATCCACCTTCACCGCGATGTAATGCTCGTTAACGATCGCCGCCACCTCGGCATCGTCATAAGACTCGCGATCCATAACATGACACCAGTGACACCAAACCGCCCCAATATCCAAAAGCACCGGTTTGTTAGCCGCGCGAGCCGCAGCAAAAGCCTCCTCCCCAAATTCATGCCACTGAATCGGCTGATGCATAGCCGACCGCAGATAGGAAGAAGAAGCGCGAGCGAGGGAGTTGTGCGAACCGGTGGTCATCAGGAAAGTCTACCGCGAGAGCGAGCAAGAATGGGGCCTCTGCCACCGAAACACGAACCGATTGCCGGGACCGCAGCCTGTCAAGCGCAATGGCAGGCAAAGACGAAGACCGGGTTCATGCCCCGTAGTTACGTTCCGTCATCTTGCGCGGCCGCCTGGAATCCAGCGAGACCCAACGAGACAAAGACCGCAATTCCGGGTTTACTATGAAGGTGTTTCATTCCGCCGAAAGGCTTATCTAGAGGAGACCATGAAAACTGCCCGATATTGCGCCGTACTCTTGTTCTTTGTTGCTGCCTGCGCCGCGCTGACCTTCGCCGATGAACCGGGGCGACATCCGGCATATCTGCACGCCCTCACCGACCTGCGCCACGCCCGTGCTCATCTGGAGCGCGGAACATGGTCCGGCCGGATGGATAGAGAGGAAGATCACGCCATCGCCGAGATCGACAAAGCCATCGCAGAGATCAAGCACGCTGCGATTGACGATGGTAAGAATTTGAATGACCATCCGCCGGTCGATGCCCACATGGGCCACAGAGGCCGCTATCACCGCGCCCTGGAATTGCTCGACAAGGCGCACAATGATATCGCCCGCGAAGAAGACGATCCCTCCGTGCGCGGTCTGCGCAATCGCGCCCTCCGCCACATCGACGAAGCGCACCGCATCGTCGATCATCTGATCATGCAGGCTGCCGGCGACTAGAAACGCCTAGAACGGCACGGAACTATTGAGCGTGAGAAGACCCCGTCCCAGCTTCGCTTGGGCGGGGTCTTCATTGGTCACCGCGCTCGGCCAGGTCCCCTCATCTCGACGGGCCCGACCGCAGCGGGTTGACAACTCGGATCGCTCCGTACTTCTGACCTGCGGCGCGATCTTCGGAATAGAGAATTGCGACGCCCGCACTCTCGGCTGCTAAAGCGCCGCGTCAGCCACGCATATTCGGCGAGGGCTTAGCCTCGCCCACCGTAACGGTCACAGACTGCCCACAGGCTCGACGGATTCCCCGAGAAAGCCGGAGCGTTCACTTCCTCTCTTTCTCCACCTTCTGCTTCACCACATTCGACGTGCTGCCGACGAAGTTCGAGTCACCGCCGTATGCCGCCGTGATCGAGTTCGTGCCCTTCGGCAGCGTCGAGATAGTAAGGCTCGCCGAGCCGCCACTCAACGATCCCGTCCCCAACACCGTTTGTCCTTCCATAAACGAGACGGTTTCTCCATCAGGCGGCGCTCCAGCGCTCGATGTGACCGCTGCGATAAAGGTCACCGCCTGGCCATAGGTGGACGGATTCGGCGAAGACGTGAGCGTGGTCGTGGTCGCTGCACCCGGCGTAACCTCGTAGACGACGCCCTGATTATAAGTGCCGCCTTGATACGTCGTGCCGTAGACGTTCCCAGCACCGTCGAGCACAATGGTGCTGATGGGACTGTTCCCGTCAGCCCCGCCGGTGAAGCTATACAGCACGGTTTCGGTCCACTCGTTGTTTGCGCCAGGCGTTAGTTCGAAGACGGTGCCGGCCCATTCTGCGCCTCCCCAGGAAGTCGTGCCGTAGAGGTTTCCTGCAGGATCGAGGACCACGCCGGCCCAGGGCATAGCCCCATCCCCATCGAGGCCGGTGAAGCTGTGCAGAACGGAGATATGCCAGGCGACGGATCGGCTATTCGTGAGCTGGTAGACGGTACCGAACCCACCAACTCCTCCCGACTGGGTGGCGCCGTACATGATCGACCCTCCCTGGGTGGCCAAGTCGCCTACGGGGAGGTAGCCCGCAGCTGTAGCTTTAGCTTTGCCCGTTGAGGCAAAGGTATGCTTCACTTCTATCTGGCTACGGCACGGCTCGGTGAAATCATAGCCCAACTCGAAGACAACCCCTTCTCCTGGCTTTCCTCCGAAGTAGCTGGTACCGTAAAAGCCGTCTCCGGTCAGGCCGTTCGGAAGATTGCCGTTGTTTCCGCCGAAGGAGTAGACAACCTCAACGCCATCTGAAAAAAGACGGAAGGCCGTACCCATCGAATGGCAACCACCGCCGGCGGTCGTTCCGAGCAAACGATTGCCGTTGAAGTTCAAGTCGGCTTGGGGCGAACAGCCATCATCCTTGCCGCCAAAGGTATGCAGGAGTGTGAATGTCCAGCCGCTCTCTGACGGCGAGAGTTCGTAGACCGTGCCGCAATAAGAGTCGCCGCCATAGGCGGCAGTACCGTAGAGATTGCCTCCGCCATCCATGGCAAGGTCATACATCGGCTGACTTCCGTCCGAACCCCCGGTGAAGCTGTAAAGGACGGTTTCAGTCCAGGTGCCGCTTGGTGAAGGGGAAAGCTCAAACACCGTCCCCTGGTTATAAGCGCCGCCGAATTGTGTAACTCCGTAGAGATTGCCTGCCGGGTCAAAGATCACGCCCGCATAAGGTTGGCCGCCGTCGAGGCCGCCGGTGAAGGAGTACAACACTTTCTCGGTCCCGGCCAAGCCACTAGCGACCGAGAAGAGTAAGAACGTCAGAACTACAATAACTTTCGCTCGCATGATTCTATCCCCCTGGGTTGATATCGCAGAGAGGAACCCTGATTGGAGGGTAGAGCGGTCTGCCGCGATGAGTATAGACCCGAGACCAGGGAATTGCAGTGACTTAGTTGTCAGGTGGGTGTGACGAGCGACCCGCGTCTTGCGGTTTTCCAGACGCGCGACCGTCAGCGGGCATTCTGCCGCTGATTGGATGTAAGTCGAGCCAAAAGCCAAAAGCTAAGAACTAAGTCTCTTCGCCATCTCACAATAAATCTCCACTGCTTCCACTAGCTGCGCTTTCTCCACAAACTCGCCCTCGGTGTGCGCCACGTGAATCGAGCCCGGCCCCAGCAGCAGCGGTTCGCCCCAGTTAGAGAGCGATGGAATATCGGTGGTAAAGGCCGCGACCATCGTCGGCAGACCCTCCAGCGTCCGCAGCCGCAGGAACGGAGTCTCGCGGGTGAAACGAACCTCGGCGAGTTCGCCGACGGCCTCTGTAATCTCGCGGCGCAACGCGTCCGCCGGGCCCACCAGGCGATAGAAAAGATCGGCCTTGGCAAAATCGGAAATCACGTTCGGCGCGCGCCCGCCCTGAATTGAGCCAACGTTTCTTGTGCAAGGGCCCACGTCGGCGCCTTCGGGAAGTTTCATCGCGTGCAAACGGTGCAGCGCTTCCACCAGCTTATCGATCGCCGACTCGCCCAGTTCTGGATACGCCGAGTGCGCCATCTTTCCGCGCGCCACCAGTTCCACGCACAGCGCGCCCTTGCTCGCCAGCGCCAGCTTGTTCTCCGTCGGCTCGCCGTTAATCATGAAGCGCGCGCCCATCGGCTGCTGGTTGGCCGTCTTCGCGCCGATCGAGTCCCGCTCCTCGCCCACCAAGAACAACAGCCCGACGAAAACGCCCGCCCCGCGCAGCTTTTCCGCCGCCAGAATCTCGGCCGCAATAATTCCCTTGGCGTCGCAGGAGCCGCGCCCGTAAATGCGCCCGTCGTCTTCTGAAGAGGAGATGAACGGCGGCACCGTGTCCATGTGCGTGGAGAAAACAATCTCCGGACGAGCGTGCCCCGGCCACGCAGCCAGCACGTTCGCGCGCTCGCCTTCGACCGGCATTTTCCGAGCTTCCAACCCGCGCCGCCGCAACTCGTCGCAAAGGAAATCTCCCACCGCTGTTTCATTCGGAGTGATGGATTCAATGTCGATCAGCCGGCGGGTGAGCGCAAACAAGTCCATGCAGGAAAAGAGTAACAGTCGCTGGTCGCTGGTCGCTAGTCGCTGGCGGGCGGATTCTCTGCAATACTATCGACGGACGCGAACGACTAGCGACTAGCGACCAACGACAGCCTGTGCTCCCCGAAACCTCCAGCATCCGCTCGCTCTTCCTCAACGGACCCGCCGGACGCCTGGAAGCTCTCGTCAACGCCGGATCGCCCACCGCGCCCCACGCCGCCGTAGTATGCCATCCCCATCCGCTCTACGGAGGAACGCTCCACAACAAAGTCGTCTTCCACGCCATGAAAGCGCTCAACAGCTTTGGATTCCCCGTGCTCCGCTTCAACTTCCGCGGCACCGGCCTGAGCGAGGGCGAGCACGCCGGCGGCCTCGGCGAAGTCGAAGACGCGCGCGCCGCGCTCGACTGGCTCGAACGCGAGTTCACGCTCCCCGTCATCTTCGCCGGCTTTTCTTTCGGCGCCGCCGTCGGATTGCGCGCCGCCTATTCCGACGACCGCGTCCGCGCGCTCATCGCCCTCGGCCTGCCCGCTGTCGCCGTCGCCGGCCGCACCGAAGTTCGCAATGAAGACCGCGTCTACGATTTCGAATTCCTGCGCGCGTGCACGAAGCCCAAACTCTTCGTCAGCGGCTCGCGCGATCAGTTCGGCCCCCCAGGCAAACTCGAAGCGCTAGTCGAAACCTTCGCCGATCCCAAGAAGCTGGTCCGCATCGAAGCCGGAGACCACTTCTTCGAAGGAAGACTCAAGGAGATGCGAGTAGCCATCGAAGAGTGGACCCGGGAGACATTGTCCGTCGGATAACGACTGACCACCAATCCGTATCCCAACTACGAGATATCTCAAGAAGGCTCTGTCGGGTGCGCCGAAAATAGGCGGCGAAAAAGAACAACAATTATGGCTTCGGTGCCTGAGGATCTCCGCTACTGCACCATTGACGGCTGCGCAGTTCGTAGCCTTCCAGTCCGCCTTTCAAAGCCAACTCATACAGCTCATCTGCGGTTGCGTACTTTGAGCTAAGCGATTGCAATAGGAATGCGAAAGGGAAGTCGCGGCAGCCGGGGTGTCGCTCATAGAAGGCTGTAATGACATCTGTATAGGCGCTGATATCGAGGTGCCCTTCTTTGTCTAAACTTTTCTTTGAAAACTCACCACGATGAGCTAGGCAGCGGCCAGAAGGCATATCGGTCGGGTGGTGCTCGTCACCGAGACGATGTGGCTTACCTACCTCGAACAATTGGTCGGCCAAATCGCATGCGCGGAGGAACCCCATCAAATAGCCGTCCACTAATCCGTAAACGTAAGTGTTCCTCTGCACTGGTGTCCACGAGAGCCATTCCCCTCTACGGCCTAGCTCCTGTGTGGCCTGCGCTGCCGCACAGGCACACAAGCTAACCAAGAGGATGATTCCGACTACACAATGGGTTATGAGTTTCATGTCTTGCATTGTACGACTGCCCCGGTTGTTACAGCACCATGTCACCGGCGACTCCGGCTTAGCGCATTTACGGGATGACTTTTAGCGACCAGCAACTGCCTCTATAATCCCGTCCATGTCCGACCTGACTCCCGAGCGCGATCAGCAATTCCGCCACATGCGCGAAGTCGCCCGCGAGATCTTCACCTCCGCCCTGAAGAACGCCTCCATCGAAAGCGCTTTCGCCCGCAACGTGCACTGCGAGCGCCGCATCCTGCGCATCGGCGAAGACCTCCACGATCTCGATTCCTACAATCGCGTCTTCGTCGTCTCCATCGGAAAAGCCGCGCACACCATGGCCGCCGCTCTCGAAGCCCAACTCGGCAGCAGCCTTGAAGGCATCGTCGCCTCGTCGGTCGAACCCGCCAGCCTGGTTCACACAAGTCAGGTCCGCGGTTTCCGCTATTTCTACGGCGGACACCCCACCCCCACCGCCGAATCCATCCGCGCCGCCGAAGCCATTCTCAACTCGCTAACTGCTCTCGACTCCACTGGGCTCGCCATTTTTATGCTCTCTGGCGGCGGCTCTTCCATCGTCGAAAAGCCCGTCGACATCGAAATTTCTCTGCCCGACCTTGCCGCCACTTATCGCACGCTCGTGCACTCCGGCGCGCCCATCGCCGAGATCAACGCCATCCGCAAACATCTCTCCGCCGTGAAAGGCGGACGCCTCGCCCAGGCCGCCTATCCCGCCCAGCAGGTTTCAATTCTTGTCTCCGACGTGCCCGACGACACGCCCGACGCGCTCGCCTCCGGCCCCACCATGCCCGATTCCACTTCCATCCATGACTGCGAGCGCATCGCCGCTAGATACCATCTCATCGATCAGTTTCCCAAATCCGTTGCCGATCTTTTCCGCCAGCACGCGCTCGACGAGACGCCCAAATCCGACGATCCCGCGTTCGTCCGCGCTCGCTGGTGGACCGTGCTGTCCAACAAAGTGGCCGTCGATGAAGCCGCCGTAGCCGCCACCCACGCCGGTTTTGCCGTCGAAGTCGATAACTCCTGCGACGACTGGCCCTACGACAAAGCCGCCGCGTACTTACTCGGCCGTCTAAAAGAACTGCGGAGCAAAGTGTCACGCGTCTGCCTGATCTCCGGCGGTGAAGTAACCGTGGCCGTCCGCAACGGCGGCGTCGGCGGACGCAATCAGCAATTCGCCCTCGCCTGCGCCGAACTAATAGCGGGGGACGACATCACCGTGCTAAGTGCCGGCACCGACGGCATCGACGGCAACAGTCCCGCCGCCGGCGCCGTAGTCGATGGCAGCACCCTGGATCGAGTAAAGGATCGCGCCGGCAACGCCGAAGCCGTGCGGCACGCGCTCTCCAGCTTCAATGCCTATCCTCTTTTGGACGCGTTGGGCGACACCCTCATCACCGGACCCACCGGAAACAATCTTCGCGATTTGCGAATCCTGCTGGCTTACTAACCCACCCGCAACCTCCCGACTAACAAAGAATGGTCGCTAAACATTCTCCCGTGTATATTAAGGTGTACGCCTTCGCGGCTCGAAAGCTGGCGTTGCAATAACGCCCAACAGTTCATGGTCTTCCGGCCACCGTAAATTCTTGTAAATCTCCTTCCGCTCCGGCAGCATAGTAGCTCCAGCCTGCATCCAATGATGTTAAACCCACTACTTGACTGGAGGTTTCGCTTGAAACAGACACTGCGCGTTGCCATGCTCGTGACGTTTGCCTGCGCTGCCCTGGCGGCATTCTCGAATTTCGCACATGCCCAGAAAATGGATATCGGTTTCGGTGCCGCCACGACGCTAGCCCCGGACGCAAGTTTTGTGAGCGGTGTTGAAAGCGCCCCCTCGCTTAAGGGCGGTACCTTTCTTGGCTTTAACGGCGATGTTCTCTTCTGGCACAACCTCGGCTTCGGAGCCGAAGTGTTCTGGAGGGCCGGCAGCACCAACTGCCCAGCATCCCTCTGCGGCACCGATTCGGGCGTCACCTATCGTCCCGTGCTCTACAACTTCAACGCCGTGTACTCGCCCAAGCTCGCCAGCCATGCCTATCTGGAGCTTGTCGGCGGCATCGGCGCCCTCGATACCCATTACTCCGCTTGTACCGGGGTTGGTGTGTCGTGCGGCGGCAGCCAACTGATCTCATCGAGCAACCACTTCGACGTAGATCTCGGCGGCGGCATCAAGCTTTACCCGTCCCACAGCGGTTTCTTCATTCGCCCCGAGGCACGGTTTTACTGGGTCAACAACGGCACGGCCGACTACAGTTCGAACCACGCCTCCCGCGTCGGCGCCACCATCGGCTACACCTTCAGATGATGCTCTTTCCGTCTTAGGTGGGGACAGCCGCTTCCGGCTGTCCCGCCAGGCGAAACGGAGTTTCTTTGTCCGCGCGCGCCCGGGAGTAGCCCGTATCGCCATCCCGATTTATGATAGCTCTATGAATTTTGGCGGCTTCTCCAGCGAGATGATCTTCCTGTTTCTTCTGGTGCTGATCCTTTTCGGCCCCAAGAAAATGCCGGAGATCGGCCGCCAGGTCGGGCGATTCCTGAACGAGTTCCGCCGCGCTTCCAACGAATTTCGCTCCCAGATCGAGTCCGAAATCAATTCCCTGGATGCCAGCAGCAGTAGCCCCCGCCAGCAGATTCTGCCGCCCCTGCAGGCCCCGCTCGGATCGCTAGCCAATCGCATCTTCAATCCGCCGCCCGCCGAAAAGCTCGAAGCTGCTGAAGCTGCCGCCGCCGAAGCCGCCGCTGCCGAACCCGAGCCTGCTCCCGCTCCGAGAGTTGAAACTCCGAAGGTTGCGCCCGATGCCTGAAGCGGCCGCCTCCTCACCGGTGAACGAATCCGCCAAGGAGCAGATGCCCACCATGGGCTTCCTCGAACATCTCGAGGAACTGCGCAAGCGCATCGTTTATTCCATCGTCGCCATCGTTGTCTGCTTCTTCGGCTGCTGGTTCTCCGCGCCGCGCCTCGTCGGCATCATGCAGCATCCCATCACCGAGGTGCTGCACAAGCACGGCCTGCCGGAAAAACTCGTCTACCTCAATCCGATTGATCCCTTCAATCTTTATCTCAAGGTGGCTGGCGTGGCCGCTCTTTTCGTGGCCTCGCCGTTTGTGCTTTACCAGATCTGGTTGTTCATTGCGCCCGGCCTCTACCGGAATGAGAAGCGCTACGTCATGCCCTTCATGTTTTCGAGCGTGGCCCTTTTTCTCGCCGGTGGATACTTCGGCTACCGCATCGTCTATCCCCAGGCGCTCGCCTTTTTGATCGACTTCGGCAAACAGTTCCAGCCGATGATCACGATTGAGGAATACACCCAGCTATTTGTCACCATCATCGTCGGCTTGGGCGTGGTTTTTGAAATGCCGATCGTGATATTTTTCCTGGCGCTCATGGGCATCGTGAGCGCGGGTTGGATGTGGCGCAATATCCGCTACGGCATCCTGGGGATCTTCGTCGTCGCCGCCATCATCACGCCCACTCCCGATGTTGTGAACATGTGCATCTTCGCCGCGCCCATGGTGGCCTTATACGTTCTGAGCATCGCCATTGCCTGGCTCGTGCATCCCAACCAGCGCAGGAAACGCGCGGAGAAAAAGAAACTCTGACCGCAGAGGGCGCGGAGGCCCACAGGGGGAATCATGAAACCACAAAGGACACGAAGGTTCACGAAGGTCTTTTCCAGGATTTTCCTTAGTGAACCTTCGTGGATCCTGTGGTTAAAGATTTGTCTGGCGCTGCCACTGACGATCGCCTTGGCGAATACCGTAGCCTGCACCAAGGGAACCTCCGCCGACGCCACGGCCAGCCCAGCCACAAACCCCGAATCTCCCGCTGCGACGCCAGGTCCGCCCGCAGCCGCGCCAACCGACAACGCCCCGCTCCCGCACATCGATTCCAAACGCGCCTTCCAGTACACCCGCGAGGTCACCGCCTTCGGCCCGCGCTATATGGGCAGCGAGAATCACAAGAAACTCGAGCGCTACATCCTCGACCACCTAAAAGGCGATCAAGTCGAAGACGACGCCTTTACCGCCGACACCGTGGAAGGGAAGTTTCCGGTCCGCAACATCCTCGTCAAATTTCCCGGCACAAAAGACGGCATCATCGTCATCCTCGGCCACTACGACACCGTCTATCCACTGCGCAACTCCGGGTTCGTCGGCGCCAACGACGGCGGCTCTTCCACCGCCATCCTGCTCGAATTCGCCAACCAGTTGCGCGGCGACCCCAACAAGCCAAAACCGGGCTTGTCGGGGACCCCGGGCAAGAAGCGCGATGGCTACAGCGTCTGGCTCGTCTGGACCGACGGCGAAGAAGCGGTGCGGAAGTGGTCCGACACCGACAGTCTCTACGGCGCCCGCCATCTCGCCGAAAAATGGGAAAAAGACGGCACCCTCAAAAAGATCAAAGCGCTCATGGTCATGGACATGATCGGCGACGCCGACCTCAACATCGACCGCAACACCAATGGCGCTCCCTGGCTGCTCGATCTCATCTACGCCGCCGCCGAGCGCCTGGGCTACCAGTCCCACTTCTACGCCCGCCAGGGCCCCATCGAAGACGACCACATCCCCTTCGTCAAACGCGGTGTCCCCTGCGCCGACGTCATCGACCTCGACTATGGCTACAACAACGTCTTCTGGCATTCTCCGCAAGACACCATGGACAAGCTGAGCCCCAAGAGCCTCGAAATCGTAGGCGATACCATCCTGGAAACCATCCACATGCTCGACCAACGCTAGAAGCCGTATCCACAATTCTCTCAATCTGTCATGCTGAGCGGAGCAGCCCACCTCGCAAGGCGAGGCGGGCCGCGGAGTCGAAGCACCCCTACTGCTCGACTGCCTCGGCAAAGCATTCTCCCGATGCTCTCTGCCTTTGTGGCGCCGCAAAATCTCGCCCAGCCGGCGCAGAATTCTCTTGATCTATATAATGTCTATCGATATACTTGTGATTAAGCGCATCGCTGCTCCCCACGTTGCGTCCTGGAAGAAATCCCGGCCCCGATCGGGGGATCGAGGCTGGGCTGTTTGTTCACCAAAGGAGCCTCGGTTGTAATCGGGGGATTACAGCCGAGGCATTTTTTCCTCTAGCAGGATCTGAAAAACTCTATGTTCCGCTTGATTTTGGGTGGTGCAGCCCCACAAGAGCAAAGCGCTGCCGACCCAACGCCCGAAGTGGCGTTACAGCAGCGCTGCCCGTGATTAGTTCAAACTGGCATCAGCATGAGCTGCCCTCAGCAAGCCTTCAAGTGATTGTTTAGATACTCGAATACCCCGCCCTATTCTTTCTCCGGACCCTCAGCCTCCCTGCCCTCCGCGTGCTCCGCGGCTGAATGCCTTTCCGGACGCAGCAATGGAAACAGAATCACATCCCGAATCGTATGCGAGTCGGTGAACAGCATTGCCAGGCGGTCCACTCCCAATCCCACCCCGCCCGCCGGAGGCATGCCATAACTCAGCGCTCTTATGTACGATTCGTCCATCTGGTGGGCTTCTTCGTCGCCGCGCTCGCGCTCTTTCAGTTGCGCTTCAAAGCGCCGCCGCTGATCTTCGGGATCGTTGAGTTCGCTGAATCCGTTGCCGATTTCCATTTGCCCGGCAAACATTTCGAAGCGCTCGGTCCAATCCGGCTCATCCGGCTTCTGCTTTGACAGCGGCGACACTGCGGTTGGAAATTCGTAGATAATCGTCGGCTGCATCAAGTGTTCTTCCGCTATCGCCGCAAACAGATTCGCGATCGTCTTGCCCACCGGCTCCGCCGCGTCATAGCTCAAACTAATCCCCGCCCCGCGCACTCGCTCGACCAGCGCCTCGACCCTCTCGCGCGCCGCGAAGTCGCTGCGCTCGGGCTTGGCGCCCGCTTTCTCCGGCCAGAACTTGACGATCGCCTCCCGCATCGTCATCCGCCGCCAGTTCCCGTGCGACCAGTCAATCTCGTGCTCGCCCCACTTCGTCTTCATCCCGCCCGTTACATCTTTCACTGCCTGCTCGATCGCGCCCTGCGTCGTATCCAGAATGCCGAGATAATCGGTGTACGCCTGGTACGCTTCGAGCATGGTGAACTCAGGATTCCATCTCCATCCCAGACCCTCGTTGCGGAAGTTGCGGTTGATCTCATACACGCGGTCGAATCCGCCCACCGTCAGCCGTTTCAAATAAAGTTCCGGAGCGATGCGCAGAAACAGATCCATATCCAGCGTGTTGTGATGCGTCTTGAACGGACGCGCCACCGCTCCGCCCGCGATCGGCTGCATCATCGGCGTCTCGACTTCCATGAATCCCTGCGCGTCGAAATACCGCCGCAGCGATTGCACCAGCTTGCTGCGCTTCAAAAACACTTCGCGCACTTCCGGATTCATCATCAGATCGACGTAGCGTTGGCGGTAGCGCAACTCAACGTCGGTCAGCCCGTGAAATTTTTCCGGCAAAGGTAGTAGATCTTTCGAAAGAAAAGTCAGTTCCTCGGCATGAATGCTCAGTTCGCCCGTGCGCGTGCGAAACAGATATCCACGAACCCCTATGTGATCGCCCAGGTCGAGCAGCTTCCACAGTTCGAAGCCGGCATCGCCGACCGCGTCTTTCTTGACGTAGATCTGCAGCCGCTGGCCGTCCTGCTGCAAGTGCGCGAACCCGGCCTTGCCCATCAGCCGGATCGCCATGATGCGTCCCGCAACGCGCACCGTCACCCGCGGAGATTCCAGTTCCTCCGTCGTCTGCCCGCCATACTCGGCCAGAATCTGCGGCACGGTGTGACTGTAGTTGAACTTCCGCGGATAAGCCGGATGCCCGAGAGCCTCAATCTTCTTCAGCTTCTCGCGCCGTATTTCATAAATGTTTTCGTCGAGTGCCAATGGGGTGTCCTTGAGTTCAGAGTAAGCTTCTGATTATAGACAAGCGCTGGCGGCGGATGTGGGAGCCAGTGGGCCCTATTCGCTTTCGAGGGGGTCCTCTCCAACTCCGCTTGCGTTTTTCCTATCAGGGCGTGTCGATCAAGTGTCCGTTCCGCCCTGAACATGGCCACCCGTGCTGAGACTTGTGTGGACCAAGATGCGGATTCCGCTTTTTGTGTCGAAATCGTTTGTCACACATCGGACATTGGTAAATGTAGATTGGCCCCGAACTTATGCGCGGACGCGAAGATGCCACGCGATAAGCGGAACGTGGGCTGCCTGTGCTCACCGGAGGAATGACACCACCCCCGCCGGCACCGAACTCGACTGCATACCGCGGAAGGAACGCCTCGTCAGCAATGCGGACACTCTGTATACGGTCGAGTCGATAACTCCGTAGCTCTGCTGTTTCGCTTTTGACAGCGTAGACCAAAATATCGCCGGCTCTTGAGCGACGCAAGGTATACGGTTCAATTCTGCGAACAGAATTCTGATATCCAAGGTCCACCCGGAGCCGGTTTGTGCCTGCAAATCGAATCGCCTCGATGAACGAAGACCCTACAATGCCATGGCGGCGCAGCGTGCCAACTGCCGGCCTGAACAATTCCTCATCGGCAGATGCTGAAATGGAGGGAACTATTGCTGGCACTGCTGCAGAAGGGACCATCGCCCCTGTTAACCAAACGAAGAATTCAGGCAGCACCGTCCAAAAGGACTCGAAGGGCGGCAACGCCGGCAGTTGGTGTCCGAGCATGTGTTGCCAATCGGCAGCGAGTTCCTGTGCCCTTTCGTTCAACGCTGCAACCGTTGGCAATGGAATACGCTTGAACTCGCACTTCCGACGCAGTACATCGAGGATCGCCGCGGCGGCGGGTCTGAACTCGCCGTGTCGGAACAGGTTGACGACATCGTAGAGATCGCGGGGACGCCCACGCTCCCCCAGCGCCCGCACTTTCTCTCCGAAGACTTCCTCATAGGCATAACATCGGGCGCTGATACCCTCTTCGGGAAGATCCGTGTATGGGTGGCCAACTTGCCGATCGACCGCCGCCAAAACTTGCAATTCATCCGCAGTCAGATCCAGCTTGATTCGTGGCAGAGCACCGGGGTGTGGGAGCGGTCCTATGTAGTAGATGCGACCTTGGCAGCTTGAGCCCCCACGAGGGTTGGCATAGATGTCAAACCTGAGGCGATCAGTCGGGATCTGGATACCAGTGCGCTCATAGACCCAGTCCGAGACGTCGCGAAAAGCATCTTGCAAAAATTCCGGAGTCAGCTGATCGCCGTCATGAAGCGTGAAGTCCAAATCCTCTGAGAAGCGGTATGTTTCGAAATAACACTTCTTGAGACACGTGCCCCCTTTGAATACCTAGTTCTCTGCCAAAGCTGGTTGGGCGTATATCCCGGCCAGTAGCCAACCGATAACATAATCTTTCTCTACGACCTCGGGTGAAAGACCGAGATCGGTTGCAACGGCGAGGATTTCAGTCCTGTCGATCATGTAGCTGTGTGTCGCTTCCAGAACTCCGGAATCCAAAGCCGCCAGCGGCGAACAAGGCGCGGTGAATTGAGGCTGGGATCAAGCCTCGCATTTCCATGAGTCAGGCGCTCTGCACAGGCGCTGACCAAATTCTTTGGCGCAGCAAGTCTCTCCGCCAGAAATCCCAGGCGCTTGAACACCGCTCCATTCCCTAACTTGTCCCCGTATTCAATTAACCGATAGAGGTCGGCGTCCTTGCTATCGAGGTATGTGCGGAGGCAACCCTCGACGTGCCGGATACCTCCTCCTGAACTTGGGTCATCAAGAAGATCAATCAGCGTCCTGTTCACATCAGAGATCTGGATTTTTGCCCGACCTCGCCAAAGTGCCTTCGTGCCGAAGATGAGGTCCTTTTCGATGTGACTTACGCGGAAGGGAATGTCTTGAATGATCTGTTCTCTGCGACGCACTGGGCGAGCCGTGTAAACGAACACGGTTTTGAAGAGCTGTTCGGTCAAGTCCCAATGATGAGCGGCACTAGCTCCGCCTACGTAGCCGGGATCGAAGAGTTCTGGAACCAATGTCCATGGATCTTCGAGCACCTGTTCGTTATGACTGAGCGTTAGAGGGACGGGAGCATAAAGACCGCGGCGCAAGCGCCTCAACCAATGCTGCTCTCGCCACCGGACAAGAATTTTCGCTGCCACTGGGCGGCTGACATTAAGCGCTGCCACAACGTCGTCAACAGTTATGAAATCGCCCCCGGTGCGGAGGACGGCTGACAATCGGATTCGGGATGTGATACGCGGTGGCATACCGAAAATGCAGCTAATCCCGGATCTCGGGGAATGCCGCACTTACAGTATACCGCAGGCGATATACTAGGGCGCGCATTAATCCCGCAGAATGGTATCTATTGCATTTACAATATATCAAAGGTAAGGACGAGACCCTCTCATGAGGCCGCTCCGTCCAAGCCTTGCTTGGGCTGGGGCCTCAAATTTAATCATCACAACCGAGCTGTGATCACCATCACAGACATTTAACCCGCCATGCGCGATAATAGAAGTCTGATTGGGGCAGTGAGAGGTGTGCCGGTCTCCCAAGACGGCCCTTGAAGCTGCCCCAAACCCATTTTCAGCGATCTTTGACAATCTAAGTCGTTGATTTTGGAAGACTTTACCCGTAACTCCTTTAAACTCAAAGACCTGGCGGGAAATTCTTCCTAACTCCATGATTCCAAAAGACCGGGGGGAGAGTTTTTTTAGGGGGGTACCCCCAGTAACTAGAGAGTAATAGGCGGGAAAGTCAGGATACAGACTCCATTCGATCTGCATGACGCCGGAAGCCAACATGGTTGGCCGACGACTACATCAGCAACTCGCCCGTTCCTCGCACCAGCGGATGCTGCATCTCCGCAAGCTCGTTCTTCACCAGGTTCAGTCCGTGCACGCACTGCTCGAACCTCTGAGAAAGTTGCGCGAACAGAGGCGCCACCTTGGCGTATTCGAAGTGCTCGAACTTCGAGACGATGTAGTAGCTCTCTTTCCCAGCTTTCACCCAATCGACGAAATTTTCCACCCGCTGGCGGCGCAGGCGATAGTGGTTGATGCTTTCCGGAAACATGCCGGCGTAAAACAGCGTGTAGTCGCCAATGTGCTTGCGGACCTGGCGCTCGCGATCGAACGAGGGCGCTGGGCCATAGATCGGGTCCGACTCGATCAGCATCTCGCCCACATCGTTCAACGGCTTCCCCGCCGCATTGCGGATCTTCAACAACTGCTCGACATCGCAAAACTCCGACAGCAGATGAGCGACGTAGCTCACGACTTGCGGATCGCGAATTCCGATCTCCTCGGCATAATGGCGGCCGACCAGTTCAAGAAACAGTAGCTGCAGCGGATGCGTCTCCGGAATTTCCATGGCCCCACTTCCCTCCCAAACCGGACCCCTATGGTTCCCTATCGGAACGGAACCTTGTGCGGATTAGATACCCTGAATCCCGATTCCACGCAAGTACCCATTCGAGCTATGTTGTGGTCAGAAGTCAGCGCGGGGCGCGGGTTTTGGGCGTGTCTGCTGGCAGCCAAAACAGGCGGCTGCTAATTTCCGCGTCGCGTGGATCGAAGAATTGCTTCGCTGAATCTATTTACACCAGAAGAACGGGAAAACGGAGGCGAAGTGGAGCGAATCAACATTTCAAGTGGAACACCGTGGGAGCCGATTGTCGGTTACTCTCGTGCGGTTCGCGTCGGCGCGTATGTCCATGTTGCGGGTACAACCGCAACTGGGGCCGACGGCAAAATCGTCGGCGGAGGCGATGCCTACGCGCAGGCGGTGCAGACCCTGAAGAACATTGAACGCGCGCTCGAGCGGGCCGGAGCTTCACTGAAAGACGTAGTCCGCACCCGCGTGTTCCTTACCAACATTGCGGATTGGGAAAAAGTAGGAAAAGCCCACGGAGAGTTTTTCCGCGACATTCGTCCCGCGAGCACCATGATTGCGATCGCCGCCCTGGTTTCTCCAGAGATGCTGGTCGAAATCGAAGCGGAAGCAATCGTGCCCGACGCAAAGCCCAACGGAAAGTAAGTGGGATGGCGGAAGCCGGAAAGAGAGCCGGGCTTCCGCCATCATCACAATTTCCGCCAGCGCGAACCGCTAACGGCCGCGGCCACCCTTCTTGCGCGCCGCTTTTTTCGGCGCCGCTTTTTTGGCTGGCTTCTTCACGGCTTTCTTCTTCGCCGCTTTTGTCTTTTTCTTGGCGGCCGGTTTTTTTGCGGCTTTCTTCGCGGGCTTCTTTGCCGCCTTTTTCTTGGCCGGCGCCTTTGGGGCTGGAGCTTTCTTGGCCGGCGCCTTCTTGCTTGGAGGCCCGCTCTGGCTGCCGCCACCACCCGATGGAGTTACGGGCGCAGGGGCTCCCACAGGTTCCCGTGCTGGCGGCACGGGAATCTCGTCGTCTTCCTCTACGGGAACGGGTTCTTCTTCCTCTTCTTCCTCTTCTTCCAAATCCTCTTCCAGCGATTCGCCATAGGCGCCGCTGTCGCTGAATTCATCCGTCTCATCGTCCCGACCGTACAGAGTCGGATCATTGAAGAGCATATTTCCTCCTGCGTATTTTAGGTCACCCGCACGCGGGGCCTGGGAATTAGGAAAACCGTTTGCGAAACTGCACTGCTTTTGCGCAACGGCGCGTGATTATAGCACGGCACAGTTCCACCGGGCAGTATCGTGCATTCTCACGCGATTTGCGAGGAAAATTATCGGGAAGAAAAAAACAGCCAGCGTGGGGCGAAGCAAAAGCGAAATCATGGAATGGCGACTGCCTATTCGTACGCCAGTGCGTCGATGGGGTCCTTCCGCGCCGCCTGGAACGCCGGATACAGCGCGCCGGCGATGGCGCTGGCAATGGCGATCAGGGCAGCCCGCGCAATCCATCCCCCGGAAACAATCACCTGCAGCAGGGGCAGTTTATGGGCGAGAACCGCGCGCGCGGCCAGGCTGAAGGCGACACCCAAGACGATGCCCCCCAAGGCGAGCAGCACGGTCTCCCGGAGCACCACGTTCACGATATACAGCCGCGAAGCGCCCATGGACTTCAGTATCCCGATCTCCCGGGTACGTTCCATCACCGCCGTATACATCGCCTGAAAAATCACCAGCACCCCGATCACCACGGAAATCCCGATCACGACCCGGAGAAAGGTGGAAAGGTAGGGATAGTTCGTCGGCGTCATCATGGAAAGGTAGGTGGCCATCGAACTCGCGATGTAGCGTTCCATGCCCGGTACGTGCTTGATCTCATCCACCACCATGTCGGCGTTGGCCGCATCGTCCAGCTTGAGATACATCTGCGAGGCCTTATCCCTGCCCCCGGTCAGATCCTGCATGGTGCTGAGGGGAAGAAACTTGCGCCCACCCTTGCCGCGCTCGACGATGCCGCAGATGCGGAAATTGTTGTTGAGAATCTCAATCGTGTCGCCGATCCTGGAGTGTTTGGCCTGAGCGAAGAGGTCATCGACAATCACGTCATTCGCGCCCTGAAACGGCCCGCCCGCCAAATAGTGGAAGCCGCCCGATAAGCTCTCGTAACTCGGCAGATCGATTCCAGTGATGATTTCGAGCGTCCCCGCAGTTGAGATGTTGGTGATGACCGGGGCGACCTTTTCCACATGCGGCAGTTTGGCGAGAATGCCGGCCACTTTGATCGGCATTGGGCTGCCGGTCAGCCCCGCGATGAAAGACGACCCCGGCGGCAGCACGATTACATCCGCCCCGATGCCCGCGGCCCGCGTTTGTTGATCATGCACCATCCCCACGCAGAGCCCCACGATCAGCAGGATCAGCGTGACCTCCAGGGCCACAGCCACAATGCTAATCAGCGACCGTACCGGCCGATGCACCAAATTTCCGACGACCATGCGATTCATCATGTCTTTACCGGGGAACTACTTGCTTTGACCATCCGACTTTTTCGCCGGGCCGGAATTGGGTTGATCGAGGTTTACCACGTTAGCTCCAAGCGGCTGCTCCAGCACAAACTGGTCGTCGGTGAGCGCTTTATTGATTTCCAGTTTGACCATGCTCAGGGTGATGTCGTAGTTCTCCCGCAGCCGTTCGATCCCAATCGTACTCGGGAATGTAGTCCCCGCGTAGTCTTTGTAATCTTGGTAGTGAGCATCGGTGGCGACGTCTCCCTGCTGGTCATAGATCCTTTGCCGGTAGGGCAGGAGGTCGACTCGGCTGAAATCGATCTTGCGGGACAGATAGGCGCCCTGGGGACTCTTGCGGATAACCAGCAGGCTGTAGTTCGGCTGTTCGACCCGATGCCGCTTCGAGTCGAGGACGGTTTCATAGCCGTTTTCCAGCACCGCAATCTCGTCCGGGCCGATTTCTGGTATCAGCAGCGCGTCGTAAAAGTACTGCGGCCGCATGTTCTCCAGCCGCTTGTCGGGCTGGTAGTTGTCGGCATTGTTCGAGCCCAGGACGAACTTACTCTGCGGAGGGATCCATACCTTGAAATGCTGCCCGTCGCTAACCATGTCGAAGGCCGTGTTTCGCACCACCGGCAGCAGGCCCTTCATACGTAGCATGGCCGGCTTGCGCACCAGCACGTAGCCGCGAATTTCCTTGTAATCGGTGATCCGGCCGTTTTTCGGGTCTCCCGCCGAAGAGTCAATATCCACGGTCGCCTGCATGGACTGAATCTTGGCGGCCTGCGTGTCGACGTAGTCGATCAGCTGCTGCTGGGTCGCGGTCTTCAGCGGCCGGTCGGAGAACTGACGGTCCAGAGGGCGTGTCCGGAACAGACATCCGCTCAGCGAAAAGGCAGCCGCCAACAGAAATAAAAGCAAAAACAGGCGCAGATGAGGACGATGCATTCCTATGCCAGTACCCGGAACTCTTTCGATATTGTTTATCTGATTAGTATAAGGCAGCGGAGGGTTTGACGCTTACCGCAGGCCGCCCCGGAGGCCGAGGGAGTGGCGAAAGGCCGCGACGTTCCGATTGTGCTCTTCGAGGTTGCGGGCGAAGCGGTGGCGCCCGGTGCCATCGCTAACAAAATAAAGAAAGTCAGTGCTGTCCGGGTGCAAAGCCGCCTCCAGAGCGCTTCTCCCCGGATTGCCGATCGGCCCCGGTGGCAGCCCCGGGAAACGATACGTGTTATAGGGCGAGTTCGCCGCCAGGTCGGCGTGATGGAGGCTGCCCTGGTACGTGCCCGCCAGCAGCTCCGCGTAGATCACGCTCGGATCGGCATCGAGCGCCATCCTTCGCGCCAGCCGGTTATAGTAAACGCTGGCCACGCGCGGCCGTTCCTCCGGAGCCGCCGTCTCCTTTTCCACGATTGACGCCATGGTCACGACCTGGTGTACGTCGGAGGCTACGTCCGAGTTCAGTCCGGTGCCCAGCCCGATCTGCTGCGCCACCTGCCGGAACTGATGGACCATCGCCGCCGCCATTTCCTCCAGGCTCTCGGTCCGCGTGAACTGGTAGGTATTGGGGAAGAGATACCCCTCGAGCGACGTGGCCTCCGGCGCCAGATCCGAGATCAACTGGGTCTGGGTTTCGGCAACGTGCAGAAAATCGGCCGCCGACCCTAGGCCCGCGTCTTCCATCGCCTTGGCGATGTCGAACATCGTGTAGCCCTCGGGAATCGTGACCACGTGGAAGTAGATATCGCCGCGGGCGATCCGATCGTAAACCTGCGGAAGATTGGCCTCGCGCTCGAAACGATACTCGCCCGCCTTCAACGATGGCTTGCGGTGCCACTCGTGCCAGACCCGGAAAGCAAGTTCGCTGCGGATCACTCCCGCCTTTTTCAGCTCCGCAGCAATGCGCCGCGTCGAATACCCGGAATGCAGCAGCAAAGAAGTATTGGCCCTAGGCGTAACCGGGACATAGACCTGCCAACCCACCCAGCCGCCAGCGGCGAGCGCGACGACCAAGAACAGTGTGATCAGCGTGCGCAAGGTTTTAGTGTAGAGGGCTTTTCAGAATGAAACAAAGTGGCTGGAGTACAGGGCCGGAAGAAACAGCAGCACCTGGTATATTTTCCCCTTGACAATAATAGAACGACATGTCATTCTATCTTTGCCATGCGACGATCTCTCCGCTCTGCTCTCTCTTCATTGCTTGCTTTGTTGCTGTATCTTGCCCTTCTTCCGCGGGTGGCGCTGTGGCTTGACCATCGGCTCGAACTCATCTGGCGGTTGCCAGCTTGGATTGATCCCCTGGCAGGGCTCTTGATCGTGCTCGGGATCGCACTCACGGCCTGGTCCCTCTCGACGTTCACGGTTCCTTCAAACAACGAGCCACCTTGCTTGGCCGCAGTCGCACCGGCAGAAGATCCCCTGTTGCTTCGCGGCTCCAGGAGTCCGATGATCCTCGGGTACTGGATGTTTGGGGCGGGCCTTGGTTTGCTGTTGCGATCGGTCAGCTTGATCGCTCTCGTGGCCGTCATCGCGCTGGCAGCAAGTGTGTACGTCCACGGTAGGAAAGAACAAGAGATCGCAGCGCGCTCACCTGCGGGTTGGAGACGCTATCTCTACCAAATCCCGGGCTGGCTCACGCTGGTGTTGGTCATCACGGGAACCCTGGCTGGCCTTCCAGCGGTGACACATAGTGCCCCGACCCCACATCTGACCGAACCGGCGATTCTCGTGCAGATTCGTTGCAAGCCTGGTACAGCCGACCTCTGGCGTGAAGATTTTGAGCAGCACATACGTCCGGCCATTGAGGAATCGATTTCGCGCGGAGACGGCTACACCAGTTTCGAGTTCCTTCAGCCCGCGCTGCCGGGGCAGGGGTTCGATTTCGCATTGCTGTATACCGGGAAGACTTATGCCGCGCTCGATCAGCCGAGAATTCCACCGCAGTATCTTGCGCTGCTGGATCGCGAAGGCACGGTACGCACCCTGGCTACCGTCCGAGAGATGGCCGCATGGGAAGACCAAGTCACGGTCAGCTTGGTTCATTTGACCAGAACCAGGTGACCAGAAAAAGGTGAAGGCGATGCATGTCATGGTTACGGGAGCGGGTGGCTTCATCGGTCGTCGGGTCGTTCAGAAGATGCGAAAAGCGGGATGGCGTGTGACCGGAGTTGCGCGACAGCCCTGCGCAGAGGCCGGTCGGATTGCAGATCTCCTTCAGCCGATCGAGAACCTGCCCACACCCGATACGGTCATTCATCTGGCTGGCGGCTATGCCGGGGCGAGTGCACGCGAGATGGCTGAGACCGATCTGGCGATTGCACGAAACTTGCTTGCCTGGGGCAAGGGGCAAGGAGTCCGAGGCTGGATTCTCGCAAGCGCGGCTGAGGTGTATGGCCCCATCCAAGGCGCTGCCACCGAGGAGGTGCTTCCCAAACCTGTGATCCCGTACGGACACGCCAAGTTGGGTGTCGAACGCCTTTTTGTTGACATGGCGAAGGACGTTCCCGATAGCCGCGTCGCCATCTTGCGAATCGGCGAAGTATATGGGAGCGATGGTCGACTTCTCGACGAGTTAGCCGCGAGGCTGAAGAGCGGTTTCTGCCCGTGGCCCGGCTCCGGCCGGGTGCCCCTTAGCTTCGTACATGTGGACGACGTAGCCTCAGCCTTCCTGTGCGCCGCAGAGCACCTCCCTGAGGGCGTCTCGATCTATAACGTAGGCGACGATGAACCCACAACCTGGCGCTCCTTTGTCCAACACCTGGCGGAACGCTTGGACGCGCGACCTCCTGTCTTCCTGCCCCTGCCATTGGCCTATGCTTACATGATTGGCGATCGGCTCAGAAGCCGCATTGCGGGCCTGCCGCCCGTTCTGACCAGTCCTATCCTGCGGCTTTTGACCACACCTAAAGTGCTGTCGAACGAAAGGGCCAAACGGGCGCTGGAGTTCACTCCCCGCTTTCCAAATTTTCGCAAAGGACTGGAGGCAACACTCAATGGCCTATCGCACCACGCCTAAGATGGCTCAGCGAAAAGCGGAGCACCGAACTCTTCTGCTGGAGACTGCCGTAAGGCTTTTTGGCAAGCACGGATATCACTCCACGACTGTCCCTATGATTGTGAAAATGTCAGGCAGCTCGACGGGGAGTTTCTATTTTTATTTTCGAAACAAGGAAGATGTCTTTGCGGCGGCCCTCGAACGATTGGGCGAAAGAATCGCCGAAGCTTTGAATCGTGCTATTGCCGCTGCTGGCGAGAACCCGTTGCAACGAATGCGAGCTGCGGTAGAGGAGCTCGTCCTGTTTCTGGCTGCAAACCCAGATGAGGCGCGCATCCTTGTCGTCGAGTCCTCGAGCCTGGGCCCTTCGCTGTTGCAGATCCGCAGGAAAATCGTGGAGAGCCACGCCCGGTCGGTCGAGCAGGCGCTCACGCGGTTGCGCCCGGCTCTTCCGCCGCTCGGTGCCGCTCTGGCGGCGCGCTGTTGGGTGGGAAGCGTGTACGAGTCCGTCTATCACTGGCTGGAGCAGCCACACGCCCGGCGTCCAGACCCCAGGACGGTCGCAAGCGCCGTGGCGGACTTTAACTTGAACGGCATTGGAGCTTCTGAATTCGAATTGTCTAAAGGAAAGGACAAATGAAATGAAACCAACTGTGTTTGCCTCCACTCTACCCCGTCCTGATTTCAAACTCCGTGTCTCTTGGTTGGTCCTTTGTGGCTCGATCGCCCTCCACGTCACCGACGAAGCGACGCACAATTTTCTCGCCGTCTACAATCCGAGCATTGTCGTACTGCGCGAACGCGTGCCTTGGCTGTGGTTGCCAGTGTTCACGTTCAGAGTGTGGATCGCCAGCCTGTCGATTTTCATTGCTCTGCTGGTTCTCCTTGGTTATTTTCTTGCACGAGGCGCTCGCTGGGTCCGACCCATTTTCTACGCGATTTCCCTGGTGATGATCGCCAATGGCGTGCAGCACACGGTCGGAACAATTCTGGGCAGGACGGTGGCATCGGTTCATTTCCCGCGTCCCATGCCGGGCTTCTACTCCTCGCCAGTATTGATCGTTGCTTCCGTGTACGTGCTGGTGCAACTGTGCAAAACCAGGCAATCAAGCCTCCAACCCTGAACCAGCCCCGGGAATACGAACCTTGGGACCGCCCGCACATAGTGATCGGCACCGCAACCTGCAGCGTGGCAGAAAACGCGAAGAGAATACGGGAAGCGCTGTGCGGAGGATAATCCCAAGAGATTTTTCTCGGCGCTCTCTACGTCTCGGCGGTGAAACGGTTTCTACTCTCCCAGCCAATCCGCATACGGTTTCATCGACTCGACGTGGTCGAACCGGGTACCATCGCATGGATGGTCGAAGCAACGGAATCACCGGGGAACAAGTTGCGGCCAGTGTTGATTATCTTTGGCGGGCTGCCCGGCGCCGGGAAGACGGCGATCGCCTGGGAGTTAGCCCGCCAGCTTGGTGCAGTGTATCTGCGCATTGACTCGATTGAGCAGGCGATCCGGGATTCAGGGGTCGTCAGCGATCCTCTCAATGATGCAGGGTATCGCGCCGGCTACGCGGTTGCCGAGGACAATCTCCGTCTCGGTCGAACCGTGATCGCGGACTCGGTCAATCCACTTCAACTCACGCGCGATGCATGGATCGACGTCGCAACTCGGGCTCAGGTGAGCGCGATTGAAATCGAGGTGACGTGTTCCGATCCTAAACAACATCAACGCCGTGTGGAAACGCGAGTCTCCGACATCGCGGGATTGAGACTGCCCACTTGGCAAGAAGTGGTCGCCCGGGAATACGAACCTTGGGAGCGCCCACACCTAGTGATCGACACCGCAACCTGTAGTGCGGCAGAAAACGTGAAGAGAATACGAGAAGCGCTGCGCGGAGGATAATCCCAAGAGATTTTTCTCGGCGTCTCGGCGGTGAAACGGCTTCTACTCCCCCAGCCAATCCGCATAAGGCTTCATCGACTCGACGTGGTCGAAGACAATCTTGATCGCGCCCGTGATCGGGATGGCGAGCACGAGTCCGACGGCTCCCCAGACCGCTCCCCAGAACAGCAGCGCGATCGTGACCGCCAGCGGATTGATTTTCAGCCGGCTCCCCAGCAGCTTCGGATAGAGAACATTCAGCGCGAAAAGATGCAGTCCGACCACACTAAGCACCACTATCACCAGGTTCCCGGCCTCCAGTTGTCCCAGGCCGACCAGGATCGGCGGACCCATCGCCAGCACCACTCCCAGGTATGGAACCATGCTCAGAAAGCCGCTGAGGAACCCGACGAAGTAGAAGAACGGAACATGCAGCAACCCGAAAATCGCCACGCTCGCGCCCGAAATCAGCAGCCCGATCAGCAAGTTCCCCACAATAAAGCTCTGCAACATTTTCCCGATCAGCCCCAGCGTCACGAATGCCGTGTTCCGGTGCTGCAAAGGAAACAGCATCACGGTGGCCGACCGCGCGTGGCTCTGCCAGGTCAGCAGAAAATATGCCAGGAACGGGATGAACGACGCCGCCAGCACGATATCGGTAAAAGTACCGGCTCCGTGCGTGAGCACCTCGGTCCAGCTCGTCACCTGCCGCACCGGCACAACATTCGAGGGCTCGGGCTCGCCGACCGCCTCGCCCGTCTTCGCGAGCTTCTCCGCCTCCTGCCGGAATGGCTGCAGGATGGAACGGATCTTCTGCGAATACTTCGGAACGTTGTCGGCGAAAATGACGGCCTGGTTGTAAGACGCAGCGGCGATGCCATAGAGCACCGCCAGCAGCACGACCACGCTGATCAGCGCCGCTAAGGATCTCGGAAGGCGCAAATACTCCAGCGCCTGCACCACCGGAGAGAGCATAAAGCTCAGCAGAATGGCAAAGAACAGCACCGCCAGCACCGATTCGCCGTAATACGCGAACATAACGACCAGGCCGATGCCGAGCAGCGTCAGCGACCAGTGATGCCCGTTTCGTTTTTCCGTGGTTTCCATATTATTGCCGCTCACCCGCGCTAGGACTGGCCAACAATTCTGCCTTACTGCCGCGGGAATTGCACCACCAGAATTGCAGAAATAAAAGCTTTTCTGACTCCGCAATCTACAATTGACCCATGCATGCACCTGCGCCCCCCGCCCTCAGCCGCATCCTGGCCCTCGATGTCGGCTCGAAACGAATCGGAGTGGCCATCTCCGACCCGCTCGGCATCACCGCGCAGGGGTTGGATACGATCCAGCGCCAGAACAAACGCCGCGATCTGGAGGCCTTGGGACGAGTGCTGGCGAAATACGACGTGCGGGAAATTGTGGTCGGCCTGCCCCTGCGCTTAAGCGGTGCCGAAGGAACTCAATCGGAAAAGATGCGCCGTTTTGCCGACGATCTGCGCGCGCACTTCGGTTTGACCGTCCATCTTTGGGACGAGCGCTGGACCTCAACCGAAGCCAACCGTCTGCTGCGCGAAACCGATCTTTCCATCAAGAAGCGGGGACGAGCGGTCGACCGGATGGCCGCCGTCTTGATTCTTCAATCCTGGATGGAAGCCCAACAGGCCCGCTAACAGCCCGTGGTGCAATTTATTCTGCCTGTAGAGACGGGGCTTGCCCCGTCTCCTTTGCACACGGCCGAGAGACATGGCGAGAGAGACGCGGCAATCCGCGTCTCTACAGGGAAGTAGACGCGCCTTCAGGGAGTTTCACCAGCGATCTCGCCGAGCGCGAGCGTAATCAAGAGGCAAGGTCGCTAATTTCCGGAAAGCGCAGATTACACTTCGTCAGCGCCTTGGTGAGCGCCTGTTCAATCAGACTCTCCTCGCAGTTCCGCGAGATGGCGATCTCGCTGACCAGTAAATACCGGGCTCGCTCCAACATCTTCTTTTCGCGGAAGGACAGCGACTTACCCTGTGCGAGGATCAGCAGGCTCTTCAGCACCGCGGCCACGTCCGTGAGCGACCCGGTGCGCATGCGATCGGAATTCTCTTTAAACCGGTCTTTCCAGTCGGCCGCGTTAATGCATTCCCCCGAGGAAAGGTAATCCACGATCTTCTGCACCTCAACATTACGCACCACCGGACGCATCCCTACGCTGTCGACGTTCGAGAACGGCACCATCACCTTCAAACTGCTGGCTGGGATTTTCAGCAGGTAGAATTTTTCGACCGTGGTTCCCATGGTCCGGCTGCTGATTTGTTCAATAATCCCGACGCCGTGGTTGGGGTAAACGACCTTATCGCCGATGTGGAAAACACTACTGCCGTTCATGGAGGGGCCCTCGCCCGAGGGTGCGGAGACATCTTCTAGTCTAGCCGAGCGCCGCTCCTAAGGCAATCAAGAAGCGGTGCCCGGCGGCCCATTGATGGTTAATGGTCCCCTCACGATTTCACCTAACCGCGCGGACTAAGTCATTTCGGTTGAGTGGGTTGGACCTGAACACGTTGGACCGGGGAGTGGGGCGTGAATCGGAGCCAAAGTGCCAGTTACCCATGGCCGAGGTTTATAATGCCCAAAGCGATGACGGACCAGATTAAAAAGAAGCTTCATGATGAGCTGAACACGCTCGAGCGTGAGCTTGCCTTCGAGATCCCCAAAGAGATCAAGAAGGCCGTCGCCATGGGCGACCTCAGCGAGAACGCCGAGTATCACATGGCCAAGCAGCGCCAGGAGTATCTGAAGGCGCGCGTCCGTCAACTCGGCAAGCGCCTCGCCGACCTGTCGCTGATCAACATGAACGATATCCCCAAGGATAGAGTTGGCCTGGGCTCGACCGTGACCATCTACGATGGCACCAAGAATGAAGAAATGGAATACCAACTGGTGACCAGCGAAGAGTCCGACGTGGCCGCCGGCAAAATCTCAACCACCTCGCCGATCGGGCGCGCCCTGCTGAATAAGAAAGTTGGCGACATCGCCATGGTCGTCACCCCTGGCGGAAGCCGTGAAATGGAAATCCTGAAGCTCTCGACTATGCACGATCTCGCCGAAGCTAAGCTGGAAGCGGAACTGGACGCGCTGCCGGAGCCGGAACGGGAAACAGAATGAGCGGCAACCTCGTGAGCGGCACTACTATGAGGAGCGCTACATGACGCGACGCTACATGAGTTGGACCAGCGGATTCGGCCGCGCCTGCGGTGTTTTGCTCGACGCCATCGTGCGCCTGCTCGCTCTCTCGCGCATCAATCCCAACATCCTGACTCTGATGGGACTGGTGGTCAACACCTACGCCGCGTTTTTATTTGGATATGCCAACGGAGACAACCAGCGCCGCCTGTTTTTCTATGCCGGCCTGGTCATCATCGGATCGGGATTCTTCGACTTGGTGGATGGCCGCGTCGCCCGCGCCTCAAACCAGGTCACTCGCTTCGGAGGGTTTTTCGATTCCATCGTCGACCGTTACAGCGATGCCTCGCTCTTCCTGGGATTGCTGGTTTTTTACGGCCGTGGCAACCGGTTCTTCTATGTCGTACTGGCCGCGCTGGCCATGATCAGCGCCATTATGGTGAGTTATGCCCGCGCCCGCGCCGAGTCGCTCATCGGCGCCTGCCGCGTCGGTTTCATGGAACGCCCCGAGCGTCTGGTGTTGCTGATCATCGGCGCGCTGTTCAACGTCATGGCTCCGGTGCTGTGGGTGATCGCCGTGCTTTCCACCATCACCGTAATCCACCGCGTCCTCTACACCTGGCAGCGGACCACCGAAATGGACGCGCCGGCCCGTGCCGCCTGATTCGTATCACACTTTCACTGCAGCCTGCTAGACTATTCCCCGCAACTTCCTGCGGAGTCTTTGATTGCCAACCAATCCTGTTCTAGTCGTACACGGCGGCGCTTGGGCCATTCCCGACGACATGGTCGAGGCGCACCTCGACGGTGTGCGCAATGCCGCCGCTGCCGGATGGCGTGTGCTCGAACGCGGTGGCTCGGCTCTCGACGCGGTGGAAGAAACCGTAGTCGTGATGGAAGACGACGAAACCTTCGACGCCGGCCGCGGCAGTTTCCTGAACCGCGATGGCAAGGTGCAACTCGACGCTTTCATCATGGACGGCGCGACCCTGCGCGGCGGCGGCGTCGGTTGTGTGGAGCGTCTGCGCAACCCGGTTCGCGCCGCCCGAAAGATTCTTAGCGACAGCACGCATGTCTATTTTGTGGCCGAGGGTGCCGAGCGCTTTGCCGCCGAGCACGGCATGACTCTTTGCCGCAACGAAGATCTCGTCATCCCTCGGGAAGTCGAGCGCTTGCGCGAATATCAGGCGCAGCCCTCAAACCACGCCAACGATCTGTTCGCGCCCGAAATTTCGCACGACACCGTAGGAGCCGTCGCGCTCGACCGCGATGGCAATATCGCGGCCTCAACCTCAACCGGAGGCACGCTCAATAAAGATCCCGGCCGCCTCGGCGACTCATCGTTAATCGGCTGCGGCTGCTACGCCGACAATCGCAGCGCCGCCGTTTCCACCACCGGATGGGGCGAGCCCATCATGAAACTGGTGCTCGCGAAGTGGGCGGCGGATCGCGTCGAATCCGGCAGCTTGCCCGAGTGGGTCGCGCAGGAAGCGATGAACTATCTCAAGCAGCGCCTCAACGGCCACGGCGGAATCATTCTGCTCGATGCCCAGGGCCGCTTCGGAATCGCCCACAACACCCCGCGCATGGCCTGGGCGCTCCACACGGCGCAAAAACAAGAAGCCGGAATCAAGCGAAACGGTTGAAGGGTTCGCTTCAGCGCGGTCCGCTGAAATTCCAGTTAACCCAAGTCGCGCATAAAACTCTTTTGCCTCTAGAGACGGGGCTTGCCGCGTCTCTACGGGAAACGTTCAGGCGCAATGAAAAATGTGCGCAACTTTTCACAATTCCATAACCCCCCGTTAACATTCCTCGTTTATTAATTCGGTGTTCCCACCTCTCGATTCTTTCACGCAGTTCGACCGTCTTGGCTTAGAGCTTTTAACCGGAACGATCTTAATTTTGGAGGATCACCGTATGAAGATAAAAAGCTTCCTTCGCTGCGCAGGCTTCGTGGCCATTCTGGCCCTCACCAGCTTCGCGTTTGCTCAACTACTGCCAACCGGCGCAACCATTACGCCGAGCGCGGCCCCGGGGTCGGTGTTTGTACCTTTGACAACTTCTTTACCGGACTTTCCGGTTTATACGCCGGATGGCGCTGAGACCACAGCGATCAGCCCGGACGGCAATACCTTGCTGATCCTGACCAGCGGCTACAACCTGATGGAAGACTCAAGCGGCAACTATTCAGGGGCGGATTCCGGCGAGTTTGTTTTCGTTTATGACATCTCCACGCCCAGTACGCCGGTCGAAACGCAGGTAGTGTTCCTCTCCAACTACGACGAAACCTTCGACGGGATCGTGTGGGCCCCGAATGGTTCCGCATTCTATGTTGGTGGCGGAGGCGACGACGAGGTGCACACTTTCACGCTGCAAAGCGGTCGGTGGGCGGAACTCGGCACACCGATCAACCTCAATCATTACTGCGATCTGATGTGCGAGGAGACCGAAACCGGTCCGACCGCTGCGATCCTCGGAATCACCGCCGATGGCAATACGCTTTTTGTGGCGAACCACGAAACCGACTCCATCACCTCGGTTGATCTGGTCCACGGCGTCGTGCTCCAGGAGTACGATCTCCGTCCCGGCATCATCAATCCCGCGCAAACGGGCGTCCCGGGTGGAGAGTTCCCCTATGGAATCGCCGTCGCGGGTAGCAACACCATTTACGTTTCCAGCGTTCGCGACCGCGAGATCGATGTGCTGAATCTGACCAATGGCGTTCTAACTCTCACCAGCCGGATTCCGGTGGCCGGCAACCCCGAGAGGATGATTCTCAACGCCGCCCAAACCAAGCTGTTCGTGGTGGCGGCCAACTCCGACGAGTTGATCGTTATTAACACCGAGTCCAACCAGGTGCTGAGCGAAGTGAATGCCAGCGCGCCGGTTGGTATTCTCGGCTACGGCAAGCGTGTCCCCAAGGGCAGCAATCCCAACAGCATTGCGCTTTCGCCCGACGGGAACACGGCCTACGTCACCAACGGCGGCACCAACTCCGTGGCGGTTATCAACATCACGGGCAAGACGCCAGTGGTTCTGGGGCTGATCCCGACTGGCTGGTACCCCAATTCGGTCAGCGTCAGTCCGGACGGCTCCACTCTCTACGTCGTGAACGGCAAGAGCGTGGAAACACCGAATCCGCTGAACTGCCGCTACATCAATAACAATCCTGGCGGCGGCTACGGCTCGGCCTGTCAAAGCGTTGCGGCGCAGGACGGCTCCGGCAACCAGTATGCGTGGCAGAACGAGTACTCCGGCTTCCTGACCTTACCCGTGCCCACTTCGGGTCAACTCGCAGTGTTGACTGGACAGGTCGCGCAAAACAACGGCTTCAACTTCCAATTGAGCGCGCAGGACATTGCCACCATGACTTTCCTGCGTCAGCACATTCAACACGTCATCTACATCGTCAAGGAAAATCGCACCTTCGACCAAGTCCTCGGCGACCTCACCAACGGAGCCAACGCGGATCCGGCCTATACCCAATTCCCCCTCGTCGATACGCCGAACTTCCACGCTCTTGCCAACAACTTTGTGACCTTCGACAACTTCGACGACAGCTCGATGGTGAGCATGGACGGCTGGCAGTGGTCGACTGCGGCACGTGCTCTCGACATGAACGAGAAGTGCGTTAAAGTCAACTACGGCAAGGGTGGATGCCAATACGACAGCGAAGGCACGGCCCGCAACATTAATGTTGCGATAACCGGAGTCGCAGCTCGTATGGTGGAGCAACCGATCTATCCCAACGATCCGAACCTGCTGCCCGGAAACGCCAACGAAGTCGAAGCCGACGGTCCCACTGGCGAAGAAGGCGCGGGCTACATTTGGGATGCAGTGCTCAAGGCACACGGAACCGTTCGCAACTACGGGTTTTACACCGATCTGGGAGCTTTGGATGTACGCGAAGCCCTTGGCTTAATCAGTCCCACTCTCGCCTACCCTTGCGCCACGAAGCCTCCCACCCAGGTTGAGTGGCCGGCGAAGAAGGAACTGCTCAAACTCACCGATCCCTGCTTCTGGCCCTTCGATCAGAGCTACCCGGATTTCTTCCGCTACAAGGAGTGGGAGCGGGAATTCGACCTGCAGGTTAAGCACAACAAATTCCCCAATCTGACTTTGCTGCGCTACGATCATGATCACTTCGGCGACTTCGGCACCGCCAGTTTTGGTGTGAACACGCCGGAAATTCAGATTGCCGACGACGACTACGCAGTCGGACTGACGGTCGATAAGATCGCCCACAGCCCCTACGCAGGCAACACCCTCATCTTCGTGATCGAAGACGATCCCCAGGATGGCGCCGACCACGTCAGCGGTGACCGCAGTCTCGCCTTCATCGTTGGCCCCTACGTGGCGCAGGGCGCAGTCGTCTCCAACCCCTACTCCACGGTCAGCATGCTCCGGACGATCGAAGAAGTCCTGGGTGTTTCCCAACTGAGCGTGCATGATGCCGGCGTCCCGCCCATGACCGCCGCTTTCAACACCTCGCAAGCAAGCTGGAACTATGAAGCCGTTCCGGCCCAGATCCTCTACACCACCCAACTCCCGATCCTCAACAAATACGTCCAGAACCCCGACGCCATGCCGCATCCCACGCACGACGCAGCCTGGTGGGAAGCGCAAACCCAGGGCATGGACTTCAGCCGGGAAGACCGGATCCCGACGGAGAAATTCAACCGGATCCTCTGGAACGGCATGATGGGCGGCAAGCCCTATCCCGCGTTGAAGCCTGCCAAAAAGCCGCAGCCCGAGGACAAGGAAGCCAGCAAGGCCGGTTCTGAATAGACGCAGAGCCGCCAGTCCAGCCAGCATCCCGGCTGTCCCTTTACTAACTTGGACAGCCGGGAATATCTTTGAATAATTCATCGAGTCGCAGCGGATTCTAGCGCAGCCGTAATTCCGGAACCGGCGCGAACTCCCTGGAGGAAGCAAGGTGAGAAGGAAACCCGTAATTCGACAAATGGAGAGAACGCTTCCCGCGGCCAATCGCCTGGCGGTGTGCAGTGTTTTGCTCCTGTTGGCGAGCTGCGTATTGCTGACCGCCCAGAATGTGGTGTTGACCGGCTCCCTCGGCGGCCGAATCACGGACCCGAGCGGGGCGATAGTGCCGGGAGCGTCGGTGGTTGTGCGAAACCTCGCGACCGGCGTCCAACAATCCGCCGAGACCAACTATGCCGGACTTTACCGGTTTCCGGTGGTCATGCCGGGCGCCTATTCCATCACCGCAAGTCTCAAGGGCTTTCGCGATGTCCAGGCCCTGGTGCGGGTGCTGGTAGGAAACACCACGTCGCAGGACATCAAGCTGCAGGTGGGAGCCGGCGCGGACACGGTTAGAGTAATCGGGACGACGCCGCTGCTGCGGCCGGAGGAATCCTCCGCCAGCACGGTGATCGAACGGTCGTTGATTGAGGAGTTGCCGCTCGACGGACGAAAATACACCGGCTTTATGACCCTCGCGCCCAATACCAGCTACGACGGCGACACCGGCCTAGTGAGCGTGGCCGGACAACAGGGCGGAGAGGATTCGGGCTACGCCAACGGAAATGGCTCCAGCGCGTTCACCGTGGATGGAAGCAACGCCACCAACAACTACTTCGCCGACATTATCGGCCGGTATCGCACGCCGTACCTGTACGGCGAAAACGCGATCCAGGAGTTTCAGGTTGCGGTCAGCCCGTACTCGGCGGTCTATGGGGGAGGAGTGGGCTTCGTGAATGCGGTGACCCGGTCGGGCGGCAATGCGTTCCACGGCAGCGCGTTCTATTACAACCGCAACTCCGCATTTGGAGCTAACGACGCCCTCGATAAAGCCGCCGGCAATCCCAAACCGGACGATGCGTTGCAGCAATTCGGCGCCGCGGTGGGCGGGCCGATTGTGCGCAACCGTTTATGGTTCTTTGTCGATTATGAGCAGCAACTGCGGAATAATCCGATTGCCGTCATCAACCCGGATTTGGCGACAACGCCGGCGAACCTGGACGCTTTTGTGCTCGCTAATTTTTTCCCGCCCTCGGTAACAACGGTCCCAGCGCTGCCTCCACCGAACGGTCCATTGCCCGTACCGGGCAACGACACCGTGCCTGATCCGAACAATCAGACGTACCTCCAGCAAGTATCAAACACTATCAACGCCCTGAACTCCAATCTCGGCCAACACCCGAGAAAGCGTAATGATCTGGTTTTTACCCCCCGGCTGGATTATCAGCCCAGTTCGAGAGATGGCCTGTTCCTCAGCCTCAATGTGAACCGCTTCAACTCGCCCGGAGGCGTCATCACCGACCCAACCGTCGGAAACTATGGTTTGCAGACGCTGGCCAACGCCTACGTGCATACCTTCCAGGCCAGCCTGGGATGGACGCACACATTCTCGCCCCGCCTGCTGAACGAGTTTCACGCCAGCACTTCCGAAGACAACGAGATCTCGACACCGACCGGCCTGGCTCCGAACACGCCGACGGTGGTCTTGGACAGTCCCTCGGCTTTCACCATGGGGAACGCCGCATTCTCCATCGGAGGAGTTTTTGAGAGACAGTACTCTCTGTCCGACCGAGTGGACTACGTGATTGGAAAGCATACGTTGCAATTGGGTTTCGATTTTAACCGCGCCTGGGACGCGGACACCAATGATGGGGGCGCGGATCCGAACGAGGCCGTCGACTTCGGGTCGCCGCTCGGCCTGTATGAATTTCCGAACCTGGAAGCCTTTGCTCTCGGAGAGTACAGCAATTTCAGTCAGGCTGCGGGGAACCCGACTTTTTCTTTCTCGGTACCGTACTACGGATTCTACGCGCAGGACACGTTCCGCGCCTTGCCGAAGTTGACGCTGGAAATGGGCTTGCGTGAGGACTTCCAGGTTTACCCGCAGCCGGCGGAAAATCCGGCTTTCCCGCTCACCGGCCAGTATCCCAATCAGTTTCGGCGCCTAGCCCCGCGCTTCGGCTTTGCCTGGCAGCCTGCATCGAAGACGGTGGTGCGCGGAGGATTCGGCATGTTCTATACCAACATGAACGGGCTGAACTACCGCAACGCGGTGATCTCGAACGGGCTGGCGTCACAGCAGTCTGAGGCAAGCGCCAGTTACAGCCCAACCATAGGTTACCCCAGCCAACAGGTACCGGCGTTTCCCAGTATCCTCCCAGCGAATTCCGCGTTGTTCTCGGCTGACGAGGACATTTCCCTGGTTTCTCCGCGGTTCAGGGTGCCCTACATTATGCAGGCGAGTTTGCAGATTGAGCGCGAGATTTTCGAGAACACAACTCTGAGTGTAGGCGCCATGTGGAATCACGGCGTGCATATGATTTCCGGCAGCGCCTATGACGCGAACCTGGAGCCGTTGACGGGCACCACGACCTACATCGTTTGTCCCCCCAGCGCGCTTACGCCTTCCGCCCAGTTCACCGCCTGCAATGGGCCGGCCTACACCTTGCCGACGATGGATAATGGTCTGCTCGCGGAGGGCCTTGTCAGTAAACAACTCGGCCAGATCCAGGAACTCATCAGCCCGGGGCAAAACCATTACAACTCTTTGTTCGTGCAGGTGCAGCACCGCATGTCGCACGGTCTTGCTTTGCAATTTTCCTACACGTTCGCCAAGAGCATCATGCTCGATGGCATGGATTTCAACAATCAGTTTGATTTCAGCAATACCCACGCTCCCTCGCTACTCGACCAGCGCCACCGCCTTACTTTAGCGGGCGTCTACCAGCCCAGGCTGGAGAGACTGACCAGTTCGGGATCCGGACGGGTATTCCTCTCGAACTGGAGGCTGAGCAGCGTCATGGAATTCTCCTCCGGCCGCCCCTACGCGGCCTTGTTGAGTCCCGCCTGCACCAGCTTCACCACTCCAAACACGACCATCGCGTCGGCATTTAGCAATTGCGGTCCCATTCTTCCTGGCAACCCCCCGGGCAATGACAACCTGAACGACACCGCCTTTAACCAGGACACCGCGGCCACCGCAGGGGGCATTAACGGCGCTGGCCCCACGCCCGGCATTGGCCTGAATTCTTTCTATGGCCCGTGGTTGGAGAGGATCGACGTTGGGTTGGCACGCAGTTTTGCGATCCGGGAGGGCAAGGAACTGCAATTTCAAGCGCAAGCCTTCAATCTGTTCAACCACGCCAACTATTACGTGCAGAACGGCGACGGCATCAACCAGTTGCAATACAACCCCGTCGGGACCACCTGCGGCGACGGTTTAACGCCCAACCAGACCTGCTATCTGGTGCCCAATACGGGCCCGGGTAATTTCGGCACCCTGCAAGAGATCAGCCCCAACGGCCTGCCCCGCGTGTTGCAGTTTTCCGTGAGATTCACGTTCTAGAGCGCATTCATCGTTGCTGTATCCCGCTCGCGTAGGGACAGACACCCTCGTCTGTCCCAGCCGAGCGCAGCTCGGCAGTTGCCTTGCGGCCACAGCAACTCTGGACTCGCTATAACGGCAGGGCCGAAGCCACGCCCTTCAAAGCCAGTGCTTTCTCGCTAGTGGTTCCTCAAAACTACGAGATATATTCGCGGATGTAGTCGTCGCGCGAAGTGGCGAGTTGGTGACCGTCGCCATCGAAGATGACCTTGCCGTCGCGCAGGATCAGAAAGCTCATGGGCACTTCGCCACGCTGGCCTTTGGGCAGAATGACCATCTGATTGGTGGCTTTGTCGAACTGGTGAGTCGCCATGGTGAAGGCGTCCTGCAGGCGGTGGGTCACCATGAGGGCGCTGGTTTTGTACACGTCGCGTTGTTTCATGATGAGTTCGACGATGGTGTTCGAAGTTACCGGATCGAGCCCGCCGGTGGGCGAGTCGTAGAGCAGCACCTCGGGCTCGGTGATGATGGCGCGAGCGATGGCCACGCGCCGCCGCATGCCACCCGAGAGTTCGGACGGGCGCATGTCGTAGGTCCCTTCAAGTTCCACAAAGCGCAGGGCCTCACGAACCCGCCGCTCGATTTCCTCCGCGGAGATATGCTCTTCCATCAGGCGGAAGGCGACGTTTTCATATACTTTGAGCGAATCGAAGAGCGCGCTTTCCTGGAACACGATGCCCACGCGCCGGCGCAACTCGAACAGTTCCTGTTCCGACATGCGCGTGACTTCCTCTCCCAGCAGGAAAATGCGGCCGCTATCGGGGCGCAGCAGCCCCATGGCCAGCTTGAGCAGTGTGCTCTTGCCCGATCCGGCCACGCCGAACAGCGCTTTGGTTTCGCCGTGCGGAAGCTGGAAGGAAATGCCGTCGAGCACGACGTTTTCATCGAACGCGATCGAAACCTTGTCGAACTCGATGGCATAGCCGGAGGGAGTGACCACCGCAGCCGCCGAATTTTCGCTGGGCAGAGTGGGCGCCGGCATGGCTTACCTGTAACCAAAAATTGCGAAGATCAACTTGGTAACGAAGAAATCCACGATCAGAATCAACACCGAAGCAGCGACCACGGCTTGGGTGGTCGAACGGCCCACACCCTGCGTGCCGCCCCGCGTGGATATGCCGTAATAGCAGCCTACGGTGGAAATGATGAACCCAAACAGCACGGGCTTGATGAGGCCGGTGAAGACGTCGCGGAAGACAAGGATCTGCCACACCGAAGTCCAATACTGCTGCGTGTCTACGCCGAACAGCAGGTGCGCGACCTCATAGCCGCCGATCAGCCCGAGCAGATCGGCGATGATGGTCAGGAAAAACAGCATGAAGACGGTGGCCCCCACTCGCGGCGTAATCAGCTTCTTGGTGGGGTCGGTGCCCAGGGCGCGCATGGCATCGATCTGTTCGGTCACGATCATCGAGCCCAGTTCGCTGGCCATGCCGGAGGCGTTCCGCCCGGCCACCATCAGCCCGGTGATGAGCGGCCCCAGTTCGGTGACCATGCCGACCGACACCAGTTGGCCAATGAGAGTGATCCCACCGAATCGTTGCAACGTGCTGGCTGCGTTCAGCGCCAACAGCGCACCGACGGAGAGTCCCGTAAGAACCACGATGGGCAGGGAGCCGACGCCGATCAGGTCGGCCTGCTGCAGCATGTCCCCCATGTACAGAGGACGGCGGAAGAAATTCGCCAGGGATTGCGCCGCGAGCAGGGTGTATTCCTGAACCGCCAGCGCAAAATCTTTGGCGACCTCAATGGGCGAAATCAGTTCGAGTTCAAACGCCATGTCCGGTCGGGGAACTTCCGCTCAGGGAACTATAGCAGAGCGGAAAGTCATCGGGTGATCTGGTGATCGATCACCCGATGGTGAGATCACCCGATCTTACTCGCGGTGGTTGTTCTTCTTCTTGATCTCGATGGCCAGGCGTTTGATTTTCTGATTCAGCGTGGAGAGCGGGACGTGGAAATGCTCCGCCGCCTCGGTCTGATTCCAGCCGCACCTTTCCAGCATGTCAACGATGATCCGCCGTTCGCAGTCTTCCATGATGGTGAACAGCGTGGCTCCCGAATCCGCCTCCAGAGCCGGAACCAGGTTGCCGCGGCCCACGATGTGGTCGGGCAGCAGATCGATCCCAATCTCGGTGTCTGAAGACAGCACCACGGCGCGTTCGATGGTGTTCTCCAGTTCGCGGACGTTGCCGGGCCACGGGTAGCTTACCAGCGGGCGCAGCGCCTCGGTTGTAATGCGGCGCCGGGGGAGCTCGTTTTCCTCGGAATACTTCTGGAGGAAGTGCTGCACCAGCAACGGAATATCTTCGCGGCGCTGCCGCAGCGGCGGCAGATCAAGACTGATTACATTGAGGCGGTAGAAGAGGTCTTCGCGGAAGTGGCCTTCTTTCACCATCTGGCGAAGATCCACGTTGGTGGCGGCGATGATGCGCACGTCCACTTGAATTTCCTGAACGCCGCCGAGATGCATGAACTTGCGGTCCTGCAACACCCGCAGAATCTTGCTCTGCGTGTCCATGCTCATGGTGCCGATCTCGTCGAGGAAGAGCGTGCCGCGGTCGGCTACTTCGAACAGCCCCTTCTTCGACGCAACCGCGCTGGTAAAAGCTCCTTTGACGTGCCCGAAGAGCGTGGATTCGAGCAGGTCGGGCGGGGTGGACCCGGAGTTGACCGGCACGAACGAGCGGTCGCGCCGCGTCGAATTCAGATGGATGGCTTTGGCAATCAGTTCCTTGCCCGTCCCGCTTTCGCCTTGCAGCAGCACCGTCGAGCGGCTGGGCGCCACCTGCGCCACCAGGTCGAAAATCTTCAGCATGGGCTCGCTCTTGCCTACGATATGCTCAAAGTTGTAGCGCTGCTTGAGCGCGCGCTTCAGTTGGATGTTTTCTTCTTCCGCCTTCTGGCGGGCGACGGTGGCGCGCACATCGGCCAGCAGTTTTTCGTTGTCCCACGGTTTCTGGATGAAGTTGGCGGCCCCGGACTGCATGGCGCGGACCGCGTTCTCCACCGTTCCATAGGCGGTGATCATGATGACTGCCTGCTGTGCCCGCAGCAGGCGTATCTCAGAGAGCACATCCATCCCGTTCTTGTCGGGCAGCGCCAGGTCGAGCAAAACCACATCGAAAGCGCGCTCTCCAATCTGCGCCAGACCTTCGCGTCCGCTTCCCGCAACCACGACGGTGTAACCCTCGAGTTGAAGAAGGGTCTCCAACGACTCCCGGATTTCCGCTTCGTCGTCAACGATGAGGATTCTGCCCGCGCTTTGCGGCGCGCTTTCCAGTGGGGTTCGGCGCGAGATGGCTGCCAGTTCAGACATTGCTAGTTCAGACATGGACTGCCTTTCTGATCAACGGGAAATCCAGGGTGAAGGTGGTGCCTTCGCCCGGGCGGCTCTCCACGCGGATATTGCCCGCGTGTTCCTGGATGATGCCGTAGGTGACAGAAAGTCCAAGACCGGTGCCGCGATTCTGGCCCTCCTCGGGTGATGTCTTGGTGGTGAAAAAGGGATCGTAGATGCGCTGAATGTGTTCCTGCGCGATGCCCGTGCCGGTGTCGGAGACGCGCACGCTGACGAATTCGCCGTTCAGCGTCGCCACGTTCAAGACTCCGCCCCCGGCCATCGCGTCCTTGGCATTCAGGAACAGATTCAGAAACACCTGCTGCAGGCGTCCGGCGTTGCCCTGAATCAAAGGAAGGTCCTGGTGCAGCTCGGGCTGCACCTGGATGTGCGCCACCTTGAACTGGTGCTCGAGCAAGGCCAGCGTATCCGCGATCACCTTGTTCAGACTCACTTCCGTTAATTCCGTGCCGGTGGTGCGGGAGAAGTTCAGCAGATTATTGACGATCTCCGAGGCGCGGAACGTCTGCTTGGTGATTTTCTCGAGCAGTCCCGCTTTCTGCGGATCCGACTGCAACTGCTTGGCCAGCATTTGCGTGTAGGACGAGATCACCGCCAACGGCGTATTCACTTCGTGGGCAACGCCGGCGGCCAGCAGTCCGATCGATGAAAGTTTGTCGGCCTGGGTGAGCTGGACTTCAAGTTCGATTCTCTCCGTGATGTCGTCCACGATTACCAGCCGTCCCACCACGCTGAACTTGCGGGTCACCAGCGGCGCGATCGCAACATTCACCACCCGCGATTCACCGGTGGGAGTCGCCAGCCGGAACTTATAAAGATTGTGGATGCCCGGGTTCTGCCGGACGCGGTAGAACTCCTCGACGAAGGCGGCCGGAAAAACTTCGCTCAGCGAGCGCCCCACCACCTGCCAGCGCGGCTGGGCATACATGACTTCCATCTGCGAGTTCCAGGACTCGATACGATCCTGCAAATCCACGGCCATCACGCCGACGTTGATGGATTCAACAATGTTCTCGTTGAAATCCTTGAGCCGTTCGTACTCGTTGACCTTTTGCTCGAGCGAGGCGTACAGCCTCCCGTTCTGAATTGCGATGCCAATGTATCCCGCCAGCGCTTCCAGCAACTCCACATCTTCGCTGGAGAGAAAGTCGCCTTGCATAGTCTTCCCCAGTCCAAGGAAGGCGATGGTCTTTTGCCGGGCGTGGCAGGGAATGTAGTAGTTCAGATCGAGGCGGCCGATGGCTTCTTGCGCCGCCGCATTTTCCCGCGGCAACTGGTGCGTATTCTCGAAGAAAATGTGCCCGGCCGCGTCCTCGATTCGCGGTTTCGCGAGGAACGACAGATCGAGGCCGGTGACGTGGGCGATGCCAAACGATTTCGCCAGTTCAAAGCGCGAAGAGTCGCTGTTGCCGAGGAAGATCGCGATCCGGTCCACCAGTAAGGTGCCCGCCAGCCGGTCGACTAGCGAGGAAAGCATTTTGTCGAGGTCGGTCTCCGAACTCAACTCGCGTCCGAACTCGATCAGCGTGCGCCGGTAGTCGTAGCGCGTCCGGTAGAAGAACTGGTCGAGCTTTTCCTGAATCCATTTCCGTACCGGATCGAACAGCAGCGCGGTGACCACGACGGCCACCACCAAGCCATAGGGTCCGGAGCTGGGCACGCGCGCATGCACCAGTTCCGCAATCGCTGCCACCACTCCGAAGTACGCTCCCACGATGGCCGCCGCCGCCAGCGTATACGCCATGCCGCGCTTGAAGATCAGATCCACATCCATCAACCGGTAGCGGAAAATGGCGTATCCAAAAGTCAGCGGCAGCAATCCCAGCGACAGCACCGATACCTTCATGGTGGGCGAAGGCATCACTCCGACGAGATACGGCAGAACATAGCAAAGCGTGAAAGGCGTGATGGCGAGGATAGTGCCGCGCGTAATCCACTTGAGTTGCTGGCGCAGAATCGGAGCAGTGGCCTGACGGTAGTTATTCCAAAGAACGGTTGCCGCCGAGACGAAGAAGATCGTCAGATAAGCCCAGTGCACGCGATCCAGATTGAAGCGCAGCGAAGCGCTGGCCTTCAAGTACTCGATGGCCGCGACCTGTATTCCGAGCAGTATCGCTCCCGGCAGGTAGAGCAGCGGAATCGCCCGCCCATGCTTCCCGACGAACTCCCGCCGTTCCGGGAAGGTCAATACGAAGTGCAGGAACAACGCCGGTTGCAGCAGCCACGCGACTTCATTGGCCCAGAAGACGGTCCAGTCAAAAACGTTGAACTTGCCGGTGTAGTGCAGCGCGTAGAAAACGAACGATACCAGGCAGAAAATGTAAAAATGCGTGGAACCCACCGCCGTCCAGCGGCGCAGCAGCACATAGAGCCCGATGCCGAGGTAAATGAGCGCGATCAGCCGCAACCAGTCGTTCATGGAGCGCTCAGCTGGCACCAGCACCACTTCCACATCCAGCGGAACCGAGCCGCGGACCAGCGAGTAGGTCGCCTTCGACCAGACGCCAGAGTCGTAGAGTTGGTGCGTCACCGCCGCCGAACTGTTCACCGCGCGGCTGTTGATACTGACCACCTCGTCCCCGCGGCGAATTCCAGCCCGCTCTGCCGGCCCGTTCGGCTCCAGCCGATCCGCCACCAGGTGGCCGTTCCGCTCCATCCACCACGCGCCGTCGTCCGGAACCGCAGACTGGTGCTCGCTCTTGTAGTTGAAACCGGCGAAAAGTACTGCTGCTACTGTGAGAAGAGTCAGCAGGATGGCGGTAAACCGGGCCTCAAATTCGCGGTTCATAGTTCGCGACTCATCGACTGGTACGGTCGCAGCGGCGGCGCGGCCAGACATTCGCCGTCTTTCAGACATGAGCAACTTCACTGCCACCTCTCCAATCTTGTCCGGTGCTCGTAAGTCGCTTTCATAGAGTGACTTCCACAATTATAGAGAGGATTTGAAGTGGCGGCTATGAATTATGGAAGGTGGCTTCCACTTTTTGGGATGGCATTTGGCTACGGGAAGAGGGTCTGGGTGCTGGGTGAGCTTGAGGGAGCGAGCGGATTTTGTGGTTGGCCTGTTTCTGAAGTGAAGTGACGTGACGTGCCCAAACCCTTCGTTGGTGTTTGAGGGGTTCGAAAACCTTCCCCGTTTTCCGAACCCCCCACTTACTGGGCTCACCAGACTCGCCTAGCTTCGACCTGCCTAGGAGAGGTGAGCAAATCCCGCAAGTGAGTGTGATCATGCTCCCGATCCCCGGAAACGTCCATGGAGCCAGTCTGAAGCCGTCTGAATTGATCTGAAGAAATTTGTCGTCCCGTGCTTGACACGGCAAGCCCCGCAGACCAGAATTTCTGATACGCAATTTGCTGAAGAAATAAGCTTCGTATTGAGAAATAAGCTTCATACAAGAAATAAGCTTCGTATCAGGGCATTGCTTTAGCGATGCCGAAAGACCCCGAAATCAGATGCCCCTTTAGGGGCTGGGGCAGCGGGAGTAGAGCATTGCCGGATAAGAAAGTCCGCTTCGACGATTTCGAGTTGGACTACGCTCGTTTTCAGCTTTGCCGCAGTGGCAACCCGGTTCGCCTCGAGGGCTTGCCCCTGCAACTGCTCATGTTTCTGGTCGAAAAGCGGGGGCAACTGGTCACGCGCGACGAGATCTCCAGCCAGTTGTGGAGCAAAGATGTGTTTGTCGACGTCGAGCAGGGAATCAATACCGCCATCCGCAAAATCCGCCGCGCCCTGGCCGACGACGCCGGCGAGCCCCAGTACCTGCAGACCGTAGTCGGCCGGGGCTATCGTTTCGTCGCCCCCACCGCCGAAGAGAATGCCAGTAGCCAATCGCCAGCCGAAGGCTTTACCGTTTCCGCCGAAGACCTGGGACGCGCCATCATGACCGCCGCCGGGTTGGATCCAGAAAATCCCCGAGCAACTCCGAAGGCCCCCGCCGAAGACTGAAAGCCAAACTTCTACTGTAGAGACGCGGCTTGCCGCGTCTCCGCGGTAAACATTCCTGCTGTAGAGACGGGGCTTGCCCCGTCTCAGGTTGTGCACAGTGCCCCGCCGCCGTTCGTTTTACAATTAAGCCATGTCTCGCCTCGAACAGATCGTCGATCTTGAAAAACGCTTTCTTCTCCCCACCTACAACCGCTATCCCGTGGCCTTTGAGCGTGGGAAGGGTGTTTTCCTCTACGACTTCGAAGGCAGGAAGTATCTCGACTTCGTGGCGGGACTAGGGGTGAACGCGCTCGGGCACGCTCATCCGCGCATCGTGAAAGCCATCCGCGAGCAGGCAGCCCGCCTCATTCACATTTCGAATCTCTATTACAACGAATATCAGGGACAGCTCGCCGAGCGCCTTTGCCAACTTTCGGGTCTCGACCGTGTCTTCTTCTCCAACAGCGGCACCGAGGCCATGGAAGGCGCCATCAAGCTGGCGCGCCTTGCCGGACACAAGGCGGGCGGCGACGCCAAGTCCCAACTGGTGGCGCTGCAAGGTTCGTATCACGGCCGAACGTTTGGCGCCATGTCCCTGACCGGCCAGGAAAAGTACCGCAAAGGTTTTGAGCCGCTGCTTGAAAACGTGATCTTTGTCGCGCAGAACAACGTCGAAGCGCTGCACGCTGCCGTCAATGCCAACACCTGCGCCATCGTGCTGGAGCCCATCTTTGGCGAAGGCGGAATCCTCGAGTGTTCCGAAGACTTCCTGCGCGCCTGCCGGACGCTTGCCGACCAGCATCAGGCCGCGCTCATCTTCGACGAGATCCAGTGCGGCCTCGGCCGCACCGGCAAGATCTTCGCCTTCCAGAGCTTCGGCATACCTCCTGGCATCGTTCCCGACATCGTCGCCATCGCCAAGCCGATCGCCGCCGGATTGCCGCTCGGCGCGTTCCTGTCGAAAGAACATTTCTCATGCGCGATTTCGCCCGGACAACACGGCACCACCTTTGGCGGCGGTCCGCTGGCCTGCCGCGTCGGCCTCGAATATCTGGCGATCGTCGAAGAAGAACACCTGCTCGAAAACGTCGTGAAGGTCGGCGGCTACCTGCATCAACAACTCCAGGAACTGGTCGCGAGGTACGCCGCAACCCGCGAAGCGCGCGGCCGTGGACTGATTCAGGGCCTCGTGCTCGACATTCCCGCGCGCCCGTTGGTGGAGCAGGCGCTGGCGGAGGGCGTGCTCTTCAACTCGACCCAGGACACCGTCCTGCGCTTCCTGCCGCCGTTCCTGCTGGAAGAAAAGCACGTAGATAAAGGCATCAAAGTGCTGAAGAAGCTGCTGGGCAAGAAGCGGAAGAAATCGGGTGATCGGGCCATCGGGTGATCGGGTCATCTAGCACAACTGCTCTTACGCTTTTGGATTGCCGACGACTAAACCGTCGAACTGCCAAATGACGGCCTTCTATTCGTTTTAGATGATCCGATGGCCCGATCACCCGATGGCCCGATCCAATAAACAAGGGGAGCCGGAATTCAGCTCCCCAAAGCATTAGACGCGGTATTGTTCAGTAAGAATCTGTCTGCAAGGATTTCGTTGCCTATCGAAACGCAAAATCCCGAAGAAGAATTTATCCCCGGCGGCGTGCGTGACGCGCGCCCGGGCGCTGCGGAAACTGGAGTTGCATCGCAGCCGAAAATTCAGATTGAAGAGCGCTGGCTCGAACTCCCCGACGGACGCATGCGCTACCTCAAGGCCGGATCAGGCCCGCCGCTCATCCTGATTCACGGGCTGATGGGATATTCCTTTTCCTGGAGATTCACCATCCCCGCGCTCGCGCCCCACGCGACCGTTTATGCCATCGACAATCTGGGCGCCGGGTTGTCGACGGCTCACGAGGGCATGGACTGCACCGTACGCGCGACCGCCGAGCGCGTCCTCCAGTTCGCGGACGCTCTCGGCATTACAGGTTTCGACCTGCTGGGTACGTCCCACGGCGGCGGCGTTGCCATCATGGTGGCCGCGGTCTGTGCCGAGCAAAAAGATGCCCGCCTGCGGCGCCTGGTGCTGGTGGCGTCCGTCAATCCGTGGTCGCCGCATGGCAAGCGGCTTGCGCCCTTTTTGGGCAGTGCCTTCGGTTCCATGCTCTTCCTGAGCGCGTTCGAGCGCTGGCGCTCCCTCGACTACCTGTGGCTGCGCCGCCTGTTCGGCGATGGATCAAAGATTCCGCCCGACTCGCTCGAGGGCTACCGCATGCCCGTGCTCAAGAATCACGTGTTCCGTCATGCTTTGCGCATCGTGAGGAATTGGACGGCAGACCTCGCGGAACTGGAAACCGCGCTCCCCAAGATTCGCGACTACCCCACGCTCCTCATCTGGGGAACGAAAGACCGCGCCGTTGATTTTCGATCCGCCGAGCGGCTGCGCCGGAATTTTCGTGACGTCCGTCTGGTGGCGTTCGAGGGCGCCGGCCATCTGCCCTATGAGGAGGCGTCCGGGGACTTCAACCGCGCACTCATCGATTTCCTTGCCGGCGGAAAAAGAACCATTACGGCGACTGAGTGATGACATGCGGCGGAGGGACGGGCGTCTCGCATAGCTAGCGCCCAAATGGCCAATAGCCGCTCCTACTACGCCGCTGCCATGGCGAATGCCTGTTTCACCGCGGCTATGGTTTGCTGCGCGTCGCTTTCGGTGCGCGGTGTCCAGTTGCATTCAAGAAGAGCGTACGGCCAACTTGACTGGATGCGACTCGACCGTTGGCCCCTTTGGGTATTTCTCATCGATGAAGTCCCGAAAGGTCTTCTTAAACTTAGGCCGATTCTCGGGATCGTCAAACCATTCCCTATGTCGGCGGCTCTCCGCGTCGACCACGGGATACCAGGTTACGCACAACTCGGTCGCATCCTGGCAACGGTCATAGATGGTCTCCAGAAAGTTCCAGACCATGAACGCGTAGGTGTCGTACTCTCTCTGCTGGTTGCGGCTGCGCACAAATTCCGGGTCGATCAAGTGGGGTTTCTCCACCGCCGTCTTCAGTAATTCAAAGTACATCCTGTCCATCTCGGAGTAGTTCGATACCGCCAGAGACTTGGTAAAGGTCGTCACGGAGTAACGCAGCGCAGAGAAGGCGATAATTGCCGCCACTCCCTGGAGAATTGCGCCAATGGCGATCCACAGCGTGGGGCTGGAAACAACAGGGGCAATATGTTGAATCACAATTTTTTTCTCCGCCGTTCAGCCTCACCCGAGCTTCACGGGATCGGAAACAGATTCCAGCATCTCGACGATTCGGGGGTCGTCGTGCGGACAATTATAAACACCCTGGTAGACGATTCCCAGCCAATGTCTTAATTGCGGCTCGCGAATCGCCGTCACGCTGGCGGGTAGATACACCAGCAAGTCCATCTCAGGAGGCGGGCCTATCCCGGGTACCGGAAGAATATACGGCAAGTCCGAGACCCGCTGGCACCCCAGTCTCTTATAGAATTGCAGCCTCCTTCGCCTTGTCTCCCGGTCGGCGGAAGCTTCCCGGTCGGAATCGACTTCCAGCAAAACGGGAAGCGCCGATCCCCGCCTCGATACGCTCTCCTGTAGAGTACGCAAGAACAATTTGCGGCCTAACCCGGAGTTCCTGTGCCCGGATTCCACCGCCATGTATTCCAGCAAGCGAAAATTCTCATCCACGGGAGCAAAGAGAATGCTGAAGCCAACGGTCGCGCCATTTATCTTCTGCACAAGAACTTTGTAATCCGTCCGCTCCACCATCCTGGAAATCAGCGCCCGGGGCTTCTGTTCCCGGGGCTGGATCGATTCGGCATAGATACGGAAAAAATCCTCGAAAGAAGAATCGGCGGCGGAGACTAGCGATTGATATGTCTCTTGATCGGGTGTAACCATTCCACTCCACCTAAAACAAAACCGGTCGTCTGGCACGGCTGACTTCCTATAACTCTCGGGCGCGGCGTAACCACGCGCCTAAGCAAATGCCTGTTTCGCTGCGGCTATCGTTTGCTGCACGTCGCGTTCGGTGTGCGCCGCGCTCAGGAACGCCGCTTCAAATTGCGATGGCGGCAAGCAGATGCCGTTTTCCAGCATGGCGCGGAAGAAACGCCCGAAGGCGCCGGTGTCGGACTTGGCGGCGGAAGTCCAGTCGGTGACTGGGCCCTTCGCAAAGAACCAGGTGAACATCGAGCCGACCCGGTTGTGACACATGGTTATTCCAGCGTCTCTGGCGGCGGCAGCAACTCCCTCGACGACTTCACCGGCAAGCTTGTCGAGCTTCGCATAAACATCTTTGTGCTCGCGCAAGTAGAGTAACGTGGCATAACCGGCGGCCATTGCCAGCGGATTTCCAGATAGTGTTCCGGCCTGGTACACCGGGCCAAGTGGAGCAATCAGATCCATGATTTCGCTCGCCCCGCCGTAAGCGCCCACCGGCAAACCTCCGCCGATGATTTTGCCCATGGTCGTGAGATCGGGCTGGATCGCGTAGAGTTCCTGCGCTCCGCCGAAGGCCAGGCGGAATCCCGTCATGACTTCGTCGAAAATCAGCAGCGCCTTGTCGCGCGAGGTAATGTCGCGCAGGGCTTCGAGGTATCCGTGCTCCGGAGGCACGCATCCCATGTTGCCCACGACCGGCTCCACGATGACGCAGGCAATCTGGTGCTTGAATTTTTCGAAAGCTTGCTTGATCGCGCCCGTGTTGTTGTACGGGAGCGCGAGCGTGAACTGGATGAATTCTTCCGGAACGCCCGCCGAGCCCGGAATGCCGAGCGTAGCAACGCCCGATCCGGCTTTCACCAGGAGCGCGTCGGCGTGTCCGTGATAGCAGCCCTCAAACTTCACAATGTATTTGCGCTTCGTGTACGCGCGCGCCAGGCGGATGGCCGACATAGTCGCTTCGGTGCCCGAACTTACGAAGCGGACTTTTTGCATGCGCGGAAAAGCGGAAATAACCAGCTCGGCCAGATCCGCTTCCGCGGGAGTGGAAACCCCGAAGCTGGTGCCACTGCGCGCCGCCGCGATCACGGCCTCGACGACTGTGGGCGCGGCGTGTCCGAGGATGAGCGGGCCCCAGGAGCCGATGTAGTCCACATACTCGTTGCCGTCCGCATCCCAAATATGCGAACCCTGGCCGCGTACGATGTACAGGGGGTCGCCTCCCACGCTGCCGAAAGCGCGCACCGGGGAGTTCACGCCTCCGGGAATCACCTGTTCGGCGCGTTTCTGCAGCTTGCGGGATTGCTCTGTCTTGCGAGACATCATTCCTCCACAGCGGCGGTGGCTAAGTCCGGGAGCCTCGGATACTCAGATCAATATAACAGCGACGGCGCGGTGGCCGGGAGCGCAGCGAGCTCACCAACTGTAATCCCGAGCACAAGTTCGACCGAGCGAAGCCAAGCAAGAAATCCGCGTTTTCGCTCAACTGCAGGAATTGTCATCCCGAACGAACCGGGGCCCCCAGCGCGCCCGTACTTGGCGCGATGGGGTGGAGAAGTGAGGGATCTGCAGTTTGTCCGCAGTTGAGCCTACTACTTAGTCGCGTAGATTAGCGTTATGTCTAACTGATTGCAACGCGCCAATCTTTAGTTGCCCCGAATCGAACACGGAACTGCGCAATCAAGTACTAGCAGCTTAGTCGAATTTCATCGGACTTTCACGAAATTGCAATATTCCCGCAATCTCTCGCGACTATCGTAATCACAGTTGCCCTTCTAACCGGGAGGGACTATCAGGACGGCCTTGGGGGGCTCCGGGCTGTCCTTTTTTTGGTTTCTTGGAAGGTTGCCGCACCAACCAAGGCATTACTCCGATGTGCGGCAAGGGCTGCATAGCCGCAATCGCCGTTCCTCTCTTTGCCAGCAGTGCCGATCAACCCTATAATTGAAGTTCGACGCGAGTCCACGGGGCCGACCGTGACTCTGACTCGTGATTTCACCGGCCACTTCCCGGTTACTTCACTGAATATTTGAGGAGAACTTTATGTCCGCACCCAGCCGTCGTCCGGAAATTCGCCGGCGCCGCACCCGCGCAGAAAAGATCGCAAAACTGCGCAAGCGCCTCGCCGCTGCTTCTGCTTCCAATGACAAAGACCGCCTCACCGCTAAACTGCATCGTGCCGGTTTGGTTTCTCCCGGGAACCCGTTGCTCAAGAACGCGTAGCTGGAGGAGAAGCGAATCGGTGTGGCGCGAGCCCGCTCGCTCGCGACGAATTACCCGCGATTCAACCCGAGTACACCATCTTCCCTGCGACAATTGTCGCGACCGCTTTTCCCGTCAGCTGCCATCCATCGAAGGGCGTGTTCTTCGATTTCGAGCGTGACTTGGCGGCATCGAAGGTCCATTTCTTTTTCGGATCGAAAACGGTAACGTCGCCAACTGAGCCGCGGACCAGCGAACCGCGGCCGCGAAGATCGAAGCAGCGCGCCGGACCGGCGGTGAAGAGTTCCACGATACGAGCAACAGGGATGCGCTTCTCGCGATGCAGCCTGGTGATCGCCAGCGCCAGCGCAGTTTCAAGTCCGGTGATGCCGAACGCCGCGCCCTCGAATTCCATCTCCTTTTCGTGGGCGGCGTGGGGGGCGTGATCGGTGGCGATGGCGTCCACCGTACCGTCGGCGAGCGCGGCAAGGATGGCTTCGAGATCGGAGGCCGAGCGCAGCGGCGGATTCATCTTGTAATTGCTGTCATAGTCGCGCATGTCCTCGTCGGTCAGCGTGAAATGGTGCGGCGTAACTTCAAAAGTGACCCGCGCTTTGGCGCGCTTGCCGCGGCGCACACTCTTCAGCGCGTCCGCCGTGGAAAGATGCGCGACGTGCAGGCGGGCGTTGGGAATATGCATCGCGAGCTGCACGTCGCGCTCGACAATCGAGGCTTCGGCAGCCGCGGTCATGCCGCGCAACCCGAGACGGAACGAACGCGCGCCCGCGTGCATTGAGCAATTCTCGGTCATGCGAGTGTCTTCGGCATGTTGCACGACCGGGAAATTCAGCTCTCCGCCCAGGACCAGCGCCTCGCGCATAATGGCGTCGTCGAGGATGGGCTTGCCATCGTCGGTGACCGCGATGGCTCCGGCCGTGTGCAGCGCGCGGAAGTCGGTGAGCGTGACGCCTTTGCTCGCTCGCGTCGCGGCAGCGATGACGAACACATTGACGATCGCGCCGCGTTCAGGCTGTCGCAGCCACTCGATCCACTCCACCGAATCGACCACCGGCGCCGTGTTGGGCATGGTGCAGACAGACGTGAAGCCGCCAGCCGCAGCGGCGGCCGTGCCCGTCGCGATGGTCTCTTTGTGCGTCTGTCCGGGCTCGCGCAGGTGCACGTGCAGATCGATGAAGCCCGGCGCGACGATGAGTCCGCGGGCATCGAATTTCTCGTCCGCGCCCTTGATCTTGTGGGGAGGAGCCACTTCGGCAACGCGGCCATCTTTGAGGAGCACATCCATGGGCGCGTCAATCCGCGCCGCCGGGTCGATAAGGTGGCCGCCCTTGATGAGCAGAGTGGTGGTCGGCCGATTGGCTCGATTCTTTTCCGTGCTTGTCATCGCATCTTTCCCATCGCCCGCGCCAGAATCGCCATGCGCGTGGGCACGCCGTAGCGCACTTCCTCGAGGATGCGCGACTGAGCGCCGTCGGCAATTTCGCTGGTCAGTTCCAGACCGCGAATGATCGGCCCGGGATGCATCACGATGGCGTCTTTCTTCGCCATCTTCAACCGCGCCGGGTTCATCTGGTAGCGCGCGATGTATTCCGGGAGGTCGATCTTCAGCCCGGAGAGGCGCTCCTTCTGCACGCGCAGCAGCATGACCACATCGGTGCCGCGTAAGGCGTCGTCGATGTGGCGGGTCACGCGCACGCCGGGCGCCAGGGTCGTCGCAATGTCGGGCGCCAGTTCCGGCGGACCGCAAAGAATAATCTTCACGCCGAATTTGCTTAACAGGTGGCACGCCGACCGCGCCACACGACTGTGAAAAATGTCGCCGACAATCGCGATCTGCAGACCTTTGAAAGTTTTCTTGTTGCGCAGAATTGTGTACGCATCGAGCAGCGCCTGCGAGGGATGCTCGTGCAGTCCATCTCCGGCGTTAATGACGGGCACGTCGATGTGCTGCGCCATGATGTAGGGCGCGCCGGCGTTGGGATGGCGGATAACGATGATGTCGGCGCCGACGGCGCGCACCGTGTATCCCGTGTCGAGCAGCGATTCGCCTTTCTCGATACTGGAACCGCTCGCCTGGATGAGCACGGTGTGAGCGCCCATTGTTTTGGCCGCGATTTCAAACGAGCTCCGGGTGCGGGTGGAAGCCTCATAGAAAAGAAGAAGCACCCGCTTGCCCTTGAGCAGGGGCCGCGGCTTGTCTGGATTCATGCGCCGGGCAAACTTCAGGAGTCTCAGGATCTCGGTTGCTTCCAGGTGCTCGATACCGAGCAGGGAACCGCGCGCTGGATTCATAGTCAATTTGTAATTTCCAATTTGTAATTTGTAATTCCAGAGCGCGCGATGCGGATCCAAGTTTTCAATTACAAATTACAAATTACCAATTACAAATTGCCCTGCTGTTTTTCCATCAGCAGGACTTTCTCCGCGTCGTCGACCTCGCGAAGTTTGACCTCGATAATCTGATTCTCCGTTGTCTGCACGGTTCGTCCGATGAAAGCGGCCTCGATCGGCAGCTCGCGATGGCCGCGATCGATCAATACGCACAACTGCAACCGCTTGGGACGGCCCGAGCGAAACAGCGCGTCCATGGCCGCGCGGGTGGTGCGGCCGGTGTAGAGCACGTCGTCAACCAGCACCACCGACTTGCCCGTGATCGGGATTTCCAGCTCGCTTTTGCGCACCACGGGCTTGGAGTCGAGGGTGGAAAGATCGTCGCGATAGAGGGTAATGTCGAGCGTGCCGAGGAGCACCGGTTTCTTTTCGATGCGCTGAATAATCTTCGCCAGTCGCTCCGCCAGCGGAACTCCACGGCGCCGGATGCCGACCAGCGCCAGATCTTCGACGCCATTGTTCTTCTCAAGAATCTCATGCGCCAGCCGGATCAAGGTGCGCTCCACCTCCGATGCCGACATGAGCTGCGCTTTCTGGTGGATCTCGACGGGATGCCCTGGCTCGCGTGAATTCATAAACGCTGCATCATACGCGTGCGGAAAGATGAGAGCAAGGGCGGCCCTGAAACCCGCGTCAATACTGATTCAATTACACACCGGTGTCGCGGAGCCGCAGCAACAGCGAGGCCAGCGCGCCACCGACTGAGGCCAGCGCCACGGTAAGAATCATTCCAAAAAAGAAGGTGATCGCCAGCCCCGACGGAGTAAACAGGTTGTGGATGCTGGCTTGAATGTCGGGGTCCGCCACGTTGGCTCCGAACCTCTGAGCGATCTTCAGGATGTAATCGGTGTATTCCTGCTGGGCATGAAAAACAAGAATGCGGATCAGGACCAACAGAGCGTTGATGGCGAAGATGACGACTCCCGCTGCTCCCCCAAGCCGCGACGCGAGTGCGGCAGGAAGAACGAATCTACTTTCACGGCGGTAGAAAAAAACCGCCAGTGCCCCGGTCAGCACGATGCCGAGGAATGGGATCATCCCGATGAAAACACCGAGCACGCCAGCCTTGAGCGCGGCACGAACGGCAACGGCCCTGTCCATCGTGCCGGCCCTCGTACTTCCGGCTGGCCGCGCCTGAGACGAGGCCGGCCTTGTCTCTACGGGAATCTCCGGAGAAAACTCGTCCGGCGCAGAATTCAGGCCGGCGGCAACTCCATCATCCGGGACCGCAACCTGCACGTGGATTTGAGGAGCGCGGCATTGCGGACAAAACGGCCGGCCGTCCTCGACCGTGGTCCCACATTGTTGGCAAAGGTGCTCCACGTCTTTGAAACTAGCGCACAACGAACCGGAGAGCAAGGCAAAGCATCGGGTGATCGGGTCATCTGACCATCGGGCCATCGCGTATCATGTTTACGCTGCCGGCACTTCCGATCGCCCGATGACCCGATCGCCCGATGCCTTCAGATCGTGGTGTCATTGCCCGTATGCATGCGTATATAGACCAAGGCAAAGCGGGCTCCCTTAATGCCGGGCTTGACTGCGACAACGTGCTGGTTCCCTTCGGTCCCAACCTTCAACTCCACCGAGTCGCCGCTGCCTTTGCTGTCACACGTAACGGGTTTAGACATTTCATCCTTGCCGCTTTCCGTGTCTACGCGACCGGCGCTCCAGGCACTCCGGCACTGGATGGGCTTGCCATATCTCTGGAGCTCTTTGTCGTAAAAGGCGATGATTTTTTCGGGAGTGTCGTCGGAAACAAACTCCGCGGCCACCACTTTCAACGAAAATCCCGGAATCGAAAGGTTCACATTGGCGCTCTTCTTGTCGTCGCTGGTGTCTTTCGGAGCGGGCTTGGCGCCGGGATAGAGCGCCAAACCGACGTCGCGGATATCGGCTTGCTCGCTGACGTGCAAATCGCCGATGGGAGACTTGATGTCAACGTTCTTCTCGCCATCCTTGGCATTGTCGTTCGTATGGATGCTGCAAGCGGGAAGAACACAGAGCGCGGCAAACAATCCACCAAGAGAAAGCATTGCGATCACTCTACGACTGAATACTTTAAGGCTGAACATGGGAGGAACCTCCTGAGCTGGGTTGGGCGGGGCGCTCGATCCCCTCGCCTCGGGATGCGATGCCCGGAATCGTAACCGGCAGATGGCCGCCGATCGGGATCTCGCCGAAGATCGCCTTCACGGCAGCGGTTTCCGAGACGGTTGCATTGGAAAACGCGCACACATAATTCTGGATCGCGGGGAAATCCTGCACCACATAGGGATTGCCCATGGCGAGTACTACAGTACGCTTGGCGGCGCGATCGAGAATCGCGGCGAGTAACGATCCCGTGGCGTCGTCCATGGCAACCGTATTCTTCAAACCTCCTCCGGCGTCGCGCATGGCCTTGCCCGCGGTCGGAACCACATACACCGCCGCGATCGCGTGCTCCGCCGCCTCCACCGCTTCGACCACGGACAGCTTCATGCCCGCGGCCGAGCGCGGATCGACGTAAATCATGCGGGCATCAGGCGCACGGGCTAGAATTTGGCGTTCGAGCATACGTCCGGAGTCGGTGCGCAGGTCGTCGGGAAAAATCACCGCGACCAGGCGATTGCTCACCTCGGCTACTGATTGATACGGAAGCGCAGCCTGCCGAGTTCCAACAGAAGCTGCAAAAGACTGCAGCGGGATCACCTTGCCGTTGTCGCGGACGAGGGTAATGGCTTCGTCGGCAATGCGCTGGCCGACGGCCAGATTCTCCGGTTTCGCAATCTCGCTTGAGAGTAACGCGGGGTCCACCAGCCGCGCCTTGTTCAAACCGAGAGAAGCCTTTGCTTCCAGAATCTTACGCACCGATTGATCGAGCCGCTCGCGGCTGATTTCGCCGCTACGCACCGCTTGCAGCACCGAACGATAGCTGGCGTCGAGATCGGCCGGAATGATCAGCACGTCATTGCCGGCTTTGAAGGATTCGACCGCGGCCCGGCCGATATCGTTCGCGTACAGGCGCGTCAGTCCCGCCATGTCGAGTGCGTCGGTCACAACGATCCCTTTGAATCCCATGTCCTCTTTGAGCAGTCCGGTCACAATCGCCTTTGAAGTTGTGGCCACACGGTTGGGCTCGGGATCGAGAGCGGGAACGGTTACGTGCGCCACCATCACGGCGTCCACGCCCGCCTCCATGGCGCGCCGGAACGGCGGCAGCTCAACCGCTTCGAGCCGCGCCCGGTCGCCAGTGACTTGAGCAAGGCCAAGATGAGAATCGGCCGCGGTGTCACCGTGTCCGGGAAAATGTTTCGCCGTGGTCAGCATGTAGCCTTCGTGAGCGCCCCGGATGTACGCCGCCACGAAGTCGCCCACCTGCCTCGGGTCTTCTCCGAACGAGCGCGTGTTGATGATGGGATTCGCCGGGTTGGAATTCACGTCGGCAACGGGAAAGAAATTCCAATGCACTCCGATGGCCCGCGCCTCCAGCGCGGTGATGCGTCCAAAGGCCTCGGCATTTTCTGGCTTGCCGGTCGCTCCAAAAGCCATCGCATGAGGAAAGACGGTCGCGCCATTCAGTCGCATGGACACGCCGCGCTCAAAGTCTGCCGCGACAATCAGGGGCAGCTTCGATGACCTTTGCAGCCGGTTGAGCAGTTCGGCGGCAACATAGGGCTGGCTTTTGAGCAGGAAGGGCCCATCCATCGGAACTGTCATGACCAGCGATCCGACGTGATATTTGCGGACGTTGTCGCGCAGTTGAATCCAGATGGGGTCGGCGTCATTCAGGAATTGCACCTTCACCGGGATCGCGAAGAGTTGGCCGACCTTGTCTTCGGGCGACATCTTGCGCAACGTTTTGTCAACCCACTTCTGGCCGGCTCGGTCGACATGGATGGGACCGGGCTGCAGAAAGCGGTCTTTACTTTTGTCTTTAGCAAAGCAAAGCGCCGCGGCAAGCAGGAGCGCGATCAGCAGCAGATGCCGGAACATGCCATTGACAATAGCAAAAACAGACATTCTTTGTAGAGACGGGGCGCGCCCCGTCTTAGCTGCTGAAAGACTGCGGCTTCGTATCAGGGCATCGCTTTAGCGATGCCGTAGAATTCTGCGAAATCAGATGCCCCTTTAGGGGCTGGACACCACCACCTGCCGGAGACGTGGGCGCGATCCTCACTTTCTCTCAAAGGTTCCGTTCGACAATTGCCATGCCTTCCGCCTGGATCGCTGTGTCATCGCCGAACCCGGCCAGCCAATGCACATCCGGTTCTCGACGGAACCATGTGATCTGGCGCTTGGCATAATTGCGATGCGCCTGCTGCGCCGCCGCGAGCGCCGACTCGCGATCCAATTCGCCGCGCAAGAACTGCGCCGCCTGCTTATATCCCAACGACGCGAGCGGGCGGGCTTGGTCGCCATATTCTGCGAGAAGCCTTTCCGTCTCGGCGATCAGTCCCTGGTCAAACATCTTGGCGGCCCGCCGATTGATGCGCGCATAAAGAGCTTCGCGCTCCGGATTGAGTCCGAGGCGCAGAATGCGAAAGCCGCGCAGCGGTTCGCGTCCCTGCCGCCAAAGTTCGGTCATAGTTCGTCGATAGGGCCGGCGCGAGGCCAGGCACACCTCGATCGCCCGAATCACCTTGGGTACGTCATGGGCGTGAATGCGTTTCGCCGCCGCAGCGTCGAGCCGCCGCAGGATGCGATGCAAATGCTCGGTCCCGCGCTCCTCCGCGCGGCCGCGCAGTTTGTTGCGCAGCTCTTCGGATCGCTGCGGGCCAGGAAAAAGTCCTTCAACGAGAGCGCGCAGATAGAGTCCGGTTCCTCCGCTGACGATGGGCAAGTGCCTTCGCTGCTCGTTTTCGCTTAGATCTGTCTCGCGCAGAACTATCTCGCGCAGCGCCTGCCGCGCCTGCCGCGCATATTCTCCCGCCGTGACGTCGGAGAGCGGATCCACGCAATCGAACAGGTGATGCGGAACTTCCGCGCGCTCCGCCGCGCTCGGCTTGGCCGTGCCGATTTCAAATTCGCGGTACATTGCGACCGAGTCGCAATTGACGATTTCACCGCAAAAGCGCCGCGCGATCCCGAGCGCCAGAGCCGTCTTCCCGCTCGCCGTGGGACCAAGCACGACGACGACCAGCGGCTCGCGATCTAACTTCGGCGACTTCCGCAACTTCGGCAACCTCAGCGCGCGCTCCAAGGAATATACCGCCAGTAGCGGATGATGGTCAGAATGAGCAGCAGAACCGCCATGAGAAGCAATCCGGTGGCTTCGGCGGCGTAAATGGAATGGCGGTGCTGATGCTTGTTGTCGCGATGCTCGTTGTCAGCTACCGGCTTCGGCGGAACGGGGGCGTTCACGCCGCTATTGTAGCCTTTTCGCCGGTCGATAGTCGTTGGCGGACAGTGGTTGGCCGATGGTCGTTAGTCAATAGAGCGTGTTTCAAAAATAGGTTTTTGGGTAGGGCACGGCTTCACAGGCCGCGGAAAAACTCGTGTAGAGACGGGGCTTGCCCCGTCTGGGATCACCGGAGAACTCTGGCTCCGGCAGGTTTTGGGTAGGGCACGGCTTCAGCCGTGCCGTTTAGGGCCTGAAAAAATGCGGGCTTTAGCCCCTGAGGGACGCGCCTTCAGAGCGAAAAGGTATTTTTGAAACACGCTCCAGTCGTTAGTCCTTAGCAAACAGTTCATCGCGCAACCTCTGAAGCCGCCTGTGTGGAGGGCGCTAACGGCATGGCTGAAGCCATGCGCTTCAAGGCTAGGTCAGCAGTCTGGCCGCTTCCTTGGCGTAGTAAGTCAGAATGACGCTCGCCCCCGCGCGGCGAATGCAGACAAGCGATTCCATCATCACCCGCTCCCGGTCGATCCACTGGTTGCGGGCCGCAGCCTCGATCATGGCGTACTCGCCCGAGACCTGATATGCCGCCAGCGGCAGGTCGAAACGGGCGCGGGCCGCGGCAATCACATCCAGGTACGGCATCGCCGGCTTCACCATGATCATGTCCGCGCCCTCTTCAATGTCCAACTCGATCTCTCGCATCGCCTCGCGAACGTTCGCCGGATCCATCTGGTAGGAACGGCGATCGCCGAACTGCGGCGCTGAATCCGCCGCCTCGCGAAAAGGCCCATAGAAACCGGAAGCAAACTTCGCCGCATAGGCAAGAATCGGCGTATTCTCGAAGCCAGCCTGGTCGAGCGCCCGGCGAATCGCTCCAACCCGTCCATCCATCATGTCCGACGGCGCGATGATGTCCACGCCCGACCGCGCCAGCGAGACCGACGTGCGCGCCAGCAATTCCAAGCTGGCGTCATTCACGATCTCGTACTCCGCAGCCGGTGGCGCCACCGCGGCCGCGCCCAGCGATTGCGCCCTCGCCTTGTCGTTCACCTTAACGATGCCGCAATGCCCATGCGACATGTACTCGCACAGGCAAACATCGCCGATCACAACCACGTCTCGCACTTCGCTCTTGATGGCGCGCGCCGCCCTCTGCACGATGCCATCCTCCGCCCAGGCGCCGGTGGCCACTTCGTCCTTTTTCTCCGGCAGCCCGAACAAAATGATCGACAACACTCCCAGCGCTCGCGTCTCACGCACTTCCTTCACTGCCTCGTCGACCGAGAGGTTGAAGACGCCGGGCATCGAGCGCACTTCTTTACGGATACCCGCTCCGGGGCAAATGAACAGTGGATACACGAAAGATTCGGGCGTAAGCCGGGTCTCGCGGACCAGGGTACGCAGCGTTTCAGTGCGCCGCATACGGCGCAGGCGGTTAGCGGGGAATGCCATGACACGAATTCTAGCAGCTTGCCCCCCGAATCGATCGAAAGTTACCTCAGTAACCTCCGGTAACCAGTCCGTGATCTAAACATCTCGTGGCGAACGTCATATGATGCAAGGTGGTGTCTCGGAGACACATCTCGGCGCTCCTCTGCGGAGTTGGTCTACTGCTGGCCTTTGCTCTGGCTCCCGCAGTGTTTCCCAGCCCCTTCTTTCGCGTGGCCATGGGAGACCTGGTCCCCCTCCTGGCGATCACGGCTGCCTTTATCCTCTCCGCCAAGAACGCCTTCGACAGCCGTGGGCATACACGCCTGTTCTGGAGTCTGATGACGGCGGCCATGGCCATGTGGTCTTTCAACCAGGCATGCTGGGTGTGGTTCGAAGTGGTGGTTCGCCGGCCCGCACCCGACCCCTTCCCCGCGGGTATCGTGTTGTACCTGCACGTTGTCCCCATGATGGCAGCCGTGGCCATCCGCCCCCATCAGGGCGATGAGCGCGAGGGAATGTTGTCCAGCGCGCTGAATGTCCTCATGCTGCTGGTGTGGTGGGTCGTTGTTTACGCCTTCTTCGTTTTTCCCGAGGAATACATCGTCGTCAATGTCGCGGTGTCCAACCTGCGTTGGGATCTCCTGTACTTCGCCGAGGGAGTGATATTGATTGCCGTGTCAGCATCGGCATTCTTCAGCAGTTCCGGAGCGTGGCGCCAACTCTATCGCAACATTTTCTTCGCCAGCGCTCTCTACACCTTCTCTTCGGAAGCCATGAATGCCGCCATCGCGCGCGGCTCCTACAAGGTTGGCGGAATCTACGACCTCCCGTTTCTCGCCTCTGCGCTGGGGTTCCTCTGGGTCGCCATCGCCGGGCGGCGCTGCCTGCGCGACACTGAGATGATGCCTTCGATCGCTCGCGCCAGTAGCCCGGTCGCTTCTCAACTTGCGACGCTCGCTCTGTTCTCTCTGCCCCTCATGGGATATTGGGCGCTGTTCTTGAGCCACGAGCAGCTTCGTCTGCGCCAGGTACGTTTTGAGGTGGCCATGGGCGGCGTTGCCGTCCTGGCATTTGTCGTTTTCCTCAAACAACACCTGCTGGACCAGAGGCTTCTGCAGCTGCTCAATCATTCGCGCCAGAGCTTCGACAACCTCCAGCGGCTGCAGGGAAGAGTGATCCAGCAAGCCAAGCTGGCTTCGCTCGGAGAACTGGTTGCGCTCGCCGCCGGCGAACTCGAGTTCCCGCTCTTGGCCATCCTCAGCAGTTCCGAACGCATGGCCGCCAGCAGCAACCTCAGCCGCGAACAACTCTCCGACGCGCAGAAAATCGGCCAGCAGGCCCGGCGCACTCGCGAACTCGTCAGCGATCTGCTCAGTTTCGCCCAGCAGACTCCAGGAGAAAAAAGTCCTCTCGAACTGAAGCCTCTCTTGCAGCGCGCGGTGCAAATGGAGGGATTCAAGCTCGAAAACAAGAGGATCAGCCTGACCGTGGAAGGCAACGATCCTCTGCCTCGCATCCTCGGCAACCCCAACCAGCTCCTGCAGGCTTTTCTTCAAATCATCGAGAACGCCGTGGACGCATTGCAGGAAACCGGCGGCGGCCGTCTCCAGGTCTCCCTCTGGCGAGAAGCCGACGAAGTAATCGTGCAGTTCGCCGACTCCGGCCCCGGCCTGCGCGATCCCGAGCGCGTCTTCGATCCCTTCTACACCACCAAGCCGGTCGGCAAAGGTACCGGTCTCGGACTCAGCGCCACCTATGGCGTCATCCAGGACCACAAGGGACAAATCACCTGCTATAACCGCCCCGAAGGCGGAGCCGCATTTGAAATCCGCCTCCCCGCGCTCAAAGTCACCGCCCCTCTTGCCGAAGCCGCCAGGGTCTGAGCCACCAAACTGTGCTTCCCCGTCGCTCCGCAAAGCGCCATGCGGCTTCTCGACGCCCGGTTCAAAAGGGGCATCTGACTTCCCCGTAGAGACGCGGCTTGCCGCGTCTCCTTCCGCTGCGGGAAACGGGGCAAGCCCCCGTCTCTACACTATCCTCCACTCGCCACGATCGCGTCCGCCACTCGCGCCGCCTCCACCGCGAATCGCACATCGTGCGTCCGGATAATGTGCGCCCCTTTCAAGATCAAAGCGGTCTCCGCAGCCAGCGTTCCGTAGAGCCGCTCGCCAACCTCCGCGTCTTTATCCTTGCCATCGCGCGCCAGCGTTCGCCCAATAAATGACTTCCGCGACACTCCCGCCAGCAGTGGGAATCCCATCTTCTGCAACTCGGCGAAGTGCGCCAGCAGCGGATAATTCTCCTCAAAACGCTTCCCGAACCCAAACCCCGGATCCAGCACCAGGCGATGGCGCTTGATCCCCGCCAAGGTCGCCGCCTCGGCCCACTGTCCCAAATCCCGCTTCACCATCAATACCGCATCGCCAATCGGCGGCAGCGACCGCCATTCTTCCGGCCGCCCGCGCGTGTGCATCAACACCGCTCCCACCTTGAGTTCGGCCAGCGTCTTCGCCATCTTTGGATCCCACCGGAACCCGCTGACGTCGTTCACCACCTCCGCCCCAAGCTCCACCGCCGCCCGCGCCACGCTCGCCTTGTAGGTATCGATGCTTACCAACGCATCCGGCCGTCGCCGCTTCAAATCCCGGATCACGGGCAGCACCCGCCGCCGTTCCTCTTCTTCCGACACCAGCTCCGATACCGGCGGTTTCGTCCGTGCCGCCGTGTCCTCCCCCCGCGCCGGCTCACCGGCCACCAACGCTCCGGGCCGCGTCGACTCGCCACCTACGTCAATGATGGTCGCGCCTTCGTCCAGTAACTGCTCGGCGCGGACCACCGCCTTCTCGGCATCGATGTAGAGTCCCCCGTCGGAAAACGAGTCGGGAGTTACATTTACGACGCCCATGATCAGAGTGCGCCGCCCCAACTCAAGGACTCGATCGCCCACGTTCCACTGAAAAATCGCACGCATGATGCCACTATTCTAGAACGAGCCCATTTTTCTGGGTGTTACAATCCAGTTAATGCCTCGCCGGCGATCAGTTGCGCGTCTGCTCCTCATCGTCTGTCTGCTTGCTGTGCCACTGCTGGCCGCACCCGTTAAGCCGTTACAAGATCGCATTGCCGGGGTTCTCAACGCCCCCGATCTCGCCCGCGGCTTCTGGGGAATCGAAGTAGTTTCTCTGTCGTCCGACAAAACGTCCGGCAAAACGACGGGCGAAACGTTGTACTCCCAAAACGCCGACAAGCTCTTCCTTCCCGCGTCGAACACCAAGCTCTTCACTACCGCCGCCGCGCTCGCGCTGATCGGTCCCGATTACAAGTTCCGCACTACCGTCGAAACCACCGGCACTCTCGACCGCTACGGCCGTCTCAACGGAGATCTCGTCCTTGTCGGCCACGGCGATCCCAATCTCTCCGGACGCGAGCTCCCCTACGATCTCAAAACCCAGCGCAACGACGATCCTATCCAAGCCCTGGAAGCGCTCGCCGACGCGCTGGTGCAAAAAGGCGTGAAATTCATCGACGGCGATATCGTGGCCGACGACTCCTACTTCGCCTTCGAGCGCTACGGCGAAGGTTGGAGCCAGGACGACCTCGTCTGGGCCGACGGCGCTCCCGTCTCCGCCCTCACCATCAACGACAACGTAGTCTTCGTCGACATTCTGCCCGCCGACCGCCCCGGCGAAAAAGCCTTCGTCAGTGTCAAGCCCTTCGCCGATTACTACCGCCTCGACAATCGCATCATCACCACTCCCGTTGGCACCGGACGCAAGTTCTTCGTCAACCGCGAGCCCGGCTCGACTGTGCTCACGCTCTGGGGCAACATGCCGCTCGACGACGCCGGCGCCAACGAAGCCCTCGCCATCGAAGATCCCGCCGAGTTCGCCGCCGGGCTCTTCCGCCAGTTACTCGAGAAACGCGGCATCGTGATCTACGGACACCAGCGCACCCGCCACACCGAACTCGCCACCCTTTCGACTTTCAGCGTGAACGCCGTCGCGCCATCGCGCGGAGGCCGAGCTAACGACAAAGACAACGACGGCCAGTCGCGTCCGCTGAGAACCGATCAGCCCGCCACCCTCGCAAGTTACGAATCCAAGCCGCTGCTGCAAGATATTCGCGTAATCAACAAAGCCAGCCAGAACCTGCACGCGGAGATCTTGCTGCGCCTCCTGGGACGCGAGCGCGGCAACACCGGGACGGTTGAAGGCGGCCTCGAAGTTCTCCGCGGATTTCTGACCCAGGCTGGAATTCCGAGCGACCAGTACGTTTTCTACGACGGCTCCGGACTCTCGCGCCAGAACTTAGTAACTCCCCACGCCATTGTCCAGTTACTGCGTTATTGCTCGGCGCAGCCTTGGGGCGCCGACTATAAGTCGACCTTCCCAATCGCTGGCGTGGACGGCTCGCTCTCCGATCGCCTCAACTCGCCCCGCCTGAAAAATCGCATCCTGGGCAAAACCGGCTCTCTAGGCGGCGTGAAGGCGCTCTCCGGATACGCCACCACCGATGCCGGGCAAGTGGTCGTCTTCTCCATCCTTTCTAATAACTTCAATCTCCCCGCCAAGCGAGTTACAGACGCGATCGATCAGTTAGTCGAGGCTATCGTAGAAGACGCACCGGCGGGACACTAGAGCATTTTCAGGGTTACTGTAAGCCCCTGCCGGGTCTGGGAAGGGCACGACTTCAGTCGTGCCGCTAACGGCCGCCAGAAATGTGGGCTTTAGCCCCTGGGGGATTGTCGGCGGCAAGGCCAATAGCAACCATGAAAAATATCCTGGGGTACACTATCGGTGAAAATGCTCTAGTGGGGAGGGCTGCAAATGCTCGCTTCCAGCAAAATCATTGGCTTCGTTCCCACCAAAGATTCCGCGCAAGCAAGAAGCTTTTATGAAAGCAAACTGGGGTTTCAATTCGTCAGTGACGACATGTTTGCGCTGGTGATGAGAGCCGGCGAAACCATGATCCGCGTTGCGAAGGCGCAAGATTTCACTCCGGCGCCGTACACCGTGCTCGGCTGGGAAGTTTCCAATATCGAGGAAGTCGTCGCCTGGCTTCAGAAGCGAGCGGTGGTCTTTGAGAAGTACCCCTTCGTGCAGGATAAAGAACTAGGAATCTGGACCGCGCCCACCGGCGACAAAGTGGCCTGGTTCAAAGATCCCGACGGAAATGTGCTTTCCGTCAGCCAGCACAAGTAGCGCCGATGGCTTGAATGCCCGACTGTTCATTGCTCATCTTCTGATTCGACATCGGTGATGTTGAGCTGAATTGCGCGATTCCGGTTCAGCCTTCTGCGGACTGCCGTGTATGCGACGAAGAAGGCAAGGGCTTCGAAGAAGCTGTTCCCCATAATGATTCCTAAAACGTCAGACAACCATTTATCGGACCGGATGAGGAAAGCCGGGTTGATCCAGGCCAACGGGACGGAAAAAACATCCCAATTGTCGTTAAGTTCGTCCTTCGTGGCACCAAGTCCAACGTGCAACCAGCCCCAAAGCGACCAGTAGGCAACTTGAAGAACGCACACTGATACGTAGTACGCGATGAAGGGCAGCCCTGCTTTGAAAACCCCGCGTTCGAACCAGGGAGGGACAACAATCCCCCAGAGAAAGCGGATGGGAATCGCCAATAAGAGAAGTACGAGTAACCAGGTCCCCGCGTGCCGGGAACGGAAGGTCAAAGCTCCCAGGACAGCAAGCGTCGTCAACACCAGAAACCAAAGCCAACGGAAATAGGCAACCGGAATGTGAACCTCAGCGCCACACCACAGGCAGCGCCCGCGCGCGACGCGCGCGACCCTCTTGCATTCGGGACACACCGGCACCTCGCGGCGCAGCACATTGAACATCAGATTGCTCTGTTGCGTTCGCTCATCCGAGAATTCCCATCTTCTTCCCCACGCGCTCCAGCACTTCGAGCGCCTGCTGTAGTTCTTCCTTCGTGTGCGTCGCGGTCATGATGGTTCGCACGCGCGCTTTGCCTTCCGGGACGGTGGGAAAGGCGATGCCGGTTCCGAGCACGCCTTCTTTGAACAGCTCGCGGGAAAAATCCATGGTCAGCCGTCCGTCGCCAATGATGATGGGAGTGATCGGCGTTTCGCTCGCGGGAGTCGTCTGGCCTCCGATATCGAAGCCGAGCAGGCCGAGTTCTTTTTTCCAAAAGCGCGTGTTCGCCCAGAGCTGCTCCATCCACTGCGGTTCGCTTTCCAGAACGTCGAAAGCCGCAATGCAGGTCGCCGCGACCGACGGCGGATGCGACGTCGAAAACAAAAAAGGCCGCGCTCGATGATAAAGAAAATCGATCAGATCGCGTGTGCCGCAAACGTATCCGCCGAGAGCGCCGATCGCCTTCGACAAGGTTCCAACCTGAATGTCGACGCGCCCGTGCATTGAAAAATGATCGATCGTGCCGCGCCCCTGGCGGCCGAGCACACCGGAAGCGTGCGCGTCGTCAACCATCATGATCGCGCCGTATTTCTCGGCGGCCTCGCACAGCCCCGGCAGCGGGCTGATGTCGCCGTCCATCGAGAACACGCCGTCCGAGATCAGCAGCTTCTTCCCCGGCTGGCTCTTCACGCTGGCGAGTTGTTCTTCGGCGTGGGCGACGTCTTTGTGGCGGAAAACGAGAATCTTCGCGCGTGAAAGGCGGCAGCCATCGATGATCGAAGCGTGATTCAGCTCGTCGGAGACGATGAAGTCGTCTTTCCCCAGAAAGGAAGATACCGTTCCCGCGTTCGCCGTGAATCCCGACTGGAAGACCACGCAGGCCTCGACGTTCTTGAAGCGCGCGATCTTGTCTTCCAGTTCCATGTGGATTTTCATCGTGCCCACGATGGTGCGCACGGCGCCCGATCCGACGCCATACTTGCGCGTGGCTGCAAGCGCCGCTTCCCGCAATTTGGGATGCGTCGTAAACCCGAGGTAATTGTTCGAGGCAAGGTTGATGACCCGCTTGCCGTCGAAGATACAGGCCGGCGCCTGCTCGTCTTCCAGGACGCGCAGCTTGAAGTGCGTGCCCTTGGCCCTGAGTTCGTCGAGTTGATCGGTCAGGAACGAGAGCGGATTCGCGCGCGTGGCAGTAGGCATAGCTTACCTCGGATCCGTATTGATTTATCTGTAGAGACGCGGCTTGCCGCGTCTTGGATTGCCGACAAACTCGTGGTGCGAAACCAGAGTGTTCAGCCGTCTGAAACTCTACAAGCGGACTGCATGATAGTTTACCTGACTTGTTTACTATCCGGCCTTAGGCTGTCCGAGCGCCGCGAGCTGGCCTTTGGCCGCGCGCAGATAATCGGCCGGCGCGATCAGGATCTGCAGCCCCCGCACTCCCGCCGACATGGAAACTACGTCGAACAACTCGATCGTCTCGTCCACGTACACGGGAAAGTCGCGCTTAGCCGCGAGTGCGGTCACTCCGCCGCGAATGTAGCCGGTGAGCGCTTGCAGTTCCTTTACCGGGACAAGCTGAATCTTTCTTTCCCCCGCCGCAGCCGCCAGCGCCTTCAGGTTGAGTTCTTGATCTCCAGGGATGACCGCCATAACAATCCCGTTGCGGTCGCCGCGCGCGACCAGCGTCTTGAAAACCTGCTCCGGCGGCAATCCGATCTTGGCCGCAACCGTTTCCGCGGCGAGGTCGTCGGGATCCACGGCATACTCCCTCAGTTCGTAGTCGATTCCCATCTGATCGAGCAGACGGGCGGCGTTCGTTTTCTGGGCCGTTATTCGCTGAATCACGGTTTTCTGAACCGATTTCACGTTGTATAGTGTCCAATCATCACTTGTCCAATCGTTCTTTGAAGGAGGCTAATCGTGCGTCTTCTGCTCCATTGGATTCTAATGGCTATAGCGGTGTGGATCGTTGCCCAGATAGTGCCGGGGATCAGCGTAAGTGGCCCGAAGGCGGCTCTGATTGCGGCCCTGGTCATCGGCCTTGTCAACGCAACCATCGGCTTGCTGCTCAAGATCATCACCTTCCCGCTGACGATTCTAACGCTCGGCCTGTTCTGGTTCGTGATCAACGCGCTCATGCTGGAACTGGCAGCGGCGGTGGTGCCCGGATTTCATGTGCAAGACTTCAAGGCGGCTTTTCTCGGCGCCCTCTTGCTGAGCGTCGTGAGTTCGCTGCTGCTGTGGCTGATCATGCCGCGCCGCGGAACGAACTGAGAAAAATGGCTCCAGCCTGGACGGGCGAGAGCCTGCCCTGAGATTGCCGAAGGGTCGCCCGTCCCCACACCAGCCCGTCCCCACACGGATTCGATTATGGAGCGGGGCGCAAAGTAGGTCAGATTTGCCGGTGCAGCGCGGCGAACACCTGCTCCACCTGCCGCTCGGTTGCGTCAAGCGATCCGGAGTTATCGATTACGAAATCGGCTGCCTTGATTTTTTCTTCGTCGGGAATCTGCGCGGCCATGCGGCGAGTTACTTCGGCGCGGGCAGCGTCTTCCGAGATTCCCAGTCGGCGGGCGAAACGCAGAATGCGCTGTTCGGGATCGCAGGTAACGACAATCAAATAATCGAAACGGCTGCCGGTGCCTGCTTCGAGGATCAGGGCGGCTTCGACAATGGCGATGGCGTTCGGATCGCGCTGGCCGATTTCTTCCATCCATTCGTTCTCGCGAGCGACCACGGTGGGATGGACAATTTCGTTGAGTTCCTTGACGCGCGGGGGCGCGCCGCCGGGAGCGCCGAACGCGGCTTCGGCCAGCCGGGGACGGTTGATGCTTCCGTCGGGATTTAGGATTTCGCGGCCGAAGCGGCGGACGACTTCCTCATAGACCGCCTGGCCCGGCTGCATGAGCGTGTGCGCGACCGCATCGGCCTCGGTCAGGTGCGCGCCGAGTTTTCGAAACATCTCGCCGACCACGGACTTGCCGCTCGCAATGCCGCCAGTGAGGCCGAGTTTCAACAAGATATTTTAGAGGTGAGAGGTTAGATTGCAGAGGTGAAAGCCGAACCGAGGGTTCGTACCTCTGCAATCTGACCTCTAACCTCTAACCTCCCTCTGACCTTATCTCCCACGCCGCATCATGGCGGCCTTTACCGTATTGGCCATCAGCATGGCGATGGTCAGCGGCCCGACGCCTCCCGGGACGGGCGTGATGGCGCCGGCAATTTCCGCTACCTCCGGGTGAACGTCGCCCACCAGGGTTGAGCCTTTCGCCAAAAACGCTTCTTCTCGCTTTTTGTTTCCGGAAAAGAAGCGGTCGAATTCTCTCCGGTCCGTGATCCGGTTGATACCGACATCGATCACGGTGGCTCCGGGCTTCACGTAGTCGCGGGTCACCATGCCGGCGCGGCCAATCGCCGCCACCAGAATGTCGGCGCGGCGGCAAACCTCCGGCAGCTCGCGCGTCTTCGAGTGGCACACGGTGACGGTGGCGTTTTGATTCAGCAGCAGCATGGCTACCGGCTTGCCGACAATGTCGCTGCGTCCGACGACCACGGCCTCCTGCCCTGCAACCGGAATCGCGCTGCGCTTCAGAATCTCCATAACGCCGGCCGGCGTGCAGGGCACAAGGCCGGGACGCTGCGTGGAAAGATAGCCCACGTTCATGGGATGGAATCCGTCAACGTCTTTGGCGGGATCGACCGCCAGCACAACTTTCTTGGCATCGACCTGCGCGGGCAGCGGCAACTGCACCAGGATGCCGTCGATTTCGTCGCGGCGGTTCAGGCCGGCGATCAGCGCCAGCAGTTCTTCCGTGGTCGCGCTCTCGGCCGGCGTGTGTTGTTCGCTGTAGAGGCCGACCTCTTGCGAGCTCTTCACCTTGCCGCGAACGTAGACCTCAGATGCCGGGTTGTGCCCGACCAGCACCACGGCAAGCCCGGGACGCACTCCCGATAATGCCAGCTCTTTCGCCTGGGCGGCTACTTCCGCGCGGATTTCACTGGCTATCTTGGTACCGTCGAGAATCCTGGCTGCCATCTCACCTCGCGCCTGCGTGCAGTGAATTGAAAGCCGATTCTATCGCATCGCGATTCCGCCAGACGGGCAATTTCCGAGAAAAGGACCACTCCGCGCCGCTTTCACTCCGCGCTACAATGGAGCCGCTATGATTTCTCAGGATCTGCTTGACATGCTGGTCTGCCCCGTCTGCAAGAAGCCGGTGGTCCCGAATGCGAACGGAGATGGCCTGAAATGCAGCGAATGCCGCCGTGTTTACCCGATTCAGGACGACATCCCAATCATGCTGGTGGACGCCGCAAAGATTGACGATTGACATTTGACAATTGACGCAGCCTGAAACCCATCCGACCGAGTACCCGGCAAAGTTCGGTTTCCTCCCCCCGAAACGACATTTAGTGTCATTCCGGCAACAGTTGCCGGTGTTATGTCTTCCCCTCGCCTGCCGATGATACTGCCACAACCTTTTGCAAGATATTGGGTTCTAACAGTTTGAGGCCCCGGGAAGTTCTATCTGAAGGGGTACCGAAGTTACGGCAATTCGATTGCATGAAACGAAGTAGATTGCCGATGGATCTAACATGGCAATGGTAGGAAGGCCGAAGGTGAGAATGGCCACGAAAGAGAAATTTACGGTGACGGAACTCTGCGCCCTGCGAAACGACCTGATCCAGGGCGGCATGGTGGATTCCAGCGAAGCAGCGGAACTGCTGCAGGTTTTTTTAGCGGGGCGCGGATATGGCGTTTCGCAGAAAGCTGCGATCGATGCCGCCGGGCGGGTGGAAATGGCGGGCTGCTCTCTGCCGGTGCTGGAGCGTGAACTGGAAGGGCTCGCGCTGGTGATGTGAGCTTTCGCGCAATGATTTTCGCGCAGTGATAATGATTTTCGCGCCATGATAATGGTAATGATTAAGCGGTTTCGCGCAACCGATAAAACGAGGTTAACGGGGAACTGATCTAGCTCAACTCAGCGATCGACAGTTTCTCACTACGAAACGCCGGGCTCAATCGCCCGGCCTTTTGTTTTTCCTGGACAAATTTGTCGTCTGTTTTCTCGGAGTTAAGCCTGTCATCCGAGTCGCCCATGCGCCGCCCATGAGAAAATGGCCACGCCGGGAGGTCGTTCTGCAATGTGCCGGAACATCAAAACCCTCTTCAACTTCGATCCGCCTGTTACCGACGAAGAGGTGCGAGCGGCTTCGCTTCAGTTCGTGAGAAAGATCACCGGTTTCAACAAGCCGTCGAAGGCGAATGAAGCCGCGTTCCTCGCCGCGGTCGATGAAATCGCCGGCGTCTCGGCTCGTCTTCTCCATGCGCTCGACACGAACGCGCCGCCGAAGAACCGGGAAGAGGAAGCCGCCAAGGCGAAAGCCCGCGCCGCCGAGAGATTCGGCGCTTGAGGGGGTCTAGCCCTAATCTTCGCGCCCCTCAACCAGAGGCACGTACGCCTAACAACGTTTTGTCATCCTGAGCGAAGCAGGAACTTCACGAAGTGAAGCTCCTGCGGAGTCGAAGGACCCCTACACCTTCTCTGCAGCAAGTACGTGTCAGGGAGTTCTCCCCGTCGGCTCTGCTTGGTCGGGCCTCGCCCTTTTTCATCACAATCAGCCAGTGCGCGCCATCACAGACTCGCAACCCTCCCTGACAAGGACAAGAAGGGAACTTAAAACATGGCGAGCCCAAAGCAGTCGGCGTCGGTTCTGTCCTTGGGATTATTGAAGCAAAATGCTTGGTACTGGTGCCGTTTTGAATGGCACCAGTACCAAATGCTTGACATCACGAGATATAATAATAAATAGGCTACCGTCCAGCGTGACGGTAGGAGTAATTGGCCCTAAGTTCTTTGAAATCTATTTATTGCGAGACGTTCCGAATCGCAACCCGTCGATCCTAGAGGAACGCGGAAATTTCGCTATGCTCCTAACTTCCTTGTTTTCAATATCTTGTCTATAACTCCTTTGCTGTGAGGTATTTAATATAACTCCTTTAAATTGAGGTATTTGACAAAATAGGGGGGGTGGGGGTTTAGAGTAAACAGACACGAACCAGGAATGAAGACGGCTCAAAGGTTCTCCACCGCCCTTTGCAGTGCCCGCGCGATTTCCTCTGGGTCGGTTTCTGCGGCGAACTGGACGGGCTTGCCGATGCGCACCTGAATCTTTCCGGGCGCGGCGAACTTCTTGCCGGCGTTCTTGATTTCAAACAAACCATCAATCCGCATCGGCAGGATAGGGATGCGCAGATTGTTGGCGAGCAGGCCGACTCCGCTGCGGAACGGGCAGAGCTTGCCGTCTTCGGTGTGCTTTCCCTCCGGAAACACCAGAACGCTGTAGCCGCGATCGACGGCCTCTCCGGCGTAGGCAAAGCTCTTGCGGAAGCCGGACTGGCGCGGCAGCGGGAACAGGTTCAGCAGGGCGACACCGAGCGTCCACTGCACGCGGTCGTAGATTCGGCCTATTCGGGCGCGATCCGAAGCGGGCGAGCGCAGCATTTCGAGCGCCTCTCCGCCGGTTGCAGTTGCCAGTTTGTGACGGATGCGCGCGGGAAGCGCCGTCTGGATGAAACCGATATCGACATCGCTAACATGATTTGAGATGACCAGCAGCGGCCCGCGAACGCCGCGCAGGTTTTCACGCCCGATCACACGCGGCCATGCCAGAAGAAACACCGCTGGGCGCTCCAGCAGATAGTGCGACGCCAGGCGCAGCCACGTAGTCGGCCAGCGCAGGGCCCAGCGCGGATAGTGAAAGGCCGGAGAGGCTGTGAGTCGTTGGACGTCAGTCGCTGGTCGTTCGGAGGGTTTGCCAACGACTAACGACTGACGACTAGCGACTAACCCACCCTGTAGCAGTTTTTCGAGATCGCCGACGGTCGCTGCATTCGCGAATTTCGTTTCGCTCAGGTAGATCTGGTAGCGGTCTTCGAGAGCGCTGAGCAGTTCGACTCGCTCCAGTGAGCTTAGCCCCAGCCCGCTTTCGAGGTTTGCGTCCGGCATCAGGGTCGACGTTGCGCGGCCGGTGATTCGAGTCAGCAGTTCCGCGAGCGGGCTGGCTGCACTCGCGCCCGCTTGTCCGCGGAGGCTGGCCTCGACCGCATCGCGAATCGCGTTGCGGCGCGGTTTCTGCGTCGCACTGCGGGGAAAATCTTCCTCGGGCCAGACGAACCAGGTGCGCACGCGCTGATATTCGGCCAGCGTTTCGTTGGCGCGCTGGACGATGTTCTGCACAGTGATGTCCAGCGCGGCGACGCCCGCTGCGTCCGCGTCGCGGTCGCGCAGGATCAGCACGGCACAGGGCTCGGCATTTCCGCCACGCTCCAGCCCGACGACCACGCAATCCCGAACCTCTTTTTGCTGGCGCAGCGCCGCTTCCAGGTCTTCGGGATAAATGTTCATGCCCGCGGGCGTGACGATCACTTCTTTCTTGCGGCCCTTAAAAAAAAGATTGCCCTGCTCGTCGAGCGCGCCCAGGTCGCCCGTGCAATACCAGCCTGAGTCGTCCGCGACCGGTTGCAGTTCGCGTCCGTTCCAATAGCCGCTGGCGACGCCGCTGCCGCGAACGAGAATTTCCCCATCTTCCGCCAGCCTGACTTCGCGCCCGGGCAGCACTTTGCCGATGGAGCCGCGGCTGGTGTGGAAGGGGTGGTTCAAGCTGATCAGGGAAGTCGTTTCGGTCAATCCGTATCCCTGGACCACGGCGTATCCGAGGCGATGCCAGAATTCCTCGGTCTCGCGATCGAGGGCGGCGCCGCCGCTGATCATCGCCCAAAACTTCCATCCGAACTGGCGGCGCAGGTCGCGGAAGGTCCACCAGCGCCGCAGAAAGTGCTGGTTCGCGGCTGTGGCATAGCGGGCGGCAAAATTCTCGCGGGCGCTAGAGCCATCAACACTGTCTTCGAGATCGCGTTCGATCTTCTGCTTCAGCGACTCGATCATGCGCGGGACGGCCACCAGCACCGAGACGCGCTCCCGGCGGATCGTCGCCATGACTTCGGTCGGGTTGAATGTGTTTTCGAACACGACGGTCGCGCCCAGTAGCGGGGGAAGAAAGATTCCCAGGAATTGGCCGAAGACGTGGCTCAGCGGCAGCAGGTTCAGGAAACGAATCGGATGCACCAGGCGCTCGTACTTCAGGTATTTTCCGATCTCCGCTTCGATCGGGACGAGGTTGCCGACCACGTTGGCGTGGGTGAGCATGACTCCCTTGGGCCCGGCCGTGGTGCCTGAGGTGAAAACGATCTCGAGCGGATCGGAAGGTTGAATCTGAGCCGGACGGAAGCGTTCGGCCGGATGCTGTGCCACTGCGGCGGCCAGATCGACGGGATCGATCGCGACGATCTTTTCCGTCACGAGCCCGTCAAAAATTGCGGCGCGCTCGCTTGGACACAACACCAGCCTGGTGCGCACCTGCGCGCTGATCCGCCGAGCAAAATCGGGGCTGGCGGCATCGTCGACGGGAACGGCGATGACCCCGCAAAGCGCGCATCCCAGGAACGCCGCCACCCACTCGACACAGTTCGGACTCCACAACAGAACCGCATCGCCCTTGGCAATGTGGCGCGCCTCGAGCTCCCGGGCAAACTGATATGCCACTCCGGCTACGCGCTGGTAGCTCCAACGCTCGCGCCGGTATCCTCGCGGAAACACGTAGGCGCAGTCGCCACCCCAGCGCTCGAAATCGTCCAGCGAATCCAAAAGACTTGCCCGCACACCCTGTTTAGTAGCACAATTCCCAGAACTTTACAGGTAATAATGGCGCTCTGACGTAATCTGGGGTTGGATGACAAGATTTTTTACAGTTCGAGCCGTTCGCGTCGTCATAGTTTGTATGGTTGTCGCAGTGGGGCTGTGCGGCCTGATCTCGTGCCAGCCGCCCGCTTCCACGAATGGGGCGAGTTCGGCGCCGTCTTCTTCTATCGCCGCGCGGGCTGAGAGCCGCCTGACGAATGGTCCGGTGCGCGACCTCAGCCGGGACGAGGCCGCTGGCGGACACATTCTGCGCAAGCATGCAGGACAGACCGACGAGCAACTGCGCGAGCGCCTGGAGCGGGAACCCGGCATTACCGGCGCGTCGACCTACACCGACCGCGCGGCCGCTGAGCATGCGGTGGGCGCGGCGATCGCGGAATCGCAGGACCGAATTGAGCGCTGGCTCCGCCGCTCGGGTGGACATCCCAACCTGGTGCTGGACTACGACAGCCCCGCTCCTATTGGCCGCACGATCTCTCGCAATCGTGGCGAGAGCCAGCCGCGTCCGTGCGCGCACGCGCTGGTTGTATTGAAGTACGCTGGGCCCAACGATTACTACGTTTTGACTTCTTATCCGGAGTGCCGCCAATGAACTCGAAACCAGAAATCACCGCCGCCAACTTTCCCGCGCTGCATACGTTTCTGCGGGGCTACTTCCATGAGGATGTCGCCGATGAGTACGGAACTCCTCCGGAAGCGGCCGACCAGTTTTGCGAAGACGCCGAAACCGACGAGCGCATTCCAGTTGCCCGGGAGTGGCAGTTGCTCTCGGAACTGACACACGCACAACCAGCCGCCCTGAATACGGCATTGAAGAAACTGGGTAGCGCGATTCAGTTGACTGACGAGGAGATTCCGCAGGTGGCGGCGATCTTCGCCCGTTGCCTGGCCGTGAAATCGCGCCGGCGGTTGGCCAACGAATAAGGGACGCGGAAGCGACCAGACGCGGCAATCCGCATCTCTACGGTTCCCGGCCTGGGGTTGGCGGCCTACCCAGCGAGCCTGGCCACGCGGTTAATGTAGTTGAACCAGGACGCAATCGGCGTGATCTGCAGGATGGCCCGATCCTCGAGGCCCGCGGCGCGTAATCTTTCGTGATCGTCTTTCCAGATACGCAATCAGGGCCCGGCGCTGGTAGCATTACCTGAGTCCTTAGGGAATGCTCAAGTAAACATTCCGTTGTGACGTAGGCCATTGCGTCCCGTGACTGGCGGTCGATACTATCGGCGTGCCAGCTTTGTCCCGCGTTATATTCTTTCGCTTGCTATCGTTCTCAGGAGGTTTGAATGCCACAAGATACCTTGACGATCACCGACAACCGTACCGGGAAGAGCTACACCCTTCCCGTCGAGAACGGAACCATCCGCGCGATGGATCTGCGCCAGATCAAGACCGGCCCCGAAGATTTCGGCTTGATGACCTACGACCCCGCCTTTGTGAACACCGCTTCCTGCCGCAGCGCGATCACCTACATCGACGGCGATCGGGGAATCCTGCGCTACCGCGGCTATCCCATCGACGTTCTCGCCGAACACTGTACCTATCTCGAAGTTGCCTACCTGCTTCTGTTCGGCGAACTACCCAACGCGAGTGAATTGAAGAATTGGGTGTACGAGATCACGCACCACACCATGCTCCATGAAAACACCAAGAAGTTCATGGAAGGATTCCGATACAACGCGCACCCCATGGCGATGCTGGTGAGCACGGTGGCGGCGCTGTCGACGGTGTATCCGGAATCGAAGAACATTCACGACCCCGCCAACCGGCTGCTGCAAATCAAGCGCCTGATCGGCAAGATGCCCTCCATCGCGGCCATGTCGTATCGCCACAGTGTGGGATTCCCCTACATCTATCCCGACAACGACCTCACCTATCCCGAAAACTTCATGAATATGCTGTGGAAGATGGTCGAGCCGAAGTATGTTGCCAATCCCGTGATCGCGCGGGCGCTCGACATTCTTTTTATTCTGCACGCCGACCACGAGCAGAACTGCAGCACGAACGCCATGCGCGCCGTGGGCAGCTCCCAGAGCGACCCTTACCTGGCCACGGCTGCGGCCGCCGCCGCTCTTTCCGGACCCCTGCACGGCGGGGCGAACGAAGAAGTGCTGCGCATGCTCGACGAGATCGGTTCCAAGGACAACATCCCCGCCTACATCAAGAAGATCAAGGAAGGCAAAGGCAAGCTGATGGGTTTCGGGCACCGCGTTTACAAGAACTACGATCCGCGGGCCAAGATCATCAAGTGGGCTGCCGACCGATTGTTCGAAGTTACCGGGCGCAATGCCAAACTTGAGATTGCTCTGGAATTGGAGCGCATCGCGCTCGAAGACGACTATTTCGTGCAGCGCAAGCTCTATCCGAATGTGGACTTCTACTCCGGCATCATGTACCAGGCGATGGGCTTCAATCCAGAAATGTTTACCGTGCTGTTCGCGATTCCGCGCACCGTCGGCTGGCTGGCGCAATGGCAGGAAATGCTGACCGACCCCGAACAGAAGATCGCGCGCCCGCGCCAGGTCTGGATCGGCCACCAGACGCGGGCGTTTGTGCCGATCGAGAAGCGGGGGGAGAGCTAGCTGGGGTACCCCCCCTCCCCCCCGGTCTATTGGAATCAATATGTTGGGGAGAAATTCAGGCTAGGTCTTTGGGGAATAAGGACTTATAGGTAAAGTATTGAGCGCATTGGACTTAAGTCCGGGAAATGCCGTTTTTTGTGGCGTTTTCGGGGAGCCTGCCTCGTAAAGTATTGATTCTACTATTGTGACTTTGCAAAGTATTCCGGACAAAGGAGTTATGGGGTATGACTCCTTTGGATTCGCCTGCTCTACAACTCAAAAAATGTCAAAGAACCGAGCGGCACCGGTTGGGGTGCCTTGCCTCCTCAGAGGCGATTTTGTGCGTGCCAAAAATTGCTGACGATAATTCCATTTTACGATGGAGTGTCAAGGGCAGCGAAGGGTATCTCGGGTTGGTTTTACGCCGGATTGACGGCATTCTCTAGAGCGACTCTCTTTACGGTACAGAGTGCGCACCCGCAGAAATCAAAACTGCTCTAGACTAGCCGCCTGCAATGGCCCCGATGACGATAAAGGGCTCCGCGCCGGATGCAACCGCGTCCGGCAGTGGGGCGTCTGGCGAGTGGTGCGATAGATCCTCTTCGCAGGCGAAGAATCGCAAGAACGGACGGCGTTGTTGCGTAACTTGGTCGCGGATGGTTCCGCGCAGCATCGGATAGCGGGCCTCGAGCGCGTCGAGGACGGAGCGCTGCGTGGCCTGACCGTCGATTTCGAGTTCCACCTCGCCGCGAACTTGCGCCAGGGTTCGGAGGTGTTGCGGGAGTATGACTCGGATCATGTCAGCCTTTTTTACCCCAGCGTTTGCACTTCCACCGAAAGCACGGCCGGAAGATCCCGGACAATCGGAGCCCAGTTGTCTCCAGCATCGGCTGAAGCGTACACCTGCCCGCCAGTGGTGCCGAAATACACGCCGCATTTGTCGAGCGAATCGACGGCCATGGCGTCGCGCAGCACGTTAACGTAGCAGTCGCTTTGCGGCAGGCCTTTGGTCAGCGCCTCCCACTCGTTTCCGCCAGCGCGGCTGCGGAACACGCGCAGCTTTCCATCCGGAACATAGTGCTCCGAGTCGCTCTTGATGGGGACGACGTAGATCGTCTCCGGTTCGTGCGCGTGCACATCGATCACAAACCCGAAGTCGGTCGGCAAGTTTCCGCTGACCTCCTGCCACGACTCGCCAGCGTCGTTGCTACGCATCACGTCCCAGTGCTTCTGCATGAAGAGCACTCCCGGCCGCGACCGGTGCATCGCGATGTGGTGAACGCAGTGGCCGACCTCGGCGGTCGGATCGGGAATGGTTTGGGAATACAGTCCACGGTTGATTGGCCGCCACGTCGTGCCAGCGTCGTCGGTGCGGAAGGCGCCCGCCGCCGAGATGGCAATGTAGATCCGGCCGGGGTTGCTCGGATCGAGAATGATGGTGTGCAGGCACATCCCACCGGCGCCAGGCTGCCATTTGGGGCCGGAGCCGTGGCCGCGCAATCCGGAGAGTTCTTGCCACGTTTGCGCGCCGTCGTTCGAGCGGAACAAGGCGGCGTCTTCGATTCCGGCGTAGACAGTATCAGGATCGGTCAGCGATGGTTCGAGATGCCACACGCGTTTGAACTCCCAGGGATGCGGCGTGCCGTCGTACCACTGGTGAGTGCCGGGGATGCCGTCGTACACGAATTTGTTGCCGACCGGCTCCCACGTCTTGCCGCCGTCGTTCGAGCGCTGAATCAACTGCCCGAACCAGCCGGTGGACTGCGATGCATACAGCCGATTCGGGTCCGCCAGCGATCCCTTGAGGTGGTAGATCTCCCAGCCCGCAAAATGGGGGCCGCTGACGTCCCACTGTTCGCGCTTACCGTCCGACGTGAGGATGAATGCGCCCTTGCGTGTACCGACCAGAACCCGCACCTTGCTCATGCGTCACTCCTTCTGTGCCCGTGAAACTTTACATACTTCACCTGTGAAAATGCAATCGCTCTCGCGCAGATAGCCGCAATCAAGCGCTCGTCCGGCAAATGCGGGTGGGTAAGAAAAGTTTCTGTCTGGAAGGCTCCGGGCTGAGAAAACAATGCGTTCAACGGTCAAATGAAAATCCCCGCCCAAGCAGAGCTTGGACGAAGCACCCTCGAGAGCCGTTTCTTTTCTTCCATTCTGGGAGCGGTGGGCGGTTTTTTCCGCAACCGGACGTACACGCCCTTTCGGTAACCCCCGGTAATCGTCGGTAACCATCGGACTGCCGGTACCCGGCCTTACAATTATCTTACTCCGCGGTCTTACTCTGCGATCTTGGTTGCGCGGTTTGCGGGGTGTCGTCTGGGAATCTCCCGGCGAGGTTCGGACCCGTTCGGCAACGCTCGAGGAAAGCGCGGGCGTTCGGCGGGAAAAAAGGCTGGAGTCCGTCCCCTATGGCGTTTGGTTTTGGCTTTAACAAACAGAAGATTCTCAGCGCCGCGGAAAAGTTTGTCCAGCAGGGCAAGCTGCAGAACGCCATTGCTGAATACGACAAAGTCCTGAAGAACGATGCTAAGGATCTTACCGTCAACAACACCATCGGCGATCTCTACGCGCGTCTAGGCGACACCGCCAAGGCCATCGAGTGCTTCAAGACGGTTGGCGATGCCTATGCCGCGCAAGGTTTCACGGTCAAGGGTATTGCCATGTACAAGAAGATCGCCAAGCTCCAGCCGAGCGTGGATGGATCTCTGAAGCTGGCGGAACTCTACACCCAGCAGGGGCTGTTCAACGACGCCCGCGCCCAGTACCTGCAAGTTGCCGAAGACTTCATGAAGAATGGCGACCTCGAACAATCAGTGCGGCTTTTCCAGAAGGTCCTCGAAATGGACCCGGAAAATGTGCCCATGCGGGTAAAGCTCGCCGAAGTCTATGTCCGGCTCGGAAAGAAGAAACAAGCGTGGGAGATTTTCAGCGCGGCGGCTGAATCGTTGCGCTCGCGTGGTTCACTCGCCGCCGCCGAAGACATTCTAAAGCGGATGCTGGTGCTCGATCCGGGCAACAGTTACGTTCTGCTCCTGCGCGGGAAGGCCGCCCTCGAGAGCGACGATCCCAAGAACGCCATCGAGTACCTGGAGAAGGCCCCCGACATCGATTCTCATCCCGAAGGTTTGCGCGACCTGCTGAAGGCGTACCTGCAGATCGGGAACTCGGCTGCCGCGGGTCCGATCGCCGAAAAGCTGCTCACGGTGCACAACGATCCCGAGGGGCTGTTTCTGCTGGCGGAGGGTTGCACCCGCCTCGGTCAGTATCACGAGGCACTCGACGTTTATACCCGGCATGCCGATCGCCTGCTGGCAACCGACTCGACCAAACTGCTGGGCAGCCTGCATTCCATGGTCTCCCACGTGCGCGACGATTCGGGCGCACTGGACACACTATTATCGCTGCTGAGCAAAGCGGGCGAGAGCACGCACGTCAACGAAGTCACCGAGCTTCTGGCTCACGCCTCCGTCAAGGACGGAAACCTGGCCCGCGCTCGCGACCTCTACCAGATGCTGGCCACCACCGAGCCCCAGAACCAGATGCACATGCAGAACTATCAGCAGGTGGTGGCGCGCATGGAGGGCGCATCGTCCGCTACTGGGATCACCGCCGAAGAAGGCGGGGTCATCGTAGAAGAGTTGGAAGCGACCGCACCGGTCCTCGACCAGGCTTATCCCGACCACGTCGCGATCGCGCTGCGCTCCGCAGTCACCGATGCGGACCTGTTCCTTTCTTACAATCTGCCGGACAAGGCGGTCGTGCCTCTGCTGGGCGCTCTGCCTCAGGCGCCGCGCGACGTACGCCTGAACCAGCGCCTGGCCGCTCTGCATACGCGCTTTGAGCGTTTTACCGAAGCCGCCGTCTGCTGCCGCACGCTGGAAGGCGTGTATCACGATGCCGGCTATCCCGATGAAGCCGTGCGCTATGGAGAACTGGCCGCGCGCTATGAACAGAGCGCGGAAGCTGCCCCGTTGACTGCCGATCCATCGACTGCCGCTCCGGCGGCTACTGCTCCATCGGTGATCGCTGCGCCCGCCATCGCTTCATCGGCCGCCGCTCCGCCCCTGGTCCGCGCCGCTGCTGCGGGTCCGCCCGCGCCCTGGCCGATGTCCGCGCCTGCGGCTTCCGGTTACGAAATTGCGGCTGCCGCGCATCCGGAATTCGCGGTCCATGAATCGGCTGGGCACGCGCCCTCCGACACGCATGATCCTTCCCCCGACCTTTCCGCGGAGTGGGAGGATTCCCTCTCCATCGACGAGCCCGCTCCGGCCGCGGAACTGTCGGCCACCGTCGAAGCCGCAGCCGATACGGATACCGACGCTTCCAGCAATCCCGAGATCGCCGAGACAGTCGAAGAAATCCGCTTCTATCTCGAGCACTTCATGACGGACCAGGCCCGCGCCGGGATCGAGAAGCTCGAAACCCTGACCAGCGATGCCGGCATTCTCGATCCGTTGCGCGCCGCCGTCGAATCCGCCGGCCAGCCGCCGGCCGAGCCCGAGCCGGAAATCACGGAGATCGACGCCGACGAACCCGCGGATTCCGACGTTGAAATGGAGACCCAGCACGGGTCTGGGACCGCCGTCTCGCCCGATCTGCTGGCCGGATACCACCACGAGATCCACGACGAGGCCCCGGCGGAACTCGCGCCGGAACCGGCGTTCGCCGAACCTGCTCACGCAGAAGCCGTGCATGCGGAGGCAAGCGAACTGACCGCGTTGGTCGCAGATCTGGAAGCTTCGCTCGGCGATTCTTTCCCGGAAGCGCCGCCGCCCGCTGCCCATTTACCGGTAACTCAGCCACCCCCCACCCAACCGTTGCCAGGCTGGCCGGCGGCGCCAACGCCGGCGAATGTCAGAACGCCGGAGCCGGAACCCGAGCCCGTAGCAAGCAGCAAAAGTGAAATTCCTGCTGTCCCGGCGGCCATGCCCTCGATAGCAGCATCGGCGGGTGGCGCCGCCGCCGCTCCTGCCATGAGCTACAGCCCTGCTGCCGTGCGTCCCTTGGGAGCCGGAGCCCAGGCCATGCATCCTTCCGGCAGCGTCGATCTTTCGGAGATGTTCGGGGAGCTGAAAAAGGAGCTCGAAGAAGAGGTTGTTGCCGGCGATGACGATCCGGAGACGCATTACAACCTGGGCGTTGCCTTCCGCGAAATGGGCCTGCTCGACGAGGCCATCGCCGAATTGCAGAAAGTCTGTACCTCGATCGATCGCGGCAAGGCATTCACGCAGCCCGTCCAGACCTACACCTGGCTGGCCCAGTGCTTCCTCGATAAAGGAGTTCCTGACGCCGCCATCCGCTGGTACGAAAAGGCGCTTAACATCCCCGGACTCGATGACGAAGCGCGCCTGGCCATCAATTACGAACTGGGGTCGGCCTGCGAAACTGCCCTGGACAAGCCCGCGGCGCTGCGCCATTTCACCAGCGTGTACGGTACGAATATCGATTATCGCGACGTGGCCGAGCGCATTCAGGCGCTGAAGTCGTAGAATGCACCAAGTGGGTTCGAAATTTGCGCTGCGGATGCGACCCGATCCCGCGCCCACCCCACGGCCTTACTGACAACGACGCGTGCCATGATTTCCGATCCCGAGCTACCCTTTGCCAGCGACCCAACCCGTGTCGGAGAACTCAAGTCCCCGACGGAAGCGTCGGTCCCGGCCGTTCCAGTGCCGGTTTCGGTTTCCAGACCCTTGCCTTCGGTCGCGCGCGTGTGGCTCCGCCGCATCGGGGTGCTTCTGTTCGTGTTTTTGTGCGCGACGCTTGGGGTGATGCTCATGATTCTGCCCTGGCGTCCCGAGTGGTCCGACAACCCGCTGCTCATGCCGTATCCCGCGATTCGCGCCGTGGTGGCCAGCGGCTTCGCGCGCGGCGTCTCGACCGGCTTAGGCGCGATCAATGTGTGGATCGGATTTTGGGAGGCCATTCAATATCGGGAAGAGGAATGAAGAATTGTGCACCGACTAATCTCTGGCCGATTTTGTAATTTGGCAATTTTGTAACTTGGTAATTTGAACCGCAGCCGGTTTTCAAATTACCAAATTACCCGATTACAAAATTACAAAATCACTAATTCCAATGTCTCAACGATTCATCTTATGACCGACCAAAAACTCAAGCCCGCTCTCCTCGCGTATCAGAACGAACCATTTCTCAACAGTCCTGACGGCAGAATTCTGCGCCTGCTGTCGGAGTACAGCGAGCCGCTCTCGCGCTTCCGCCGCGAGCAGATCCAGGACACGGTCGTCTTCTTCGGTTCCGCCCGCATCCACAGCCGCGACAATGCCAAGAACCGTTTGACCGAAATCCGAGAGAACGGAGATCAAGGCTTCGCCGCGCAGCAAGCCAACGATATCAAGCGTGCCGAGGCTGCCGTTGACATGGCCCGCTACTACGAAGACGCGCGCCGGCTGGCCTTCCTGCTGACCGAATGGTCCACCCAGATCCCCGCCAAGCGCCACCGCTTTGTGGTCACCACCGGCGGCGGCCCCGGCATCATGGAAGCCGCAAATCTCGGCGCCCACGAAGCCGGAGGAAAAACCATCGGTCTCAACATCAACCTGCCCCTCGAGCAGAATCCGAACCCCTACATCTCGCCTTCGCTTAACTTCGAGTTTCATTATTTTTTCATGCGTAAGTTCTGGTTCGCGTATCTGGCCAAAGCGCTGGTGATTTTCCCCGGCGGCTTCGGCACGCTCGACGAACTTTTTGAAATCCTCACCCTCGCCCAGACGGAGAAACTGGCCAAGAAGATTGTTGTCGTCATCTACGGCAGCGATTACTGGAGGAAGATCGTCAATTTTGAAGCCATGGTCGAAGCCGGCGTGATCTCACCACCGGACCTCGAACTGTTCAAGATGTCCGATTCGCCAGAAGAAAGTTTCGAGTTTCTGAAAGAAGGATTGACCAAGTATCATCTCGGCCCACAACAACCCAAGCGCACTGGCGAGGCGGCCGTCCCCGAAATCGCCAAGACGCGACCGTAGCTAATTGGCGCCAGGGAACCGGCCCCGTGGGGAAATCGAACTCCCGGCAGCCGGCTTTCGTATACACTTCTACGCGTCAGTGCTTCAGGAGACGAACAAGATGCCCTCACGAACATTCTTAGCGACAGCACTCTTTTGCCTATTTGTTTTCTGTGCAGTGTCCGCACTCGCGCAACCGCCAACCGCAAACCAGATGCCATCCGTGATCCAGGTTCCCGCCGAGGCGCAGCCCTCGCCGCACTTCGACGCCACTGCGGCCACCAACGCGTATCTGGCGCAGATTCCCGCCGGCAAGACGGCTCGTTCCGACGCCTATTTCGAAGGCGGCTACTGGATGATTCTTTGGGATTTTCTCTATGGAGTCGTGGTCGCGCTGTTGCTGCTGAATCTGCGGTGGTCCGCTCGCATGAGGGATCTGGCCGAACGCGTTACTCGCTTCAAGCCGGTGCACACCTTCGTGTACTGGCTGCAATACCTCGTGCTCACCACCATTCTCGTCTTTCCGCTCACAGTTTACGAAGATTATTTCCGCGAACATAAGTACGGACTCGCCACGCAGACCTTTGGCCCCTGGATGGGAGATCAGATGAAGGAGCTCGGTGTGGGACTGGTGCTGGGCGGCCTGCTGGCGATGCTGCTGTTCGGAGTTGTCCGCCGCCTGCCGCGATCCTGGTGGATCTGGGGCGCGGTCGTGACCATCCTGTTCCTGATCTTCACCGTGCTGATTGGGCCAGTGTACATAAATCCCCTCTTCAATAAGTACACACGGCTCAACGATCCGAAGATTGTCGAGCCTATCTTGAGCATGGCGCGGGGCAACGGCATCCCCGCCAAGGACGTCTACACGATGGATGCTTCGCGGCAGACAACGCGGATGAGCGCCAACGTCAGCGGCTTTGCCAACACGATGCGCATCACGCTCAATGACAACCTCTTGCGCCGCGGATCGCCGGAAGAGATTCAGGCTGTCATGGGACACGAGATGGGCCACTACGTGATGAACCACATCTACAAGGGCATTATGTTTTTCTCGATTGTGATCGTGCTGGCCTTCGCCTACTTGCGCTGGGGACTCGCCTGGACGCTCCAGCGCTGGGGCGAGAAGTGGCAGATTCGGGGCGTGGGCGACACGGCCGTGCTCCCGCTCGTGGTGCTGCTGGTCTTGATATTTGGCTTCGTTATCACACCCGTCATGAACACTTTCATCCGCACCCAGGAATACGAGGCCGACATGTTCGGACTGAACACGGCCCGGCAGCCCGACGGCTTTGCCCAAGCGGCGATCCATCTCGGCGAATACCGCAAGATGAATCCCGGCCCCATCGAGGAGTGGGTCTTTTTCGATCACCCCAGCGGACGAAATCGCATCTACGCCTCAATGCGTTGGAAGGCTGAGAATTTGAAACTCTTCGCCGCGCAGCCACCGATTTCACCTGCGGCGACAGCGAACCAAGCGGGTGATGTCGGCAAGAAGTGAGAGTTTAGGCTGCGCCGCAAGATCATTCATCGCCGCGCCGCAGTTATGGACGCCCGGCCGACTACAATGACGGCCATGAGGCTGCCCCTCTGGCTCAAGATCGGCTGGACTGCCTGGGTGATCGCCTGGGCCCCGTTCTATTGGAAGGAATACGGGCTGCAAAACTTCCTCTTCTTCTGCGATCTGGGAAATCTCTTCCTCATGCTGGCCCTGTGGTTGGAGAGCCCTCTGATTTTCTCCTGGCAGGCGACCGGACTGCTGCTGTTCCAGACCCTCTACACCATCGACTTGGCCGGGGCTTTCAGCACGGGCTCGCACATCGTCGGCGGCACGGAATACATGTTCGATCCCAACCTGCCTTTATTCATTCGCCTGCTCAGCTTGTTTCACGTGGTCACTCCTCCGCTGCTGCTGTGGGCCATCTGGCGCCTGGGTTACGACCGCCGAGGATGGCTCTACCAGACGCTGACCGCCTGGGTCGTCGTTCCCGTCAATTATTTCTGGCGTCCGCAGTTCGACGTGAACTGGGCCCGCGGCCCCTTCTTCCGCGAGCAGCACGCGATGCCCGGCCTGCTTTACCTGCTGGGATACCTAGTCGTGGTCCCGCTGGTTGTGTACTTTCCCACCCACCTGCTGCTGCAATGGTGGGCCCGGCGTGGAGGCTTCCTGCTGGCGGAAGGGGGAGGCAACGTCCATGACGTCAAACCAGTCTGGAAAGAATAGGAGCACGCAGTTCAAGTCTCTGCTCTAACCTGGAACGGCACAGCCCCGTTTGTGCTGAAAAAGATCAGGGGTTTGAATGGAGAGGTGGGAGCGTTCGCGTCGTCCCCGATAAATTTTCGGAGAAGGTATCGATATCCTACTGCATTAGCCGCCACGCTCCATAAGCCCACACCACCGGCACCGCGAACAGCATGGCGTCGATGCGATCGAGCATGCCTCCGTGGCCGGGCAGAATCGTGCCGGAATCTTTCACTCCGGCGCCACGCTTGATGAGCGACTCGACCAGATCCCCCAACTGCGCGGCGATGTTGACCACCGCCGACAGCAGAATGATGGGCCACAGTTGCGGCAGCTCCAAGCCGAACATGCCATCGCGGCGTTCGATCAGTCCAGCCCGCAAGAGAGCGGAACTGATTCCCTGCGCGTGCTGAATCCACAACGTGCCGACGATCACGCTGGCCAGGATCGACGCTGCCGCGCCTTCCCAGGTTTTCTTCGGGCTGATCGCGGGCGACATGCGGTGACGCCCCAGCGACTTGCCCACGAAGTAGGCGAATATGTCTCCGGCCCACACGGCGAGCAGCGTGTAGATCGTCCAGATCGCTCCTGCCGGCTGCTCGCGGATCGCGACCAGCAGCGCCATCGGGATCGCAATGTACGCAAAGGCAAAAACCGAAGCCGCGGCTGCCGGATAGCCTGTCTTTAAATCCGTGCGCTGCATGGCCACCGTCAGAAACACAAACGGCGCGAGCGCCGCCGCCAGCGTCGTTCCGTAGAGGATGGCCGTGGTCTCAACCAGCGGCGTGCGATTGGTGGAGACGATAATCACGAATACAAAGAAGAGCGCGACGAAAGCATACGTCGCCTGCCCCAGCGGCTGGACTCCATAGTGCGTTGCCAGTTTCAGGAATTCGGCGATGGCCAGCACAGCGACCGCTCCAGCCACAATGGCCAGCACATAGAGCGGCGCCTTCAGCACCAGCAAGAGAACCAGGGGGATTAGAACGACGGCGGTCGCGACGCGCTTGATCATTGGTCTACGGGTTTACGGCTCGCCCGATCACGTCCTGTCTCTCGCGAACCCAGCAGCGTTGTGAGTGCGGACGACTGCCGAGCGGTGACGATCAACGCTTTGCCTCAGCGTGGACCCGATGCGGCGCAGGCTGCGGAGCATATCCGTGATCCTGCCCCAGCCCGCCATAGCGGCGATCGCGCCTCTGATATTCTTCAATACCCTCGAGCAGTTGCACGCCTCGGAAATCGGGCCACAACGTCGGCGTCACATAAATCTCGGCGTAGGCCAGTTGCCAGAGCAGAAAGTTACTCAACCGCATCTCGCCGCTGGTGCGAATTACTAAGTCCGGATCCGGCAGCCCCCGCGTGTAGAGATGATCGCTAATCGCCTGCTCATCGATTCGTATGTGGTCGAGGCCGCCATTGCGGGCCGCGACCTCCGCCAGCGAGCGAAACGCGTCGACGATCTCGCTGCGCGCGCTGTAATTCAGCGCCAGCGTCAGCAGCATCCCGGTGTTCCCGGACGTGGCGCAGCTCGCTTCGGCCATCTCGCGCTGCACCGGCTCCGGCAACTCGTGCTTGCGCCCGATGTATTGCAAACGGATATTGTTCTCGTTGAGCGTCTTGATTTCCGCTTTGAGATAGCGGCACAAAAGGCGCATCAGGAAATCGACTTCCGTCTTCGGACGCTTCTTCCAGTTTTCTTCGGAGAAGGCGTAGAGCGTCAGCGCCGGAATTCCGATGCGGGCTGCGGTTTCGACCGTCGAACGCACGGCGGCGACGCCGGCGCGATGTCCCGCGACGCGCGGCATGTGCCGGCGCCGGGCCCAACGCCCGTTTCCGTCCATGATGATGGCGATATGCTGGGGAAGACGCGCCGGATCGAGCCGCAGGTAAACGTCAGTTTCCTTGCGCTCCATCCCCGCCGGAACCGTGTGTCGCAAGCGGAACTCTCCGAGTCGAAGCTAACACACGAAATCCAGTGTGTGCAATGCGATAGGACGGTCTGAGTCTGTTTGTGGCGCCCGTCACCCATGGGTCCCGTTCCCCGGGGTGAAAAAAAAGCTGGCCAGATCCGAGGATCGAGGCCAGCTATTCCTTTCTTGCCAGCAGAATCTACTTTCCGAGCACTTGGAATGCATTCTGCACGTACTGTTCGGGGACCCATACTCCGCTCTGAGAGCAATAGGTGGTGGGTGTTGAAAAAGTCACTGTGATTAGCAGGCTGAATGGAAACAAAAGCGTGGTAAAAGAAGGTTGCCATGCTTTGCTGGATCACCATTCTCGGAGGCGTGCTCGTCATGATGGGACAACAG
>Ga0326727_10000334_pt1 | contig 197701 bp, 196 predicted proteins | sample MB2enrmetagenome_FD_207643 | JGI IMG/M metagenome (GOLD analysis project Ga0326727, IMG submission 207643) | Lab enriched peat soil microbial communities from McLean, Ithaca, NY, United States - MB29MY | ecosystem: Environmental > Terrestrial > Soil > Wetlands > Peat | place: USA: New York... | reverse complement strand
GAGCAGCTTCTCCCATGGCATACCGACCAACGATGCGGGTTGCTGGTGCCACAACGACGGAATCGCAGTCTTCGTCAACGGCACAGGAGACGGTGGGGCCGGGGTCTTCTTCGGCCAAATAGTGATCGGAAGCACGTTCCACCTCCTCATCAGCACAGCCAACCATGCCGCGGGCGTGGTCCCGGGGCTTCAGCTGTGGGAGTCGAACCAGACAGACAACGCCCAGTTCACATTCAACCCCACGGAGGTCACTGCCACCTCCCCCCAGAACCTCAGCCCAATCTCAGGAAACATCACCGCGCTCTACAAGATAACCGCACCTACGACTCCGGGCGATTACGTTCTCACCCTCTACTCGCAGGGTACCCGGTTGATGGGAATAGCTATCCAAGTAGTCTCGACGACCACATCCATCACATCCACCACAACGTCAAGTCACATAATAACTCAAATTGCGACGAGCACGGATACGAAGCTGAGTTCTCCCATCCCGGACTGGGAATATGACGTGTTGGTGGTAATCGTACTGTTCCTTGGCCTCTTCGTCGGCCTCCCACTGTCCCTCGCGTTATGGTGGTCAAAGGATTCAAAACATCAAGAACCAGCGGCCAAGGATTCAAAATAAGAACCGAAACAGCGTCTTTTCAGCACGCGAAGAATGAGCTGGGGGGTAGGCTACGTGGTCAAGAGCCTCGTCGCCGCCGCCCTCCAGGGACTGTCAGTCAATCGAAAAGTGAGTCGGATCACCTTCGTTCCGGGCCCGCTCTCAGTCAGATCCTGCCGTTGAGATGTGCGCAAAGAATCGTCACCATGAAGGGCATAGTGACCCGATGTCCGTTCCCCTCATTCATCTTCCCGTCGCCCGAAGGCCACCACTGAGCTACGGGCCCAATCCATAGCCCGTTGACACATCAATATCCTGTTTTTCCCGCCCTTTCCCTAGAGCTGCGAGAGCTTGATCAGGTCCGAGAGCTTCGTCTGCATCCCGAACCTCCTCTCGTTGCTCTGCAGGAAGCGGTAGACCGAGAGTACCCGCGGGAGGAACCTGATTAAGCTGAAGTCGCCGTCCATCTTCGACTTGACGAACTGGAACCCCTTGGTGTAGATGTCCGTGTGCTTGAGTACCTCCTGAGTGTACGCCTCCATGTTGTCGAGGTTGCTGATGAGCATCTCCGCGCACTGCATGCTCGGGATTATCCCCTCGCCGAGCATGGGGAACACCGTCCCGATAGACTCCCCGACTCCGACGACCTTGCCCTGGGTGAACGGCTGGCAGAAGGCGGGAGGCGTAATCCTCACCGGCCTCCCCATCTTCCTTATCACCTCACAGTCGTACTCCTTGATTATCGCCTCTAGCTCGCCCCTGTAGGCGCCGTGTATCTCTCCCGCTCCGATGTGGCCCACTCCGTCCCAGAGAGGGAAATACCAGAAGTAGCCTGTGAGCCCGGGGTAGGGCTTGATGTAGAAGTCGTCCCAGGGGAGTTTCTTGGACCTCACCTGGTACTCGACGCAGGGGACGAGCATGTCGTTTTTCACCTTGGGCAGCAGGGAGCGGTGCACGCCCGTCGCGTCCACCACGAGGTCGAAGTCGGCGAACCTTTCGTCCAGCTCCCTCACCTGAGCCCCCCAGTGCACGGTGTGCCCCTTGAGCATGTCCTCGCACAGTCGGTGCTTGTCGTAGCTTACCATGCCCCTCAGATTGAGATCGAAGGATTTCTTGCCCTTGCCCACGGTCATCTTCGTGCCTCTGTGGAGGACGTAGTCCGCGAAGTTGAACCCTGCCTTCTTTACCATGTCCGTCATGTAGGGCTCGCTGGTGCCCCAGGCACACACGGTGTACCACTTGTCCTGGGGGCGCATCTCAAAGCATTCGACCTGGTGTCCATCCAGCCTGTTCAGGAGGTAAGAGCCGGTGACGCCTGCGCCCACAATCGCAATCTTCAAGATTCTGGCAGCGGCCCCCTTCGGGAGTTTCTAAACTTTTTCCGTTATCCCTAGGACTCTCACCTCCACCTGTCAACTGCTTGAATGGACGTTCATTCCAGCGCCAAAGGGGAAACGCCGAACTTTCCCTGATGCCCGGCGTGTCCGGCCAGGAACCTCCTTGGTTCGAAGAGCTTGAAGAGCGACTACAATGCCGCGCCCACGGCGACCACCCCGAAGCTCAGCACGGCTGCCAAGCTGAGCCAGTAGGCAAGCTTCCAGCGCCTGCTCGAGACATGGCCTCCCATGACTCTTCGGTCGGAGGTGAGCGCGCCCATCAGGATTCCGGGGCCTACCAGGACGAAGACCGAGACCACCATCAAGTCCAGAACGAGCGAAAGGGGGTCCGGATAGAAGATGGGTATGGCCACGGCTGGTAGCGATTCCGCCACGTAGATCCAGAAGAACCTCCCTCCCTGCCACCCCAGCGCCTCCACCACTGCCCATGAACTGGCCAGGGAGATCACCACGAGCGCCAGGAAGGCGGCTGCCACAAGACCGATTGCGAAGAGATAGGGCGCGTAGCCCCCCGCGATGGACGAGAGAGCGGCGGCCAGTTGACTTGGGTTGGCGAGGTTGGCCGAACTGGCGAGGCCTGCGGTCGCCATGACCACCACAACCATCCCCATCTCACTGGCTAGCGCTCCCAGCAGCGTCTCAGTTCTCATCGCCCACATCCTGACCGTCCCTTTCTCGGCGGTGGCCGAGGCCTGGAAGAACAGCATGAACGGCATGACTACGGCGCCCGCGCTGGCGGCCAGGAGAAAGAGGAACTTCGGCTCCGAAGTGAAGTACAGCAGGCTGGACGAGACGAGACCTCTAGCGAAGAGCGAGCCGGCGTAGGTGATGATCAGGCAGGCGGAGATGGCAACGAGGACCTTCTGAATGCTGACGAATCTTCTCCTCTGTATAATCAAGATGTGGGCGACGTAGGCCAACGGCATCGAGACGATTGGCGGCACGCCGACCAGCTCCATTCCGATGGCGATTCCAGTGTACTCGGCAACGTAGCTGACCACGTCCACGGCGGCCATGGGCACACTCGCAAGGACGGCGACCTTCTTGGAGTAGGAGTAGCGGATGACATCACCGAGACCCTTGCCAGTGGCGATGCCTATCCTGCCGCTGGCTTCTTGGATGAAGAAGAGAGGGACGGTGAGCACCATGAAGAACCAAATCAGGCCGTAGCCGTACGTTGCCCCGACGGTCGCCGCGGTCAGGATGCTGGGCGCGTCCACATCGGCTATCATCGCGATCCACGCAGGTCCGAAGGACTGGGCGAACTCGCGGCGCCTGGTTGAGCTCACCATCTGAGTTCAAAATGAGCAATTGATAACTTATGTGGTTGGAGTGTCCGGTGAGTTCGAATCGGTCACGTCCTGAGGCTCGTCCCTCCGTCCCGGCGGAGAGAATTCTGGGGCTCTGGCAGCCAGGTCGGTAGCGGGCGACTTATTCTAGGTTTGCGTTGCGGATTCGGTCGCCGCGGAGGTTGACGGCCGGTTGGCGACGAAGTACACGATCATCGCGAACGCAGCGAACAGTGGCACTAGGATCAGGTCGGGCGGAGAGAGGAACGCTTCCCAGAACCAGAAGACCGCAAAGGAGAGCAGCAGAGCAGAGACGACCACCTTGGAGTCGGCCTGCTTCACCTTCCGGACCTGGGCGCGCAGAAGGTACGTCGCGACGATGACCAGGGCTATGCCGGCGCCAAGGCCACTGAGCGTGGCGACGAAGCCGTTCGGGAGGAGACCCACCAGGACTATGGCCGCCTCGAACGCCTCGACGGCACCCACGGAGAACCCCGTGACCATGATACCTTTCTCGAAGTGCTCGGTGTGGACGCCGCCATTCCTGCTGTTCAGGACGGACCTTCTGGCGCTTCTCGCCAGCCTGAGGCCGAAGTACAGGAGAAGCACGGCCGCCACCAGCCTGACGAGGACGCTGGGCAGCAGCCCGATGAGCGAGCCGACCAGCACGGTGGGGAGCAGGACTGCCAGGGAACCAAGTGCGACGTAGATGAATGCGGCATACCTGCCAGAGGCGGCGTAGAGCGCCAGCGCCACCGCTGCGGCCTCCGTGAATTCAAGGAGGGTGATGCCCAGGGCAGCGAGGAAGATCGCTGGGTCCAGTGCCAAGCCTGACCAGCGGCACCGGCACCCGACTAAAAAGTGATGCCCTGGGCCGCCGACTGGCGCTTCTGGTCGGAGCCGCTCCCCCAGTCGGGGTTTCGGCAGCGACAATCTTCGGCGAGTTGAGCAAGATGTCAAGTATTGTTGTCTGACGCTGGTATCACCAAAACATCTCGCGAGAGGTACCGCGATAACAATTTGAGCAAGTTCGAAAAGAACTGGAAGCCGCAGCAGAATCAGAGTTCCTTCGGTCAGAAGACCAAGGAGGCAGTCAGAGGGGCCCAGCCCATGAGGCCACAGATCCAGAAGGCCACGAGCCAGCTCCAGCAGGAGATAACCCGCCTGGACCGCTCCATGGACCGCCTGAAGCAGAGGGAGCAGACGATATTCAAGAAGACCGTGACCGCCGTCCAGCAGCACGACGAGCAGACCAGCAAGGCCTACTCGAACGAGCTCGCCGAGGTGAGGAAGATGGCCAAGATCGTCACCCAGTCGAAGATAGCGCTAGAGCAGATAACCACTAGGCTGCAGACAGTCACCGACATCGGCGACTTCACGGCCACGCTGGCGCCGGCGATCGGCGTGATAAGGAACATCCGCTCGACCCTGGGAACCGCCATGCCCGACGCCCAGTCTGCGCTGGGAGACATCGGAGCATCGCTGACCTCGCTGATGAGCGACGTGGGCGGTCTGAGCGGGACCAACTTCTTCACGGCGGAGAGCAGCGAAGAGGCAGACAAGATCATGGCCGAAGCTGCCGCCGTCGCCGAGAAGCGGATGAGCGACTCGTTCCCAGAGATACCCTCGGCATCGAACGAATCGGTCTACAGCAGTTAGACTGCAATGGGCAAGTCCGGTTGCATTCTTACGCAGCCGGGCTGCCTACGGTTTCTTTTTCAGACGTGAGCACCTGTCTCCTGGGCTTCCTGATCGTGAGCAATACTCCCATGGCCACGAGGATGGCCGCTGCGAGAATCATCGTGATGTCCTGGTAGTTGTAGGATGAGTCGGCCCTCTCCGACTCCGGTCCGTTGACCTGCAGAGTGATGCTGCTGGCGTGTGAGGAGGCGGCACCACTCCAGCCGGTGAACGAGTAGAGGAACGGCGGCGACGACGCGCTAAGAGTGATGTTCGATGAGGGGGGAACGTAGATGACGGAACTCCCGCCTGCAGAAACCACGCCTGACACGGATTCATCCTGGTAGGAGACTGATATCGGTCCCGACGATGTCACGGTCAGACCCGGGAAGAACACGGCAGTCTCGTTGGCAGGTCCGCTCAACAGGATGGAGAGTTCGCCCGTTGCACTCGATGTAGAGCCGGCGCCGGACCCGGTCCAGCCTTCGACTTGCCAGCCCGTGCTGGGGACTGCGTCTGCTTGGATGCTCGTCCCAGGGAGATACCAGCCCGAAGTTGCCGACACGGTCCCTCCTCCGACTACGTTCACTGTGAATGACACATGATACTGGTACTGGTAGGTCAGCGGGACGGTGAGCTCGCCTGACACCGTACCTGTGGTCGTCGCGCTGGTCGACCACTGTTCGCCGGCCGAGAGCGAGACAGTTTGCGGCAACGAGTACTGCGCGTCGGCGTCGACCCAGAACGAGTTCGCGCCCTGGACCACCGTTCCTGTGAAGGAAAGGCCCCCGCTGGTTGTTCTGATCGAGACCGAGGGGAAGATCTCGCTTCCCTTGAAGGTGGCGTCGACCGTCAGGAGAAACTGGTTGTAGTAGGTGACCGTTATCGGACCAGCTGCGCTCACCGTGCCCGAGGGGGAGTTGGAGTTCCACCGCTCACCTGAGGTCGAGCCCGGGAGAGGGTCGGTGAGACTGTAGCGCGATCCGGCGTCGGCCCAGACTGCCGAGCTGGACTGCGATGTCGATGCCAGGCTGGCCGGCTGTCCGGACCCAAACCATTCGTAGGTCACCGTTGGCGACGAGAACCCTGAACCACCTCCGGAGACCGCATATCCGAATGTGACCTTCAGCTGGTGGTAGTACTGGAAGTCTATCGTCTCCGCCGACTTGGCCGAGCCGGTCGTGGTCTGATTCGTCTGCCATCTCTCGGCGGACGCGGAGCCGTTCAGTATGGGCGAGACGCTCCAGGTGCTTCCGCTGTCCACAGTGTACGGCGTGGCCGAGGTCGTCAGGGCCACTGTTGTCTTCGTGCCACCAGAGACGTAGGTCAGGGCCGGGGGAACGTACCTCGTGCCCCCGCCCTCTACCGAGTAGCTGAAGGTCAGGACGACGGTGTTCGAGCTTGCGCCGGTGGCGTTCCCGGTGATGAACTCGTGGGCATCGCTGTACTCCAGAGTGCCGTTGTAGGAGAACTCCTGCAGGGAGTTCGGGCTGCTGTAAACGACGGGGGCCGGGGTCGCTCCTGAGAAGAGCAGCTTCAGCGTGTTCGCGTTGAACTCGTCCATCCACATCCATGCCGAGTCCTGCGCGAACTTAGAATCCGAGAAGACCACCTGCTCGCCGTTGGCGTAGAACGGTTCTCCGTGGTACCACTCGTTCATGAGGCCCGTGAAGTAGCCGTTTGAATTGGCGACGGCGCTCGGCGACCCTGTGAAGTACGTCCCTCCCATGGCGCCGTAGGTCTCCGAGGCCGAAGCCCCCGTGTTCGCGTCCACGGCCTGCATCACGACCTGGTTGGACGACGAGAAGTAGAGGTTCAGGGTGACGTTATCGCCCTCGGACACCGGACCGGAGAGGGCGACCAATCCCCCGCCTCCGTTCGCAGGGAAGATTGAATTCTGGGCTGGATCGAATACTTCGTAGTTCATGTCGAAGCCCGTGCCCGGAGTCTGGCCAGGGTCCCAGTTCCACGAAAGGCCGACCTGGTACCAGTAGCCGGCGCTGGTGAGGCCGTTGAGCAGGTAGGCGGGTCCGGAGTCTGTTGCCGCGTCTGTCTGCGCAACCGCGGTGACGTTGTACTCGAGCGAGGTGAAGCTCTGGGTGAATGTCATACCCAGTTGCTCGTCGTAGCCTGCGGTCGATGGCGGCTGGGGAGGACCCTTGAACTGAGGCGGTGCCGGGCCTCCCATGACCGTTGCTTGGCACGCGCACGTCGTCGTCGGGACGAGCTCGGGCGCTGTGCCCTGGGCGGCGTGAACGAGGCTGGGAGATGTCAGTGCGAGGAGAAGAACTGCCAGCCAGGCCAGGACGAGCCTTCCCGTTGGTCCTCTCATTCTTCAGAAAGAGCGGCCGGGGGTTATAAACACGTTATGAACCCAGACTCATCGTCAGCCGTCCGGCCTTCCCGCTGCCGGCGCACTCCGCGGGGCTCCCGAGGCGGGCCTCTATGCTCGCCTTTTTAAGCCGAACTCAAGGGGTTCTGACGTTTGAAGACCGACTACGATGTGATAATCGCAGGCGGTGGCATGTCCGGTCTGATCACGGCCTCCGCCATTGGCTATTACTCGAAGAAGACGGCGAGGATACTGGTGATGGACCGGAACTCGCCCGAGGAGCCGGGGAAGAAGACACACAACGGATGGACATGTGGCGATGCCACGAGTCTGAACAGCCTGCGCTACCTGGAGAAGAACATCGGGATCAAGTACGGCAGCCCGGAGCTGGAACACCCGGTCAAGGGCGTGCTGGTCTACTCCCCGGACCACGAGACCAAGGTGAGGTTCGAAGGGGAGGGCTACATCCTCAACCGGAAGCTCCTGCCCCAGAGGCAGGTGCGTGACGCGAAGGGTTTCGACGTCGAGTTCAAGTACAAACTCACCGCTGACAGGCTCACCTCGGAGAACGGGTATGTCACGGGAGTGACCGGGCGCTTCGACGACGGCACTCCCTTCAAGGCGACGGCAAAGATCGTTATCGACGCCACCGGCTCCTCCTCTGTCATAAGGAAGTTCCTGCCCATCGAGAGCTACATCGAGCGCGAAATCAACCTGGACGACATCGAAGCCACAGGGAGGTACATCATAGACTTCGACCAGGGGAAGGAGGACGAGACCTACTTCACGCCCGACTACTGTCTGATCCACCTCGACCAGTTCATAGCCCCTGCGGGCTACGGCTGGGTCTTCCCCAAAGCCAAGAACCGGGCGAACATCGGCCTGGGAGTCTCCAAGGCCGGGCTCTCCCGCCGCAACAGGAAGTTCAAACTGAACGACAACCTTCAGACCCTCATAGACAAGTACCTCAAGGACAACCCGGCCATCAAGAACTGGAGGCTGGCTACGGGTCCGGCCTATGACGGAAACTCCAAGGGCAACTGGCAGGTTCCCGTGCGGAGGCACAACGACTGCATGGTGGCGAACGGCTTCGCCGTGGTCGGGGACGCGGCGTGGATGCCGAGGCCGCTGGACGCCGGAGGAATAGGCCCGTCCATCTACGCAGGCGTCATCCTCGGGAAGGTGGTGTCAGCCGCCCTCGAGGCGAACGACTACAGCCAGGAGTCACTCTGGGGCTACAACGTAGAGTACATGACGACACACGGCTACCAGATGGCGAGCTTCGAGGTGCTCAGAAGATACCTGCAGATCCTGACCAACGACCAGATCAACTACGGAATGAAGCACTTCCTCTCGGAGGAGGACGTCAGGGCGATAAGCGAAAGGCGCCACCCGGACTTCAACAGGGCTCAGATGATCAACCCGCTGCTCGTGCTCAGGGCCCTGAGCGAGTACGAACTCGCCAAGGGGCTCCGGTACACGGCCAAGAAGAGCCAGACACTGGTACAGCACAATCTCGAGTATCCCAAGAGCCCGTCGGGTTTCGTCACCTGGAGGAAGTCGCTCCTGGAGGAGTTGAAGGAGGCTACGGAACGTTTCGCACCACTAGAGGTTGCCGAGTAGCATGTACAGGTCGCTCGACGACGAGATCATCGACCTTTGGAAGGACCTGAGCCCGTCGGGAGCCTACACGCTCGGATGGAACGACTGCGCGGGCAGGCTCTTCATCTCGAGCGAACAGAACATCAAGAACGCCCTTGAGAGGGTGAGGGCCCTCAGGCGCAGAGCTGAGAATGACATCCAATCCAAGGTGCTTGACAGCCTGGAGGTCACGCTTCTCTTCCCCGAACCTCAGCCGGTCCTGGACGACATCGTAGGGGCCATCTTCGCCCACCTGACCAAGGAGGGGGTCAACGAGAAGCACATGGCATCGCTCATCGGCGACGCCTCGAAGTCGATCGACGCTACCCAGAAGCGGTTCAAGTCAGTCAAGGTGCCGGTTGCGGTCAAGGCTCTCACGCTCTACAGGCTTGACGGAATCATCGAGATACTGGATTCGCTCAAGAAAGCGACCAAGAGCAAGGCTCTGAAGAAGGACTGCGACCGCCTCACCGCCAAGGCAAAGCAGTTCGTTTCTCTTTTCAAGCTGGACGGGTTTGGGAAGGGAACCTTTGAAGAGGTGGAGAAAGTATTCAGGACCTACAAGTTCGACCTGGGACGCGAGAGGTTCTACAGGCTCGCACTCGAGGCAGGGTTCGACTACACCGAGACGCCCGAAGAGCTGGAACGGAACGCCCTCTCCTGGATAGACGAAGAGCTTCCCAGGTATAGGGACATAGTGGAGAGGCTGGCCGAGCACTACGGCTGTGACGCGACGCCGGAGGCAGTGGAGAAGAAGGTTGTCGAGAGGCAGAAGCTCGACCCGAGCCAGCTCCTGAGGGTCACCAACTCGCTCAGGAAGGCGATCCAAGACTTCACGAACGAGTCGGTCGTCAGGATAAACAAGAAGTACAGGACCAAGGTCATTGAGACTCCGCCATTCCTGAGCGGCGTGCTCCCCACCGGGGCCGCTGGGTTCTTCGACACATTCACGAAGAAGCCCTTCCAGCTCTATTACCTGACCACGGACCCGAGGCGAGACCCCGCTAGGTCGGTCTCACAGCTCATTGACCTGCTGGTCCACGAGGAGTACGGGCACTGCGTCAACCACTCCAACAGCGCCTTCAGGTTTGGGGGCAAGGCCTCCGAGCTCGAACTGCTGCCGACGCTGCTCTCGGGTCCGATCACGGAGGGGCTCTCGTTCAACAGGGAGAGGGAGTTCCTCGAGGCGTCACTCGCACTGGAAGGGAAGAGGGCGCTCACTCCCGCTGAGAAGAGGTATGTCCATGCCTTGGAAAGGTATGGGGGGCTTCACCTCATCAACATGGAGCTGGAGCTTGAGACGCGGAAGTGGAGGCTGATTAGGTTCCTCAGGGTAGTGGGGGACGTCCGCATCAACACGAACAAGCAGGGGCTTCTGGAGTTCATCGACTGGGCACATGGTCACACGGGCGTGCCGCGAAGCAACGTCTACTACCAGCTCTTTCCGGCCCACGAGGGGATGTTCCCCGGCTATGCCACGGCCTACGCGGTGGTCGGCGAGGAAATACATTTCATCGAGGAGAAGTTGACCGACCAGAAGAAGAGACTCAAGTTCTCGACCTATCTGTCCTCGATAGGCTTCCCTCCGAGGAGCATCTACAGGAAGATGCTTGAGGAGTACGCAGCCACTCTGGGCTGACAGACCTGGAAGGAATCTTGAAGTCGGCGGAGCGGACTAGAAGTCGCGTTGGACCGAGAAGTCGGTCAGCTCCCTGAGTAGGCTCCGCGCCTTCCCTTCGGGCAGAAGGGCGAGCTGTTCCTTGGCCTTCTTCGAGTAGTTCGTGGTCAAAGACCTCAGCTCCGAGAGTATGGAACTCTCCTCGTTCCCCTGCTTGAGCGCAAGGGTGATTTTGTCCTTTGTCCCCCAGTCGAGCATGTCGTCGTGGACCTGGTAGGCGATTCCGAGGTACTTGCCGTAGCTCGAGAGCGCCTCAATCTGCTCATTGTTGCCTCCGCCAATGATTGCGCCCAACTGCGTCGCGGTCTCGAAGAGCGCGCCTGTCTTGTTGTAGATTATGTCGACGTACTCGTCCCAGCCCAGCTTGTAGGCGATGGGGTCTATCGTGAGTTCCATGTACTCGCCCTCGCACATCTGCAGCGCAGCCTTGCTCAGCGTGTGGGCCACTCTCCTGTCCGGGTACCTGGACGAGATGTTGAGAATCATGGCGAATACGAAGTCGGCTGTTAGGAGGGACGCGCTGTATCCGTGCCTCACATGAAAGGCGGCCCTGCCCCTCCGGGAGACCTCCTGGTCGATGATATCATCGTGTATTATGGACTCGGCGTGGAGGAGCTCCACGGCGACGGCAGCGTCGAGAACACTGTCGTCGTTCGAGCCGACGCTCTCTGCCGAGAGCAGCGTGATCATCGGTCTTATCCTCTTCCCGCCCTCCAGTGCATACTTCAGTGGGCCGAAGAACCGCGAACGCGAGTAGCGCTCCAGCTCTCGGTCGATCGCAATGCTGGTCCGGTCTAGGTACTCCTTCGTCTTCAGCGTGATTTCCTCCAGGAAAGTCGGGTCTCTCTCGACCAAAAACTGGAACCTTTTCGTTCCCGTCCTCCGTAGTTATTATTTAACGGTTGTCCGAAGGTAACAAACAAAGAGCCGGATGTCGAAGTCCGGACCTCGGAGTACTATTCATATCTTCGGAACTATGCCTCACGGCCCGTTGCTGAAGTTCGAGCTGCGCCAGGTGCGCTTGGAACACCTGGACCGCTACTATCTTCCTCTTCCGAAGATGACCTCCGCCCAAATGCGGCTCCTGGATGGCCGCTTGGCGAGCGAGGGCTTCTCCACGAGGACGGACGGTGAGAGGCTGACAGGCAATGGCGCTTCAGGGAGGATTACCGTTGCGCCATACGGCCTCGCCTGGTCCTCCGGCGAGCTGCTCGACGTGCTCGCGCCCGCTGTGCCCGACCTCCTCCACTTCCCTCGTGAACCCGCAACGTCCAATCCCTACTTCGCAGCGAAGAAGGTGCGTGGAGGGTTCGAAATCCAGTTCTTTCCGAGAATGGAAGGTCTCCGAATCTGGAATGAGTTGAGACGCGAGGGGGAATGCGGCCTGACACCTGACGAGGGAGAGGTGGTTTCGCGCGTGCTTGCCGGCGTCGACCATCCACTGGAATGCGTGACCGACTATCCGACCGATGGCTGCTCCATGCTACAGGTTGGCAGGAGGCAGTATTACCGCTCCCTGGTTTCAGCCGGCGAGTTCGTCGCTCGCCTCCGGACGGTCTCAAACGCCTTCTCGAGGAACTGCTACCTGCCAAGATCATCGGTCATGAGGGTCGCGTCGAGGACTCCCCCCGCTTTCCCGGAGTCAGAGGAGCTGGGAGAGTGGTGCTTTGTCGGGCTTGGTCCCAAAAGCCTCTAATTCAGGAGCCAGAAGGGGTGCTCAGCCCCGGTAGTACAGAGCCTGAGCGTATAGCCCGGTCAAGTATGTCGGCCTTTCGAGTCGATGAGCGCGGGTTCAAATCCCGCCCGGGGCATCCCTATTCAATTGAGAACGATACGGCTCAGGTCTCATGGAACAAGACCAGCCGCTCTCGTCTTCTGAACCACCCAGGTCTTGATTGTCTTCGAGATTGATGAAGCTCACGGGCGCAAACCAGGCCCGTTGCGGCACCGACCCTGTTCCGGGAGGCGACGCGTGAGAAGGAAGGAGGCCTCCGAGGGCCACGAGATGAGAAATGAAGAGTTCCCGATGCCAGTCCTCTAGCAAGAGGTCTTACCCGAACCAGTTTGGGTATTTGCGTAATAACCATTGTTGTGGCCTGCCAAGACAGATGGAATTTTGGCAGTTGAGCATAAGAAGGCCAAGAACGTTCGGGCCGAAGCAGCCAACACAGGCGGGCCTGTGTCTGCTCTAGCAAACAAGAAAGTCAGCAGGAGAACCGTGCTGAAGGGCACCGTCGCCGCTGCAGCGGTGGCTGGTGTCTCAGTCGCCACTTTGAAATCGTCCAGGATTAGGGAGCAGAGTTCCCAGTCCTACACCACGATATCGCCCACGGCGACCAACACCGCTGTATCACCCTCTGCCACGCCGATCGTGGCGACGGACCCGTACGGCCTCCGGACAATCACCCTCAACGTGAACGGCAAGGACTACTCGATGAACGTGGAACCGAGGAGGATGCTGGTCGACGTGCTGAGGGAAGACCTCGGGCTGATAGCGACGAAGAGGGCGTGCGACAGGATGTCCTGTGGCGCGTGTACCGTCCTGATTGACGGCGTCCCTCACGAATCTTGTACTTACATGGCTCTAAGGGCGGTAGGCCACACAATCGTGACCTCCGAAGTCACGACGGGTGATCCCGTGGTGAACGCCCTGCAGCAGGCCTGGCCCATCGCTGATGGGGGCCAGTGCAACTACTGCGCGTCGGGCCAGATCATGGCCGCGACGTACCTGCTGAAGAACAACCCAAACCCGTCGGTCGATGACATTAAGGCCGCACTAAGCGGCAACATTTGCCGGTGCGGGAACTACCTGCACATAATCGACGCGGTGCAACTGGCCGCTACGAACCTAGGAGGTGCCTAGACGAATGAGTTCCGAAGTCGGCTCAAACGTGGGAACGTCTAACGGCCCCTTCAACATGGTGGGAAACCCCAAGATCGTAAGGCGGGCCACTTACAACCAGATCACAGGCGTAAGAAAGACCACGAGCGACATCATGCCCGCTGACGTAGGTGCGTCATCCTTCGTATACGCGGGAATTGTGGCGTGCCCCTATCCTAACGCCATTATCAAGAGCATAGACGTCAGCGAGGCTGAGGCGGCCGGTGCCGTCACGCTGTCGGCCCTTGACTACGACTACCTTCCCCAGTACTCCTACTACTCGACCTCAGGCGGCAGGGTCCGGGGACCTCTCCCCTGGCCGCAAGCGATGTACGTCGGCCAGCCTGTGGTCGTCGTGGGGGCTGCCACGCCAGACCTCGCCAACGATGCCTGCAATCTGGTCAAGGTGGAATACGAGCCTCTGCCATACGTCTTCGACGTCGAGGAAGCCCTCCAGCCGAGCGCGCCCCAGCTTTGGCCGGGCGGGAACTCTCCGAACAACTCAGTCGGCATAGACACCGCGTATCCGCCGAACACGGCTGCGGTCACCTTCGGTGACGTTGACTCCGCCATAGCGGAAGCTGACGCGGTGATTACGCTGCCGGTGTTGAACACCCAGTTCATGGCCCACTTCGATATGGAGCCGAAGGGGCAGGTCACTCTGTGGCCCTCCGCCGACAGCGTCACCATGCGGGGAAACTTCGAGTACATGACGATACCGCAAGCGATAGTGTCGGGCTTCTTCGGGCTGCCTTTCGGCAACGTGATTGCTTCTACGGGCCTCGGCGGAGCTGACACTACCACGGGAAGTCCAGTCGTGGGGGGCTCCTTCGGCAACAAGATAGAGAACGAGGAGATGATATGGGCGACAGCACTCGCGAAGAAAGCCGGGTCTCCGGTGAAACTCCTCTACACCAGGTACGAGCACGTGCTGGCCAGCCAGATGCGCTTTCCGGTGCGGGGCTACGTGACGATAGCGGGGAAGGCCGGAAAGATCACAGCCGTGCGGGCCGTCACATACTCGAACTGCGGCGCGCTCAGCGGCGCAAATACCGAACTCAGCGAGTTCTACGACACATACACCGTCCCCAACATGGACGTCATCCAATACTGCGCCAACACAAACGCCTACTGTCAGAGCGTGGCAATGCGCGACGTCGGCGAGAGCCAGATCTCCTTCATGATGGAGACCGCGGTGGACATGCTCGCCCAGAAGCTGAACATCGATCCGACGACTTTCCGCCTCAACAATATGATAACGGCGGGTTACACAGACCCTGCCACCGGGAATGTCTACCCGGACACCGCATTCGACCCCAGCACGGGACAGCCCTTTAGCGGATTCGGTCAACCAGGCGCCCACCTCAAGGCCATAGCTGCCTTCAACTGGTCAGGGAGGTGGAAGGGCTGGAACGTACCGTCCAACACTCTCACCAACTCCGGCAAGACGCAGGGCACGGGGATGAAGCTAAGAGGCGTCGGAGTATCTTTGCTCTCCGGGGCGAAGGGCTCTGCTGCCTACGGCACCGGCCAGATCTCCGTATCCCCCACTGGCGCAATCACCATCTACTCCGGAGGAATGGACCATGGAGCCGGCGGGAACACGACCCTGCCGCTGATAGCCGCTGAGGCTCTGGGCAAGACCGACTTCAGCAACATGACCGTCATCATGGGGGACAGCTCACTGACCACTGATACGGGAGGCACCTACGGCAGCATGATGACCCGCAACGGCGGCATGGGCCTCATATCAGCCGCCCAGGACCTTGCGAGCCAGTGGTTCCCAGTCGTCGCGGCGAAGCTGGCGCCCGGGACCAAGGCGAGCAACCTCGCCTTCCAGAACAACACAATAGTCGACACGACGAATCCAAAGAACTCGATGTCCTTCAACGCGGCCGCCGCGCTTCTCACCACAACCATCACCGGCCACGGCAGCTTCTTCGCGCCTCCTGGCGTCACCTTCCGCGTCGGCGGGACGAAGATCTGCGAGGTCGAAGTGGACACCGAGACGGCGGATGTCAAGGTGATAAACGCGGTCTGCGGAGTAGGCATCGGCCGGGTCATCTTCAAGACCGGGGCGGACGGCCAGTTCCAGGGCGGCTGGGTCGGCCAAGGAAACGGCGAGTCGCTCTATGAAGAAATCTTGCTTGACTCGTCGACCGGCCTGAAGTACTCCGGCGGCTCCCTCAACGCGAACTTCCTGGACTTCAAGGTCCCCACCATCACGACGGCCCCTGACAGCGTGGAAGTAGTCTACGAGGAGTACGTCGACCCCATAGGCCCATACGGCGCGGTGGGAATCGGCGAGAACGGCCAGACCGCATGCACCCCATGCGTCTACAACGCCCTGTCGAACGCGCTCGGAGGCTACAGGTTCACCAAGATGCCCGTGAGGAAGGAGGACATCGTCACGGCGTTGGAGTGGCTGAAGACTCAGCCGAACAGCCCAATATAGGTGGTGAGTGGAAAAATGAGAAACGAACTAAACCAATTCGGATACCTGCAGCCCACATCGGTCAGCGACGCAGTCTCCCTCCTGACAAAGTATGGCGGCCAAGCCAAAGTCGTAGGCGGAGGTACGGACCTCCTTTACCTCATGAAGAACCAGGTCAAGAACCTGACCCCGCAGTACCTCGTGGACATCACCGGGCTCGGGCTGGACGGCGTCACGTACAGCTCCAGCTCCGGCCTGACCGTCGGAGCGACGACGAACGTCATCGCTGTCATGAACGACCCGAACGTGAACCAGTACTATCCTGCCCTCGCTCAGGCGGCGACAGGTCACCCGGTCCAGATAGCCAGTCAGGCCACGGCGGCAGGAGACATCTCCCAGGAGGTCTGGTGCTGGTACGTCCGGAACAACTTCGACTGCTGGAGGAACGGAGGGAACGTATGCTACGCCGTAGTTGGTGACAACAGGTACTACCACAGCATCTTCGGAGGGAATCTCTGCTACGCGGTGCACGCGGGCGACCTCTCGACAGCGCTCTTTGCATACGACGCGACCGTGACGGTGCAGGGCCCGGGAGGCTCATACACGAAGTCCATGGATCAGTTCCTCCCAGGCGTCAGCATCGTGGATGGCAGAGTGAAGGAGAACAGCCTCCGCTACAACGAGATCATCACCCAGATCAACATACCGGCGCCTGCTTCAGGCACTCGCGCTGCGTTCTTCAGGATGACCGACAGAGGCGCAGTGGACTTCCCGCTCGCAAGCGCTGCCGCCGTAGTGAACACCAACGGCAGTACAATCTCCAACGCAAGGGTTGTCATCGGACACGTGGCCACCAAGCCATTACGAGCGTCCTCCGCCGAATCGTACCTGAACGGCCAGACGCTCCCTCTATCCGAGAGCGTCATCGCGCAGGCAGCTCAGAACGCGCTCTCGGGGGCGACCCCGTTAACGCACCCCTCCACTAGCGCCGCCGGCCCGTCCGCGGGGCAGGGGAACGGATTCCGGGTGTACATCGCCAAGGGAGTGGTTTCGAACGCACTGCGGGCCCTGAATCAGTAAATCGGAAAAGCATCAGCTGTCCGGGTTGCACCGGAAAAGGGGAGCGAGGCTCCAGTGAGCCTTGCTCTCTCCTGCAGTTTTTCGAGATGGTGTCGGGAAACCTACCAGCGGGACGCAGGTCTAGGGTAGAAGAGAAAGATAGCCCTTCTTCATATCCACGGTGAGCCTGAAGTTCTTCAGAAAGGTGCCTCCGAGAATCACGTCGAACGTGCCGAACCTCGAAGTCGGCATCTCAAGAACGAGCGCGTCGACGTCCGTCGCCAACAGGCGGCCCACCGAGACTTTTCGCAGCGAGACCTTGATGCCCCGCTCTATCCCCCGCAATGTCAAGAACCTCGGCACTTTGTCCGGGTGAACCTTCTCCCACTGTACCACTTGGTTGGCTCCCTCCGGATAGCCTAGGTCTAGGGCATCCTGGCGAGGAATGATGCACCATGGAGAGTTGAAGTCTATTACTGCGCTCAACTCCCGAACATACGAGTTCTGACCTTCCAGCCGGGCAGCCACCAGCATGGGCGACTTTAGGGGAAATCTCAATCTCCCACGCTCTGCGCGCCGCATCCTTCCGTTCTCAACATTTTCCCACGCCTATTCCCCATGAGGGACTTCTTATGTTTACCTCGTTCGAGGCCGACCCGTAGAAGAGGTAGCGAATTGCTTGCGGGCTCGCCTCTCTGAAATCATCAGCGAATCGCTCTACTTTCAATTGCCCAGCTGGTCTTCGTGCTCGTCTATGTTCCAAAGTCCACAGGCGGAACCAATGACCTGTCTCACCCCGATGCAGGTCACATGCGGAGCGCTTCTTATCGGATTGGCCTTTACGTTGGAGATGCCGAACCGAGCAGGTCATTTCCTTTGTGATGAGGCCCGAAGGGGTTCGAACCCAAGGTTGGACTCCCGCCCGGGGCACATCCGTCTGCAATGGCTTATCGCGGTCACCCGGTCGCCGGGTTCAACTGGAGAAGGGAACGCATAACGCTATTATCCTGTTCGTTCGGCCGTGAACCAGGTTGTCCATCAGAGAGCCCACGCATGATGCCGCTGGAGATCATCCTGGAACTGCAGTTAGGCTCATCTCAGACGACGATGCTTCCTACATAGCTGGGCTCTTCGGGCCAAGTCTCAAGAGGGAGGTCAGACTTGAGCTCTTCGCGTCGGAGACGAACTGCCTCTATTGCGGTCAAACAAGACAACTGCTGGAGGAGCTTGTCTCTCTCACGAGCCTTCTGAGGCTCGATGTCAGGGACCTCGAGCGCGAAAGGGATCGAGCGGACGAGCTGCACGTTGAACAGGCCCCCACGACCGTGGTCCACGCCAACAACGGAACCAGATTCTACTTTCTGGGTTTGCCCTCCGGCCACCAGCTGAGAGCCGTCGCCGAAGACATCGTAGATGCCTCAGAGGGGTCCACGGGCATGTCGGAATTCGCTAGACTTGTGGTCGATAGCGTGCAGCGACCGATGACGGTCGATGTGTTCGTGACACCCATGGACCCCTACTCCCCCATCGTGGTCCGCGCGGCTCACCGCCTCGCCATGGAGAACCCGAACATCCGTGCCCGGATGGTCGAGATCATGGAGTTCCCAGACATGGCACTGAAGTACAACGTGATAGGTGTGCCGAAGATTGTCATCGATGAGAAGATCGTCTTCGATGGGGCGCTGGCCGAGGAGGCTCTTGCCGAGCTGCTGCAGGCCGCTGCGCGTTAGTCCAGTCAGTGTGATTCGCATACCGCTCCATTCTTTCGGTGTGCTATCCGCGCGGAGGGGCCTGAGTGAGAGAAGAATCGTCCCATCTGATACAGGTAGATACCCGAACTGGTTCGGGCAAGCAGCGGTATTTGGAAAAGTTGGGTACCCGAACTGGTTCGGGTAATCAGAGATATACCTTATTCTGTCCGTACGAAGTCAGGAGAGCGAAATCTGAGAATGGGTTCGTTAGGACTTCTACAGTCAACTATACTGCAGACAAATCTTCAGTCGTCTGCGGGTAGGCTTTCGGTCGATTGGGCTGCTGCGCTGATACTGTTGTTCGTGGCAATCTTCGCGATACACTTCGTGAAGAGAGCCAACCGGCAGCCTAAGAGGATCGGCGGCTCGCCCGTCGAGGTGCCTGGAAACACAGTGAAGGCCTTTGATATTGTTGAAAGGCTCTTTCACTGGTCGCTGTTCATGCTGCTTGGACTTGTGATGCTCAGCGGGATTGTTATCTACTCCCCTGGGTGGTTCACCCCGTTGCTTACTGCATTCGGCGTTGGGGGGACGACTACCTCGGCAACGACCGCAGCCCTCGGGTGGCACACAGACATGCTGTGGCTGCTTCTCGGGCTTATCGTCATACACCTGATCTGGGACCTTGCCGTAGCAAGGGCCGGGAAGAACGTTCTGCCGAATAAAGCTGACGTCATGGACACTATGACGCGCGTCAAGGGCTTCTTTGGCTTTGGTCCGAACGTACAGCCAAGGCACGGGAAGTACGACGCGTTCATGAAGCTGTTCCACTGGGGGCTCGTCCTCTGTCTGGTGGTCCTCGGCATCACGGGGCTGTACCTATGGAGCCCCTACGGAATAATGCCGACCATCTCTCCTGGCTTCGAGAGCACGCTGAGACTCCTGCACGACGTCTTCGCCTTCCTGCTCGTCGGCCTGGTGGCAGGACACGTCTACTTCGCAGTGATCCCAATCAACTGGCCTGTGCTCAGGAGCATGTTCACTGGATCTATATCGGGAGACGCGTACAACCACGACTACGACAGCACTAGGTGGCCGCTAAAGCAGAAGGCGACCAAGGAGACAACAACAACCACGACCACTACGACAACAACCCCCGCGCCTGCTGCCGCCAGCCCTCCAGCGGGTACTAGTGATGACTCCAAGGAGTGAAGTGAAATGAGCATGACCATAAGCAAGAGAGTCGAAATGGGCATAATGGCGGGCGTACTGGCAAGCGTCGCAATGTCGCTGGCCATCATCGCCGTGACTGCAATCTCGGGAGCATGGAACGGGTTCTTCCCGATCCAGTGGTTCCCCTGGGTGGCCGCCGTCTTCGGGAGCAGCGGCATCCCGAGCCAGATCGCTGAAGTGGGTCTCGCCTGGTTCGTGGCAATCGGCATAGTCGCAGGGCTGATCTACGCCTTCGCCTTCAAGACTCACACAGTCTTCCAGGGGATGGCATTTGGTGCCATAGGGTGGTTCCTCGTAGTCCTCTACGTGGCTCTGTACACGGCGCCTCAGCTGTCTGGACCCCTTGGTTCCCTCGGATACACCGCATCTGTGGAACTGCTGCTGCCGCTGGCCATCTGCTTCGCAATCTGGGGCGCAGCATTGGGCTACGTCGGCAAAAGATACCTCTGGTGAGGCGGTTCTTGCTCAAGGCGCAGTACGCCCCGGTCGGCGGGGATGCGTCTTGAGCTTGGGCCATTTTTCTCCCCACAACCAACGATTCAACCGCCGTGCGAGAAGGGCGTCGCTGACGCCTGAGGCGAGCGGCCACGGGATTACGACCCACGAGGTCATACTGAGGCGAACCCGGACCTTTGTATTGTCCTGAGTTGGCATAGAGGTAACAAGAAATGACCGAGTCGACCAGCGACTTCATCTCCATCATAGTGCTGGCTGCGGGGCTGTCCACGAGGTTCGGGAGGAACAAGCTGCTTGAGCCCATCGGGCAGAGTACCATGATAGAGCACGTGGTCTCCGAGAGTCTGGAGTCGAAGGCCAAACAGGTCATCGTGGTGGTCGGGCACGACGCCGATAAGGTCAGGTCGGCTCTGAAGGACTACAGCTGTGACATAGTCTTCAACGAGGACTTCGAGAAGGGACAGAGCTACTCCGTCAGGAAGGGTCTCTCCAAAGTGAAGAAGGCCGCCGACGCCGTGATGGTCCTCCCAGGAGACGTGGCGCTCGTTGACCATGCAATGATTGACGCTGTGATCGACGAGTACTCGACATGCTATGCCCCCATTGTGACAGCTGGATTCCATGGCAGCTCGGGGCACCCGATCCTCTTCGACAAGAATCTCTTCGGGGAACTGAGGAACATCGACGAGGAGACTAGGGGGGTCAAGAGCGTCGTCACGAGACACCGCTCACAGCTCCGGCTCGTCGAGACTTCGGAGGCGTCCCTCCTCGACGTGGACAAGGAGGACGACTTGCTCAGGCTCGCCAAGGCCTCACTGGAGCCTCCTGAGCGCTAGTACCTCCCATACATTGCACCTTCCTTCCGTATTTGTTGTGAAGAGGCTCCTGCAAACGGGCTCTGGCCGTCCGTGCCAGTGTATCGCTCTGACTTTTTCAGTGGCCCTGTGGCGACAGTCGTGCGTCGAGGCATCCAAGCCTAGGGCGCTCTGGGCGCTTCCGGTTGCTGAGTCTCCTGCGCCGAGGCGGCTGGCTCGGGCTGCGCCTTGCTGATGATGAAGCTGAAACCCCCGTCTGGGTCATAGGACCCAGCGACCTCAAACTCCTTGCCCACAAGGTCGCCGAGGAGGCTGGTCAAGTCAAAAGTCCTCAGCCTTCCGCGGGATATTCCCTTCTCGTTGAAGACCGGCTCCATGGGGATGTCGATGCTTCCGCCGCTCGGCACAAGGAGCCAGAATTCCGAGGGGTTCATGTTCCGGGCCCTCTCCAGGTACAGGACCGCAAACTCTATGGCGGGCTTCCCCATCGGCACGAACTTCAAGTATATGCTCCGGTTCGCAAGCGCGAGCTCGCCTTCGTGATCCGTCTCTGCGGCCGGGGACAGGTTTACGTTGAAACTGGCAGTCATGGCAGCCTCCCGAATCGCAAGAGACTGTCTCAGCTTCCTCTCAATCAACCCGAGCAGAGCAGCCCTGTCAAGGTGGACCACAAGCCTGCCGTCCTCAAACGTCGCCTTGAGGTTCTCGATCTGGCTCACCATCGCTCTCATCTCCGCTTCCTGTTTGGCGAGCCGTTCTCCTTCCTCCTTGGTGAGCTGCGCCCCCTCCCGATTGTCTTGTTGCTGCCCGTACTGGTTGAGCGCGCCCAGTGCCATCGCCGTTGGATTCAGGAGAGTGCGGGACTGGAGATAGGCGTTTAGGACGAAGCCGATGCCCTGCGACAGTACCTGCCTTCGAACGACCGTGTCCTCCTCGCCGGAATCAGGCGTCGACATGAATCACAACTGTGATTGTGTGGTCTGTATTGCGGCATTAAAGACTAACCCCGAATAGGTTCGGGCATTTTGACAAATAGGCCAGTGCAACCACAAATCGCATATATGACAGTGAAGAAGGAAGGCAAGAAGGCCAATTCTAAGACCAGCGTTAAGCCCGTCCACGGGGCAGGTGCCGCGATGGCGGACCTCTCGAACACCAAAGTCAGCAGGAGAACCCTGCTGAAAGGGACAGCCACAGCGGCGGCCGTCGTAGGCGTCTCATCGGTTTCCGTGAAGAGCATGCAGTTCAAGCCGGTGAGGGAGCAATCCTCCTCATCGAGCTCAAGCTCAACCAGCACGATTCAGACCAATACGGCTACGCTGCCGCCGCCGGCTGTGGTCGTGGCGACGAGCCCGACCTCGGCGCGGACGATCGCCCTCAACGTCAACGGGACGAACTACAGCGTCAACGTCGAGCCAAGGTCGATGCTGGTCGACGTGCTGAGAGAAGACCTCAACCTGATTGCAACAAAGAGGCCCTGCAACAGGATGTCCTGTGGCGCGTGCACCGTCCTGATTGACGGCGTCCCGCACGAGTCGTGCAACTTCATGGCAATCAGGGCCGTCGGCCACGCCATCGTGACTGCGGAGATCGCCACAAACGACCCCGTCGTGAACGCGCTCCAGCAGGCCTGGGTCACCGCAGACGGAGCCCAGTGCGGCTTCTGCGGTCCGGGCATGATCATGGCCGCGACCGCACTGCTCAAGGCCAACCCTAACCCATCGGTCGACGACATCAAGGAGGCGCTCAGCGGGAACCTGTGCCGCTGTGGAAACTACGTACACGAGATTGCGGCGGTGCAATTGGCCGCGGCGAATTTGGGAGGTGTCTAAAGGATGAGCTCTAACTCATTCGCACTCGTGGGCAACCCAGCCGTCCCAAGGCGTGACACGCTGGCGAAAATCACCGGAAAGAAGAGGTTCACCGTAGACATCCAACCCTCGGACATCGGCATATCCGCCACGACCAACTTCGTCTACATGGGCTACGTCACGTGCCCCTACCCCAACGCGCTGATCAAGAGCATCGACGTAAGTGCGGCCGAGGCCGCCGGAGCGGTGACGCTGACCGGAATGGACACGGACTTCCTTCCGGAGTACATGTACTACTCTACGTCCGGCAACAGGGTCCGCGGGCCTCTCCCGACCACACAGGCGAGGTACGCAGGCTGCCCGGTCGTCGCCGTAGGCGCAGCATCGCCCGACCTGCTCAACGACGCCATCGAACTCGTCAAAGTCGAGTACGAGCCCCTTCCCTACGTCTTCGACGTCGAAGGCGCCCTGGCGCCGGGAGCGCCGGCCATCTGGCCGGGAGGCAACTCGCCCGGAGGCTCGATTGTAGAAGGAGTCGCCAATCCATCCTCGGCGCAGGTCGCCTTCGGCAACGCAGACGCGGCCATCGCCACGGCGACCTCTGTCGTCACCATGAGACTGGACACGCAGTTCATACAACACATGGACATCGAACCGAGGGGCTGCATCGCCCAGTGGACCGGAGGTAACGTCAACGTCTGGGGCAACACCCAGTACGCCGCTTCGCTGAAGACGACCATCGCCAACTACTTCACCCTGCCTGCGGCCAACGTGACCATCCGAACCTCGCTCGGAGGCAACGAGAACGCGTCAATCGGCACTGGTCTCGGCAACAAGTCCTCAGGAGAGGAGTACATCATCGCCACGGCCATGTCCAAGAAGTCCGGAGGCGTCGTGAAGTTCATGCACACGCGTACCACAAACTCCCTGGCTACGACCAACCGCTATCCTGAGCGCGGCTATCTCACCGGTGCGGCGCAGAACGGGGTCATAACTGCGTTCAAGGCGGTCATCTATGCCAACGTAGGCGCCAACGGAGGAGCGAACTCGGACCTCGGAGCCTTCTACGCCATTTACAACGTCAACAACATCAACCTGGTGTCCTACTCAGCCAACAGCAACGCCTACGGTCTCGCCGGCCCGATGCGTGATGTGGGCGAGAGCCAGAACCACTGGTACGTCGAGACGATGGTCGACATGCTGGCGGAGAAGGAGGGTGTGGACCCATCCACGTTCAGGCTGAACAACATGAGGACGGCCGCGTTCACAGACACCGTCACGGGGACCGTCTATCCCAACACGGCCTTCGACCACACGACCGCATACCCATACAGCGGCTACGGACAGCCCGACTGTCACCTCAAGGCCACCCGGGCCTTCAATTTCAGCGGACGTTGGCAGGGCTGGGGCACGCCGAGCGCCGTGGTGACCAACTCCGGCGAGACGGTGGGGACGGGCAAGAAGCTAAGAGGGGTCGGAATAGCCCTCACTTCGGGCGCCAAGGGCGCTCTATCGGCGCCAGACACGGGCCAGATCAAGGTCATGCCCTCGGGCGCGATCACCATGTACAGCGGAGGCATGGACCATGGAGGCGGCGGAGTCACGGCCTTACCAATCATCGCGGCAGAACTCCTAGGCCAGCCGAACCTGAGCAACATGACGGCGGTCATGTCTGACACGTCGCTCACGACGGACACCGGAGTCACGGCAGGAAGCAGGATGACCCGCAACGGAGGAATAGGCCTCGTCGCCGCGGCACAGAACCTTGCAAACCAATGGTTCCCCCTGCTGGTACCCAAGATGGCCGCGGGCACCAAGTCTACCAACTTGGCCTTCGGAGGAGGCACCTCGGGTCAGCCGTCCGGCATCATCTACGACATCACCAACCCCAAGAACCAGATGACCTTCGCAGCGGCATGTGCTCTCCTTCCGGCCACAGGTCTCACAGGCAGCGGAACATTCACACCTCCAGCCAAGACGGCCTACCGTGTGGGCGGGACCAAGATCTGCGAGGTAGAGGTCGACACGGAGACTGCCGATGTCCGCGTCATCGACTACGTCGGGGCCTTGGGCCTCGGACGGGTCATATTCGCGGCGGGGGCCGACGGCCAGAACCAGGGAGGTTTCCTTGGGCTTGGTGTCGGCGAGACCTTTTTCGAGCAGAGCCTCAACGACTCGTCCACCGGCCTCAAGTACTCCGGAGGGACCCTCAACCCCAACTACTTGGACAACAAGATCACGACCATCTACCAGACACCCAACCGCGCTCTCTCCCTATGGTCGGAGTACAACGACCCCTACGGCCCGTTCGGAGCTGTAGGCATCGGTGAGAACACGCTGATGTCCGTCATCCCCACAATCCTCAACGCCCTCTCCAACGCGCTCGGCGGCTACAGGTTCACCCACACGCCTGTGAGGAAGGAGGACATTGTGACGGCACTGCAGTGGATGAAGGCGAACGGGAAACTATAGGCGGTGCATAGAAATGAGAAACGAACTAAACAAATTCGGATACCTGCAGCCCACATCGGTCAGTGACGCGGTCTTGCTCCTGACCCAGAACGGAGGTCAGGCGAGGGTCATCGCCGGTGGGACGGACCTTCTCTATCAGATGAAGAACAAGATCGAGAACCTCATCCCTCAGACCGTCATCGACATCACGGAGCTAGGCCTTTCGGGCATCAGCTACAACTCAAGCAGCGGCCTGACTATCGGGGCGACGACACCGGTAGCGACCATCAAGAGCGACCCCAACGTCAACCAGTACTTCCCGGCGCTCGCCCAGGCGGCCACAGGCCACCCGGTGCAGATCGCCAACTCCGCCACCGCGGCAGGAGACATCTCCCAGGAGGTCTGGTGCTGGTACCTGCGCAACAACTACGACTGCTGGAGGAACGGCGGGAACGTATGCTATGCTGTCGTGGGCGACAACAGGTACTACCACAGCATCTTCGGCGGGAACCTCTGCTACGCGGTGCACGCGGGCGACCTCTCTGCGGCGCTCATGGCGCTCGACGCCACGCTCACCATCCAGGGACCCGGAGGGACAAAGACGATGACCATGGAGCAGTTCCTCCCAGGAGTCAGCATCGTGGACGGCAGAGTCAAGGAGAACAGCCTCCGCTACAACGAAATAATCACCCAGATCAACGTCCCAACGCCAGCCTCGGGCAGCCAGTCGTCCTACTTCAGAATCGCAGACAGGACGGCCATCGACTTCCCACTGGCCAGCTGCGCAGTCGTCGCCAACTTCAACGGCAGCACGGTCTCCAGCTCCAAGGTCATCCTTGGCCACGTCGCCACGCACCCGATCGAGGCTCACTCCGTCGAGTCGGCAATCAACGGCCAGCAGCTCACAGAGGCGGTCATAGCCACGGCAGCGCAGAAGGCACTCGAGGGCTCGACGCCACTCACCCACGAGAGCGTGGGGGCGCAGGGAGCCGGCCAAGGGAACGCCTTCAGGCAGTATATCCTATCCGGAGCCGTCACCAACGCGCTGAGGAGCCTGCCAGGAGCATCGCCCGGGGTCGTAGCCTCCACCGCCACGAGCACACTGTAACAGCCACAGGTTGAAATAGCTCGGACTCATAGGGAGAATGTACTTCCTATGAGTTCGACCAACGGCGATATGCCTTCAGGAGAACAGGGCGAGCCGGAGGAGCTTGCACTGCCAGATATTATTGCGAAATACAAGGGCAAGTGGGTTGCCATCACTGTCACGGCCAGAGACAAGAACTTCCAGCCAACCAAGGGCAAGGTTGTGGCGGAGAGCCAAGACCGGTACATGCTGAGATTGAAGCTGGTGAAGTACAAGGACATCTGCATATTCTTCGCTGGTGAGGCGCCATATCCTCTGCTCCTCTAGTCTCTCCCAATTCGCCCCTAGAGGGGCTCACATTCGATAAACTCCCGAGGGTATTTGTCCGCCTGACGGGTCGCAGCGGGTTGGTGAGGGAGTTGAACGCCCTGGTGGATTCGGGGGCAGAATACTGCGTCATTCCGAAGGTCGACGCCTACGCACTGGGATATCCAGAGGCGGCGAACGGCGACCCGATAACGCCCGCGAACAACACCCTGACGTTCACAAGTTTCGACGGATACGGGAAGGTCGCGCTGATAAAGATGGCGCGCGTTGAGGTTGGGCCCATGTCTTTCGAAAGGGTCGACTTCATGGCTTTCGACCTTCCCCAGGTGACCGGTCTCGACGTTGTCCTCGGCCGGAGCCTTCTGCAGTTCATGAAGGTCGAGTTTGACTACTCGACCGGACAGATCAGGATGGAATCAGCAAGGAATGATATGAGACGATGAAGTTCGCACTGAAGGACCCGATGCTGGTCAGCGCCCGGGTGGAAGGCGAAAGGGGCGCCGTGAGGGAACTCAGTGCGGTCCTGGATCTCAACGCTCCCTACTGCACGATTCTCGCCCAGGATGCCATAGACCTGGGCTACTCTCAGGGGGGCAACAAGCACTCGGATCAGGAGAGGCTCACCCCGGAGAGGGTGCCTAGGGTGGCAGGGATGCAGGGCATACAGAGGGGCATATTGGTGAAGATTCGCAGGGTGTCCATCGGTCCGCTCGTGGCAAGGGATGTGGACGCCCTGGTGCTCGAGCTCGAACATCCCCGGTTCATCCCCTTCGACTTCGTGCTGGGCCGGACGTTCCTGAAGGACTTCAAGCTCACTGTCGAGATAGGGAAAGGCTACGTCTCCCTGCAGTAGCCGAGTCGTCCGCGGCCGACCGCCGAAGGCGCCCCATCCCCACGGCGACGGGAGGTTCATGTCGGACAATGCGACCGCGACCGTTTATCCCGAACCTATTGGGGATGCATTTTTATGCAAGTGCGCCTTGAAATACTGGGAGAAAGGGGGGTAGCCATACGCTTTGAAGGAAATAACAATCGAGGCGGAGGACAAGGTCGATAGATGGGCCGCTTCCGTTCTGAACAAGTCTAATGCGGTCATAAAGATGGTGGACTGCAGACCCTTCGGGCGGAAGGGCATGGTGGAGTTCATAGAGGTCACGAGCCGCACTTCGATCAAGGATGTGCTGCGTCTGATAAGCGCGGATCAGAACATCATCTACACTAGCTTCAGCGTGTTTGACAAGCACAGGGCCTCTGGAATCATAGTCACGAAGGCGTCGCCTGTTTGTAAGGCGGTGGCGTCCATGATGGGCTTCTGTACGAACTGTTCCATGGTGGCCGGCAACGACAACGATGGACCGGCGAAGTGGCACGTGGTCTTCCCCGGGAAGACATCCCTGAAGAGCTTCCTGGCGGAACTCAGGCGCCAAGGCATCGACGCATCGGTGACCGAGGTGGGCAAACAGACGAGGAACAGGTCCTTGACCTTCGAGCAGGAGAAGGTGGTCAACCTCGCTGAGGAGAACGGTTACTTCCGATTCCCGCGCGAGGTCAGTCTGAAGGAACTCTCGGCGACCCTGGGCATATCTCCATCAACCCTGGACGAAGTGCTGAGACGCGCAGAGGGAAAGATAATCGCGGACCACGTCGGGAAGCCTCGCCGCGCGACGCGGCTCTGACAGCCCATCTCTACGGAGGGGCGTTTCTAGAATCTGAACGAAGTCCAGCCCAGATCCTACCGGGCGGAGGCTCTCAGCGTCGCCGCGGCCCGGGAAATCGCAGCGAGTTTCTGCGTGGCGACCTCGGGGGTGTTGAGCGGACGCTCAGCGAACGTCCCGAAACCGCAATCCGGGTTGAGGAATAGCCGGTCCGGCTGCACGTAGCGCAGGGCCTCCCTCGCTCTGGCCACAATCTGCTCGGGAGGCTCTATGGTCGCGGTGCGCGGGTTGACCACCCCCAGGCCCAGTTCTTTCCCTTCCAGCGCGTCGGCGATGGCCTCCAGGCTCCCGGCGCGGGGCGTGGCAAACTCCAGGACGAACTGCTGGACGTTCATGCGCTTGAGGTAAGGCAGGAGAGGGTGGTAGGAGCCCTTCAGAAGGACCTCCTCGTTCTGGCTCCAGTTGCCGCGGCATATGTGCAGCCCGAGCCTGACGCCCTGCAGCCCTTTCACGACCTGATTCAGGAGTGACACGGCGAACTCCAGTTCCTCTGCCGGATCATGGCGGGCGGCGAGCGCAGCGCACATGAAAGTGCGGGTCTGCCCTTGAGTAAAGACGAGCTCCGTCAGGACCGGTTCATCAAACTGGATGAAGTCGACCCCTGCGTCCCGGAGCGCAAGGACTTCATCACGCAAGATGCGGACGACGTCCTCGCCCAGGTCCTCTTTCGTGGGGTAGGCGTCTCTCGAGACCTCCTTGACCCACATGGCGCGGGTCAGGAGGTATGGACCGGGCAGCGGGACTTTGATTGAGCGCTTCGTGTGTCGGCGGAGGAAGCGAAACTCGTCCACCGCCAGAGGCTCCCGTCTCTTGACCTTCCCTACGCAGGTGGCCGTCTTCATGGCGAAGGCAGGAACGTCCAGGGTCTGCAGGATGCGCTCGAAGCTGGCCTTGTCCTCGACCACCTCGAGCATCTCGGCCAGGGTCATCAGGCGAACGCCATCAAGCTTCTCCGCCACGAAGGAGTAGAAGTTGTCCCGCCGCTGCTCCCCGTCGGTGACCAAGTCGACCCCCGCCGTCTCCTGGGCGCGCAAGGCCTCCAGCACCGCGGTGTCGGCCACACGACTGAACTCCTCGGCAGAGATCCGCCCGCTGGCCTTCTGCCGCAGCGCTCGCAGGACCTCCTTCGAGCGCGGCCAGCTTCCCACCATTGTGACCGGAAAGAGTCTCTCTCTGTGGATCATCGGTCCCCGCGCTCTTCAAAGAATTTCTGCTGCTCCACGGCCTCGGTGAGGGCGGCATAGCCTGTCGTCCGCCCGGGGAGCCAGGCCTTCAGCCCCTCAAGATCCATCATTTCCCGATGGGAGGGGTTCTCATATCTCATGGAGAACAGCTTCGCGGTCCATTGACGCTCCTCTTCCGCGGGGAAGCTCTCGAGCACGCTAAAGTTGCAGTGATCGAACGGTTCGGTCGTTCCCAGCGACACCAACGAGGTGGAGTCGGCTACTCCTTCGGCCTGCCAACGCGCCCAGTTTAGGTCGAGGACTGCACACACGTCGGCTTCGCCCCTCTGGACGCAGTGCAACGCCTCGAGCTCCCCTCCCACATGGTCGCCGTGCTTGCCCACAAGGAGATCGAACCGACGGACTGAGTAGTCGCGGCCGGCCAACAACCCGCGCTGCCGGAGGAAGTGGAGAGGCAACAGGTGCGACTGCGGCGAGTCCCTCGCACCGGTGGCCAGGATCTTCCCCCGCAGGTCCTCGGGGCGTTGCAAGCCGCTGGTCCTGCGAGCAACGAAGTGGGTCCTCCTATCCCGGTCCGTGTCGCGCATGGCGATGGCCCTGCACGCTCCGTCCGTTCGGCGGACGACGTCGACCCAGGCGAGGGGCGAGTTCCAAGCTATCTGTACGTGGCCCGCCAGCAGGGCGTCAGTCATCAGCTCGTAGTTGCTGTAGAAGACGCACTCCATCGGGTAGCTCTGGGAGGCGAAGAAGTCCCTTATGATCTCCCAGATCGTCACTACCTTGGGGTCGTATACCACAGCTCCGACCAGGACGCGTGGCTTCGTGGGCTGGCGACCCCGGGCTAGAAGAGTTCCATGCCGCAAAGCGCTCTCCCGATGAACTCCTGGAGGACGTCCGACGTTGGCGCCATCACGTACCCCGCCCGGGCGTCGCGGAAGTTGCGCTCGAGGCTCAGATGCCTGCTGAAGGCTGCGCCCCCGCAGGCCTTCATCCCAAGGTCCGTCACTAGCAGCGCTGCCTCAGCACCTGCAGCCTTTGACTCCAGCACCATCAGCGTGGTCTGGGGACCGGGCTGCTCGACGGCATCCAGGACGCTGTTGAGGTGGGCCCGGGCGCGGTCGGTTTCTATGCGCATCTGCGCGAGACGAGCGCGCAGGGTGGGCAGGTCCGCAAGCCTTGCGTTGTTCATGTCCGAGAAGCGCCTCGTGGTAAGGTGCGCGATGGTGGCCGCCACGGCAGCCTCGCAGATTCCGACGGAGATTGCCTCGTTGCCGATATTGAACCAGGGGAGCACGACGCCGAGCATGGTCGGAAAACCTTCGCTCTTCTTGCAGAGCGCCCGGTCGGCTGGTATGGTGCAGTTCTCCAAGAGCATGGGGTTGCTTGCGTTGCCGCGCATGCCGATCCCGTTCCAGGTGCCGGCAACCCGCATGCCGCTGTCTCCCTTCAGGACGAGATAGAGCATCGTGTCGGTCGCTCCTGTGCCGCCAGCCGTGCGCGTTGAGACCACGTACCCGTCGGCCTCGCCGGCTGATGTCACCCATGACTTCTGGGCGTTCAGGACGACCTTGTCGCCGTTCTCTGCGGCCTGGCTGGCCGGTGCCCAGAAGTGGCTTCGGGAACCCTGCTCGCTCCATGCGAGGGTGGTGAGATGTTCGCCGGCAACAATCTTGGGGAAGTACTTCTCGCCCGTCTGCGGGAATGCGACATAGCAAGCGCATCCGCAAAGGTGCATCTTGTAGACCATCGCCAGGGAGGCGTCGCGCTGGGCGAGTTCATCGAGCACAGCGGCTGCGACACGCAGACCCTGACCCATGCCCCCCTTCTCCTTGGGAATGTTCAACCCGAGGAATCCCGACCGGCCCAACGCTTCCATCCCTTCCCTGGGATATCGACCTTTCGCGTCGACATCAGAAGCGTAGGCGCCAATTTCTTCATCAGCGATCTTGCGTACACGTTCGACCACGGCTGTTTGCTCTGCATTCAATCGGTACATTCTATCTCTCCGTAACCTATTTTGATTACGCTTATAAACTATGTTTTAACTGACCGCCGAGTCTCCCGGTCCCGTTACCTGACATCAGCGCTGAGATCCTGAGTGGTTGCATCCTGGCCGACCACAACCGTGCGGCCGGGCTCATCTTGTTGTGCTCCGCGGGGCTATCCCATCAGTCGAATGTCAAGTGAAAGCTTCACGCAGCGCTCGAGGGTACTGACCATTGGCGACGTGGCAAGGGTGGTCCGCCATACATCCATCAATGTCGCCTCATCAGAATCAGCACCCACGTAGAGAGTGACCCCTATTGAATCGAATCCAGGACGACCCACTTCCCCGACGACGCCCTGGAACACTAGGGGGTTCCCTAGCCGGCCTGTGACGATGCACTCCTCGTCATCGATGACGACTCCCCTCTTGGCTGCCTGGCGCTGGAAACCGCTTACTAGGTCGCCGCCGAGTGCTCCTAGGAGATACTCGACTGCAGTTGTACGGGCCTCCTCTTCTGTGAAACTGGCCTGTTTCCCGACTGAAAACATATGCTTGCCCGAGTAGACCTTGGCCTCCTTGTCATCGGTCCAGCGAACGCGCACCGTCCATCCATGTTCGGTGAGATTGCTCTTCTCTGGGCCCGTCTCCATCCTTGACCCTTTTCCCAACGGCGGGTCATGGTATATAATGACGAAGGTTGGTCCAGTTCCATCCTTCCACGGTGTGCCTTGTCGGGGCCTGGTATTTCGGTCTCAATGCTTATAACAGCTGGACCAGTTCGAAACGCCATGCCTAGGGAAGTAAAGTGCGGCTACTGCGGCGGTGCGATCGCCTACGATCCGTACACGGAGACCATCGGAGGGAAGAAGTACACGTTCCATGCGAAGCAATGTGCCGTTGCATTCAAGGCGCGCAAGTGCGGCTACTGCGGCGGTGCCATTGTCTATGAACCTTACGTGGAAACCATTGGTAAGAAGGAATTGAGCTTCCACGCGAAGGCCTGCGCTGAAGCCTACAAGAAGAAATCTCTCAAAGCAGTCTAGGCGCCCGCACTACTCCATACCCCCGAAGCGCCTCCGTATGAGGCTTGGTCATGCATGGAGCCTCGAATACGGATTGAATCAGAGTTCTTTCGCAGTCAGGAGGCTGGCATCCCATTGCGTCGGCTTCGGGCGCAGCCCAGGGCGCGGCCACAATGGAGCCGCTGCCCTGCAGGACGGGTTTCTGTCCTGGAGTGATTAGGCTGGACTCTTGACTATGATCGTACCAGCCATGCTTGGGTGATACGAGCAGTAGTACGAGTAGACGCCGGCCTGAGCGAATGTGAACGAGTAGCTTGCTCCCGGTGAGATGTCACCCGAATCGAACATGCCGGAGAACGCGATGGCGTTGTGAACTAGGCTGTCCTGGTTCACCCAGACCACTGTGTTGTTGACTCCGATTACTACGGTGACCACTTGCGGAGTATACTGGGAGAATGGGTATCCGCCGTCACTCGGCATGTACACGTAGACGGCGCTTGCAGGAATGGCTGTCGATGTGGATGTCGTGCTTAGAGATGTGGTCGCGCCGTAGTTGGTGAATGTGTAGAGTTGGGTCGACTGGGACGTCTGGGTGGTGCCGGAAATGGACGGTGGCGGGTTGGCGTACAAGTACGCTGCTGCCGCCAGTATCACAAGTATGGCAATCACACTTGAGACGACTCCTCTGCTTACTGCGCGTGAGCGCTGGCTTGCGATGTCCTTCAAGGAATTCAATCTCATGCATTATGACATAACATATATATGACTTGCGGAGACCCCGAACCTATTCGGGGCTATCCGCACTTCTGATGCTCGGACAAGCCCCCTCATGGCCGAAGCCTACTAACACCGTTAGTCTTAATACTCTCGAAAATGGTCGAAGAGACTAGTCGTCATGACCTCCTACGACGACCTGCAGAATGAGAAGGTCCCGAGGAGACGCTTCCTCAAGTGGACCGGCGCCGTCGCAGTCGCGGGACTGGCGGCTGCGGGTCTCGGCTATGAGGCGGGCACGGCTTCAAAGCAGGAGTCTACAAGGACGTCCACGACCTCGACTAGCCCTACATCAAGGACCGCCACATCCGCCGCCCCGACAAGCGCGGCCACCGTGACCCAGACCGTCACCGATGCTACAACTCAGACCGTCACTGAAAGCGCAACGGCAAGCACGACTGCTTCGGCGGCGGTTCCCGCGAACTCTTTCTCGATATTCTGGATCACCGACACGCAGTTCCTCTCAGAAACAAACCCCGCGCTATTCAGGATGACTACGAACTGGATCGTCAGCAACTGGAGCGCCTACAACGGCAAGCTGGTCATTCACACGGGGGACATCGTGCAGAACGGCAACCAGCAGGTTGAATGGCAGAACGCCCACGAGGCGATGTCTATACTTAGCACCAACGGCATCCCCTACTCCTGGTGCGCCGGCAATCACGACGACCTGGTGAGCGGCGACCCGACCTCGGGCTGGATGGGGAACCAGTGGGCTCCCGCTTTCGACCCATCCACGGTGAAGCCCACCCTGAACGCCCTGAAGTACGTCAGTTGGGCGGACGATTATCACAACGGCATGAACACCGCGGTGACCTTCTCGGCCAACGGCCTGAACTTCCTTGTAATCAACGTCGAGTGGAATGGTGACCCCACGGTGGTCAGCTGGGTGGGAAATATGCTGAGCAATCCAGCCTACGCCGACTACAATGTCATAGTCGCCCCCCACGCCTACATGGACGCCTACGGCCTAACAAACGACCCCCGCTGGGGTCCCACACTGGCAGACTTCGTAGGCGGACTGACGCCCTTGCTCGACCTGCCCAACTCCAACGTCTTCCTGACGCTCAACGGTCATTTCGCCACCGACGAAGGATACAACACGCCGTACCCCCTCAACTCACGAAACCAGCTGATGTTCGACCGGCAGGATTGCAGGGATGCGCCCAATTCACTGTCAGGACGGGGGGTCGACGACTCGACTTCTGACACGCCTGACTCGGATAGGGTGGGAGGGGCGACGGTCACGATCCTGACTTTTGACACCGACCACGAGCAAGTCAGCGTCAAGACCTATGATGTGTACACGGGCAAGTGGAGGACCGACTCGAATGAGCAGTACTCGTTCGCAATGTTCCCCTGATGGGCTGAAACACTGAACCCGCAGCAATTCATCTCAAGCCACACCCAGGATCACGCCGAAAGGGTCTAGGCTAGCGTTTGTTACACTCTGCCAGAGCACTAGTCTGGCGAAGCTTAAAGAGAGGTCTGACCTGCCGGAGGCTTTCTCTTGACACCGTATCACTTCCACCAGGTCATTCGTGAAACGACGGCGATGGGGCTGATTGCGCTCGTCGGGCTGGTCTGTGACCAATTGGAGACCTCTTCGATATCGACATCGAATGCGCTCGGTGGGCAAGGGAACGAGGAGTTCGAATAGCGAGGTGTGAGTCGTTCAACGATTCACAGGACTCTGTCGATTGCCTGTACTCACTCGTCTCGGAGAAGCTCTTCCTGTGGTAGGGGTCCAGAATGAGTTCGGTCTCGGGCCTGTGACTAGAGGCGCTCGTCGACCTGGGCCAGTCTCCGCGCGGCCCACCCGTAGGTCTTCTCCAGCCCGGCCGCGAAGTCTGTCGTGGGGGTCCAGCCGAGCACCCTCCTCACTCTGTCCAGGTCCGGCATCCTGTTCAGGGCGCCCGTGGGCTTCGAGCTGTCGAATTCAAGGGGTATCTCCTTCCCCGAGCGGGAGATTATCCTCTGGGCGAGCTCTCGCACAGTGACCTCTTCGGTAGATCCCACGTTCACGGTCAGGCTCCCCTTCTCCCTGGTGTATTCCCAGAGCCGTACCAGTGCATCGATGGCGTCGTCGACGTAGACGAAGCAGCGTCTCTGGTTTCCATCGCCCCAAACCACGAAGCCCTCCTTCGGATATGTGACCGCCTTCCTGATCAGGGTCGCAATCACCTGGCTTCTGTCCGGTCGAAGGTAGATGTTCCTCCCGTAGGCGTGGAAGATTCTTGCGATTCCGCAGCTGGTGCCCGGCATGACGGCGAGCTGTCTCTCCCCCATGTACTTCGACCATCCGTACCCGCCCTCGGGGTTCACATTTCTCTCTGAGTCTTCCTCCCTAAACTGGACGTGCGACCCGAGCTGCTGGTCGAAGGGATAGACCGACACGCTGGAGGCGTAGACTATGCTCCGCACTCCGTTGGCAAGGCACGCCCGGAAGACGTTGGTGTCAATCACAAGGTTGGCCTGCAACGCAGCGAGTTCCTTCGCACCTGACCCGTGGAGGTACTCGACGCTCCCGACCTCAGCAGCGAGATGGAACACCGTCTCGGCGCCCCGGAGTGAGTCATTGGCGAAACTGTAATCCCTGAGGTCTCCCACCTTGCACTCGACGTTGACGCCGAGTTCCTTCAGGTTCTCTCTGGAGCCGGATGAGAGGTCGTCGATGATGGAGACTTCGTGGCCCTCGTGTACGAGGCGGCCTGCGAGGTTGCTGCCCAGGAATCCCGCGCCTCCGGTTATCGCCACTCTGGACGTGCCACTCACCTGTCTGTCCTAGCCTTCCTCTCTCCCCGCGCCGATCTCCTTCATCGTCCATCTTGCCGTCATCCTTATCGCGTCGCGGGGCGAGACCTTGGGCTTCCAGCCCAGCTCCCGGATTTTCTTGATGGACAGGTAGACCACCGGGTTGTCGCCAATCCAGCCCCGGGGCCCTCCGGCGTACCTCTTCCTGACGTTGGACAGCCCCATCTCCTGGATGACGAGATCCGCCAGCTCGTCAACGGTGGTCTGCTCCTCGAGCCCCAGGTTGAATATGTTGACAGGCTTTGATGCCCTCTGGTAGCCGAGCATGATGCCGTCGATGCAGTCGCCTACAGCCAGGTAGTCCTTGCTCTGCTTCCCGTCTCCGAGTATCTCGAGCTCGGAGGGATTCTCATGCAGCTTGTGCTCGAAGTCCCAGATGGCTCCCCTCCTGCAGCGCTCACCGAGTACGGTACCGAACCTGAAGGCCCAGAACTTCATCGGCACCAACTGGACGTAGGCGGAGGCGTAGGCCTCGCCGGCCAGCTTCGCTGCGCCATAGAGGGATGTCTGGATCCCCGAGTAGTCCTCGGGTGTGGGCGTGACCTCTGCCTCCCCGTAGAGCGCCGATGTCGACGCGAAGACTAGGTCCGGGACCTTGTTTCTGGCCATGCCCTCTAGGATGTTCAGGGTCCCGATGACGTTGTAATCCAGGTCCGCCCTGTGGTCGTTGACGCTCACTCTCATCAGGGCGTGGGCCGCCAGATGGAAGACCGCATCGCAGCCTGCGGTGGCCTCACTCACAGTTCCAAGGTCGCGGATGTCACCTTCCTTGATCTGCAAACTCTGGTTCCTCTCTTGGTGGGCCAAGTTCGACCGGCGACCTGTGAGCAAGTTGTCGAGGACGACGACCTCCCAACCATCGCCGAGCAGCCGATCGACCAGGTGGCTCCCAATGAACCCCAGACCGCCAGTGACTAGGGCCCTTCTCATCGGAGCAAGGCCCTCCGCCAGTCGTTATAAAGGAAGGGCCGGACTGCCAGCCATACTAGAGGGGCTTCGTCGTGCCGGCGGCCAGGAAATCCTGCCAGGCCTTGTCGAACTCGGCGATCGTCTCTTCGCTCCTCTTGTTGAACGGCATCAGTCTGAGGATCTTCGAGGGGATGGTCATCACGTGGGCGCCTGCCGCCATGGCGACCGAGACGTCCTCCGGCGTGCGGATGCTCCCGACGATGAGCTTCGCAGGGATGTCCTGGTCCTTCGCCGCCGCGACGAAGTCTCTGATGATCTGGACTGGGTTCTCGCCCGCCTCCTTCGACCTGTTGTAGAAGAGCGAGACGTAGGTGGCTCCGGCCTTGGCAGCAAGCATGAGCTGGTTGAACGTCATCATGACTGTCATGTTGGTCTTGACGCCCGACCTCGCAAGCTGGCTGACCGCCTGGAGGCCCCTCCCGTCCCCGAACATGGCCACCTTCACGACGACGTTCCTGTGCCATGAGGCGTACTCCTTCCCTTCCGCTACAAGATCCTGCACCGCGCTCTTGGTGGTCTCCACGCTTACCGGACCATTGACCAGGTTGCAGATGTCCAGCACCCGCTTCTTGAAGTCCACGCCACCTTCGGAGAGGAATATCTTCTGATTCGTGGTCACTCCGTCAGCGATTCCCCACTTCACGAATTCTTCGATTTCCGTCAGCGAGGCAGTATCGAGGAATATCTGTACCAACCGTATGCACTTGTCAGTGGTCTCAACGCCGGGACTATAAGAATTGCTGACTCCGGCGGACTCCTGTGCATGGGCTCTCCTCCACCCTTCAGTGTCTGCTCTTTCCGCTCTTTCTGCCCTTGACCGAGATCCTCTCTCTCAGTTGTTCGCACATCAGGTGCGTCAGTACCAAGTGCATTCCTTCGACGTGCGGCGTGGAGTTGGCCGGCACTACCACACAGGCGTCGGAAGCGGTCTTCAGCACGCCCCCGTCGAAACCGGCGAGGCCGACCACCTTCCCCCCGTGGTCCTTTGCGTACTTCACCGCCTTCAGTAGGTTCTGGGACCAGGGTCCTGCCTTGTCGCTCCCGGAGCCGCCGTGGACGCTTATGGCCACCACCACGTCACCCTCCCTGAAGAAGTTTCGCAGCTGTTCGCAATAGACGTCCCCCCAGCCGTTGTCGTTTGTCAGCGCGCTCACAAGGGGGATGTTGTCCACGAGGGCGAACGCCCTGAACTTCCTCTCCGCCTCGTCGGACACCCACTTGTTGAGGTCGCACGCGAGATGCGTTGCCGTCGATGCCGACCCGCCGTTTCCCAGGGTGAAGACCTGCCTGTCGTCCCTCCAGGCCTCATAGAGAATCTCAATGGCCCTGTCGATGGACCGCCTATCCAGCCTCTCTGCTATCTCGGAGACCTCTTCCAGGTACTCGTGGGTACGCGGCAAGTTCGGTTCAGTCTTCCCTCATTGCTTCTTTAATTAGCTTTGTCAACCGAGATGTGACCCCGGCAGGCGACCGTCTTCTCTTCCTTCGAGTATGGGTTATATCCTAGACATGGACGCGCCAGACAGGAGCGTAGCGGGTCCTCTTGATTGTCTCAAGGACGCCATTCAGACTGCCCCTGGGCGGCGGCGGAACGGACCTTCCCGCCTACTACAGGGAATATGGCGGGTTCTTCATCTCGGGCGCCGTCGACAAGTACATGCACATAGTTCTGAACGACAGGTTCGACCCCGGAATAAGGGTCAGCTACTCCCAGACGGAGATAGTCGACAAGCCCGAATCCATCCGCCACCCGCTTGTCAGGGAGGCACTCAAGATGCTGCGCTTCAAGGACAGCATCGAAATAGTCTCACTGGCTGACGTGCCGGCTGCCACGGGCCTGGGGTCCTCCGGGAGCTTCACCGTCGGGCTGCTGAACGCGCTCTACGCGCACCAGAGGGTTGTCAAGACACCCGAGCAGATTGCCGAGGAAGCCTGCGAGATTGCCCAGAACAGGCTCCACGAACCTTCGGGGAAGCAGGACGAGTACACCGCAAGCCTCGGGGGGTTGAGGTCCTACGAGATAGACCGGAGGGGCGTGGTCAAGACGAAGCCGCTCAGGATAGCCGACGACACGCTGGCCGAGCTCGAGTACGGCATCATGATGTTCTACACGGGGATTACCAGGAGCGCAAGCGTCATCCTTGACAAGCAGCAGAAGAGAGTCTCCGAGGATGGCGACGCCGTCGAGAAGATGCATCGGATAAAGGCCATTGGGCTTGAGAGCAAGAAGTCCCTGGAGGCTGGCGACCTGCGCAGGTTCGGAGAGCTCCTTCACGAGCACTGGACCATCAAGCGGGGGGTGACCGCGAGCATCTCGTCCGAGAGGATTGATTCCTGGTACGCGATAGCCCGGCGCAGCGGGGCCATAGGGGGGAAGGTGGTCGGAGCCGGAGGCGGCGGATTCCTCATGCTCTACTGTGAGGAAGGGAGGCGAAAGGTCAGGGCCGCCCTCCGGAAGGAGGGGCTCGTGGAGTACAGATTCCGGTTCGACTTCGAAGGCAGCAAAGTAATCTACAACATCTAGGGGAATCATGCGGCGCACCTACGGGGGCCGGACCCCCTCAGATGTAGGCGTCGATGATCTCGGCGCACTTTTGGGTTCCGTTGTATTTCTTGGATACCTTCCTCACGGCGTCCACCCTCTCCGCGTACCTCGAATCGTTGAGACAAGTCTCGACCGACTCCGTAAGCGTCTGGACGGTCAGCTTCTCGGACCGTATGTCGATGCCCAGCCCGAGCTCTCTGAACTTGTTCGCGTTGCCAATCTGCTCCGAGTGGTTGTGAATCGGCACGAGGACGGCGGGTTTCCCCGCGTCTATGCACTGTCCTATGGTACCATGGCCTGCCCTGGCGACCACTAGGCTCGAGAGCGCGAATAGCTCGTCCTTGACGGGGCACCAGTCGTAGACCCATGTCCCATTGGCTAGCCGCCTTGGTTCCCTGGAACCGTTTGGATAGCCCATCGAGATGACGATGTTGTACTCTCTCGCCAGCACGTCGGTGGACTGGAGGACTGTGTCCACGAAGCTCCTCTTGGTCGCGTCCGGCCCGCTGATCTGGAAGAACACAAGCGGCCTGCCGTCCATTTCGAGCGATTGTTTCGCCCGAACGATCCTCTCCTCTGTCGGCCGGGAGCCCGGCGATGTGAACCCTACGAACCGCACGACCCTCGAAATGTCGGTGCCGACGAGGTTGGCCTCTCCGATGGTGTACGGAGGAGGAAGGTCGGTCATCAGCACCTCATCACTGAGAGACCAGAGAAGACCCAACACGTCGCCTGCGACCCTCTCATAGACGCGGCCCACCCCCTTCCCGCTGAACCTAGGGGGGAAACCGACCTTGAACTGGTTGAGCATGGTGATGACGGGGTATGACCTCTTCCATGCCGCCAGGATGGGCGAGAGCCTGGAATCGGTGACCACGACCTTCGGGTCGAATCTCGCGATGCTCTGCCTCTCGAAGGCCACCTGCCTAAGGAAGGCGTTGAACATGAATGGGAATCGGGGGATGAAGTCCTTCGAAGAGAAGCTCCCCTCCTCGGTCCACTTGACGTCGAGGGAAGGGCTCTTCAGCACCTTCTCCGCCTGGCCGTGCGTGTTGAGGTAGTTCAGCGCCTGGTCGGAGCAGGAGTATCGGAACTCGTCGCCTTCTCTCTGGAGGCATCGTGCAATCTCCAAGACCCTGGTGACATGACCGAGACCCGAGCCAAAGATGGCAAAGTAGAGTCTGCGCGAGGCCAATTTCTATTCTCTTCTGGTTTCGTGGTCCTACCGGTTCCTCCAGTGCGAATCCCGTGAGGCTATATCTCTGTTGGGTCGGTCCGGGGCCGGACTCATTGTGGCGTCGGCCTGGTTCGGTTCGACCCGGACAACCCATCCAGTCCTGCGTTTGCCGCCAGACCTCACGGAGAGGGGATTCAATCGGCGGTCGTTCCAGATGCTCTTGCGAATGGGTCGGTCCTGATTCGCACAAAAGGCCTTCTCCTTCCAAAGACTTACATAACTTGTCGGAAGCCAGCCGTCAAGACTACCGGAGCATCGGACACTTGACAATTCCAGTCTGGCTTCTCGTCGAGATAATCACCCTAGCCATTACCGTTCCAGTGCTGGGACTGGAGTACTACTGGCTAATCCTCCTTGGGACTTCGACGAGGTATCCGAGGGACCTCGGCAGTCGAGTTGTTAGCCTCACGAACCATCCGAGTGTCTCGGTCATCCTTGCCTCCTTCAACGAGAAGTACGTGGTTGGTCGCTCACTCGATGCCTTGGGGAAGCTGGACTATCCGAAGGATAAGCTACAGGTCGTGGTGGCTGACGACTCCAACGACGAGACCGTCGGGATTATCGATGAGAAGGTTCGAGAGCTCAACGACCTTGGCATTCGGACGGTCGTGTCCAGGAGGCCGACCAGGGAACACTTCAAGTGCGGGGCTCTCAACAAGGCGATGGAGCTGGTCGATGGGGATTTCGTGCTCCTCCTGGACGCCGACTCGATAGTTCCGCCCGAAGTCCTGAACAAGGGCATCGATGTCATGGAGAGCCACCCTCGCACATCCTTCGTCTCTTTCAGGTATGGCCACTACAACAGGAACTACAACCTGATAACGCGGCTGTTCGCGCTCTACCAGGACATCGGCGACACGCTCTCGAAGATGGGAGCGTACACCATCGACACTCCGTTCTCCTTCCAGGGAGGTTTCGCGCTCGTCAGGTCGAAGGACCTCAGAGACGTGGGTCAGTGGTCCAACGAGCGGATAGCCGACGACGGAGACGTGTCCATCAAACTGTACCTCGCGGGGAAGCGCGGAATCTACCTGAGCAGCGTCAAGATAATGAGTGAGGACCCCTCGACTCTGGAATCCTGGAAGAAACAGGTCGCGAGGACATCCCAGGGCTGGTGGAGGTGCATAGCCAAGTACTGGAGGACCATCGTCACCGCCCCGGACGTCAGCCTGAAGACAAAGGCCGGATTGCTGCTCATGCTTCTGGGACCGTTCTCCGGTTTCAGCTGGATACTGGTCACGTTCCTGTCTGCGTTCTGCGTGGTGCTGGGAATCGTTCAGCCTGCGAACTCGATATTCAACAACCCGCTGTACATAGAGGTCATCGCTGTTCCCTTCGCGATTTCGATGGCGTCAGGGGCGTGGGCCCTCTGGGTCCAGGGTTTGATGAATCTCCGCAATGTCGTGCTGATTCCGATGCTCGGCTACGCCACGGGGGCGATGCTGAGCCTGGGATCCGTGGCCTTCTTCTACGGGATCCTCGACAGGCCGGGCTTCTTCGAGTACAGGACGCCCCACGGAGGCTCCGACGAGGCCGTCAAGAAGTCGTACTTCCGCCATCTAACCAACGACCGGAACTCCATCATGGAGGTCGTGTTGTCCGTGGCCGCTCTGCTCCTGGCCGTGAAGGTCCTTCAGGATGGAGTGTGGTTCCTGTCGCTCACCCTGGCGGGCTTCGCCATATTCACGCTGAAGTCGATGAACCTCACTAGGCACCTTCGAGGGCTGCCCAGGGAACATGTCCCACAATGACGCCTGCGCCTTTCGATTGCAGAACCGTTCCACTGCTCGACCTAGAGTAACAATACGGCTGGAAGGTCGTCCTGATAACGCGGTTCGCCGATGCGCGATTGTGCGTGAGCCGTTGTCCCGCGTCTGTCTTCGGCCGGTCTCACCTTAAATACGGCCGGATGGCAACTTGCAACGACGCCAGAGATGGAAGCCAGCAGCGCGAAGAACGCCGTCCAAGTCGGTCTGATACTCGTGCCCGTTGACGGCTCCGAGTCCGCAGAGAGATCCGCTGGAGTGGCGTTCCAGCTCGCCCTGAGATACAAGGCAAAGGTCATAGTGATCAGCGTCGTCGCGGCTCCGGGGTTCTCCTTCAGTGGGCCTGCCGGCGCACCCGCAGACCTTACCGAGTATTACAAGCTCGGGATGTCCGAGGCGGGGCGGGCCGTCGAGTCTGCGGTCAGACACGCCAAGGAACTGGGTCTGGACGTGCGGGGCGAGGTGTTGGAGCCTGTCTCGTCAACTGTGGGCGCCATAATAGAGTTCGCAGAGAAGGAGAAGGTCGACCTCATAGTGATGGGCACGAGGGGGCTCGGTGGATTCAAGAAGCTCCTTCTCGGGAGCGTGTCGACCGGCGTCGTCTCCCACGCACACTGCGCCGTATTGATTGTGAGATGACGTGCTGGCTCCTCGCGTCCGGCCGACTAGCCCGCCGCCTCCATGGGCCCCACGATGAGCAGGCCAATCAAGAGGACCACGAGGACGAAGAGCGTGATGACCACGTATAGTCTGTCCTTCTCCGCCGCGAACATGATGACCGAGGCCGCGACCCTTGCGACGGGCGTCGCCAAGAGCACGATCAAGCCGAGTTGAATCACGAAGATGGGGTTCGCGGAAGCCACCTCGCCCAGCAGCTGTGAGAGGTTCAGTGTCGGCTTCCCGTAGTTGGACGCCACCAGCTGCGCCACGGTGGTTGGAAACGACTGTGGGGTCTTCAGGAAGAGGACGAGCACGCCGAAGGCGACCAGGATGGCGCTGATGACCACGCCATACTTCAGGAGGTTGCTGATGACCAGGTTCATGTCAGCGCTCTGACGCCCTCTGCTCTCGGTCAAGGCAGCCCCTCGTGCACCATCTCGATTCCGATTATGATAAGCGCCACCACGAAGACCCACCTGAGCGCTCCCGGCTTTGTGCGGACCAGCACCTTGGTCCCTGCGTAGGCTCCGGCGAGCACGCCCAATGCGACCGGCGCTGCAAGGACCGGGTTGACGAACCCTCCAATGTAGTAGATTGTGGTGCTGGCAGCGGCCGTGACCCCTATCATGAAGTTGCTGGTCGTGGTGGACACCTTGAACGGGAGCTTCATGTAACTGTCCATCCCGACAACCTTCAGGACTCCTCCCCCGACCCCGAGCAGGGCCGAGAGAACCCCCGCGGCGAACATGACGCCGAAGGCCGGGAAGACCCTGTCGGCGATGTAGCTCACCTTCGCCTTCACGGCGTTGTCATAGTAGTCGCCGCTGAGTCTCAGCCTCGAGGAGATCCTGTTGGGCTTCTGGTTGATGATCTCCGAACCCTGCTTCCGCTCCTTCCTGATTCTGACTGCGGAGCTGTAGGCTGAGATCATCAGGAGGGCTCCGAAGGCCAGGAACACGGTCCAGGAGAACCCGCTCCTGATCAGTGCGATGCTCATGATCGCCCCAACGACGGCCCCCACCGACGAACCCATCTCGAGGAACATCCCTATCCTCAGGTTCGTGATGTGGTCGCGCACGTAGGCGGAAGCGGAGCCGCTCGACGTTGCGATCACGGAGACGATGCTTGCGCCGATTGCGTACTGGATGGGAACGCCGAACAGCAGGGTGAGCGCAGGGACGACGAGTATCCCTCCCCCTATCCCGACCAGCGCTCCCACGAGACCCGCTATGGCCGAGACCAGAAGCATCAGAACGATGTAGTCAAAGATGCCCGTCATGGGGTCCGGTGGCTCCCATCAGGGCGTCACAAGTTAAGGGTTATCCGCCCTGGCCCGATTACCGCAACGTCAGGGCCGTCAGATCACTTCTATGGAACTCTCGGAGAATCCCTGCTTGACCAGTATCTCGACGCAGCGGTCCCTGTGGTCGCCCTGGAGGATTATTATGCCGTCCTTCACCGTTCCGCCGGTTGCGAGTATCTTCTTCATTTTGGTGCCCAGTTCCTGGAGGTCCTTCTCGCTCATCTTCAGCCCCTCGATGACGGTGGTCGGCTTGCCGAACCTCCGCATTTCCATCCGCACCCTGATTCGCGCTTCCTCACGGTCTAGCTCGGCTAGGAAGTCGTCGAATCCTTCATCGGGGTCTTTGCTGCTCACTGGTACTGCGCTAGGGGCCCTTACCATATAATATTTAGGCTTAAGCGGTCTCGCAAAACGACTTAAAACGGTCGGGTTCAACCCATCGCGGTGAAGGGGCCCGTAGCTCAGAGCGAAGCTAGCGGGAAGTTCGGTTAGAGCGACCGGCTCATATCGAAACCCGTGAGAAACCGGTACCAGTGCTACTCCTGGCGGGAACGGTCGAGCGTTCAAATCGCTCCGGGCCCACTTCTCCTCTCGAGAGATTGCGGAGTGCTTGGCTGCTCAACGACCAACCATGCTAAGAGGCCCAATGAATTGCTCACGGGCATTCTCTCTGCCGCTGCGACCTTCGCATCATTCGATTAGTTAATCTACTGTCGAACCGCAAGGGTGCATCTGACTCCGCCAGCTTGAACGAACGAAGAATCCCCCGCACGATGTCCACGCAGCACCCGGACAACGTCTCCCCGCCACCGTGGGGTGCCAGCGAGGTCATAGAAGGAGAAGCCGAGCTACGGGAGGCCTTCTTCGCATACAAGGACCTGGGTTGCGACGAGGTGATGTGGGACTCGGAAGGGAAGGACGTGGACACCAACGTCGTCAGGAAGCTTTTCAGCTCCTACCCGGAGTACTTCCAGAAGAAGGTCATAGGCGAAGAGATCTTCCTGACCTACCGTATCCCGAATCCCCAGATCGAGCTCGCGGAGAGGAAGATTGTCACTACGACCCTTGATACGATCCCGCTCAGCTCCGACGTGGCGACTGTCTTCCACAACAGGGATGCGGTGCCGGTCTTCGAGGTCATACTGCCGTTCACCACCAGCGGAAAGGAGCTCGCGTGGCTCCACGACTACTACGGAAAGGCGATCACGGGCGTCCAGAACATCAAACTCTCCGATTCGATGACCGTGAAGAAGTGGATCGGCGAGTTCAGGCCCAAGGAGATTAACGTGATCCCCCTTGTCGAGGACATGGAACACCTTCTCATGGTTGACGAGCTTCTGAATGAATACCTGGCGCTGGTGAAGGTCGACGAGATGCGCGTCTTCATCGCGCGTTCAGACCCGGCCCTCAACTACGGCCTCATACCCGCCGTCGTCCTTGCGAAGATCGCGCTATCGAAGCTGCATTCCGTGGAGGTCTCCACAGGCGTGCGTGTGCACCCCATAATCGGCGTGGGCTCGATGCCCTTCAGGGGACATCTCTCTCCCACGAACGTCGGTGACTTCCTGAACGAGTACAGGGGACTAAGCACCGTGACCGTGCAGTCGGCTTTCAGGTACGACCACCCGCTCTCCAAGGTCAGGGCCGCCATATCGGAGCTCAACTCCAGGCTACCCAACGGCCAGCCCGTACCCGTGGACAACGAAACCGAGAAGCACCTCAGGACTTCGTTGTACCGCCTGATATCCTCATATCAGTCAACGATCGAGGACCTGGCTCCCTTCATCAACAGCGTCGCGCAGTTCGTTCCCAGACGTCGGGCAAGGAAGCTTCACATCGGGTTGTTCGGCTACAGCAGGAATGTGAAGGGCAAAGCCATGCCAAGGGCGATTCCCTTCGCAGCTGCCTTCTATTCCATCGGGGTCCCTCCGGAGTTCATCGGCGCGAGCGCGCTCGGGGATCTGAGCGAGGAAGAGTGGAAGGCTGTGGAGGGCACCTATGTGAACATGAAGAGGGACTTCAGATCGGTCGGTTCGCTGGTCTCATGGCAGACGATAAACATGCTCATGGAGATGCATCCGAAGGTCGCCAAGATGTGTGGCGTAAGCACCGAGAGATTCAGGGAGTCGCTCGGTCGGCTGGTGGCTGACCTCTCCGCGGTGGAGGAGCGATTCTCGGTGAAGCTCGGTCCGCGGGGCAGCGAGAGCAAGAAGCATGAGAACTTCACCAACAACTTCCTCATTTCATACGCCGAGGGCGAAGTCGAGGAGGCGCGGGACGCCTTCAACCAGGCTGCCCGCCTGCGACGTAGCCTCGGCTAGATTCACTGGCGGCGCTGTCTCTCGCTCTTGGAGATGTCAGGGAAGGGACTCAGGTGCGCATGCGCTATCTTCCACCCATCGCCGAACTTTGCGACAACCATTGTGACTCTCGACTTCGAGCCAACGGTTGTGCCTTCGAAGGAGTAGCTGTTCACCACGACGCCCATGAAAGTGAGGTAGAATGTTGCTATTGCGACGTCTCCGACCAGGTCTATCCTCAGATCCTCAATCTTGTACTCGTAGTCCGAGATGCTGGCAAATGCCGCCTGCTCTAGGATGAACGCCTCCTCCGAGTTCTGCCTTGCGTAGGGAGGGTTCTCGTCGAACTTCGTGAAGAGGCTTGCTGGAGAGTGGAACCCCATCAAGGAGTCGATCTCCTTGTTCTTCCCCACTTCAAAGAAGGATCTGATGAGCGCCGTGACCTCAGTCCTCGCCATCTCATCGTCCGCGCGGCGCATGGCCGTCGGGCCGCCATCCTGAATAATTAAGCTAGGCCAGGGGGACCGTCTTGTGTGGCAGATGCGTGGGCGGTCGAATGCAGTCCACCCAGACTCCGGGCAGACGAATCATGGTTGTCTCGGGAAGGTGTCCGCCCTCCGAAGGAAAGTGGTCGACACTCGTGCTATGGTCCAGACAGGACTCAACAAGGTTGCGGTTCCTCATTTCCTGTTCTTCTTTGTGGCAATTACCATTCTCGGCATCACAATATAGTCTATATGGATTAGTTGTGTTGTGCTTATACCCTCACCAAGGGAATATGGTGGTGAGTGAAAAGAGAAATGGCAATGGCATCAGCTCTGACTGAAGAGGAAGTCGGTCGAGTTCACGGAAGCAAGAGCGCGGTGGATTTCGGGAAGGCGGAGTTCCTTGAGATCATCCATGTGGAAAGGCCGAGGATAATCTACAGAGGCCAGCAGAAGCATTTCTTCTTCCTGGCCGGACTGGCGGTCTGCACGTCCGAGTGCAGCGACTCGGACTTCGGGTCGGGTCACATTATTCTTCCCTGGCTCACAGAGAGCGGTCAGTAGAAGACTAGCGAAGTCAGACTGCCCTCGGCGCGGCCCCTATCTCAGAGGTCGTAGCTGAGCTCTCCGTCGTCATGTTGATGACGACCTCGGCGATATCCGCAGCGTAGTCTGCGGTGCGCCGGATGTCCTCCACGATCAAGGGGATTGCCTGATTCGACTCTGTCTCCTTGGTCCTCTCAATTAGATTCAGGAGGTCCTCCTGCATCCCCGCCGCCTCCTTCGCCTGCTCGACCACGCTGTCCGCGGCTTCGTAGTCTCCCTTGAAGAGCGCAAGGCCCGCATGCTCGAAGAGCCCGATGCAGTACTCACTCATCTTGAGGACCTTGTCGAGAATCGACTGGCTCACCTGGCCATCTATGCCGAGCATTCCCTCCGCGATCTTGTTGGCGTGGTCCGCGACTCGCTCGACGCTCTTGATTATCAGTCTGTAGTCCAGGCAGTCTCTCCTGTTCTTTAGTTCTATTTCGCGCAGGATGAAGTCGTTCTGGACCGCCATGTTGAGCTGGCGAATGGCGTACAGGCTGAACCTGTCCACCTCGTCGTCGGACTTCGTGACGGCTCCGGCCGAGTCCTTGTCGAGCTTCACCAACGCGCGGATTGCGTCCCTGTGCATGGACTCGGCTATTAGGAACATTCTCTTCAGGACGTTCTTGACGCTCAGTTCCGGATAGCTGAGCAGAACCTGCAGCGTTATTCCTTCCCTCGAGTCCGCGATTATCTCAGTCCCGATGAGATGCCGGCGCGAGGCCTCCTTGACCGCATCTCTCTGAGCCGAGGTAAGGGATCCCTCCTTCGCCTTGACGACTATGGTGCTGTAGCCAAGAAGGTAGATTGAGATCAGGCGCCTCACAATCGGGTCTGCCTTGTTCTTCTGCGTTACTTCAATCTGGGCTTCGGTCTTTCCCGACGAAATCTTCCCTAGGCGGGGAGTGACGAGAAGCGAGGAATCGCCCTGCTTCTCGACGGCGACGGAATCCCCTGCCCCGAGCCCCATCTCCTCGACCCACTTCTTTGGCAGCGCGAGCATGTAAGATGACTTGCCTGAGAACTGAATCTTCCTGACTTCGCCCTTTTGATGCTCTGTGGACATTCTCAAACACTTAGAAAATAGATGCCAATATGGGTCACGACTTCCATATATTTCCCTTGCGCCTTTCACTTATAGCCTGAAAAAGTCTCGAAAGGAACGAAAACATGGCATCTTTCTCTGAAAGATATAAGAAAAGACACGGAATGGGTGGAATGGTCCTTGGTGTCGTAGTCCTCGTTGTGATTATAGTCGCCGCGCTGGCTGGCTACTTCGCAGCGTCCTCGACCATCACGGCCTCCACCTCGACAACAACTTCAATCATTACAACAACACTGCCTCCCGTGACCGTCACGGTCACCAACACAGCCGTCTCGACATCCGTCTCAACAACGGTCTCGACGCAGACGACGTTTGCAACACCAACGCTCCCGCCCAAAGGCTCCAGCTCATTACCCACGCTCGCCTCTCCAATCTCCGAGGCAGGCTCCTCACTCGTCTTCCCGCTCTTCCAGCTCTGGGCAGCCAACTTCACAACGATGTATCCTAACATCCAAGTGAACACTGCAGCAGGCGGAAGCGGCGCTGGACAGACGGGCGTCGAAGCAGGCACCATCACCATCGGCGGGTCGGACCCGTTCCTGACCAACGCGCAGCAGGCGGCCTACCCGAACATCCTTGATATCCCGGTAGCCATCTCAGCCCAGCAAGTCAACTACAACGTACCCGGACTCTCGCACCCGCTCAACTTCACAGGGAACATCCTCGGAGGCATCTACAACGGAACCATCACCTACTGGGACGCAGCAGCGATAAAGGCCGTCAACGCAGGTGATGCAAGTCAGCTACCTCACCAACTCATCGTACCACTGCACCGATCCGACAGCAGCGGTGACACGAACCTCTTCACGACCTACCTCTCAGACACCAGCCCATCCTGGGCCAAGAACTTCGGCGCGGGCAACACTATCAGTTGGGCTAACGTCCCCGGTGCGGCTGCCGAGAGCGGAAACTCTGGCATGCTCACCGGATGCCAACAGACCCAATACTCAATAGCGTACATTGGCATCAGCTACGAAATCGGCTCGAGCGGCGCGGTCGCCCTAGGCCTTGGCACTGCTATGCTCCAGAACCTGGCCGGCAAGTTCATCGCAGAGACACAGGCAAACATCCAGGCATCAGTCAACGCACAGTACATCAACACCCCACCGAGCGAAAGGTACTCCCTGATCTACGGGCCAGGAGCTACCTCGTACCCGATCGTCAACTATGAGTACGCGCTCGTCAACATGCACCAGGGCAACGCGAACCTGGCACTGGACCTCAGGACTCTGCTCGACTGGGCCACCCTGCCGAACTACGGCAACTCGCCCTTCTTCCTGAACCAGGTCGGCTTCGTTCCACTCCCCAGCTCCATCGCCCAGCTGACATGGGCCCAAATCGCCGAGATCACTGTCTAGTCGACAGGACTGTGACAGTTGAACAACCAAAGGACCAGAACAAGTACCGCGGACCGTGTCTACAGCCTAATGACGGCACTGCTGGGAGGCAGTGCCTTCCTCTTTCTCTTTATGATAATCGGAGTACTTCTGATTTTCGCGTATCCGTCGATCTACGTTAACGGTTTCAAGTTCCTCGTCTCAGGCACCTGGAATACCCCTACGAGCGCCTCTGTCGTCTTGGTTGACGGGTTCAAGGAACTCCAGGGAGCATCCTACGGAATCTGGGTGTTCTTTGTTGGGACGCTGCTTACATCCGCGATGGCCATAGTCATTGGCGTGCCCATCAGTCTGGGCGTAGCGGTCCTGCTGTCCCAGTTCGCCCCGAAGAGAGTAGCCTCCCCTATCTCATTCTGCGTGGAGCTGCTCGCCGGCATCCCGAGCGTAATCTACGGCCTGTGGGCGTTTCTGGTGCTCTTCCCCATATTGGTCCACACCATCGAGCCGGCGCTCAACAGGTACCTGTACTTCATCCCGGGGTTCGGGGGCAGGGTGTACGGCACGCCCTCGGGCGTCCTCGCCTCAGGGCTGATTCTTTCTCTGATGATAGTGCCGATTGTAGCGTCCATCAGCAGGGACGCCATGGCCCAAACGCCCCTCGAGCTCACCGAGGGGGGGAGGGCGCTCGGGATGACCAAGTGGGAGGTCACGCGGAAGATTGTCTTGCCCTACGCCAAGACGGGCATCATCGGATCCGTGATTCTGGGACTGGGGAGAGCCCTGGGGGAGACGATGGCAGTCGCCATCGTCTGTGGTGGGGCTGGGTACCTTCCGACCACCATCTACGGAGCGATTAACTCGATGGCAGCGTTCATGGCCCTCAATTTCAGCGACGCCGGATCTGACGTCTCGGGGATGACCACGTCCGCCCTCGCCGAGCTCGCGCTGGTCCTCCTGGCAGTCACTATGCTCGTGAACGTTGTCGCCCGGTTGATGGTGCGCAGGGGCTTCTTCTCGAGCGCGGAGCACTTGGTGCAGGTGTGATCATGAGCGACGAACTACCAACCCGCTCTTCGCCGTCTGCCTCGATTAGCCCGTGGAACTCTCCCAAGGTTATCGCGAACCACAGAGCGAGAAAGCGATGGGACCTCGTGTTCAAGATCCTCTCGGTCGCGTGCGCGCTCGCCGTCCTGATTCCGCTGGGAGACCTGCTATACGAGTTCGCGTATCGGGGGATTCAGGCCATCTCGATAGTGAGGCTGACACACAACCTCGGAGCGACCGTCCCTGGTCTCTCTAACGCGATTGTGGGCACGGGGTTACTCCTGGCTCTCTCTTCAGCGATAGCGATTCCCCTAGGAGTCTTCGGGGGCGTCTACATGGCCGAGTTCGCCAAAGGCAACAGGTTCTCTGAGGGGTTGAGGTTCGCGGCCGACGTCCTCGCGGGTGTACCCTCGATAGTGCTCGGCTACGTCTGCTACCTCGTCCTTGTGCGCTACTTCAACTTCGGATTCTCCGCCATGGCGGCGGCGATAGCGCTTGCCGTCATCATGTTCCCGTACATCTTCAGGACGACCGAGATTGCCATACGGAAGGTCCCGGAGAACATCAAGGAGGGCGCAATCGCACTTGGGAGCACGAAGACGACAATGATCAACAGGCTGGTGCTCAGGTTCGCGATGCCGGGCATCCTCACCGGCATCCTGCTCGCTGTCGGCATCTCGCTGAGCGAGACCGCTCCCCTCCTCTTCACGGCGAACTTCGCCAACTACAATCCGTCGGGACTATTCCACGCTCCCCTCGCCTACCTTACCGGGGTGATCTGGACCTTCTACGAAGTCGTCTCGATTCCCGCCGACCAGCAGCTGGCCTACGTGGCGACATTCCTGCTGATCATGATTGTCGTCTGCCTGAACGTGGTGGCGCGCCTCGGGCTTCGGAGGTTCTCGAAGGTATAAATGACGGTGAGTTGTTAGCATGTCATACAAATCTGTATTGATGAAACAGGGTGAAAGCGGCGAGAAGACTGATTCGACTCAGGCCATGTACAACCATGGCGAAGCCGACGTCTCTGAGGTCCTGATCAATCTTGTCGATTTCAGCGCGTTTTACGGGACGCTTGAGGTCCTCAAGAACATCAACCTCCCCATCGCGAAGAAGAAGATTACCGTCTTCATGGGGCCCTCCGGATGTGGTAAGAGCACACTAGTGAGGGCGCTGAACCGCATGAACGACGAGGTTCCCGGGTTCAGGATCACCGGGAAGGTGCTTCTCGACGGAGAGGACATCTATGCCCCGACGGTTGACCCCGTGCTCCTGAAGACCCGCGTGGGGATGGTCTTTCAGAAGCCGAACCCGTTTCCAATCTCCATCTATGATAACGTGGCCTTCGGCCCCCGGATTCACAAGCTCGCGAAGAACAGGGGCGAGCTCGACAGCATCGTGACCGAGAGCCTCCAGAAGGCCGCTCTCTGGGACGAGGTGAAGGACCGACTGGGGAAGAGCGCGTGGGGTTTGTCTGGTGGCCAGCAGCAGAGGCTATGCATCGCGAGAGCGCTGGCAGTCCGTCCCGAGGTGATACTCATGGACGAGCCTGCCTCAGCCCTCGACCCCGGTTCAACCTCCAAGGTTGAGGAGCTGATGGTAGACCTGAAGGAGAACTACACCGTGGTCCTCGTGACCCACAACATGCAGCAGGCGGCGAGGGTGGGCACAAGCGTCGCCTTTCTGTACAAAGGTGACCTCGTCGAGTTCGGCCCAGCAAGTGACGTGTTCGAGAACCCGAAGAGCCCGCTCACCGAGAAGTACATTAGGGGAAGTCTGTAGCCGAGGATTGGGAGAGAGCTGGAACATGCGTCTAATGGAGATGGGTCTCGAGAGACTCACGAAGATGGTCCTGGAGATGGCAACCCTCTCCGAGGCCACGGTCACGAAGGCGCTGGAGGCCTACTCGAAGGGCAACGACGTAAGGGACGAGATATTTGCGAAGTCCGAGCAGCTTGAAGTCCTTCAGGACGAGGTCAACGACCTCGCAACAGAAATGATTGCGAGATACCAGCCGGTTGCCTCCGACCTCCGATTCATAACCTCCTCCATGGAGATAGCCTACGGGTTCTCCCGTCTGGGAAGGTATGCCTACGACATCACGGACATTCTCTCGTTCTACAAGGACCTGTCTGCGTGCGACAAGTCCGACGTCGAGCGGGCCGGCAACCAGGCCGAGGACATGATACACCTGAGCATCAAGGCCTTCACCGAGAGGGACGTATTCACAGCAGGGAAGCTGAAGACCATGGACAACGTGGTCGACGAGATATATCGGACCTACCTGAGGAAGGTCACCAAGGAGAATCCCAACGACATGAAGTGCTACATCTCTGGCACGCTGGTCCTGCGCTATCTCGAGAGGATTGCCGACCACGCCGAGGACGTAGGGGAGGCAGTCGCCTACACCGTCACCGGAAAGAGGGCACCCCGCAAGTAGCCCAAACAATCAGAGAATGTTTTTCAACCCGAGGAATCGGAGCTGTCTGCACGTGGCGCCGTAGCTCAGAGACACCTAAGAAGTGTCGGGGGGCATGGTAGAACTCCGAAAAGGGGACTCGCCAAAAGCAGCAGGCTGTTAAAGCGACAAAACGCTGCAAACACCTGTTGGTCGGCCGTTCGAGTCGGCCCGGCGCCGTTCTTGATACTCGTAGAATTCAATCCGCATGGCCCGTCGCGCCCGCCGTCTGGGGTCCTGAGTTACGGAGCCTCCACCCGGCCGCTGTCCAGATGACTCGGGCGGAGGATCACCGAATGTGCTGTGTTGGGGCTAGCTGATTCAGACCTCACAGAGGAGTCGGCATGTCCATCATGACTCTCGCGAACTCTTCGACTAGCTCCGCCACTCTGTCGGCGTCCTTCTTGGTGTAGAGCGGCTTTTTGGCGATGGTGCCCAACTCTTTCCGAAATGCGTTCCCCTTGTCCACGACTTTGCGCTGATAGTCTGTCCACTCCTTCAGCTTGTTCTCCAACTCTTCCTTCGTGTGTTGTGTAGCCATGATATCCCCGCCTTTTGCGGTCCCTCCCCGTTTATTTAGATGGTTCGATTCAAGAGACGGGAACCACGGAGCCGAATGCGAATTCCCCGAAGACTCCGCCTATGCTGGCCGCTTGTCGATTCCCGAGGGAGTAGAGAGCTGGGTTCCTTTGCTTCACTGGTGCTTCTATTGCTCATGGGTTCGGCAGGAATCGCCGACATGGCTGTGCTCCTGCGGGCTAAATCTGCAGCGTACGGTTGCCTCATCACCGGCTCGAGCGTGTGATTGGTCTCTGGCAGACCGACAGGGGAACAGAGCCCATCTTGGATTGGTCAAATTCGGTATCTGAGCCCAGATACTGGGTTCGATAATCGGCAATCGGTGCCGTAGTACCCGTTAAATAAGCTCATCACAACTGGAATACCATGAGCACGGCGGATAAGGTAAACGAGAGCGTAAGAGACACCATCAAGAGTGCGGAGGATTTCATCGAAAGCACGAAGATATCTTTGCAGGCTGAACTCTCCAAGAAGACACCAAGAATCGAGCATGCGTTGGATCAATCGCTTGACGACGCCGGACAGGCGCTGACGAACGCGCTGAAGTCAGTCGAGAAGAAGACGAGCCACGAGCAACTGGAGGTGCTGAACGGCTACAAGACATTCCTGCAGGGACAGATAACGTTCGTTGATGACAGAATCAAGGCGATAAAGAAAAGCTCACATGGTCCGTAGCCGGGGTCGCGGAAGTACCGACGAGAACTGACGCGACTCTGGAATAGTGTGCTAGTTTCATCACCATCGTGGCCGGCCGGATCGCCTCCGCAACTCTTTGTCATGACCGACCCACGACGTTCCTGCCTCGCTTGGCTGTCCTGACCGGCCGAATCATACGAGCTGAGTCAACGATGGAGAGATGGGGTCCTCGAGGTGCTGCAGCGCATAGATCCCTGTGTGGGGCTTCACACCAAACATCAGGACCGTGCCGTCCCTGACGAAGAGTTTTGCGTAGCTGGAACTCATCGAAAGGATGCGCGACCTGATGGGTGAGTCCTTCGGCAGGAAGAGGATGTGCGCGTCGTGCGATTGCTGGAGAGTGATGATCTCCTGCGACGTCACCTCAAGCAGCGAATCCAGATCGGAGGCGAAAAGGTTCTCGAGGGCGCTCACCGACTTTACGAGCAGGACCGTCTTGTCCATCGATCTCTTTCGCAGCCCTGCAGTCTCGTTGGTGACTATCTCGTGGATCTCCTGGGGCGTGGCGTTCTTGGGCAGGCTCGCTGTCTCGAGGTCGCTCGTCCTCAGGATGTTGAGTATGCGGAGCCTGTCGTTCACGACGCTCTTCCCGACTGCTCGTGCCAGAATCGAGTTGATTATCTCGTCGTTCGCGCCGGGCAGCGGAAGAAGGATCGCGCTCCTCCCTCTCGAGAGGAAGTTGATGATGGGTGGATACTCGATTGCCCTCAGGGCGGAGTAGGGGACGTTCTCGTCGTACTCGATGGACAGGGTACTCCCAGGTATCATTCCCCCGAAGAGCCTGTCCAGGGCGCCGCTCCCGAAAGAATAGGACTCGCCTATGTCAGGCCTCTGGGCGATCTTGCTGACCTTGCCGTAATCGGGGATTGCGTACGGCCCGAAGAAGGTGAACTTGCCATCCAGAAGTGTGAATATGTACTTGCGCTGTGGTATCTTCGTGCCGCGCAGTTTGTGGATGATGAACTCCCGGACCGTGCGATCCTGTTCCTCGACCGTCACCAACTCGAGTATGCCGTCGACCAGGTAGTCTATTGTCGTGGCACCGGGCTCCTCGCTGACGAAGACAAGCTGGGCGCCGGAGTTGTGCGCCAGGGCCATCAAGGTCTTCTCTGCCCGTAGCCTCTCCCTTTGGTCCAGTTCCTTCGCCAGCCCGTCCCAGCTGTCGAAGACGATTGTCCTGAACTTCTTTGGCTCGGTCAGCTGCATGATGAGGTCCAGCACCGACGACGCGTCCTCGAGCCGGATGTCCAAGAACTCTTGATTGTGCAAAGTCTCCTTCATGGCCGGGATGTGGGTCTCGAGGAGATCCAGGGGGACCCGCGAGGACACGTACGCGCCTTTCCCCTTGCCCGCTGCCTTGAGGATCTCGAGGGCGACCGTGGTCTTCCCAGTACCTGCGAGTCCCTTGATGAGCAGCGTCCTGATGGGTCCCTGCATGAACTGCTTGAGGCCGAGTACCGACGCGATCCTTGTTTCTATCAGGTCCTCCGCCCCGGAACCGGCGCTCCACGTCGGGGAGTCCAGTTGAACGGGAGGCACCTGCGTCTGCTCCTTTCTGGTTGTCAAGATCTCACTCCCTTCTCCAGCGCGCGCATAGTCGCACTGAAGTCAAAGGTGTCTTCGATATTCAACACACTCAGCGACCACCTGAGCCTTATTGCGAGGTCCTTGACTATCGCTCTTTCGAGCGAGAGCGTTCCCTGCGGCCCGAAGAGCGCGAGCAGTTTCCTGTGGAACTCGGCCGGATCTGGCAGATTGTTGGTCATCTTCATGTGCATCAGGACAGCATCGGCCCCGCTCTGGCCCAGGATCTTGTCCAGCCCCCCGTGCACAGCGCTGGTGAACGTGGTCCCGAAGTCATCCTCCACCGAACTTGCTGGCAATTTTTTCACCAAAACCTGGAACCTATTTTACCTGATGCCCCTTCCAAACGTACTTGATCGAAATGAAGTAAACGATCGGATAAGTGACCACCGCCCCCACGACCGTACCCACAAGAGGCGAGATCGCCATGGACGTGAGGAGCAGGAGCTGGACGATGACGATGCCCGTGTTCCCCACCCCGCTCACCGCTTGGAACTTCACGAATCTGCGCAACCGGTTCACAGAGTCCTTCGCCGACATCTTCTGAATGTTGATGGTTATCCGTTCGTTGACGAAGAAGGAGGCCGAGACCCCTATCACGAGCGAAAGCACATCCAGGCTCAGGAGTTCAAGCGAGGAGAAGCTTGCATGCGGCACGCTAAGTCTTCCGTAGAGGAGCAAAAGGCCGAGGGTCAGAACGACTTCCGTCACCCCGAAGCCCAGGGCGCCTGCTACGGCGAATCTGAACGTCCTGATTACAGGATACTTATTCTCAAGTTTCGTGACATCCTTCTCGACCCCGGTCGCGGTCAAGCGGGTATTCCCTCCAGAGCCACATTAGGGGGCGCCCTTCGTGATTGCGCGGTGGCCTTGCGCATGAAGACCAAGAAGACGATGCCGGTCACCGCCAGCATGACCTGATACGTGGCGATTCGCCAGAGAACGATGGGCGCCCAAGAAGAAAACCCGTAGACGGTGGTGAGGTAGGTCTTCATCGTGAGTTCGGTAATCCCGGCGCCGCCTATCGTCACGGGAATCTGGGCGATGGCGACCACGCCGTATGCTGCAAGGACCGAGTAGAAGAGGTCAATCTTCAGGCCCGCAGCGTTCAGGACGAGCCATAGAGCCGCGCCGGCCAGGAAGTCCTCGACGATGGTCAGGATGACAGCCTTGACCGCGACGGGAATTGCAGCCCTGCTCACTATGGCGCGGGCCGAGAGCGAGAAGTTCAGCGAACCGACGACGGCGCGAAGGTAGAGGTCGTTAGCTCTCGGTCCGCCGATCAGGTACCGCGAAATCGTGAAGAGAAAGTGGGGGACCTTGATTCCCCTCAAGGCAGGGATTATGAAGATGATAGTGTACCCGACGATTAGGACGGTCGCGACTAGGATGATTGTCGACCCGATGACGACTGCCCCTTTCGACAGGGCAAAGATCGCAGCGAGGATTGCGAGACCAGCACCCACATAGATCTCGATGAGGACCTCAAAGTACGCGATCGAGAGGGCCCTGCCCCCGTCTATCCCCTTTCCCTTCAACCAGGCGGTACGCACGAAGACGCCCATGCTCGTCGCGGGGGTCGAGAGCGATACGAACTCGCTGGCTACTCTGGTGAGCGCCAACCCCCTGAGGTTTGGCTTTGGGTCGCCTGCAAGACCGAGCGTTATGACCCGGAACCTGACTACTTGGACCAGCAGCCGAGATGCGGACACCGCCGCGGCCAGGCCGAATGTCACATATCCGAGCTTCGTGAGGTCTGAGAACTTTATTCCTGAGAATACGGAGATGGCGATCACGACGGCGGAGCTGAGGACCAGTCCGAGGGCCGCCCACTTCAGCACCGATTTGGGCAGCTGGTACTCGCTCGTCGACATCGCGAACCCCTTCCCACTACCGTCTTATGAGCAGGATCAGGATGACGCCGACCAGCGCTGCGATGAGGCCGACGAGCCCGAATGCCAGCCCGCCAAACATGAACTGGCCGAGGTATGTTGCCGTGCCGTAGAGCATAAAGACGAATCCTACCCCCAGGAACGTCAGCCCGACCATGCAGAGGATGACGACCTTTATCGCCTGGCGGATGATTTTCCTCGTGTATACTTCTAGCGCGTGCTTAAGCTGGACGGAGACCTCATCAGATACCAGCTTAAGCACGTCCTTTAGGATGGGCAACTAGTCTTTGCACTTTCTTCCCAGTAACATTCCAGCGACGACGCCCACCAGCACCGCGACCCCTACGGCCATCAGGGGCTGCTTCTTGATCTCTCTGCGTCCGATTTCAAGCTGATCGTCGATGCTCGCATGAAAATCGCCCAGTCTGTTCTCCAGGTTCGCCTTCAGACCATCCAGAGACTTCTCGATTGCCTCGGCCGCCTCGGGTCCCTTCTCCTTGAGCTCAGCCTTGATCTGATCAATCTTCTTGTCGAGATCCCGTCTGATATCGTCAAGCGACGCTTCTGCCGTAGCCTCAAAATCCTTATCTCGCTTCGTCAAGTTGTTCGATTCTTGAAAGCGAACTTATCACTTAAGTGGCATGTATTTTTTGTATGAAAGTGTAATGGCGTGAGCATTTGGAGTCTGTGTACCCGGCTTACGTTGTTCTAAGGATGGGGATCTGGGGTCGGCTACGTGGAACTTTTGTTGCTTCGGTCCACTTTCTTCTTGATCTCGTCCCTTGTCAGCACATTGGAGTCGTACTTGATGGACATCGTGTCGAGGATGAAGTTGACTCTGACGTCCCGGACCCCATTGAGTTTGCAGATGACGCGCCTTAGCCTTTCATGCTGACCAGACTCGTTCCCTCCCTCCAGCTTGAATAGGGCAGTCGCTTCGTGGTTCGAGTTGGTCATCGAAATCAGGGAGTCCGATACGCCGAGGCTCTTGAGGTTATGGTATTTTTTGTGCTGGATTGTAACGGAGACGACCCACTGGCGCAGTGCTAGGTCGTTCGCGTCTCTTATTCGAGTTCGAAGAGGACGGCATGCTCGTCTGCCTGGAACCTCGGCCTCTTCCCGATTTGTCCGAAGATGGCTGATACGTACTCCTGCAGGAAGAGGCTCCCCTTCTGACCGAAGTCATGCGTCAGAGTGACACTGACTCTCCCCCCGTGAATCACTTCGCTGTATTCGAAGAGGACCGAGTAGTTGCTCATGTCCTTGAGGTACCTCAAGATGTTCTCCGAGGTGACCTCACCAGACTTCGCGAGGATGGCCGTCTTGGGACCGTCCATGCCCGCGAGCTCCCCGGCGCCGATTATGGTTTCGTCCTTTGCGGCCTGGAGGATGTGCCTGAACGTGGACCCTGACACCTTTATCATGTGAAACCTCTTCATCGGCCTATCGTAGTTAGCGTAGGTTAGGATGAGCTGGTTGATCAGTGTGTTTACGCTGACGTTCTGCTTCTTCGCGTCCTCTTGGAGGGCTTCTAGGGCTGACTCGTCAAGTCTGAAGGAGGCCGTCGCCGTCTTTGGCTTCATCCGAACTCGCGTCGTGGTCGGACTGGAGAATTCTTAAGCTTAGCGTTCATTCCTTCTCGGGTTCGCGGGGTACGCTCCAGGTCGGATTACAAACCGGCACAAAAGATACGATTTGATGCGGAAAATACACCGGGTTGTTATACTCTGGGCCTTCACAATGGACCATGTCAGTTCTTACAACAACGGATGAGACCGGGAACGAGCGTATGATGGTACCAGACTCGAAGCGGGGAGTTCTTGTCGTCGAAGGGAAGGTGGAGAGGCTGACTGGAGCAGGCAAGTTCGTTGTTGCTCCAGTTCGAGAGGACTTGGAAGTGGAGGTAGGCAACCAGGTCATGATCGTCGTTCTGGACAAGCTGATGCCCGCGGTCTATCTCGAGACCTTGAAGGAGCGGGTCACATCACCCTTCCCCAGCAACTGGGCGATCATAGTCAAGGGGAACATACATGTTGAAAAGTGCAGAGTTTCCTACGCCGGTACGCAACTCAGCGCCCTGGACCCCGCAGGAGTGGCGAGGTATGAGTTGCCCCTGCCCCGTGACGGAGTGCTCAACTTCCGTATCCCTGAGGCCATCAACCTGGACAACGAATCGATGGTAGAGGTCAAAGACGGGGAAAGGTCCATAGACATGGAGAAGTTCGGCTCGATAGCGCTAATGCCGACGAGGGAGGCGATTCCGACCGTCACCGTCTCGGGCCGGTTCGCTCCGACAAACAAGGCTGACTCCTACCCGGCGAGCGTCGAGTTCACCAACAACGCCACGGGTCAGAGGTACTGGGCCGTGGTCACCAACGGCGAGTACTCGGTCCAGCTGCCGAACAGGGAATCGTATCAGGCAAGCGTATCCTGGATGATGATCCCCGGAAACGTGACGGGCAGGACCCGGGCCGAGATGCTGAACCTCAACGCGAACGACATCTCGTCCAGCTTCGACCTCAACTGGTGATCTGAAATGGTCGATCTCTTCTGGACTGTGGCCATCGTCCTCCTGGTGCTCTGGGCCTTCGGATTCATCGGCGGATTGGGCGGGGAACTGATCAACATGCTCGTGGTCGCAGCCGTCGTCGTGATAGGCTACAGGCTCTATAAGGGAAAGGACATAGTCACGGGCAAGTAGGAAGCCGATCCAAAGAGACACCGGTGAGAACTGAGATTGGCAACGCTACTCGGGCTGGCCGTCCTGTTCCTGATAATAGCTCTCGTGGCCTACGTCGTTGGCGCAAAGGGGGTGGCCGGGTTCTCGATGGGCATCGCCAAGGTGCTGGTGGTCGTGTTCATCGTGCTGTTCGTGCTCTCCCTCGTCTTCGGCATCGCCTACAACGCATAGAATTGGGAGATTGACGCGAGAACGAGAATCTTCCCTTGCGCTTCCACTGAGGCCGTCGAATCGCTCCCGCCAAGGGGGGCCCGCCAGAGACCGAGCGCGGGACGGTCAGAAGGGGAAGAAAAGAGGCTAGGGGGGTGAATCACAAGAATGGCGAAAAAGAGCAGAGGCGGTAGAATGGAAGCAGCGAAGGTGCGCGCCGCAGAGACACCAGGCGGAAAGGGTCCTGTCAGGAAGCGCGCAGTGGGCCGCAGAATAATGAAGACCTAGGGCCGCAGGCCCGTCCGCGGCTACGGGGAGGATGGACAGACGGAGCAATCCATCCTTCCCTGCCGCGATTCATTCATTATCTTGAGTTGGTGTTATCACGAAACCTATGGTTGATTCACTCAGGTGAGGTCTCCGCCGACGCGTCCAGGTCTGGTCCAATGGGGCAATCATGACAGGAAGCATGCGCACAGACAACCCGTGGCCTTCGAGGTTGATCGCATGAGTCCTGCGCCCGAACTCACATCGCTCCCGCACAGTCCCTTACCAAGCCAACGACGAGGCCCCAACCGACGTCAGGAGCTTCGCCCGAGCGATTGCCGGACCATCGCCCTCCCCTTCTTCGTCAATTTCCAGTTGCCGGGAACGGCGTCGGTGATGAGCTCGGCCTTCTTGAGGTCGCCCAGTACCGAGCGCAGGTCCTCGACCTTGGAAGATGTCATCGTGTGCTTCATCATTTCCGTCTCGGTCATGGGCCAGTTGAACTCATAGAGGAGGGAGAGGACCGCACCAAATAGCTCGACGCGCTCGTCCTCGTTCATGACGAACCCTTTCTTCCGGCTTCGACCTTCCTATTAGTGCATCGGTGTGCATCTACATCAATGGGAGCACATTCCTTGCACTTCATACAATTCAATACAGAAAATACCCCGGCTTCATATGGCCGTGTGGCACGCTACACACTGAACTACACATGTCATCAGACACAGAAAGGGAAATTGAGCGGGAAAGGACCACTGACACTGGCAGAGGCACCTCGAGGGCCGGAACTGGCAGGGAGAGGGCGACGGTCTTCAAGTCCAAGACCGGTGTCGCGGTCGTCGAAGCGACGGTGGCGAGATTGACCGGGGGCGGGAAGTTCGTGGTCCAGCCGATCGGCGGAGAGGTCGGTGTAGAGGTTGGTGACCAAGTGATAATCTTCATCCTGGACAAGAAGCTGCTCGGTCGCAGCGCGTTGCTGGAGACACAGGCTGAGGCCCACACCTGATTGGTGCCTTTCGCACCAATCATCAAGCACGGAATGTGAAGAGAAATGGCAACGCTACTCGGGCTGGCCGTCCTGTTCCTGATAATAGCATTGGTGTCGTACGTCCTGGGCGCGAAGAAAGTTGCGGGCTTCTCGATGGATATCGCCAAGATACTGATAGTGGTGTTCATCATCCTGTTCGTACTATCGTTCGTATTCGGCCTCGTGTACAACATCTGATGTGAGGCAGTGGGGGAAGCGAGAAACCTCCCTTTCCCTTCCGCTGAGGCCATCACATCGCTTCCATCAGCCGGAGCCCGTCAGAGACTGGGAACGGCCCGGTCAGGAGGCGTGCAGTAGGCAGAAGAACAACGAAGACCTAGGAAGTCTGGCTGTATCGGTTGCTGGCCGGACGGACCGGCTCCGCACCGGGTAGCTCACTCGTACTTGGCGATGACGGCCACAAGCCCCACGAGCATGAGGAGACCGGCGCCGATGTAGAAGACAGGAACAATCTGCGGCACGATGTCGGCCGCCGCGGCCTCGCTGTGGGTGTAGTAGGTCAGTATCACTCCCAGCGCCAGCATGAGCAGGCCCACCAGCCTTGTGATCATGCTCACCCTGGAAGCGGGAGCGTCTAGAGCCATGTCGCTGGTCCCGCGCGACTTCGGCGAGTAAATAAGCTGTTTGCTGCCTGTGAGCGGGCGACTGCAGGCGCCCGTGGAAGTGGGGCATGTGAATCTTTAAATCCAATTTCAGGCTCCGGGCGAACAATGGCTGCCACAGACGAAGAGATGCTCGCAGAGCTTCGTGAGATAAGGAAGCTAATGACTCCCGCCACACCGCCTCCTCCTCCACCAGCCCCCAAGGGAATTGGTCCTGAGTTCAAGGCCTTCCTCTCAGAATACAAGGTTCTCGGGCTCGCTGTCGCATTCATAATCGGTGTCTATCTGGGCGCGCTGGTCAAGGCACTCGTAGGGGACCTGATCCTGCCCATAATCGGGCTAGTGTACCCTGGCGCCAACCTGACCACCTACTCGGCCGTCTTTCGCGGGCAAACCTTCGCACTCGGAGACTTCCTGAATGCGGTCATCACTTTCCTGATCGTAGCCTTCGTCATCTTCGTCATAGTCAAGCTGGCGAAGCGCTACAAGATGGGGTAAGTCTGGGCTCAGAGGGCCCGGACTCTGCCTGCCTCTTTCTCGGAACCGAGTCAGGAGATTGAGGGACCGTGGGGTGTCATGATTATAATCTAATTTTAATAGAACCCCTGCCGAGAGACGCAAAAAGGCGCTGATTAGATAACTTGGTAACATTCTCGGAGATCTCCCCGTCAGAGTTCTTCTACCGTAATCGCGATCTGGCAGGGTTCACCAACCCGGCGAGGGCTCTGTACATGGCCGTCAGGGAGCTGGTCGAGAACTCGCTCGACGCCACCGAGCTCGCCGGCGTCCTCCCGGACGTCTACGTCCGCATCGTCGCAGACGACCCTTCCGCCGAGAACGCGAACCAGGAGCCAAAGGCCTACAGGGTGACCGTGGCCGACAACGGACCGGGCGTCGACCCGCACCACGTCCCGAGGGCCTTCGGGAAGGTGTTCTACGGCTCGAAGTACGTCCTCCGGCAGTCCCGAGGCATGTTCGGGATGGGCGGTACCATGGCCATCCTCTACGGGCAGATAACGACCAACAAGCCCGTGAAGGTAACCACCTCGACCGACGGGAAGAGCAGGCACATCTTTGAGATGCTCATAGACATCTCAGAGAACAAGCCCATCATACTCCGTAAGGACACCGAGGACGGCGCCGGGAAGACGGGAACGAGGGTCGACGTCATCCTCGAGGGCGACTTCACCCGCGCGGCCCAGAAGATCAACGAATACTTCAAGCAGACGGCGCTCGTCGGGAGCTACGCCAACCTCACCTTCGTCGACCCCATAGGCAGGATCACGACCTACGAGAGGGCCACCGAGTCGATGCCCCAGCCCCCCAAGGAGACGCTGCCGCACCCGCACGGGGTCGACGTCGAGGCGCTCAAGCGGATGATCAAGCTCACGGAGGAGAAGTCCATGGAGAAGTTCATGGGGAACAAGCACTTCCACAGGGTGGGAGAGACCAACGCCAAGAAGTTCCTGAACTTCGCGGGGATTGACGCCAAGATCGCCCCCGAGAAGCTATCCAACGAACAGATCGTGAAGGTGGTCGACGCCCTGCAGCGCTACCCGGAGTTCCTCCCGCCGGACGCTTCCTGCCTCTCGCCCGTGGGAGAGCAGATCCTCCAGACCGGGATAATCAAGGAGCTGCAGCCGGAGTTCTCCACGGTGGTGCTCAGGCCTCCCTCCTCCTACTCGGGCTTCCCGTTCCTGGTGGAGGTCGGGCTGGTCTACGGGGGGAAGCTGCTGGAGCCCGGCAGGAAGCTCTTCAGGTTCGCGAACCGCATCCCGCTGCTCTACGACGAGAGCAGCGACGTCTCCTTCAAGGTCCTGAACGAGGAGATAGACTGGAGGCGCTACCACGTCCCCGAGGACGCGCCCATAGCCGTAATCACCCACATCTGCTCGACCAAGGTCCCCTACAAGACCGTCGGCAAGGAGTACATCGCCGACAGGCCCGAGATCGAGTCCGAGATACGGAACGCAGTCAGGGAGGCGCTGAGGCGGCTCAGCGTGTTCCTTTCGAAGAAGGGGTCCATGGAGGCCGTCCAGAGGAAGATGAACATCTACGGACGGTATCTCCCCCTCATCGCACGCTTCTCCACAGAGTTGGCCGGACAGAAGAAGGAACCGAGGTACCACCAGCTCCTGAAGGAGGAGGAAGAAGAAGTGGAGGAGATCAAGGAGGAGATGTCCGAGAAGTCGGGAAGCCCTGATGTTGGCAAGAATGGTGAAGATGTAATTGAGCAAACCACGATCGAAGACTACCGCTGAAGCCAGGAAGGACAAGGTCGAGAGGGCGCTACAGGCGCTCGGTCAGGCTGTCTACCAGGACCTCGACAATGGGAAATTCCCCAGTGTCACCTTCGCCAGCCGATCTGTCAGGAACATAGTCTACGACAAGAAGCTGCAGCAGTTCATCTTGGGCTCCAGCTCGGTCAGGAGGTCGGCGGGCAACATCAAGCACATCCGTCCCTTCACCCAGCTGATGTGGCTGGCGTTCTTCGCCAACAAGCTTGTGGGTGAGAAGAGGACGTCCACCCTGAGAGACGTCTACTACTCGGCACAGGCCTTCAACGTGGAGTTCATGGACCAGGCCGAGTCCGACGAGCTCATCACCGACCTCGAAGTGCTCCTGGAGTCCGCAAGGGAAGAGTTCAACGTGTACCCGGAAGAGAGGAGCGCCATCTTCGGGAATATGACCGTCGAGTACACGGTGAGGGGCTACGAGGGCAAACGCCTGGACCTGTCATCCCACCCGGACGGGATGATGATCGGGCCCGCCCTGACCACGGCCGAGTTCAGGGACACGGACGCCGAGATGGTCCTCGCCATTGAGAAGGGCGGCCTCTTCACCAGGTTCATCGAGGAGAAGGTCCACGAGAAGTACAAGGCGATACTCGTCAACACGGCGGGGCAGCCTCCCCGCTCGACTCGCTACCTCCTGAGGAGGCTGCACCAGGAGCTCAAGCTACCGATAGGTATCCTCTGCGACGCGGACCCCTGGGGCGCCCACATAGCGATGGTGATTAAGAGCGGCTCCGCGGCCGCCGCCCACCTGAGGGACCTGACGACCCCCTCGGGAGTCTGGCTGGGGGTCTGGGCGTCGGACATCGTCAAGTACAAACTTCCCTCCGACCCGCTGACCGAGGTAGACATCAAGCGGCTCTACGAGCTCAAGGCTGACCCGCGGTACAAGGACAAGATGTGGCACGACGAGCTGGACATCTTCCTGAAGATCAAGAGGAAGAGCGAGCAGGAGGCGTTCTCGAGATACGGACTCAGCTACATTGTCGACAAGTACCTGCCGGAGAAGCTTCAGCTCTTGAAGAGTCAGTGAGGCTCGGCTTCGGGGGACTGGTCTTCCCAGAGCAGGGCGCGATCCATCTTCCTCTTCGTCCTCGCCCTCTGAAGCATGTTGTAGACGGAGCGGTGCCGGCTCCCCGACGCCAGCATCTCGACCGCGTCCTTGGCCAGCTTCGCCTCGGTGACTTCACCGATGATCGCGACGGTCCGGCCGTAGACCGAGACGTAGCACTTGGTCAGCTCCTCGATGACCCTCCTCGACTTGCCGTTCAGTCCGATTATCCTTCCCCTGATCCTCTCGAGGCTGTTGTCGCTCTTCCCGGCGAAGTTGCGCAGGTCCAGGACCTCCAGCGAGGTCTCCGGGTCGAGCAACCTCAGCGCCCTCTGGGGGGAGAAACCCCTTCCCACCGCCTCGATCACCCTCATCGCCGTGAAAGGGTCAGCGTCCTCGATTGACGTGGTCTTCACGCGAATCTCTCCGCTCTGGCTGTCCACTTCGAGCGTGACGTGCATGGTCTCCTCCAGGTGCTTCTTCGTCTCGCCCTTCTTCCCTATGACTGCGGCGACCCGCTCCAGAGGAACCCTAATGGCCTGCTCGAAACTCAAGGTACGATTGACTCCACTATCTCCTCCGGTGCCCTCTCATAAATCCCCCGTCTCCTGAAGAACCTGACGAGATTGGTCACGTCCCTCAGGAGGAGCTCCCTCGCCTCGGGATGGGTGGTGACGACCGCCGTGCCCATGTCGAACAGCACCCTGGAGGACCCGAGCTTGAAGATGTTGTACTCGGAGAGGTCGCCGTGGACCAGCCCCGCGCGCTTGTAGAGCCTCTTCACCATGCTCAAGGTCCAGCGGTAGTCCGCCTGGCTCACCTGCACCTCGGCGAAGATGGGCGCGTGCCCCGGCGGTTCTCCGATGTACTCCATGACAAGGACGTTCTCGTTGAAGGCGAAGGGCTCCGGGACCCTGATCCCCGCGGCCTCGGCCAGCTGGAGGTTCTTGTACTCCTTCTGGACCCAGAGGGTGACTATCCCCCTGGTGGAGCCCGGGATACTCTCGAACCTCCTATCCCCCGCGATGTACCTGAGCCTCTTCCTGAAATCGGAGGATGCGGTTAGGTATATCTTCACAGCCCTCGGCGTCCCGTCGCGCGTCACTCCCCAGTACACCCTCGCCTCCTTCCCGGTGCTCACGACTCCGTTCAGGTCCTCCAGCTGGCCGTTCCTGAGCAGGCGGTTGATCGCCGACAGCGTAGCCGAGTCAAACACCTCCTCGATGACCTTTCTCTCGTCGGAGTCCTTCGTGAGGTACCTGCTCTCGCGCTCGAACTTGAGAAGCCTCTCCCTCAGCTGTTCCTCTCTCAAGATATCTGCCAGTTGGGGAGGCTGCGGTTAAGGTTTCTGCATCCGCCTCAGGATTGCCCTCCAGCAGAAAACTTATTAGTATACAACAAAAAGTTGTATACCTGTTGAGTGTTTTGTTTCTTGAGGCGGTTTTCCAAGCTACTCCTGGAGCGACCTGAATGGAAGGCGACCAGGGTGCCGAACGCGAGGCGCACGAGGTGGGCAGGCTGAAACAGGAACTCAGGGAGCGGGACGAGGAGCTGGAGCGGCTCAGACTGAAGCTCCAGTCGCTGGAGAGTTCCGACCTTGACCTTGACCTCGACAAGGCCCAGGGGTTCATAGAGGAGGAGAAGAAGAGGAGCGAAGACTACCTGACTCGCCTGAAGTACCTCCAGGCAGATTTCGAGAACTACAGGAAACGGGTCGACCGCGAGATGCGCAACGTTGAGGATTTCTCAACGAGCGGGCTTGTCAAGAGGTTGCTTCCGGTCCTCGACGACCTCGACCTCGCCATCAACTCGGCGGGAGAAGGTCATGACGCAAAGGGGCTGCTGGAGGGCGTCCTGATGGTGCACAAGAACCTGGCGTCAATCCTCCAGAGCGAAGGGCTCAGGGAGATCGAGGCAGTGGGGAAGCCCTTCGACCCAAGTCTGCACGAAGCGGTGGAAAGGGTGGACGGCGCCAACGACGGCGTAGACGTTGTAGTCGGCGAGATCAGAAAGGGCTACATCTTCAAAAACAGGGTTCTACGCCCCAGCATGGTGAAGGTTGAGTCGACCTTGAAGAATAACGGTGAAAAAGAATGAGCACACCTCGTGAAAAAATAATCGGAATAGACCTCGGCACGACCAACTCGGCCGCCGCGGTACTAGAAGCTGGACGCCCGGTTGTGATACCGAGCGCTGAAGGCCCGACGGCGGCAGGGAAGATGTTCCCGTCGGTTGTTGCCTTCACCTCCGACGGCACGCTCCTCGTCGGCGAACCCGCGAAGAGACAGGTGGTCGCAAACCCTGAGGGGACGGTCTTCGAAATCAAGCGGAAGATGGGGACTGACTACACCATCCGCCTCCAGGGGAAGGTCCTCACCCCCCAGCAGCTCAGCTCCTTCATTCTCCAGAAGATCAAGAAGGACGCGGAGACGTTCCTCGGCTATCCTGTGAAGAAGGCTGTCATCACAGTGCCCGCCCACTTCAACGACAACCAGAGGCAGGCGACCAAAGACGCGGGGGAGATTGCGGGCCTTGAGGTGGTCCGGATAATCAACGAACCAACGGCGGCCTGCCTCGCCTTCGGCCTTGACAAGACCGAGAAGGAGATGAAGGTTCTCGTCTTCAGCTTCGGAGGCGGGACCCACGACGTTACAGTCATGGAGTTCGGCGGAGGCGTCTTCCAGGTGCTCGCGACCAGCGGTGACACTCAGACCGGAGGAGCCGACATCGACTACGCCATAGTCAACCTACTGGTGGATGACTTCAAGGCGAGAATGGGGATCGACCTGAGGACCGACAGGACCGCCATGGCGAGGCTGAAGGAGGCCGCAGAGAGGGCGAAGATCGAGCTCTCCAACGTGATAACCACCGACGTCGACCTCCCGTTCGTCGCCAGCGACTCCACAGGGGCGAAGAACCTTCACTACACCCTCACCCGCGCCAAACTGGAGGAGCTTGCCCGACCATTCGTCGAGAAGATCGAGGAACCAATCAAGCGGGTCGTCCACGACGCAAAGCTCGAAATCAAGGACATCCAGAAGGTCATTCTGATCGGCGGGATGACCCGCATGCCACTGGTCAGGAAGACCGTCGAGGAAGTGATGGGCAAGGCCGCCGAGAGAGGCGTGGACCCAATGGAAGCCGTCGCCATAGGGGCAGCAATCCAGGGAGGAGTCCTGGCCGGCGAGGTGAAGGACATACTCCTCCTCGATGTGACTCCGCTCTCACTCGGGGTCGAGACCCTCGGCGGTATCATGACCAAGGTCGTCGACAAGAACACGACCATCCCCACGAAGAGGACTCAGGTCTTCTCCACTGCTGCCGACTTCCAGACGGCAGTGACCATCCACGTCCTTCAGGGCGAGCGCTCGATGGCCTCGGACAACATCTCCCTGGGCATGTTCAACCTATCCGGGATTCCCCCTGCACCGAGGGGCGTTCCCCAGGTGGAGGTCGCCTTCGAGATAGACGCCAACGGAATCCTCAACGTCTCTGCAAAGGACCTGGGGACCGGCAAGGAGGCCAAGATCACCATCACTGCTTCGACCAAACTCTCCAAGGAAGAGAAGGACAAGCTGATCAGGGACGCCGAGCAGTACTCCGAACAGGACAAGAAGAAGATGGAGGAGGCCCAGCTGCTCAACGAGGCGGACCAGGCTCTGTACACGGCCGAGAAGACCAAGACCGACCTCACGGGCAAGATCAGCGGCTCCGACGTCGACAAGATAGACACAGCAAGCAGGGAGCTCAGGAAGGCCATAGAGAACAAGGAAATGGGCGAGGTCAAGGCCAAGTCCAACGCGCTCAGGAAGGTGCTCCAGGACATCGGCTCGGCCGTCTATCAGCAGTCTGCACAGGGAGCCCAGGCACCGAGGGGCCAGGAGGGCGGATCGCCTCCCGAAGACGCCCAGGCTTCCCCCGATGAAGACAACGTAACCGACGCAGAATACAAGGTAGTCGACGAAGGGAAGAAATAGGCGCGGGGCCACATGAGCAGCTCCTCCTCCCAGGACTTCTACGAGACCCTAGGAGTACAGAGGAGCGCCTCGAAGGACGAGATCAAGGCTGCCTATCGGAAGCTCGCGCTCCAGTTCCACCCGGACCGGAACAAGGACGCAGGAGCCGAGGAGAGATTCAAGCAGATCTCCGAAGCCTACGCGGTGCTCTCCGATGACGACAAGCGAAAGCAGTACGACGCCTACGGCAAGGAAGGGGTCCGCCAGAGATACGGCTCGGAGGAGGACATCTTCAGAGGGACCGACTTCTCGGACGTCTTCAGGGGCACGGGCTTTGGGGGGTTCGGAGGTTTCGACGACATCTTCAGCCAGCTGTTCGGAGGCGGCGGCGGCAGGCGCGCCCCCCAGCGCGGGAACGACCTCTCGCTCCGCGTCCAGATGCGGCTGGAGGATGTGGTCCGCAACAACTCGCGTGAAATCGAGATACCCCGAGCCGAGGCATGTCCTGTCTGCGCAGGGAGCGGAGCCGCCCCCGGGTCTTCTCCCCGAACCTGCCCACAGTGTGGCGGATCAGGCCAGGTCCAGAGGACCCAGAACGCGGGATTCGCCCGTTTCATCAGGGTCGAGAACTGCAGCAAATGCGGTGGAGAGGGCCGGATCGTGGACAACCCGTGCAAGGAGTGCAGGGGCCGGGGGGTCGTTAGGCGTTCTAGGAAGCTCATGGTCGAGATACCCGCGGGAGTGGAGGACGGCCACACCCTTCGCATGAGGGGGGAGGGCGAAGCGGGTCCCAGAGGCTCGCCGCCGGGGGACCTCTATGTGGTCGTCAACATCCCCGAGCACCCGGTCTACAAGAGGAGAGACTCGGACCTCTACATCGGGGCGCGCGTGAGCGCAGTGGAGGCGATGCTGGGGACTGAGGTCCAGGTTCCGACGCTCTACGGTGATGTGAAGCTTGAGGTCCCTGCCGGCACCCAGCCAGGGGCGACCTTCAGGATCAAGGGCAAGGGACTACCGAAGATGGGGCGCTACGGGACGGGCGACGAGTTCGTGGTGGTGGACGTCTTCATCCCCAAGGGCCTGAACGGCAAGCAGAAGGACCTGCTTCGCGGGGTGCTCAAGGAAGGCAGACTTCAGTAGGAGAACTTGTAGATCATCAGGAAGGGGACGCCTTCTATTCGTCTGACCGCCTGCTCGGCCGCCAGCTTGTTCGCCAGGGCCATCTCGACGGCCCTCTGACCTGCGAGGTTGATAATGGACGACTCCTTCATCATCCGCAGCGCCTGGGAGCCATCGACGATCTGCCCGCCAAAGTAGTCGCGCGAAATGTGCATCCTGAGCTTCCCCTCGTTTAGTGTCTTCCCGATGAGGTCGACGTCGCAGATGTTGATCAGCTTCGTGTCCTTCCAGCTTATCGTCCTCAGGGAGAATGCGCCCTCGGGCATCCTAGTTTACCTTTGCCGAAGAACGCGCTCCGCAGGCTTCGCAGACTCTGAAGTGGAGCCTGCTGACAGTCTCGATGCGGGTGTCCGGGCTGCCGCAGACTGGGCAGGTGACGTTGTCTGTCATGTACTTCTGGAAGAGTTGCATGAATGACGCCTTGTCCTTCCTTCCGATGAAGATGGCCCGCTCGCCGTCTATCGAGGCCGCCGTCGCCAGCTCCTTCGCCAGGTACATCAGGACCCTGTCGGGTTCCCTCCTGAAGAGCTTGGGGAACTCAGAGTAGTTCCTCAGGATGGTCTTCTTGCCGACCCAGATTACCTGCGGCTCAGGCAGCTCCAGCCTGTTGAGGGAGGACTTGGTGGAGATCTTCTGCAACCCCGCCTCAGCCCTTGAAAGGAGCTCCTCGTAGCCTCGGTCCATCGAATTTTTCGTCTGTCCCCGACGAGTATTTCAACCCTTCTGGCTGCTTCCCCCCAGCTATCGGGCGCTGCGTGGGCGCGAGGCCTGAATACGTTCAAAGATTTTAACCCCTGCAACACCACGGCTGAATGTGAAGAACGCGAGAATAGGCATCTTCGGGGGGTCGGGGTTCTACAAGTTCCTGAAGGATTACGAGGAACTGAGCGTTGAGACTCCCTACGGGTTTCCCAGCGCTTCGCTAAAACTTTCCAAGATTGGGTCCAAGGGGGTCGCATTCCTGCCAAGGCACGGGGAGAATCACCAGTTCCCGCCTCACATGGTCCCCTACAGGGCGAACCTGGCGGCGTTCAAGCAAGTGGGAGTGGAGCGCGTGATCGGCCCCTGCGCAGTGGGCAGCCTCAATCCTAGGCGGAAGCCTGGGGAGTTCGTAATCTGCGACCAGTTCGTCCACTTCACTTCCGGCAGGAGGGACACGTTCTACGACGGGCCGGAAACGACCCACATAGGCACGGCCGACCCCTACTGTCCGGAGCTCAGGAAGATCGCCGGGGAGGCCGCCCAGAAGCTCGGAATACCCTACCACGCAGGCGGGACGGTCGTGGTGATCCAGGGGCCCCGCTTCTCCACTAAGTCGGAGAGCCGGTTCTTCAGGGCTCAGGGTTGGGACGTGATCAACATGACCCAGTACCCGGAAGTTGTCCTCGCAAGAGAGCTGGAGATGTGCTACGTCAACATCTCGCTGGTCACCGATTACGACTCGGGGCTGGAGGGAGACCCGAGCGTCAAGCCAGTCTCCCACGAACAGGTTATCAAGATCTTCGACAAGAACATCGGGAACCTGAGGTCGCTCATCATGGAGATGGTCCGGGCGGTGCCTGAGAAGCGGTCATGCTCCTGCGGGTCTGCCCTGGAGCACGCGAGGCTGAAGGCATGATGGAGTCGGATCTCACCCGAAAGCTGAGGTCGTCCATCCGCAGGGTGCGCGATTTCCCGAGGAAGGGGATCGTGTTCATCGACATCACGACGCTCTGGAAGGAGCCGGCGCTCGTGGCGAAGACGGTCGACGCCATGTACGGGCATTTCAAGGACCAGAAGGTCGACAAGGTGCTCGGGATCGAAGCGAGGGGGTTCGTCTTCGGCGCGCTTCTCGCTGAGCGGTTCGGCGTAGGCTTCGTGCCTGCAAGAAAGCCGGGGAAGCTCCCCGCCGAGAAGATCTCTGAGACGTACCAGCTTGAGTACAGCACGGACGGTCTCGAGATGCACGCCGATGCGATCCAGCCCGGGGAGCGCGTCCTTGTCGTGGACGACCTCATGGCCACTGCCGGTACTGCTCTCGCGGTGGCCCGGCTGGTGGGGAGGCTGGGCGGAAAGGTCGTCGGGTTCGCATTTGTCGTGGAGCTGGCCTTCCTGCACGGGAGGGAGAAGCTAGGCGATTACGACGTCTTCTCGCTGGTCCGCTATGAATCAGAGGATGAATGAGGGCTGAGTGGCTGCCAGGGCCGCAGCGGCCTCGTGGTGAAGTCGACCTCAGGGCAGGTGCCCGTCTCGGTCGATGAGTCACCCTGCGGGCAAGGACGCCGGTGGAGCCCGTCTTGGAGTGGGCCAATCGCATTTAATAATGCAGGGACGTCTGGAGGGCCGAACCGAACTTGGGTAAGATAGCTGATTCTGGACTCGCCGCGGAGGGGGAGAAGAACTTCCTCTGGGCCAAGAACCACATGATCGCCCTCAACACCCTCACCGAGAAGCAAACCAAAGCCAAGCCGCTCAAGGGCGTCACCGTGGGGGTCTGTCTCCACGTGACCAAGGAGACCTCTGTGCTCGTGGATGCCCTGGTGAAGGCCGGGGCCGACGTCAAGCTCGCGGCAGCGAACCCGCTCTCGACCCAGGACGACATAGCCGCCTACCTCGCAAAGGAGGCCGAGGTCTGGGCCTGGAAGGGGGAGACCGCCAAGGAGTATGACTGGTGCATAAGGCAGGTGCTCGCCCAGAAGCCCCAGATACTGATGGACGACGGTGGCGACCTACACGTGGCGGCAATGAGCTCGCGCCTCGACAGCGCCGTGGGAGGCAGCGAGGAGACCACGACCGGCGTGGTGAGGATCACGGCCCTGGAGCGGGAGGGCAAGCTCGGTTACCCGGTGATCGCCGTAAACAACGCCAAGACGAAGCATCTGTTCGACAATCGATACGGGACAGGGCAGAGCACCTTCGACGGGATCCTGAGGGCGACCTCGCTGCTGATAGCGGGGAAGACGGTAGTGGTCGTGGGCTATGGGTGGGTGGGGAAGGGCGTTGCCAAGAGGGCGCTGGGGCTCGGCGCAAGGGTGACGGTCGTCGAGATCGACCCCATAAAGGCGCTCGAGGCGCATCTCGACGGTTTCGAGGTGATGGCTATCGCGGAGGCCGCCCGACGCGGCGAGATCTTCATCACCTGCACGGGCATGAAGGGGGTGATTCCGTACTCCGCCATCGAGCTCATGAGGGACGGCGCGATACTCTCGAACGCCGGGCACTTCGACGTCGAGATAGACGTGAAGACCCTGCTCGGAAGGGCCAGGTCGGTCAGCGAGGTCAGACCCAACGTGGACGAGGTCGTTCTCCCGGGCGGCAAGAAGGTCTACCTGCTCGCGAAGGGTAGGATCGTCAACCTGGTGGCCGCGGAGGGGCACCCTCCGGAGGTGATGCAGATGTCCTTCGCCAACCAGTTCATGTCGGCGCTTTACGTCCTGAAGAACCACTCCAACCTGGTGAACAGGGTCCTGGACGTTCCCCCGGAGATAGAGAGCCAGGTGGCCCTGGCAACCCTGGAATCCCTGGGCATTACCATAGGGAAGGCGACCAAGGCCCAGCTGAAGTACGGGGAGAGCTGGAAGATCTAGAAAGAAGGGCCCCGCTTGTCGAGCTCGAACGGGAAAAGGCGCGTCCTGGTGCTCTGCGCCCTCCCCTACACAAACGCCGTCCCGCACGTCGGCAACATAGTGGGGTCGCACCTTCCCGCCGACATCTTCGCCCGTTACTGCCGACTCAAAGGGTACCAGACCCTCCTGATCGGGGGAGCCGACGAGAACGGGACCCCCACCGAGGTAGCTGCCCTTGAGCTGAAGGTGTCGACGCAGCGGCTCACCGATGTCTTCTATGCGGTCCACAAGCGAATCTATGACTGGTTCGAGATATCCTACGACAACTTCTCGAGGACCTCCCTCCCGGTCCATCACAGGACGACGCAGGACTTCTTTCTGACGATCTACGAGAAGGGCTTCGTCACGGCGGGCACGATGCGGCTGCCCTACTGCGAGAACGACAGGCTCTTCCTGGCGGACCGCTACATCCAGGGAACCTGCCCGGTGTGCGGCTACGCCTTCGCCCGGGGAGACCAGTGCGAGAACTGCTCGACCCTTCTCGAGCCATCGCAGCTCATCGACCCTAGGTGCAAGGTCGATGGCAGCACACCGATCTTCCGTGACAGTGAGAATCTCTTCCTTGAGCTCGGCAAGCTGGAGGGGAGCCTAGAGAAGTGGATAACATCGGAGGAGCACTGGAGGAGGCAGGTGACGTCGCTGGCACTCGCGTGGATCAAGGAGGGACTGAAGAGGCGGAGCATCACGAGGGACCTGAAGTGGGGCGTCCCGGTCCCGCTCAAGGGGTACGAGAACAAGATCTTCTACGTCTGGTTCGACGCACCAATAGGCTACATCTCCTCGACGAAGGAGTGGGCGCAGAGGTCGGGAGACCCGGACGGCTGGAAACCATACTGGCTCGACCCGGAAACCACCGTTTACAACTTCCTGGGGAAGGACAACATCCCCTTCCACACCATATTCTGGCCCGGGATGCTGATGGCGCACGGGGGCCTCAACCTGCCCTCCGATGTGGTTGGGCTGCAGTACTGCAACTACGAAGGGGACAAGATCTCGAAGTCGAGGAACTGGGGAATCTTCTGCGAGAAGGTCATCGAGTCAGGTCTCCATCCTGACATCTGGAGATACTACCTGACCTACCTGATTCCCGAGACCAAGGATACCGAGTTCAAGTGGGACGAGTTCGAGAACCGGGTCAACAACGAGCTGGTGGCCAACATAGGCAACTTCGTCCACAGGACGCTAACCTTCACCTCGAACTTCCTCGCCGGCGTCGTCGAGCCCGTGGAGCTCGGGGATGAGGACAGGGAGCTCAGGGAGAAGGTCCTGGCAGAGGTGGAGAAGGCCGACGAAGCCCTTCGAGAGGTCAGGCTGCGTGATGCGATGAAGAACATCCTGCAGATAGCCACGCTCGGGAACGAGTACTTCCAGAGGAACCAACCCTGGGTGCTCATCAAGCAGGACCAGAAGAGGTGCAGGCAGGTGATCTACTCCTGCGTGGACATCTGCAGGGTCCTCGCCATCCTTCTGAACCCGTACCTCCCGGCCTCCTCGGAGAAGATCTATGGGTTCCTCAAGCTCGACGGCAAGCCGTCGTGGGACTCGGTCTCAGTCCCGCTGGGAAGGGTCGTCATTGAGAAGCCCGACATCCTCTTCAAGAAACTCGAGAAGCCGGAGATCGAGAGGATAAGGGCCGTGGTGACCCGGAGCACCGACGCCAAGGACTACTTCAGGCAGTGACGGGCTGGGTCACTCACAGGATGCGAGATTCTCGAGCCCCGAGGGCAACGAGTACTCCATGCTGTCGTCGATCACTGTCCGAAGGGACGCTAGCGGGTCATAGTCGTCGTATCTGGTCGCCTTGAACCCCGACGCCAACACGCTCACCTGCAGCTGTGCGCTCCCTCCGTAGCTGACGCTGTACTCGACGTCTATCGCACCGTTCCCGAACATCGACCCCAGTCGCTTGACGGCGGTCGCGGTCTCGCCCGCCCTGAGCGTGGAGTCGCCCGTGAGGACAACGACCGCATGGTTCGCCTCCTTCGTCTCCGCTCTCTTGCTTATCCCTATGATCGCCCTGGAGAGCGCCTCCTCTGTCTTGTCGACCGATCCGGAGGAGGCTGAGCTCAGGAAGGAGTAGCCATCCTGAAAGACTGTTCCGAGCACCTTGTTCAGGCCCACAGGAATCGAGTCGTCGGACTGCCTTGACAGCAGCGAGCTCAGCGCGGTCACCGCCTCCGAGTTTGCGAGGTCATAGATCTCCTTGAGCGTCGCGTCCGAGCTGCTCTTGAGCAGCGCGTCATTGTCAATCACAACCACCCCTCTCGAGATGCCTCTCAGTCGCCTCAGGGCAAGCCCCGCGTAGAAGCGCAGCTTCTCCTCGAAGGCGAAGGGCATCACGGCGATGCTGACCGTGTCGGCGCCGGCCTGTCTGGCCAGCTCGGCCACTACGGGGGCCAGGCCGCTGCCCGTCGCACGCCCGAGACCGGCCACTATGAAGACCACCTTGGCTCCCTCCACGAGCGACCGGATCTCGGCCTCGTAGGGGATCGCGAGGCCACGTACCATCGACGGCGATAGCTTCTGGTCGATGGGGCAGTCGATTAGGACCCTTCGGCCGCCGTCGACCATTTCGAGGTCGGCCTGGTCGCACGAAAGGTAGGCGAACCTGTCGACCAGAGTCGTCTGCTTGCTAAGCGCGGACACTATTCTTGCTCCGGCGCTTCCGATTCCGAGAGCCAAAACTTGACCGGAAGGAGCGTTTGACATCTTGCAGACTCCTTCTGTACAGCCTCAGGATTAATCAACCTCGGAGTCAAAACCTTCCACCAATGGTTTACGGATTGTACACAAGACGACCTAGGGGCCGTTTACCAGCCTGTCGACGAGCTCGTCCTGCATGTGCCCGTCGCACTCTATGACGGTCTTCTTCACTCCTGCCACCCCGCCTGCAGCGTCCCTGATTCGCTTCCCAAGGTCGACCGCCGTTGGGCTGTAGGCCGAGAGAGGGGTGAACCTGACCTTTATCACCCCGGGCGTGACTTCAAGTATCTCAGTGACGACTGTCAGCTCCCCCAGCTTCCTGCCGGTCTCCTCTTCGACCAGTCCATAGATGGCCTCCCGCGCCACCGCCACCAACTCTTCGGCCATGCGCAGTCTTGCGCCTCCCTCACCACTTAACCTTAAGGGATAGAGGGTGCGACGCCCTCACTTCGTCTATCCTGCCTACGCTCGTGTTCTTCGGCACGTCCTCGAGCTCGCCACGTTCCAGCTTGGCATAGAGGGCGTTGAGCAGGTCGGCGTACTCGTCTAGGGCCTCGATCGTCTCGGTTTCGGTCGGCTCAATCATCAGCGCCTCCTCGACCGTCAGGGGGAAGTAGACCGTCGGGGAATGGGTCCCGTAGTCCAGGAGCGCCTTGGCGACCTTCATGGCGCCGCCGCTCATCGTTCCGTTCACAGAGACCACCGCTTCGTGCTTGCGCCTGAGGCTCTTGCCTTGGCGAAGGGGGTAGGCCTCGGGGTCGAGCTTCGACAGGAGGTAGTTTGCTGCGAGCACGGACAGGCTCGAGACGTTGTCCAGGCCGGTTGCGCCCATGAGCATGATGTAGCAGTAGGCCCTCAGCAGTATGGCTGAGTTGGCGAAGCTTCCCTTCAGCCTCCCGATGCTCCGAGGGATGTCGTAGTTCAGGTGGTAGCCTTCGGCGGATTTAGTCACGACGGGGACTGGCAGGTAGTCCTTCAGCATGGCCGTTACCCCGACGGGACCCGCGCCGGGCCCTCCCCCGCCGTGCGGAGTGGCGAATGTCTTGTGGAGGTTGAGATGGACGATGTCGAAGCCCATGTCTCCTGGGCGGGCCTTCCCGAGGAGCGCGTTCATGTTGGCCCCGTCGTAGTACATCAGTCCTCCCGCCTCATGGACGGCCCGCGATACCTCGCCCACTTCGCTCTCGAAGAGGCCGAGGGTGTTGGGGACGGTGAGCATCATCCCCGCCGTCTTCTCGGACAGGAGCTTCCTGACTGCGCTGGCGCTGACCAGCCCCCTCTCGTCCGAGGCGACGCTCACCACCCTGAAGCCACCCATGGCGGCGCTGGCGGGATTGGTTCCGTGGGCGGAGTCCGGGACGAGGATCTCATCCCTGTCGGCGCCTCCGTTGTCGCGGAGGTACTTCCTCATCATCAGGGCGCCCGCAAACTCTCCCTGCGCCCCCGCCGCAGGACTGAGGGAGAAGCTGTCCATGCCGGTTATCTCCGTGAGCATCTTGGAGAGGTCGTAGAATATCCCGAGAAGGCCCTGCATCGTCTCCTCTGGCTGCAGGGGGTGCACGTCCCTCATTCCGGGGGACGCCGCGATCATCTCGGAGACCTTTGGGTTGTACTTCATCGTGCAGCTCCCGAGCGGGTAGGTGCCTGTCTCCACGGAGAAGTTCATCTGAGACAGTCTGTTGAAGTGCCTCAGGACCTGCAGCTCGGCAATCTCGGGAAGGTGCAGCTCTCCCCTCCTGAGCTTCGCCGGAAGAAGGTTCCTGCCCTCCTTCCAGGCTTCAATCTTGGGGTCCGTGGGCGGGATGAACCCCGTCCTTCCCTTCCTGCTCAGCTCCGAGATGAGCGGCTCATCCCAGCGCGCCTGTCTGTATCCCCTCAACGTTCACAGTACCTCCTTCAGAGTGTCCACGAGCCGCGAGATGTCCTCCGAGGAATGCACTTCGGTGACGCAGTAGGCCCCTGCCTCCCCGATTCCCGGGAAGTGCTTGGTGAGTGGATAACCCCCGAGTATCCCCCTCCGCGAGAGTCTCATGTACACGTCCTCCGCCTTGGAGCTGCCGTAGCGCACGGCGAACTCCTTGAAGAACGGTCCTTCGAATAGGGGGGACTCGACCCCCGGGACCTCGCCCACCCTCTCGGCCGCATAGTGAGAGTTGCCCAGTATCACCTCTCCGAGCTTGGCAAAACCGTTCTTTCCGAGGAGCGAAAGGTAGCTGGCTGCCGCTAGGGCCAGGAGCGCCTGGTTCGTGCAGATGTTCGACGAGGCGTGCTCGCGTCTTATGTGCTGCTCCCGCGTCTGCAGGACCATGCAGTATGCTCGCTCGGCCCCGTCCTTCGTTGTCGTCATCCCTATCATCCTACCGGGCATGCTGCGGGCGAGGTTCATGTCGCGCACCGCGAAGATTCCGAGGTGCGGTCCCCCAAAGTTCATCGGTATCCCCAGGGGCTGCCCCTCGCCGACGACGACGTCCGCCCCGTAGCTCCCGGGCTCCCTCAGCACAGAGAGGGAGGTAGGGTCCAGGCCGACCACCGCCAGACCTCCCGCGCGGTGGACCTTCTCGACGGTCTCTTCGGCGCCCTCCTCTATCACTCCGAAATAGTTCGGGTTCTCGAAGTAGAGCCCTGCGACCTCGGCGGTGAGGTTCTCCTCCAGGGACCTCTGGTCGAGCCCGCCCGTTCTGCGGTCGAACTTCACCGTCCGCAGTCCCAGCCCCATGGGCTCGACGTAGGTCCTGATGACCTCCAGCCTCTGCGGGCCGACGCTCTCGGCCACCAGGAAGACGTCCCTCTTCTTCACCCTCGCGGCCATTCTGACCGCCTCCGCGGCGCTGGATGCCCAGTCGTACATGGAGCTGTTGCACGCCTGCATGCCCAGAAAGTCGCACATCAGGCTCTGATACTCGAATAGGGCCTGCAGGATGCCCTGGCTTATCTCCGGCTGGTAGGGTGTGTAGCTGGTGTAGAACTCCTGCCTTGACACGATGGACTCCACGGCTGCGGGAATGTAGTGGGGCCAGACGCCGCCCCCGAGGAAGCAGAGGGCGTCCGGAGGTGCCATGTTCCGTGACAGCAGCCTAGTCACCTCTCTTCTCACGGTGGCTTCGGGCTGACCCTCAGCTATCGCAAGCTTCCTCCTGAGCGTGAACTCCGGCGGGATGTCGGAGAAGAGCTCAGCGATTGAGGATGCCCCCACTTGCCTCAGCATCTGATTGACTATTTCGTCGTCGAGGTTCGGGAGGAAGGGGTGCGGACCCTGAACAACCATAACTCCGGCACGAGAAAAATGGTTAAAATACGTATTCACTGGGGCTATGAACTCCATTGATTAGGAGAATCCTGCTGGGGGGCGTGGCAATCCTTCTTCTTGTCTCGATGGTAGGCCCAGCGAGCGCGCAGACGAGCGGAGCCCCCATCGTTACGCTGTCCCACAAGTATGCGATAAACGAGTTCGGCTTCGGCATTCTCAATGACACTTTCACCTTCCAGAACAACGGAACCTCCACGGTCCAGATCCCATCGTTCCAGATGGGGGTCCCCGACGCGGTCGCGTCGCATGCGGCGGGTTTCGTCCTGGTTCCGGAGAGCGGTTACACCGAGTCCCAGACTGACAGTGGCAATCTGACGACCATCACGGTCACACCCAGCTCGCCCACCCTCGCCGCGGGCTCATCCAGAAGCGTCTCCGTGGAGACGTATCTGTCAAACGTCCTGAACATAACGGCGGGCTCGACCAAACCCTTCGGTGCGCTCCTGCTCCTCAGCCCCTCGGTCAACATGAAGGTCAACACCCTGAACCTCGTGGTTGATCTGCCTGACGGCGGCTCGCTCACGCCGGCCCCAGCGAGTTTCATCCCACTGCTGAGCGCGACGCCTCCGTCCTACACCCTGACCGAGACCAATGTCACGCCGACCGTTTCGACCCAGTGGTCCAAGCTCACGGACTCGGACCAGGCCTTCTTTCTCCCCATCCAGGTGGCCAGCGTCGTCAGCACCATAATCCCCGGAAACAATGCCTACCCGCAGGTCCAGGACACGATTACGTTGAGGAACCTGGCCTCGTACACAATCAGCGACCTTCCCCTCACGCTGCTCTCCAGCGCCATATCGACAGTGACCATAGTTCCGTTCAGCACTCCGCCAACCATCGACCCGACCGCGGTGACGCTCCTCAGCGGCAGCCTGGCCCTCACGAGCGCACCATTCTCGGCGGCCATACAGGCCGGTGATAACTTCACGTTTGCAATGGTGTACAGCGTGCCGGGGTCGATGGTCAAGACATCGGGCGATACCGTCTCCGTTTCGCTGCCCTACACCCTCCCGCTTGATGCCGTCGTGGGTACCTACAAGGTGACCAGCCAGCTTCCCAGCGGGATGCATCCCGTAGGGGCGAGCGAGACCGTCATGAACGACGCCTCGCCCATAGGCCAGGGTGTGGTCACCGTGGGCTACACGGTGAGCACCGGCTGGGGCGCGGACCAGGCCATCCCCGCGGCGTCGCTGGTCTTTGCGGCCTCCTTCATTGTGATCGCCCTGAGACGCCCCGAGGAAGTGGAGACGGAGGAGGCCGAGGAAGAGGAGCAGACCGTGACGGGGATGCTCCCGGACCTGATCAAGGGGCTCGAAGACAAGGTCGCCCTTTTCGGCCAGTTCCAGACAGAGGTCGCCGGCAAGTCACAGGGTGGAATGTCGCGTGCTGACATCGACAAGGTTCGCAACGAAATCGACTCACTGAAGACCCGGGCGATCAACAGGCTGAACGAGATTCGACAGACCGGCGGGTCCAAGCACTTTGTCGAACTGCTGAGCCAGATACAGGACGCCGAAAGAGAAGAGGACAGGTCGGCCAAGGACCTCCTCAACCTGTACGACCAGTATCACAGCAGGAGGATGAGGGAGGAGACCTTCCGCAGGCTGCTGCCCAACTACAGGAAGAGGTGGGACGCGTCCACGAACCGGCTCTCCGACCTGCTCAACCTGGCCCAGCGCGAAGGAAAGCAGGTCTAGCAGAGGCTGGACGCCCGGGGACTGAATAGGTTTATCAAGGGTTCCGGCCCCAAAGGGCCAAAGGCATCCTGCATGGGAGACGTAACCAACGTAGTGATAATTGGCTCGGGGCCCGCAGGGCTCACGGCGGCAATCTACTGCGCACGAGCCGGGATGAATCCGGTCGTCTACATGGGCTCGAAGTACGGCGGTCAGCTGATGGTCACGAGCGAGGTGGAGAACTTCCCGGGCTTCAGGGACCCCGTTCAGGGTCCCGACCTGATGGAGCAGATGAAGGCACAGGCCGAGCGGGTCGGGGCCAAGCTGATACAGGACGACGTCACCGAAGTCGACTTCAGGAGGTACCCGCTCGTCATCAGGACCCCGCTGGAGGAGAGACGCGCGCTCTCCGTGATCGTCGCGAGCGGTGCGAACCCCCGCAGGCTCAACCTGGAGTCGGAGGCGAGGCTGATGGGCAAGGGCGTCTCCAACTGCGCGGTGTGTGATGGTTTCTTCTTCAGGGGCAAGAAGCTGGCCGTCGTGGGAGGAGGCGACACGGCGATGGAGGAGGCCACGTACCTCGGCCGGCTTGCGAGCAGCGTGACCGTCATCCACAGGAGAGACTCGCTCCGCGCCTCGAGCGCCCTTCAGAGGGAGGCCCTCTCCGACCCCAAGCTGAGCTTCATCTGGGACTCGGCGGTCACGGAGGTGACCGGCGACAAGAAGGTCGAGGGGGTGAAGGTCAAGAACCTGAAGACTGGCGAAGAGAGGCTGCTAGCGTTCGACGGCCTCTTCGTGGCCATCGGCTATGACCCTAACTCGGAGATCTTCAGGGGGCAGCTCGAGATGGACGCCAAGGGGTACATCACCGCCAGGAACGAGACCGAGACCAGCGTCGAAGGCGTCTTCGTAGCCGGCGATGTCCGCGACTTCCGCTACAGGCAGGCCGTGACTGCCGCAGCCGATGGGTGCAAGGCCGCTCTGGACGCCGAGAGGTTTCTCAATGAGCCACGGGACGCTAGCCGATGACCGAGACGAACCTGTTCTCTCTTGCCGACCTGCCCAGCGGGCCGACGATCGGCGTCTGGTAGCCGCAGGTCGCGCACCTTCCCCTGTCGTCCAGCGAGTACCTGCCGATGTAGTACCCGGTGCGTTCGACCAGGAGGGCGTTGCACCCCGGGCAGTAGGTGTTCTCCGCTGGATGGCCAGGGACGTTGCCGATGTAGACGTACCTGAGCCCCTGCTTCTTCGCCACCTCGTAGTGCTTCTCCAGCGTCTTGACCGGCGTGGCCGGCAGGTCCATCATGTCGTAGTCCGGGTGGAACCTCAGGAAATGGATGGGGGTGTCCGGCCCCAGGTTGTCGAGGACCCATCTGGAGAGCCTCCGCGCGCTCTCCAGGTCTTCGCCGATGCCGGGGACGATGAGGTCAGTTATCTCGATGTGGATCTTCGTCCTCTGCTTCACATCGAGCAGGGTCTGGAAGATTGGTTCGGCGTTGGGCACGCGCACCACGCTCCTTAGGAACCCGGTCTCCCCGCTTCCCTTGAAATCCACGGTAAGGCAGTCCAGGAACTCGGACATGGCTCCCACGGACTCGGGCGTGTCGTATCCGTTGGAGACGAAGATGTTGAAGATCCCCTTCCGGCGGGCGATTCGCCCCACGTCACGGGCGTATTCCATGAAGATGGAGGGCTCATTATAGGTGTAGGCGATGCCCTCGCACTCGTTTTCCTCGGCCAGCTGCACCACGCGTTCGGGACTTGCTTCCACTCCCTCGACCTTCCTTCGCTGGCTTATCTCCGAGTTCTGGCAGAAGCGGCAGAGCCATGAGCAGCCCGTCGTGGCTATTGAGAAGATCTTCGAGCCGGGGCGGTAGTGGACGACCGGCTTCTTCTCAATGGGGTCAACATGCCCCGCGATTATCCTGCCGTAGTTGAGGAGGTATAGTCTGCCTGCGACGACCCCTCTCACCCCGCAGAGTCCAATCTGACCCTCTCCTATCTGGCACCGCCTGGCGCAGGCAGTGCACTGGACCCTCCCGCTTGCTAGCGGAGTGCCGAGTTCGGCCTCCCTTCCGGTGGCGACTTTGAGCCTGTATCTCTCGGTCGACATGAGTTCCGACGGACCGTTTCTCCCCTTTATCCCTTGCTGGGAGCAACTCGGCCGTCCCCGGTGCCACGCCGGCTGACCAGCGGATAGCCACTCACAGGTGAGAGACCCGCGTTGGGTCGCTCGCGCGCTCAGGCGGGGGTCCAGAGCGGCAGGTAGATGGGGGTCCCGCTCTTGCTTGAAGCGAGCACAGCCTCGGCGATCCTGATGGCGCTCAGACCGTCCTTTCCTGTCACGAGGGGCTGCCTCTTCTCCTCGATGGCTGATATGAACTCCTTCATCTCAAGCATCAGCGGTTCCGCGAACGCGTGCTTGGGGACGCGAGTGCCTTCCTCCTCGTGTATCTGCATCTCCTGCGTTATGAAATCGACCGTCACGACCCCCCTGGTGAACACGGCATTGAGCTCTCTGACCCGCATGGGGGTCACCCAGTTGGTAGTGATGAACGCAGTCCTTTCGCCGCTGAACCCGAGAAGGATGGTCGCAATGTCTTCGTTCTTGCCCATCACGCTCCCGACGCGGGCGTAGACGGTCCTCGGCTCCTCGCCGAAGAGCCATCGCGCAGTATCTATGTCGTGAACGGAGGCATCCTTCACCACGCCTACATCTGTGATGTTGTCCCCCCTGCGGTTCTCTCTGTGGTACTCGAAGAGTATGGGGCTGCCGAGGACGCCTTCCCTTGTTATCTTCTTCAGTTCCGAGATTGCTGGATTGAACCTCTCGATGAAACCTACGGTGAGTACCTTCCCGGTCTTCTCGGCTATCTCGACGAGCTCCTCCCCCTCCCTGACTGAGCTCGTCATGGGCTTCTCGACGAACGTGTTTATTCCGGCCTGGAGCATCCTCGATGCTACGGCGAAGTGGGTGGAGGCGGGCGTGGCTATCGTGACGCCGTCGAGTGCCTCGCTCCTAAGCATCTCATCGAGATCGCCGTATCCCTTGATTCCATACTTTCTTGCATGGAACTCCGCCCGGGTCCTGTCGATGTCACAGACAGCGGCCAGTGCCCCCAGCTCGCTCAGGACCCTCACGTGGTTCTTTCCCCATCCGCCCGTTCCGATTACTGCTATCCTAGCCATTCGTACATCACAGACCAGATGTCCCTCTTCGGGTGAGTCCTCTTAACGATTTGGGATGACTATCCTCTCTGCAGGGTGGCCGTCGCCCTCAACAGAGAGATCTCCGACGACCTCGATCCGCTCTTGAGGCTCTTCATCCATTCGAGGTCCGCCCGGGAGCAGACTATTGCGATGTTGTGTTTGTAGGAATCGATGACCTCGTCGCGGCCCGCAGCCATCTGCGCTTGCTTGACGTCCGTGACGTAGTCCCTCAGCCGCTCCACGAGGCTCTCCGCCGTCTTCATCCTGTCGGCGCGCATCTCGTACCTGTCCACCGACCATGCGACGAGGACACGGGTCCTGCTCGCCTTGAGCTGCAGCTCCCTGAGGTTCTCCCTCGTCTCGTCGACTATGTAGCGGACGTGGTTCTCGAGGCTCTTGACGGCCGCTCCGGCCAGGTAGGTGAGCGGTTCCCCCACATCCTCGCTGGCCTGGATGGCCGTGAGGTCGTACACGTGGGACGCCAGGTCGTCGATGTACCTCTCGGACGTCTTCCCCGCCGCGGGTTTGAGGCCCTTCGCCTTCCTCATCAGCTCGATCTCGGTCGCTATTGACGTGCTGTCGTTCAGGACCGAGGACACATATTCAAGTTCCGTCGCAAGGAGGTTCCCATAGCTTGTCCGAAATCCGAGGTCTTCGAGGCCCCCCGGCTCTTTCATCTTGACGGAGCAGGCCACTACGGTCGCGCCGGCGCCGGGCCTCATGGGGCAGTAGCCGTAGACCAGGTTCTCCCCGTTTGTCAGCCCGGTCTGTTTCTCGATGAGTGCGATGTTGTCGTCGTTCCCGCCGATTCCCACGGGGAGGGTGTTGACGACAGTCGTCCCCCTGGTGACGTTCTTGGCGACCTCGCGCAACTTCGCGTTGGCCTCTATGACCGATTCATCGCCGATCCTCCTGAGCTTGGGAGTGAAGAATACCACCCGGGCCTCGGTGAGCACCTGGGAGACCGGCTTGAGACCCATCAGCGACTCCCCTCCCACGAGGTCCTGGAGCGTCGGGTTTCCCCGCACGGTGGCGGGTTCGAGCTCCATCGCCATCTGGAGCGTGTCGTCAACGATCGTGACCGAGGCCCTATCGACCATCTGCGATGCGATGCTGTAGCCCTCAGTCGTGAGGCCGTAGACCGCGACCTTGATCTTCTGCAACTCGATGAACTCGGCATCACCATCACTCTCTGAAGACGATATAGCCTTTCAAGCCGTTCCTGACGCGTGCCGAAGAGGAGCCTGCAACAACTCGCATTGCGCGTTGGAATCGCTCGAACGTCCCTTACCTTCGACGCCTGCTACGTGTTGGCCCCTGAGGCCCCAAGCGGGGCCGCGCTTGCTAGCCAATGGTGCCCCAGCGAAGGATGGACTCGTGGCTAGCAAGAGGCTAATAACGACCGCTGCGCAGGAGAGCGAGTCTTGCCCACGATGCTGAGGGTGACCAGCCCATGAGAGTCTGGATGGACATCCTGACGCCGAAGCAGCTGCTGTTCTTCAATCCTGTCATGGAGGAGCTCAGGTCGAAGGGGTTCGAGGTCCTGGCGACCTCTAGGCATTATCGGGAGGTCGAAGAGCTCGCTCGACTGAAGGGCGTCCAGCTGGATTTCGTAGGCGCTCGCGGCGGAGGAAAGGACCTCCAGGACCAGCTGAAGGCATCTTTGGACAGGATGAGTTCTCTGCTGCCTATCGTGAACGATTTCAGGCCTGACGTCTCGGTCTCAGTCGCGTCGGCCGACTGCGCCCGAATCTCCTTCGGCACGAGAGTGAAGCACGTGGCGGTTAGCGATTCGCCCCACTCTGTCATAGCGGGCAAGCTCTCGCTTCCCCTCTCGCACCACCTGCTGACGCCCTGGATCATTCCGTACATCGCCTGGTACCGATTCGGGCTGCAGAGGAGCGAGATAACCAAGTACCATGCCCTGGACCCCGCGGCCTGGCTGAAAAGGGAGAGGAGCGTCACGCCCTCCGCCATCAAGCACGAGTCAGGAAGGCCCACCATCCTCGTGCGCCTCGAGGAGTCCTACGCGCCCTACATGATGGGAACCGACGAGTCCTGGGCGGTCAAGGTGCTCCAGCGGCTGTCGGACGAGTTCGAGGGCTGCAACATCATCGCCCTCTGCAGATACCAGGACCAGCTCGAGATGGTCAAGCGAAGGTTCGGGAGCGTGATGCACGTCCCCGAGAATGTGGTCGACGGGGCGGGGCTAATCAGGCAGTCCGACGTCTTCATCGGGATGGGAGGCACGATGACGACCGAGGCGGCGTTGATAGGAGTGCCAACGATCTCGGCGTACCAGGGTTCGGGCCTCTACACCGAGCGCTACCTCCTGAGCGCGGGGCTGCTCCTCAAGACCCATAACCTGGACGCGCTGACGCGGCTCGTCCGAAAGTCGCTGACTAAGAAGTATCACGATCACTGCCGGAGCAAGGCAAGGAGACTGCTGGACTCGATGGAAGACCCCGTCGAGAAGATAGTCAACTATCTGGCCGTCCTTCACTGAGTCCCTCCAACCCAAAAACTGGAAGACAACGGCACAAGGGATGTGGCTTTCCACCTTCAGCGTGTTGGACTCTTCAGTCACAACAACAGAAAACTGGTTAGCTTTTTAAGCGCACAACTATGGGCGAATCGTAGCCCGGAAGCAGCCCGGTGGAAGGGGAAACCCTACCGAATGTAGTGGTCAAGCATACTGGCCTTTGGAGCCGGTGACCCAGGTTCGAATCCTGGCCGGGCTATCTAAAAAAGCTGGCATAGCGCTTTGTTGGCGCATCGGAGAAATAATTAGGGTATCTCGGGAGTCAAATTAGAATTGAGCCAGTCAAGTGCGCTACCAAGAAATACCCTATGGTACACATGAAACACTGGCATGGAGCAAACAAGACGACGACTGTCGAGAAGACAACTATTCTACTTCGTGATTGTCTTCATCGTTGCCATCACAGTCAGCATTGCATCCATCACCCAATGGAACCAGCTCTACAGCTCAGACCTGTGGATCTTTTCCATCCTTCTACTTGTCAGCTTGTTCGCATCAGTAGCATCAAACCTAGTCGCAAACAGGTTAACTGTATCTCACATCAGCAAGGTTGGATTCCAAGGAGAGGCCAATCCATTCCAAAGGGCTCTTTACAGGAGATTCGGTCTTGACTCAGGTTACGTTCAGGTGTTAATTGGGATTCCCGTTGCATACGCAGTAATCCTTCTGTTCTTCAAGTTCTTTCACATTCTTGCTCTTTCGTTCGCCTTTACCCTATTCCCTTTACTCTTATCCTACGACGCCATCCAAGATTATCTTGTCCTAAGAGCAATAAGATGACTCTCTAATCTGCCGCACGCCTCGCCGCCTATCCCAGCACTTGCTTTCGGACTCTTGAGAGGAAGGTCGGAAGTCCAGCGGCACGCCGTCATGGGATTTGTGATCCGAGGCCTCTGGCCTGTTCCGTCCGCGCGGCTATCCGGTTTTCAAGGTCACAGGGAAATCGCCTTGCCCTTCACCGGCATCACCACTCTTCCCTTCTTGGCGAGCCCGGCGAAAAGGTCCGGCCTCTCTGTGTGGACGGGGATAACCTTCTCGCCGCCAATCCTTGTCACGAGCTCACCCACATTCGCCATCGGGGAGTGCCCGGAGGCGTGTATCTGGTGATAGGCAAAACCGAAGTGACCGACCCAGTTCCTGATGACCTGCTCGTCCCTCTCGCCCTCTTCGTTGTAGGCCTCCGTCGTCGCGTGGATGTAGGCACCGCCCTTCTCCGGTTTGATGTCGATTAGCTCCGGGAGGTACCACTGGTCGAGGTGGAGCAACACTTCGTCCTGGTGCTTCCTGACTTCCTCTGCCGTTAAACCGCTGTCGAGGAACCTCCTCTCCCACTTGCTGTAGTCCTTGTCGTCGTAGCTTCCTGTCCGCTTCCTCCTGAGATAGACGGTCACGTCCTTGCCGACCCTGGGGACCTTGAGACCCTTGTCGTTACTCAGTTCCTCCAGAAGGACTGCCACCTTCATGGATACGACCAGTCTGCGGCCCGTCGCCTTGCAGGCCCGGTGAAACGAAAGGACCCGGTCGACGTCGTTTCCCCGAAATGACGAGAAGACAAGATGCCGGTTCGCCCTCAGGAGTCTGGTCGTCTCCTCGGCCACCTCCGACTCGCCCATCTCCTGCTTCGTGTCTCCGACCGCGACCCGCGTGCCCTCGGTAATCAGTGCGGTGGGTCGGGCCTGTCGGGCCTCGGCGATGAAGTCCTGGGTCATGGAGCCCATCGGGCCGTGAAACCTGAAGTCACCCGTGTAGGCGACCGGCCCTTCCGACGTCTCGAGTATGAAACCGTACGCTCCCGGGATTGAATGGTCGACGTGGACGGGCCTGACTTCGATTCCACCCACTTGGAACCGGTCCCCTGTGCGGAATGTCCTTACCTCCCGCCCGTCGAGGGGAGACCCACCCGATTCGCTCGCGGCCCTATGGATGAGCGACGTGGTCTCGCCGCAGTACACCGGGATTCCTTCGTCGAGGAGCGAGATCCTCCCCATGTGGTCGAAGTGATAGTGGCTCAGGATGACGGCGTCCACCTCTGGAGCGCTGTGCTTCAGCTTCGTGTTCTGCAGGGCATCTTCGGAGTAGAGGCCGGGAAGCTCTGGAAGGAGCCCGAACTCGAAGTAGTCGCCCGCCCCGTTGACCCGCCTTGGGTTGATGTCCGACGAGTAGTAGTCGAGGCCTTCCGAGAAACCCGCGCCGAAGTCGAGCAAGATCTTGGTGTCTCGGTCAGATACCAGTATCTTGTTCCCGCCAATCTCGCCCACTCCTCCGTAGCAAGTGATATGGACGGTCACGTTCCCGACGTGGTGCCGCCGACATATAAGACTCCCTTGCGGCGTCGCCTCGAAGCCGTAGTCGACTCGCGAGCCCGAGTTCCTGAGCAGGCAGACTGAGCACTTCTTCCAGCACTCCACGGAGCCGGAGCCAAACAGGTCTGCCAAGACAACGGGCTGGATGGTCCAGAAACATGCGAAGGGGCTGACCGGTCAGGCCCTCGGACTCCCCGGCCGCTCGATGCGACCGCCTAGAAGAAGCCCTTCGCCAGCAGGGACGAGAGCGCGAAGGACACGGCGAACCCAATGACCGGGCTGTAGACCCAGCCTGCCAGGATGCTCTTCAGGACCTTCCTCTTGGCACCCATCGACGCGAGAGCGGCCACTATGGTCTGGTTCATCGAGGCGTTGACGCCGAGGAGGTTCAGGGCCGATATCACTATGGACTTTGTGAGCTGGGCCGAGGCCGCCTTCCTGGCATCAAGATCCACCAGGTCTTCCCCCACTCTCTTGGCGAGCCTCGACCCCCAGGTGACCATCCCCACCATCATCGCCACGCCGCAGGCCAGCTTGGCCGGAAGCAGGGCGACCCCCGAGACCACGAGGCTGGTGGCTGCGTTGCTGACGTCGTTTAGACCCAGGACGAGAGCTGAGTAGAGCATCGTCCCCAGGATCAGATACCTGAGGTGCTCAGAGTGCGGGATGTGGCGATAGACGACACGGCCCAGTGCATAGCCTAGGGTGGGCGCAATCGCCCACGAAATGACGATGATTGCCAGGGTAGGGTAGCTTATCATCGTCCCAGCCGCCAGGGCCGCTCCGAGTATCGCAAAGGTGTAGAGCTGTATCGTGGAGGTGGGTATCTTCATGTAGGTGGTCACGTTGCTCATGAGAACGAACGAGATGAGCACAACCACGCTGTACTCGCCGCCCACCTTCGCAAGGTTCGCGTAGGTCTGCACGACACTGCTCAGCGCTGCTCCAACGACGCAGAGGAGGCCCGAGACCAGAAGCCCCTTCCTCAGGGTTATGGATTTCGAGCCGAACGCCGTACCGACGACGGCGCCGGAGTAATGGTGCCCCATGCTCCAAGCCGCGACCAGGGCGAGGACACCGATCGGGATGTCGACAGGTCCCACAAGGCCCTCATTGGTCGCCCATCAATATCTCTGTTTCGTCACTCCCTAGCATGGCCTGCCATGATCTTCGCGCGCTTCCAATTGGCGCGATTGCCGAGGACCGCCTCGATGTGATAGGCGATTTCGCCGCTTCGAAGACATGGCTCCGGCCCCTGGCTCGACCAGAGGCTACTCGATTGCGTATTTCTTCCTCAGGCGGTCGGCTCCCGAGTGGTTGATGAGTGGGCCGTTGGAGATTGTTGTATTGCTGACGACCGCTATGCTGCCGTTCTCCGCAAGTATCCAGGTGTTACGCAGGGCAATCCTTACGACCTTCCCCTTCACGCCGCTGTACTCGACAACATCTCCGACGTGGATCACGCCGTCGCTCAACAGGAGAATGCCCGAGATGATGTTCGAGAGCGTCGTCTGCAGGGCGAGGGAGGCAGCGAGAGCCCCTATCCCAGATAGGGTCAGCGTGGTGATATCCGAGCTCAGTCCGGTGAGTCGGGTGATGGCGAGAGCTATGAGGAGGACTTCGGAGATCCTAGCGAAAGCGCCCAGGTCACGGATCACGACCGGGCCGGCACCTGCAGCCCTCGCCGCTCGTTTGATGACGAAGCTCAGGACCTCCACGATGACTATGATGACGATGGAGATGACGAGTGTGCCCACCGCGACGTACTCGATTGAATACATCAGCGAATCACCCGGGCGCCCTCTGCGGCGAAGTGGATGTGCCCGCCGCTCCAAAGCTCCCTAGCAGTCACCATATCGCAGACTCGACCCGCCACCACGGTCGGCAGTCCGCTTATTATGCTAATTCCGGGATTGGGCTCGCCATGGAAAGGTGTCTCTGGGTTCTTTCACCGCCGAGTCTGGGTTCAAGCCCTCCAGGTTGAATTCGCCGTTTCAACGAAGAACTGGGGAGGCCTGGGTACTTCTCCTCCTCCCGTGGCAGGACTGGCCCAGAAGGTGCATGAACCACGGTGCCCTCACCCCAAGTATATGCTTAAATCCGAATTCCGTTGCTAGCGGGGTCATGACAATCGACGAAAAGGTCCGATACGGAATGATGGCGCTTGGCGGGGCGAGTCTGATCCTGACCGCGATGGGTGTGCACATCAACCCATTGCAGATAGTGGGCGGCGCCGGCGAGCTCTAGCTAGCCAGCGTTCCGGCCTACCCCGGAACTCTCGCCAATCTTCATTATCAGGCTCTGGAACCTCATCAGGGCCTCCTCACTGTTGAATGTCCACCTTCTTTCGACGTCATCGTAGAGCTGGTAGGTGAGCGTGAAGCTGAGGGAGTTCATCTGGTCGATTACATGATACTCTGCTCGGTCACCAAACCGCGACATGACCGTCTTCAGAAAGGAGAAAGCGTCGTTGAGCGTCTCCACCGGAAAGGCGAACTGCGCATAGTAGTCCTCTCCTGCCGCCTCGCTCCAGATGAACGGGACCTTGTTCATCTCCGCAGTGAGGGCCAGTCGCTCAGATTCGTTCACCCGGCGGACCAGTGTCGTGATGAAGATGTACTTGTGCGGCTTCCGCTTCACCGCGTCAGCAACGGGGTCGTACCTTGTGCCCATCCACCTTAGAGCGTATCCGTTTATCATCCGCTTCTCCTGAACGTGCCTCGTCCAATGCCAGGCAAGCGTCTTGTAGTTGATGTCCATGCCGTCGTTCGATCTTATCGCGTCGCATATCTCGCGCAGTGATCGCGTCGCGTCGGCCTGCAGCTCCTTCATTATGAGAAGGTCAAGCTTGTCAAACGTGAACGCCTCGAACCCGTCCTCACTGCCCTCCCTGGGGTGCTCGATTGGCGCGCCCCAGTCAAATTCCCAGAGCCCATGCTCGAAGTCGTAGTACTCGGCCCGCATCGGGACGTTTCGGAACCGATCGAAGCTGTAGAAATCGATGGAAGCAAATATGCCGAGCTCGCGCAACTTCGTCATGACCTCGACGAACTTGTCTTTGAACTCCTTTGGAACGTTCGCATGGACAAGGTAGAACTCCTCAGGCATGAGCGCGGAGAAGCTGGTCACGTAGCAGAGCTTGTTCATTGCCATGAACAGTTCCTTGGTGTACGAGGCGTAGGCTGCTCCCATCTTCACTTTCATGACTATCCTCTGCATCCCGAGCCCCTGAAAGTTGAGCCTCGCCTGAAGTGCGAAGCCCCTGCCGAGGATCTTCTCCTTGTATCTGTACCGAATGGTCTCCTTGTACTGGCCTGACGTTCTTGCAATGAGGTCGATGTCCGCTCCCAGTCTCATGAGGAGCTTTGCCAGTTGAGCCATCTCAGAGGGAGCGACTCCCACGTTCCTTCCGGTGGGCTCATTGACCATTACAACAGGAAATGTCTAGGCGTTTGTATTTAAGATTATGACAGGGCTGCAAACTCCCGAGGGAGGAGTGGATTGAAACTGCCCCCGACGCCTCTCCCGTGTTCGCGTCATTCTTGGACGACGTCTCCGTCTCCGGTTCGGAGGAAGATTGTTTATCTAGCCCAGGGGGGAACTTTCCGGACGCCTTGGACGACCGACCTAAGCCTCTGAATTTCGTGGCCGACGACGCCAGGATAGGAAGAAACGTCAAGATCTGGCACTTCGTTTATTTGGGATCTGGGACCGTTGTGGGTGACAATGTGATGATTGGCTCGCTGACCCACGTGGACTATAACGTGCGGATTGGAGACAACACCAGAATCGAAGGCTCAGTCTACATCCCTCCTCTGACAAGGATAGGGAAGAACGTCTTCATCGGACCGGGAGCCGTAGTGACGAACGACCCGTACCCCATGGGGAAGAAGATGGTGGGAGTGACCGTGGAGGATGGCGCGATAATCTGTGGCGGTTCCGTGATAAAGGCCGGCGTGAAGGTCGGGAGGAACAGCGTCGTCGCCATGGGCGCGGTTGTCACAAGAGACGTGCCTCCCGAGACCGTCGTCAAGGGAGTCCCGGCGAAGTTCGCCTACACCAGAAAGGAGTACGATGCTAGGAAACTGAAGTGGGAGTCCTCGTGAACCTGGCGTAGAGCGAGCCCATCACGAACATCACTCCAACCCAGAGAAGGCCGAGCCCTGCGGTGAGGACCAGCTTCAGCACGGTCGAGGGAAGGTCGGCCACGTGCAGCGGCGGCCCCAGCGGCCTCACCACCGCTATGAAGAAGTAGCTCTCGCCGAGAATCAGCAGCCAGGCCACCGCAGTGATGACCATCAGGCCGTAGAGGTTTCTCAGTCTCATGGGAACCACGTCAACGCAGAAGTCAGAACCGACAGGACACAGGCGAACGCCGTGAGTGCAAGCATGCTCCTCACCAGGTCCCGCTCGCTCAGCGGCTCCCTCGCCACGATCATCTTCACCAGCGTCGTCGGCGCTCCCGGTCCTTCCGAGGCGTGGATCTTGCCGTCTTCCCCCAGGTACGTGGGCCTAGCTGCCATCCTCTTGTGCTCCACGAACCCCTTGATGCTGGAGAGAATGAAGTACGAGTTCAGGACCGCTGGAATCACGGCGACCAGGGCCGCAATCTCCACGCCGCCGATTATGGCGAGGGTGGCGAAGAGCGCCCCAAAGACCAGGCTCCCGCTGTCTCCGTCGAAGATCTTCGATGGGTATCTGTTGAAGAAGTAGAAGCTGAGCGCCGTCGCCGCCAGAGGGAGCGCGGCGGCGAGCCTGATGAAGTCAAAGGACGCGAAGTCCGAGGCTCGGAGCAGCACCGCGATTATCAGGGCGACGCTGACCATGGCCGTGAACCCAGAGATCTCTCCGTTGAAGGCGTCCAGCATGTTGAACGCGTTCGAGGCGACGGGCATCGCTGCTACTATCAGGACCGCGAAGATGATGTAGTGCGTTCCCGTGGCGCCAAAGAGAGGGAAGTAGAGCTGGGCGCTGTAGAGGCTCTGGTGCACCCTCTCGAGAAGTATGAGCGGCACGGCGGCGACCGTGAGAAGAAGGGGCTTGATGATCCCTCCAAGGCCCCTGATGTCATCGTAGAAGCCGACCCCTCCGGCAACGAGGGTCACGGCGATGGCGGCCAGCGGGATGGACGACTCGTTGAGGATGTAGATGGCGGCCTCGCCGGCGACGATCGCCAGTATCAGCAGAGGGCCCGCCGGGGTGGGCACCTTGGTCCCGTTGGGTTTGTGCGCGTCGTTGGTCACCCTTCCCTTCGAAGACAGGAATCTGATGTAGCCCGGCATCAGCGCGAAGACGAGTATGCAGGGGACTGCGAAGGCCACAGAAAAGATTAGCAGGTCTTCGACTGTTGGGAGCAATTCCTTTCCACGTCCGCCGGATTCCTCGTCTTAAAGATTCCAACACACGCCGGAAGGGATCCTAGGCCGAGGCGCTCGGCGTTGGGTCGCTCGCCGGCAGGAACGGTCCCTAGGGTTCGGGGGGCGCGCCGACCTGCTCTGCGATCTCCTCGAACCTACGCCTGTCGTCGGGCCGCCCCTGCTCGAGGGCCCTTCCCTCGGCAAGGAGCTCAGCGTGGACCATGGCGTGCAGCAGCGCCCTCTCGAAGTCGCCGCCATCGGTGCCATACTCTCTCCCTCTGAACCGGCTGTCGACCCAGATCTCTCCGCGCTCAGGGCTGAACTCCGCAGGCTCTGCGCCCTCGGTTCTCCTGAATGCAACATGGTACTTTGGAAGCCTCGTCGGAAACCGGGCGCAGAGGTCGTCGAAATGGAAGTTCATGAGCGTCTCGTCTATGCGGAGCACGCCGTCCAGGCCCAGGTCGGACCACTTGGCGCCGGCGAAGGCGGTTGCTGCTGCAGCTCCAAAGAGGAAGCCGAATTCGTGGACCCTCCAGTTGTAGAGCGTCGTTGGAACGAATATCGGCTCGAGCGAGAGGATGAACCACAGGGAGGTCAGGATGAGGGTGAGGTCGATCAGGGCGAACGAGTACCACCAGTGGCTGCTGAGGGCTCCAAGCTGCCGCGTGTCCTGCCTGACCAATCTCAGCAGCCCAAAGGCGGAGAGTGCGAAGATGATGCCCAGTCCCGTGACCGCAATGCCGGAGGATCCTGAACCAAAGCGGCCGGAGGTGTCGTAGGTCCAGTCCCACAGCAGGCCCGCGAGCTCCCCGACCCCGATGGTGGAGGCGATGAAGAAGAGTGACAACTCCCTGCGCTGGGATACGGGAGTGGCAAAGAGTACGGGCGCGAAGAGCAGGACCATGCCGCCCAGACCTCCGATGGTCCCCCAGGAGTCGAAGACCAGAGGGGCCAGGGGGGCTCCCAGCGGGCTGGCGTTCAACTCCGCCAGGACCTCCGACGGTCCGACGGCCAGGGTGACGAGGTTGACTGCGATGAGCGATGCGAAGGCGGCGGCGACTAAGAGGAGCCCTGACCTCCGAAGCTCCTGGACATACCCCCCGACGACCGGATTCACGGGATGCACCCGCCTGGACCTGCCCGTCGTCGCTCGCTCACGGAGTGCCTTCCCAACCACCAGAGGACCTCGGCTCGATGCCGCGATACCGCTTTATCAAGGATTAAATATATCCACGGGACGGGTCTAACGGGATTAGTTACAGATGAATATCAAGGACCTACGCGACGGAATGCGAACCGTTGAGGTTGAAGGAGAGATCGTGGACATTTCGTCTCCCCGGGAAGTCAGCCTGCGGACAGGAGGCCAAGCCAGGGTGGCGGACGCCACGCTGCGAGACGAGAGCGGGACCATCAAGCTCTCGCTCTGGGACGCCCAGATTGACGCCGTTGCCAAGGGTGCCAAGGTCAAGGTCTCCAACGGCTACATCAACACCTTCAGGGGCGAGCGGCAGTTGAACGTGGGAAGGTACGGGAAGCTCGACCTCCTGGAAGGCTGAAGCAGTCTCCTAGGGTTACCCGGCAGACCGAAAGGCGTATCTTAGCTTCTCTCCGCGTCAACTCGAGCACGAGTCCTTGGGAAGAACAGGAAGGGCCTACAGAAGGCTAAGGTCAAAGTTCACGGACATACCCACATCCTTCAGCTGGGTAATCAAGGGTCAGCTTGCCGCTTCTGGCTGGCCGTCATCCAGAGGACAGGTCCTGTGGCTCGAAAAGCAGGGGGTCCGCTCCATCCTGACCCTGACCGAGGCGGCCCTGCCCGAGGCGTGGCTCGAGGGGACGGGGGTCTCGGCAAGACACATCGCAATGTCAGACCACGCGCCCCCGACCATGGAGGGACTCAAGGAGTCGACCACCTACATCGCCTCCCAGCTGGGCGCTGGAAAGGCCGTCCTTGTCCACTGTCTGGCCGGGGTTGGAAGGACCGGCTGTGTCCTCGCCTGCTACTTGATCGAGCGCGACGGGAAAAGCGCCGACCAGGCCATCGATGAAGTCAGGGCCTTGCGGCCGAGGTCGATCGAGGCCCCCCAGGAGGCGGCAGTGCGGGACTACGAGCGGAGATTCACGCGAGCGAAGAGATAGCCGCGTACAGGAACCATACGGCGAACCCCAACAGGATTGCTCCCGAGGCATAGGCCAGGACCGGATAGGCCGTCCTGTATCTTGAGACGCCTGCGCGCAGGAGACCAGAGAAGAAGAGGGTCCAGACGAGGATCCCCGCGAAGAACCCCGCGACTATGCTGAGCCCGAACGTGGAAATCATGCCGACCCCGACGGCTATCCACCACGCCAGCTGGAAGGGGTTGGTCAGCCCCATGGTCAGACCCAGGAAGTATGGATACTTGCCCGTCCTCACCGGACCCTTCCCCGGGACGTGTTTCGCCTTCCTGAGGGTGGAGTACGAGAGGTAGAGCATCAGCGCCCCGCCGACCACGAAGAGAATGTCCCGCGCCTCGCCCGATGCAATCAGCGCAGTCAGCCCAAGGTACGTCAGGATGAAGAAGACGCCATCGGCCGTCGTCGCGCCGAGCATTGTCATCCACCCTGCGAGCCAGGACTTGGTCACCTGATATGCCGCCGCGGCATTGACTGGCCCAGGGGGCGCTGCTATCGATACGCCGAGCACCGCGCCCGTCAGGAAGACCTGCCAGCTCGCCAGCATCGCCCCCACGGCCCTGTGCGGAAGTATAACCTTTCAGTCGACCGGCTCGAAAAACTTAAGGGATTACCACGGTTATATGCAAGGCTCGGCTTGCATCAGGGTGACCGGGCCCTTGGAACTTGATAGATGCTACCGAATCTTGGGCGTCCGCTCCGATGCGGACCTTCCTGAGATCAAGGCTGCTTTTCGTCGGCTAGCCAGGGAGTTCCATCCTGACAGGAACAAGAGCCCGGGCGCCGAGGAGAAGTTCAACGAGCTGACCGAGGCCTACAGCACCATCGTGAGTTCCTATGGGCTCCCCATCACGGCGGACACCGGGGCCCACAGGGGGAGCAATAGCGAGGAGTTCAAGGGGAAGCTGGACTTCACCATCTTCACGGACAAGGAGGTAGTTCACTCCGTCTCTCCGAAACTCTTTGAGGAAGAGATTCGCAAACGCTTCAATCCGAGCCTCGACCCCGGCATCTCCTGCAAGGTCGACAAGACGTGGTTCGAGATAGGCGTCGAGACTTCGGGGAAGATGCCGATCTTTGGTTCACGCATGGGCAAACGCAAGAGTCTCATCGAGTGGTACAAGGGCCCTGACGGCACCGACAGATGGAAGAGCACCACCTGGGATGCCTTCTGGGAATATGTTCGCACGTACGCCGCCCAGGCCATCCTCTAGCCATGGAGCTGAGGAGGTTCTGCCGGGCCGCTCAGGCGGCGGACGCCCCGCGCGCTTGTCAACTGCCCCTGCGCCATCTCGAAACGCCCAAGAGGCCTAGGCCGACCCTGGTTCCATTGAGGGGACCGCGGGCTCCTGGGTCCAACCATGGTCTGCCCCCCATCCGGGTTCGGACCTCATCGGAGAGGGTGGAAAGAATAAATCAGCACGGCCCGATTGATGGAGGCACTTAATTGTCCAGACGTGCAAGTGACCGAACGAAGCCGAAGCCTGCCAGGAAGGACGAAGGGAAACCTGCCTATCTCCGTTGGGCCGACATGGAACCTGAGTGGCTCAACCCCGACATCTCAAGGCGGCTGGTCGTGGGTGAGAGAGAGATGCTCGGTCACATCTGGCTGAGAAAGGGCGCCGTCGTGCCCGCCCACAGACACGTCAGCGAGCAGATTACATTCATCATGAAGGGCGCGCTGAGGTTCACTGTCCAGGGCGAGGACTATACCGTGAGAGCGGGAGAGGTCCTGGTGATCCCATCAAATGTCGTGCACGAGGCCGTCGCCCTCGAGGACACCGACGACCTGGATTGCTTCTCACCTCTGCGACGGGACTGGCTGACCGGCAGAGACCTGTACCTGAGGACCGGCCGGTCGTACCTGAGGAAGTAGAAGACGGCAGCACCCAACTCCAGGCATCCCGTCAGCGGGCGCTGTTGAACTGAAGCGTCGAGCGGAAATTTTTTAAGAGGTCAGGCCCACTGCGACCTCAATGCCGGGCAGCGAAGAGGCGGAGGACGAGACGCGGGTCGAAGGCTATGCCGAGGTCAATCCTGCTGAGGCCCGTCCGACTGGGCCGGAAGAGGCCGTTGCCACGGAGCCCCAAAGACCGGAGGAACCCGTGGTCATCTGCGAGATCTGCGGCCCCATCAAGGGTCCCGGTGCCCAGGTGTACCAGTGCCAGCTGTGCATGCACAACTTCTGCATAAAGCACATCGATCCGTTCTTCCACGACGACCCAGCCTCAAGACAGAGCTGACCGGGGTCCTCCCAGGGAACTCTTCCTGGCTTGCAGGTCTCTCGCCCCATGGCGGCCTGGTCCCAGCGTGCCATGGCGGACGCCTTCCCGCCCGTCCTCATCCAGGCTCCGTTCTAGCGCGAAGACTTCTCGAAGGCCTGATAGACCAGGTCGAGGGCCGCTTTCGAGTCGCCCGAGAACTTCTTCGAGAGCTCGCCGAAGCGCTTCTCGAACTCCCCCCTGTCCTTCCGTTCGATCAGCCGCCGGAGCAGGGCAATCTCTTCGGCCAGCGCTTCGGCGAACTCGGAAGAATGCTCGTTCTCAATCTGGATGTACGAGTAGAGCGACGGGCTCTGCGAGAGAACGCCCTCGGCGAGCGTGAGTTGCACGGCCGACGTGGGAGTCTGAATCCTCCTGAACTCAGAGGGCGTGAGGTACCTGCTTATCGCTCCCGCGTAGGCGATGTTCAGGATGTGAGTGAGGGAGAGGATTGCCCCCATCATCCTGTCGTGATTCCGCGCACTCATCGGGATTAGCGTCGCATCGGGGAACAGGTTGCGGGCCCTTGAGAGCGAACCCGAATCCGTCTCCACGACGCAGAGCTTCATCTCTCCCCTCATTCCGAGAGTCGGGCCGAAGAGCGGGTGAACCGACAGCAGCTTGACTCCGTGGTCAGCGGCCTGCCTCCTCAGGACCCTGAGGGCCTTTCCCTTGACCGATGTTATCTCGACAACACACGCGCCAGGAGCGAGAGCAGGCGCCACCTCTCTGAAGGTCTGGACCGTCCTGTCTATGGGGGTGGCTATCACGACCACGTCGGCCCCCTCGACGGCCCCGGCGTTCGAGCTGGCGGACCTGAAGAGCCTGTTCCTGATTGCCCTCTTCTTCAGGTCTGAGCCCGTGACCGGGATGCCCCTGGACAGGAAGTATCTCGAGAAGAACCTGCCCATCCCGCCCGAGGACCCTAGGACCGCCACCCTCAACCCAAGAGTTCCCCTATCTTTCGTATCCCTTCCACAATCGTTTCCCTTGACTGGCCCAGCGAGATCCTGAAGCACCGAGGATAGTTCCCGAACCCGGAGCCGGGCGATATGGTGGTGCCCTTCTGCTCGAGCAGCTTCATCGTGAACTCGGTGGAATCGAAGCGCTCTTCCTGTGCCTGCGGGAAGACGTACATCGCCCCATCAGGCCTCACGTATCGAAGGGCGCCGATGTCATCGAGCTCCCGGCTCGCCACCTCTATCCTCTCCTTCATGGCCGCAGAGTTCTGCGAAACCTCGGGGTCGCTGTCGAGGGCCCTGATCGCGCCGTGCTGTATGAACTCCGGGACTGAAGTGATGAGCAGGGACTCTATCTTCATCATCCGGGAGATGATTTCCTCGGAGGACAAGGCATAGCCCACCCTGAAGCCGGTCATGGCCCAGGTCTTGGAGAAGGAGGATGTCAGGATGAACTTCTTCGCCTCCGCCTCCAGGATGCTGGGGCAGGGGATGTAGGCGTAGTCCGTGTATATCTCGTCGCTGATGACCGTCAGTCCGCGGTCGTTGGCGACCTCCACAATCGCCCTGAACTTCGAGGGTGTGATGATCTTCCCCGTCGGGTTCGCGGGATAGCTGAGTATGATCGCCCTGGTGTTGGGCCTTATGGCGGTCTGGATGCTCTCGACAGACGGCTCCCAGCCCTCCTCGAGGCTTGTGTGGACTGTGACGGCCCGGGCGCCGATGTACTGAAGCACCTCCTTGTAGGCGGGCCAGTTGGGTTCGACTATCATGACGCTCTCTCCCTCCTTCACCGTGGTCGCGAGCGCAGCGTAGACGCCGAACCTTCCGCCGGGAGTGACCATCAGCTCCGTGTCCTTGGCGTGGTAGTGACTCTTCCTCTCTAGGTAGCGTCTGACAGCGGAGACCAGCTCGGGTATTCCCCGCGCCCCTGTGTAGTGGGTCTTGAAGTCGAACAGGGCCTGCGAAGTGGCATCGAGCACGGCCCTGGGTGGTCGGAAGTCGGGCTCCCCCACGTCTAGCCTCAGCAGGTGCCTCCCGGATGCCTCTATCTCTCGAGCCCTAGCGCTCATCATCTGAGGTGTGATCAGTTGGTGCTTGCTCTGGGGCCCCTGCACGCGCTTGCCCTCGGTGAGGAGCGTGCTCAGCATCTTGAGCCCCATCTGGACGTCGACCCCCCTCTCCTCGCACTCGGTGATCACCAGCCTCACCAGGTCGTCCTCGACCCCAAGATCCTCGAGCGGGAGGGCCTCTCTCATCTTGATGGCTCCTATGCTCCTGGCCAGGGCGTTCCTCGCGGCGACAAGGTCGACCATCTCCTTCGTCTTGTCCGCGACCTGATGCCTCAGCTCGCTGAGTTCCTTCTCGGGGCCCATTTCAGTCCGTCCTCTTGAGGACCGGAGGAATAAGTCCGCCCCTGATCGCGTGGTCTGCCAGGACGAGGGCAGTCACACTCTCGACCACCGGCACGGCCCTTGGGACCACGGTGGGATCGTGCCTTCCTGGCACGACCAGGTCCACCTCCTCGTTCCTCGCCGTGTCGTAGGTCCGCTGCTTCGCCGCAATCGACGCAGCAGGCTTGAATGCAAGTCTGTAGACAAGGGGCATCCCGGTGGAGATGCCACCGAGAATCCCTCCAGCGTGGTTCGTGCCGGTCACCAGCCTGCCGTCCAGCATCCGGAAGAGGTCGTTGTTCTGGGTGCCTGCCATCCTTGCGGTGGCGAAGCCTGAGCCGAACTCGACGCCCTTGACGGCTGGTATGGAGAGGGCGATTCTCGCCAGGTCGGAGTCGAGAGAACCAAAGACGGGTTCGCCGAGCCCCACCGGAATGTTCACGGCGACGCACTCGACGATGCCGCCCAGGCTGTCTCCCTTGCCCCGGGTCTCGATCACCTTCTTCTTCATCTCCTCGGCCATCCCGGGATCCGGAGACCTGACCTCGTTGGAGTATCTGTTCTTCCTGGCGTCGTCGAGGGTGAACCCCTCGGCCTTCAGCCCGCCCAGCTCGAGCGTGTAGGCGATGATCTCTATCCCCAGGGTCTCGCGGAGCAGCTTCTTCGCCACAGCGCCCCCCATCACGAAGCTCGCCGTGATTCTTCCCGAGAACCTCCCGCCTCCCCTGTAGTCGTTGAAGGCGCCGTACTTGACCTTCGACGTGGCGTCTGCGTGCCCCGGACGCGGGACGTCGACGAGGGCCTCGTAGGCCCTGGAGTCCTGGTCCTGGTTGCGCGTGAGCATCATCAGCGGGGCGCCTGTGGTGTAACCTCTGAAGGTCCCGCTCATGATCTCGACCAGGTCGCCCTCCTTCCTCTGGCTAGTCACAAGGGACTGACCGGGCTTCCTCAGGTCGAGGTCCCTCTGGATGTCCTCCTCCGAGAGTCTGAGGCCTGCCGGGCAGCCGTCTAGGACCGCTCCGACCACCTTGCCGTGGCTCTCCCCGAAGCTCAGGAGGACGAACCTCTCGCCGACCATGTTCCCCGTCATGACCTTTCCACCCTCGCTCCGAGCGCCGCGATGTCCTCCAGGAAGGCAGGATAGGACACGTCCAAGCTGTCTGCGCCCAGCACAGGCGTCCCCCCCGGGACCACCATCGAGGCCAGGGCGAACGCCATGAACATCCTGTGGTCGTCGTGGGCATCGAGCACTGCCGGCCTGATCTCATCCACAGGGAATATCTTCATGCCGTCCCGCCTCTCGTCGATCTTGACGCCGAGTTTCGTCAGCTCCCCAGAGAGTATCGCTATCCTGTCCGTCTCCTTAAACCTGGCGTGCGCCGTCCCGACCACCTCCACAGGGGAATCGCTCCTGAGCGCCATGGCCGCCACGACCGGCAGGAGGTCCGGCGTGTCCCCCAGGTCGAAAGTGCCGCCCCTGAGCCTCCCGCCGTCCGATTCCACCGTCACCGTGTCCCTCCCCTGGCTCACCTTGACCCCCATGGCCGAGGCGATTCCGAGCACGGCAGCGTCTCCCTGAGGAAGCTCCGGATTCAGGCCCTCGAGCACAACGCTGCCCCCCGCCAGCCCGACGGCCGCCACGATGAAGGAGGCCGAGCTGAAGTCCGCCGGGACGGCGAAGTCGCCGTGTGCGTACCTCTGGCCCGCCCCCACCCGGAACACGGAGTACCCATCCCTTTCGATTCTCATTCCGTAACGCCGGGCGAGAGCGATTGTCGCGTCTATGTAGGGTCTGGAGACGGCGTCAGCCACCACGATGGAAGAGTCCTGCATCGCCATGGGTGCAGCGATGAGCAGCGATGAGACGAACTGAGAGGAGACGTCTCCGCGGATGGTGGCCCTGCCTCCCCTGATGCCCCCTGCCCTCACGACGATGGGCGCGCAGCCGTTTCCTCTGGTCGACCAGGCCTCGACTCCCAGCTCCCCCAGCGCATCGAGAAGTGGCTGCATGGGCCTCCTCCTTATGCTGGCGTCCCCGGTGAGGACCGCAGAGCCGCGGGGCGCAGCAGCGAGCACGGAGGTCATGAACCTGAGCGTGGTCCCGGAGTTCTCGACGGACACGACGTCCTCAGGCGCGGCCGGCACAGCGCCCCCCACGCGCACTGTCGAGCCTGATTCGTCGATCCTTGCCCCCATCGCCCTGCAGGCGGCCATCGTCGCCCTCGTGTCGCGCGAGAAGAGTGCGTTGGAGATGGTCGACTCTCCCTCGGCAAGGCTGGCCATCAGGACGGCCCTGTGCGTGTAGCTCTTGCTGGGCGGGACCCTCACCTTTCCCACAAGCGGACCCGCAGCCCTCACGGTGATGCTACTCAACCATCTCGATCCTCCCGTGCTCGTTGTTGGTCTCCGTCTCGAGGACGAGGCTGCCGTCCGAGGCCCAGCGCTCCGTAAGTTGCTTCATCTCCGAGCTGGCCCTCGGGTCGAAGACCGCGGCCGTGGCCGGCCCAGTGCCCGAGAGCGACGCGCCGAGAGCTCCGTGCTCCACAGCCAGCAGGGCTGCGGTAGAGTCGTATCCGTAGATTCCGGAGTAGAGCACCCCGTTGAGCGTCATCGCCCGCCAGAGGTCTCCTTCCAGACTCATCTTGTAGAGGACCTCGGCGACCTTGCCGAGTCTCTTCACGCTCTGGACGTCCACGGACGTCCTCCTGCTCGGGGTGTTCGGGACCTTGATGACCACCTTGAGCGGACGGTCAAAAAGCTTGGAGCGTTCGATCTTCCTCCCCAGGTTGTCTGCCATGTTTGTGCCCCCCAGAAGACAGGACGCGCAGTCGTCCAGCGCGCCTGTGACCGAGGCCCCGCTGGCGAGGGACGCCTCGACGCTGATGGCCAGGATCTTCTGCGGGTCGAACGCTCTCTGCCCGACGGCGGCGAAGACAGCGAGGGCTGTCGCAGCCGAGGACGACGACGATGTCTTGAGCCCCACTCCCATCGGAAGCACGCAGGTGGTCCTTACTGTGCCAGAGTACTCCCCCGGCTCCTTCCCGGCCGTCTTCAGCGTGAGCCTGACCGTCTCGTCTATGAGTCTGGACTCGACCTGCCTTTCGTTGACGAAGACTGCCCAGCCTCCCGACCTCTTCTCCAATTCAACGACAGACTCGGTGCCCAGCTTGGTGCTCGCCGTCACCCCCTTGCCCCCTGCGATGGCGTTCACGATGCTGATGGCCCCGAAGGTTGAACCTCTGCCCTTCATCCTTCCCCCTCCAGCAGCTCGAGCAGCGCTTCCCTCATGACCGCCTTTGGCGCCGCCCTCCCTGTCCAGATCTCGAAGGCCATGGTGCCCTGGTTCAGGAGCATCTCGTGGCCGCAGATTGTCGAAGAACCCCTCTCCTCGGCGATTCTCAGAAGCTCCGTCTTCATCGGTCTGTACACGGCGTCGAAGACTGTCTCGACCCCATAGATAACTCGCTTGAGAGCTTCGGGAATCGGCATTCCGCCTCCCCCCAGGGGAGTCGCGTTGAAAATGAGGTCTGCGTCGCTGGAGCTGATCCTGTCGAGTTTCGTCAGGGTGAAGCTGATGGCCGGGAAGACCCGGGCCATCTCGGCCACGAAGCTCTCGCCTCTGACCCTGTCCCGCACTGCGACGGTCACATCGGCGCAGCCCAGCTGGCTCATGGCCTCGCAGAACGCTCTGGCCGCCCCGCCCGCGCCGAGGAGCAGGGCCCGTCCGACGTGCGCCTTGCCATGCTCCCTCAGGGGAGCAACTATGCCGTTGACGTCCGAGTTGTAGCCCATGCGGCCCTCTGTTGAGTTCTTGACAACGTTGGCCGCGCCTATCCTTCCTGAGACCTTGTCCAGACCGTCCAGGAGCGGCAGGACCTGTGACTTGTACGGGATGGTCAGGTTGATGCCCTTCATCTCCTTGCTCAGGGCCAAGAACCTCTCTCGGAACTCTTCTTTGTTCACGCTGATCGCTTCATAGCGAGCGGCGATGGCGGTGGCCTCAAACGCCGCGGTCATCATGGCCGGCGAGAGCGAGCCCGAGACCTCCTCGCCCAGCAGGCAGTACCTGTCTACCATCTGCCCGCCTCCCACAGCTTCTTCAGGCCAATCACCGTCGTCAGCGGGGGTTGTCCCGCAGCGACCGGCTCGTTGGGAAGCGAAGCGTAGATGATCGGGCTTCCCAGCCGGAGGCCGAGGAGACGCGACACAGTCCCAAGTGTTCCCATGCAGAATGCAACCAGCCTTCCCGGGTCGTCCTCGTAGAGCCTCAGGACCTTCAGGTTGTCGTCGGCCGACTTTGCCGAGGTCACAATCTTGGCGACCTCTCCAAGAGACGCAGCTCTGTCGCGCGCCCGTTCCAAGACCGAGAAGGCGGGCGTCCCTTCGAAATCATGCCACGAGACAATTCTCTGTGACCCTCGGCAAAGCCCCGCGTACCAGTCCGGGTTCTCCTCTGCCGTGCTCAGCTCCACGTCGATGTAAGAAGGTGAAAGCCCGCTCAGCTTGGAGATGAGGGCCAGCCTCTCTCGCTCCGCGCCGCTGAATCCGCCGCCTTCGTCTTTCCTTCTGACGGTCATGACCGACCTGCGGGCGAGATGGGCGAGTGCGCCTGCGACTCCGGGCCCGGGTCTCCTGAGTAGGTCGATCCTGAGCTCGACGATGTCGCTCCCCAATGCGAAGGCGCTGGCTGCCTTCTCGGCCATCTCGGCGGGGGTCCTCGCGGAGATGGTCGTGCAGACCCTTCCGAGCCTGGGCCTGGGACTCCTCCTACCTCTCAAGAATGAACTCGTCTACCTCTCCGCCGAAGTGCCTCGCTTTGCCCTGCGCGATGTGAACCAGGACCTCGTCGCCGACCTTGATGTCGGTCACGGATACGGGGGACCCATCTGGCCGGATGAGCCTGATGGTCTCGGCCTTCTGTAGCATGACCGTGCCGAGCTCTCCCTCTGCCATGGCCTCGATCATCACCAGAGGGCGGCGCTCTATCTTGACTCTGCCGATCACAACCTGTCTCGACCTTCCATCGCTCCTGATGGTCCTGACCCTGTCCGACGACCGTAGCTCTGAGAGGTACCTCGTCCTGTCGTCCTCCCCCAGGACGTAGCTGTGAATCGCTCCCGCGTTCACCCGGAACTCCCTCGTGGGGATGTACTCCGAGAGGACGGTCTCGCTGTGCACTAGGAAGAAGAAGTTCGCCTTGCTCCCCACGAGGAGCCCCTCGCCCAGGGCGAGCTGGGACGCGGTGTCTATGCAGGCGCGTTCGCCGCTGCCAACGTCGACTATCCTGGTCACCTTGGCGACGGGAAGTGAGTAACGGTCCTCCTTCCCGAGGGCCGAGATTATCTCACCTGCCGCCTGGAGCGCCTCGGCGGGAACGACGATTCCATCGACCCCTTTTTCCAGCGTCGACAGGGCCGTCTCCATCTCCGCCTTGGTCCTCATGTAGGCGAAGACCTTCTTTCCCGCCCTGTGGAAGTCTGCGATGATGTTCTCGAGGGGGATTATCTGCCAGTTCTCCGGTTGCACGACGACGAAGGCGTGACCCTCGCCGGAGGCGGCGACGGCCCTCACCACGTCTTCCGCTCCTGCGATCCTCACCCAGGCCGCGGTGTCGGCGCCGCCGGTTCCCTCTGTTATCCTTAGGAGCTGTATCCCTTCCACCGGGGGGATGTTCGCTGAAGCATCCTTGGAGATGACCCTGCTGATTCCGAGCTTCCTTGCGTCCTTGAGCAGCTGCTCGACGCCGGCGTTCCCCGTTATGTCGAGGACTATCTCCTTGTCAGGGTGAGGCACTCTTGAGTACCTCCATCGCCTCTTCCGTGCTGGCCTGTTCTATCACGATCTTCCTGAGCGCCCGTGTCACCAGCAGCGGGTTCCTGTGCTGGAAGATGTTCCTGCCGAAGGTCACGCCCATCGCCCCCGCCCTCATGGCGTCCTCGGCCATCCTGAGCAGGGCCTCCTCGGATTCGGCCATCGAGCCCCCTGCCAGGACGACGGGCACGGGGCACTTCCTGACGACCTCGCTGAACGTCTCCGAGCTTCCGGTGTACACCGTCTTGACTATGTCTGCTCCCGCCTCCGCACCGATCCTGGCCACGTGGGCCACCACCTCGGGATCCGATGGATTCTTGATGTTCTCCCCGCGGGGGTACATCATCGCTATGAACGGAACGGAGTACGAGTCGCACTCGTCTGCGACCATGCCGAGCTGCTGGAGCATCTCGGGCTCCTCCTTCCCTCCGATGTTGGCATGAATCGATACAGCGTCGACTCCCAGTCTGACGCTCTCGGGAACGCTGGCGATCAGCACCTTCCTGTTCGGGGCCATGCCGAGGGAAGTGCTGGCAGAGAGCTGGATGATCATCCCTATGCGGACCGGCTTGCTGAGGGACTTTATGATGCCCTTGTGGGCGAGGAAGGCCGTGGCACCTCCCCTGGCTATCTGACCTATCATCTCCTCGGGATTCTCGAGCCCCCGTATCGGCCCGAGGGTCAGCGAGTGGTCCATCGGGACGCAGAGCATCCTTCCGCTGCGGGTTATCCTGGACAGGCGGACTTCTTTACCAGATACCAGGCATCTTCACCCTAGGTATCCTTCCCTCTGCATGAGTTCGGCCGTGAGGATAGCAGTCCCGGCCGCCCCCCTAATGGTGTTGTGCGAGAGCAGCGTGAGCTGGAGGGACCTCTGGTCGATCCCGTTCCTCAGTCTGCCCACGGTCACGCTCATCCCGGGCACGGTGCCGGCCATCCTGTCGAGCCTCGGCTGGGGCCTGTCGTTCTCCTGCCTGACGATGATCGGCCTTTCGGGAGCGGTGTGCAACTTCAGAATCTGGGGCCTGCCCCTGAAGTTGGTCAGGACCCGTGCGACCTCCTGGGGATCCACCTTCCCGGGGAACTCGGCATAGAGCGTCTCGGTGTGGCCGTCGATGACCTGAACTCTGTTGCAGCACACCCCCATCCTGATTTCGTTCTGCTGGATCATCCCGCTCTGGAGTGTCCCGAGGATCTTCTTGGCCTCCCTGGCCACCTTCTCCTCCTCGTTCTTGATGTAGGGTATCACGTTCTCGGTTATCGCCAGTGAGGGCACCCCGGGATAGCCCGCACCCGAGAGGGCCTGCATCGTCGTCACGATGGCCTTCTCAGCGGCGAAGTCGTCCAAGAGTGGCTTCAACACCATCGCCAGACCGGTCACCGTGCAGTTGGGGGTCGTGGCTATGGCCCCTTTCCAGCCCTTCCTCTTCCCCTGGTTGTCCAGCAGTCTCAGGTGCTCTGGATTGATCTCCGGGACCATGAGCGGGACTTCCGGGTCCATCCTGTGCGAGCTCGCTTCGCTTACCACCGTGAGTCCGGACCGGGCGAAGTCCTCCTCGATCTCCCCGGCTGCCTCGGAGGGCAGAGCCGAGAACACGACGTCGCAGCCTTCGGCCGACTCGGGCCGCGCCCTGCGGACCTTCTCCTGAGCGTAACGCTCTGGGATTGCGTCCGGGAAGAGCCAGTGGACGGCCTCGCCGTACTTCTTCCCTGCAGACTCTCCGCCCATCAGGACGTCGAGCGTGATGAAGGGGTGTCCGTCGAGCATCTTGATGTACCTCTGTCCGACTGCGCCGGTGGCGCCCAGCAGTGCCGCTCTGATTTTCCTCAAGTTCTCTTCACCATCATGGCCGCTCGAATCAGGTCGAGCGCCTCCTCCGCCTGTTCGGACGAGACGAAGACCCTGATCGACGAGCGTATCGTGACTATCCCGTAGAGGTTGATGCTGGCCCTCGCCAGCGGCTGGGTTATCCTCTGCACGATCCCTGTCTCGGTTTCCAACGAGCTTCCTCTAACGGTCATCATCGAGAGGCCGTCGAAGGACGAGACGGCCTTGCCGATGTTCTCGCCCACGAGAACCTGATGAACCTGGTCCAGAACGTTCTTGCCCCCGGCCACGTAGAAGATCGCAGAGGTCGTCTCCAGGGAGAGCGCGAGCAGGGTCCCCCCATCCTCCCGGACGGCGCGGGTGAGCTGAGAGACCGACTCAATCTTCTTGGCGTCGAGGCCCACGACCGTTATCATCGATACGCTCTGCGGGAAGACTTCGAGGCTCACAGGAGCCAGGTCTCCCTTGATCACGGTCCCGGCGTTGAGCTTGTCCAGGCTAGTCACCCTTATGCTCAGCCCGCCGGTCTGGTAACGCAGGGCCTTCACGTGCAGGAACTTCGCGCCGCCTGCCGCCAGCATCTCGGCCTCCTCGCCCCTCAGGGACTCGATGAACTGAGGATTCCTGACCCTGTCGGGGTCGCTCGAGTACACACCTTCCACGTCCTTGATCAGGACCACCTCCTTGGCGTCCAGGCAGCTCCCGAGCAACACGGCCGTGGTGTCCGAGCCGCCCCTCCCCATGGTGGTTGTCTTTCCTTCCAGCGTCTTTCCGAGGAAGCCGCAGACCACGGGCACCCTGCCTTCACGCAGGAGCGGAACGATGGTCTCCTGCGCCTTCACCCTGCTAAGCTCGAGCACGGGGTTGGCGTCCAGGTGCTTGCCGTCGGTCAGGATGGGCCAGTATTCGCAGTCTGGATCGACCACGACCGACCTCACTCCGTGTGTGGCGAGCGCTCCTGCCATCAACCGTGCGCTGGTCTTCTCGCCTGAGGACAGTAGCTCGTCCATCAGCGATGCCTCCATGTCCGGATCGACCTTCTTGGACAGGGCGATGAGCTGGTCGGTTACCCCCTTCATCGCGGAGACCACCACTACGACGCCGAGCCCGCTCTCAACCCAGTCGATGACAAGCTGCGCCGCCTGCTCCATCGACCTTTCGTTCTCCAGGACCGACCCTCCGAACTTCACGACGGTGATTTCTTTACTCTCCGTAGTTGTCAATAAGCATGAGCCTCCAATGTCCATGGGGAACTAGAGTTGGATTCAGAACTTAAAACCGAAAGGAGAAGAACGATAAAGTAAACCGCCTCTGTTTTCCTCCAACTCTCTCTGCCCTAGGACAATCCTCTGACGTTATTTATGCCTTGTGTCGGCCGGTTCTGGTAAGTCGGATGGACCTCCCGCTCGGGTCTCCCTACACCGGAACCGGTACGAGGTCTCCGGTCGCGACTTCCAAAGACGCCTGAAGAAGGAAACGGGTTTCCGCATCCGGCCGGCGGAATATTGCTAAATACCCGAAGCGCCAATACCTTCGGCTAGTGAAGAACCGACGGGCGTAGCAAGCTACATCGCGAGGAGGGCGCTTCTTCTCATCCCCGTGATCTTCGGCGTTACGCTAATCACCTTCATCATCTCATTCGTGACGGTCCCTGACCCCGTCCGCGCCTGGACCGGACCGAGGGCGACTGCCGGAGCGATAGCCGCCCTAACGGCGAGGTACCACCTGAACGCCCCAATCTACGTCCAGTACTATTACTACATGGTGAACATCTTCACGGGCAACTGGGGGATCGTGCCCAGCTCCGGAAGGCCCGTTCTCTACGACCTGAGCCACTACTTCCCGGCCACTCTGGAGCTGGCTCTCTCGGCGATATTCATTGCCATTGTCATCGGCATACCTCTCGGTGTTGTGGCTGCGATGTACCAGGGGAAGACTATAGACCACGCAATTCGCCTGTTCTACCTGGCCGGCTACTCCTCTCCCCCGTTCTTCGTGGCTCTCGGACTGATACTCCTCTTCGGCTACATCCTGAAGTGGCTTCCAACCTCGGGACAGCTCACCCAGGGGCTGGCCTTCACTCCGAACATCACCGGGATGGTGGTCGTGGACAGTCTACTCAAGGGGGACTTCCCAGTGTTTCTGAACGCAGTCGACCACCTCATCCTCCCTGCGACCGCGCTTTCACTGATATTCTTCGGGATAGTCACGAGGGTGACGAGGGCGTCGCTTCTCGAGGTCTTTCAGAAGGATTTCATCAGGGCGTCCTACTCCAAGGGACTAAGGCGCAGGACTGTGATCATCAGACATGCGCTCCGGAACGCAATGATCCCCACAGTGACTGTGCTCGGCCTGCTGCTGGCGGGACTCTTCGGAGGCTCCGTGGTGGTGGAGACGATTTTCCAGTGGCCCGGGATTGGCCTCTACGCCTACCAGTCGATCCAGAACTTCGACTTCCCATCGGTCATGGGCGTGACTCTCATTCTCACCATCGGCGTCGTGGTCGCGAACCTGATCGCCGACGTCCTTTACGCGGTCCTCGACCCCCGCATCAAGGTTTGATCCTCCCGCACGGATCTGCATTGTTGGACCCAATGCTTATATACTAAGGGCTCTATCTTAGGAGGGTTGCACGAGGAGCGCTCTGCCATCTCTCGCGCGGTTGTCGCGGTAGTTATCATCGTTCTGATAGTTGTTGCGGGAATAGCTGCTTACGAGCTGAGCGGCAAGTCGTCCTCGACGGGCACGACGACTTCCAGCTCTGGCACGGGAACGCCGTCCACGCTCGTTGTTGACGAGGCCTCTGCCCCGTCGAGCATGGACCCATCCACCGTGATTGACAACAACGGCCTGGAAGTGGCCCAAAACACGAACCTGCCGCTGTTCTTCTGCGCAGCAAACAACACGGCGTGCACCCAGCTGGTGCCTGTGGTGGGGCAAACCATCACGGAGAGTCCGAACGGACTCACCTACACGGTCACGCTGAGAACGAACGTCTACTACAACAACAACGACCCGTTCAACGCCTACGTGGTCTGGTACAACGTCTACCGCGACCTGATAATCAACCAGGCCTCGGACTTCATCTTCTACACCTACTTCAACAGCACGGGTGTGACCGCGGGCGACGTGAACTCCTTCGATACCCCCACGAACGTTCCGACGAACCAGACGCTGCTCAAGATCATGGAGACGCCCACCAACTCGGTAACGGTGCTCAACTCCTCAGCGGTTGCGTTCCACCTCGATGCTGTGTTCGCGCCCTTTGAGTTCACCATCGATACCGCGCCCTGGGTCTTCGTGGACCCGTATGTGGTGCAGTCCCACGGCGGAGTGATTGCGAACCAGCCCAACACCTGGATGGCCGTGAACGGCACGTCCGTCGGCGATGGGCCTTACCTGACGACTCAGTACGTCCCGAACGCCTACACTGAGCTTGTGGCCAACCCGAACTACTGGGCTCAGAACCTGCCGGCGTCCCAGTCGAACTACATCCTGGCGCCTGCCAAGATCCATGAGATCCTGATCAACTACAAGACCGATGAGCTGACTCGCAGCGAGGACCTGGAGGGCGGGGCGGCTCAGGCTGCAATAACCTCCTTCGACGATATCCCGAACGTCCTGAAGGCCTGTGGCTCGAGCTGCTACATCCCGAACATCGGACTGTCCGGGTCTGTGGAGTGGGTCGCCCTTGACGAGCTGGCGCCACCCCTGAGCAACCCCCTGGTCAGGGCGGCAATAATCTCGGCGATAAACGTAACCCAGATTCAGCAGACGGTCTACAATGGGTACGCCGTGCCCGTGGTTGGGCCAAACCTCAATGGCCTCGCCTACTACAACAATAGCCTCAAGCCTCCCACTCAGAACGTGGCACACGCGGAGCAGCTCCTGTCTCAGGCAGGCTACGCGAACGGCAACGGGCTGCCGGCCATAAACTACTACTACTACACGAGCACCTACCAGGCTGATGTAGCCCAGATAATCAAGCAGGACCTGGGCGCCATCGGCATAACGGTCAACGTCCATGAGCTCAGCCAGGCTAGTCTGATCGCCGGGCAGAGCACACCCGGGAACAACGCCACGGCGATGGAGATGTTCTGCATCAACTGGACCTACTACCCAGACTTCAGCGCGTACGAGTACATCGTGGACTCCGCACTGGGCGTCTACGGCAACATGCACAACCAGACCATTCTGAACCTGATAACCGAGTCCAACAGCCAGCTCAACCCGACGCTGAGAGGCCAGGAGATCAACCAGATCACCCATGACGTCCAGCAGGCCAATGCCATAATCTGGCTGGGCCAGGACCTCGATGTCTACGACCCAGGAGCCGGAATCGGTCCGACCATCTTCAACCACTGCGTCTCGGGTCTGTGGTACAACACAGCGTTCAACGGCGTGGACTTCAACTCGGTCTACTACGCCTGCAACCCGTGACGGCAGAAGGGGAGGCGCCGCGGGCTACTCGGTAGTCGCCTTCACGCCGGAAGCCGCGAAGACGAGGAGCTTGATGACGTTCAGACCTGTCCCCAGGCTAGGCGTCGTGAATCTGACCTCCGAACCTCCGACCCTCTGAGAGCCGGGAAGGTCTGCGGCCACATCAGCGAAGGCGGAACTCTGAAAGCTGATCGCGACCTCCGCCGGGGTCTCGAGCCTGAGCAGTTTGGCTCTCCCCTCCCTGAATGTTCCCAGCGCCCTTCGGGTCCCCTCCTTCAGGAGGCGGCTCACTTCGACCATGGAAGGAGAGATAGCAGAATAGCGTCCCAGACTCTGCTTGAGCTGCACCCTCTCCGCCCAGGGGGCGTGGGCGGACACGTCGCCATCGAGGAGCGCCCTGTCGCCGGCGACCATCACTACGGGAATCCCCACTTCGCCGAGATAGGCTGAGTTGAGCAGGAACTCGCTCATCTCCGTTCCGTTTATGGTGAGCCTCCTGATCACGGCCGAGTTGATCGTGTGGTCGAATGTGGCCATCGGTGTGTCGGGCTTGGCGTGGTAGCCCACGAATATGGCGAAGTCGCAGCCCTCTGAGCCCGCGACCATGGAGTGGGACCTCGGGGACCCTCTCAGCAGCTCGACGCCCTCGGGCATCCTCCCAGGCAGGACGTTCACCATCGGTCCGTGACTGTCGGCCACCACGATCTTGTCGACGCCGCCAGCCTTGAGCCCCTCGATTACCGAGAGGACGCAGTCGGTCATTATCGCACGAGTCTCATCATACAGTTTCTGTCCGGGGTACATGTGTTCGTTCGAGACGGTGTAGGGCAGTCCTTCCATGTCGGAGGAGATGAAGGCCTTCATTCATGCCGCGGCAGCCTCGCCGATACTTAATGGTAGTGCATGAGCGGCTTCGGCGACCCGGACTTCTTCCGGCCCCGGTAGGCCCGCCTCGCCAGCCGCCTTTCCCGTTTTCAGATTTATATAACGCAGGTCTCCCTATCGATAAGGTGCAGCAACTCCGTACTGTCAAGTATGACGTGATAGATGTCAAGGGGAGCCCCTACGAGAGAGGATTCGTCTATGGTGAGCACCACAGTGACCGTCTTAAGCGTCTCCTCCGCTCGCATTACCAGTACTATTCGGGTTATCTGAACGTCTCGAAGGACGAGGTGCTCAAGGAGGCGATGAAGTACGCCGGTCCGCTGCGCGACTTCTCGGAGGACGTGGCCGAGGAGCTGAGGGGGACCGCGGAGGGCGCTGGCGTGAAGCTTAGCGAGGTGATGCTGATTACGGCCTTCAACGAAGTGTTCTACCCGAAGCTCGGGAAGAACTGTACGTCCTTCGCAGTAAGAGGCGATGCCACGAGCGACGGCCTGACGTACATCGGTCAGAACAACGACGAAGGTGTCGAGCCCTGGCTCGACGGGGACTGCACGACGCTCACGCGCCACAGGCAGAAGAGCGGGCCGGACGCCCTCGTCTACACGTACGTGGGCGCACCAGCGCTCATGGGGATAAACTCGGCGGGCCTGGCGGTCTGCGTCAACGCGCTGGTCTACAAGAATCCGCAACTGGGTGTCCCGATGCTGGCGGTGGTCCGCTCGATCCTGAACCAGAAGGACATCGAAGGAGCCACCAAGGAGGTCGAGCGAGCCAAGAGGGCGTACGCGATCAACATCGTCCTGGGCACCCCCAAGGAGGTGGTCGACCTGGAGACCTATCCTGACCGGATCAACACCAGCAGGTCCGACAGCATCCTCTGGCACGCGAACCACTGCATCTACTCGAAGGGCCTCCGCTACGAGAACGCCGAGTACAGGGCCAACAGCGTCGGCAGGTGCGACAGGATGGAAGAGCTTCTCGAGGCGAACAAGGGCAAGCTCAACCTGAAGAGGCTCCAGTCGTTCCTCAGTGACCACACCTCGAAGCCCAATGCCATATGCTGGCACGTCGATGAGTCCAAGCCCAAGCAGAAGCAGACACGGACCCTCGACAGCATGGTCTACATCCCTGAGAAGAGAGAGGCGTGGATTGCAAAGGGCGTCCCGTGCTCGACGAAGTTCGAAAGATACGCAGCCTGAGCTCAGACCGAGTCCAGGAACCCGCGCAGCACTCCCAGGAACTTCTCTCTCTCCTCCCAGAAGGGAGTGTGCGAGCTCTTGGGGAATATGAAGAGCTTCGACCCTCCTATGTGCGCATGAATGTCTCGCGCCACCTTGGGCGTCACCTCATCGTATCTTCCAGAGGTTACCAGGGTGGGCACCCTGATTGTTCGCAGCAGCGGGGTCACGTCCCAGTACCTGATGTTCCCGATGATCATGAACTCGTTGGGCCCGTTCATCGTATGGTACACCTCGGCGCTCGTATGGTCTAAGGTGTACCGCAGCTCCGCGGGCCATTCCGGCAGCCTGCAGAGGTGGCGGCGATAGAAGACCTCGACAGCCTTGAGGTACTCAGGGTTCTCGTACTCCCCCTTGGCCTCGTACTCCGCCATGACCTTCAGGACCGCGGGCGGCAGGGCCCTCTTCAGCCGCTCCATCTCGCTGAGGACCATGGGGACGTTGTGAAGGCCGCCTATGGTCACTAGGCTCTTCATGTTGCGCTGGTACTTCAGGGCGTAGGCTATGCCGAGCTGTCCCCCACAACTCGAACCTACCACATGTATCTTCCCCAGCTCCATCTTCTTCCTTAGCGCCTCGACCTCCTCAGCGTACCTCTCCATCACGAAGAGCGACCTGTCCTTCGGCCGCTCGGAGCGCCCGCATCCGAGCTGGTCGTAGAGCACCACTCTGTACCCCTGCTGGGCGAGATCGGCGATGGGCATCAGGTAGTCGTGGGTCGCACCGGGGCCGCCGTGTAGGCAGAGGACCGTCCCGTTGCGAGCCCGTCCCAGGCTCCTCACAAACAGCTCGTGACCCATTACCTCGACGAATCCTTCCCAGTCGCCCATGGTCTCAATTCAGTCGTGAGGACTTATGAACATTGCCGCCGGCCAGCAACAGTTTTAAGACCAGCAACCCAACTAAGGCCGCTTGGGTCAAGCAGCGGTCGCGAGCGGGGTAGGGTCCACGTCTCCTACTAGGTGCATCTGATGCAGAAGAGGCGAATCCTGCCCTTCGACACAGAGGAAACAGCAATAACTTTTCGCATTCTGCGCTCGAGCGTCGTCACCACGGCGGGGCTCGTCATCGTCGTCGGGTTCCTGGCGACGGCGGTGGTACTCTGGCTTACCAGGGACTCGATTCTGCCCTATAGCCCGTTCACCATCACTCCCGCGTTGCTGCAGGCCCCGTCCCTGGTCCACCCCTTCGGGACGGACAACCTGGGTAGGGATGTCCTCATCAGGGTTCTTGCTGGCGCTCCCTACGATGCGGAGGTCCCGCTGGCTGTGCTCGCCATAGCGGTTAGCCTGGGTCTGGTCAGCGGCACCGCAGCCGGATACCTGGGAGGCAGGATCGAAGAAGTAATCATGAGGATCACAGACATCTTTCTGGCCTTTCCTGGGCTCGTGCTCGCCCTGGCGATCGCCGACTCCCTCGGGGCAGGCGTCAACACCTCGATACTCGCCCTTGCACCCGTCTGGTGGCCCACCTACACGAGGCTGGCCAGGGGGGAGACGCTGTCGATAAAGTCCCAGCAGTACATGGAGGCGTCCCGCGCCTCCGGCCAGAAGGCCCGGTACATCATGTTCCACCACGTGGTGCCCAACATCATCCCGGTCCTCCTCGTCTATGCCACGATCGACTTTGGCAACATCATCCTGACCTTCTCTGTCCTCAGCTTCCTCGGGGTCGGAGCTCAGGTGCCACTCCCAGAGTGGGGCCTCTCAACGGTCCAGCAGGAGCAGTATCTCACCAGCGCGCCCTGGGCGCCGATACTGCCGGGCCTCGCGATAGTAGTGGTAGCGCTGGGGTTCGCGCTCCTCGGTGACGGACTCCGCGACGCCCTCGACCCCAAGACCAGGAGTCTCTACGGCTAGGTGGATTTCATGGCCGAGCAACCCCTCCTCGAGATCAAGAACCTGAACGTCTCCTACCGGTCCGCCGTAAAGACCATCAGGGCAATAGACAATGTCAGCCTGAGCGTCAATCGGTCCGAGATCATCGCCATAGTGGGCGAGTCCGGCTCGGGCAAGAGCACCCTAGGTCTTTCGATAATCAACCTGCTCCAGAAGCCCCCCGCCGTGGTGGACTCCGGGCAGATACTCTTCCAGGGAAAGGACGTGATCAAGCTCCCCGAACGTGAGATGGCGTCTCTCCGCGGGACGGGGATCTCCATGATTTTCCAGGACCCTCTCAGCTCGCTGGATCCCGTGTACACCGTAGGTTGGCAGATCTCTGAAGCCATCGCCATGCGCGAGAAGAGGTCGGCATCCTGGAAACCGGGGCCCTTCAAGCGGGAGGATTCAGAACCGGCGCCACCGAGCGGCGGGGCCAGAAGAGTCGTCGGGGTGCGGCTCCCGCGCTCCAGACGGAGAGGCGCCTACTCCGAGGAGGTCATCGAAGCTCTCAAGCGCGTCCAGATCGCCGATCCCGAGAGGGTCATCGACCGGTACCCGCACGAACTCAGCGGAGGAATGGCACAGAGGGTCATGATAACCAACGCCATTGTGCAGCGGCCCTCTCTCCTGATAGCCGATGAGCCCACATCCGCCCTCGACGTGACGACCCAGGCCCAGGTGCTCCGGCTGATGCGGGAGATGAGGAGGGACCTTGGGGCCTCCATACTCCTGATCACGCACGACCTGGCGGTGGCGGCCCAGGTGGCCGACAGGGTCGTTGTGATGTACGCCGGGGAGGTGGTGGAGTTCAGCGACGCCAGCAGGATATTCAAGAAACCTCTCCACCCGTATACCGAAGGACTGCTGAACTCGATCCCGAGGAAGTACCGTGAAGAAGGGAGGCTCGAGGCGATACCTGGGGACGTCCCGGACTTGCGTTCTCCACCCTCCGGGTGCAGGTTCCATCCAAGATGCAAGTACGCCTTCGAGAGGTGCGCTGCCGAGCGCCCCCACCTCGTAGAGCCCGAACCCGGACGGATGGCGGCCTGTTTCCTGAGGTATTCATCATGAGCGAGAGACTTCTCGAGGTCGACCGGCTCGTCAAGTACTTCCCGGTCCACGGCTCCTTGGGGGACCAGATCCGGAGGAGGCCGCGTCTCAACGTCCGCGCCGTCGACGAGGTCTCGCTGAGCATAGGGTCAAACGAGACGCTGGGTGTGGTGGGCGAGTCCGGCTCGGGCAAGACCACCCTCGGTCGGACGGTCTTGATGCTCGAGAGGCCAACCTCGGGGACCATAACATTCCGAGGCCAGACCATATCGAGTCTGAAGGGGGAGCAATTGAGACAGCTCAGGAAGAAGATGCAGATAGTCTTCCAAAACCCCTACTCGTCGCTGGACCCACGCGCCAGGGTCAGGGACATCATCGCCGAGCCGCTCAGGGCCTTTGGCGCGGCCAGGGGCGTGATCGACCGGGAGGTCGAGCGGGTCCTGGAGGCAGTGAACCTGCCAGAGGACAGCACCCTCCGGTTTGCGCACGAGTTCTCGGGCGGGCAGCGGCAGAGGATCGCCGTGGCCCGAGCGCTCATCGTCAGCCCGGACTTCATCGTCCTTGATGAACCCACCAGCGCGCTTGACTCGTCGGTACAGGCCCAGATACTGAACCTCCTGCGGAAAATCCAGGACGACATCGGTCTGGGTTTCATGCTCATCACCCACAACGTCGACGTCGTGAAGTTCATGGCCCACCGCGTGGCGGTGATGTACTCGGGGAAGCTGGTCGAAGTCGGGAACACGAGGGCGGTCCTTGAATCGCCATTCCATCCCTACACGTCTCTCCTGGTGGCTTCGGTGCCCAAGCCCGATCCCGACAACAAGATAGGGGACGTCAACATCGTGGGCGAGGTACCGAGCGCAGTCAACCCTCCTCCCGGCTGCCGGTTCAATCCGAGGTGCCCCTACGCCCAGGATGTCTGCAGGCGCGACGAGCCCCTGCTCCGAGAGGTGGCCCCTGGCAGGTGGTCTGCCTGCCACTTCGCCGGAGAGCTGAAGGAAAGTCCTACGCCCGGTTCGGCCTAGAGTAGCTTCCAGCTCTTGACGGTGCTGCGAGCGAAGAACTCCTCGTCCACATCGACCCCGATGCCGGGACCCGGGTTGGGCTTGATCCTTCCCTTGGTCATGCTGAAGGGGTTCTTGACCAGGTCGCGGGCGAAGTACTTGTCGTTGGGCGACGTGTCACCGGGATAATCGACCAGTCTGAGAGAAGCGAAGGATACGTTGAAGGCCCTTCCGATCCCCGTCTCCAGCATGCCGCCCACCCAGACGTGCCCCCCGTGCTTCCTGGTCAGTTTCGCGACCTTCAAGGAGTTGGTGAAGCCTCCCACGCGCCCGGGTTTGATGTTGATGACCTGACAGGCGCCTATCTCCAGGGCCTGCCACGCCCTCTCCACGGTCGATATCGACTCGTCGAGGCAGATCGGGGTGGAAAGCTCCTTGGCAAGCCTGGCGTGGTCGAAGAGGTCGTCGTGTTCCAGGGGCTGCTCCAGGTAGACCAGTCCGAACCTGTCTAGCTTCTTGAGCGCCGCCAGGTCCTTCATCGTATAGCAGGAGTTGGCGTCAGCGCTGAGGGGTATCTCCGGGAACGCGTCCCTCACCGACTTGACTATCTGGAACTCCTTCCCCCTCTCTATCTTCAGCTTGACTCGCTGATAGCCGCGCTCGAGCGCCTTCCTCACACGGTCGATGGTCACCTCGGGCTTGTCCATCCCTAGGGAGATTCCGACGTCGGCATGGCCCTTCGAGGGGCCCAGGCTCTGGACGACCGGCCGCCCGGCGAGCTTGGCCTGGTAGTCCCAGAGGAGCATCTCCACAGCGGCCTTCGCCATGTTGTGGCCCCTGATGTGCTCGGACCTCTGCATGAACTCCTCGGGCGTGGGCTCGTCCTTGATCATCCGGACCAGGTGGTCCTTGATCATGTGGAAGGAGGTCACGTTGTCCTCATAGCTGTAGAACGGACCTGTGCTGGTCACGCATTCGCCGAAGGCCGTGACCCCTCCCGTATCCAACCGCAGAATCAGGGCGTCCCTCTCTGTCTCCGTCCCAAAACTGGTCGTGAAGGGGAAGAGAAAAGGCAGTCGTACGTGGTTGACGGTGAGCGTCAAGTGGCCCAGCGTCGCCGCCGGTTCTTTTAACGTTTTGCGACGGTCCGCGAGCCATCCGAAAGCGAGAAAAACCCGGCCCTCCCTCCCCGATGGTCTTGTCACTGTATCGACCTCACGAGTCGGGTATCTACGCTCGCCCGCACGTCATCTACGGGAAGCCGAATGCCCATCCAGTCTGCAGCCCCGCAGGGAAACCTCAGCCATGAAGCCCATCGTCAGGCCGCTCAAAAACCCGAAGGAGTTCGAGCAGGCGGAAGAGGTCCAGATGTCTGCCTGGGGGATGGGCCCCCGCGGAGCGGTCCCCAAGGAAGCCATGATAGCCATCAACGACAACGGAGGTCTGGTCCTGGGCGCCTTCTATGGCAAGAAGATGGCCGGGTTCGCCCTGACGCTGGTCGGCTACGCGGGCGGGAATGTCTACATGTACTCGCACATGACCGGAGTCGTCAAGGAGTACCAGTCCAAGGGGATCGGGTACCTCATCAAGCAGAAGCAGCGTGAGATATGCCTCAGGCGGGGTTTCCCCCTCATAGCGTGGACCTTCGACCCCATCATCGCCAGGAACGCCTACTTCAACTTCAACAAGCTCGGGGTCGTCGGCAGGAACTACCTCGCGGACTACTACGGCCCCATGAACGACTCGATAAACGCAGGGTGGCCGACCGACCGGTTCCTTTGTGAGTGGTTCGTCGAGCCGAGGATGCAAAGGAAGGTGAGGTCCTACTACCGCCTGCCATTGGAGGACGCCCAGGTGCTGATAGAGAAGCGCGGGGAGGGGCCGGATGCGTCCTGCCACGAATGGCACGTCGACCTGACCGCAGAGAAGGCCCTCGTCGACATCCCGCCCGACGTGGTCAGCTTGAAGGCCAGACACCCGGAGGACGGGAAGCGATGGAGGGAGGCGACGAGGGAGATCTTCCAGGCCTACTTCTCTGCGGGATACTCGGCCGTGGCGCTTCTGGAGAGGCCCGCTGGCCTCCAGTACCTGCTCACGAATGCTGACCTGCCACGCAACATCTTCGCCGAGCACGGCTAGACCGAGCACTGGTCGCTCCGCCGTAGGCTGTGCTGCCAGACTGGTGTGAGTGGTCCGATCTGACCACCTGCGACCGAGGGCGCAGAACGAGGCTTTGCGTGAGGAGGAGAGCCGCGACTCGACCGCGGTCCCGGCCGGCGGTCAAGAGAAGACTCTTTGTCCCGCGATGGCCAGGTGCTTCGGGACTGCCGGCCTGAGGGTCCACGTTTGGAGCTTGATCTGCTGCAGTATCTTCGGAGCCGTGAAACCCTCGGGGAGGACCTTCCACTGGCAGGCCTTCCTGAACGCCTCGTCATCCACGTACTTGGTCTCCGCCAGTCTCCCGTGCACCGCCCCGACTTCGGCAGGAAGCTCACCTCCCGTGAGTACCCTTTTCAGAACCGCAGACGCGGTCAACAGGAAGTCGCAGGGCGAGAGCTCCCCCCTGAGGAATCTCACACTGGACGGGATTGTGTTCTTCTCGTTGAGCTGTCGGAATACCTCGCGACAGCGGTCGAGGATCTCGCTGCTCCGGACGGTCCCCGATCCCGTCGAAGCGAGTTCGGCGAGCGGACCGTAGGGCTCAGCAGGCCGGAGGAGTTCAGGTAGGCGTCCCGACTCGGCAAAGGTGCTGAGGTTCGCCGTGACAAGATAGAAGACCTCCGCCGGGGACAGGAACTCTTCGCCATAGGTCACGTGCATCAGATCCGGCGTCACTCTCTCGAGCAGGTCGGCTAACTGTTGCCGCGAGACGTTCACTTCGTCTCTGCGGTACAGCGCCGGCGCGTCTCTTGCCGTTATGAAATGCACATCCCCGGGCGAGGCGACGTGCCCCATGAATTCGTCGAAGTCCCGCCAGGCCCTCTCTGTGACCTCGGCGGGCTGCGCCCCTGGTCTGACGTAATCCTTCTTGTCTCGGTTGTTCCCACCCCCAAAGTTCACCTCGTCCCAGAACCTCGTGTTGATGGCGGTGTGAAGATGAAAGAGGATGCTGATGGCCCCTCCATTCCGCTCCAACCGGTCGTGAACCTCGCTGAACCTGTCCTTCAGCCGGGCGAGTCCTCCTGGGTCCTCGAAACTGTAGTCGAAGAGTATGAAGTTCTCGTTGGCTCCGTTGAGGTTGAGCACCCCGCAGTACCAGTAAGGGCCGCCGCCAAGGTTGAGAATCGCCGTCTCGTCCAGATACACGGGGATGCCCATCCTCCTCAGCGCCGGGTAGACGTGGGGCGCCCAAGCTGGTCCTGGGTGGCCGAAACAGGACGCCTCAACGGAGAAGGCCCGCTCGACCCAGGCGAGCCCGTCCCGTTCCCGGGAGTAGAACTGCTCTGCACCCTCGAGAATGTCTGCGTCTCCTAGGTACTCGTAGACGGTGGGGTGGCGACTGTGCGTGTCCAGGTGGTACCCCACGTCTCGCTCGGCGATGGCGGCAATCACGTCTTTCCTGCCGTGCTCCGCGAGTGCCCTCGCCTTCTCGGCCACGAGCTTGCAGGTGACCGGGACGCCATGTCTCTCCAGTATGGCGAATGCCTTCAGCGGGAGGCTGTCAGACTCTACCGTCACGTAGTCCTCGATATCGAACCAGACGTAGGCGTATATCCTAGCCTCTGCCGAACCGCCCTTCGACAACCAAACGGTCGGCGGCCCGCCGGATAATTAAGTCTGGCGAGCGGATTTGGTGGTTGGGCTGCCTGAATTATTAAATAATGCAGCGGGGCCTCGCCAGGACACTTGCCGGTCCTTGACAGTATCCTCGAGACAATAGGAAACACGCCACTCGTCAGGCTCACCCGGATACCGCAGGAAGAGGGGGCGCGGGCCACCGTTCTGGCAAAGCTGGAGAGCTTCAACCCAAGCGGGAGCCTGAAGGACAGGATCTACAGGGAGATGATAGCACGGGCCCAGGAGCGCGGCGACCTGAAGAAGGGGATGGAGATAATCGAGGCATCGACCGGTAACGCAGGAATTGCCTGCTGTTTCGTCGGCAGAGCCATGGGATATGCCGTAACGATCGTCATGCCCGCTGGGATGAGCGATGAGAGAAAGAAACTCATCAGTGCCTACGGGGGCAGACTCGTCCTGACGCCGGGGGGCGAGTCGGACGTCGATCTCTGTCTCGAGAAGGTCCAGGAGCTGTTGGCGAAGGAGCCGCGCCGCTTCTGGTTCCCCAACCAGTTCGCCAACAAGGACAACCCCGCTGCCCATTTCAATACCACGGGACCGGAGATCTGGAAGCAGACCCGCGGGAGGATAGATGCATTCGTTGCATCTCAAGGTTCGGGAGGCACTCTGACTGGCGTCGGCAGGTTCCTCAAGAGGCACAGGCGTTCAATCCGCCTGTACGCCGTGGAGCCGGCCGAAGCTCCCGCCATCTCCGAAGGCCGCTGGGGGTCGCACAGGATAGAGGGAATAGGAGACGGATTCATTCCGCGCAACTTGGACCTCTCTCTCTTGGACGGTGTGGTCAGAGTAGCCTCGGAGGAGGCGATTGAGATGACCCGGAGGCTCTTGGCGGAAGAGGGCATCTTCTGCGGCATCTCTTCAGGCTGCAACGTCGCCGCCGCGCTGAAGGTGGCCCGGAGCCACCCTGAGTACGGGACGATCGTGACCACAATCAACGACTCTGGGAACAGGTACTTCTCAACGGAGGTCTTCGGAGCAAGGAAGCTGGTCGCCATCCCTGACAGGGAGCATCTGCTCGATCCCTACAGCAGGTCTCAGATCGAGAAGTACGGCCCGCGCTTTGAGCTGCTCGACTAGGCCTCTGGCTGCTTGGTCGTCCCGCAGAAGTCCTCTATCGCTCTTGTGAAGATGCGCGCCCCTAGCTCGACCTCATCGACCGAGATGTACTCGTCCGCCGAATGCGCCAGGTTGATATCCCCCGGCCCAAACAGACACGTGGGAATCTTCGCGCCGTTTGCCAGCAGTGCCGCGTCGGCCCAGTAGGGGACCCCGACGAACCTTGCCCTCGTTCCCGTCACATCCTTGAAGGCTGAGGTGACGCTGCGCACGACTCTTTCGCTCCGCGGGACCTCCATGGGTTCCTGCTCGAAGAATTTCTTCACTGTGGCTTGGAAGGTCGGGTGGTTCCTTGATAGCTTCGCTACTATCTCCTGGAGCTCCTCGATCAGGACGTCGCCGCTCTCTCCCGGAAGTGTCCTCCTCTCTACGTGTAGCCGGCACGATTCGGGGACGACGGCCCACTCAGTCCCGCCCTCGATGGTGGACGCGTGGATCTTCGGGCTTCCGAGCAGAGGGTGGAGTATCTCCTTGTAACTTTCCTGAAGGGTCGGAAGCTCGGAGAGCAGGCGTCCCATCTCGACGATTGCATCCAGTCCCTTCTCGGGAACTGAGCCGTGGGAGGCCTTCCCCTTGGTCTCGACCTCCGCCCAGACATATCCCCTGTGGGCCAGCCCAACGTCTAGGCAGGTCGGTTCTCCCACTATGGCGGCGTCGGCTCGATACTCCCTGATGACCGCGCTCGTCCCGATGCTCAGGTACTCCTCGTCGATCACGCCTGTGAAGATCAGGTCCCCTGCCAGTGCAGTGCCGGAGTCGACGATGGTCTTGATGGCCGCCATCATCGACGCCAAGGAGCCCTTCATGTCGCTGGCGCCTCTTCCATGGAGCCGTCCCTGTGAGTCTATCGACGCTCCGAAGGGGTCCACGATCATGGCCTCCACGCCCACCGTATCGATGTGACCGTTCAGCATCAGGGACTTGCCCTTCCCGGTCCCCTTCATGACGCCAATGGCGTTCGACCTCCTGCCCCTGACCTTCTGCAGCCTGGCGTCCAGGCCGTAGGAGTCCAGTTCCTTTCGGATGAACTCTGCGATCTCAGCTTCGCCAGCGCTCTTCCCCTCGAAGGGGTTTACGCTGTCGATCTTGACGAGCTGGCCGAGAAGTCTCGTGGCCTGCCCCCCTGTGTTCTTCTTCGCTGCTCCTGCCATGACGACTGTCGGCCCGGGACGAAAATAATAAACTTGGTGAAGCCCAGCCGTGTTCACAAGAGTCTTGATGCGATTCGGCGCCCCCGCCGGACCAAGGCGGCCGATACCCGTCGTGCGGACAACTCCGTAGATGGCGGGGGCCGGCGCACGACTTATTAGAGCAGGAACCGAAACGCAACCCATGCCTCTGGGTTCCGGCCTCGATGGTCAGAGGGTTCTGGTGACTGCTGCCAGCAGCGGGATAGGCTACGGGGCGGCGGAGGCGTTCCTGAAGGAGGGCGCCCGCGTCGTGATAAACTCGTCGAACCAGGAGAAGCTGGACAGCGCCGTGTCGAGGCTCGCGCCGCTGGGGGATGTCCACGGAGTCCTGGGAGACCTCGCGTCGAGGCCCGACCTTGAGAAGATAGTCCAGTTCGCAGTCTCTCAGCTGGGCGGGATTGACACCCTCGTGTACGTGACGGGTTCACCGAAGCCTGGCCGGTTCCTTGAGTTCTCCTACGATGACTGGCGGTACGCATCAGACCTCCTCGTCGTGAGCCCGGCCTATCTCGCGAAGCTCGTCGCCGACCACATGATCAAGGAGGGGATCAGGGGCAGGATGGTCTTCCTCTCCTCCTACGTCATCAAGGAACCTTCTCTGGGCATAGCGCTCTCGAGTGTCTGCAGGTCCGCTGTCCTCTCGCTGGTTCGCACACTCGCCAGGGAGCTCGGACCGAGGAACATAAGGGTCAACGGGATAATGCCGGGGTACATCCGGACGGGAAGAATCGACCAGCTCGCCCAGGACCAGGCCAGGAGGCGAGGGGTCAAGCCCGAAGACTACGTCAAAGAGATAGAGGGCGATATCCCCCTGGGGAGGATCGGCACCACCGAAGAGCTGGCCAGGGTGGTCGTCTTCCTAGGATCGGAGATGTCCTCCTACGTCTCCGGAGCGACGGTCCCCGTTGACGGGGCCATCCTCAGGTCAATCTAGCCGAGCGACCAGGCCTCTCGTTCGCGGGGGTGCCTCCCGCATCGTTAATATGTAACGACTCGGGGAGGAGTTGGGTGTCAGTGGGTTGGGAACAGATGCCTGGACAGGCAAGGACGTTCTCAGCATCCTCGACTTCTCTCGACCTGACCTGGAGTTGCTCTTTGAGACCACGGACCGCTTCGTTGGCCTCCCCGACAGAGTCCCCAAGACCCTGGCAGACCGGATAGCGGCCACTGCGTTCTTCGAGCCAAGCACACGGACCAGACTGAGCTTCACCACGGCGGCCCTCAAGCTCGGCGCCAAGGTGATTGACCTATCGCCGGACGTCTCCTCGGTCCTCAAGGGCGAGAGCCTGCCGGACACCATCCGCATGCTGGAGTCGTACGCAGACATGATAATAATGCGCCATCCCTCGGAGGGCGCTGCCCTGCTGGCATCGGAGGTCAGCGGGGTCCCGATAATAAACGGCGGCGACGGATCGCAACACCACCCCTCCCAGGCCATGCTCGACCTCTACACCATCAGGAGTTTGAAAGGCGGGGTCGACGGGCTTCGCTATGCCATTGTGGGCGACCTCAGGTACTCTCGGACGGCCGCGTCGTTTCTCTATGGCCTCACCCGGTACAGGCCCGGCTCCGTGTACCTCGTCTCGCCCGACGGCCTCCGGCTGAGGAACGAGGTCAGGGAGACGATCGGAGCCCTCGGGCTGAAGGCCGAGCAGCTCGACAGCCTGGACCCGATTCTGGACAAGGTCGACGTCATCTACATGAACAGGATTCAGAAGGAGCGCTTCCCGGACCCCAACGAGTACGAGAAGGTCAAGGGAAGCTACAGGATAACCAGGAGCACGCTCTCCAACGCCAAGGATGCCATAGTCCTGCATCCGCTGCCCAGGTTGAACGAGCTGGCCTACGACGTGGACGGGCTCCCGAACGCGGCATACATGAAGCAGGCGAGGTTCGGGGTTCCCGTGAGGATGGCTCTCCTGCATCTGGTCATGGGAGGCGGAGAGAGATGAGCGAAAGGGAGACGATGCTGGTCCAGAAGATCAGCGACGGCACCGTGATCGACCACGTCACCGCCGGCAAGGCGCTGTCGGTGCTGAGGCTGCTTGGGAACCCCCAGGACCGGGGCGTCACCGTCGCCCTGGTCATGAACGTGCGGTCTTCGAAGATGGGCAGGAAGGACATCCTCAAGGTAGAGGGCGTGGAGCTGAGCGACGAGCAGATTCAGAAGCTCGCTCTGATAGCGCCGCTCGCCAGCGTGAACATCGTCCGCTCCTACCAGGTTTCGCAGAAGAAGAAGGCCGTGCTGCCGGACATCATCACGGGAGTCCTGAGATGCACGGCGACGACCTGCGTTTCGGTGCGGGAGAAGGACTCGGTCCTCTCCGTCTTCTCGCTAGTCAGCTCCTCTCCCCTGGTCTACCAGTGCAAGTACTGCGGCAGGGGCCTGACCGAACAGGAGATCTTCGGCGAACTCGGGTAAGGGCGTTGTTCGACCTAGCGCTCCACGGAAGGGCATACGTGGGAGAGGTCGCCGACCGCTGGGTCTTCATCAAGGGCGGGGTCATAGCGAAGGTGTCCAGCGAGCCGGTCGGTCGCGCGGCTGCCACCGTCGAACTGGGCCGCGACCAGATTCTGATTCCTGGTGCGACGGACCTTCACGTGCACCTCAGGGACTGGTCCCAGGCTGAGAAGGAGACCGTGGAGACGGGCACCAAGAGCGCCCTGGTCGGGGGCGTGACAACCGTCGCGGAGATGCCGAACACCGTGCCGAGTCTGGGGTCCCCCGAGCTGGTGGAAGCCCGAGCCGACCTGCTGCGCCATCGCTCATACGCCGACTTTGCGATTCACGCCGCCCCCCCGAGCGCGGCATCCGAGTTCGCCAAGCTGAAGAAGGCTGGCGCCTTCGGGCTGAAGGTGTATCCTCCTGACCTGCCCCGGTTCGAGACCGTGCTGAGGGGCGCCCGTGCGGCCGGCCTGAAGGTCGCCGTGCACGCCGAGGAAGAGTCCATGGTCTTCTCCGACCGTCCCGCCGGAGCCGAGCTGGTGGCAGTGAGGAAGGTCCTTGAGCAAGTCGGTAGACGCTCGCAGGTGAGGTTCGCACACCTCTCGACCTGGGAAGCCGCCCGGGAAGTGGTTGAGAGCAAGCGAACCCACAGCGGGCTCACCATCGAGGTGGCTCCTCACCACCTCTTCATTGACCGGCGCACAGCCGCTGCGCGCATCGGGGCTGCGTCCAAGGTCAACCCGCCGCTCAGGTCTCTCGCCAACTCGCGGGCGATGGTGCGCCTCCTCGGCGAGGGCGTCTTCGATTTCTACGCCACGGATCACGCCCCCCACACCCTGGACGACAAGCTCACGAAAGGGGCCCCTGGCTTTCCGGGGCTGGAGATAGCGTTGCCGCTCTTCCTCACCAGGACGGAGAACCTCGGCCTTGCGTGCAGGATGTTCTGTCAAGCACCGGCCGCCTACCTCGGGTTGAAGAAGGGGCGCGTCCATCCGGGGTACTTCGCAGATCTGGCGGTCCTTTCTCGAAGGAGATGGACCGTGGACCCCAGCCGATTCGTCTCCAAGGGCAGGGTGACCCCCTTCGCTGGCGAAGAGCTGCGCTACGCCGTGGACCACGTATTCCTGCGTGGAAGCACCGTCTACGACGAGGGGAGGTTCGTGAAGCAGGAAGCGCTATTGGTCAATTAGTCTGTACTATGTTCATTAGCAGGACTGAGGGAGTCTGCTGCCGTGAAGACCAGGGTTTTCACGGCCGGAGTGCTGGTCCACGGGGGGCGGGTGCTTATACTGAAACGGAAGGAGGATGACGATACCTACCCTGGTCTCTGGGACCTCCTCGGCGGACACTTCGAGGCCGGCGAGTCGGCCGAGGCGTGCATGGCCAGGGAGGCCAAGGAAGAGTCCGGCCTCGACGTCGAACTGGTCAAGTCGGGCAGGGTGATTGAGTATTCCGACCGGTACGGTCGGTCCATCGAGATACCCTTCCTTCTCAGTTCCGAGTCCGAGAAGGTAGTCGTCTCGGAACACTCTGCCTTTCGGTGGGTGCCTCCCCAGACCCTGGGACGATACCGACGGGTGGCAGGAATGGACGAGGCTCTCGTTGCCTTCGGCCTAGGTCCGAACCCGTCCTAGGGGGCCAGAGATTGACCGTGCGCCGGAGCCCGTCTTCACACTTATAACGAATAAGGTGCCGGGCCGACTCATGCAGTTGGCGAACTCCCAGCTGAAATGGTTGTACTTCTTCGACGAGGGCGTCGCGGACAAGAAGCTTCTGGGCGGCAAGGGCGCCGGGCTCTGCGAGATGACGTCGCTGGGCCTGCCCATCCCACCGGGTTTCGTCATCACCACCAACGTGTGCGAGGAGTTCTATCGGAACGGACAGACGCTGCCACCGGGACTGATGGGCTCCGTGCTCGCGGCCATGGCTTCACTGGAGGAGCGCACCGGGAAGAGATTCGGTGACGAGAAGAACCCGCTGCTGGTCTCGGTGCGGTCAGGGTCGCCGGTCTCGATGCCGGGCATGATGGATACGGTGCTCAACCTCGGGCTCAACGACCGGGTGGTGGAGGGTCTCGCCGACCTCACAGGAGACAGGAGGTTCGCCTACGACACCTACAGGCGATTCATCCAGCTCTTCGGGAAGATTGTACTCGGCGTCGACGAGGACGAGTTCGCGAAGCTTCTGGACGGTGAAAAGAAGAGGAGAGGTGCCGTGCAGGACAGCGACCTCGACGCAGACTCCATGGTCAGGGTGGCCTCCGCCTACGAGGATCTCCTCCGAAGGGAGGGGAAGCCTCTGCCCCAGGACCCGGCGAAGCAGCTCGAGCTTGCCATCGTTGCCGTCTTCAGGAGTTGGAACGGGAAGAGGGCCATCGAGTACAGGAAGCAGTATCGGATCACGCCGGACCTCGCCAGGGGCACCGCCGTCACGGTGGTCACCATGATCTTCGGGAACCTGGGAAACGACAGCGCCACAGGGGTGCTCTTCACCAGGGACCCATCGACGGGAAGCCCAGGCCTGTACGGGGACTACCTCACCAAGGCCCAGGGTGAGGACGTGGTGGCTGGGATACGGACGCCCAGGCCGATTGCCGAGCTTGGGAGAGAGATGCCCGAGGTCTATGCTGACCTCGAGAGGATGTCTCGCAAACTCGAGAGCCACTACAGGGAGCCCCAGGACATCGAGTTCACTATCGAGCGGACGAAGCTCTTCCTGCTCCAGACAAGGGCCGCCAAAATGGGTCCCATGGGGGCGGTTCGGGCCGCGGTCGACATGGTCCACGAAGGAGTGATCTCCAAGCAGGAAGCCATCCTGAGAATCCCGCCGGAACAGCTCGAGCAGCTGCTACACCCGCGGGTCGACCCGCGCAGCAGGGTGGGTAGCGTGGCCGTGGGGGTCCCGGCCGCGCCGGGGGCAGCCTCCGGCAAGGTCGTCTTCGACGCTGATACCGCAGTCGACTGGACCAAGAAGGGGGAGAAGGTGATCCTGGTCAGGGAAGAGACCAAGCCCGAGGACGTGCACGGTTTCTTCGCAGCCCAGGGAGTGCTCACGAGCAGGGGCGGGAAGACTTCGCATGCGGCGGTGGTAGCCAGAGGAATGGGCAAGCCCTGCATCGTCGGGTGCTCCTCTCTGAGTATCTACCCTCAGAGCCGACTGCTCAGGGTGAAGGAGATCACCATAGTGCAGGGCGACACCGTGACCATCGACGGGTCCACGGGGAACGTGTATCTCGGAAACGTGCCGCTGCTCCAGCCCGAGTTGAAGGACGAAGTCTTCGAGCTGCTGACCTGGGCCGACGAGATCAAGCGGCTCGGAGTCTGGGCCAACGCAGACACGCCCGAGATGGCCTCGAGGGCGCGCAAGATGGGAGCGGAGGGGATAGGGCTTGCGAGGACCGAGCGCATGTTCAACTCAGAGGAGAGGCTCCCGCTGGTCGTCTCGATGATAATGGCCTCGACCGACGAGGAGAGGAGGTCCTACCTCGACAGGCTCAGGCCAATGCAGAAGGAGGACTTCAAGAGGATACTGAAGGAGATGCAGGGCCTCCCGGTGATAATCAGGCTCCTTGACCCGCCACTGCACGAGTTCCTTCCGCGTTTCGAGGACATGCTCGAGCATGTGAAGAAGCTCGAGAGGTACGGAGAGGAGAAGCAGCTGATGGAGGCCAAGAGGATGCTCGACAAGGCCCGGCAACTCTCGGAGGCCAATCCCATGCTCGGCCACAGAGGGGTCAGGCTCGGCCTGACCAACCCGGAGATCTATGAGATGCAGATGACCGCGGTCATGGAGGCGACGGCCGAGCTCGTCAAGGAGGGCGTCAACGTCAAGCCCAAGATCATGACGCCGCAGGCAGCCGCCTACCAGGAGGTGAAGCTGGTGAAGGAACAGTTCGAGAAGATACGCGCGCAGGTTGAGACCAGGGAAGGGATAAAGCTGGACGTCAAGTTCGGTACGATGGTCGAGACCGTCAGGGCGGCGCTCGACGCCGACGAGATAGCGAAGTACGCCGAGTTCTTCTCGTTCGGGACGAACGACCTCAGCCAGGCGACCTTCAGCTTCAGCAGGGAGGACGCCGAGGCCAAGTTCCTGCCGTTCTACCTCGAGAGGGGCATTCTGCCGGACAATCCCTTCGAGACCTTGGACGACAAAGGGGTCGGCACACTGATCCGGATGGCGGTCGAGTCCGGCAGGAAGACGAGACCTGACCTCGAAGTGGGGATCTGCGGCGAGCACGGAGGCGACCCGCGCTCGATCTACCTGTGCCACAGGGCTCGGCTCAACTACGTCTCCACGTCGGCATTCAGGATACCGGTCGCCAGGCTTGCGGCGGCAAGAATCGCCCTCCTGGACGACGCCAAGGGCTGAGCGGGAAGCATCCTCTCAGCCTCATATCGAGTGCTGGCCGTCGGGCGACCAGTGCAGATCAAGATTGCTCTCGCCCGGGTCTCCGCCTCCGAAGAGAAGGAGGAGAACCTGAAGAGAGGCGTGGCGCTCATCAGGGCCGCCTCCGAGAAAGGCGCAGACATGGTCGTCATCCCCGAACTCTTCATGGCCTACGCCCCGCCCGACCGGGGCGGAAGAAGGCGAGGAACAGGCGCCTAGGCACCCGTGCGCGGCGCGGTCTTTGCTCCGCTCGAATTGGAACAACCATTATATCCGCCGGGGCCGACTTCGTTCGACATCTTCGGGTCTTGTTGGATGAATTCCAGTACCAAGAGGGGACTTGCTGCCGGCCTTCTCGGCGGGGTGGCTGCGCTCGCCCTCTCACTCTTGATCAGGGTCTCGCTCGGTGGGGTCTTCCTACCAGAGCTGGCCGCGCAGACCCTCTTCAGCCTCACCCCTGGCTCCATCGAGTCGAAGGCCGTCGAGTCGCTCCAGAGCCTGGCCAAATACTCGGCGTTCACGGGGGCCGTGGTCGTCAACGTGCTGCTCTACGGTGCCCTGGGGGCGCTGCTCTACCGCTCGAAGAGCCTCTGGACGCACTCGGGGAGGATCGAGAGGTTCCTTTCATCCTCCATCCTATCCTACCTAGTCCTCGTCCCCCTGGGCGTGGTGCTTCTGCTGATCACGGCGATCCAGTCCTCTCCCGTCTCTCTCCCCGCCCTGCTCGTCTCAATGGTTCCTCCCCAGCTGGCGTTCGGAGCGACTCTCGCATGGTTCGGAGGGCAGGTCAAGCCCGCCGAACTGTGCATGGCCGTGGAACCGCCCAAGGGGATGAAGTTCGACAAGAAGAGGCGACTGTTCCTCAAGGCGGGGGTGGCATCTGCCATCGGTGCCGCGATGCTTGTCTACGGGGTGGGATACCTCCTTAGGCCCTCTGGCGCTTCATCGGCTCAGACCGCTCCCGTGTCGCTCCTCCCACAGCAAGTGACATCGAACGGCAACTTCTACCGGGTCGATGTCAACATCTTCCCGCCATCGGTGAACTCTTCGAGCTGGGTCCTGAAGGTCCTGGGCCTCGTCGACACTCCGCTCGCCCTCAACCTCGCACAGCTTCAGCAGATGGCCGTCGTCGAGCAGTACAACACACTGGAATGTGTCAGCAACACCGTCGGCGGGGACCTGATAAGTACCGCTCAGTGGACCGGGGTGCGACTGAAGGATGTCCTGAGCATGGCGGGCGTCCAGGACTCCGCCGATTACATCGTCTTCAAAGCGGTGGACGGCTACGATGTGGGGATACCCATGGAAAGGGCCATGCTCGACGGTACCATACTCGCCTACGAGATGAACGGCTCACCGCTGCCCACCGACCACGGGTCGCCCCTGAGGGCAGTGGTCCCCGGCCTGTACGGAATGATGAACTGCAAGTGGATCACCAGCATCGAGGTGGTCAGCGGGGTCTATCAGGGATACTGGCAGGTGAGGGGGTGGGAGAACGATGCCGAGTACCAGACTATGTCGGACATTGTGATACCCGGTACCGCTCAGATAGACCAGAGATTCGGCATCTCGGGGTCGAACAGCGTGGGGCTCGGTCTGGTCCCCGTCGCCGGGATTGCCTTCGCTGGCGACAGAGGCATCTCCAAGGTCGAGGTCAGCACGGATGGGGGGGCGACCTGGACCACGGCGTCGCTCAACGACGCTCTCTCCCAGTACACGTGGGTCTTCTGGTCGGCCCAGTGGAACCCGCCCAGCAAGGGGAGCTACAAGCTCATGGTTCGGGCAACGGACGGGACCGGTGACGCTCAGACGGCGGTAATGAGCAGTCCATTCCCCAACGGCGCGACCGGCTATCAGGTGGTCGACATCTCCGTAGCCGCTCCGTCCTAGGGTCCAGAATCGAAAATCCGAACCGTCCGAACAGGGGCCCGTCCTGTCATGACTCGCGAGCCGGGCAACGCGTGGCTGAACGGGTACCTCTCTCCAGAGGCTTCGGGAGGTGTGGGAGCCTGAGGCTGACTGGCTGGCGCGCCGGTAGGGCCTGGAAGGAACCCGAAGAACTCGACTGAGGCTGCCCGAACTTCCACCCAGTCGCGTGGGCTGTCTTGCCTATCTGAGTGACCGTCGCTTCATGAACATCGGGCCGTACCTCTCGGCGAGGATACCCAGAATCTCGGCCGTATGGTTGCTGACCACGTGATTCAGGAAATCGACTATCAACTCTCCCCTGACAGCAGGTTCGGCATCGAACGCCCTGTCCGTCAGGTCGATGCAGGTGGGGCAGTCGACTATCGGCTTGCTCTCGGCGAGGGCCTTGAGCATCGTGAGCTGCTTGTCAAAGTGCCTGTTCACAATGGTGAGCCTCTCCTCAGGGTCGATGGTCCTGAGCAGGGTGACCCGCTCCTCATGGGTGAGCGCCGGGGACATGGCGCAGAGGTCCGAGAGCTCGGAAGCGGTCCTCGCATTCTTCAGGACCGAGACTATCTCCGGTGGGATGTCCGTGAGGATTTCGCTGAATTCGGCTATCTGATCCTGCACTTTCCGCATCACGCTAGGGTCTCGCATCTCCCCCTCCTCGTATTCCTCCACCCTCTCGATTTTCACGACCTGTCCGAAGTCCAGGCCGGCTGAGTTAGTGACCCTTACGCGCCAGAGGCCCTTCAGGTCGGCCTGAACACCCGCCTGCGTCGGCTCGCTCCTGGTAACGAGGGACAGGGTTCCAATCCCCTCGCTTGTTCCCTCGAAGTCTGCAGGGACGAACGCGACCAGGTGGTGCTCCCTGAGGGCTCGCAGTACCGCCTCTGCGTCCCTCTTCTCTGTGAGGGGGATTGTAACCTCCATGTGGGGAAACAGGACAACGTCGCGTGAGAATACCACGGGGACGCTCTGGTTCTCCTCTGGTAGCGCTATGCCTCCGGCCATTGGATTGCGTTGCGGGCTGCGGGCTGATATTTCAACGTGTCCACTGCCCCGGACCGGCCCCGACGCGCCCCCGGTCCGCGCCTCTCCGTCCCAGGTCGACGCCGATGCTCGCCGTACGGAGGACGGTGCCGCGGCGCAATCTTAAGAGCGGGAGATGGAGCCCATCCAGCGTGACCACCATCGTTTTTCCTGCCCTCGAGGAACTGAGATACGGTGTCCGCAGATACCTCTCCATCAAGTCCGCCTCCTCTCCCCAGTTCTCGGCCGACGACAGCGCCGTAGCCTACCTTTCGGACCCTACGGGCGTCCCGCAGGTCTGGATGCTCTCCCTCACGGACGGGGCCTGGCCGCAGCAGCTGACGCTCGGCCAGGAAAGGGTGGGCTTCTTGAGCTCCGCCAGGACGCGAGACGCCATCGCCTTCGGAACCGACTCGGGCGGAGACGAGCGCTTCCAGATCCATGTCCTAGAGGACCGGGGCGAACGGCTGACGAAGCTGACCAAGGACCCGAACGTGATTCATGGATGGGGCGACTGGTCGCCAGATGAGAAGTCAGTCTGCTTCTCCTCCAACGCTAGGAGCCAGTCCTTCTTCGACATCTACACCCAACATCTCAAGGAGGAGAGACCGGTGATGGTTTACCAACAGGACGGGTACAACTACCCGCTGGCCTGGTCTCCTGACTCTTCGTCGATTCTCTTCGCCAGGATGCACGGCCCATTCAACCACGACCTCTACCTGGTTCAGCTCAACGACGGTTCGGTCAGGCATCTGACCCCCCATGAGGGCGAGGCAGGCTACTACTCCCCGGCCTTCGACGACACCGGACGCTACGTCTACTGCATCTCCGACCAAGGCAGGGAGTTCCCCGGGCTCGCCCGAATCGACCTCAGAGACGGACCCTTGAGCTATCTCTACACCGAGGGCCGGGAGCTGGAGAGCCTCTCGGTGGCACGGGACGGACGGAAGCTGGCATTCACCGTGAACGATGACGGATACTCTCGTCTGATGACCTGGGACACTGGCGAGGACTCTCCGCGACGGGTGGACGTTCCGAGGTCCGTGATCGGAGGCCTCACCTGGTCGAACGGGGGGCGCATGCTGGCCTTCTCCCTCGCTTCGTCGACGAAGACCTCTGACGTGTGGATTCACGACCTCTCGTCAGGCTCGGTCAGGCGCCTGACCAGGAGCTCGACCTGCGGCATCCCCGAGTCCACTTTCGCCCAAGAGAGCCTGTTCAGGTACCGCTCGTTCGACGGCCTCGAGGTCCCCGCGTTCCTCTACAGGCCCTCCGACGATGGACCGCGTCCGCTGCTTCTCTACCTGCACGGCGGACCCGAGAGCCAGTTCCGACCGGGGTTCAGCCCGCTGATCCAGTTCTTCCTCCAACTCGGTTTCGCCGTGGTCGCCCCGAACTTCAGGGGCAGCACGGGCTACGGCAGGGCCTACACACACCTCGACGACGTCCGGAAGAGGATGGATACCGTCAAGGACTCGGTGGCGGCCGTCGCCGAGGTGCAGAAGCTCATCTCGGTGGACCCGGAGAAGATAGTCGCCTGGGGAGGGTCCTACGGGGGCTTCATGGTCCTGGCGTGTCTCTACACCTACCCTGAGCTGTGGGCCGCCGGAGTGGACATCGTGGGAATCTCGAACCTGGTGACCTTCCTCCGGAACACAGGGCCATGGAGGAGGAAGCTGAGAATCGCCGAGTACGGGGACCCGGACAAGGACGGAGAGTTCCTGGAGAGCATCTCGCCGAACAACAACGCCCACCTGATCAGGGCGCCCCTCTTCATCATACACGGGCGGAACGACCCACGCGTCCCGATGGGCGAGGCTGGCCAGATCATGCAGACGATGCAGAAACTGGGGCGCGAGGCCCATCTGCTTGCGTTCGACGACGAGGGCCACGGACTTGTGAAGCTGCAGAACAGGATAGAGGGCTACTCGGCCGCCCTGGGCTTCGTGATGTACAACATTACCGCCGGGCGCCGAGATCCCTCTCCATCGCCTCAGCAAGGTTGAACCAAAGGGCGGAGTCGGCCCTCGCATACTCGCGGCCCAGCGCCGCTATCCTAGAGGGCGTGGGCCTGGTCTTAGAGCTGTTCACCTGCGCACCCGAGAAGTCAAGGCGGGACTTGCCCTTGCCCTCGTCGACGAACTGGTAGAGGAACTGGGAGTACCTGTTGGGACCCGACAGTCGGGTGTTCGTGAGAACGAGAAGCTCGGGGAAGAGCCTGATGAGCCTGCGTTTCTTCGTGGTTCGCCCCCCGGCGAAGAAGGTGTCGTCCAGAATCAGTGTATACTTGTCGATTCGCTCTATGTCGCGCTTTCCATTCAGGCCCATCAGGTTGATGTCCTCTGTGTCGTAGTCTATTGCCCACGCGAAGGCGTCTTTGGCAGGGACCGAGAACCTCTGGCTGAATCGGTAGTGGACTGTGTAGGACTGCAAGGACTAGAACTGATGCCGCGTTTGGATTTGAACATTCTGGTCGCCCGCGACGCTTTGTTTCGATCCAAAGGGTTTGGTGCGGGGGGTGGGATTCGAACCCACGAACCCCTAAGGGACGGGGTCCTAAGCCCCGCGCCGTTGGCCAGGCTGGGCGACCCCCGCTCGCTCGCTACGACCGGTCTTGTTTCGCTATAATGGCTTTCTCGTCGTGGCCTGCGTCACTCAGATTGGAGTCCTAGTCCTCGCGCCACTTGAAGAACTTCACCGCGAGCCCGAAGATGATGACCGACGTCGTGATGAGCACGGCGATGTCCACCAGCGCCGCATTGATGTTCCCGTAGATCATCACGTTGTTGAGACCCTCGATCACATAGAACAGGGGCAGAACGTGGGCGATGGTCTGGAGGTACGTGGGCATGGTGTTCACCGGGAAGAAGGTCCCCGATAGGAACATCATCGGGAAGGTGATGAGGTTCCCGACAACCGCTGCGGACTCCACGCTGTTCGAGATGCTCCCCACCAACATGCCCAGGGAGACGAAGAGGAAGGGCCCCAGGACGAGGAACGGGATGATCCAGACCGTGAAGGTGATGTGCGCCCCGAACGCGAATATTCCGAACGCCGACATGAGAATGAATGATGCGACCGTGATGGTGAGGTAGTACAGGATCTTTGAGATCAGCCACTCCGTCTTCGTGAGGGGCGTGAGCGAGAGCTGCTTGAATATCTTGTCTCTCTTGTACTGGGAGCTTATGTTCACCAGAGCGAACATGGGGCTGACGAGGACTGCGAACCCAATCATCCCCGGAATGAGGAAGTCGATGTACTTGTAAGACTGGGATTTGATGGTGAGTTGCTCCATGCCGAGTATTGCCGAAGCGTGTGCGGCCAGGAGGTTGAAACCGTTTATGACGCCCGCCGTGACGCCCAGCACTATGCCGTTGGTGCTCGAGGCCGGGTCGCCGTAGACGCTCACGTTGAGGGGGATGTGGGCCAGATAGTCGGCCTGAAAGCCGGCCGGGATTAGGATGCCCTCCGAGGCCGAGTGAGCGAGGAGGTACTGCGAGAAGTTCTGGGAGCTTGAGACCATGGTTATCTGGATTGACCCGGACGAGTTCAGGGCCTGGATGAACTGCAGGCTGACCGCGCTGGAGTTGTCCTGGTTCTGTGCGTACACCTGGGTCGTGCCGCTCCCGTTGCCGGAGAATATCGCCCCGAAGAGCAGGATGAGGATTATCGGGAATGCGAGGGAGAAGAAGAGACCCACTCTGCTCCTGAAGAAGCCTCGACCGAAAACCAGGAAGTCGGCCCAGATCCTCGAGATTGCCGACATCTAGCTCGCCCCCGAGGCCGGCGCCTCTCCCTCCAACTGCCTGCCCACCAGCCGCACGAAGACGTCTTCGAGGCTGTCGTGCTGCATTGTGATGTCTCCCCAGTCGAGCCCCGACCCCTCTATGAGCCCGAGCACCTTCAGGGCATCCTCCTTGTGCTTCAGGAGCACGGTGACGACTCCCCCTTCGTGTTCCACCTGCAGTGAGGAGTTGTTCCTCACGTAGTCCGCGAGCCGCGGGTCCCCGCGGACCCGAAGGCGTTCGCCCGTCCCGTGCTTGGCGATTATCTCCTGTGGGCTCCCCGACGTGATTATCTTGCCCAGGTCCATAATGGCGACGGTGTCGGCAAGCTCCTCCGCTTCCTCCAGGTAGTGCGTGGTGAGAAGGACGCTGATGCCCTCGCTCTTCAGGTTGCGTATCACGTCCCACACCGCCCGTCGCGCCTGCGGGTCGAGCCCTGTCGTTGGCTCGTCCAGGAAGACCAGCTTCGGGGTGTTCACGAGGGCAAGGGCCAGCCCCACCTTCTGCTTCTGGCCCCCCGAGAGCCTCATGAAGTAGCTGTCCGCCGCATCCTCGAGCAGTACCTTCCTTAGAATCTCCTCCGGGTCCACCTTGACCCCGAAAAGAGCAGCGTAGTACTGGATCGCCTCCCTTGGCGTGATGTACGGGAGGAACATGAATCCTTGGGGTATCACGCCTATGCTCTTGTGCAGGGCGTAGCCCTCCTTCCACGGGTCTACGCCCAGTACCTTCACGTCGCCTGCGTCCCTTTCCCTGAGCCCCTCGAGTATCTCGATGGTGGTCGTCTTCCCTGCGCCGTTGGGCCCTAGAAGAGAGAATATCTCGCCCTCCTTCACCTCGAACGATATGCCGTCCACTGCCTGGAGTTTCCCGTATGACTTGCGCAGGGACGACACCGCGATGGCGGGCAAACCGAGGCCAGCCCGCGCCCCTTGGTTTATAAATTGTGGGAAGGGATTTCAGCTTCCAGACCAGCTAGGCCTAATAACCGGTTCGCCTCCCTTGTCAAAGTTCATGGAACGAGCGCGGCCCTATGATGACATCCTGGACGCCATTGGAAACACCCCCCTCGTCCGCCTGGGACGAGTCGGACGCGGCGTGAAGCCCGCACTGTACGGCAAGCTTGAGTTCATGAACCCGGGTGGTTCCATCAAGGACAGAATCGCCTCGTTCCTCGTCATGAACGCCGAGGCGAAGGGCCTGCTCGTGGAGGGTGGAACCATCATCGAGCCGACATCCGGGAACACGGGGATCGGGCTCGCCATGCTCGCGGCCGTGAGGGGATACAGGGCGATCTTCACAATGCCCGACAAGGTCAGCGAGGAGAAGCGGGCTGTCCTTCGTGCCTTCGGAGCCGAGGTGATCGTTGCGCCGACCGACCTGCCCACCGAATCGCCAGACCACTACATCAACGTGGCGCGACGGCTGAACGGGGAGATCGACGGCTCTTACATGCCGAACCAGTACGCCAACCGGGGCAACCCCGAGGCGCACTACAGGACGACGGGACCGGAAATCTGGGAACAGACCGGTGGCGAAATAGACACCCTAGTCTGCTGCGTCGGTACGGGAGGCACGATATCCGGCGTGGCCCGGTTTCTGAAGGAAAGGAAGGGCGGGATCAGGGTAGTCGGCGTCGAGCCTGAGGGCTCAATCTATCACAACGTGAAGTACGGGACCGCCTACCCGCTCCACAGCTATCTGGTCGAGGGGATCGGGGAGGACTTCATCCCTGAGACCTACGACAGGGACCTTGTCGATGAGATCATCCAGGTCTCCGACGGGGAGACCTTCAAGATGGCCCGGAGGCTCACGAGGGAGGAGGGCATGCTGGTGGGGGGCTCCTCTGGGGCTGCTGTGGCGGGGGCCCTGAAGTTCGCTGCGGGGAACGAAGCCCTCCGCACCATCGTGGTCATTCTGCCGGACACGGGGAGAGGCTACGTCGGCAAGCTCTACAACGAGGACTGGCTGAAATCCAAGGGACTGAACTAGCCCCTCACGCTTAAAGCACTCGCGGCTCCTGGTCCTGGCATGCGCTTTGGGACAAAGGCCGTCCACTCAGGCAACGAGCCCGACCGGGATACGGGCGCCGTGGCGCCGCCCATATTCATGGCCTCGACTTTTGCCCAGGACGGAATAGGCAAGCCGAGGGGTTACGAATACTCACGTAGCGGGAACCCGACCAGGGAGAGGCTCGAGAGGGCCGTCGCAGCGCTGGAGCAGGGAAGGCACGGCCTCGCCTTCTCGTCGGGGCTCGGAGCCATAAGCACGGTGGCCTCCCTCCTGAAGAAAGGGGACCACGTCATGGTCTGCAACGACGTCTACGGAGGCACTTTCAGGGCATTCGACAAGGTCTTCTCCAACTACGGGATAACGTTCACCAGGGTCGACGGGCGGGACCCGGACTCTCTGGCCAAGGCGGCGCGGCCGACCACGCGGATGGTCTGGCTCGAGTCCCCCACCAACCCGCTCATGGTCGTCCTGGACATCCGCTCCATCGCGAAGTTCGCCCGCGAGAGGGGGCTCATCCTGGCGGTGGACAACACCTTCGCCTCTCCCTGCCTGCAGAACCCCCTCAAGCTCGGGGCGACAATCGCCCTGCACAGCACGACGAAGTACATCTCAGGGCACAGCGACGTCATCGGCGGAGCGGTGGCGGTCTCCGACGAGGTGGTCTACCAGCGGCTGAAGTTCCTTCAGAACGCCTTGGGTGCGGTGCCCAGTCCTTTCGACTGCTATCTTGTCCTGAGAGGACTCAGGACCTTGCACCTGCGGATGGAACAGCACTCCAGAAGCGCCCAGGCGATTGCGGAGATGCTGGAAGGCAGCGGGAGGGCGAAGGAGGTCTACTACCCGTTTCTGCCGTCCTCCCCCTACCACCGGCTCGCCAGAAAGCAGATGTCGCTCGGAGGCGGGATGCTCTCCTTCAGGATTCGGGGAGGCTACAGCGCCGCGAGCAGATTCCTCGAGTCACTGAAGATCTTCGTGCTCGCCGAGAGTCTGGGGGGCGTCGAGTCGCTGGCTGAGCTCCCGGCCAGGATGACGCATTCCTCGGTCCCGCGGCCTGAGAGGGCGCGAATGGGAATCACGGACGACCTGATCAGGCTCTCCGTCGGGATCGAAGACCCCCTCGACCTTATCGAGGACGTGCGGCAGGCCCTGGACGCATCCTCGCACTGACCTGTGGGCAAGTCAGAGGATACGCGGCCTGACTGTGTCGCCTAGTGACCCTGCTGGGCGGCCTTCCTCTTCTCCTCATACTCTCTTAGCTTCTTGCGCTTTACGTCGGCTCTCATGGCGTCGTATTGCCCCAGCGGCGCGTCTGCCTCGACGAAACCATGCGCGATGGTGATTACGTTCCTCACCAGGTCCCTTGTCTTCGTATCGCTCTTGCGGACCACGACCTGGAGGTTCCTCCTGTCCAGCACCTTGATTTCCAGGGCCTCGTCCAGCTTCTTAAGCTCGTCGACGGCTCCTTCCAGGGCGTACTCGTTCCCGAAGATTCCCCGAACCTCCCAGTCACCTGGCATACCTCCGGACGACACCTGAGGGGATAAAAACGTTAGAAGAGCAGATTCGCATCTCTGATTATATACCTCTCCGGGTTCCGAGAGGACATTGAAGGACCACGGCGACTTTGCCTGGGTTGTGGACCGGATTCAATCGCCAACGGGGGCTGCCGAGATCCATGACCTTGGCAGGCTGAGCAGCCAGGTACGAGACCTGAACGACCTCCCGTACTCCATCCGGATTCTCATCGAGAACGCAGTGAGGCATTCCGGACGGATAGAGGGGGCGAACGAAGCTGCCCACCGTTTGCTCGAATGGCCGAAAAGCGTAGGACTCACCATCCCCTTCATGCCCCAGCGCGTGCTCCTCCAGGACTACACCGGGGTCCCACTTCTGGTGGACCTCGCAGCCATGAGGGACGCAGTGAAGAGGAAGGGAGGAGACCCCGGCCTGGTGAACTCAGCCGTCCCCATGGACCTCATCATAGACCATTCAGTGCAGGTCGACGGGTGGGGCGGGGAGACGTCGCTCAGCTACAACATATCAAGAGAGTACGAGAGGAACTCCGAGCGCTACTCGCTCCTGAAGTGGGCCCAGGGCTCCTTTAGGAACCTCAGAGTCCTCCCACCGGGCAAGGGAATCTGCCACCAGGTCAACCTCGAATTCCTCGCGACGGTCGTCGCCCTGCAGAATCAGGGCGGGACGCTCGCGGCTATGCCTGACACGCTGGTCGGGACCGATTCCCACACGACGATGGTCAACGCCCTGGGGGTGCTCGGGTGGGGCGTAGGAGGCATCGAAGCGGAGGCGGTCATGCTCGGCGAGCCCTACCATATGCCCATACCGAGGGTGGTGGGTGTGAGACTCGTCGGCCGGCTCCCCGAGGGAGCGACGCCCACGGACGTTGTGCTTACCGTGACTGAGCTCCTCCGGAAGAGAAACGTCGTCGACGCCTTCGTGGAGTACTTTGGAGATGGCTACCAGCACCTCTCAGTGCCGGACAGGGCAACTCTCGGGAACATGTCGCCGGAGTACGGCGCTACAATGGGCTTCTCTCCCGTAGACCCCGCGACCCTCAGGTACCTGCGGGACACAGGAAGGGACGCGGCCCACGTGCGTTTCGTGGAGGAGTACTGCAGGCGCCAGAGGCTGTTCGCCCAACCCGGTGGTTCTGAGCCCGAATACACCGAGGTGCTGACGGTCGACCTCTCTGGAATCGAACCCTGCGTCGCGGGCCCCCGGAACCCCGAGGAGCGCAGGTTGCTCCGCTCTGTCCCTGCCTACGCCAGGGCGTTCCTCAACGAGCGCAACCTGGGACGGGCGGTTGCATCCTCCACCGGCGCATCCCACCCCGTTGGAAGGGACAGCGCCGCAACCACATCGGATGTCACCCAGTCCTCCCTCGGTCTCTCCGATGGTTCGGTGATCATAGCGGCCATTACGAGTTGCACGAATACCTCCAATCCCACGGTGATGTTGGGTGCGGGCTTGATCGCCAAACGGGCGGTCCTGAGGGGACTCTCCCCCAAGCCCTTCGTCAAGTGCAGTCTTGCACCCGGCTCAACCGTCGTGAGGGACTACCTCGAGGGTTCGGGCCTGCTGACCTATCTGGACCGGCTGGGATTCGCCCTGGTGGGCTACGGATGCACGACGTGCATCGGCAACAGCGGCCCGTTGGACCCACTGGTGGAGAACGCCATCACGAAGCGGGACCTCTATGCGGTCGCCGTCCTGAGCGGGAACCGGAACTTCGATGGTAGGATCCATCCCCTGGCAAGGGGCTCCTTCCTGATGTCGCCGATGCTGGTGGTCGCCTACGCGCTGGCAGGTCGGATTGACTTCGACTTCAACGACCCGCTCGGAATCGACTCGGCCGGTAACGCCGTCTACCTCAAGGATCTCTGGCCAACCCTCGAGGAGATAGGCAGAGTGGCTGAGGATTCGCTCAATCCGGAGCTCTACCGGAGGCGGTACGCCGACGCCCTGAAGGGTGACACGACCTGGGACGCTCTCCCCGGTGGCTCAGGCGAGACATTCGCCTGGGATGACTCCTCGACATACGTCAGGGAGCCTCCTTGGTTCAGGGAGGAATTGGGCACCGTTGGAGGAGATATCTCGGGTGCAAGGGTCCTCGCAGTCCTTGAGGACAAGGTGACCACCGATCACATCTCCCCTGCCGGCTCGATAGCTTTCGACAGCCCCGCAGGAAGGTACCTAACCGAGCGTGGCGTGGATATGGTGCACTTCAGCAGCTACGGAAGCAGGAGGGGGAACCACGAGGTCATGGTCAGAGGCGGGTTCGCGAACATCCGGTTGCGGAACCTCCTCGCCGAGGGCAAAGAGGGCGGGCTCACGAAGTTCCTCCCCACGGGCGAGATTCTGCCGATATACGAAGCGGCCGCGAGGTATGGGCCGTCCACACCCCTGCTGATAATCGCCGGCAAGCAGTACGGTGCCGGCAGCTCGAGGGACTGGGCGGCCAAGGCCCCTATGCTCCTGGGAGTCAGGGCGGTCTTGGCGGAGAGCTTCGAAAGGATTCACAGGAGCAATCTCGTGGCGATGGGGGTTCTCCCGCTGGAGTTCATGCCGGGCGAAGGGCGCTCCAAACTGAACCTTGTCGGAGACGAGGTCTTCTCCATCCAGGGTCTCGGTTCCCTGGGGCCCGGGGCCATCCTGGACGTCAAGGCCCGCTCTTCGAGGGGAGAGACGTGTTTCAGCGTCAGGGCGAGAATTGAGAATGAAGCAGAGATGAACTACTACCTGAAGGGCGGAGTGCTGCCATTCGTCTTGGACAGAATCCTGACCTCGGCGAAGCCGCCCTCGTGATCCTTCGACCACAAAGGCTTAAAAGTAGCGGAGTGAAGAGTTTAAATAGTACCCGCAGGGGGGCCTTCGTTTGGCGTTCCTTAGAGTGCATTGTAGACTGTTTCTAGGGCACACTGTCGATGGGGGTGCCTGCGCCTAATGGCAAGGACCAAAGCTAAGAAGGCAGAGGAGGAACTACCGTTTAAGATTACCGACCACTTCCTGGTGCCCAAGCATGAGCTTCTGACACCGGAGGAGGCCAAGGCCGTGCTCCGGAAGTACAATGCGTTGCCGCACCAGCTCCCGTTCATCTCCGCCACGGACGCCGCGGCGAAATCGGTGGGGGCGAAGGCCGGCGACTTCATCAAGATCACGAGGAGGAGCGAGACGGCCGGAGAGACCGTCTATTACAGGTACGTGGTGGAGGCGTGACGATGAGCAAGCAGCTAGGGAAGCCGTACGACTCGTGGATCGTCCTGCAGGACCTGCTGGAGAAGGAGGGCGTCGCGAGGCAGCACCTTAACAGTTACAACGAGTTCATCAGCAAGGGGCTACAGTCCATCATCGACGAGATCGGGGACGTGGAGATCGAGACGGTCAGCACACCCTACAAGGTGAAGTTCGGAAAGGTCGAACTCGGCCGGCCGAGGGTAATAGAGATCGACGGCTCGGTCAGCAACGTCTTCCCCATGGAGGCTCGGCTGAGGAATCTGTCCTACGCCTCCCCCATCTACCTCGACATGACGATAGAGGAGGAGGGGATGTCCCGCGAGGCGACCAGACAGCACATCGGCGACCTCCCCGTCATGGTCAAGTCCGACCTCTGCCAGCTCTCCAAGATGACCAAGGAGCAGCTGATCAACGCCAGCGAGGACCCCAACGACCCCGGCGGCTACTTCATCATAAACGGATCTGAGAGGGTCATCGTCGGTCTGGAGGACCTCTCACCGAACAAGATACTCGTGGACCTCGAAAAGGCCGGGGGCGTGGTCACCTACAAGGCCCGCGTCTACTCCTCGGTGGTTGGCTACCGCTCGAAGCTCGAGGTCGCGCTCAAGCAGGACGGCTCGATCAGCGTCAAGATTCCGAGCTGCCCTGTGGACCTACCTTTCGTGATCATAATGCGGGCGCTGGGCATCAAGTCCGACAAGGACATCGCCAACGCAGTCTCGCCGAAGATGGAGATCCAGGACCTGCTCGAGGTCTCCTTCGACAAGGCCAGCGAGGCGCCCACCGACAAGGACGCGCTGGTCTACATCGGCAACAGAGTCGCCCACGGCATGCTCGAAGAGTTCAGAATCAAGAGGGCGCAGTCGATGCTCGACTGGGGCTTCCTGCCGCACCTTGGCAAGGCCGACGACAAGAGGTATGACAAGGCGATGTTCCTCGGCGAGGCCGTCTGCAAGCTCATGGAGCTGAGGCTGGGCTGGATAGAGCCCGACGACAAGGACCACTATGGCAACAAGGTAATCAAGTTCGCAGGGCAGATGTTGGCCGACCTCTTCAGGACGTCGTTCAGAAACCTGGTCAGGGATATGAAGTACCAGCTCGAGCGAGCCGGCCAGAAGAGGGGAGGCAACGTGGTCGGCGCGGCAATCCGCACTGGCATCATCACCGACAAGCTCAACAACGCAATCGCCACCGGCAACTGGGGACGCGGGAAGGTCGGAGTGACGCAGCTCCTGGACCGGACCAACTACCTCAGCACTCTGAGCCATCTCAGGCGGGTCCAGTCGCCGCTGAGCAGGTCGCAGCCTAACTTCGAGGCGCGTGACCTCCACGCTACCCACTTCGGCAGAATCTGCCCATCCGAGACGCCCGAAGGCGTGAACTGCGGCCTGGTCAAGAACCTCGCCCTGTCGGCGACCATCTCCGTGAGCGTCCCGCCTTCCGAGGTCGAGGAGAGGCTCTGGGAGCTCGGCGCAAAGCCGATCCGGGACGTCCCCGACAAGCTCGCGCTCGAGGGCTGCAAGATCTTCATGGACGGGCGGTTCATCGGCTACGTCGACGACGGGGAGCGGCTGGCCAAGGCCTTCAGGAAGCTGAGGCGGGAGGGCCAGATCAACCCCAGTGCCAGCGTCCTCCACTATGCCCCGCTGAACAAGAAGGGATACGCCAGGCTCTACGTCAGTCTCAGCGCGGGCAGGGTCATGAGGCCACTCATCGTGGCCGAGAACGGCAGACCGCTGCTCACCCAGGAGATGCTCACAAAGGTCGTAGCCGGCGAGCTGACCTGGAAGGACCTGGTCGAGCGGGGCGTCGTGGAGCTCATCGACGCCAACGAGGAGGAGAACTGCCTTCTCGCCATGTCACCCGAGGAGATTACATCGAGGCACACCCACCTCGAGCTCTATCCCGGAGCAATGTTCGGCATTGCCGCTTCCATCATCCCGTACCCGGAGCACAACCAGTCACCCAGGAACACCTACGAGTCGGCCATGGCGAAACAGTCCCTAGGCTTCTCCACTCCGACCTACCCGCTGTCCACGTTCGTGAGGCAGCATCTGCTGGTCAACCCTCAGTCCCCGATGGTCAAGACCAAGTCCACCGAGCTGCTCAACATCACCGAGAGGCCCTTCGGAACGAACGCCGTGGTGGCAGTGCTCTCGTTCGAGGGCTACAACATAGAGGACGCCATAATCATGAACAGGTCGAGCATCGAGAGAGGCTTCGCCCGCTCCTTCTTCTACAGGCTCTACGAGGGTGAGTCCAAGCAGTACCTGGGAGGGATGCGCGACACCTTCGAGGTCCCGTCGGCCGAGTCCAACATCAGAGGCTACAGGGGGGAGAAGTTCTACCGGCTGCTCGAGGGCGACGGCGTGGTCATGCACGAGTCCCAGGTGACCGGAGGCGACGTGGTCATCGGGAGGACGTCCCCGCCGAGGTTCATGGAGGAGTACAAGGAGTTCGAGATCAAGGGACCGTACCGAAGAGACACGTCCGTCTCGGTCAGGCCTACTGAGACCGGCGTAGTCGACGCGGTCTTCATGACCGAGAACGTCGAGGGCGGAAAGATGTTCAAGGTCAGGGTCAGGGACATGAGAACGCCTGAGATAGGAGACAAGTTCGCCTCCAGGCACGGACAGAAGGGGGTGATCGGTCTTGTCGTTCCCCAGGAGGACATGCCCTACACAGAGGATGGGGTGGTGCCCGACGTCATCATCAACCCGCACGCCTTCCCGTCGAGGATGACCGTGGGTCAGTTCATCGAGTCCATAGCAGGCAAGGCGGCTTCGCTAAGAGGATATCCAGCCGACGGAACCGGTTTCGCCGGCGAGAAGCCCGAGGAGCTCGAGAAGGTTCTCGAGGAACACGGATTCGAGCGCACCGGCAGGGAGGTGCTCTACGACGGGAAGACCGGGAAGAAGTTCGCCGTCGACGTCTTCATCGGGGTCGTCTACTACCAGAAGCTTCACCACATGGTGGCAGACAAGATTCACGCCAGGGCCCGCGGACAGGTCCAGATGCTCACCAAGCAGCCGACCGAGGGCAGGGCCCGCGGAGGAGGTCTCAGGTTCGGGGAGATGGAGAGGGACTGCCTCATCGCCTATGGCGCGTCCATGGTGCTGAAGGACCGGCTCCTCGACGAGGCCGACAAGACCGAGATTAATGTCTGCGAGAAGTGCGGCCTGATCGCCTACTACGACGCCAAGCAGAGGAAGTACGCCTGCAAGGTCGACGGGGACCAGGCCAAGATCTCGACCGTCGTCGTCGCATACGCCTTCAAGCTCCTCCTTCAGGAGATGATGAGCCTGAACATAGCCCCTCGGCTGAGGCTCAAGGACGCGGTGTAACGGTGAAATAAGATGGCCATGGAAGAAGCGCTCAGGACGATTCAGAAGATAGACTTCGCCCTCCTGTCTCCCACAGAGATACGAAAGTACTCGGTGGCCGAGATAACCCAGCCGGAGACCTACGACGAGGACGGAATGCCGGTGCAGGGTGGGCTCATGGACGGTCGACTCGGGACGCTCGAGCCGGGCCAGAAATGCGCCACCTGTGGCAACACCGCTTCGCGCTGCCCCGGCCACTTCGGCCACATCGAGCTGGCGGAGCCGGTGCTGCACATGGCCTTCGTCAGTGACATCAACAAGCTCATCCAGGCCACCTGCAGGACATGCGGAAGGCTCCTGCTGCCCACGCCGGAACTCGAGGCCTACGGCCAGAGGATCAAGAACGCCACCGAGTTCACCCCGACGCTTGTCGAGGAGATAGCCAAGGAGATTCTGACAAAGGCGAAGAAGGTCAAGCTCTGCCCGCACTGTGGGAAGCAGCAGTACCAGATCGAGCTCACCAAGCCTACCATCTTCCACGAGATCACCGAAGAGGGAGGCGCCACCAGGCTGCTGCCGGGCGCCGTCCGCGAGAGGCTCGAGAGGATAACCAACGGAGACCTGGAACTGGTCGCCTACAACCCGCTGGTTGCGAGGCCGGAATGGTTCGTGCTGCAGGTTCTTCCTGTGCCGCCGCTGACGGTCAGGCCGTCGATCACCCTGGAGTCGGGAATCAGGTCGGAAGACGACCTCACCCACAAGATCGTCGACATCCTCAGGGTGAACCAGAGGGTGCGCGAGGCAAAGGAGTCGGGCACCCCCCATCTGATCGTCCAGGACCTCGTCGACCTGTTGCACTACCACGTCACAACCTACTTCGACAACGAGGTCTCAGGCATTCCGCAGGCCCACCACCGCTCCGGAAGGCCTCTGAAGACGCTGAGCCAGAGGCTGAAGGGCAAGGAGGGTCGCTTCAGGGGATCCCTCTCAGGGAAGAGGGTCGACTTCTCCAGTCGCACCGTAATCAGCCCGGACCCGAGCCTGGACATCAGCGAGGTCGGAATCCCCTTCGAGGTCGCCAAGAAGCTGACCATACCCGAGAAGGTCTCGCAGTGGAACATAGAGACCCTGAAGGCGCTCGTCGTCAAGGGTCCCTTCGAGCATCCGGGCGCGAACTACGTGATCCGGCCCGACGGTGTCAAGATCAGGCTCGACTTTGCGAGCGACAAGAAGGCGCTGGCGGACTCGATTGCGCCCGGTTTCATAGTCGAGAGGCACCTGATGGACGGCGACATCGTCCTGTTCAACAGGCAGCCATCGCTGCACCGCATGTCGGTCATGGCGCACACGGTCAAGGTCCTCCCGTTCAGGACCTTCAGGCTGCATCCCTCGGTCTGCCCCCCCTACAACGCCGACTTCGACGGGGACGAAATGAACCTGCACGTCCCGCAGAGCGAGGAGTCGCGGTCCGAGGCCATGATGCTCATGCGCGTCCAGGACCAGATACTCTCTCCCCGATACGGCGGCCCGATCATCGGCGCCATCAGAGACTTCCTGACGGGTGCCTATCTGCTCACGAGAGACGAGACCTTCCTGACTCCAGAACAGTTCACCAACCTCGCGCTGGCGGGAGACTTCCAGGGTGAGCTTCCCGAGCCCAAGGTCAAGGGGGGTAACCCCATGTACACGGGCAAGCAACTCTTCTCGCTCTTCCTGCCGAAGGACCTCAACTTCGTCCTCACCTCGAAGTGGGGCAAGGCGAAGACCGGGGAGGCCAACGATGTCGTCATCAGGGACGGCGAACTCATCTCCGGAGTGATTGACAAGGCGGCCATCGGGGCCGAGGAGCCGGACAGCCTGCTCCACCGCATCGCCAAGGACTACGGGAACGATCAGGCGCGGCGGTTCCTGAACTCCATCCTGGCGGTGCTGAAGACCTACATCACCAGGCGGGGCTTCACCTACGGCTTCAACGAGCTGAGGCTCTCCCCCGAGGCGGTCCAGAAGATCTCGGACACCCTCCAGGAGGCCTACGACAACGTCACCGAGCTGATCAAGAAGTACAAGGCAGGCACGCTGCCTCTCACCAGAGGACTCTCACCCGAGGGCTCCCTGGAGTTCTACATCGTCAACGAACTCTCCAAGTCCAGAGATAGGGCTGGCAGAATCGCCGACAGGTCCTTCTCGACGGAGAACTCCGGCGTCATCATGGCCCGGACGGGCGCCAGGGGCTCGAGCCTCAACCTCGGACAGATGACGGCTGCGCTCGGGCAGCAGTCTGTGAGAGGAAAAAGAATAGAGAAGGGTATGCGCGGACGGTCCCTGAGCCACTTCGCGCCCTATGACCTCTCTCCCGAGGCCAAGGGCTTCGTCAAGAGGAACTACAGAGACGGGCTGACCCCGACCGAGTTCTTCTTCCACGCAATGGGGGGCAGGGAGGGGCTCGTCGATACGGCCGTCAGGACGCAGCAGAGCGGCTACATGCAGCGGCGGCTCGTCAACGCCATGGAACACCTGCGTGTCGAGTATGACCTGACCGTGAGGGACCCCAGCGGCAACATCATCCAGTTCCTCTACGGAGAGGACGGCATCGACCCGGCGAAGAGCGACCACGGGCGGCCGGTGAACCTGGACCGGGTCATCAGCGCGGAGGGACTCATGAACGCGTCGCGGGGCAAGCTGGGGGAGAAGGAGGCCGAGGGTCTCCTCAAGAAGTATCAGAACAAGCTCAACAAGCGGCTCTTCGAGGAGCTGCAGCAGAGGCTCTCGGAGAGCCACCTGACCGAGGAGGGCGCCAAGAACGTGCTCGACAAGGTCATGGAATCCATCGACTACGCCACCGTGGAACCCGGAGAGGCATCGGGGATCGTTGCCGCCCAGTCCATAGGGGAACCGGGCACGCAGATGACCCTCAGGACGTTCCACTTCGCAGGCGTAAAGGAGAGAGACGTCACCCTGGGCCTTCCTAGGCTCATGGAGCTCGTGGATGCCAGGAAGATACCGGCAAAGCCGTCCATGGACGTCTATCTCACCGAGGAGTACAAGCACTCGCGCGAGAAGGCGCTGAAGGTCGCCAACGACCTGCTCTTCACCAAGGTGGGGAGCGTAGTCGAGTACAGCGAGGTCGACCCGACGGAGGGGATCAAGCTGCACGTCAACGAGCAGATGATGGCCGACCGCAACGTGAAGGTCGAGGATGTCGCAGAGGTGGTCGAGACTGGCAAGAGGAACGTCCAGATTGACAAGAACGGGAAGGTCATCAGGGTCAACCTCGAGAATGCCGACCTATCCACCCTCTTCACACTGCGCAACAAGCTCCTCAACATGAAGCTCAAGGGCATCCCGGGAATCAGCAGGGTAACGGTCGTCCAGGACAACGAAGAGTGGGTCATCCAGACCGCAGGCTCGAACCTGGCGAAGGTGATCCAGATACCGGGCGTCGACACCGGCAGAATTTACACCAACAACATCCACGAGGTCGCACAGGTCCTCGGGATCGAGGCAGCAAGGGCCACGCTCATCAGAGAGGTGATGGGCACGCTCGACGAACAGGGGCTCGAGGTTGACGTCAGGCACATCTTCGTGGTCGCCGACCTCATGACATCCAAGGGATACCTGCAGCAGATAGGCAGACACGGAATCGCTGGAACGAAGACCTCGGTGCTGGCAAGGGCCGCCTTCGAGATCACCGTGCCCACCCTGGCGGAGGCCGCAGTGCGAGGCGAGTCCGAGGAGCTCAAGGGCGTGACCGAGAACGTTATAGTAGGCCTTCCGATACCCGTCGGGACTGGAATCGTAGACCTCTACATGGGTTGATACAATGGTGGACCAGCAAATTCTCGGACGCGTTCTCAAGGAGGCCATGAAGGGCGGGAAGTACACTCTGGGCACGAAGGAAGTCATTTCGGAGGTGAAGAGCTCCAAGGTCGTCCTGGCAGCCTCCTCAATGGCTGGCCCGACCGGTGCGCGGCTCAAGCTGGAGGCAGAGAAGAACAAGGTGCCCATCGTGTACCTCGACAAGAACTCTGCCCAGCTGGGCAAGCTCCTCGGGAGGCCCTACAAGGTATCTGCCGTGGCTCTGCGCCAGATATCCGAGTCGGACCTGAGGCAGCTCCAGGCATAGGTGGAAGCTTGCCAAACATCAAGCTATCATCGGACCAGCTCGGTCTCATCTCCATATTCCAGAACATGAGCGGCGCGACGGTCAGGGACTGCATCGTCGACGACAAGGGCGGCAGGCTGATTTTCATAATCAGCAAGGGCCAGATGGGGCTCGCCATCGGCAAGAAGGGAGCCACGATCGAGAACATCGAGCGGGTCGTGAAGAAGCCCGTCGAGGTCGTGGAATGGTCCGACGACCCGGCCGAGATGATAAGCAACGCCCTCGACCCGAGGTTCGTCTCTGAGGTGAGGATCACGGACAGGCTCGACGGCACCAAGGGCGCCTCTGTTGTCGTGGACCCAAGGAAGAAGGGCGCGATCCTGGGCAGGGGCGGGAGGAACGCCGAGAAGGCCCGGCTCATCGCGAAGAAGTACTTCGACATCGGGAACCTTCAGATCATAACTTCTCAGTGAAGGCCTTGTCAACGCTTTTATAGACAAAGGAGAGCACGGGGTGAACCTACATGCCCGGCGGTGAATTCTCGGCGCGTCAGATGATGCTTCACAGGCAGAGACTGCTCTGGAGCGACAAGTACTACAAGAGGAAGGTGCTCCAGCTCGACGTCAAGGCCGACCCGCTGGAGGGAGCCCCCCAGGCGCGCGCCATCGTTCTCGAGAAGGTCGGGATCGAGTCGAAGCAGCCCAACTCGGCCATCCGCAAGTGTGTCAGGGTACAGATCGTAAAGAATGGGAAGCAGGTCACGGCCTTCTTGCCAGGTGACGGCGCGCTCAACTTCGTGGATGAGCACGACGAGGTCCTCCTCGAAGGCATAGGCGGATCGATGAAGAGGGCCATGGGCGACATCCCCGGCGTTCGATGGCAGGTGTCCATGGTGAACGGTGTCTCACTTAACGAACTCGTCTACGGTCGGAAGGAGAAGCCGCGGAGGTAGACTGGGATGAGCCAGAAACTCGAGTACCCTAACCTGCTGCTCTGGGGCAAGTGGGACTTCACCCAGGTCAAGGTCGAGGACATCGGACTCGCCAGTGTCATCGACGTCAGACCGGCGCTCGTCCCGCACTCGGGCGGCAGGCATGAGCACCAGAAGTTCTCAAAATCCAAGGTCAACGTCGTCGAGAGACTGGTCAATCAGATGATGCACTTTGGGAAGAAGAACGCAAAGAACACGGGACGCATGGGCGGGAAGAAGCAGAAGGCCCTGAACATCGTCAAGACGTCATTTGAGATAATACATCTGAAGACGGGCCAGAACCCTATCCAGGTCCTGGTGAAGGCCATCGAGAAGGCAGCGCCCAACGAGGACACCACGAGGATGAGCTACGGAGGCGTGGTCTACCACATCTCAGTGGACATCTCCCCGACACGTAGGATGGACATCGCCCTGAGGTTCATCTCGGAGGGAGTGAGGGAATCCGCCTTCGGAAACATGAAATCGGTTGAGGAGGTCCTCGCCGACGAGCTCATTCTGTCGGCCGCTGGCGACTCCAACAGCCACGCCGTCAAGAAGAAGAACGAGCAAGAAAGAATAGCGATGGCTTCTAGGTAGCGGGCCCTATTCCTTCAGTTCCTTGCCGGATTTCATCGCCAGCCCCTTCAGCTCGGGCTCTAGCTCGGGAGGCTCAGCGACCTTCCCCGAGGGGGAGGAAAGGAACCCGCGGATAAGCGAGATTATCTCCTCGCTCCGGTATCTCTCCAGCTTGTGCGCCACCGTGAAGTCGTGGCGCGGGTTCTTGGCGGCATCTCCGAGGACCTCGAGCCTCGAGGTCTTGATCGAGTCCCGCAGGACATATCCGGCCTTGAGCTGAGCGACCAGGTCGTCTTCGGCCCAGATGATTAGTGTGGGCCTCCTGACTGAATCGAGCCTGGGCAGTTGCGCCTTGTCGTAGCTGCTCGAGATGAGCACCAGGTCTTCCACATTCTGCGACCAGTTTATGGCGACCTCCAGGGCGACCTGGCCGCCCCAGCCTGTGCCGACGAGGATGGCTCTCGGAATCCCCAGTCTTTCCATCATCTCATGGAGGACCCTTGCCTGGACCTTGTAGTCCGGCGTCTCACCGGAGACGGACGACCCGCCGAAGCCAACCAGGTCGGGAATCACCAACGAGTACTCGCTCGAGAGCGTCATGAGCGGCTCCCAGACCCTCCAGTTCTCGCGCTTGTCTGAGCCATGAAGCATGATCATCGCGGGTCCGGCGCCCTGGGATGCGTACTCAATCCGATATTCTCCGAGCTCGACACTCTTGACGGTGACGGAGGCCTTCATCTGTTCTCCCTGCCCTGCGTCCTCGCGGTGGTTTTATCTGCTTCGCCTATGGAAATGCCAGAAAACAGCGTTTTCACAACGATTAATTAGTGGCTGGCTGGCGCTCGTCCCATTGGAAAGCGACCCCATGGCGTTCTTCGGGATGCTCCTGAACGCCTGCATCAGGGACGAATGGAGGAAGGAGTCCATGCTCACGGCCACGGCGATCTCTTTTGCGCTGGGAATCGTCGCCAGCGGACTGACCGCCTACGTATTGACCGTGGCGCACGCCTTCATCTAGGCTGCGTCTACGAAATTCGACTCGTGTGTGAAGAAATCCCACTCTTATCACATTTACGAGTTCAGGACTGTATCATGCTTCGGTAATCCACAATGGGTCGAAAAGCAGTACTAGCAGGGTTCTGGTTGCTCGGGTATGCCCTAGGCTTCTTCGCCTGGCTCGTAAGAGCACCAGTCATCAACTGGGTCGCACATCTCGGTGTCAGCTCCGACGTGGCAGGCGCGCTGATCACCGGGCTCGCGGGGTCCGTGGTGATGCTGGTCGGGGTCACACTCTGGAGCTACCTCTCAAACACTTAGCTCCATCTCCTAACCAGAGAGATGCGAGCTATCGTCCTTTTTTGTAACGGCCGATAGCTCAGCTCCTTTTTCCTTCTTTATTTTGTCCAGCCTTCGTTTCAGGATGATCGTCAGCGCGACGAGGCCTGCAAAGGGCAACCAAGTAGCCCAGAACGCCAGGCCCAGTTGAATCTCCACCGACTCGAAGAGAGCAGCAACGAGCAGCATCACGGTGACGATGGTCAGGTTGAGCAGCAGCTGCCCAAGCTCGACCCTGAATCTCACCGGGCTCGACCCGCTGGCGAATAGCCACCTGGCTATTGCGTAGGCCAGGACGAGCCCCTCGCCCGTGGCGACGGCGTAGGCCGGGAGTTCGATGTAGCTGTGCGGAAAGAGAAGGAGAAGGAGGACTAGGACCAGGATGGGCGAGTCGTTGTCAGACGCTGCTATCGCCTCCAGTATTCTTGCGGTCGCGTAGAGAGAGAACGCGAAGAACGCGGCTCCCAGCACGGGAACCATCTCTATGACTGCTATCCTGAAGTTGTTCGTGAAGATGCCCCAGAACTGTGTCAAGAGGCTCGCCCCCTGAAACTGGGTGTTGATCTGGTTGCTCTGGCTGGTGTAGAACGCCTTCTCGCCCGGGAAGAACGGAAGGCTTGCCACCACGAAGAAGAGACCGACTTCAATCGCGAACAGCACGAGGAAGAGGAGAAGGCCACGTGACGCGTATTCCTCAATGGCTCCCGCGAGACCGGTCCTGCTTTGCTCGGGTTCCAAGTGTCCCCGCCCACAGGTCCGCCGACTCTGGGAGAAAAAGCTGGCTGAGCGAGGGTTCGGGTGGGTCACCGGCTCCGAGGCGCCGCTAAAGCCGGGATGCGGCGCTTCGGCCCTCGATGGTGGCTCCGAAAGCGTGGTAGAGGGCATAAATACAGGGAACATCCGCAAGTTATTTATGCAAAGTCTGAGAGGGTGGCTAGGGGCCGGCTTATGCTATCGCATGCAGGATTTCTCGAGAGTGTCAACGGCGGCGGCCTAGCGTGGGGACCGGAGGATAGATCATGATGGAAACAGTCGAGCCGCCGTCGACCGGCCGCGAGCTGAACGCGGAGGTCGCCGCGATGGTCGGGGAGATATCGCGTATCGGGCCGAAGGTCCCCGAGATAGCGAGAAGGCTCGGGCGGCACAAGGAGACTGTCCGCTACTGGTACAAGAAGCTGGAGGAGAATGACTTTGCGATACAGGGGATGATAAATCACGAGGCCCTGGGGCTGAAGAGGCTGATTCTGAAGGTCCAGTTCGGGGCGGACTACAGGGACTATGTGCAGCCCATGATGTTCGCCATGAACGACCTAGCATACGTGGTGAGCTACGCCAAGGCCCTGCCCGAGGACATATACGTCATCAATGCCAGCGTGCCTGTGGAGCTCGTCGACGATTACATCGGCTTCGTCGATGCCCTCAAGGAACAGGGAGTGTTCACAAGTCTGGAGTGTTTCCAATTCGATTGGCTCAGGAACAGGCCCATGCAGGGAGAGCTGTACGACTTCGAGACCGGCCACTGGGAGTTCGACATTCCATCACTGATGAAGGAGGAACGGCCGTACAGGGAACCCGTCGTCTCTCCCAAACTCAAGTTCGACAAGATCGACCTCCTCCTAGCGAAGGAACTCCAGGTTGACGCCACACGCGAGCTGCAGGAGATACGGGAGTCCATCAAAGAGAACGACGGGCTCGACATCAACTACAAGACGCTGTGCTGGCACCTAGGAGAGCACGTTGCGCCCGACCGCCTTCTGAAGGGATTCAAGATAAACTGGATGGGTACGCGCTGGGACCCGGTCACGGACAAGGCCAGACACAGGTCTCACAGCTACGTCGGTGCCCATCTCCTCATCAAGAACCCGACAGCAGACGAGAGGTTACGTACGCTGAAGGTCATGGACCGGCTTCCAGTGGTGTGGGCAGAAGCGTCCGGAACTGACTACTTCGCCGAACTCTCGATTCCCAGCGACATGTTCAGGGAGGTCCTCCTCTTCCTTCACAATGTCATGAAAGCCGTTGACAACAAGGCGACGTTCCACCTGATGGACCAGCGGAACTCCTTCTCCTTTGCGATACCATACAAGCTGTACGACGAGAGCTCCAGACAGTGGGCGTTCAACAAGGAAGATCTGCTGGTGAAGTTCAAGGCTCTCGAAAATCAGATAAGAACTCTCTAGGCCTGACGCTTCTACCTTCTCGGTTCCCTCTCCGGTGCGCAGCCGCCACTGACAAGCACAAAATTGCGATCATAATAGGCAGGCTCTAGAAAGAAATCTAGAGCGGTAGGGCTTGGGCTGTTCGCCCGAACGGGGATTGGGTGGAGTCGTCTACCCTGTCCCGAACCCACCGCAAATGACGGCGAGCGGGTTGATGTGAACGCCGAAGGCCGCCAGCACGACAGAGCTCCCGGAAAGTGCAATCATTCCGTACCTGATTTTCTCGTCAGTAGTCATGGGCATCCCTTGGAAAACAGCGGAAAATAAACTTTCAGTATTCACATGAACGCAATCGGTGCAAAAACCATGTTTCGTCTAATATTCTTGCCCCTAGGGATGCCAAAGAAAGCCCAGGAAAGTTGGAGCGTCCCGCGGGAATCTTCTGTCATCGCCGAAGTTAAGTCTTACGTCTGTTCGTCAGCTGTGCCTTCGGCCAAGAACCGGGTGTCGAATCCTAGGCTTCGAGCGCATCCGTGGCGATGTCGGGCGCACGGCCGTGCCAGTTTGGATTGGTCCTGCCCCCTTCTGTCCGAGCGCCTCGTGAGTCCCCCAGCGGCAGATGGAAGAGAAGCATGACAGTGCAGCCCGTGAGTACGGGGTAACCAGGGATTCGTCAACCGCTCCAGTTCGGGAACATTCCTCTGTTCGTGGTGAGCACACTCCTCAGGAGCCCCCGCCTGGTCTCCAGGAACCTGACCAAGACCAGGCGCTCCTCTTCGGACACGCCCCAGGCCGCGGGCACGGCCGTCACGACATCTTCAATCAGGGAGTCAGGGATCTTCTCGACCCTCCTGAGCTGGGCCTCGAGCGAAGACTCGGCTCTCACCGCTTCCGCAATCTGGGGAAGCATGGGCATCAGATTCCGCACGGAGGATCCCTGAACGAGCGAGTCGGCGGTCCAGCTCTCGCCGGTGAAGCTGTGGCTGAAGTCCACCATGTAGTACCTGAACCCGCCGGGAACGGCCTGGACGAGATGGTTCTCGGCACGGTCCCTATCCTCCGTGAGTATCAAGTTGTCGAGGCAGATCGTCCCGGGGAGAACCTCCCAGTTGACCAGGTCCTCGTCCAGCCTGCCGTGGCGACCGGCCAGCGCCACAAGGTCCGAGGAGTTCGAGACGAGCTCAGAACCTTGATGGACCCCCGGGGCCACCGACCTGCTCCGCATGTCGCTCGAGTGTGAGATCAGCTCCGCTGTGACTTCGACGAGCGCGCTCTCAGGGCAGGGAAGCGACAGCGCCCTGGCCAGTCTTTGACCAAGATACTCGTTGACCACGGCCCTCGACCTTCCGGCGAATTTCACGACGTATGTTAGTCCGTCGTCGCATTCCATGAGGTGTGGTCCAGTCGCGCCTCTGTAGACCCCGACGTCTCTCACCGCTCTCACCGTCTTCTTGGTCATCAGCCGGTGCCCCCCATCACGTTGCTCTGCCACGGGCCTCTCTTAACGATGACTGGCACGAAGAGCAACCGTTCCGGTTCGGGAAAGCTGTAAATAATCTCGGGAGCGTCGGCCTGGAAAATGGCATCGGGGGACCCGTTCCTTCTCTTCATACTCGTCATCTACGCGCTCATAACGGTCGGGATGGGCTACTTGCTCCTCCGGGTCTACCGGAGCAGGACCAGGAAGGTAAGGAAGCTGCGGTGAACGGTCCCTGACCGAAGAGGGATGCGAATCCTCCCGCCCCGGGACGGTCGTCTCTTTGCCCGGGACCTGGGACTGGCTGGTTCGCGGAGGCCGCGACGGTCGAGCCCCCCGCCTGATCGCCGCTCGGCACGCGTCCGTGCCGCCTGATTCAGGCTCGGCCACCCATCCTCCTGTGACAATCGGCGGGTTGGTGAGGGCGGCCGTCAAGACGTTCAGATTCGCAATCGCCAACGTGCTGGGATTCTCGGTCACGGAGCTGGTCCTGACAGTGGGGCTCCTCCTCTACTACGGCAGGCTGGCCCTGCCCCACACGAGCTTCTCGTCGCCTGCCCTCCTAGGGTTGGATGTCCTCGCCCTTGCTACCGGCGTCTCGGCCTCGTTCTTCATCAACGAACGGATTACGGTCTACACGGCGGACCCGAGCAGGGCCCGGGCCAGGAATGTTCTGTCAAGATACGCAAAGTTCCAGGCCGTCAGCTGGGTGGGGAACGCAGGTATCATAATCGTCCAGATTCTCCTGCTAGCAGCCATAGGCCTCTCGCCGCTGGTTGGGACGTTCGTGGGAGCTGTGGTCACCTATCCCCTCGTCTACCTTATGTCAATCCGGGTCGTATGGGGAACCTACAACGTGAAGTAGGGCTCCCAGCCCGGGCGAGGCCCGACCGCAATCGGCCGGGGTCTCCTGGTGCCGCCTAGGTAAGGTTCTGTATCTCGACTGGCTCGACTTCGTCAGCCGGCTTGAAGCCGAGGACTTTCGAGTAGAAGTAGAGCTCCGCCCTGAAGGCACGTTTTATGGTCCCTGCCTTCCTGAATCCGTGCTGCTCCCCCTCGAACGGGATGTATGCCACGGGTACCCCGCGGTTCCTCAGAGACTCCACCATTGCCTCCGCCTGTTTGGGCGGGACTACGGCGTCTTCCAGACCCTGGAAGAAGATCACAGGACACGAGAGCCTGTCGACGTGGTGAATCGGCGAGCGCTCCCTGTAGATGTCCTTCCTATCAGGGTAGGGGCCTATGAGGCTGTCCAGATAGCGCGATTCGAACTTATGTGTGTCCTTGGCGAGACCCTCGACGTCTCCGACGCCGAAGTAGCTTGCGCCCGCCCTGAACACGTTCCTGAAGGTTAGGGCGCAGAGGGTGGTGTATCCCCCTGCGCTTCCGCCCCTGATTACGAGCCTTTTGCCGTCGACCTTGCCGGTCCTTGCAAGGTAGCTGGCCGCGTTCACGCAGTCGTCGACATCGACGATGCCCCACTGGCCGTTGAGCCGTCTTCTGTACTCCCTGCCATAGCCTGTGCTGCCTCCATAGTTGACGTCGGCGACGGCGAATCCCCTGCTGGTCCAGGCTTGGATTTCCGGGTTGAGAAGAGTCGTGGTGGCCGATGTGGGCCCACCGTGGCTGACGACCATAAGCGGGGGCCTCTCACCTCTCGGCGCGGAGTAGTCGCTGTTTGTGGGTCCATAGAAGAAGGCGTAGGCCTTCCTCCTCCCTGACGTCGGGAAGCTGATGTGAGTCGGAGTGGAGAGGTTGCCAGGTCCCGGCTTCGGGACGTCGGGCCGGTAGAGCACCTTCCAGGTGCGGCCGAACGGGTCAAGCTCTACGACCGACATCGGCTCCGCCGGAGAGCCCCCAAGGAAGACGGCCCGCCCGCTTCTGACACCGATGTGGCCCATCTCTGTGAAGGGTACCTTGATGGGAGCCAAGGCGCCGGTGCCGGTGTCCAAGGCCGCCAGGTGCCAAATCCCGTTCTGGGCGTAGGTGCAGTTGATTCTCTCCTCCGACTGGAAGGCGTAGGTCGAGAGCCTCAGGGACCACTGGGGTCTGCCGAAGTCTGCCTTCTTGGCGTGGACGGCCTCGACGTTGCCGTCCACCCATCGATAGAGGTTCCACCATCCGCTCCTGTCGGAGATGAAGTACAGCCTGCCCTCCGGCGACCACACTGGCTGGAAGATCGACTCGGCCTTCCCGCCCGCAACGCGCCGTCTGCTCCTCAGCGCCCCATCTCTGCCGATCTTGGCGACCCAGAGCTCCGTCCCGTCCCAGGGCATGTTCGGGAAGTTCCACGTCAACCATGCGAGCATCGAGCCTTGGGGGTCAAGCCTCGGACTCGAGTAGAAGTCGTTTCCCTGGACGAGCGTCCGGCTGGGCGTCCCGTCAAGATTGATGCTCGCCAGAGTGTTGGTCGGCAGTCCTGCCGGAGCCCTGTGGTCCTCCGAGACGCCGATCAGCCTCCTTCTTCTCTCGTCCACGACGTAGTCTGCGTAGCGCAAGCCTTCCTCGGTGATTGGCCGCGGTGAAGCGCGCGATTCCTTACAGTAGACGCGCTGATCCTTGAAGTTTGAGAAGAACACGGTGCTTCCGTAGGCGCGATATGAGCCGCCCCCGTACTCGTGGACGCGGGTCCTCACATTGAACTCCCGCCCAAGGACCTCCGTGACCAGGCCGTCCCTCTTTCTTCTGTACAGCGAATAGCGGCCCCCCTGCTCGGGGCGCAGCCTGAGCCAGTAGAGGTCGTCGCCTTCTGCCGTCAGCTCGCTGGGCACGCTCGAGCCCAGCGCGAGCATGCCTGGACGGATGGGTGATTGCCACGAACCGTAGGGTGAAACCTTTCGCCGCGGCATGGGTTCTGGCACTCTGTCGCATCGTATAAAGCTGAGATGGATGAACGGGGCCGACTGCCGACCGGAGGGCGTAACTAGCGGCCCACCGATGTGGGAGTGTGGCTGAACTCAGAGGATTCACACGATTCGATGATTTCGTTGTCAGGAGCTCCCAGGAGACAAGACTGCCCAGCGTCACGGCGGGGCTGATTAGCGGAGGAGGGCTGGTCCATTCGGTCGAATACGGGCTGAGGGACCTGGTCTCCAAAGAGCCAGCCACCGTCGACACTCTCTACGGCGTGGGCTCCATAACCAAGTCCTTCACGGCGCTGTCGATCGCCAAGCTCGTCGACGAAGGGAAGCTGGACTTCCATGACCGGGTTGCAGACTATCTCCCCCTCCGGCAGAAGGCGTTCGAGGATGTTGAGGTCCATCACCTTCTTACGCACACCTCAGGAGTACCTGGGCTGGGCTTCGCCGAGGCAATCATCTTCAGGGCCATTGGGCTCTGCGCCCACCCCCTTCCTGTCCTAGACGCGGATGACATCGGCGACTTCCTCGATGAGGTCGACGGCTGGGCCGTCTCGAAACCCGGCGAGAGGATGTTCTACCTGAACGAAGGCTACTATCTCCTCGGGAGATTGATCTCCAAGGTGTCCGGGAGACCGTACGAGAGCTACGTCGAGGCGGAGATACTGAGGCCGCTCGGGATGACTCGCTCGTACTTTGCTCGCGAACAGATCGAGGCCGAAGGTGACGTCGCGACTCCCTACATTGTCAGGGGCGACAGGTCGACCACGTCGGTATTCCCCTACGGCAGTGACGCGGCCGGAGGGCTCGTCACCAGCCTGTCAGATCTCGCCAGGTACGTGGCCATGCTTGCGGGAGGGGGAGAAGTCGCGGGGAAGCGATTGGTGAGCAAGAGCTCGCTGGAGAGGATGCAGACCTCCTACGCTGCCTGGCCTAGCCCAATGCTCCCGGGGGAAGGATACGGCTACGGGCTGCAGATAATTCCGGACCTCTACGGTCGCCGGGTCGTGGGTCACGGGGGGTCGGTTGAGGTATTCACTTCCAGTTTTCTTTACGTGCCCGGCGCTGGGTTAGGGGCGGCCGCATTGGCCAACGGCGCTGGCTATTCGATGACGCAGATGGCGCTCTATGGACTCACGACCCTGCTCGGCGAAGATCCCGAGGAACTGCCGATGGTCAGGCAGGAGAGGATCCTGAAGCAGTTGGAAGGGAAGTATGCCGCCTACAAGGGCATCGTCCGGGCGGAGGTGAAGAGGAACGGGTCATTTCTCATCCTATCAGGCGACGACATAGGAGACAACATAGTCTTGGTCCCGGAGCGCCTCGAGGAGGACGTCGCCGCCTTCTTCACCATTGCCGGGACGGCCCGGATGGCAGTCGAGTTCAGCTATGGAAGAGAAGTGACGGGGCTGATCTATGGGCGGTACAGCTACAGGAAGACCGGGCCACCGGGTCCAGCTCGCTGACTCCTCCTCTCGCTGGCTCATGCCAAGGCCCGGGCGATGGCCGGCTCTCTGGGATCCGCTGGAGGTTGGCCTCCCATAGCTCCTTCGCTACCCACCTGCTTCATTCCTTGCGGCCAGGAGGCATGAGGAGTGAGTCCCACTGGTTCGCTTCTTGAGCGCGAGGACGCGTTGCCAAGTCTGAGAATCGTGGGCGGGCGTTAAATAGCATCCCGGGCCTGTTCGGACAAGGTGTGAAGCGATAGAAGCCGCTGGCCCGGTCAGGCTGATCTCGGATCGGGGGTACATCTGCCTCGAGTCCTATGACCCCGATGGAGCCCCTCGTCAGACCCCCCTGGAGGCCATTGAGGGCAACGGCGTTCTCTACGCACGCTCCGACCCTCTGAGCAACAAGGTCAAGCGGATAAGAGCCAATCCGCGTGTGCGGGTCGCTCTGTCTGACCTGAGCGGGAAACCGAGAGGTCTGTGGATTGAGGGGACGGCCCACATGGTCGAAGGAGAGGAGTCAGCCGATGCAATGAAGGTCTTTGGGCAGAAGTCCGGGCTGCTCAGGCAGGTGTTTGTCATGCTCGTCGCGCAGGTGAAGGGTCAGCAGCTCAGCGCCGTCGTGGCCATCACGCTCGCCCAGCTGCCCGGGGATGAAGGAGTCTGAAGCTTCCGAGCCTCTTGCGGGAATCAGGGATCGCGCCCATAGGTTAGACAGATCGCGCTCCTCATGAATCCAGCATCCCTACGGCAGCAACAATGTCCAACTGGTCCGCCCGACGGGTCGACAACTCCCTTGGACATTGCCTGGCCCTCCTCGGCGAGCCCTGTGCCATCGCGTCCGCCAGTAATTTAGAGACCTCTAATAATATTAGAGATATCTAACTTATATACAGAGTGCTTCAGGCCCTCTGAGGGAACGGTCATGGAGAATATCATCTCGGCCGAGGATCTGGTGGTCGTCTACTCGGACGGCACCAGGGCGGTCGACGGAGTGTCGTTCAGAGTGGAGGAAGGCGGGTTCTTCGGATTCCTAGGCCCGAACGGGGCGGGGAAGTCGACCACAATCAAGGTGCTGACCACGCTCCTCAGGAAGACGGCCGGGAAGGTCTCGGTGGCCGGCTTCGACCTCGACAGGTCGCCGGGTGAGATCCGGAAGGCGATTGGCGTTGTCAGCCAGGAAACTGTCGTCGACGTCGACCTCACCGGGAGGGAGAACCTAAGGCTGCAGGGGCGCCTGCAGCAGATGCGGGGCCGCGTGCTCGAAGACAGAATCGAGGAGCTCCTGGGGATGGTGGAGCTCGTCGAGGTGGGTGACAAGGAGGCTGGCAGGTACTCAGGCGGTATGAAGAAGAGGCTGGACCTGGCTTCGGCCCTTGTCCACGAACCGAAGCTCCTCTTCCTCGACGAGCCGACCACGGGCCTCGACCCGCAGTCCCGGACAACCATCTGGGAGCACCTCGAGAAGCTAAACAAGGAGGACGCCGTCACGATCTTCCTGACCACCCAGTACCTCGAGGAGGCGGACAGGCTCTGCCGCGAGCTGTCCATAATCGACCACGGGAAGCTAATCGCCGGTGGCACGCCGGCGAGCCTGAAGGCGGCCCTGGGCGGTGACACGATATCGCTGACCATCGGGGACCCCGTCCTCAAGGAGAAGGCGCGCCAAGTACTGAGGACGATACCCGGCGTCGCCGACAGCTTCGACTCTGACGGCGGTGTGGTCGCCTACGCCCAGAACGCGGGGCAAATCATCGCCGACGTCATAACGACGCTCGACAGGAACGGCATCAAGCCGTCGTTTCTGAGCATCTCCTCTCCGACGCTAGACGACGTCTTCCTCAGGCAGACGGGCAGGCGCATCAGGGCCGAGGAGCTCCTGAGGAAGGAGACAGAGCCCTTCCTGTCTTGAGGGGATGGCAATGTCGATAATCTACGATACCCGCTCGCTGCTCATCCGCTACCTCACCAAGCTCATCAGGAACCCGACCCTCCTCGCGACCAACCTGCTCACACCTCTCCTCTTCCTCGTCCTCTTCTCGCAGCTGCTCACCGGCTTCGGCAGCTTCCTCCCGAACTCCCCCGGCGGCTACCTGGCCTACCTCACCCCGGGGGTCGTGCTCCTCAGCGCCCTCTTCGCCGCGCCATTAGGCGGAGTCTCCATCGTCAACGACCTGAACTCCGGCTTCCTCTCCAAGCTCCTGTTGACACAGGTCAGCAGGCCCGCCATCCTCCTCGGGCGTCTCGTCACCGACATGCTGGTGGTGATCCTCCAAGCCGTTGTCACCCTCGTTGCCGGGATTGCGTTGGGCGTGACGATCTCTTCGGGTCTTCCCGGGGTCCTGCTCATCCTGCTCACCGTCGCGTTCTTCGAGTTCGCCCTCACGGGGATATTCCTCTACGTCGGCATGAAGACTCGGAAGACAGAGACGGTCTCCGCGCTCTCTGGGGTGCTCTTCTTCCCGCTGATCTTCGTCAGCAGCGCCATGTTCCCGGTCTCCTTCTTCCCATCTTGGGCGCAGACGGTCTCCAGGTACAACCCTGTCAGCTATGCATCCGACGTCACCCGCAGCCTCGTGACGGGAGGGTTCGACCTGGGCACGCTGGCGACGGCCTTCCTCATGATTGGTGCAATAGCGGTCGTGACCTTCACCGCGACCCTCTACCAGTTCAGGAAGGTCGTGAATTAGAGCCCGACCATGGCCACCGCGAGCCAGGAGAGTTCCACGCTCCACTCGAGCCTTCCCATGATGCGCGTTTCCCAAGCCTGAGAATCGTGTACTGATAATAAAAGGCCAGACGACCAGCAACACTCGGAGCTGACATGGCGAGGGCAACGGCGACCAGAATAGACCTGAAGCGTCGGTTCAGGGAACTCTACGCGGCCTCGGCTGGTCATGTCCAGCTCGTGGAAGTGCCGAGGCTGAGGTTCCTCATGGTCGATGGAATCGGCGACCCGAACATGCACGGGTTCCAGTCGGCGGTCCAGACCCTCTACAACCTGGCCTACACCGTGAAGTTCGGGCTCAAGAAGGCGAAGTCGACAGAATTCCCCGTGATGGCATTGGAGGGTCTCTGGTCGACCAATCCGCAGGGGGGCTTCGACGTAATGTCAAGGGAGGAGTGGCGGTGGACCCTGATGATAATGCAGCCTGACGTCGTGACGCCCGAGGTAGTCGCCACGGCCGCTGACGAGATAAGGAGGAAGGGAAAACCCCTGGGGGACTTCCGGCTCGAGGAATTCCAGGAAGGCCTCTCGGCACAGATTCTCCACGTCGGCCCTTACTCGACAGAACCATCAACCATCGCGAGGGTCTGGGACTTCATGAAGGAGAACAACTACCTGCCAAATGGACGTCACCATGAGGTCTACCTCGGTGACCCCAGGAGGGCTGCTCCCTCGAAGCTCAGGACGATTCTCAGGCAGCCCGTCAGGCGAGCCTGACTGCTCTCGGTGGAAAGGCGCCCCACAAAGCGCCAAAGACCCCGGAACCGCCCTTAAACCTTAAATAATGTCATCCGGACCGTTTCGAATGTAAAGGTAGTTATTCGCAAATGGCAGACAAACCTCACCTGAACCTTATCGTAACCGGTCACGTAGACCACGGGAAGTCAACGAGCATGGGACACTTCCTCTTCGACCTAGGAGCGGTGGACCAGAGGACCATCGACGAGTTCGCCCGCGAGTCGGAGAAGACCGGCGCGGGTGACAGTTTCAAGTACGCCTGGGTGCTCGACCAGCTCAAGGACGAGAGGGAGAGAGGAGTCACCATCGACCTCGCCTTCCAGAAGTTCGAGACTCAGAAGTACTTCTACACACTCATCGACGCGCCCGGGCACCGCGACTTCATCAAGAACATGATCACGGGCGCCTCTGAGGCAGACGCGGCCGTCCTCGTCGTCTCAGCCAAGACCGGAGAGAAGGACACGGCGCTGGGCCCAGGCGGCCAGGCCAGGGAGCATGCCTTCCTCCTGAAGACGCTCGGAGTAAACCAGCTCGTCGTGATCATCAACAAGATGGACGACCAGACTGTCAAGTACAGCGAGAAGATGTACAACGACGCCAAGATGGACGTCGAGAACCTGCTCAAGGCCTCCGGCTACAACGTGACCAAGATACGCTTCATCCCCGTCTCCGGCTGGACAGGCGAGAACCTAGTCAAGAAGTCGGACAACATGCCCTGGTACAAGGGCCCGACCCTCCTCCAGGCGCTGGACGAATTCGTGGAACCGCCGAAGCCCATCGACAAGCCTCTCAGGCTCCCGGTCCAGGACGTCTACACCATCACTGGCGTAGGAACGGTCCCCGTTGGGAGAGTTGAGACCGGCAAGGTCAAGGTCGGCGACAGCGTCGTCATCATGCCAGAGGGGCTGACGGCCGAGGTCAAGAGCATAGAGACTCACCACACGCCCATGGAGCAGGCGATGGCAGGCGACAACATCGGGTTCAACCTTAGGGGCGTGTCCAAGACCGACTTCCACAGGGGAAGCGTACTGGGTCCGACCAGCAACCCGCCGACGATAGCAAAGGAGTTCATGGCGCAGATCATCGTGGTCTTCCACCCGACGGCCATCGCCGCCGGATACACGCCGGTCCTGCACGCGCACACGGCCCAGGTCGCCGCGACAATCACCGAGATAGTAGCCAAGATCGACCCGAGGACGGGCCAGCCCACAGAAGAGAAGCCCAAGACCATCAAGACCGGTGACTCGGCAATCGTCAAGATCACTCCGCTGCGCCCGGTCGTCCTAGAGACGTTCAAGGAATTCCCAGAGCTGGGAAGGTTCGCCTTGAGAGACATGGGGTCCACGGTAGCCGCAGGAATCGTCCGCGAGATAACTGTCAAGGGCCAAGTAGAGAAGGCAGTCGCGAAGGCTTAGACTGCCCCTCCCGTCCTTTCAGCGGTCTATTCTGGCTTAGTGGTTCCCGTAGTAGTTAGCGACGGCCCTGAAAGATTCCTTCGGCTCCCACGGCAAATCCGGATATGCCACTCCGTGCTCGCCCACCGGGCCTGAAAAACCGTCCAGAACGTGGGGATCGAGCTCAATCCCCATCATTTCCCTAGCCACACGAATGATCTGTCTCCTGAACGCTTGCTCCGTTTCTGCCTCGGGGAAGCTCTTCACCAGGCTGAAGTTCGCCATGTCGGCATCGTACCTGGGGTCCGAGCGGTATGGGGAGTTAGGAACAATGAAGGTTTGCACGAAGGCGCCTTCAACCCCCGCCGTATCAAGCACACCCAACTGATCGACCAGCTCGCGTGCCTGGAGCTCCTCGTCGCGGATGTAGTGCCCGTCGGCTCGGGGCGGGACATGCGCCATATCCAAGAACATCTTGGGGAACCTCTGGTCTGGTCCAAGGAGGCCCTCCATCATCCCGAAGGTTATCATGAAGCCGTTGGCTCCGAGAAGGTCCGCGCCCCGGAAAGTGCAGCACCCGAACTCCCCTATGACTACAGGCTTGCCGAATATGCTGTACTTGCTTATCATCTGGCCATAGGAGTCTTTGATCCGTGCGTCTCTGTAATGGTCTATCCCGACAAAATCGAAGGGCTTCCAGTCGACATTTTCGAACGGTAAAGAGAAGTAGGTCAGCGGGCCACGGAACGACTTCCTCGCGGCCTCGCACAGGTTCGACAGATACGCATTGAGCGGGCCGTTGTGCTTCCCAGCCATTATGTCGCCCCAGAACGAGGGACGGGACATCCGGTCAAAGACGTTCTTGCCCTCGATCATCCCCTGAGAGAAGAGGGTCAGCTCAGAGCCCAAACTGAAGACCAGCTTTCCGGGCCAGCGTTGACGGAGCTCCTCTGCCCGCCCCGCGGCCCTCCCGATGTATTCGAGAGTCTCATCCTGGGCTCTGTCCCACAGCTCGGGAGATAGCCAGACCTCTAGCCCCTGTGACAGGGCGTCCTCACTCGCGGTCATGAGCCTTTCAATGTCGAGCCCCTGGATTCTGACGGCGTTGCAGTGAAGGTCGTTCTTGATGATTCCAAGCTCGCGATGCGCGACCTTCAGGTCGAAGTTCGGTCGCCAGTTCCCTCCCATCATCACCCGCCCGACGTCATAGCATACCCCCTTTCGGTTCAAACTGGGAGTTCTCCGGTATTCCATGGCAGATCACGGAAGGATAACCGTTGCCCATAGGAGGTCCGAGCAGCTGGCTGGTCATCGAGGTCGGAGCTCAGAACGCAACCGCAAGACCGTAGGCTCCTTCCTATCCCACGGGACAATCAACCCATCGCGCGCACGACCGTCAATCCGCGAGATTACATATACTGCAATAGCGTTGGCAAAGATGTAAATATCTCATATACTGTCTTAGCACCGAGCGTGTAAAATTCATTGCTCGGCAGGTCGAGGCTGCCTGCGGCGACTACCACGCATGCTCAAGGGGCGATGTCGCCGGAAGTAAAGGGAGGATTTGCGGAAGATCGAGCGGTCATCTTCGTGAACTCTTGCTTCTCAGGTGGTGGCGCCAGCTGCAATCTGAGGCCCGTCTCCACGGCTCCGGCCCTGGTGCGCGACCTCTTGCTAGCTCTTCGGGGTCTCCTGCCTTGATGGCGAAGGGGACGGGTGAACGGAGGCTCTTCGCGGCCGCCTGTGGGGGCATATTATTGCTCCTCGTTTTTTCGCTTCCCGCGATTCCTCGCGCCGGTGGGGAGACGCTGGGTACGTGGAACAGTGGCTCGTTCTGGCCCAGCACTCTTACAAGCGGGGCGGTGGGAGGCGAATCGTGCGTCGTCTACTCGGGTTACATCTACTGCGTAGGGGGGTTCCTCGCATATCCCTACGGCCCGCAGAGAGAGGCTGCCTACGCCCCCATCTCGTCGTCAGGCGTGGGCGCGTGGTCCGCGACGACATCCTACCCGACCGGCTTCTGGTTGGGCTCCTGCGCGGCCGATCCAACGACGGGCTACATCTACTGCGCCGGCGGCTACACGGATGAGAGTGGCGACATAGCCAACGCCGTTTACTACGCGACCCTGTCGTCTTCCGGAATCGGCGCTTGGCAGTCGACCGTCAACCTCCCGACCGCGTTGGCCTCTCTGTCCTGTGCAATCTCCTCGGGCTACATCTACTGCGTGGGCGGGGATGCCGACTCCAGCTATCCGTACACGCCGTCCAACGCCGTCTACTATGCGTCGGTCTCATCTTCGGGCGTGGGTTCCTGGGGAACGTCTACCCTCCCGAGGGTCCTCGACGGCGAGTCGTGCGCCATCTACTCAGGATACATCTACTGCGTCGGAGGCGAAGTGACTCCGGGTGGGACTGGACCCGGGTCGAACGTCCCGGCCCCCTGGGCGGGAGTCTACTACGCCAGCGTCTCGTCATCCGGGGTCGGCACCTTCACAGCGACCACGAGCTATCCGACGAACGCCTGGCTCACGGATTGCGCCATCTCCTCGGGATACATCTACTGCATGGGCGGCCTGACCGGCCAAAGCGGTAACGCCGACTTCACATCTGCCGTCAAGTACGCTGCCGTCTCGTCGTCGGGAGTGGGCACGTGGACCAACACCACGAGCTACCCCGAAACAATCTCCGAGGGGTCGTGCGTCGCCTACTCCGGATACATCTACTGCGTCGGCGGGGTGACCGGGTTCTACCTGGGCTCGACCCCATACGAGTTCATCATTGGGAACGTCTACTATGCGTCGGCGGGGAGCAGCTCGACCACGTCGAGCACTTCGTCGTCAAGCACATCCACGTTCCGGCTCGTGTGCCCAAGTACGGGCGGCGGCGTCCTGATGCCTGTGGGCGCCACGTTCACTGACAGTTACGGTAACACCTGGCTGGCGCCGAGCGGCAACCAGGGGGCGTCCGCCTACTGGTCGAGCTACTTCTTCGTGGGCCCCGCAAGCTTCATCCCCCCGCCCATGCTGCAGGGATGGGCCGGGGTCTACGGGACCTACAACGGGCAGCAGGGCTGGATAATCACCTTCTTCTGCTGAGCCGTGACAATAAGGTCACGGTGAACAACCAGTGACTCTCGACAGCTCGACTGCGGGAAGTACTACGACCTAGGCGAGCCATTGGGCCTGCCCGAAGATAGGAAGAAAAGGCAATTGCTGATTCCGGGAAAGAAGGCGCTCCAGTTCTAGGCGCCCGCGTGGCGGACCTCCTCGGAGTCACTCATTCTTTGCGGTTGGATATCAGGAACTCATTTCCGTCTGGGTCGGCTATCACCGCTCGGACGAAGCTGGCTCCTGGCACCTCGAACAGCCTTGGCTCCCCGGTCACCGTCCCGCCCCGTCGTTTGATCTCCTCACAGGCTGCCGCCGGTTCTGGATTGTAGAAAACAAGACCCGAGACGGTACCAGGGTCCCGGCCGCCTTCGCCAGGGGCCTGGATGTGCATCGTCAGAACGGCGGAGGTCCCGGGGAGTGCGAACACGGCACGGTTTGCCTTCTCGTCGAACTTCAACTCCCGCAGGCCCAGGACGTCCCTGTAGAATGCCCTCGACTTCTGGACGTTGGTGATGTGTATGGTTACCGCATTGAGCCCTGTGATGACCTCGACCATGCCGCGCCTGTGGCTCGGGATGCTGTTAAGGGCTGCGGTGGGACCCGCGGCCAGACCGAACTGGCAGAGTGCCGCGCGGCTCCGTGTCGCATCGACGCTTGTGCCCCCACGGGAACATTCTTGACCAGCCCACCGCGAGGTTCCGCGAGTCGTGAGCGCGCTGAGGAAGGAGACCACTGGGATGATTGGAGGCGTGGGGAGCTGTCGGAGCGTCCAATCATGAGTGGGCCATCCTTCCTGCTTACTGGTGCCGTCATCGGCTTCTCCGTAGCTGCGCCGGTTGGCCCCATCGGCATCCTCTGCATCCAGAGGTCGCTCAGCACCGGGCGCGCGTCCGGGATAGTCTCCGGCCTAGGGGCTGCCAGTGCCGATGCCTTCTACGGCAGCTTGGCCGCGTTCGGGCTGACTGCCGTCTCGGTGCTCCTTGTCAGCGAAAAGTACTGGATTCAGCTTCTGGGTGGATTGTTTCTTCTCTATCTGGGCATCCGCACCGGCTTCCTTTCGCGGGCCGAGCAGCAGATGCCGGCGGCAGAGGGAGGCGGCTGGTTCCGCGACTACTCCTCGACGATGGTTCTGACTCTGACGAACCCGCTAACGATATTGTTCTTCACCGCGGTATTCGCCGGCCTGGGCGTTGCCGGAACAGGGGGAGACCTTCTTTCAGCGGGGGCGCTCGTGCTGGGCGTCTTCGCCGGGTCCGCCCTCTGGTGGGTCATCCTAGCCAGCGCCGTCGACGCGCTCCGGGGGAGATTCAACCCGGCCAGGTTGCGGTGGCTCAACAGGTTCTCCGGGGGACTCATCCTCGTCTTCGGACTTGTCGCCCTTGCTGCCGCCCTGGAGTCTCTCCTGTAGTCACGCTCGAAACTGATTAGTAGCCATGGAGCGGGCGCCACCCGTATGAGAGGCAAGTGCCCGAAGTGCGGGGCCGTCTTCGACATCAAGCCGATGCCGAGCCTGATCCATGTCGGCCCCTGGCGGTACACGAAGTGCCCGGCCTGCGGCAAGAGCAGCATGATGAACAACTTCGTGAAGGACCCCATAACTTGGCCTCCGGAGGCCAAGGAAGAGGCGAGCCAGCCTGCGCTGACCGAGGAAGAGCTCAAGCAGAAACGCCTCGACGAGTCGAAGTACGAGGGCACGGACGACTCCTCACCCTAGAAGAACGTCGAATCAGTGGGAGCAATGATAGAGGCACAGGACCTGACCAAGAAGTTCGGGAACACCACGGCGGTCCAAGGCCTGAACCTGAACGTCAGGGAGGGCGAGGTGTTCGGATTCCTCGGGCCCAACGGCGCCGGGAAGACCACCACAGTCAGGATGCTCTGCTGCCTGATATCCAAGACCAGCGGCGACGCGACCGTCGGCGGCCTGAGGATTGGGCGGAGGGAGGACCAGCTGAAGATCAGGCAGATGGTGGGCGTCCTGCCTGAGAACGTGGGCCTCTACGAGGATCTCACCGCCTACAGGAACCTCGACTTCTACGGCCAGCTCTACAGGTGCCCCCCTCAGCAACGCAGGGAGCGCATCGAGCGCCTGCTCCGGATGCTGGGTCTCTGGGAGAGGAGAGGCGACCTAGTGGGGACCTACTCCAAGGGGATGAAGCAGAAGGTGGCCATCGCCCGCTCACTCGTCCACGACCCCCAGATTCTCTTCCTGGACGAGCCGACCGCTAACCTCGACCCCGAGTCGGCCAAGACGGTCCGGGACTTCATATTCGAGCTCAAGAAGGAGAAGAGAACCATATTCCTAAACACGCACAACCTGGACGAGGCCCAGAGGGTCTGCGACCGCATTGGCATACTGAAAACCTCTCTAATAACCGTGGGCTCGCCCGAGGAGCTCAGGTCCTCGCTCTGGGGCCGGAAGACCGTGATCCACCTGAGCAGCGTCAGCGATGCGGTGCTCTCCGCCGTGAGGGACCTGGGCGTGCGGAACGTCGAGAAGGTCGGCGACACCAGGCTGATAGTGGACGTGGGCGACCCGGACAGAGAGAACCCTGCGCTAGTCCGCGCCGTCGTCAAGGCCGGAGGGGAGGTCAGGTTCGTCACCGAACTCCGCCCCACCCTGGAAGACATCTACCTGCGGCTGCTGAAATCGGGAGGATCCCCGGCATGAGGTTCGGGCAGGCGTGGATCGTAACCATGAAGGACTTCGGAGTGTTCCGGAGGAAGCGGTACATACTCTACTCCCTCGTGGCCCTCCCGCTCATCCTCGCGATCTTCCTGCCCGCCAGCATCGTCCTGACGGCGTCTCCGGGCGCGATCCCTCCGTCGGTCCTCAGCAGCCTGCTCGGGACCGAGCTCGTCATCTTCATCGTTCTAGCCGCCATGCTTCCCTCGGTCATCGGGGCCTACAGCTTCATAGGAGAGAAGGTCGAGAAGAGCCTTGAGCCGCTGCTCGCAACGCCGACGACCGACAGCGAGCTGCTGTTCGGCAAGAGTCTCGCGGCGTTCCTGCCGTCCATGGGCGCCACCTTGGCCGGCGGCGTTCTCTTCATGGCGCTGGTCGACGGCCTCACCCGCGGACAGCTCGGCTACTCCCTCTTCCCGAACTGGAACGCTGCCGTCATCCTCCTGCTGGCGGCCCCGCTTGCCTGCGTGCTCAGCGTCGAGTTCAGCGTCATCGTGTCCTCGCGGGTCAACGACATACGCTCTGCCCAGCAGCTCGGGAGCCTGATCATCCTGCCCCTCGTGGCCATATTCGCGCTCGGCGAGACCGCTGCCTTTGCGATCGACCCGTATCACCTGCTCATTGTCTCGGGAATCCTCCTCGTGGCGGACGTCGCCCTGTTCTTCGTGAGCATGGCGACCTTCCAAAGGGAGGAGATACTGACCAGGTGGAAGTAGACTTCGAGTCTGGTCGCGTTCAGGAACCCTCGCGCGATGCACCGGGCGGTCCTGCCATCGGGAAACCGGACAGCGCGCCAGTTATATCGAGGGCCGGCCGCCAATCACCTGGTCGAGTGGCTTGCAAGACTCCCCTGATTCGCCTGGCATGGAGTCGAAGTACGAGCGCATCCTTGTCGGCTACGATGGCTCGAAGAACGCGGACCGGGCGCTGCTGCGCGCCGCAACCCTAGCCAGGGAGCAGGGCGCTTCACTGAAGATAGTCGTGGTCGTGAACCCCGTGATGTCCTTTGCTCCCGTGACTCCCCCTTTCCCGCAGGAGGTCTTCGACGACCTAGCGAAAGGCGGGAATGACATGCTCTCCACTGCACTGGGTAAGGTGGTCTCCATCAAGCCGGAGGCCACAGGGTCGGTCGAGGAGGGCTATCCTGCAGACTGCATCCTGAACATGGCGGTCACGGACAGGGCCGACCTGATCGTCATGGGGAGGCGGGGCATCTCCGGTGTCGAGCGATTCCTTCTCGGCGGGGTGTCGTCTTCGGTCGTCAGTCACTCCAAGTGTGACATCCTGATAGTCAGGTAGCGCAGCCCACGGGGAGTGCCGCCCAACTAGGTGAAGTTATCTACCTCATTTCGGGGCGCTACATCGACAAAAAATTGGGACGAAAGTTCCTCTTCTCTTCCGAGAGCGTCGCAGAGGGGCACCCAGACAAGGTTGCGGACCAGATCTCCGATGCGGTGCTGGACGCCATAATCGCTCAGGACAGGCAGGCGCGGGTTGACTGCGAGACCATGGTGATGCAGGGTACCGTGGTGGTCACCGGCCAGATTACGACCTCGGCCTACGCCAACATTCGTCAGATTGTGAGGGACGTCCTTCGGGACATCGGCTTCAACAACGCCAGGGACGGTCTCGACTGGCAGACCTGCGGCATCCTCCAGTCGATCGAGGAGCAGTCCCCCGACATAGCCGCGGGGATAAACGGTTCTGCCGAGACGCAGGGCGCCGGAGACCAGGGGATGATGTTCGGCCATGCCGTCAGGGAGACGCCCGAGCTGATGCCTCTGCCCATCACTCTTGCCCACAGCGTCGTGAAGCAGCTCGCAGCTGTCCGGAAGTCTGGCGTCGTCCCATATCTTCGGCCCGACGGAAAGTCGCAGGTCACGGTGGAGTACGACGACGGCAAGCCCGTGAGGGTTGACACCGTGGTGGTCGCGGCGCAGCACAACGAGAACGTGACCACCGAGAAGGTCCAGGAGGATGTGACGGAACGAGTCGTCAAGCAGGTCATCCCGTCCGGACTCATGGATGGGGACACGAAGATACTCGTGAACACGAGCAAGCGGTTCGTGATAGGTGGCACGCTGGCAGACACGGGGCTCACTGGGCGGAAGATAATCGTCGACACCTACGGAGGGGTGGGATCTCACGGAGGCGGGTGCTTCTCGGGCAAGGACCCCTCGAAGGTGGACCGGTCCGGAAGCTACATGGCCCGGTACATCGCGAAGAACGTCGTGGCCGGGGGCCTGGCGGACCAGTGCCACGTCCAGATTGCCTACGCCATAGGCATGGCCAATCCCATCTCCTTCATGATCAACACGAACGGCACCGGCAAGTACTCCGACGAGGCGATTACCGAGGCGGCGAAGCTGACCTTCGACCTGCGTCCGGGGCTCATCATCAGGAACCTCGACCTGCTGCGCCCCATCTACAGGAAGACGGCCTGCTACGGTCACTTCGGACGGCCCGACCCCGATTTCACCTGGGAGAGGACGGACAAGGTCGAAGAGCTAAGGAGGAGGCTTTCCTGACGGTGACGGATTTTCAAACTTGAGAATTGACTGCGCGCATTAAATAGCAGCCCGCGAGCCGCAACCTTCATGCGCCGGTTGGTCGTCGCCGTTGGGGGGTCTGGACATTCCACGAAGGTTGTCGACCACGCGATTCATCTGGCAAAATCGATTCACGCCGGCAGAGTGACCGCTCGCGAGGGAAGGAGCTGGAACAATCAGCCCGACCTGCGGAGCCTCTGATTGGTCTTGAGCTTCCCACCGCTCTTCTTCCGACGCGCGGGCGGGCTCCTCCCTGCGGAGCCGCTGGCAACCGTTTCATCCTCTCTCTCGCTGATCTTCTCCGATTCCCTCTCCTCTGACTCTTCCTCGATCTCAACCTCGAGCTGGTCCCCCTCGCGCTCATCGGGGGGTTCGATATCTGGCGACGCCACTTCCTCCCTCTCCTGCAAGTCCGCTTCCTCATCTTCGCTCAAGGATGCCACTAGCGCTTTCCGGCGACCTGCCTCTATTTGTTCCGTGGGTCGGAGGCCGAGCTTGCCACGTCGTCGCTACAGTATTAGGACGGTTCCGCGCGCCTTCGATGCAGTGCCCTGGAGCTGCAGACCTTGGGAGTAGACGAACTGATCCGCACCGACCTGACGCTGCTCCACGCGCCGTCGGTCTACGACTTCAGGAAGAAGACGATCATGCAGGGACCTGTGGCGGACGCGATTCCCTCGACGGACGAATTCGAGATGTATCCCGTCGGCCTCACGAGCATAGCGTCCTATCTGGGAAAGAACCAGTACAACGTCAGGATCATCAACCTGGCCTACAGGATGCTCCGCGACGCCTCCTACGACGTCGAAGCGAGGCTCCGCAGGGTCCGTTCCACGGTCTTCGGCATCGACCTCCACTGGCTCCCCCACGCCAACGGCGCGCTCGCAATCGCCGAGCTCACCAAGCGGCTCCATCCGGAGAGCTACGTTCTCATGGGTGGGTTGTCGTCCAGCTACTACCACGAGGAACTGATCAGGTACCCGTTCGTCGACTTCGTGCTTCGAGGAGATTCCACCGAAGAGCCATGCAGACAGCTTCTCAGGGCCATCCGTCTGGGAGAGCCGTTCGACTCGGTCGAGAACCTGTCGTGGAAGCGGCCTGGCGGCGAGACGGTCGTCAACCCTCTCACATTCGTGCCGGGCGACCTCGACTACATCGACGTGCCAGACTACCTCTACGCCATAAGGCTGATGCTCAAGTACCGGAGCGTCGAGGACTTGTCCCCATACCTCCGCTGGCTCAAGTATCCCACGACGATGCTGCTCAACTCTCGAGGGTGCACGCTCGACTGCTCGACCTGCGGCGGCTCCCGGTCGGCCTACGAGCGCATCTGCGACCGGTCTTGGCCCGCCTTCAGATCTCCGGAGAAGCTCATCTCCGACGTCAGGTCAATCAGGAGCTTCTCCAGGAGCCCCATAGTAATGATCCATGACCCGAGGATGGGCGGCCTTGCTCGGGCTGAGAAGTTCTTCTCGCTGCTGAAGATCGAGAACATCCCCAACGAGTTTGTATCCGAACTCTTCTATCCTGCCGGCGACGAGTACTTCCAGATGATCAAGGAGAGCGTCAGGCGGTGGAGCATCGAGCTCACGATAGAGACCGCCGACGAGAAGCTCCGCAAACAGGATTGTCTCAAGTTCCCCGTGCCGAACTCCAGGGTAGAGTCGACATTGGCGAGCGCTCTGTCGCACGGTTGCAGCAGGTTCGATCTCTTCTTCATGGTCGGAATCCCGCATCAGACCTACGAGGACGCCATGGCGACAGTCCCCTACTGCGAGAGCCTCATTCGGCGTTTCAACGCCGACAAGCGCCTCCAGTTCTTCATCTCTCCCATGGGGCCCTTCCTGGACCCGGGCTGCGGGGCTTTCGAGGATCCCAAGTTCGGCTACAGGCACTTCTATCGGACGCTGGAGGACCACAGGCGCGCGCTCCTTCTTCCCACATGGAAGTCCATCCTTTCCTACGAGACGGACGCCATGACCAGGAAGGAGATAATCGACGCGAGCTACGACGTAGCCTCAGAGATTAACGAGCTCAAGTCCAAGTATGACCTCATCGACAACCAGACCTACCAGCGGGTCAAGGAACAGCAGAAAGCTGCGCGGATGGCGATGCAAGGCATCGACAGCGTGCTCATGCTACCCGAGGACAAGCAGGAGGCCGCGCTGAGCGCGATGCAAGAGAAGGTGAGGCAAGCGAACGCGGACACCCTCTTCAGCAAACACGAGCTGGACTGGGAGGCCAACAGCGGAATCAGGGTCAGTGCAGCCCTGCTGCGGACGATGGCGGTGGGCTTCATTGCAGAGGCGGATCGCGGCCTTCACAGACTCCTTGGAGTCTATGACACGGCTGTGTTCAGCGGAGCGCGCATCCCGCTCCAGCCGATGCCCACGGAGGCCTTCGAGGCGCTGAGTAACCCCACCTGAGTCGGAAACAGAAACAACTGACCCGAAGAGGCTGCATGCGGATGAGGCGGATGGAAGGAGCCCCGTTGCCGGCACAGAACTGATTGAATCTCACGCCGAGTCGGAGCCTCGCATCCAGGACGTGGACGACCACTCTCTGGGCGAGTGGCCCAGGAGCTTGGTCGGGCTGTCAGCCGAAGAGTTAGGTCTCCTGCTGAATACCCAAGTACTCAGGGGAACTTCCCCGGCCCGAAGTGGTCCACCAGGCCCCTCAACTGCTCTCGGGTGGCGGCGGGCATCGACTCCGAAACAGCTTCTAGGATGAGATTCTGCTGGGAAAGGATGAGTCGAAAGACGTCCCTCTCGGTGAGTATCCCCACCAACTTCTCATTCTCGACGACGGGCAGCCTCCTGATCCCAAGCCTTCCCATCAGTGCTATTGCATCCCAGACGGTCGCGGCTGGCAGGATTGTGGCAAGGGGCCGTGTCATGACCTGGGTCATGGCCTGATTGAGGGATTCGGCCCCTTGGTTTGCGATCTGCCTGATGAGGTCCCGCTCGGTGAAGATCCCGACCGGTTTCTCCGACTCAACCACCACCACGCATCCGATCTTAGCATCCCTCATCATCCTGACGCAGTCTGAGAGTGGTCTGTCGGCTTGAATTGTGAGCACGCGCCTGGTCATCAGGCCACTCACAGGTGAATCTACCAACGACAAGGGTTCTTTTTGGGAGTCGGAGACACTTAAGTCGCGCGTACGATTCTCAGGTTTGAAAACGGTGCAACGACCACGTGCCCGCCCTGAGGATGACGCGCGCTCTCATTCGGCGCCAACGGCTATCAGGAGTGGCCACGTCCAAATGCTCCCGGAGTCGTCATCCCGCGGGCCGGACCGAAAGGATAATTGGGCGGACGGCCTTCATCGGCACATGGGGCGGATGGCGGATGGAAGCGGTGCTTGGTGTTGATGGCGTTCAACTCGCCGGTTCCCTGGACCTGCCCGGTCGAGGGTGTTCTACGGTCGTGTTCGCCCACGGGAGCGGGAGCAGCAGGCTGAGCCCCCGCAACCAACTTGTGGCTGACTCCATGCGTAAGGCGGGGTTTGGTACGCTTCTCTTCGACCTGCTCACCTCCGAGGAGGATTGGTCCTTCCAGGGCCGTTTCGACTTCGACCTGCTCACCAGGAGGTTGGTCGGGGCATCCAGGTGGTTGCTATCCAAGATGGATGAGAACGTCAGCCTGGGCATCTTCGGAGCAAGCACCGGGGCGGCCGCAGCACTCCGGGCGTCGATCGAGTGCGAGGGGGTTCGGGCAATAGTCTCCCGAGGAGGGAGGCCCGATCTGGTCCGAGATTCCCTGGAGAAGCTCAGGGTCCCGACGCTGCTGATTGTGGGAGACAGGGATGAGGAGGTGTTGGGGCTGAATCGTTTCGCCATCGGGCGAATGACCGCCTGCGGGGCGAAAGAGCTCGCAATCGTCCGAGGTGCCTCCCACCTCTTCGAGGAGGCAGGAAAGCTCGAAGAGGTCTCGCGACTCGCCACCGGCTGGTTTCGCAGGTTCTTGGTGTGACAGGTTGTTCAGAGATAGGCAGCAGGCGGGAAGGCTTCTCGCGGACGCGCTCGAATTCCTAAGGAACGACAGGAGCGTGGTGGTTCTCGCCATCCCGCGTGGGGGCGTTGTGGTAGCGAAGGAGGTCGCCGATGCCATCGGCGCGCCTCTGGACGTCATCATAGCCCGAAAGCTGGGGGCGCCCGGAAACCCCGAGCTGGCCGTGGGTGCCGTTACCCAGGACGGCGAGGCAATCCCAGACACTGGAATCGTTCGCATGCTGCAGGTATCGGATGCCTACCTGAAACAGGAAACAGCCAAGCAGTGCGAGGAGATTGGCAGGAGGATGAGGAGCTACAGGGGAGACCGCGCATTTCCTGGATTGGAGGGAAAGATCGTCGTGATAGTCGATGACGGGATAGCGACGGGATCGACCGTGCGGGCCGCGATACAGTCAGTCAAGAGAAGGAGGGCGGCCCGGGTGATCCTTGCTGTCCCAGTGGGTCCAAGGGAGACCATCTCAGAACTCTCGAAGGTCGCCGACAGCGTCGTCTGCCTTGGCACGCCCGAGCCATTCTATGCCATCGGAGAGTTCTACGATGAGTTTGGGCAGGTCGAAGACGAGACCGTGAGGGCCATCTTGGGAGCGGCTAGGACGCCAGAACCATGAGAGCCGCAACGGCATGGAGCGACCTTCTCAAGGTCCATCGCTGCTGAGCGGACCGAACAACGGGGCGGGGTGTGGCTGCGTGCGGATTAGAGTCAGCGCTTGTATCCAACCTTCCGCAGGAATTCGCTCCTTTCCCGTCTGTCGGACTCGGACTCAACGCCCCTGGAGGCCATGCCATCGACGACCCCGAGTACGCCTCTCCCTTCCTCCGTCTCGGCCAGGACCACCGTCACGGCGTTTGCCGTAGCGCAGAAGACGCAAGCGACCTCCTCCACGGCCTTGACCCTGTTCAGGACGTTTATTGGATAGGCCTCCTTCAGAATGACAACGAACGTGTGACCAGCCGACAGACGGACCGCAAAATCGACGGCAAGTCGTTCAGCCTCCTCATCGGTCCCATCGTGCCTTATCAGTGCCTTTCCCGAAGATTCGCAGAAGCTCACTCCGAATCTTATTCCGGGCATCGAAGTCGCCAAGGTCTCGAAGAGGTCCTCCACTGTCTTGATGAAGTGGCTCTGGCCTAGGATCAGTTGAAGGCCCGAGGGAACCTCCAGCCTTACCTGCTTGATCTCCATTACTACCGGTCTGCGGTGCAGATGGCGTTCGATTTAAGGCGCACTCCAGTCCCTTCCGACTCACGGATTGGGCTGCCGGCCAGCTCCAGGCCGATGCTCGCGCCGAGCTGGTGAGGCGTCAACGTCCATGACGCACAAGGGGGAAAGGTCAGAGCGGCCTCGTTCCGTCGTCCTCGGGAGACGCGACGCTCTCAGTCAGGGTTCGAAATCTGGAGGACTGTACCTGGCGCGAACCATCTCCTTGAGAGATGTGACGAGGCTGAAGCTCGCGCCGATGATGTCCGTCTGGGTGACCATCCCCACCAGCTTGCCGTAGTCCAGGACGGGCAACTTCTTCACGCTCGATTCGGCCATTAGCTTCGCCGCCTCCTCTATTCGCATCTCGCGCTTGGCGGTTATGAGCGGCTGGCTCATTATCGATTTCAGCCGGACGTTTTCCACGTCCAGTCTCTTGGCCACGGCCCTCGAGACGTCTCCCTCCGTGATGATGCCCACCGGGCTCCCGCGATTGGTCACTATCACAGACCCTATCTTCGACTTGTCCATGAGCAGTGCGGCCTCAAGGATGGTCGACGAACTGTCGAGGGTCTTCACCTTCCTGGTCATTATGTCGTTGACGAATATCATGACAATTCTGCCTCAGGGTCTACTCATGGTGGCCGGACAACCGCATGATGATTAGGTGTTTGGACCCCTTCGTCTTCGTCCTCTTGGGAATCCTCACTTCCAGTACGCCGTTGTTGAGACTTGCTTCGGCCTTTTCCGCCATCACTTCCTCAGGGAAGGTCGCACTCCTTAATATCTTCGAGTGTGCCCTCTCTCCTCGCAGAAGACCCTCACGCTCTACGTACAGGTCGGCTCTTGCTCCTGCTTCTATCGTGATGGCCTCAGCGCTCAAGGCGATGTCCAGATCCTCCTTGGTCACACCGGGAAGCTCTAGGAGCACTCTATACTCGCTTCCCGAATCGAACAGGTCCGCACCCCGCTGGCGTGCCTGACGCTGATCGCAGGGTCGGTGCCCCGGCGTGGACCTCGTTCCCTCGAGCTGAGTTGGCGAGTTGCCTTGGCGCTCAAGGTGGCCCTTGAATCCATGATCGAGCTCTTCCGGGTGGTGCTTGGGGACTGCCTTTTCTGAGGCGCCAAGGACCTTCACCGGCACCCGCTTCTCGATATCTACCAACTCGGTCAATGGCAAAACTCGATAAGAACCATTTAAGACATGGAGGTGATTCTCATTATTGATAACGGGACCTCGACCGGTCTGTGGGCGAGCGTGTGAGAAGGTGCAAGAACTCTGCCGCACTTGGCCCTCGCGCGCTTCCCTTGGCCCTCCGATGACCGCTCCGGACTAACCCAATTCTCATAGTTGAGAATCGTTCCAAGTGTTTATCTAGCCATCCAAATGACGGGAAACGAGTGAATCAGATGGAAGTCAGACACTGGAGGGCTGTGATCGCTCCAACTGCAATCGCGTTGATCATTCTGCTATCGACGGTACCCTTTCAGCAGGCGAGCGCGGCGACAGCTACGGTCATAACCGCGACCTCCGCACAGATTCCAGTAAAGATAGGCGCGGCGTACTCTGCCAGTGAATGGACCGATACTCAGATGATCACGATTCCTACTGCGGGCATGACTGTGGCATTCAAGTACAACGCGACAGGCCTGCTCTTCCTGATGCAATGGAGCAACGGCACCTTGGACTGCATGAACCAGTACTGCTTTGGGGGCATTGAGATCGGGTTCATGAACAACACTGCCGTAATGGGTTCGCCAATCACGCCGACCGTAATGGTTCTACTGAGTCAGTCCTTCAAGGGAGGATACGACGAGTACATCTCGCACGGCCCCTCCACTCCGGCGACCGTGGAATCCCTCGGGTACAAGACACAGTCCACGTGTGCGCTGTCGCTCTCAGGAACGACGTACACTGGGCAGTGCTATCGGCCGTTCAAGCTCAGCAGTCCGTCCCCCTATGATCCTTTCCCGAGCCTGGTTCCGGGCTCGTCCATAGAGATTGGCTTCGCAGTGGGGAACTTCGCTAGCCCCGGCCTGCACGCGGCAACAGACATGGCCACCTATGTCCTCGAGTTGGGGCCGGCTGCCACATCCACCACCGCATCGTCAACGGGATCGGGTTCAACTACGGGAAGCACAACGTCCACAACTTCCACAACGTCCACGACCACGCAGTCCTCGACGACCTCGACCCAGAGCCCGCCCGCAGGTCCGAACGTATCATACTACTGGTACGAACTGGTGATTGTGGTGGTAGGCTTTAGCGCCTTCCTTCTTATTGTAATGATGAGGTACAAGAGGAGCTGATGGTATGGACATCTTTGGCGTACCGGTAAACATCTGGCACGGCCTCGTGGTCGAGGAGCACAGCGGCATCATGGTCTTGATCTTGGTTACGCTGGCGGTCAGAGTCCTCGCAGACATCTGGTACAGAGGGAAGGTCGCTACACCTCGCGTGGAGGGCATCAGAGGCGCCTCCGATACGATCGCCTACGTGGGCGCGTTTGCATGCACGGTGTTCCTCCTCCTCTCGGGCATCACGGGCTACCTGAGCGTTCCATACTCTTCTCTGGTCGCCCAACCGGTGTATCTCGACAAGTCCCTGCTCGCACTCGGCGCGCTCTACTTCTGGGCAGTGTTCTGCTTCGAGCGATACTGGTTCGGTCCCGGGGTCTGGAAGCAGAAGGGACTCTACCTGGTCTATCTGCTCACTGCCGTGCTGGGCTTCATCTTCACGATGCTGGCAGCCTCGGTGGGGGCTGAGCTGACACTCGGGGAGTCCGCCCTGGAGCCGGTCTACACTGCCCTTAACTTCAGCTGGTACAAGTTCTCCCTGCAACCAGTTGACATAGAGATTACGCTGGCGCTGGTAGTCGTTGGCGTCGTGGTGGCGCTGGTCGCGCTCCTCAGGGGTCCGAAGTCGAAGACCGCACCAAACAAGACCGCCTAGTAGAACCGAGCTGACGCGGCCCGGTCCGGACCGCGAATCGGCTCGACGCTGTCCCAGACCGCGGACATCCTGAGACCGAAGCGACAAGGCGCCACGGTCTGGCAACCCGTGCTTGGTCCACATACAACAGGGCGGAACATCGCCGCGCGTCCGGCAACCTGGCCCCTGTTCTTGAGGCTAGCGCGAATACGAGCACCTCGCGCCGAGAGCCAACTCGAACACAAAGTGCTACTCAGGTCGATGATAGGCGCGTCTCATTCAGATTCAATGATTGCGGAGTCTGAGAGCCAAGACACAGGAACCGTACTCCATTGCGAACCCTCGCTGAGGTGTATTTGTTAGGTTACCCACTGCACCTTGTGAGCTCCTAGGCTCGGCGACCGGAAGGTTGGGACCCATGTGCCAGTGTGCCGCCCAAACCTGACTAGCTCTGTCTCCATTCTCATCTTTGAGAATTGTCCGCTGCCTTTAATTACGCACCGCTGGAACGCCAGCGAGACCAAGATTGTTTAGGAAATCTAGTCTTAGCAGAATCACAGTATCGACTCTCCTCGTGCTGTTGGCATGTGCCTCGGCGATTTCGGTAGGCACGGCCCACGGCGCGCCAACCACTGTCACGGCCTACAAATCCACCATCGCAGTCAACCCCGCCCAGGGCTACTCAGCCGCCCAGTGGACGGACACACCCACCTTGAACGAGCAAACTTCAGGGATGACCCTCGCCGTCAAGCAGAACGGGACGGGCTGGCTCTTCCTGATGACCTGGAAGTCATCGGCGTTCTACTGCTCTGACGCGAACTGCTTCGGCGGAATAGAGATCGGTTCCACCAGCAACACTCAGCCGATGGGAAGCCCAACCACGCCCACCATAATGATCCTCCTCAGCCCATCGTTCACCGGCAAGGGCAATGTCGACGAGTTCGTAGCCTACGGAGAGTCCACTCCAACATCGGTGGAATCCTTGGGCTACAAGACGCAGTCTGTCTGCAGTCTTGCAGTTGCGAGCGGAACGTACACCGCTGTGTGCTATCGTCCCTTCGCCCTGTCTGGCGCTTCACCATATGACCTCCCCACCTTGGGTGTAGGCTCAACAATCGAGCTTGGGTTCGCGGTGGGCGAGTTCTCCAACCCTGGTGACCACGCGGCCACGGACATGAGCACCTACGTACTGACCTTCAGCGGCAGCACGTACACCGGGTCGAGCACCACCAGCACAACGAGCACGACCTCCACTACTTCCACGACCTCATCTCACTCCACTACCTCGTCTACCTCAACCACTTCGAGCACCACTTCCACGACTTCGAGCACCACCAGCACAACGAGCACGACCTCCACTACTTCCACGACCTCATCTCACTCCACTACCTCGTCTACCTCCACGACTTCCAGCACCTCTATCACGGGCACAGGCACCTCCACGACTTCCAGCACCTCTAGCACGGGCACAACCTCCACGACCTCCACCTCAACGTTCACCTCACCGGTAACGGCAGTCTCAGTTGGCACATCGGCGACCAGCTACTCCGGAGTCGTGAGCGGCGTCGTCTCTGGCACACTAACAGGAGCTGGACCCGGATACTATGTCACCCTGACGATAACTAGCCCTGTGGGCAACGTCGTCTTCTCGGACAGCGTCGTGGTGGCAGCGAAGGGAGCGTTCAGCGACACGTTCTATGCCGGAGTCACAAACCTCTGGACCAGCGGTACCTACACCGTGAAGGTCTCGTATGGATCGTTGAGTGCAACCTCAACCTTCTCCTACGCGCCCATAACAACGGTATCGGTGACCGCGACATCGACAGTAGTGAGCACCCTCATATCCACAACAACATCAGTATCACCCACAACGATTACGGTATCAGGCCAAGGCAGCACGGTTACACAAACGCAAACACAAACGCAAACGACAACAGTCACGCAGAGCGCAAGCGGGCTCCCAGCATGGGGTTACGCGGCACTCGTCGTCCTGCTTCTCGTTGGCCTGGCAGTGGGTTACGTCGCTAGGAACATGATCGGTAACAGGTCTGCCGCGCGCTGATTCGCAAGGACGCGCGGCGTCCCCCGTTTTTAGCTTCAATCTCCCCATTTAGTCTTCGTTGCCCGTCTCTGTTTCGGTCGGCATCTGGGGTGTCCTTCCAGTTGCGCAGGCGGAAATGGGGGGGATGAAGGCGCGTTCTCAAGATTGAGAAACGTGAGCGGCCTTTATTAGCTGTCTCAATGGCGTCCGAATATATGTCCAGTAACAGCGGTAGGTTTGATAACCTGAAGCTCTCAAGAAGGAGCTTCTTGGGAAGCGCCGCCGTCGGAGCAGCGGCGATCGGAGGGACCGTGGCCGCGGCCTCGTCCTTCACACCCATGCTTGCGTCGGCCGTGCCAGATGTCGGCGGCGTTCGCGAGGCCCCCATGATCAAGGGCGAAGCGAGGATGAGTGCCTCAGTCAGCAAAGCGGCCCCCCTACCCGTACCGACCAACTGGTCGCAGACGGCTGATGTGGTCGTGGTCGGCTACGGAGGCGCAGGGGCGGTCACGGCTATCACCGCGTATGACGCAGGAGCGAACGTCCTCATTCTCGAGAAGACCCCGAGCTATGCCACCCTTGGATTCAAGGGGACAACCATCTCAGGGGGTGGCGGGAATACGTCAATGAACGCAGGAAACGCCGTCTATGTGAGTGACCCAGTAGCTGGAGCGAACTACGTCTATCAGCAGGGATGGGGCAACACCCCGAGGTCCGTCTGCGAGGCACTCGCATGGATGGAGACCGAGAATCCTGCCTGGCTCACTCAGATGGGAATAAAGTACACCCTGAGCTCGGCCACGGGCGAGTTCCCAACCCTTCCGGGCTCATCCGGATTCGGAGGGATGTCGCTGGCTAGCGGGAACGTGTTCTTCCAACAGCTCGACGCACTAGTCCAGAAGAGGCAGATTCCTATCCTCTTCAGCACAGCCGCCACAGACCTGATCCAGAGCCCGACGACGGGAGAGATACTCGGCGTGAAGGCCCTCGCCAACGCGAGCGAAGTGCTGAACATCAAGGCTAACAGGGCAGTCGCCCTCACCACGGGAAGCATCGAGTACAACGAAACCTACAAGGCGGACAGCATGAGGGTCTACCCGGCACACTTCTACGGTTGGCAGTACTGCACAGGAGACAGCGTCACGATGGGCTCCAAGGTTGGCGCAGCCATGTGGCACATGGGCGCGATGTCGGCCCGCATGGTCCCCTGGTTCCCTCAGTACCCCATCGCATTCGGCACCTGCGCTCCCTCACAGCACGGCTGGATTTACGTCGACAAGACCGGCAACCGCTACGCCGACGAGACGGAGATCTCGACATACTCCCACAACTGGTGGATCAAGCTCTCTGACTTCGACCTCACAGTGCCGTGGTACACCCGCATCCCGAGCTTCATCGTATTCGACTCGACCTGCTTCAATGCTGGGGCCATAACGAGCGGCTCAAACGGCCAGCTGCCTCCGCAGCTTGACCCCCGTCCCGTTTGGACGAACGCCCTGGCCTTGTCAAACGGCTGGATCCAGCAGGGCGCGACCATCCCGGCGCTGGTCGCAGCGATGAACGCCACAGCGTACGTGGGCCTCAATCCTGGCAGCACCAACACGAGTCCTGCGTCCAACGTCACCATCAACATCAACCCCACCACGCTGCAGACGACACTCAACAACTACAACGCGTTCTGCACATCTGGCGTGGACACCCAGTTCGGCAGGCCGAAGTCCACTCTCATACCAATCGTCACGCCTCCGTTCTACGCGATGCCGCTCTGGCCTGGTGGTCCGAGTGCATTCGGTGGACCGGTCCGCAACGCTCAGGGACAGGTGTGTGATGCAGACAACAACCCAATCCCACGGCTGTACGCAGCGGGCGAGAACGGGTCGATCGACGGAATGCTCTCCCTCGGTGCGAACAATGCCCAGATGATCGCCTTCGGGCGCATTATCGGCAGCAACGCCGCCAACGAAAACCCCTGGTCCTAGACCCGCAACAGGACTTGGAAGCTCCCAACTGGGGCGCTTCCACTCTTTCCCTTTTTTCCCGGTCTCCCTTTTTCGAAGCCACGGTTCTAACCGGACCAATATTTCCTCCTTCGGAATTCGTCTACTAGAAACTACTGCTGGTCCGCACTAGCGGCCCGCTCTAGACGAGTTCTAGGAGGCTTCCATCCCGGAATCCGTTGCTTGTGCCCGAACTGGAACGAGGAGGCGATCGTCATTCCACCCGCGCTCCCCATCACCACGCGCATGTACCAATCCAACACGCGCGCCCGAAGTCGGAGCATTGTCTAAATATCATGGTGGGCGATGCGCCTGTGAGCGAAGAGTGACTGAGCGAGAGCAAGGCAAGCCTTTGGTCCCGGAGACCGCCGTTAGGGCGCTGCGGGTCGACATCCGAGGTCAGGTGATAGCCCCAGGGGAGGAAACATACGATCAAACAAGGAGGGTCTGGAACGCCATGATAGACAGACGGCCCGCCGTGATTGTGAGGGCCATGGGTGCGCGGGATGTCATGACCGCGATCAACTTTGCGCGTGTGCAGGATTTGCCGGTCTCCGTTCGCGGCGGAGGGCACAATGTTGCAGGCAACGCAACATGTGACAACGGTCTGATGCTCGACCTATCCCTGATGAAGGGGATACGAGTCTACCCCAACAGGAACAGGGTCAGGGCTGAACCCGGCCTGACGTGGGGAGAGTTCGACCGTGAGACGCAGACATTCGGTCTCGCGACGACCGGGGGGCTGGTGTCGACCACGGGCATAGCCGGGTTCACGATTGGTGGAGGAATCGGCTGGCTCGTCCGGAAGCATGGCCTAGCATTGGACAGCCTGGTATCTGCCGACGTGGTGACTGCCAATGGGGAGCTCCTCATGGCGAGCAGCAGCGAGAACCCGGAGCTCTTCTGGGGGGTTCGAGGGGGAGGCGGGAACTTCGGGGTCGTGACCTCCTTCGAGTACCAGCTGTACCCCGTAGGACCCATCGTGCTGGGAGGTATGTTGGTTCACCGAGCCGATGACGCGCCAGCGCTGCTGAGGTTCCACCGAGACTTCCTCAAAGATGCGCCGAACGAACTCACGACGTTGGCCGTCTACTTCACGGCGCCGGCAGGGGATTTCCTCCCGAGCGAAATCGCCGGGAAAAAGGCTGTCGCCATAGCGCTCTGCTACGCCGGTGACATCGAGGATGGAGAGAAGCTCTTGTCTCCACTCCGAAATTTCGGGAATCCCGTGGCCGACCTCGTGAGGCCGATGCCCTATCTGGCCCTTCAGAAGATGTTCGACGGGTCGGCGCCGGCCGGTGTCCTGAACTACTGGAAGTCGTGTTACATCGACGGACTCTCTGATTCGGCGATCGACGCCCTATTGGAGCGAGGCGCGAGCATCACTTCGCCGCTCTCGGCCATTCACATCCACCAGTTGGGGGGAGCCTCGTCTGCCCCCGTGGACCTTTCCACGTCCTACAGCCATCGCGACGCGCCGTTCATCGTCAACTTCCTTGGCACCTGGAAGGATCCGAGAGAGAACCAGGCACACATCGACTGGGCCAGGGATAGTCTTGCCTCGCTCGGCAGGTTCGCGACAGGGGCCTACGTGAACTTCATGGGAGACGAGGGCGAAGACCGGGTGAAGGCAGCCTACGGAGAGGAGAAATTCAGGAGGCTGACATCGCTGAAGAACACAGTCGACCCGGCCAACATGTTCCGCTTCAACCAGAACGTCATGCCATCGGGTCAAGACTCGCAGACGTCTGGCCGCGCCTGAGCGTGGGGTCCCTGAGCCACGATCTGACTTCAGGTTCTCAAAACTGAGAATCGTCCATGTTCCTTAATAACCCTCTGAGTAGCACGACGACTATGGAAAGTGGTAACGGAAAGATCAATGACCTGAAGCTCTCAAGGAGAAGCTTCTTGGGAAGCGCCGCCGTCGGGGCAGCGGCGGTAGGGGGTACAGCGATTGCAGCATCATCGCTCTCTCCCAAGTTTGCGTCGGCCCTGAAGGGAACTGGCGCCGTAAGAGAGGCTCAAGTTGCCAGAAAGACGTCAGCGACCGGGGTTCACAGAGCAGGCCCGCTGCCTGTTCCAACCAATTGGAACTACTCTGCTGATGTCGTCGTCGTCGGCTACGGTGGTGCGGGTGCGGTTGCCGCCATCACTGCATACGACGCAGGAGCCAAAGTGATAATACTGGAGAAGACGCCAAGCCTTGCCAGTCTGGGTATCACCAATGGGACCCAGCCGTCTGACCAGATCTCCGGAGGCGGAGGTAACACCCACATCTCGGGAGGTCTGTGTGTATGGCCCACCGACCCTGCGGGCGGAGCGCTGCACCTCTGGTCCCTTTCGTTTGGCGCGACCCCGATGGACGTCTGCAACGCCTGGGGCACGATGGCCAACCTGAACAAGTCGTGGCTTGACACCATGGGCATCCCGTGCACGCTCAACAGCTTGAGCGGCGAGTTCCCGAACGTCCCTGGATACTCCTCGATCAGCAACTACAACGTAGTCGGAAGCGGCCAGCAGCTGTTCAAGTTCCTCGACGGATTCGTCGCACAGAGAAACATCCCAATCCTCTTCAACTGCCGCGGCACAGACCTGGTCCAGGACCCGACCACTGGTGAGATTCTGGGAGTACAGGCTCTCATGAACCAGAGCCAGATAGTGAATGTCCAGGGCAAGAGGGCCACCATCATGTGCACAGGAGGCTTTGAGTTCGACGATGTCATGAAGGTGAGGTTCTCAAAGGCCTACCCAGAGCACTTCTACGGTTGGCAGTACAACACCGGAGACGGGATCAAGATGGGTCAGAAGGTCGGCGCAGCCATCTGGCACATGAACGCGGTCTCAGGACGCCCTGAGCCTTGGATACCCAGAATAAATGAAGGGTGGAGCTACAGCAACCCGACCAACAACTACATCTGGGTGAACAGGTACGGCCAGCGGTTCCTCAACGAGAGCGGCTATCCGTCGCACAGCGGATGGTGTGCGATGAACGGCTTCAACCTGACCATCGGCGAGTACACGAACCTTCCGTCGTTCGTAATCTTCGACAACACATACTGCCAGAAGGGACCAGTTGCATCCGGAGGCCCAACTTCGGTGCCAGTCCAGCTGGGAGGCGTCCTAGCAGCCGGCTCTGCAGCCGGAACTCCATGGAGCTCGAACAACGCAGCTGAGATTGCTGCGGGATACATCATGTCCGCGCCGGACATCCCAACGCTGGCTGCGAACATCGCAAAGTGGAACGTCATCGGTTCGAACCAGGGAATGGCAGTCCCACCGGGCTGGAACTCCGCGGAGAGCATGGACACGGTCACCATACCTGACGGTACGAGTGCACCCAACTTCTCCGCAGCCAACCTGATCGCCGCCGTGAACCAGTACAACGCAGACTGCGCGGCCGGCAAGGGCGACACCATCTTCCAGAGAACCGCTCTGACGATGGCCCCGCTGCAGACACCTCCATACTATGCACTCCCACTGTGGGTAGGCGGACCGAACACTCAGGGCGGCCTCCAGAGGAACGCCCAGGCCCAGGTCACCGACCCCTATGACAACCCAATCCCAAGACTGTACGGGAACGGCGAGAACGGGTCAGTCTATGGATTCCTCTACCCCACCGGTGGAGGCGACATCTGCGAGCTGATCGCCTTCGGACGCATCGCTGGCAACAACGCTGCCAACGAAGTCCCCTGGACCGATTAGGCTCGATGCTCGGGAAGCTCCCCAGGAGGGAGCTTCTCCTCTTCTCTTTTTATTAGCGAAATCAGACGATAGTATGCAGTATCTCCCGCGGCGCGCCATCATGACGGCTACTTACAAGGGCCACAGTTCACCAAGAGACGATTCCTGACAGCGCTGGCCGTTTCGATCAACGGACGCAGCGGGCGAGGACGGGGCCACGAAGTGGAGGGGCCACGAAGTGGAACCCCTGCTCGGAGACCGCATAAAGACGTGAGACAAAGCCTGTGAATCGTAGAGAGCCAGTGCATTATGTTCCTAGTGCGGCAGGGCGCTTGCGAAACGGCTTCCGGAAGGTCTGTCTAGGTCCCCGTTTCCTTCCTTCCTGACGCAGTTCGAATAGGTACCCCAGCAAGGCAGCAGAGCCCCTTCGCCGCTACAGGAGATACACCAACTCGCCAGATTGTCCGGATGGTGGAGCCCGGCCGGCTTCGGGTCGTCCATCCCACACCGCTCGCGGAACACTATTCTCTTAAATAGCAAAAAAACCGCCCCATCGAATGGAGATTCGTCAGATTGGAGACTGCAAGCGTCTGGACTGCCAAGGCGACCGCAACTAGCACCATAACCGGCCGGAATTCCCTCTCCCTCAACTTCGATGGAAGTGTAGGGTTTACCGTCTTTCTTTCGGAACTCGCGAGCCCCGAGAAGCCCGACGCTCCTGTGGTTCCACAGAACTCGGTCGCTGGAAGAGTAGTGGGGACCTTCAATGTCCAGATTTCCACTCCGACGCGGGAGCTGACCGCAGAGGGGGCCGCAGGATGGACCATCGGTGGGACATATGACCCGGCGTCGGAGAGTGTCAGCATTGCGATTCGAAGCTCTGGAGTGAATGCGACAGGGCTCGAAACCCCTCTTGGAGATGCCGCGCAGGGTGTCACGCCAACGGCGGAACCATTCTCGGCGAGGTTCGGCTGGGGGTGGCCGGCTCCCACGCAAGAGGACCCTTCGACCATTCTCAATGCGATGAAGCCTGGAACTGCACCTGTCATCCCCTCAGAGCGAGAAAGGGATCTCCTCGTCGTCAACTGCCTCCCCCAGACAGGCTTGGCCGAGTTCCAGCGCATCGTACTTGACCTCAAGGAGCCCGAGCCGCAGACCTTCACCCATACATTCCAGGACGAGACAGACTTGGGAACGAGGACCACGACTTGGGTGTTCGCGTTGATCCCGGCTTTCAACATCGAGCGGGATGACCGTGGGATGGACGGCGTTCACTCGTGCGTCTCCACGGATGTCGTCCGTGTTCACATGGCGATTCCAGGTGTCACCGTCGCCAAGTCGGGGTGGACGAATCTGGCCTCGTGGGAGGTGAAGGGATTGAGCCTGCTCAGCGGCGGCGGGGTTCCCAACAGGCTCCCGAACAGCACGGCGTTCAGTTTCCAGCCCAACCCCGGGAACCGCCCGACCGGAGGGTCGACGGATCGCAACCGGCCCCTTCAATACGACGTGTCAGCGGCTTTCGAAGGCATAGTCCAACACTTCATGATCTTACAGGATAACATCGACATCTTTAGGCAGGAGTACATCGACCACAGGGAGCGCGTCGTCCCATCCCGAAGCGATTGCGTCGCCCATCCTGTCGACGGCTCCTTCAATGCCGGGAACTACGATCTAGTCGTGGACGGCGGGATGCAGGCGGCTTTCGGCAGGGTCAGCGCGGAGTTCGGGAAGGTCTCCCAGGGCGCTCTCCGTGTGGTCGGAGGATTCAGGTCCCCTCAGAGAAACATGGCAACCGGGGACTCCCACCCGGGCAACGCCCATGTCTACGGTCGGGCTCTCGACCTGGTGCCGGACCCAGCCAACGCCGACTCCTTGAATGCGCTCTATCAGGCCTGCGTCAAGGCGGGCTACCACGCCCTTCTCGAGGCTGCTCCGGGGAAGTCCGTCCCGCAAGGCAGTCTGGAAGCGAAGCACGTGCACATAGACTGGTGAGTCCCACCGAAGGCGGTGCGGCATTCCCCGAGAGGGTGCTGGTTCGAGTGAAGGCCCGCCTGCCGCCCACAGGTCCAGTTGCTCCGAAGCGGTCACTTGCAGGTCTCGATTATCTTCTTGATCTGGGCCTGAATCTCCAA